>WBZO01000139.1_pt1 | contig 195690 bp, 157 predicted proteins | sample 5204261 | NCBI WGS metagenome assembly WBZO01 (sample SAMN12412400, study PRJNA552823) | activated sludge metagenome | isolation source: activated sludge from anammox sidestream of wastewater treatment plant... | place: USA: North Carolina | collected 2017-09
TAAGTGCCATTGCAGCATATTACTTCAAAGCAGATAAGCCAAAACTGAGAATCAATAAAAAAACTCAATCAAACTATAATCCGCTACAACTTACACTTGATCTTTAATTTTCGTCGAACTCACGTTAATTTATTGTGATAAATCTGTGGTAAAAAGGAAATATCCACTAATTACGTTCCTAATGAAGCCAAAGAATCTACATCGTCGTGCTCTGAATTAAATTGCCTTTGTCTATGGTTGCATTTAATTAGACTATATCCTTTTTCCAATACAAAGAAACGCAATTTTGGCAGCGGTATTTATGACCATGATCATAAGCAAAAATGACGAAAATCAAACTCGATTTCCGTCATTTTACAATTTCGATTTTCTGTCTATGGGATCGTTATTCTATCTAGAAATCACGATTTTTTTGTTGATTACATTGTCGGATTGATCTATTAGCGTAATAATATACACACCAGATTTAAGTTGGCTAACATCAATAGGATGCTGAATATCATCATGCATTACTATCTTTTGTCTTCCTTCCATATCCCAAACTATAAGGTTTTTGCAATCCATTCCTTCGATATGAAGGATATTACTTGCTGGATTTGGGTAAATCTTAATAGGATCAGAAATGATATTGTCTGTATTAGAGGTAATTTCTTGCAGAGAAAGAAAGAATAATATCGTACTTGTTATTGCAGGGGCAAAACACTCTCCGTGATCTGCAGAAGGATTTACATCTTGTACTGCAAAAATAGAAGGCAAAGCGCCATTTTTGAGCATGGTGTCACGTGCTACTATACTATTTTGGTATGGTACCTGGTCGTCGGCTTTGCAGTAGAAAATGCGGGTAGGAGAGTCAGGTCTCCAGTCATATACATCGTTGTCTTTCAGGATTTGGTTTAAAATATGGTTAGGATCAGATTTTATTTCTGCAATAATATTATCTTTTATCAATCTTCCACCAATTGTTGCACCGGTATTGGCTTTTAGCAGTTGAGCGAGTCTGCTGTTTAAATCCGAAAGTGTAATTTGACCATCATAGTATTTTTGAATGTCAGTCACATACTCCTGCTTGAAAAAGTCACTTAAATTATCATATATTTCATACACCTCATTATAGCCCATAATAGTATTAGGAACATAAGCAGGATGACCATATTCTTCCTCTCCGAGGATCAAATTTCGCATGACACCTGATAAACTGTAAGGCCCGGAAAGGTGTGCTGCAGCCGTGACTGATGAAGCGCCATATTTTTGCTGCATATATCGATGAAAAGCCATAGAGGTATAACCACCCTGTGAGTATCCGGTGATAAAGAGTTGTTTATTGACAGATATATTATTTTTTGATGTCCATTCTCGAACGGCCACCAACATATCTTCTGTTGCTATACTATTAGTTGCAGCATGTACATAGGTTTGAAATCCACGTCCATCACCCATACCTACATAGTCCGGCATAACAGATACAAATCCTAAACTAGACAATAATACTCCAATCAGACCTTCATCACCACCATCTGTGCCCAGTCTTGATGGTACACAAGTTTTACAATTTGAAGTGCCGTGTTGATAGATGAGTGTAGGATAAGTAAATGATAAATTATCTGGAACGGCTACCAATCCCGACAAGGTATCTATCACACCTTTAGCATCCTTAGAGGTGTAGTCAACTTTGTAATAATTGACACCGCTTTTGACGATCGGCAGGTTGAGAATGCTACTGATTTCTTGTTTAGTATAGCTACCACTAAGGGTGACAGCAACAACTTCCTGTCCAAAAATAGAAGATAAAAATGATATGCAAAATGCTAGGGTGTAAAAAAATGATTTCATGACTTCGATTTATTTTTGATAGCCAAAGTTATTATTTTTTTACAATGTGGTATTAAATTCAGATAGAAACCTTAAAAAGATTCTTCTGATGTCTTAAAATGAAACTACTACATTTGTCCTCCTTGTTCGAAGTCGCCTCCACCGCCATCCCAGCTATCTTGTCTTTTGCGTTCTTTAGCATTGTGTAGTCTGTAATTGAATGTCAACACGATGGGAGATCTTCTCCATTGAGTATCTGAAATTCGGTAGTACTCGTCAGAGAAAAGTTCCATATTATGACGACGTGAATTGAAAACATCACGAGCTGCTAAAGTGATGGTTGCATTATTATTAAGGAAGTCCTTGCTCATCGCAAAATCAACGATATACATGCCTTTACGTCGGCCCAGAGGGACATCTACAGGCGCTCTATAATTGAATCGTGCTTGAAATTCGGCGTTTTGCCAGAAAGTAAATCTGGTACCCAATTTTCCAAACCAACTAAAAGTATTGACGCCCAGGTCGAGGCCTTCGTATTTACCTTCAATGATATTTTTAAATAAATTAACACTACCATCCAACTTAAACCATTTCACCGGATTGTACATGAATAAAAACTCCAGGCCTGTATTATCAGAAACAGCAAGATTGAGTGGTTGACTGATTGACGTACCATCCGGATTCAGGATAGTAACAAATCGCATTACATCTGTAGAATGTCGCCAGTAAATATTAGTTCCAATGTTTCCATTTGTCCAGTATTTGATATGTCCGGCTTCATAACTATCGGTTAACTCGGGTCGTAAATTTGGATTACCTCTTGAAATATTTCTATTATCAGAGAAAGTAAAAAATGGGTTTAAAAACCAGAATCTAGGCCTCCAAATTCTTCTAGAATAGCTAATTTGAATTTGGTTTTGTCCAGGCAATTCATAATTTAAGTGGCCGCTTGGGAAAAGATCAAAGTAACTTCTTGGATTTTTCTCTTGGGTTTCGACTAGCTCGGTTTTGACATCAGTATATTCTGCACGCAAGCCGCCTTGATATGACAATTTTTTCCATTTAGCACCGTAAATTGCGTACATAGCATAAACATCTTCATTATACCGGAACTGATTGGAGTAATCCTCAAGTTTATCCCATTGGCCATTAACAAAGTTTTCTACTAAATAATCATTAGAAATATTTCTTATTTGAGAACGAAATCCAGCTTCAAATTTTTTGTCTTTTCCAAATGGATGAATATAGTCTATTGTGCCAATGATATCATGGTAGTCTTCATCGTTTTCAGCACGTTGAATAAGGCTAACGCCTTCATTTATACCGTTATTAATAAAACCTTCATTATAAGATGATTGATCCAGCTCTCCATCTTTACTATATTTGAAAGCAGCCTTTAATTCGTGTCCTTCTGTGTTAAATCTTTTTGTATAATCAATGTTATATTCGAGTGTCGGGCTTGTTTCGCTTTCATTTTCTACACGCTCAGTATAGCTATGGGTCGGTATCTCAAATCTACCTCTTGGTTCGTCTTTTGAAAAAACATAGTCGTAATACCGGATGGGAAGGTTATTATTGTTTGTAGCATATTTGTACAATACTGACCCTGTAATTGTTTGTGTTTCTGAAATAGAGAAATCCATTCCTCCTCTAAAACTATTAGAAAGGCTGTTCCTCCGACTGTTTCTAACAGTGTAAGTGGCCGGAATTTCATCTTTTCCAAATATCTCCTGATAAATGTATCCTGTGGTTGGATTTGCATTATAATTGAGTCCGTAGTTTACAAAGAAATTACTACGGCCTTTTCGATAGTTAACATTCGCTCCCACACCATAATTTTCAGGATAACCACCTGATACTTCAAAACTACCGTTGATGCCCGCCTTTTTGTCTTTTTTCAATACGATGTTGATGATGCCCGACATACCTTCAGCTTCATACCTGGCTGATGGATTGGTGATCACCTCTACTCTGTCAATCATACTTGCAGAGATAGCCTTAAGACCATTGCCGCTGCTGGAATTCAATAAGCCACTTGGCTTACCATCAATTAATATTTTTACGTTTTCACTACCTCTGAGGCTGACGTTGCCCTCTAAATCTACTGTCACTGAAGGTACATTGTCAAGAATGTCTTGTGCTGTACCACCGCGATTAGATAGGTCTTTACCTACATTGAAAACCCTTTTGTCTAGAGAGAAAGTTGTCTCACTTTTCTCACCTGTGATGACGACTGATTGTAACGTTGTAGCATTACTTGACATCAAAATATTACCGAGGTTAAGTAATTGTACACTTTGAAGCACCTCGATGTTACTTACGTATTTTGGATGATACGATATAAATTCGATGAGTAAGTAAAACTTTCCAGGTTTTACTTCGATAGAAAAGATACCATTTTCGTCAGTGATCCCACCTGTAATTAATGTACTATCTTCAGATGAATATACCGAAACTGGAGTAAATTCCAGTGGTTCTTTAGTATTTTCGTCCATTACGATTCCGGTGATAAAATTAGGTTCTGATTCTAAAGCGGTTCCCTGAGCAAAACCACTTATAAAAAAGTTGAGTATGAGGATTGAGGTAAGTAAATACTTCATAAGAATTCATGTAATATTAAGTTTTGTCAACACGATGTTTTGAACATGGTTTTATCATAGGATATTTTTAGGATTTAATTAACTAATTCCATGTCAACATGACGGGTTTCAGGATCAGCGGCTACAATTCTTACCTTTATTTTTTGTCCCATAGTAAATTCAGTACCTGTAAGTCTGGATATTGCTTTTAATCTGCTAGAAGGTACTGTGAATACATCTCCCATACTACTAAAGGAAACTAAGCCTTCTACCTTTGAGTCATTCAATTCAGCAAAAATTCCTTTTTCTATGATGCCTGAAATGATGGCATCAAATTCTTGGCCGATAAACTTGGATATATACAGTGTTTGGAAGTACTTATTTGATTCTCTTTCTGATTCGGCAGCTTTCTTTTCTTGCTCCGAAATATGCTTAGCTTTTTGCTCCAGCGATGCTTTGTCATCACGGTAGATGGACATCAGATTTTTGAAAAGTAATCGGTGTACCAGCACATCAGCATACCGTCGGATAGGACTAGTAAAGTGTGTATAATAGTCAAAACCAAGACCATAATGACCGATATTTGCGGTTGTGTACTCTGCTTTTGCCATTGTACGTATCGCGAGCGGTTCCAGTAACTTTAGAATAGGATTCGTTAGTGTTGCTTCAGCCAGTTGGTTGAAGGAAGCAGCTATTTGGTCGGGCTTACCCAGTTTGAACGTAAATCCTAGTTCTTTTGCAAATAATGAAAAATCTTCGAGCTTGTCAGCATTAGGCAGATCGTGTACCCTATAGATAAACGGAATTTCGGGTTGTGCTTTAGTAGCTATGTAAGTAGCAACCCTTTTATTGGCGAGTAGCATGAAGTCCTCGATGAGTTTGTGTGCCTCTTTACGTTGGCGAACATGCATGCCAATAGGCATACTTTCAGCATCGAGGTCAAACTGCATTTCGTCTGATTCAAAACTGATGGATCCTTGTTTAAATCGATCATTGCGAAGATGTAGAGCAATTTTGTTGAGTTGTAGAATCTCGTCAGCAAAATCTCCTGTTTGTGTTTCTATCCGCTGCTGTGCCTCTTCATAAGTAAATCGCCGGTCAGAATGGATGATCGTTTTACCAAACCATTCCTCAATGATATTAAACTTCTTATCAAATATAAATATGGCTGAGAAAGTGAGTTTATCTTCATGAGGATTGAGTGAACAAAGGTCGTTACTCAGTTTCTCCGGGAGCATAGGACATACACGATCCACAAGATAGACCGAGGTAGATCGTTTATATGCTTCCTGATCCAGCAATGAACCTTCACGTAAAAAGTGGGTCACATCTGCGATGTGTACACCCACTTCTGTCTTATCATTTTCGAGATATCGGATGGAAATAGCATCATCAAAATCTTTGGCTGATTCTGGATCAATAGTAAAGGTAGTCACCTCGCGTAAATCGCGACGCTTTTTGATTTCTGCTTGTGATATTGTGGCTTTTATTTGGTTGGTTTCTTGAAGTATCTCATCTGAAAATTCAATGTCAAATCCATTGGATAAGAGGATCGATTGCATATTCATTTCGATGTCACTCATCTCTTCCAAAACCTGGATGACCTTGCCCCATAGTGCTTTGTTCTGTCCTCGGCTCCATGAAGTGATCTCGACCATCACACGGTCATTGTCTTTGCTATCCATCGTATCCTGGTGGTGGATGAGTACTTCTGGGTAAAGTATGGAATTATCAGGAGTTAGAATAGCATAATTTTTAAATGTCCTGATATGTCCTGCCAGTCGTGTCAATGCTCGCTTGTCTATAGAAACAACCTTGCCTTCAGGCCTACGTCTTCGTGCAAATCGCTCTTTTACAGAAACAGTGACAGTATCCTTATGCAGTGCTCCCTTTAAGTTTTTAGCGTGCACATAAATATCTTCGACACTCTCTGAATTAATGATATATGCAGACCCGGACCGGGTCATCTCTACGATGCCTGTGTAGAGGATTTCATCTTCTGTCTTGCGAGATTTTTTTAGTTGATTTTGTTCAGTTTTTGTATTCCATTTAAACCGATCTTCGGACAGTTTAACCACTTTATTTTCCGAAGTCAGCTTTTTAAGTGCATTTAGAATGGAAGCTGGAGGATTGGCGACATTGATTTTTCTAGAAATTTGTTTAGATGTAAATCTAGACTTTTGGTTTTTGGACAGTAGTTTTTCTATTTGATTCATCAGCTCAGGATCTTTGAGCTGTCTGGGTTTTCTATTCATATTGCGTTGTTTGTCAGGATACATAACATTTTTTATGATTTTAAAGTTGCATGAGGCCTTTATTGAGAAACATAAACTCAAACTTAGTTGACATTGAGAAATAGTCAGTGGTCAGTGAGTAAAAATTTTATGAGAGTAAGGGAATTTTATTAGAAAACTTGTGGTTTCTTTTGAAATACCACAATAAATTTGTTAAAATTTTTGATTAAATATTCAATATCTTTATACTTTCAATGCAAATGACGATATTACTCTAAAAAACACTTTTTAAATAATTGAGAATAATGAAAAACCACCTCTTTGTTTTACTGGCTTTTGGCTTATTATTTTTATCATGTAGGAGCAAAAAACAGACTGAACTTTTAGATCCTATGAAAGATCAGATGTTGCTGGAGCAATATTTTACAGCAGCTACTGTCGGTGTCATTTCTAATAGTGATGTATTAAAATACATGTTGAAAGAACCCGTCTTTGAAGACCTGGCTGAGGCAGATATGCAAGAGATTATTCAGTTGGATCCCAAAGTGCCCGGCAAGGTTTCCGTTAAGAACGGTACACTACTAGTATTTACACCTGAAAAGGCTCTAAGATCAGCACAAACCTACACTGTAAGGCTGAATCTAAAAGCGCTAAATAGTAAAAGATATAGCGAGGTAGTGAGCTACAAAATTAAAACCATAGCACAAGATATGAGTGTGGATCGAAAAGGATTTTTGATCAATGATGACCGTAGTGCAGCAATGTTAGTGACTATTCAGACGGCTGACAAAGCAGATATAGAAGAATTAAAATCTTGTTTTAAGAGTAATGCTGATGATATAAGCATCACTGAAACAGGTGAAAACCGTTATGAGGCTCAATTTACATGGAAGTCAGGCATTAAAAGTAACTCCTTTATCAGTTATGATGGCCAGCAAATTGATGCTGACAATACCGGAATTGTGTCACCATTTGAAATTGATACCAAAAAGTTTGAACTCATTACAACGTCATATAATTCTGAACTTGCTGAATTACACCTTTATTTTTCTCAGCAACTCTCAGAGAGAAAAGATATGACAGGATATATTTATGTCAATGGTCAAACCGCTTCGTATGCATATCATGATAATGTAATGAAGGTTTTTCTAGGGCAGTTTCGCAATGAAAGCCAACTTAAGATAGAAGTTAGTCGATTTATTCCTTCCAAAAGTAATCAAAAGCTACCTCAGGATTATTTTTTAAATATTGACACTAATGTGGATAAACCGGCCATTGAATTTGTAGGTGATGGTAATTATTTTCCATCAGAAGGTGATTTCAAGATCCCGGTACGGACTCGAGCTTTAAAGAAAATGCGGTTAGTAGTTGTAGAAATCAAGCAGGATATGGTAGCTCAATTTCTATCGTGGCAGTCACTTTCCTATACAGATTTTTATACATTGAGGATGTATGGCCTGCCGGTTTATGATGAGGTTGTAACACTCAATCAAGGCATTAAGGATGAAAATGGTTGGACGGTTCACGGGATTGATCTGACACAAAAGATTAACAAGAATCCTGGCTCTATTTATTATATAGCTATGGAGTTTGCACCAGAATATACTACATTGTCTTGTGCTGCCCAACTTAAAAAATACAGCATAAGCACTAAAATACCTAATGCAGATTATTTTAAAATAAAGGACAGCTATTACCGTGATTATTACTACTACCAAGATGGATACAACTGGAAAGAAAGCAATGATCCTTGTAAACTAGCCTATTATGTAGATAATGAATACACAGGCAGAATGTTTATATGTTCAGATTACTCAGTAGTTGTCAAAAAAGCGGGCACTTCCTATCATGTGGCTCTAAGTGATCTTATGGAATTATCCACAGTTAAAGGTGCAGATGTCACATTATTCACTTTGCAGGGAGCAGAGCTTGCCAAAGGGATGACTGACGGCTCTGGATTTGCAGTATTTGAAAATATCAGAGAAGATGCGTCTGTGTTGAAAGTTTCAAAGAACAATAAAGTGACTTATCTGGCACTTGACGGCTATATGAGCAATTCATTAACGGAGTTCAATATAGAAGGAGAAAGGTCAGAAACAGACACTGAATTTTTTGTATATACAGAAAGAGAAGTTTATCGTCCGGGTGATACTATCCACGTTGATTTGATGCTCAATAAATCTGTATCAACCTTACCGGCGGGCATACCAATGGTTTTGAAATTTTTTGATACTGACAATCTAATTGTCGATGAGCAAGTACAACATCTGAACCCTGAAAACAAACTGATTTATAGCTTTATGTTAAGTACTCCGGCCAGTGCCAAAACCGGTACTTATCGATGTGTCATTCAGGTTGGATCAACAAAAATCAAGAAAAACATCCGTATTGAAACCATTAAACCTAATACGACGGAAGTGTTATACACCTTTGATAATATTTCCAACAATACGATTTACAGTGATCTAATTTCTGGTGACATTCATGCACGTTATTTAACAGGGTTTGACTTAAGCGGTGCCAAAATTTCAGCTACTGCTAAGATTAAGAAAATTGCTAATCCTTTTTTGGATTTTGGCAATTATCGTTTTGATGCATATTTTAAGCCCTTTCAAGATTTTATAGACCTGTATGCACTGACCACAGATGGAAATGGAAATGGTCGTTTTAAGTTTGGAAAATCACTGAAGGAAGTGAATGGTCCTTTTAAACTGTATATCGATACTGAAACCACACTGGCTGATGGAGGCACCAGTAAGGAAGGGAAATCTGTAATCGTATCACCATTGAAAACCTATGTAGGATTGATGGCAAGTCAAGGTTCAGGGTGGAGCGGTAATTACACATTGGATGAAAATATTCGTATTTCAGTGATCAATGTCAATAATAAAGGAAAGCTGCTCCCTTCCCAAAGTAAAGCTACATATAGAGTTATTAAAAATAATCAGACATGGTGGATAGACAAATATAATCTAGGAAGTGCAGGTAATTATATGAATGAAGATCAGTGGGAAATAGTTGAGGAGAAGGAAATAGTTTTAACCGGAAAAACGCAAGTATCATTTCCTAAAGGGAAACTGTCACCTGGTGCTTATATGATAGAAGTGATAGACGAAGCATCAGGACATATGGCATCAGAGGTGTTTTCAGTGTATGATGGTCGTACGATGATACCGGGAAAACAACCTTATATTGTAGAATTTCAAACCGACAAAGAAATATACCAGGCAGGCGATCCCATTCAGGTTGTATTACCAGGCATTGTTGATGCAAGAGCCCTCATCAGTATAGAGCGAGGCAATAAGGTCATTAAAATGCAGTGGGCCAATTTGTCAGAGACGACGAGTACGGTCACTCTGGAAACAGATGAAAACTGGGCTCCTAATGCATATATTCACATTACCATAATGCAAAAGTACAAGCAAGAAAATAATGATCTACCGCTTCGTATGTACGGTATAAAGTATGTCAAGATGAATGGTCGGACACCACCATTGACACCAGTGACGAATGTGCCCAATAACTTAGAATCGAATAAGGCATACACCTTTACAGTCAGTGAACAGACTGGCCAGCCGATGGAATATACTATCGCAATCGTGGACGAAGGCTTACTGAATTTGACTGGATTTGCCACTCCTGATCCTGTGAAACATTTCAATGGTAAGTACCCATTACTGGTCAAGACATGGGATGTTTATCAGTATTTGATGTCTTACTTCAGAGGAAAATTTGCTGGTATCATATCCATCGGGGGTGATGATGTGTACAATCCCGATGCGATTGCTGAAATCAATCGGTTTAAACCAGTGACGATGCATCTCGGTCCATTTAAAGTGGATAAAGGTGGAAAAAATACTCATAGGATATACATGCCTGGATATGTAGGGAAGGTCAGAATGATGGTAGTAGCTTGTAATAGCACCAACTTTGGTAAGCTGGAAAAACTCATAACCGTCAAGAATGCACTGATGATCCAGTCTCAATTGCCGCGAAGTCTGAATGTCAGTGATAAGATTAAGATTCCGGTGAGTGTATTTAGAGATGATAAATCAATTACCCATGCCACGCTTACTGCAAACGTAGATGCAAGTAGAGCCAAAGGCTTCACCGCTAGCTCATCACTCACTTTTTCAAGCAAGGACCAAATCACTCACTTTTACAATGTTGAAGTACAAAATACAACCGGCAAACTTCCGATTAACCTTGAGGTCAAGTCCGGCAATAAGAGTATGAGTGAAAATACAGACCTTTTTGTCAATTACCCGAATGCTTACGAGTCGTCTGTAGCCAAGTATATCATCGAATCTAATCAATCCCAGACAGTAACAGCAAAGGTCACAGGTTATCCTGAGGTATTTACATCAAAACTGATTATATCAGGGATTAAAATGCCTAATTTTGTAGAGTATGCGGCAGATCTGATAGATTATCCATACGGATGTGTAGAGCAGATTTCTTCACGAGCATTTAGCTTGCTTTATATAGATAAAGTGATTGAACTGGATCCTGCGGACCATGTTCGCCTTAAGGACAACTTAAAGATTAGCCTAGAAAAGATTAGAAAGTTACAGCGACCGGACGGTAAATTCAAATACTGGGAAAGTGATTATTATCATGCCTGGTCAGATATATATGCTGGCAACCTATTGACAGAAATGAAAAGATTAGGGCAGCTGAGCAATAATAATGATATGCTGGATACCTGGATCGCTGCACATACCACCGTAGCTAATAACTGGAGTTTGAGTGAAACATCAACTGAATATGTGTATGAATACGAATCACTCGTTCAGGCATATCGCCTATTTGTTTTAGCTAAAGCCGGCAAAGCGCCCAGATCAGCTTTGAACCGATTTGTTTCATCCAATAATTCTGTCAATCCACTGACCTGGTGGCTGCTTGCCGGTAGTTTTAAACTGAATGGTTATGATTCTAAAGCGTCAGAACTGATGAGCAAAGCGGAAAACCTGCAAAAGGATTATTCTGATCATTGGTCAATTGATTGTTTTGGAGATAAAGGCCGAGACTGGGCGATTATCGTAGAGGTGTTGAGTTATCTCGATACAGACAGAGAGAAAATGGAACTCTATTATAATCAAATGGTTGACATCCTGAATACTCAAAACTGGGTGAGTACACAGACTAAAGGTTATGCCTTCATAGCTGCGTACAATTATTATAAAGGAGACATGAGTGTATTTAAAGATGTGGATTATTCTATAACAGGAAGCTCAGCTGGCAAGCAGTCTTACCGTCATTCGTCATTCAAACCTAAGACCATCAGTATAAATAAAGCAGATATGGGCAAGCCGTTGAAAATCAAAAATGATGGAAAAGGCAAACTTTATGTATATCAGATATCCCGATATATTGATAATCAGATCGTAAAACCAGCTACTCAGCAAAACCTCGAGATTCATACCGACTTCTTTAATAATACTCGCAATACAGCCGGTCTCAGCGGTATTCAGCTAGGTGATGATATAGTGATGTCTGTTGCAGTAGAGAATCCTAATGCAGTGGAGGCTGGACATCTTGCACTTAACGTCAAAATGCCTTCAGGCTGGGAGCTAATCAATCCACGGATTTATGAGAGTAAGGTCGTGGACAATAAGCAGAACTTTAATTATCAGGATTTTCGTGATGACCGAGTTTATACTTTTTTCAAGTTAAAACCTGGTGAGAAGAAAATCTTTAATTTCAAAGCAAAAGCTGCGTTCTCGGGAGATTTCTATCTTCCAGCTGTTAGTTGTGAACACATGTACAATGGTGAGATCTATGCACGTACGGCAACAGGTAGAGTGAATGTGAAGTAGATCAGAATCCTTGAGTTGGATGGATGATTATATGAAGCATTGTCAGCGCTTCCTTTTTTATTGCACATCTTTGTGTAGCAAATCAGTGTTTTGATTTTTTAGGTATAATTCTCCCTAATGTCAATATATCATGAGCGTAAAACAGAACGGGAAAAGTTGGATAGGCAGTTTGGGAGACGATAAAGTTATGAGGAAGATTTAGAAAGTTAACGATAATCAGATTTATGCTCTTAAGCTCCGTAATAGAACTGATGAGTTTGACAATTTAAGTGATTGCTCTAACCACTATTTGCAAAACCCATCCTGATCATAAAGAACTATAGTATGATCTGTTGAGGAATCTTAATGTTTAAACCTGAATTACCCATAAGAACTTTATACTTGAAAATGCTATTTCATATCTATTTCTGTACTCGTATTAGTAAAAACCTCCGAACCTCATAGCATTTTTATATCAATTCCATTTGTAACAAAGCCAAATGAGTTATTTGGTTGAAAAGATTGTGTTATATACCTAAACTAACGAGTAGTGGATGCTATATATGTTAATATGCCAGGATCTTTTTTATCACTTCACTGACTTTAGCCGCATTTGGGAGCATGGTTTTCTCCAGTGTTTCATTGAGTGGTATGGCAGGCATGTTTTCAGCGCCGTAGGTAGTCACTGGTGCGTCCAGGTATTCAAAGCAATTTTGTTGAATTCGGGCAGCAATACTCTGAGCGAAACTATTATTGACTGGTTCCTCTGTGAGTACTAGAATGCGGTTGTATTCCTTAGACTTGGCAAATATGAGTTCTTCATCCAGAGGATAAAGTGTTCTCAGGTCCAATATACCTACTTTATCTCTCAGGCTTTGATCTAAAGATAAAGCCCAGTGTACACCCATACCATAGGTTACAATCAATACTTTGTTATCTGAATTAGAAACTCTGGCTTCCTGTACCATATTTCCGATCCCAAACGGTAGTACATAATCTCTGTCGGGTAGTCTGCGACGTGCTGTGTCTGTGCCCGGAACTTTACTCCAGTAAAGACCTTTATGCTCGAAGATAACTACAGGGTTAGGGTCATAGTAGGCGGCTTTCATCAGACCTTTCATGTCTGCACCATTACTTGGATAGGCTATTTTGATGCCTCTGATATTGGTGACAACCGACTCTACACTAGAGCTGTGATAAGGACCACCACTGCCATAGGCACCGATAGGCACCCTAAGTATCATACTGACTGGCCACTTTCCGTTAGACAGATAGCTACTTCGACTCACTTCAGTAAAAAGTTGATTTAAACCTGGCCATATATAGTCTGCAAACTGCACTTCAACAATGGGTTTTAATCCCACAGCAGACATACCTACAGTACCACCAACGATAAAGGCTTCCTGGATGGCTGTATTGAATACGCGGTGATCACCAAATTTCTGAGCTAATGTTGCGGCTTCTCTAAATACGCCACCTAATCGTCCACCTACATCCTGACCATATAGCAGACATTCCGGATGATCTTCCATTAATTCTTGGATAGCTATCAATGCAGAGTCCACCATTACCTTCTCTTCGGTATTAGCAGGTTCTCTTTCACCTTTTTCTATGGTTATCGCTGTCGGAGCAAAATCGTGGGTAAACAGATCCTCTGGTGTTGGGTTTGGAGCTGCCATAGCTTGCTCTAAATCAGATTTTACTTTGCTTTGAGCTATCTTGTATATCTTATCCAGTTCCTTTTCAGTAATGCCATTGTCAAGCAACATCTGATGTAATTTTGGAAAAGGATCTCGCGATTTATGCTCTTCCAAGTCTGTTCGGTACCATTCCTTACGCACACCTGAAGTATGGTGATTGAGTAAAGGTACTCGTGCATGTACTAGAAAAGGTCGTCTTTCCTTTCTGATGGTGGCAATGACTTGTTCTAATGTTGTGTAACACTCTAGAAAATCAGTTCCGTCTATGGTAATAGCCTCAATCCCAGGAAACCCTTTGGCATATTCATAGGCATTCATGGCACGTGTTTCTTCTGCTGTAGCTGATATATCCCAACCATTATCCTGCACAAGATACAGAATAGGTAACTGCTTATGTGCTGCTACTTGAAAAGCTTCTGCTACTTCGCCTTCAGTGACAGAGGCATCGCCCAGAGAACAGACTGTCACAACGCCATTATCCTTGTTCATTTTAGTTGTCTCTAAGTACTGTACGCCCATGGCCACGCCTGTGGTTGGAATCGCCTGCATGCCGGTAGCTGACGATTGATGAGGTATTTTAGGTTTGTCGTCATCTTTCAAGCTAGGATGGCTGTAATAAGTGCGACCACCAGAAAACGGATCATCACGCTTAGCCAGTACTTGAAGCATCAGGTCATAGGGCTTCATTCCTATAGCTAGCAACATTGCATCATCTCGATAATAAGCAGACAGATAATCTTTAGGTGTCAGCTGTAAGCCTAGCGCAATCTGAATGGCTTCGTGTCCACGTGAAGTGGCATGGACATATTTTGATACTACTTTAAAATTGTCTTCATAAATTTCGGTAATACACTTGGCTGTGCTCATCAACTCGTATGCTCTTCTGAGCAAATCTATTTTGGCTTTATCCGTTTTCATGCTGCAAAAATAAGAATAAGGACTACAATACACTAATGCTAAGCTGCATTTTCAACTGCATATTACCATGATGTTGAAAAACTGTTGCGATTTACTTCAAATGGGCTATATATTTGACTTATTGGGCAAGTCCTATTCAAGTTGCCATTCAAGACGAGGCTCAAATCTTAAACTTAATACCGGAAGTTTTTAAATAGTCGGTAGTGGCTTTCCGAGTACTTCTTCAAAGAAATAATGAATGGCATAGGTTTGAGGGGCACCCAATTTTTGACCCATCTGACTGCTGATGTACATGGTCAAAGCAATAAGTATCAGCAGTGGCAAGACATAAATCAATGCTGTATCTTGATCAAGTGCTCGCTGCGAAAAAGCAATGATACTAATGAATATGAATAAGACACTTAAAGCAAGGTAAGATAGTGCAAAAATCGTCCACACATTGGGCATAGGTCCGTAAACTCCGATAATTTTAGTCTCTGAATCTTCCGGTTCTCTAGTCATCAGCACGCTGAGTTGCGGTGACCAGAAATGTTGTTGATTGGGATTGACTCTGATGGTGATATGGTCCTGCATGGCCTGACCATTAAGGTGGTGCATATTGTCATTGAGTTTTTCCTTAACCTTTTCGATAATTTCTTCGATTGTAAGTGGACTAGTTGTTTCAAATTTGGGTCGAATTCTAAAGCTGGCCATATCTTTGATTTTGTGCGAGCTAAGATAAGCCAATTATTTATATCAAAAACTGATGATGATACAAATCATAAGTGATGAAATGAGCTGAGCCTTAACTGCGTGATAAATAGGAAAAATAAGTGGATATATACATTTAGTTTTCATTCATATATCGTACAACAAAAAAAGGTGAACACCTTATCTGTATTCACCTCAATATTTTTTAATCGGTCTTTTACCTAAATCATTATAGGCTATTGACGTACTTTGTCAACTTAGACTTAAGGTTAGAAGCCTTGTTTTTGTGCCAAGTATTTCTTTTAGCCAGTTTGTCCACCATACTAATCACCTTAGGCAGGAATACTTCAGCTTCTTTTTTATCAGTCATCGCTCTAAGTTTTGCGATTGACGTTCTTGCAGTTTTTTTGTAATATCTGTTGCGAAGTCTGATTTTAATATCCTGTCTGATTCTCTTTTTTGATGACTTATGTTGTGCCATAAAATTTATATTTTAAAACTAAAATTTCTAAAATGGAGTGCAAAAGTACATTCTTTTCGATTAAAAAAAAATAATCAGAGCAAAAAAAATCTAAATATTTCATTTTCAGACCGATTTTGTCTGAAATTTGTCAATTAAAGCATAAATCGATGGCCTAAAATGGCTTCAAAGTAGTAAATTTCGTACCTTTGCACATTATTTCATAAAATCAAAATTACATTCGTCAAATATATAAAATAATGAAAGATTATTCATACGTTTTTAATGCTCATCCTGCCTATATTGAATCTTTGTATAAGAATTATCAGCAGGATCCGACTTCTGTCGATGAAGGCTGGAGAGTGTTTTTTGATGGGTTTGAATTCAATACAAATGGTGCAGATGCCAGTTTCAACGGAAGTGATGTGTCCGGAGGTCTTTCACATAAGGAATTAAACGTACTTTCACTCATCAACGGCTACAGATCACGTGCTCATCTTTTATCCAAGACTAATCCTCTCAAACCGAGAAAAGACAGAAAACCACATCTGAGCCTAGCGGATTATGACTTGAGTGATGCAGATCTCCATCAGCGTTTTAATGCAGGTGAGACTATCGGGCTAAAGAATGCAACACTTGCTGAGATCATCTCAAAACTGCAGAAAATATATTGTGGTCATATCGGTTTTGAGTATGTACATATTGAAGATCAAGAGAAAAGAGAATGGCTGAGAAATCGCATAGAAAACCAACCGACGGATGATAGCTATGGCTTGAGTAAAGAGAAAAAAATTAGAATTCTAGACAGGCTAAATGATGCGGTAATATTTGAGAAGTTTTTACACACAAAATATATTGGTCAGAAAAGATTTTCACTTGAAGGTGGAGAGACGACTATCGCTGCACTGGATGCCATCATCAACAAAGGAGCAGAGGACAAAGTAGAAGAAGTCATCATGGGCATGGCACACCGAGGACGTCTTAATGTTCTAGCTAATATTATGGGCAAGACCTATGATCAGATATTTAACGAATTTGAAGGTACGGCGATTCTGGATCAGAGTTTTGGAGATGGAGACGTGAAGTACCACCTTGGGTTTTCGTCTCAGATCCATGCACCATCTGGTAAACTTATGCATCTGAAGCTGGTACCTAATCCATCCCATCTTGAAGCTGTAGATCCTGTATTGGAAGGTTTCTCCCGAGCTAAGGCTGATGTACTATATCTTAGTGATTATGATAGAATACTTCCGGTGCTCATCCATGGCGATAGTGCAGTAGCAGGCCAGGGTGTCGTTTACGAGACCACTCAGATGAGTCAGCTAGAAGGTTATTATACAGGCGGAAGCATACATTTTGTGACTAATAATCAGATAGGATTTACCACCGACTATGATGATGCAAGATCATCCACTTATTGTACAGCAGCTGGTTATCTTGTTCAGGCGCCAATATTTCATGTCAATGGTGACGATCCCGAGGCAGTGGTATTTGTATCAGAACTGGCGCTGGAATATCGTCAACAATTCAACTGTGACGTGTTCATTGATATGGTATGTTATCGGAGACATGGACATAACGAGGGTGATGATCCTAAGTTTACGCAGCCTACCATGTACAACTTGATAGAAAAACACAAGGATCCTAGAGAAATATATCTGGCTAAGTTGATAGAAAGAGGTGATGTGACAGCTGAGATAGGCCAACAGCTCGAAGATCAGTTCTGGGCAAAGTTACAGGAGCGACTGGATATGGTCAAGCAGCATGAATTGCCATACAAATATCAAGAGCCGGAGCAGCAATGGAGATCACTGACCAAAACGCTAGATGTCAACAAGATGACGACACCGAACACAGGAGTGGAACGGAAGCAAATTGATTTCATTTTGAAGCATCTGATGACGATCCCTGAGGGATTTACCCCTAACTCAAAAGTGAAGAGATTGCAGAAAGGAAAGCAGACACTCTTAGATCAGGGTAAAGTGGACTGGGCTTTTGGCGAATTGCTTTCTTATGGTACATTATTACTAGATGGTAAAAATGTGCGTATGAGTGGTCAAGATGTACAGCGAGGTACTTTTTCTCATCGTCATGCTGTATTTTTTGATGAAAAGACCAATGCACCTTACAATAGGCTGGATCATATGACGGATAAGAGTGGAAGATTTATGATCTATAATTCATTATTGTCAGAGTATGCAGTACTTGGGTTTGAGTACGGATATTCGCTAGCCTCACCTGACCACCTTGCAATTTGGGAGGCACAGTTTGGTGATTTTTATAATGGTGCTCAGATAGTTGTCGATCAATTTATTAGTGCGGGTGAAAGCAAATGGCAGAGGATGAGTGGCTTAGTCGTCTTACTACCACACGGTCTTGAAGGTCAAGGACCGGAGCATTCTAGTGGAAGATTGGAGCGATTTTTACAGTTATGTGGCGATTTCAATATGATTGTTTGTAATGTCACAACACCGGCCAATTATTTTCACATGATACGCCGACAACTGGCGATGCCTTATAGAAAACCACTGATACATATGTCGCCAAAATCACTGTTGCGCCATCCGGAGTGTGTGAGTGATATTACAGATATGGTTGGCAAGACAAAATTCTTGGAGGTCATCCCGGATACAGAGGTCAAAAAAGCAAAGCGCGTGCTCTTTTGTAGCGGAAAGATTTATTATGATTTGCTTGACTTCAGACGCAATAATGAGATCAAAGATGTAGCAATAGTGCGTGTCGAACAATTGTATCCTCTACCGGAAAAAGAAATCCGTGATATCATTAAGCAGTATGGTAAGGCTGAGTTGTATTGGGTACAGGAAGAACCTGAAAATATGGGCGCTTGGAATTATCTGATGAATTACTTCAGACGTGATCCTTTAGAACTGATTTCAAGAAAGAGCAGCGCTTCGCCTTCTACAGGATTTAAAAAGATCCATGATGAGCAACAATTGCAAATCATGAAAGAAGCGTTCAATGTCAAGTAGGAAGTATCGATGACTCAGCATATCTTGATGTGTTCCAGTGATAGGTTTTGATTCTGTTGTTACTTTGATGGTGATTTGGGAAAATCAGATGTATAATTGGATGTACCAAAGCGCATTTCTATTGAACAAAACAAGCTAGTCAGTGTAATAATATTATACCCATGATTGAAGAATACACTGACTAATATCTTAATTATAGGGTGGATGTCCATCATAAGTTTTGTTTTGATCTTAGAGGTGTTACTTTCGGTTAAAATAGTGATGTAAAGAATAGGTTTTATACAATTATTACTATATTTGGCATTTCCAAAATAAATACGTATTTTTTAATAAATTTTGAATTCAAAAGATATGAACAAAAACCTAAGAATTATCGTACTCATTTTAGCAGTAGCAACACTGATTTGGGCATTCGTAGTAAGAAATATTTGGATGTCTATTTTACCACTTTCACTGATGTTTTTGCATAGTTGGTTGATTTCACAATCTCTTGGCGAATCTGACAAGCGTATTCAAAGCAAGTGGCTACAATATACCTGGTTTTTTGGCGTGTTGATTTTTATGATTTTTGCTTTAATTATCAATTGTAATTGATACGATACACATAGATACGTAAGGTATTCGAGTATTTGATAACATAATAGTGAATGTTGTTTTAGTATTCACAAGACTATGGGTTTGTTACAATATTCTTTATCTTGCCCAAAATATTGAAAGTTTCGTATGAAAAATGTTTTATTTGCAATCATGGTCTTGATTTTGGCATCTTGCCAGCCCAAGGACTTGCCCACTGTTTTAGAAGTGAGAGATGGTTATGCTTTAATGAAAATCTCCCATCAGACCACAAAAGACGAGTTGAAAGATATACAGCAAAAATTAGCTGACTATAATATTGCTTTGAGCTATGAAGGTTCTACCTTTTTTGACAATAATCGACTTCAAAATGTAGTCTTACAAGTCAAAACACCTGAAGGCCACAGCGGTAATACCAAAGCTGACATTGTAGCTTTGCAATATCGCTATTTTGGATTTTTATACCAGAAGGGTGGATCTCCGGCTTTTAAAATTGGTGAAGAATTGCCGTAACATATATACGTATTTACTACGAACTACATGAAAGCATCGAGCTTCCAACTTTATTGACTGCCCAATCCGGCCGTCGTGCATACCATCTGTCATACTCGGGCTGTTCGTCATAAGGATGCTTGAGCATTTCATAGATCTCATTGAGTAGTGCATAATCTTCATTATCAGCAGACTCAATAGCCAGTTGTGCCATATAATTTCTGAGTACATACCGTGGATTGACACTATTCATTTGTTTGACGCGTTCTGTATCTGACCATGATATGGATTGGAGTCTTTCTGTATAACGACCTATCCAGTTACTGAGTACAGCTTTCTCATGGTCGGTCATATCCTCGTTATACATCGCAGGTGTCAATCGTTGTACGGCTTGATGAATGTCCGTATCACTTTTAATATCAGCCAGCGTCCTAAAAAATATCGTCATGTCTAGATTGCACGTTTGCAAGATATGATTGAGGTCAGCGATGATTTTTTCATCACCATCCTGGAGGTGATCAAAGCCAAGTTTACTGGCCATCATGGCTTGATAACGTGACAAATATTGAGTCTGAAAATCCACGATGATGTTTTTAAGCGCTTCTTCATGCTCTTTGCCGATCAGCAGATATAGAGCAGAAGCTAGTTTAGTGAGATTCCATTGTGCCACGATAGGTTGATTACCGAAACGATATCTGCGACCAGGCAAGTCTGTAGTATTAGGTGTCCAGTCAGGGTCAAAATTATCAATCCACCCGTAGGGTCCATAATCTATCGTCAGTCCTATGATGGACATATTGTCAGTATTCATCACACCGTGTACGAAGCCGACCCTCTGCCAGTGTACGATCATTTCACAAGTTTTATCAGCAACCACCCTGAAAAGTTCCAGATATTTGTTTTTAACATCCTTTAGGTGTGGATAATGGTGCTCAATTGTATAATCTGCTAGCTTGTGCAAACTAGCTGTATCACCCTGCGAAGCCAAGATTTCAAAGCTGCCAAACCGTATAAAAGACGGTGCTGTACGACAAATCACGGCTCCTTTTTCAAAAGCAGCATGACCATCGTACATAACATCTCTGAGGACTTCTTCGCCTGTCAGCAGCAGTGACAATGCACGTGTGGTAGGGACGCCTAGATCATACATGGCTTCGCTACACAAAAACTCCCTGATAGATGACCGGAGTACAGCCAGTCCATCCGCAGTACGTGAATAAGGTGTCGGTCCTGCGCCTTTGAGCTGTAAGGTCTGGAATCCATCTTTTACTAGGACTTCGCCGAGATTGATCGCACGGCCATCGCCAAGTTGTCCTGCCCAGTGACCAAATTGATGACCTCCGTAACACATAGCATAGGGATGGCTATTGGGTGCAATCGAATTGCCGGCCATGATGTCTAGAAATTCTTTTGAACGACAATACGCGTCAGAAATATTCAGCGCTTTAGCAAGCTCCTGATTGTACAGTATCATCTTTGGGGCAGCCATACCTTTTGGTTTTACAAAGGAATAGCAGGCACCTTTGACCTGACGAGGTACATTGACGTGAGAGGCATCTCCAGGTAGTTGATCCGTAAATATATTTTCGAATTTTAATGTTGACATGACTAAAATGAAAAAATCGGTTATATTGCTAATTGGCTATACATATAAATAGCGCTATAGTAGTGAAAGTTCAAATATGAAAGGATTGATACTTAAGTTGCAGCAAAAGAGGATTGCAGATGACGTTTGTTTTTAACTGATATACTCTTCTGATCCATCATCATTGGATATAAAGATACAAAAGTTCATTAAACGACCTTAACCTCTATAGAATACAATTATTTTTATGTATTGTGCATCATAATGCAATGGAAGAGAATACCTATGTCTTCACATTAATGATGACCAACACTTATCTCGTTGATCTTTAAATCCTTAATCACGGCATCTCCCTTCATGACCATCACCTCCGCATATACCACTGAATTGGCGTCACGCATAGCCTTTCTGGCTTCTTCTTCCGTCAATAGAGCCTTGCTTTCCTCCATATAAAAGTGAGAAAAAGGATATTTGATGTAAAGCGTATGATCGGAGACATAACTGACCTTAGCGCGGATGTAATCAGGAGTATGATCAAAAGGAGTAGTAGCTATGGATTGTATTTTGGCAAAACCAGTATCATCTTTTACTATCTCAATATAGATGACTTGATCATTTTGATATAGGTTTTCTTGGTCTAGTTTAAACGTATCTTGTTCGAATGAAAGGTCAACATACCTACCGATAAATGGATGAGCAGGATCAAGCGGTTTGACTTTAAACTTGTAAAGAGTGCCTCTAGTCATCGTTTGATTTTTATTGATGATTGTGGTAAGAGGCAATGAAATTTGCAAGATAGCCATCAGCAAAAAAGAGATATAGACCCACTGTTTATTTTTCATCACGCGATAGATTTTTAACAATAAAATAATTGGCCACGATAAAGCCGATACCTAACAATGCGAAAACAAGACCTTTGACCAGGTAGGACAGATCGGTGTCAAAAAACCGAGATAGGATGATGATAGATACCATAACTAGACCCAAATTAATAACCGATAGCTTGCCTTGTGTACTACCACGCCGAATGTATAAAATACCCATAGTTAGCACGATAATGTTGATGAGAATATATTGATATTCCCCTATCAGTAAGAAGATGATAGCAAATGGAATGAAGACAAGAAACATATCCAGTAAGTCCTCAATCTTGAATTTTTGATGCAAGAAATACAACACCATGGCACCAATAAAATAGGCAAGTGTCAACAAGCTTTCTCTTGACAGTAGCAACTTAGATCTGTCAAAATCAAACCATACATCTTCAAAACTAAATGCGATAAGTAGAATGATTATCCCAAGTAGTCCCAGTACATAATACGCATTTACACGGGTAGGTAAGGCTGAAAAATAACGACTTTTGCCCAGATTGTATAGAAGCATAAATAATGCAAAATAGGTCAAAGTCAATGCTTCAGGTACTTGATGGGTGATTTGGGCTGTGCCGGGCAGTAGGGTTAAAGCTATAAACCAGTGATGAATATATGTGGTGTTGGATGAAGGTTGAGTTTGGATGAGCCGAATATAAAAAGGCATTAAACTCAAGAAGAAGACGAGGAAATAGACAAATGCCGGTTCATTGTTGTGTGGTAATCCATTTGCCATACAGTAATATATCAACGTCATAAATGAGAGCAATGAGACACTAGCCGATTGCATCACATATACTATAGGAATGCTCAGGATCAACCAGTAAATCTGAAACATACCTTCAGCATCTTCGATATTGTAAATTTGAGCGGTCAACGCCAGACAAGCGCCTATACCAAAAAAAAGCAAAATAGAGGTGGCCTCACGCCATACCTGGCTTTCCGGCTTTTTGACTAGTGTATAAAGCGCTAACAACTGACTGATGACTAATGGTGTAAACGCAAGTATCAAACGAGCAGTACGGCTCATTTGATCCCAGTTGTGTGCAATAATCAAGATGATAGCCATACCAATGAGCAGTGCACCGATACTAGCAAATAGCAGCATAAGTGTGTTGTATTTAGGGCCAGTGTTGTTTTGGTAGTATTGGCGAATGGCCACAGCCTGTTCTTCCGTTATTAACCCAGCTTCTACTAAATGTTCGATGTCTTTCAAAATGGACATATGTACCCGGTTTATTTTCCTATAACGTAGGAGCAACCACCAATGTTATATCCTATTTTGAATTTGAAAGAGATAAATAAAAATGTACCTTTGCACATCACAAAAGTATAACACTTAATAAAATGAAATTCAATACTAAAGTAATACATGCAGGTATCGAGCCTGACCCTAGTACAGGTGCCATTATGACACCGATTTTTCAGACTTCGACTTATGTGCAGGCAGCTCCTGGGGTGCATAAAGGATACGAGTATGCTCGTACGCAAAATCCGACACGAAGCGTACTTGAGAAAAACCTCGCTGCCCTTGAAAATGGCAAGGAAGCGATTTGTTTTGCCAGTGGACTGGCTGCCATGGACAGCATTTTGAAGACACTGCATCCCGGAGATGAAGTGATAGCTACTGATGATTTGTACGGAGGATCTTACCGATTGATGACTAAGGTTTTTGGTAAGTACGGTATCCAATTTCAGTTTGCCGGTATCAGTGATATTAACAAACTCAGTGCGTTAATCACCGATAAAACTCGGATGATCTGGGTAGAAACACCGACCAATCCCATGTTGAATATCATCGATATACAAGCGGTGTGTGATTTTGTAAAAGACAGAAATATCACCGTTGTTGTAGATAATACCTTTGCCTCGCCCTATTTGCAAAACCCACTGGATCTGGGAGCCGATGTGGTTATTCATTCGGCAACAAAGTATCTAGGCGGGCACTCTGATGTTATCCACGGCGTGGTCATCACTAATAATGACGATATTGCATCCCAGATACGTTTCATACAGAATGCAGCCGGAGCAGTGCCGGGGCCACAAGATTGCTTTCTTATACTGAGAGGTATCAAGACACTACATATTAGGGTAGAGCGCGCCTGCGAAAATGCGGCAAAGATAGCTTCATTTCTTGCTGACCATCCTAAAGTATCTAAGGTGTACTATCCGGGATTTGCTAACCATCCAGGACATGAAGTAGCCAAAAAGCAAATGAAGATGTATGGAGGTATGGTCTCATTTGATCTGGTGGCCAATAATGAAGAAAGTGCGAGAACTGTGCTGAGCAATACCCACTATTTTTCACTGGCCGAATCACTCGGTGGTGTAGAGTCGTTGATCGGACATCCTGCCAGCATGACCCATGCTTCTATTCCGAGAGCAGAACGACTGAAAGTAGGACTGACTGATTCGTTGATACGGCTGAGTGTAGGTATCGAGGATATCGATGACCTCATTGCTGACCTGGATCAAGCACTCCATCTTGTATAAACTCCGATAATAATCGAGAATCAACCTATATTATTGAATTAGAAATGGCCGATTACACCAGCATCAAATCATGGTCTGAAGATGACCGACCGAGAGAGAAACTGCTAGCCAGAGGCAGGCAACACCTCAGCGATGCTGAACTACTGGCTATATTGATCGGTTCGGGATCCAGAGGAGAATCGGCAGTAGATCTGAGTAAGAGGATACTTTCAGATTATGATAATAATCTTTTCGAACTGGGAAAGGTGGGTGTCAAAGAGTTGATCAAACGATATAAGGGCATCGGTGAGGCAAAGGCAATTACGATCGTCGCAGCACTGGAGCTCGGTATCAGAAGGCAGCAATCAGAGGCAGTGCCTAAAATGGTAATAAAGTCCAGTATTGATGCTTTTCACCTGTTGAATACGAAGCTAGCAGATCGACCTCATGAGGAGTTCTGGGTAGTTTTTTGCAGCCGGTCTAATAAAGTGATAAAGATGGAATTTATAGGACGTGGTGGAACATCTAGTGTCGTTGTAGATCCTAAAATCATCCTGAAAAGTGCCATTGAGCATCTGGCATCATCCATCATACTGGGTCACAATCACCCGTCCGGTAATTTGACACCATCAAGGGAAGATATTATGATCACACAAAAGATCAAAGATGCTGCAGAACTTGTGGACATGAAAGTGTTAGACCATATTATCATTGGCGACAATAAATATTATAGTTTTGCTGATGAAGGCAGATTATAAGTAAAATAACTTATTGTACAAAAAACCATAAGGCAATTGCTTTGTCATCATTGAGCTTGTCTCCATAAAATTATGGTATGGGCTGGTTGTTTGAGATTTATTGGGCATCATAGACGTGTCTGAAGAAGCGGACTATACTGAGCTTATGTGTATCGATAATTAAACATTACGCATGTTATTGTACATACCTAAAAACTCGATTTTAAGCCACATTAATTAAAAGATTCTGTAATTAAACTAAAAATTTAACATCGTTTAAAACACGGCTAAAACGGCTGTTTTTATAGCTATTTTTGTGAAAACGGCAGTTGTGCACTGGGTATCGATGTTGTGGCGAGAACTTCATTATCTTTGTCTTATTATTTCTTCTTTCAGTTTTGGCTGTTCTCTTACAATAATTGTCCAAATAACTTCGTCAGAAATATTATCATATTCGTGAGCAATTCTATTTCTCGTCCCTATTATCTGTCTTGCATTTTGGATTTTAATTTCAGCGTTTTTGTAGTTCGTTATCCTATTTATCGCCTCTCCGATAATCTCAATATTTCGTTCAATTGCTTTTTTTGTTTTTAAGTCCTTTTGAAACTCAAAAAAGTCTCTCTTTTCTGGTAAAAATTCAAAAATCTCGTCTATCGATCTCAATATGTCTTCAAGCCAAGCATTTACTTTGTTATTCATAAATCACCACTTTTGACTCGTCAATTTCCTTTCTAAAAAATGAATTTCTTATTCCTCGTTCTTCTATTAAGTCAATTTGTCGGTTTAAAATTTGTTCTAATTTATCCTTAAATTGAAAATACAAATCGGTATATTTTATAGGGTCATCTTCGTCAAAGTCAATCACAAAGTCTATGTCGGAATCTGAAGAAAAGTTATCAGTCAGTACAGAACCAAAAACCGAAACGTGCTTAACTCTAAATTCTTTGCAGAGTCCTTTGATTTGTTCTATATTTTTTTTGAAATTTTCATTATTCACTTATTAAAATTCAAAGTTACAATTTTTCCACGAGGTCTGTTTTAGCATTTGCCGACAACATCCCTCACTTCCCAAACCACCATTACAATAGCAGGCATTCTGGAATGTGGCTGTTGCACAATGCCTACAAAAATAAGTAAAACATTAAATACAACAAGCAAAAAGTGTCAATCTTAGTTTATCCAAGTAAAAAGGTGCATATGGCTTTATGCAAAGGAAGGATTTTGCAATGCATTAGTTCTGTGTAAAAAACTTGTTATTGAGCTGTTTTTCTGAAAAATGGTAGTTGTGCACTGGTTATCGATGATAGTAGATGCCAATTATTCATCAACTTCAAATTCATAAGAATTTCCATCTTCGTCCGTTCCTTCTAAAACTCCATAGTCAACCCATTCAACATCAATATACTTTTCGTTTCCGTCTTCATCCAATATATAACCGCTTCCATACTTTCCTTGTATGTCAATGTTTCCATAAACACTGTTCCCATTTTCATCCCAACCTGAAATGTCGTAATTGTATTCATAATTACCTGAATTGCCTGTGCGATATTCATATTCAAAATTTGGATCTGTATGATAGTTGTTATCAGATTGAATATAGTCATTTGAATTGCTAGAGCCATAGCTTTCGTAAGTGTCTTGTTTTTTGTTTTGATAACAAGAGCTAAGCGCAAAAAATAATAAAGTAAAAATTATTTGTTTCATACATTGCTGTTTTAAAGGTTGCCACCTACGGTTAGCAATTTGGCGAGGGAGCGGCTTTAACATAGAAGTTGAATAGAATTACAAGCGTTCAACTGCTCTCTTGCCAATTTGTTTGTTGTAGTTTTATTTATCATTACAGTTTTATAGAAAGTTCAAGATGTCCTCCAAGTCCAACTTCAACAATTTTTTGAAGAGTGGAGATGCGTACTTCTTTAATGTTATTTTCAATTTTGGATATGTATCCCTTATTAGTTCCAATCTTTTCTGCAAGTTGTTGCTGTGTCATTCCTTTTTTAAGTCTGGCTTGTTGAATGAGAAACCCAAGCTTAAACGCTTCGTAGCCTTTCTCAAACTTGTCTCTTTTCGTTGTTCCTTTCTTGCCATATTCTTCGTCAATGAACTGGTCTAGTGTTATTATGTTATTTCTCGCTTTCATATTCTTTCTTGATTTTTAATGCTTTTTCAATTTCTGTTTTCCGTGTCTTTTGTGTTTTCTTTTGAAATCCATTTGCTAAAACGACAATCTTTCCTTCGTCAAAAAAACAGAAAATCCGAAAAATATCGCTTCCAAGTTTCACTCTTATTTCATAAAGTCCGTCCGTTCCTTCAATATGTTCCAAATAGTCAGATGGAATTTGTTGTATGGTTTCAATTAGTTTGAAAGTCCACACAATTTTTTCTTTTACCTTCGGCCTTTGCTCCTTAAAAAAGTCTGTAAAATAATTTTTATATAAGATTATTGTTCTGACTTTGTTGTCACTCATAACTATACAAAGTTACAAAAAGTTGTCCGAATGTGCAACTATTTTTGAATTTTAATTGATTGTTTTTTGTAATAGAGTATATGGAAAAATCACAACCAACGTCAATCTGTGAAAATATTATCAAGATTATAGGCAAAATTACACAAAATAATTATAACTTCATGATGCAAAGAAAATATTTAAAAAATGCCCGTTATGCTAGGTCTTGACCGTTTCCAAATGATATTTTCCATATCAGAAGAAGCTTCGGAAGGCTCAGTGTAGATATATGGATGACTGATCTAACTTACCTTCTAAAGAAATTTTTAGACGATTTAGTGTAAACCTATTTTAGGATAAGAAATACCCTCTACCACCACCATTGCGATAAGCATTGGACCACATCGCAGTCATGTATTTCTATATATCACCATTTTCCCATTATCCTACAAATCCATAACCCAACAACTTCACAAATTGACAAATCGACAACTCCACAATTTCACCACTTAACATGCCAACCTCCTAACCACCTAACATGCCAACCACCTAACAACCCAATCACCCAACAACCCAACCACCCAACCACCTCAACAATTAATCAATCCACTTTCTAACTAGGCGAGCGGCAGCGATCATATCATTGTGCATAATGCGGTCTTCTTCCAGTGGTGGCACTACTGATCTGAGCTCAGCGAGCATGCCTTCTAAGTGCGTGCTAGTTTTGTAGGGTCGTCTGAATTCAAAAGCCTGGCCAGCAGTCAAGAGTTCGATACCCATAATTGAGATCAAATTTTCCAAGACTTTGTGACACTTAGTAGCTGCATTAGCAGCCATACTGACATGATCTTCCTGACCTTTACTTGAAACAATAGAATCAATGGATGCAGGTGTACAATATTGCTTGCTTTGGCTGACGATAGAAGCAGCTGTGTATTGCACGATCATAAATCCGGAGTCTAAACCAGGATATTTAGTGAGAAATGCCGGAAGTCCACGATCTCCATTGATGAGTTGATAAACTCTACGTTCGGATATATTACCGAGTTCAGCCATAGCGATAGCCAGATAATCGAGGACTAAAGCAAGTGGTTGCGCATGGAAATTACCGCCACTCAGTACCTTATCTGCTTCGTCAAATACCATAGGATTATCTGTAGTAGAATTGATCTCGGTATAAATGATCTCTTCAGCATGGCCAATTGCATGATATGTTGCACCATGTACTTGCGGAATACAGCGAAAAGAGTACGGATCCTGAACACTCTGCTTATCCATGTCTCTGATCTGACTGCCATCGAGATATTCCCATAGTTCCGCAGCGGTGGTGAGCTGACCTTTGTGCGGCCGTACATCATGGAGTAGATGGTGGCAAGGAGAGATGTCGCAGATGTAGGCATCCATAGACAAAGCTCCGATTTTATTAGCCAAATGAAATAACTGTTTAGCTTGAGTGATAATATGGGTTGCATAAGCAAGAGAAAACTGAGTGCCATTGAGCAATGCCAGACCTTCTTTGGACTTTAATGTCATTGCCTGGATACCCGTTTTTTCTAGTGCTAGCTGAGTCTCTACTTCCTCATTTTGAAACCACGCCTTACCTTTGCCGAGTAGCAACAAACTGAGGTGTGCCAGAGGTGCTAGATCGCCAGAAGCGCCTAGAGATCCCTGTTGGTAAATCACCGGAATGATGTCCGCATTGTATAAATCGGTCATTTTCTGTACTAGTTCAGCTCGAACACCTGATACGCCGTGCGATAGATTGATGATCTTGAGCAAAAGAATAAGACGGCATATCTCATATGGTACTTTTTCGCCCATGCCGCATGCGTGCGATACCACCAGATTTTCTTGTAGCTTGCCTAGGTTTTCATCACTCACACGCACGTTGCAAAGTGACCCAAAACCCGTGTTGATGCCGTAGATCACAGTAGATGGATCGGCTAGTTTGTTGTCAAGATACTGACGGTTATTCCTAAGTTTTTGGATGACATTTTCACTTAATACCACGTGGTGTCTTTCTTTGGCGGCAGTAGTCACCATTTCTGGAGTGATAGGTGCACCATCTATAACGAATTGTTTCATTTCTACTTTTTTAGCGTGATGGGCAAAGTTAACTCAAATATTCGAATTGCTCAAGTGCTTTGATTTTTGTTCATATACCTCAAGATAGAATGATTTGAGGACTTTAATGGAAGCTTATAAAAATGGCACTTAGGTGAATTTTATCGTTAAACTATCGTTAAATATCAGCCCAAAATACTGAATAGGTAATTATAACAATTTGATATTCAGTATAGTATTGTCTTATTGGCATTCAAAAACGAGGGTTAAATGGTAACTTTTTGTGTAGAATGTATGTCTTTAATGTAAGTATGAATGAGATTGAAATGCAAAAATTGTAAATTTTAATTTTAAAAAACATTCATTTTCATAGTGCTGGCAATAATTTATACCGGAATAAAGCCGTTAAAAACCATAAAAGTCTTAATTTTGGCGAAATTTTTTAAAACCATTTAAAAATTTTAATAATGAAAATTAAAAATGTATTGATAGTAGCAGCCTTTCTGATGGGTGCTTTCAATTTTGCTGAAGCTCAAAAAATTGCTTTGGTAGATATCAACGAAGTATTGTCTTCCATGCCTGAATATGAGAAGGCTCAACAAGAGTTGGATAGAGTTGCTGCAGAATGGAGACAACAGATTGCACAAGAGTTTGACGCTGTCAAGAGTATGTACAATAAATTTCAAGCAGAGCAAGTGTTATTAAGCAATGAAGATAAAGTCAAAAGAGAAAACGAGATAGTGAAGAAGGAAGAAGAAGTGAGGGATATGCAGAAAAATAAATTTGGACCTGAAGGTGCTTTATTCAAAAAGCGCCAGGAGATGGTGGCACCTATTCAGGAAAAAGTATTTGCAGCACTGGAAAGCTATGCCGCTGAGCGTGGTTACGATATCATCTTTGATAAAGGTGGCGCTACCGGCCTTTTATTTTCTAATCCTGAATATGACAAAACAGCTGATATCAAAAAGAAATTGAATATCAAGTAAATAGTACTCATTTTAACAAAAATCAACTTAAATTAAGAGATGAAACGCAATTTTATTTTAATAGCAGTTATGGTTTTTTCTTCATTGGTAGCACATGCTCAGAAGATGGGTTATGTCAATCTCCAAGAAATTTATGTTCAACTGCCTGAAATTAAACAAGCAAATTCTGACCTGGATGTGATGAAGGATATGTTTAAAAAGAAAGGTGAGGAGATGGTCCGCCAACTGCAAATTAAATATCAAGAATTTCAACAAAAGCAAGCTAAGGGCGAATTATCACCTATAGAGGCTGAAAAGCAAGCTAATGATCTGAAAGCTGAGGAGCAAAAAATCATGGAGTTTGATCAGACTAGTCAAAAAACTATGGTCAGCAAAAGCGAAGAATTGCTAGCACCCATCCATGAAAAAGTGGAAAAGGCCATCAAAGATGTAGCTGCTGAAAACCAGTTTCTTTACATCTTTGACTCTAGTCAAGGTCTAGTACTCTATGCAGATTCCACAGCTAACGTAACATCACTTGTGAAGGCAAAGCTTGGAATAAAAGAGTAATTCTGTTCCATTGAGTACCCCTGACCAACCCATAGGAATATTTGATAGTGGTATTGGTGGACTAACGGTCGCCAATGCCATTCATCGTTTTTTGCCTAATGAAAAATTAATTTACTTTGGGGATACGGTACACATGCCGTATGGTGACAAATCTGCTGATGCTATCCGTTACTATTGTCTGCGTATCAGTAAGTTTCTGCTGGAGCAAAATTGCAAGATGATTGTCATTGCATGTAATTCAGCATCTTCGGCTGCTTATGACGTGCTGGTTGATTTTTTTGGAGGTAAGGTACCTTTTGTCAATGTGGTAGATCCTCTGGTCATGGAAGTAGTTAAAAGTGGCTACCATAATATAGGTGTTATTGCTACCAAAGCGACAATTAATTCATCTGTTTATAAAAATAAAATCAATTCACTCAATTTACAGGCAAACGTTCATCAACTGGCAACACCACTGCTAGCACCGATGATAGAGGAAGGATTTTATAATGGTAATATCACTCAAAGTGTGATTGATAGTTATTTGAGTCAGCCGGTCATGCAAAATATTGACGTACTCTTATTGGCGTGCACGCATTACCCATTGATCAAAGATGAAATTAATGAATACTATCAAGGTAAGGTAGATATCATGGACTCGATTGATGCAGTAGTTCGTGAAGTCACTCGAATACTGAAACAAGAAAAATTATTGAGCAACACACACACAGGGGAAGATGTATTTTATGTGTCAGATTATACTACATCCTTTGAAGAAACCGCTAAAAACTTTTACCAGGGAGAGATTAAACTCATCACTAAGGCGCTTTGGGATTGATTGTTTTTTAGTGCTTACAATCGATTCGACTATCGACTCCTAAGAAGGTGTCACCACCGTGCTATGATGGAACGATTTCCGGTGACTTTATCTCCGATATTTACACGTAGCTCTGCATCAAGAGGCAGGAATAGATCGACTCTAGAGCCAAATTTAATAAAACCTAATTGTTGACCTTGCTCAAAGTGATCACCCTCTTTTGCATAGTTGACGATGCGACGAGCCATAGCTCCGGCTACTTGTCGTAAAAGCAGTTTTTTGCCATTCTGCTGATAACATACGGTGGTACGTTCGTTGTCAGTAGAGGCTTTAGGATGCCAGGCCACCAAAAACTTACCCGGATGGTATTTTGAATATAAAATGTCAGCATCTGTAGGTATCCAGTTGATATGTACATTGAGAGGAGACATAAAAATTGATATCTGGGTACATTTTTCCTTTAAAAATTCTGGTTCGAATACCTGTTCGATGACCACTACCTTGCCATCGCAAGGAGAAAGTATAGTGCTGTTATCTTTGTCTGTGATACTTCTGTCCGGACTTCTGAAAAAAGAGATCAGAAAGATATAAACTAAAATACTCAAGATAAGTACCAAATAAAAAAGGCCGGGTACGTATAGGTATAAGATTATATTAAGGGCTAAAAGACCTAAAAACCCATAAATTAGCGTTGGATATCCTTCCTTATGAATAGTCATTGAATCTATTTTGTAAAAAATTGCAGCAAAAATAACACAAATGGTAATATGTAGATAAAACTATCGAATCTATCTAGCGCTCCACCATGTCCGGGGAGTATATTTCCGGAATCCTTCACTCCGAATAACCGCTTGATGGACGATTCTACCAGATCACCGTAGGTACCTACAGCCCAGGCAAAAAAAGCGATGAGCATCCAGAATACACCATCATTGCCAAAGATAGCAATGTCAACATCATAGCTAGATGCATTGCCGGAAAATAAGCCCTGTCCGAGTGCATATGCTATAGGTATAGCCAGAAGCCCAGCGCCGACAAAACCTTCCCATGATTTTTTAGGAGATATTCGCTCAAAGAGTTTTCTTTTACCCAGCTGTGAACCCACAATATAGGCAAATGTATCGCACATCCATATAGCAATCAAGATACCTAACCAGAACATACCGGAATAATTTTCATGATGCAATACCCATGATATCATTAATCCTAATGGCAATGCCAGGTAAAGTATCGAAACCAAAGTATGTGCTTGAGTATGAGCTATGAAATTAAAGTAAAGATTGATAATACCTAGGATCATCACACTGCAACTCAATATGACTGCTATTGAATATATACTTGAATAGGGCTTGACAAAGAGCACGATTAAAACAGCAGCTATGGCACTAAGTATTACGTCACTGATGATTGCATTTTTACGATCAGGCAGAACCATTCTTGCATATTCATAACTACCTACTATCAATATTATTGCAGCTAGGATGGCAGCACCGTATCTACCCGATAAGAGTAAACCGATGACTACAATTCCAAAAATAATGGCTGTAATCGACCTTTGTTTCAATGCTGGAATGGTACTCATGTTGGTTGTGTCGCTTGGTTAAAAAAATTGATAAATATCATGGAAATTGCTGCCTGATATCCGATATCGACCGAATATAAAACATTGTCGCAGCAAATATAGCAGTAAAAATCAGGACAGATACTATTGAGACCGGCTCAGTAGTAATATTTTCCATATCCAAATCATCAGGTTGGAAGTAATAACCTACTGTGGCCAAACCATTATTTAAAGAATGGAGCATCATCGATAGAATGAGACTACTAGAATAGTAATAGGCATAACCCAACACCAGACCGATCATAAACTTGGCAAAAAGCCCGGTGATCTGTAAGTGAAAAGCTGCAAAAATGAAAGCTGTCACCCAGATGGCAAAGTGAGGTCTGGAGGTCTTAATGAAGATTTCCTTCTGTATGATACCACGAAAAAGTAGTTCCTCACCGATGCCGGGTAGAATGGCAATAATCAAGAGATTGAGCAGGAGATCCAAAGGGTCGTCCATCTTGAGCAGGCCGTAGAGTGCGTCAAATGAGTCTTCATCCATACTTTTGAGAAAATCAGGAAAGTCAATCATCTCCACATAGAATGTTACATAGCTGATCATCGGATACAGTGAGAATAATGCTAACGGAAACAACATCAACAGCCTCGTATCAAAATGGCGCAGTTGAAGATAAGTTGCCGCACGATGACGGTAAAAAATCATCAGAAAAATGAGCGGCCCAATGATGAAAGTCAGAAAATGATTGAGACCTACCAATGCCTTGACATAGGGTACATTGGCCGTATCATTGAGCAAGCTGATAAGATCACTCTCTGAGGTAAGATTCACTCCTGACATCGAGGCATACCCGAGTACCAGCAAATTGCCGATAAAAACAGCGGCTAGCACGACCGCCATTAAAGTAAGCATTCTGGTAGTAAAACTCGATTTCAAATGTTCGGTTTTAATTGAGTGTTGCAAAGGTAGCTGATTTTGGTTGAAAGACGACTGTTAGTGGTGATTTCTTGATAATTCAAATTTTGAATGAATGGAAATCACTACCTAAAGAGTATCATCAACGGTCATTTGTTGTAGTACCAAAGTACAGAGCTATTCAAGTGATCAGAGGTGCTCGACACCGATATTTTTCGATGATAGTGATTAATTGTTGTATCATAATTCATTATCAATTTCGGATGATGACTCGCCTACGTGTTCATCATATTTTTCATTGTATGCATACTTCTTCCTAGTCAAAATTGCTACCCTATTTTTTAAGGTGTTCTATAAATGCGTGTAAAAAGTAAATAACCAGATAAATGGACTTAATTTGTTAAAAATTGTGGTTCAATTGAAAGTTTGGCTTTGTAGAAATGAGGCAATTGGTGTGTTGTAAACCCAAGTATTAGCCCATATACAGCGTTTTATGTAGTTAAAATTTTTCGACTAGTTAACCTATGTTTAATGTTTTTTCACTACGTCTTATATTATGGCAATACAATGACGAAATTATTATAAAATGGCAGCTAAATTTTGTAATTTTGTGGTTCGTTACGAAAATATTCAAAATTAAATTTTAAATCATATTATCATGAGTCAATACAGAAAGGAAAAAGACAGTATGGGCTACATTGACGTACCTGCTGACAAGTATTGGGGTGCACAAACACAGCGATCTTCTGAAAACTTCAAAATAGGTGGACACAAGATGCCTAAGGAAATTATCCGTGCTTTTGCTATGCTGAAAATGGCAGCTGCACGAGCCAACCATGAGCTAGGAGTGCTGGCTGAAGAAAAGAAAGTACTGATTGAGAAAGTGTGTCATGAGATTCTAGACGGCAAACTGGATGATCAGTTTCCGCTGGTCGTATGGCAAACAGGCTCCGGCACGCAGTCCAATATGAATGTCAATGAAGTCATCGCCAATCGAGGTCATGTGCTCCATGGTGGTGGATTGGAAGATGCGACAAAATTTCTCCATCCTAATGATGATGTCAATAAGTCTCAATCTTCTAACGATACTTTTCCTACGGCGATGCACATAGCAGCTTACAAGGTGCTGGTCGATGTGACCATCCCTGGTATGGAAAAACTCAGAGATACACTCAAAGAAAAGTCTGAAAAGTTCATGGATGTGGTTAAAATAGGCCGCACCCACTTTATGGATGCTACACCGCTGACACTTGGACAGGAATTGTCAGGTTATGTAGCACAGTTGAATCATGGTATCAATGCTATCAAAAACAGCTTTGCCCACCTTTCTGAACTGGCACTAGGAGGCACAGCTGTAGGTACAGGACTGAATACGCCCAAAGGATATGATGTGCTTGTAGCTGCTAAGATAGCTGAGATTTCTGGATTGCCATTTGTGACCGGCAAAAACAAATTCGAAGGACTGGCAGCACACGATGCTATCGTTGAGGCCCACGGAGCACTGAAGACAGTGGCCGTCTCTCTGATGAAAATCGGTAATGACATACGTATGCTGGCTTCAGGCCCTAGATGCGGAATAGGCGAGATTACCATTCCTGAAAACGAGCCAGGTTCATCGATCATGCCAGGTAAGGTTAATCCAACACAGTCGGAAGCATTGACAATGGCCATGGCACAGGTTATCGGTAATGATGTAGCTATCAATATTGGTGGTATGAATGGCCAGTTTGAACTCAACGTTTTTAAGCCAGTGATGATATTCAATTTCCTTACCTCTGCTAATCTGATTGGCGATGCTTGTGTGAGCTTCAATGACCACTGCGCTGTCGGTATCGAAGCCAATCTACCTAGAATTAAGCACAACCTAGACAACTCGCTGATGTTAGTGACAGCACTGAATACAAAGATTGGGTACGATAAGGCTGCCGAAATTGCTAAGAAAGCACACAAAGAAGGCACTACGCTCAAGCAAGCTGCTTTAGATCTGAATTATCTGACTGCTGAGCAGTTTGATGAGTGGGTGAGACCAGAGAAGATGATCTAATCAGAGATATAGATTTGCAAATCCATTCGATATCTATATATCAAAGGGCCCGGTAATTATTGTTTCCGGGCTTTTTTGTTTTGCCCTTGTATCCAATCTTAAGACGATAAAGAGGCTAAACCATTGATCTAGTGAATTTGTAGGGATCGTTTTGGGGTTTTGAAATTTATGTACGTATTACTCAAATATTCAAAATAAAATATTGTAAATTAAGAATATATATGATTTTTACTAAAATTAAAATCGCAATATTTGTGCAAATGGTAATTGTGTATATCTTTGTTTTGATAATGCATTTAGTTTGAGTATTAAAATATCATAATCATATGAAGCAGTCAGTACGAATCCAGTTATCAATGATGATGTTTCTCCAGTTTTTTGTCTGGGGCGCATGGTTTGTTACGTTAGGAACATTTTTGGGTAGTAATTTGAGTGCGACGGGTGGTCAGATAGGTGCTGCTTTCAGCACTCAGTCCTGGGGAGCGATTATTGCACCGTTTATAATTGGATTAATCGCTGACCGATATTTCAATGCTGAGCGCATTTTAGGTATTTTACACCTGGCAGGCGCTGGCTTGATGTATATGATGGCAATGGCGGATGGATTCGGTGCATTCTATCCTTACGTTTTAGGTTATATGATATTGTACATGCCGACATTGGCATTGGTCAATAGTGTCTCCTTTCACCAAATGAAAGATCCTGCTAAGGAATTTTCTCTGATCCGAGTATTTGGGACGATAGGATGGATTGTGGCCGGCTTATTGATTAGCTACGTTTTTCACTGGGACAGCGAATCAGGTATAGCTACTGGAGCATTAAAAAATACCTTCATCATGGCCAGTATTGCTTCTGTAGTACTTGGTATCTTTAGTTTCTTTCTGCCGTCAACACCACCTTCGGTACCTAAAGACCAGAAAGTATCTATCAGCTTATTACTTGGTTTCGATGCATTAAAACTCTTAGCCAACCGCAACTTTTTGATATTTTTTATATCCTCAGTATTGATTTGTATTCCGTTAGCATTTTATTATTCCAATGCCAATCCATTTCTAGTAGATATAGGACTGGCCAATGCTACCGGCAAAATGACGATAGGGCAGATGTCTGAAGTGGTTTTTATGTTGTTTTTACCGGTATTTTTTAAAAAATATGGATTCAAGAAGACGATTTTAGTCGGTATGCTAGCCTGGGCCGTACGTTATGTGCTCTTTGCCTACGGAGATGCTGGTAGCGGTGCTTTTATGCTGATTTTGGGCATTGCCTTACATGGATTGTGTTATGATTTCTTTTTTGTGAGTGGACAGATTTATACTGATGCCAAGGCCGGAAGCCATATTAAAAGTGCAGCTCAAGGTATGATTACGCTAGCTACTTATGGTGTAGGTATGCTCATTGGCTTCTGGGTGGCTGGGATCATAACTGAAATGTATCCGGGCAATTGGCAGATGATTTGGCTCTATCCTGCAGGATTTGCTCTAGGTGTGATGTTGGCCTTCATGATCGCATTCAAAAATGAAGATATAGCTTTTAAGCAATAAGTTTAGCCAATGAAAGTATCTCGCTATTTGGTCTTTTTGATAGCATTGTTCATCGGATTGTGGTATGGCAATGTCAATATATTGCTGAGCACTTCAGGAGCAAATATTTACACCTGGACTGGAGTAGCATTGACACTAATGTTTTTGATGGTCGGTCTGATTTTCTATTTTCAGGTTCAACTGAGCAAAAGAAAAGTAGCCCTAGCTGTAGTTTTAAATTCTCTAATGATCTTTTTGTTTTTGCTTGTACATAAAGACTGGGTGATGCCGATTTGTGGGACTGCGCAAGGTTTATTAGTTGGATTGATCTTGAAGGATGCTTACCGCAGAATAGGCTTCAACGCCATCGTTTCTATGTCGCTGCTGGGATATTTTTTAGCTTGGTTTACCTATTTCTTGCCCATGGATACGAGTCCAACACTAATTGCAGACTGGTCATTTTCCCCATTGATCATTATGGTGTTGACCTGGGTGATATTAAAAGTAATCCTGATTATATTATTACAAAAACAAGATTTAGATCAGCAAGCAGATAGGAATCCAATAGGTATTTTAGCTGTCGATAATCAACAAAAGAGTATCACGATGCAAGTTTTCATTTTGTTGAATGTCTGCTTAGGTATTTCTTTTTTTACATGGGCAATGATCTTATTGGACTATAGTCAGTCATGGGCCAATACGGTAATTTTGCCTGCGACATTGATGGTGGCTTTCGTTCTAGCTAGAATAGTGCAAAATGGATTATACCGAATGGATAATGCTGGTTGGTTGTTTACGGGTTCACTGATATTAATGTTAAGTCTAGGTATGTTTTATACCCTTGACTTATCCCTGTTGTTTATAGTGAGTTTCGGTACTTTTATCGTAATTACAACAGATATTGCAAGTCGGCTTATGAGTGCACCACTAACAGAAAAACACTTAGGGTGGATGTTTATGATCACAGCACTTTCAATGTTGATTGCAGGACTGTATGCAGATAATCATATAGCGTATATTAGGTCTATCAAAATGCCTGAAAACCTCCTTGCACTTTCAACTATCCAGGCATGGTCACAAGAACTAGCGAGTGTAGCTGCAATTATGGTCATTTTGTCTGGAATTGTATTTTTGAAAAGGAAACAATCAGAGTCAGTTCTTTAAATATAGATGGTCTGAAGGACGTAAATTTGAGTTTAAACGATTTTTATTGAATGTGATAGTCATTTTGTGATTAGATTAATCCTAGAATTTATGGAATATGAGATCTCTAAAATGTTTCTTCTCATAGAATGCTTCTGCAACTTCATGCTAATTTTGCTTTTTTTTATAAATTTACCACTCAAATATTGTTTCTATGACTTTAGGCCAGTTTTTTGAATATGTCACTCAAAACCCCTACTTGGTTTTATTTTACTTTTTTGCCTTACCATTTACAAGTCTGCTAGCCAACTGGTTGGGTGCTGGTGAAGGCCATCTCTCTCCTTGGAAGTATCTATATACAGTTCTGGTTTACCTCGCGTGTATTCCAGGTATTTTTGCACTGACGCTCAATGTCTATATGTTTCTTTTTGAACGACAGCCCATCATGGAAACCAATCTCTTTATTCAGGTATTGCCAGTGCTATGTATGTTGCTTACGCTTTGGATTATCAAACGCAATGTTCAACTCGTTGATGTACCGGGTTTTGATAAAATAGGTAATTTAGTTTTTATCATCACCATCCTTATTTCGATGATGTGGATTATTGAAAAGACCCACCTTTTTGTATTTACCTATATGCCTTTTTATCAGTTTATTTTGTTATTTGCAGGCTTTCTGATCCTAATCAGATGGCTTTGGTCTCGTATGGTATCCTGATAGATTTTATATTTCCAGATTGTGTAATACGGCATTCAGCACATCATCAAAGACTTTATCAGGTGATTTATTGCCATCAACAATGGCTATTTTTTCACTAGGGCCTACTTTTTCAAATACTTTTTCATACTGATTTTTGACTTGTGTGAGGTTGTCCAGTGTTTCGTACATTTCAATATTAGTTCTGCCGGCTGTCAACCGCTTCAGTCCGGTTTCAGGTGATATGTCGATGTATATATTCAAATCCGGTTTGAGTAGTGCTGCACTGGGTGCATTGATTGATATGATCCAGTCCAGATCGATATTGTGAACGCTATGATATGCATAAGAAGATAGGTAATACCGATCCGTAATAACGGTGTGCCCTTGCTCTAGCTTGGCAATCATACCTTCTGAAGAGTGTAGTAAATGATGGAGTCGGTCTGCTGCGAAGAGAGCGGCAATGACACGCTGATCGCCTTCCATCTGATGATTAAATATGGCACGAATGATTTTGCCGATGGGGCTATCTGTTGGCTCAAAGGTAGTATACACCTGATGTCCGTGCTGAGTTAGATGGTTGGCTAGTTTTCTTACTTGCGTGCTTTTTCCACTGCCATCGATGCCTTCGAATGCTATAAAACGACCTCTATTATTCATCTACTGTTGATCTATATGATGTGCAAAGATATAGATTTTAAAGGAGAAGAATAGATAAGGTCTTTGTCAAAATAATCAGCTTATTATAAAAATCTATTTGTGTAATATGTGATATTTTGCGACTTTTACGGCTTAAAGCCTAATCATTGAGTATGTCTCCTATAGTATTGTTTGGATTTGTATTTGGGTATTTCATCTTTTTGCTGCTAGTAGCCTGGTACACTTCTCGAAATTCAGATAATGATTCATTTTTCATAGGAAACCGCAAGAGCAACTGGATGCTGGTAGCCTTTGGTATGGTAGGCACCTCATTGAGTGGTGTTACGTTTGTCAGTGTTCCGGGAACGGTAGGAGGAGGTGCCTTTGGTTATTATCAGGTGGTTATAGGTTATTTTCTAGGTTATTTTGCTATTGCTTATATCTTACTGCCCTTGTATTATAAGATGAATGTTACTTCGATTTATCGCTATCTTGAAGAGCGTTTTGGAGTGGTGTCTTATAAAACTGGGGCACTATTTTTTCTTATATCTCGGACTTTAGGCGCTACCGCTAGATTGTATCTGGTGATTAACATCCTGCAGATCTTTATCTTGGATGCAATGGGAGTGCCATTTTACATCACTACATTGATTATATTGGTGTTGATTTTGCTATATACTTTCGAGGGTGGTGTCAAGACGATCGTCTATACTGATACATTGCAGACTACTTTTATGTTAGGCGGTTTGATTGTTTGTATCATTGCATTGCTTAATAAAATGGATATGAACCTGATCGAATCCATTTCTGCCATGAGGTCAGAAGGATTGACAGAAATATTTGATATGAATTATAAATCACCAGGATTTTTTCTCAAGCAGATTCTGGGTGGTGCTTTTATTACAATCACAATGACTGGTTTAGATCAGGAAATGATGCAAAAAAACATCAGTGTCAAGACAATGAAAGATTCTCAAAAGAATGTACTGACGCTTGCCACGATCTTACTGATTGTCAATTTTCTGTTTCTGACAATGGGTGGGTTGTTGTATATGTATGGTCAGCAAAATGGGCTTGACTTTAAAGGTGATGATTTATTTCCGGCAATAGCACTCAATGGTCATCTACCGGCCGCTGTTAGTGTCATATTTATTATTGGGTTGATTTCTGCATTGTTTCCTAGTGCAGATGGTGCGCTGACGGCATTGACCTCTTCATTTTGTATCGATATACTGGGTATGCAGAAAGATACTATTTCTTCAGATGCCCGAAAGCGTCAAACTCGTTTGATAGTGCATGGTATTTTTACGATTGTCTTCATGATATGTGTCCTGATCTTTAAGTGGATTAATGATAAGTCGATTATCGATGTTATATTGAAACTGGCGGGATACACTTATGGACCACTGTTAGGAATGTTTGCCTTTGGTATCTTTACTAAACGGATTATTAATGATAAGTGGGTGATCTGGATTTGTCTTTTGTCACCGGTCTTGTCATTGGGTATCGATTTTATTAATAATGCAGAATGGTTTGTCAACAAGCTAGTCCTGGATGGTGGTTTTGCGGAGAATCTTACAAATCTTTCTGAACAAATATTTTCCGGATTTAAGATCGGTATTGAAATGCTGATTATCAATGGATTGCTGACCTTTGCCGGCTTATGGCTCATTTCTAAACCGAATGCTGAATCTTAACATGGAACACATCACTGAATCTCCTTCACTGTATAGGCATATAGAGCAAAAATCTATAAGCGAGATACTATCAGATATCAATAATGAAGATCATAAGGTAGCGGAGGCAGTTCGACAGTCCATTCACCAGATCAGCCCTCTAATTGAGGTCATCGTTGAGAAACTCAAGGAAGGTGGACGTTTATTTTACATCGGTGCCGGCACGAGTGGACGTCTGGGTGTACTGGACGCTTCAGAATGTCCTCCTACGTTTGGCGTGCCGCAGGATATGGTCATCGGGCTAATCTCTGGTGGTGATGGAGCGCTGAGAGTAGCTGTAGAAGGTGCAGAAGACGATACAGCACAAGCCTGGAAAGACTTGTCAGCTTATCATATTTCAGCAGATGACGTGTTGATAGGTATAGCAGCATCTGGGACAACACCTTATGTGGTGGGTGGATTGAAATCTGCCGCACTAGCGGGTGTTACTACTGGTGCGATCACCTGTAATCCCGGTTCTCCGGTAGCACTTGCAGCTCATTTTCCTATCGAAGTGGTAGTGGGCCCGGAATACATCACTGGAAGTACCCGCATGAAGTCCGGTACTGCGCAAAAAATGGTGCTCAATATGATTTCTACCACTGTAATGATACGACTCGGTAGGGTCAAAGATAATCGTATGGTTGATATGCAGCTCACTAATGCAAAATTGGTGGATCGTGGTACACGAATGGTCATGGATGGCACCGGACTGGAATACAATGCAGCCAGGGAGCTTTTGCTGCAACAAGGATCGGTGCGAAAATCGATTGATACTTTTAAAAGATAAGATTCAAACCTTAGAAGTTTTTAATCGGTAACAACTTTAGCATTTAGAAAATCACGAATGGCATCAAATGCAGGGTTGACCATAATAATTGTACCATTTGTATCCAGAAGATATTTAGTCGGAATCTCTCTAACACCGTATAAAACCGGTAATTCATCAGAAAATCGGTTCATCTGACCAATGTGATATTTCCAGTTGAGTCCGTCGTCCTGAATCGCTTTACGCCAATGGGTTTCTTTTCTTTCAATGGCGATACTTACGATTTCAAATCCGGTAGCATTTTTAAAGGTTTTATTATGAAAATCTTTGTACAGAGATACTAGATGAGGGCTTTCTTTTCTGCATGGACCACACCATGATCCCCAGAAATCCAGTAGGACATACTGCCCTTGCAGACTTTTCAGGTCAAAAGATGATCCATCAATTAGTTGCGCTTTAAAAGGAAGAGCTGAATCACCACTCTTAAATTTAGGTAGCCTGTATAGGTGATTGATGACAAATCCTACAACAAGTAACATGGCAGCAAATAGAAAAATTCTTGTACTCCTATTAAGCTGCATATCAGTTGATTTTGTACGGAAGATCTAGCATTTGTAACTTGTTGATCAGCCGATAATCTACGTTAATTTTGTACGTATTTGTAATCATGTCCACATTGTATTCTGTTTCATTATCTACAATCTTGAGCTTGAGTTTATGGGTGCCGGGATGCTCTTCGCATATTTCAGCAAAAGAAGTTATCGTTTGTTCATTGACTTTGTTTAAATCTATTTTAATAGTAATGCTCTTGATGCCTTCCTTGCCTACAGCATCCAAGAGCCTTACATCTTTAACATTGAAAAAATATCGATCTTGAGTGAAACCTTTAGCATAAACACCTTCTACATACAAGACTAGTCCTACACTAAGGAGGTGTTTGAAACTTTCATATTTCTCACCAAAAAGAGAAATCTGAAATGAGCCTTTAAAGTCCTGAATTGTAAAACGTCCGTAATTGTTGCCTTTTTGGTTTGTACCTATCATAACATCAGTGACAATGCCGCCCAGCCTTACAGTTTTGTCCTTTCTATCTTCTATGCTGTCTAATGGACAATTGACAAAGAGATTAAATTCAATCTTGTAATCATCTAGTGGGTGGCCGCTAATATAAAATCCGGTCACTTCTTTTTCTCGCTCCAGCTTATTAATTTTATTCCACTCTTCTATTTCTGGTGGTTTCGGTGAAGTTAAGTAGTTGACTGCAGAATCTCCGAATAGAGACATCTGATTGCTATCTTGTTGTGCTTGAAAAGTATTGCCATACTTCAGTAAGGTCTCGATAAATGACTCAGCTCTATCATCAGGTATTTCCATGTACTGAGCTCTGTTGATAGACCCTAACGAATCTAGTGCACCGCCTAATACTAAACTTTCCATACACTTTTTATTGACTGAGCGAAGGTTGAGTCTTCTCATCATATCATACACATCGGAAAAATGGCCATGATTTTTACGTTCATTTACAATTTCTTCAACTGGAGCTTCGCCTACACCCTTGAGTGCTGACAACCCAAACCGTATTTGCCCGTTTGCATTTACTGTAAACTTAATGTTACTTTCATTGATGTCTGGGCCCAGAACATCGATATTCATACGGCGAGTTTCTTCCAAGAAAAAATTGATTTTCGAAATGTCATTCTTGTTATGGTTGAGCACTGAAGCCATATAAGCTGCCGGATAATGAGCCTTGAGGTAAGCGGTCTGAAAAGCAACGAACGCATAACATGTAGCATGTGATTTGTTGAAAGCATAAGATGCAAATGCCTCCCAGTCGGTCCAAATTTTTTTAATTTTGTCCTCAGGATGACCATTGGCTAGACAACCATCAAGAAACTTTTGGTACATCTTGTCCAGATCTTCCTTCTGCTTTTTACCCATCGCCTTTCTTAGCATGTCTGCATCTCCCTTTGAGAAATTAGCTAGCTTTTGGGAAAGTAACATCACCTGCTCCTGATATACCGTGATACCATACGTTTCTTCTAGGTATTCTTCCATCTCGGGCAGATCATAGCTGATGTTTTGCTTACCGTTTTTTCGGGCGATGAAGTCCGGAATGTACTGCAATGGTCCTGGTCTATATAGTGCATTCATTGCGATGAGATCTTCAAATCTTGTAGGCGCTAATTCTCGAAGATATTTTTGCATTCCTGTAGATTCATACTGGAAAATACCATTCATATTGCCACTTTGGAATAGTTTGAAGGTCGCCGGATCGTCGAGAGGTATAGCATCAATATCTAGCTCTTTATTATATCGTTCTTTGACAATCTCCAGTGCATCCTTAATGATGGTAAGTGTCCTCAACCCAAGGAAGTCCATTTTGAGCAATCCAGCATTTTCTGCTACTGAGTTGTCGTATTGTGTTACATAGAGTGAAGAGTCTTTGGTAGTAGCTATAGGAACCAGTTTTGTGATGTCTGTGGGTGTGATGATGATGCCACAAGCGTGAACACCTGTACTTCTGATTGACCCTTCCAGTTTTTTGGCCAGCTGAATCATTTCACCATGATCACTATTTTCGTCAGCCATTCGCCTGAATTCGTATGCTTTGTTTTTATCTTCAGTTGATAGCTCCTCTTTAAGTTTAGGAGATATATCTCCCTCTGAAAGTACCGCATCTAAAGTGGCTTTGGGATTAGTAGGAAATGTTTTTGCTACCTTATCTACTTCAGGCAATGGTATATTCATCACTCTGCCCACATCTCTAATGGCCGACTTTGCAGCCATTGTTCCGTAAGTGACGATTTGAGCTACTTGATTCTTACCGTATTTCTCAACAACATAGTCTAGAACCTGACTACGTCCTTCATCGTCAAAGTCAATATCAATATCTGGTAGTGAAACACGTTCAGGATTGAGGAAACGCTCAAAGAGTAGGTCGTATTTAATAGGGTCGATGTTAGTGATCCCTAAACAGTATGCCACGCATGACCCTGCAGCAGAACCACGTCCCGGCCCGACCGAAACACCCATATTTCTAGCAGCTGTTGTAAAGTCCTGAACGATGAGAAAATACCCAGGATATTTGGTCTTTTTTATGACTTCCAGTTCAAAATTAAGTCGCTCTTCAATCAACGGTGAGAGTGTGCCATATCTTTTACGGGCGCCTTCAAAAGTCAAATGCCTTAGATAAGAATATTCGTCATTAAATCCCTGCGGAATCGGAAATGCAGGAACCATAACTTTACGCATTAGATCAAGTTCTTCAATTTTAGATGCGACTTCCATCGTATTTTCAATGGCTTCCTTGACATCACCGAATAGCTGATTCATTTCAGCCTTTGTCTTGAAGTAAAAATCATTGCTTGGGAATTTAAATCGTTTTGTGTCTTCCAGATAAGAAGCGGTATTAACACATAATAGGATGTCATGTGGCAAGAAATCTTCCTGATTAACATAGTGTGCGTCATTAGTGACAATCGTTTTAATATTGTATTTTTTAGCAAATTGAATCAAAACTTGATTGACATCCTCCTGACTCATGCCTGTGTTATCTACATTTTCCAATCCATTTTGGCGCTGTAGCTCAATGTAAAAGTCTTCGCCAAATAAATCCAACCACCACTTTAGTTTTTTTTCTGCGCCCTCGAGGTCACCTTTGAGTATTGTCTGAGGTATTTCTGCACCCAAACAACACGATGTGACGATGATCCCTTCGTGGTATTTTTCAATGAGTTCTTTGTCTATTCTCGGATATTTTCCATACATGCCTTCAAGATAGCCTAGAGAACATAACTTTATCAAGTTCTGGTATCCGATCTCATTTTTAGCTAACATCAGTTGGTGGTAGCGTTCGTCTTTTTCGCCGCGTGTTTTTTCAAATTTCTGATTATGACGGTTTTCTACTAAATAAAACTCACATCCTATGATGGGTTTTATGCCTTGTGCTTTAGCTTCTTTGACAAATTTAAAGACACCAAACATATTGCCATGATCTGTGATAGCTACAGCACTTTGACCGTCGGCTTTGGCTTTTTTGATAAGCGCTTTAATATTTGAAGCCCCATCTAGAAGTGAATACTGAGTATGGTTGTGAAGATGACAAAAATCTACCACGTTGTTAAATTGAATGATGAATGAATGGAAAGATACAAAGATATATATTTGTTTTGTAATTTGTTGTTCTTTTTTGCAAGTTAATTTGAAGTCGATTTGATCCGGAAAATTTCTATTACAAAGTAAATTTGGCAGCTTGTTATGGGCTGAAAAATTTATAATGATATCACGATGTGTAACTAACGAATAAAAATTAATCTTGATTGATGATGATTAGGAATTTAAAAAGGTATGGCATTTGATGTTATTAGTATGCAATGAGATGAACCATCAAACTTATGTCATTTAAATTTTCCAACGTCATAATATTCCTTTATTATTGTGGGCTAAAATATCTTGAAAATATGAAACTTATATCCTGGAATGTCAATGGTGTGAGAGCGGTGACCGGCAAATCGTTTTTTGAACAGTTTGAGTCCATTGATGCTGACGTGTTTTGCTTACAAGAGACCAAAGCACAGGATGATCAGGTGCAAAAAGCATTGGAGCCTCTCAGTGGAAATTATCATATTTACAGTAATTCAGCTGAAAAAAAAGGTTATTCTGGCGTTGCTATTATATCTAAAAGTGCACCTATAAGCGTTTTGAAGGACATCGGAATAGCTGAACACGATACGGAAGGACGCGTTTTGACTGCAGAATATGATGATTTTTATTTAGTCAATGTTTATGTGCCCAATAGTGGTGATGGCTTGAAGCGCCTAGAGTACAGATCTACTTGGGATGAAGCTTTTTTAGATTATTTAAATGGCCTGAGAGCCCAAAAGCCAGTGATTGTCACTGGTGATATGAATGTCGCTCACAGTGCAATAGACCTTGCGCGTCCTACAGAAAATTATAACAAGACAGCAGGCTTTACTCAGGTTGAGATTGACGGGCTTGACCGTATGCTGAACTGTGGATTCATTGATTCATATCGCTTGCTTAATCCGGATCGTGTGCAATATTCATTCTGGAGTGCAAGATTCGGCGCTAGAGCTAAAAACCTAGGGTGGAGAATCGATTATTTCTTAGTAGATGAAAGATGGAAAGATCGCATCAAAGATGCATTCATTCTCGATCAGGAGACTGGCTCTGACCACTGTCCGATAGGAGTGGTGTTAGGTTAAATTATAGTTAATCCGTTATTAAAAATATAACAACTTATTTCTAAAACGTCATATAAATATTAACATTAACAATAAAATTTTGATAGCATGAAGAAGTCCATATTTACGTTATTAGCTACTCTATTTGTGATGGCTTTTACGACCGGTGTATATGCCCAAAATAATGATGCAGATCCTCAGATCAAAGAAATCAATAAGGACATGAAGAAGGCAGATAAAGCCATTGAGAAAGCTGATAAAAATCTTGAAAAAGCAGAAAAGAGAGTAGAGAAGACACAAGCAGAATATGAAAAGGGAATTGACGCCAAAGCTAGAGCTAACAGAGAGAAAGCTTTTGCTGATAGAGAAAGAGCCATAGCAGAAAGGGAAAAAGCACTTAAAAATAAGCAAAAGTTGGAAGCCAAGGTTGAAAAAATCAAAATGAAAGCAGTCAAAAAGAGAGATATTAAAGTCAACTCGAGCTCTACAAAACTAGGTGCAGAGAGCGAAACTGAATAATGCAGTACAAGCGGCGAGATGGAGTCTCGCCGCTTTTGTTTAAATACTGACAGGGACTGTTATATAATATTCGTTATTTTTATAATAAGATATGAAAAATACTTAAAAAAACTGCATCTTTGCATCCTTATGAAAGAAGTAGGTAAATCGTATCTCAACGAATTGAATGACGTCCAGAGGCAGGCAGCGCTGTGTATCGATGGTCCTGTGATGGTGATTGCCGGGCCAGGTTCGGGAAAGACCCGTGTATTGACATATCGTATTGCTCACATGATTCATTCCGGTATAAATCCGGGGCAAATTCTTTCGCTGACTTTTACTAATAAGGCTGCAAGAGAGATGAAAGACCGTATCGAAAAGGTAGTAGGTACTAAAGCACATCGAGTGTGGGCAGGAACCTTTCACTCGATTTTCGCTAAGATACTGAGAGTTGAGGCCCACCGGTTAGGATATCCTAATGATTTTACCATCTACGATACAGATGATACTAAAAGCGTACTCGCAGAAATTATTAAGCATCTCAATCTTGATAAAAAAGTCTATGCACCTGGTCTGGTTCGCGCTAGAATTTCTGCAGCTAAAAGTAATCTCATCACGCCTAAGGCTTACGCCTCTAATGACGAATTGATGGCTTACGATAGGATGAACCGCCGGCCTATGATTCACGTAATTTATGAAAAATATGTAGCAAAATGCAAGAGGGCAGGCGCGATGGACTTTGATGATTTATTGTTGCAAATGTTCAGGCTGCTCTATCAAAACCCGGACAATACACGAGAAAAGTATCAAAATCAGTTTAAGTATTTACTGGTGGATGAGTTTCAGGATACTAATTATTTACAATATGAAATCCTCAAATTGCTAACCGTATATCCGGGTAGTCAACAGAATATCTGTATTGTAGGTGATGATGCCCAAAGTATTTACTCGTTTAGAGGTGCAACCATCGAAAATATCCTTCATTTTGAGACCGACTTCCCTGATTTGAAGACATTTAAGCTAGAGCAAAATTATCGTTCTACTCAGTTTATCGTGGATGCTGCCAATGAAGTCATCAACCATAACAAAAAACAGATACATAAGAAAATATGGACAGATAAGTCTGATGGCAATAAAATTAAAGTCATTAAGACGATGACTGAAACCGAAGAAGGCAAGAGAGTAGCTGACACGATTATTGAACAGAAAAATAGATTTAATCTGTCTAATAGAGATATTGCAATTTTGTATCGTACCAATGGCCAGTCTCGTGTTTTTGAAGAGCAACTCAGAAAGTATAATATTCCTTATAGAGTATATGGTGGTCTGTCCTTTTATTCCCGAAAGGAGATCAAAGACTTGATAGCTTATCTTCGACTTACAGTCAATGATAAAGATGATGAAGCACTTAAGCGCATCATAAATTACCCACGTAGAGGTATAGGAGATACAACATTAGACCAGTTGTCCAGCATAGCTAATGACAATGAATTGAGTATGTGGGAAGTGCTCAACAGTGTGTCGCTCAATGGCAGAAACAAGAAAAGTCTAGGTGATTTTGTCAATCTAATTCGTGCATTCAAACAAAAGGCTGCCACTAGTGATGCTTATGAAATAGCTAGCTATATTTACAGAAATTCTGGCATTGAAAAGTTATTGAAAGAAGATAAATCACCTGAAGGTGAAGGTAGAATTGAAAATGTGATTTCCCTATTGGACGGTATTCAGGAATTTGTCCAAGAAGACGAAGTAGTTGATGGCGAACCACTATCAACGGACCGGAGTCTGTCAGCCTACTTACAGTCCATTTCTCTAATGACCGATGCGGATGAAAAGGAGACGGATCCGGATTATGTCACGCTAATGTCTGTACACGCTGCCAAAGGACTTGAGTTTAAGTCTGTATTTGTGGTAGGACTCGAAGAAAATCTTTTTCCTAGCTATCAGTCATTGATGGAGAGTAATAGTGTGGACGAAGAGCGACGGTTGTTTTATGTAGCCATCACCCGAGCTGAAGAATATCTTTGCTTAACCTATGCTAATAGTAGATATCAGTATGGCCAGACCCGTTTTAACGACCCAAGCAGATTCTTAGAGGAGATCTCAGAGCACAATCTGGATACATTGATTACGATCAGCAAAAAACCTTCCTTTGCTGAACCTAAGATCCTTGGCAATTTTAAACCACTCAATAGTAGAAAACCGGCCATCAGTATTAATCCAGCAGACTTTGTTGCATCCAACCCTACAGATATCAAACCAGGAATGGAAGTCATTCATCTGAAGTTTGGCCAAGGGAAAGTGCTGACCGTTGATGAAAGATTAGTGGCCACGATTATGTTTGATGGGCTATCAGATGCTCCGGAAAAGCGAATCATGCTTCAATTTGCTAAGCTACAGATTGTGGAGTAAGGCAGGACAAAAAAAATTAAAAAGCGTATTTCCAAAAGTATATACAAAATTGATTTTCGTCGATAAAAGATTGGCGTTTGTATATAGTACTATCCTAAAGACAGTACTATGTATTGCCTAATACCTTGTAATGTCTTATCTTTGTGCCATCAAACGTAATGAACAGGAAATGGACATAAGATTAGAAAATACGAAAGCACAAATGCGAAAGGGCATTCTTGAGTTATGTGTGCTCTCTATAATTGCACAGGAGAAGGCCTATCCTACGGACATCATCAATAAGCTGAAAGCTTCAAAACTGATTGTTGTAGAGGGTACGTTATATCCTTTGCTCAATAGATTGAAAGATGCAGCTCTACTGGATTACACCTGGATAGAGTCTAAGTCAGGGCCGCCACGTAAGTACTATCAGATTACTTCTGAAGGAGATGCTTTTTTAAAGGATCTGAAGGAAACATGGAGTGAGCTTAATTACGCAGTAAATGAATCACAAAACCAAACAACAAAAAACAAACAAAATGAACAAGACATTTAATATTAACCTAGGTGGGTATCCATTCTCAATAGATGAGGATGCATTTGAATACATTAATAACTATCTGAACACTATCAGGAAGCACTTTTCGACTTCTGAAGGTTGCGATGAAATACTTTATGATATCGAAGTAAGAATGGCTGAACTTTTTCAGGAGCACCTCAAAGGCAGGTATATCATCACCATGAAAGAAATAGATGAGGTGATCAGTATTATGGGTAAACCTGAAGATTTTGGTGCTGAACCGATTGCAGATTCATACACATTCACGGGGCGGCAGTCTAGTGCTGATCATTCAGGGCTGGGGCTGGGCAAAAAATTGTTTCGTAATCCAGACGATAAGAAGATTGGTGGCGTTTGCTCCGGTATTGCTGCCTACTTTGGTATAGAAGACCCCTTGTGGGTGCGTTTACTCTTCTTGCTATTGTTTTTTACCGGCCCTGGTGTTATCATCTATCTTGTGTTAATGGTACTTTTACCAGAGGCCAAGACTACTGCAGATAAGCTCATGATGCGTGGTGAACCGACTACAGTTGAAAACATAGCAAGAAAAGTAGAGGAAGAGCTTACACAATTGGGTGATAAGATTACGGACTGGAGTATGGACATGGGCTCAAAAAAAAAAGATAATACAGGAACTCAACATTTTGCAGCGCCGGAGTATGTGAAAAACTCCAACCAAAGTAGCATCGGTGCACTTCTGGAAGGGTCTATTTTTGCAGTCTTTGGACTTATTAAGTATGTCTTGATATTTGTAGGAGTGATAGTTTTGGTAAGTGTAGGCATCAGTCTATTATCAGTATTGTTTGGGCTTACAGTATCATTTCCTTACCTGAGTGCATTTGGTCCAGAGTCAGTTTTACTTACCAATCTTGGGCTGAGTTCACTTTACCTAACGATTGGTCTTCCATTAGTATTGATACTACTTAGCCTGGGTAAATGGCTGTTTAAATATAATGTCAATAATAACCTAAGGATCGGACTGTATGTTATCTGGGGTATATCACTATTTGTGACTTCATTTGTTGCTATACAGACAGCTAAAGGATATAGTGTAGTTAAGGAGGTGAAAACTTCAAAGTCTCTAAGCATGGGCGAAGGTGCCATCACAATAAATGTACCTAAAGAGCAGACAGACAGAAACTTTGGTATTCATATCGGCGATTTGTTAACTGTGAAAGATAATCGATGGGCATGGAGGAAAGTAGATCTAACCATTGAAAAGTCAAATGATAACCAGGTTCACATTGAAACGATTAAATCATCAAGAGGAAAGGATACCCAGGAAGCGATGACTAAGATCAATGATATGGACAATGACCTCGACATCTCCGGCAATCGCATTAGTATATCAAAGTATATTACCTTTAATAAATCAGAGAAATTCAGAAATCAGTCGATCCAGTATAGGCTTTATATTCCTGAAGGCCAGACTGTGAGATTTGAGGGCAATGTTATGGGCATTCTTCACTCTGGAACCGCTCTTTCTTCAGATGAATTCTGGAATGCAGAAGATGAGACCACTTGGACTTTGCGCGGTGGTAAACTCCTACCTTTAGATGAAGATCGCTCTATTTATTAAAGTATATAATCAGTGCGGAAAAGGTGCTACTACTTTCCTCCGCACTTGTTTTCATAATCTCGGATGACTGTCATAGAAGCATTCTCCAGCTTCAAGCCGGATAGACCATCTCCACTAAGCACTTTTTTTAGACCTGACTTAGGTTTTAACTTATATCTATTCTCGTCAAATTTTTTTAGAACAAAAGGACAATCGGTAAAATAAGTCTTGACATTAATTGCCTGAATAGGCTTAATTTCTTGTCCTTGTTTATAGATGAGAATATCATAATTCGATGCAGATGCCTTAATAAATTCCTTAAGTTTTGCTTCGTCGTACATATCTTCTTCATCATCAGGTTGCGGAGGAAAATAAAACCGAAGTAATTGTATGGGCCCGCTATGAACTATCTCAGCAAAATAAGCAGTGTTTTTATCGCCTTTGATCTTTCCGAGTGTAGATTGAAAAATATCTTCACCTTTGTCTTTGATATAATAATTGACAGCCAGGAATCGACGGTCGTCAAAACCGTATTCGGCAAGTTCCTCGGCATACAATTCTTTCTTTAGCTCTCGCTTTACACGCGTACCATCTAAGAGTGATGGGTCAAAATACTTAAGGTCATACTGAAACGCCCAAGGAAATGAAGCATCTTCAACTTCGATAACAACTTCTGTTTTATTGCCTTCATGATCAATGATATAACCTAATTTTTGATTGTCTTTAAGGTGGGATTGGGCAAAAATGGAACAACTCCACATGATGATGCCGGCTAAAAACAGTGTTACTCTCATTTTCATTTGTGTTGATTTTTACTTTTTTTATCTCCGAATAAATTATTGCCCTTTCTTGAATCCAAAATAGGTTTTGGTCTTGGGGCTGATTCCATAGGCTCTATCGCAATCTTATCTATTCGTTCCCAAATATCCTTTTTAAGTTGATAACCTACATAGGTTCCATCTGGCACCATTGTTTCCCCTTGCCCAGGAATTCTACTCATTCTCTTCACGAGATTGTCCACCATGATTAATTGCATTCCGGGGTTGTAATTGACGGTCATCTGACCATCAGCTGCATATTTGAATACGAGCCTATTGTACAAATCTGATTTTCCATCTCCTTCATTCATTTTAAAAACAGGAAGTCCAAAGTATGGCAATCCTTCATCACTAAAGAAGAGGATATCAATCAGTTTGATATTTTCAAAGGCATTCCAATGATGGACACCAAACAGCATATAGTATTGCTGCCCATTTGATGTCTTGCCTTCCATAAGGTTATAATATACTGCACCTAGCCAGTTGTCTGAACTAAATTCTTCATTTCTCAGGTTAGTAGCATTTTTAAAGTCATCTGTAAGGTGAAAAATCGTTCCGTCCTTTTTTTGAATCAAGCCAAAGTAGCGATAATTTCCATTACCGACGTTGACCTCCCAGCTATAGAGTTTAAAAGATTTATCTGAAGGCATTTTTATTGAAATCCACTTTAGAGAATCAAATGGATAATCAAAAGCACCGGACATATTTAGGGCTTGATCAAAGAGTGGGTTAAAGGCTTCCATTGCCTTGATACGATGTCTGGCTTCTGATGCATTGACCATAACATCAGCGTGATAAGCCAGTTGTTGTTCTATTTCTACAAGTGCTGGATGCTGTCCGGAGAGCGGCAGCCCGGCTAGAATAAGTAATGAAATCTGTATCCAGGTCTTCAAATTCATTCCTTGAAAATTTGTAACAATTTTGTGGATTATGTCTTCGAGTATGGTTTTAGAACGATACTTTAGATGGATTTGTTATAAAGGAAAAGTTAAATCCTTCACTTTTCTCATTACATACGTACATCAATAAAAAAAACTTTGGTTTGTTTAAAATGTACATGAGATATTATCTAAGGTACATATTTTCAGAAACTTCTGAATAAACAAACCAAAGCTGTTCAAATCAAGATTTCAGACTGTATTACATTTTATCAAATACTTCCATCACTTCTCTGACGTGTTCTGCAGAAGCATGCAGTAAGCCCATTTCATCATTATTAAGATTGAGCTCAATAATCTGCTCTATACCTTTTTTGCTCAGTTTTACCGGAACACCCACGAAAACATTATTCAGCTTGTATTCTCCTGTCAATTGAGCACAAACAGGAAAAATTCTGTTTTCATCCTTCACAATGGCTTCAACCATTTGTGCTGCTGCGGCACCTGGAGCATACCATGCTGATGTTCCCATGAGTTTTACTAACTCTCCACCACCTACCTTGGTTCTCTCTACTATAGCATTGAGTTTATCGCCATCAATCAGCTCTGTTACAGGAATTCCAGCCACGGTAGTATATCTTGGAAGCGGTACCATCGTATCACCATGACCACCCATCAACAAAGCCTGAATGTCTTTTGGAGATACATTGAGTTCAGTGGCTAGAAAGGCTCTGTATCTGGCAGTATCAAGAATTCCGGCCATGCCAAATACTCTTGTTCTGTCCAAACCTGAAGCTTTAAGTGCAGCATAAGTCATGACGTCAAGTGGATTAGAAACCACGATGATAATTGGATTCTTAGAATGCTCCATGATAGATTTGACCACCGAGGTGACAATGTTAGCATTTGTAGAAATCAAGTCATCACGGCTCATACCGGGCTTGCGCGGAATACCGGCAGTAATCACAACGATATCAGAATTAGCAGTATCTTTATAGTCACTTGTTCCCTTCAGGGATGTACTGTAATGGTCTATCGGGGCCTGCTGCCAGCTATCTAGTGCCTTGCCTCTGGCTAAATCTCCTACGATATCAACAAGAACGACCTCCTTAACGATATCCTTGTGTGCCAGTACATTGGCAACGGTGGCGCCGACGTTGCCGGCTCCGACTACGGTAACTTTGCTCATTATATGTATTGTTTAAAAATTTGAAAAAATATCAATAGTACAATTGTGTTTATACTCATAACGCAAAAATACAATTAGAGTTGAGTATATTTTGTATAGTTTGTCATATTTATGCTGATTATTAAAATTATATGTGTAAAATGGTATGTTATTTGTAATTTTTTAAATATAAATTTTGATAAATATGATGATACTCGACATTTAACCTGAGGTTGAATTATAGAACAACTTTAGGTTAAATGCGAAATACTGTTTAACTTTGTCCGTCTGTAACGTTTTTGACAACGCTGAGGTCTATGCACGAAATAAGTAACTTTTTCGGGATAGTCGTGTATATGTTTTTCAATGACTATCATCCGCCTCACTTCAAAGTGACCTTTGAAGGGTATGAGGCTGATATCCTGATAGAAGATGGTAGCTTGTTTAATGGTGACCTCCCGGTCAGCAAATATAAGCTTGTACAGGCATGGACGGATATGCACAGGGACGAATTGATGCATATCTGGGAAACCAAAGATTTTAGAAAAGTAGTTCCACTTAGTTATATTATCAAGGTAGTGGAAATACTCGATGTCACCCGAAAGTATGTAGATTGCAGATTGTCTAATGGTGCTATGAAGCGGGTATTTCTCAGACCGATTATCGACAATCATTCACACCTGAATGGAATGGAAAAAATGTACGATAGAGACTACGTCAAGCTGGTTAAATTAGGTAAAATGGGAGAGTTGTACTGGCCAAATACGATCGTCAGTTCTTCCGGGGATGTCTGGAATTACAATATATCTCCTGAATACATCAATCATTTCGGTGTGGACATTGAAGAAGACGACACCTAATCGTCAAAAGACGACCTCACCGATGCTCAAAATCCTATATATAGTTGTTGCTGCTTGAAAGCAACGCTCTTTTATTTAATTGTAATAATAAGCTTTAGGCTCTATTGATAATTACTGATTTTCTATAGAAATATAGTTATGAATATAGGATGAACGGCCTAATTATACATATAGCCCATGTTACTCACTAGAATTTGTTACGAATGGGTGTGATGTCCTAGCTGATTATTCAATTGCATTCATTCTGACAAACCGGTACTGCTACAAATCAGTAATAAAAATTACATATGTTGTATAATTCGTCATATATTTGTATTAAAATTCGTCATTACATTAAAATTAGTCCTGACCGATGTATCTCAATTGTCATTCCTACTTTAGCCTTAGATATGGGACGATTGCTCCGGAAGAACTGCCTGTCTTGGCAAAAAAATTCGGTATAGAGGCACTTGTACTGACTGATATTAACAATACATCTTGCGCTTTTCAATTTGTGCAGGCATGTCGCGCCCAGGGCATTAAACCTGTGCTGGGTATTGAATTTCGTCAAGATAATGAGTTGATGTATGTAGGCATTGCAAGAAATGATGAAGGCTGGAAGGAGTTGTGCTCCCTACTGACTGAAGTGTCTCTTAGTGGTCAAGTCCTACCCAAAATTCCTCCGGCATTACAGCACTGCTATATCATCTATCGCAAGCTGCCCAAGGGTATCGAACTGCTCGAAGACTACGAATACGTCGGTATTCGCCCGGAGGAGATCAATCACCTATATTCCTCTTATGTCCGCAATTATCCGGATAAACTCGTCATTTTTAGCCCGGTGACATTTGCTGATCAGGATGGATTTCGTGCGCACAAGTTGCTTCGCTGCATCGACCTCAATATTATCATCGGCAAGCTTCAACCGACGGACTGCGCTAAATCTACTGAAGTTTTCTATTTGCCACAGCAGCTCGCCGATACATTCAGTCAGTATCCGCATATCATTGCTAATACTCAAAAAATCATCGACAACTGTCAGATAGAGATGCAGGCCAGTGCGCTACACAATCGCCGCACATTTACAGGGGATGAAGCAGATGATTTCAAGCTGCTGACCAAGCTTGCTATTAATGGCTGTAATAGACGCTATGGGCATAATCATAGGAAGGCTGTAGAACGCACACAGAAGGAACTTAAAGTCATCCGAGACATGAGTTTTTGTGCTTATTTTTTAATCACCTGGGACATCATCCGATATGCACATTCAGCAGGATACTTCCATGTCGGACGCGGATCCGGTGCCAACTCCATCGTTGCCTACAATCTTGGTATCACTGATGTAGATCCGCTGGAACTCGACCTATATTTTGAGCGCTTCATCAATCCTTATCGGTCGTCGCCACCTGATTTTGACATTGACTTCTCATGGAATGACCGTGATGATGTCACCGATTATATCTTCAAGCGATACGGCAAGGAGCATACCGCTCTGCTGGCTACTTATAATACTTTTAAAGGCAAATCCATCATCCGTGAACTGGGCAAGGTTCTTGGCCTGCCCAAGGCAGATATTGACCTCATCGTCCATGAGCCACAAGCCACAGACAGGCATCACCCTTTTGCTCGTCATATCTTCAAATACGGCAAAATGATTGAGAAGTTTCCTAACTATCTGTCTATCCATGCCGGAGGCATCCTGATCAGCGAGCGGCCACTCAATTATCACACCGCACTACAGATGATGCCAAAGGGTTTTCCGATTGTGCACTTTGATATGTATGGAGCTGAAGATTTGCAATATCACAAGTACGATGTTTTGTCTCAACGAGGCCTCGGTCATATCCGTGATGCGGTAGAATTGATTAAAGAGAATCAAGGCAAAGCCATTGATATTCATAATGTTGCTGCAATCAAGGAAGATGCTAATGTCAGAGCACAGCTGCGTTCCGGAAACTGTATAGGATGCTTCTACATAGAGTCGCCTGCGATGCGGGGCCTTCTGCATAAATTGCGTTGTGACGATTACGTACATCTGGTCGCTGCAAGTTCAATCATTCGACCAGGTGTTGCTCAGTCGGGCATGATGAGGGAATACATCCAGCGTTTTCATCAACCTGATAGCTTTGCCTATCTTCACCCTGTCTTTGAAGAACATCTCGGCGAAACCTACGGCGTCATGGTTTATCAGGAAGATGTGATGAAGATCGTCCATCATTTTTCAGGACTAGATCTGGACGAATCTGACATCTTGCGCCGTATCATGACCGGCAAGAAAAAGTCATCAGATACTTTCAGGCAGCTTCAGCAAAAATACTTTGACAATTGTAAAGAACGAGGTTATCCGGACGATCTGGCACAAGAAGTATGGCGGCAAATCGAGAGTTTTAGTGGCTACTCCTTTTGCAAGGCACACTCAGCAAGTTTTGCCGCTGAATCCTTTCAGAGTCTCTACCTTAAAACCTACTTTCCACTGGAGTTTATGACTGCTGTGATTAACAATTTCGGAGGTTTCTATTCGACTGAACAGTATATTCACGAAGCGCGTATGTGTGGTGCTCAGATCGAAGCTCCATGTATCAATAACAGCACTTTTTTGACTAATATATCCGGCACCACTATTTATATTGGCTTCATCCACCTGGCTAACCTTGAGCATAAAATAGCCCATGCTATCGTCGCAGAACGGATAAAACACGGTGAGTATCACCATCTCATGGACTTCGTTCATCGCATTGACATCTCCAAAGAACAGCTCGAAATTCTCATCCGTATAGGAGCATTTAGATTTACAGGCAAGAATAAATACGAGCTCATGTGGGAGAAAAACGCTGTGCATAATCCCATGATCAAACACGTCCACACAGATACGCTTTTTGAGACGGAGCCAGAACACTATACATTGCCGATTCTTGCTGAGACGGAACACGAGCAAGCATTTGACGAGATAGAGCTGCTGGGCTTCGCACTTTGCAATCCTTTTGATCTGCTACAGACTGCATTCAGAGGCGAGATAATGGCCCGACAAATGAAGGATTACGTCGGTAAGACAGTTAGGATGGTCGGTCATTATGTATGCCGAAAATGGGTGACCACTATAAAAGGTGAAATCATGAATTTCGGTACACTTACTGATGTAGAAGGGCATTTTTTTGATACGGTACATTTTCCGCAGAGCCTTGCCAAATATCCGTTTAAAGGTAAAGGCATCTACATTATCATGGGAAAAGTGGTCGAGGATTTCGGCTTTCCGAGTGTGGAGGTCTATAAAATGGAAAAATTGCCGTATATCAGAGATGAGCGATATTAACTACTATAAAAAATACAAATCTTCCTATAATTTTTTGGACCTCTTAAAAGCGATTCTGATTAGATGGGAAAAACATGACCAATAGATACTTTGGGATTTGCTTAAAATAGAACCCTTTTCACTAATTGATAACCTGTTTGATTATGCTTTTGTAGGAAAAGTTGGATACAGTTAGTGGAAATAAGTACAGTTACTACTGAGTCGCGACGATAATATCCAGCGCAATGCATCAAGGAAACTAATAATTTATTACCAATATTATTAAGGATGACACCACCGACAGTGCGATGGTAAGGGCAAGATAACCTATCTTATAATAACATTGTTAAAAAAGAACTGGAGTCAGTTTAGCCTGATATCCTTATGAATACAGATGTTAAATTGTTCCACCTGGGACATGCATTATCTTTGTGATTTCTACCTTTTGCTAATCCAATGCAGTCATTTTTCAAAATTGAAATGCATCTACTCTGTTTTTGAAAGCATTTACTGTTAAATCCACATTAAAAATGGGTTCATATCGAACTTTTAAATTAAACTTTGAGTTTAATATTTAAAATACATTGCTATGGCAAATTATATGAGTATGGAAACCTTACGGTTTCTATTGTATAGTGTTCATAAGGCAGAAGAATTGTTCCAGTACGAGCGTTATGCAGGATACGATCGTACTGCTATGGATATTTTGTTAGACGCAGCCAAAGATTGGGCAGATCAGGATTATTATCCTTATTTCAAAGAAATGGATGAGCATCCCGCGTACTATAAAGATGGTAAGGTGCATACCCATCCTATTGTAAAAAAAATATTTAAGAAAGGAGGTGAGGATGGCTGGATAGGTGCTTATTTTGATGCTGAGGATGGAGGTATGCAGATGCCTTATACTTTTTATAATGCTGCAATCCACATTTTTCAGGCAGCTAATAATCATTTGCCAGGATACATCGGACTGACTTCAGGCGCAGCTCATCTTATTTCTTCTTTTGGTAGTGATGAATTAAAGAAAAAATTTATTCCGCCGATGTTAGCGGGTGAGTGGAGTGGAACGATGGCATTGACAGAGCCACAAAGTGGTAGTTCTCTTTCACACATCTTGACGTCGGCGCACCCTACCGACCAACCAGGGCTTTACAAAATCAAAGGCCAGAAGATTTTTATATCAGGTGGAGATCATGAAGGTACCGACAATTTTGTACACCTGACACTGGCACGAATCGAAGGAGCTCCGGAAGGGACTAAAGGTATTTCTCTTTTCGTTGTTCCAAAACTAATGCCACAGGCTGATGGTTCGCTTGTGGACAATGATGTGCATGCTGTAGCTGATTTTCAGAAGATGGGTCAGCGTGGTTACAGCACAGTGCATCTGGTGTATGGAGAGCAGGATCATTGCTATGGTTACTTGGTAGGAGAAGCGCACCACGGTCTAAAATACATGTTCCAAATGATGAATGGGGCTAGGATTGATGTAGGATTGTCTAGTGCTTCAACTGCTGCTGCAGCATATTATGCATCTTTGCAGTATGCCAGAGAACGATTGCAAGGAGCAAGATTACTCAATGCAGGAGAAAAGCCTGATAGTAAGGAACAAACACTCATCATTCATCATCCTGACGTAAGGCGTATGCTGTTGCTTCAGAAAGCAGTGGTCGAAGGCTCCTTAAGTTTGCTGATGGAATGTTCTAAATACAATGACATTGCCCAAAGTGATAGTAGTGAGAAAGGTAAAGATGCACATCTGCTGCTAGAATTGTTGACACCTATAGCCAAGACCTATCCTGCCGAGATGGGTAGGGTTGCTATAGACAATGGACTGCAGGTTCTCGGTGGGTATGGATTCTGCACTGATTTTCCACTACAGCAGTATCTTCGCGATGTAAGAATTATGGCAATATATGAAGGTACAACTGCTATACATTCACTCGATTTATTGGGTAGAAAGATTCCTATGGAAAATGGCAAAGCGATCAAGTTATTGTCTGATCGGGTCACAGCGACGATTATGCAGTCTATGTCTTATCCTGAACTGGCACCTTATGGTAAAGTACTAGGAGAAAAAGCGGGCGTACTTCAGAAAACACTGGAATACTTGATGGGTTATGCTATGAAAGGCGATATCAGAAATTATCTGGCTGATGCGAATATTTTTATGGAGTTGGCCTCTACAATAGTAATAGCATATCAGTGGTTGAAGATGGCAGTGGCTGCCCAGCAAGCTTTAAATGAAGGAGATACAACATATAGTGCCGATTTTTATCGGGGTAAAGTTCATACCATGAAGTTTTTCTTCAAGTATGAATTGCCTAAAGTGGATGCACGTAAGGAAATCTTGATGAGCGATGATAAATTGACAATTTTTGAAGATGAAAATGAAGTAATTTTTTAACTAACTAAATATAAATATTGAAAATGGATTTTGGAGGAATTCTGGAAGCAGTAACAGCACAAGCAGCCAATGTGGCTCCTTTCGGTGCAAAACTAAAGTTTGCTTTTGGTGATGATGTCATCCTGATTGATGGTACAGGAGACAGTAATATTGTAACAGCTGAAGACGGAGAAGCGGCATGTACCATCAGCACAGATCTGGATACTTTTGAAAAACTAAAAAGTGGTGACCTCAACCCTATGATGGCGGTTATGACCGGGAAAGTAAAAATAAAAGGAGATATGGGGCTCGCAATGAAGCTGCAGTCTCTGATACAATAAATATTTTTTTTGGTTAAGTGGTTTGGCCGACCCGATTCAGTTTTTGTTCTGCCTTGGGTCGGCATTTTTACGTCCACTCTGATAGCGCAAGAAGGATTTCTTGCTGAGTGTCACTTGTGCTGATGCTGTGTTGTTTTATAGCTCCTGAAGTGTCAGAAGTTCGTATGGTGAGTGGTAAATCAACAAAGGCTTCATGTCTAAACTGGAGTTGCAACTTTTTGAGTGTGTAATGTTTGTGAAAATCAGTAGGTAGTGTTTCCATAACCATGCGGATGAGATGTACATTGTTGATATGGCCGTTCCAATCCAACTGGAAGTAATTGACCATGGTTTGATGCTCACTAAAAGGTGGAATAGGTGCATAAATTTTAAAATCTGGTTTGCTGATTTTATCCACGTGATGGATTAAATTTCGGAATGTCTCAGGGATTCTCATCATCCTGCGCTCATCAGTATTCATGAGTGTCCATTGTGAAGCTATTTCAGCATATAATCGACCATCAATGCCATACATTTTATAATCTCTGTATGTAAAGTAGCCTTCCATGCCACAAGGATATGTCTCTACTCTGATGGTTTCATTCAGCTCTGGGAAATGATAAAAGCGTACTTCCATCCTGAGTAAAACCCAGCTTGCATGGATGGTTTCCATGTCCCAGACGGACACACCTGCACGAATGGTGTGCTGCATAGAAGCTTCCTGCATGAGTTGAATCATAGCATGCGGATGCATCTGTTTCAAAGGATTGATTTCAGCCGTTCTGACTTTAAATGTTTCGGTATGGATATTGGACATATAACCGGTTTGTGACCCAAAGGTAACTAAACCCAGATTAGTTCAGATAGTTTTTGTAGAAGAGGATTCCTTTATAAGCATCATAACCAGGATGAACACCTGATTTGATAAAGTTTTCCTTGTACTTGTTTTTCTTTAGGTCAATGATAAAAAGTTTGCAACCTAGTGCATGAGACAATTCCGGGTGATTTGTCTTCCAGATATGGCTGATTTCGGAAGCCGTTGCATTATAATTTTTAGTCCACTTGTGACCCATAGTAACTTCCAGATGAAAAATACCATTTTTATATGACAAGAGCTTGGAGGTTAATCCCATACTGACTCTGTAATGACTGTCAGTCTCTTCAAAATGCCGTTTGTTGATTTTCTGAATGTCCATACCTAAAGCATATCAGAAACTATGCCATTGTAAAAACATTTTAGGGTTAATTTTTGTATGATTTCATGTCTTAATAAATAGCACATTCAAAATCAGAGGATTGGGAGATGGTAATAGAGACATTTGAAGTCGAATAGCTAATCATGGATCTTCCGTATAATTGATCTATGGGTTGAAAATTTATACTTTGATTATGGAATGATTTACTGTACAATATATTAGGATTTTTCTATATGTTGTTAAAGGTAAATTTTTGTTAATGTTGTGCAAAATAGTGCTTTGAGAAGTTAATTTATGCAACATTTTATTCTGTTTTGCGTCTTATTACGAGGTGTATTAAGAATTTAATTTTATTTATGAATTTCGCAGATATATTGAGTGTTTCGCTTGTATTGTTTTCGGTGATTGATATCGTCGGAAATATTCCAGTCATTCTGGACATGAAGCAAAAGGGTGTTGTGGTAGATAGTATGAAAGCATCTGTCGTATCTATGGGGCTGATGGTCGCGTTTCTATTGGCAGGTGAAGGTATTCTTCGTTTACTGGGACTGGATGTTCAGTCATTTGCTGTAGCTGGTGCACTCATCCTGTTTTTCATAGGTTTGGAGATGATTTTAGGCGTTCGGTTCTTTAAAGAAAGCCCGGGAGCATCATCGACCAGCTCTATAGTTCCTATAGCCTTTCCCTTGATAGCGGGAGCTGGTACTATGACGACAATCATATCACTTAAATCCAGGTATCAGACGATTGATATTTTAGTGGCTATATTGCTCAATACGATCGTCATCTATTATACATTGTATTTTTCTGATTATATTAAGAAAAAATTAGGTGACGCTGGAGTATCCATACTACGAAAGGTGTTTGGAATTATACTTCTAGCCATTGCCATCAAGCTATTTAAGGAAAACTTCAACTTTGTTATAACCATAGATAATAAGGTAGGATTGCTGAGAGGAGTTTAATGGTCTTTGCTGTATCAGTTTTTTTGTTTTAGAAAAATAGTTGCTTTTTTCCGTATTTACTTTTACCTTGTAGTTCTTTTAATGGTATGAATAGTTAATACCGGCAATCATGGACAATAGGAGTAAATGGACTGCGGAAATTAAGGCAAAGGCTGTTGAACTGGGATTTTTCCTTTGCGGCATTTCTAAAGCTGAGTATCTTGATGAGGAAGCCAGGCATCTTGAGCAGTGGCTTAACCAGGGCTTCAATGGAGAGATGAGTTATATGGCTAATTATTTTGACCTTCGTACTGATCCGCGACTACTTGTTCAAGGGGCAAAAAGTGTTATCTCACTTGCATACAACTATTACAATGCTGAAAAACCTACTGATTCTACTGCGCCCAAGGTCTCTATGTATGCATATGGACGGGATTATCATAAAGTGGTGAAGAAAAAATTGCTTGCTTTATTTGAATATATCAAGTCCTTTGCTGGCGATATTGAAGGTAGGGTTTTTACAGATTCTGCTCCAGTGATGGAAGGTGTGTGGGCGCAAAGAGGCGGCATCGGATGGATGGGTAAACATACGATTATCATCAATCCAAAAAAGGGGTCTCATTTTTTTCTGGGCGAAATCATTCTAGATTTAGAATTGGATTATGATCAGCCGATGCGTGACTATTGCGGTACCTGTACCCGCTGCATTGATGCTTGTCCGACAGAGGCCATTCATCCTGAAGGCTATATTCTTGATGGAAGTCGATGCATTTCTTACCTGACGATAGAATTAAAGAACAGTATTCCTGAAGAGTTTAAAGGTAAAATGGAAGACTGGATGTTTGGTTGCGATATCTGTCAGCAAGTTTGTCCGTGGAATCGATTTTCGACACCCCATAATGAGCCTGACTTTATACCTAAAACAGGACTGATGACTATGACAAAAGAGGAATGGATGGAATTGTCAGAACCACTTTTTGAAGAATTATTTATAGGTACTCCCGTCAAACGTACTAAGTACGAAGGATTGACAAGAAACATCCGATTTTTATATGATGACGAGGTAAAAGATCACTCTTCATTTGAAGATATCTCTTGACATAATTCGATGAGTACACCGTTGGCAGACTTAGGATGAATAAAACAGATCAGTTTATTATCAGCGCCTCGTTTTGGTGATTCATTGAGGATGACAAATCCTTCTTTCCGCAATCGCTCCATTTCTAGATGGATGTCTTCTACCGCAAATGCTATATGGTGAATACCTTCACCTTTTTTTTCTATATACTTGTGGATGGCACTACTTTCATCAGTAGCAGCCAGGAGTTCTATTTTGTTGGGACCATTCATAAAAAAGGAAGTAATAACACATTCGCTTTCGACGGTTTCTCGTTTATATGGTTCTGTACCCAATAATTTTGAATAGATTGCTTCAGCTGCTTCAAGGTCTTTGACGGCTATACCTAGATGTTCTATTTTTTGCATCATATTTAAAAGCAAGTATTACTAAAAATTAAGCCCAGCTTCATGCCGGGCTTAAAAATTTTCCAATTAGTTTTACAACCTGATGAGGGTTACACTTCCCTTGAGTGTCTTTACTTCATCATAGATTTTATATCTGACTACCCAAAGATAAGCTTCAGTAGGTGCAGGTTGTCCTTTAAAAGTGCCGTCCCACTCGACAGCAACATTATCGCTTTTGAAAACTTCCTGTCCCCATCTATTGAATACATACATTTCGTAATCTGTGATATCCTGAAGACAATAACTTTCAAGATCAACTGGTCCGAAACTTCTATTGTATTGTTCGGCATTTTTATAATTATCAGAACTTAATACAGCAGTGTCTAGGACGATGCCCGGAGAAAAGGTTCCATCCGGAAAGAAGATCTTACCATAGACCAGGTCAGGTGTTGAGAAAAGATCTTTGCCCACCTCAACTGATTTATTAATTTCATTGCCACATGCATCTGTAATGGTTACAGTATAGGTGCCGGGTTCAGTCAATCTTACATCTGGCGTTGTTGCACCTGTTGACCAGGAATATTTAATTTTATTTGAAAATTCACTCAATACTACATTGGCGGCAACAAATCTATCTTTACATTCTCCACGTCTTTCAGCTGTTATATCTGGATTGATGGCGGCACCTGACAGCGGAATTGATTTTTCAGCGGTGGCTGTTTCACCACATCCATCGGTCACTGTCACTGTATATACAAATACTTCGGCATTAGCAATATCAATAAACTGGGTAAGTTGACCTGTACTCCATGTATAGGTGTCAGGGCCCAAGCCTGTTGAATTGCCATAAGCTTGTAATTGACCATTGATGGTACCTTTCAAACAGTTGGAGACTGGTGCTCCTTCAATCCTGGCTGCTGTGATTTTCTTAGGCAATTCCGGTATTGATATCGACCCTGAGGCAGATAAATTACATGCATCTGTCACCGTAACTGTATAAGTTCCGGTTTTGTCCGTCGGAAAATCTCTATTGGTTTCTCCTGTATTCCACAATATGTTGTAGGAAAGACCTCCGGCTACAACAGGATTGGCACTTAATAAAATCTGTCCAGTTTGACAGAATGAACCAAGTGACGAATAAGGAAATATCGTCGGTTCAGGATATCTTTCTATTTTGGCTGTGTCGATTAGCACAAAACAGTAATCAGTTTCAATGGTCACGGTGACAGCGTATTCACCTTCTTCTGTTACTCTCAATGTACTACCGGTAGAGCCGTCACTCCACTTATACGCAACAGCGTTGGGTGCTGTAGCATTCAGTGTCCAGTCTATAGGTTCATTTTTGCAGAATTGCTTAGACTGCAACATCAGCCCGGGCACTTCCAGCTCGTATAAATTTGACTTGAAGTCCACATTGGTAGCATTCAACGAAAAGTTTCTGGTATCAAATATGAGTGTGTCCTGAGTAACCGCTAAATCCACTAGGATTGTATCCCCTAAATTATTTTCGCAACCAGAAGCACCATTGATATCGGCTTTGATAAAACTCAGACCATACTTCGTTTCGGCATCATTCAGAGATGTACCAAATGCCGCAAAACTTGCATCTAAGGTTTCAAATACAGTTCCATTTTTGTTCAGACTACCTGTAGCTCTGTCATATTTTTTTTGCCAGACGATCTCGCCACCCGGTTTGACCTTCATCATGTAAGGTATAATGGTAGTAGTATCAGCATTATAAATTTCACCATACAAGATAATATTGTCAAAACGATCAACAGCTACATCTTTGATCAAGTTGAAACCGTCAGTTTGATAAATCACTTTTTTAGACCACTGGACATCACCATTTTTATCTGTCTTGATGACGAAACCTCTTTGAACAGGTACGGAACCAGGTGAAGAGACTTCTGATAAATTACCTGCAATCACGAATGAAGCATCTGCAAGTCGCTGAATTTTAGAATTGACAGGTGTGGTACCGGTTCCCCCATTTTCAAAATATCGCTTACCCATTAAGGGCTTACCCAGTGAGTCGATGACAGCCATAAAAACATTTAAATCACTACTGTCCACCACTCCGGTCATCACAATTTCATTGCCAACAGCAACCATGTCCGTTATTTTTTCATCTTGGTTGTCATTTCCATTATTTTTAGCGTCTAAGGCTATTGTCCATTCTACCTGTCCTGTAGTATCCAGCTTGCTGAATATTACGGATTGTTCGTCATCTACTACAGCTGTAAATGCATTATACACGCCAGTACCTGCAGAGGTAAGCAGGTTGTAATCTGTCACTGAGTAATCACTATCACCCGATAAGTCGTAGGATTTAAGAAATCCCGAAGTTCCACCACTAGAGATGGAACCTAAGATAATAACCGGTTGATTGTTGTTTAAAGCCACAAGAGCGTAGTACAAGGAATCATTAGCTGCCTGAATGATAGAAGTTTGACTTAGTTTTAGGCTTTTGTAGGGTGTTTGTAGAGCGATGCTTTTAGTCCATTTCAAATCACCTCTGTACTGATAACTTGAAATCACAAGTGTATCGCTAAAATCATCAGTATCAGGGTTTGCATTTTCTTCAACTTCGAGCTGAATACTAATATATTCTCCTGATTTGATTTGTATGGCATTTATACCGATGATATCTTTATCTTTTTTGGTTGGATATAATCTGTGAAACGTTTGCTGTGCCTGTATCTGTGTAAATGCGATGAGCAATAGAAGAGGCAAATTCAATGTACGTAAAGAAAATCCACTTTTGATAAAACCCATAAATCTGTATTTGTCCAATTTGAAAGTAAAGCCAAAAATACAATTAAACTTCAAAAGTACAATAAATTATTGATCATAATATATCATAGAACTTTTAAATGTAGTTTTTGCCGACAAAAAAGGGAAGTTACTCCTGAGCAACTTCCCTTCACCCCAAAACTTCAGCTATAACACTATTCATCATTAAGTGATAGGTGTAACAAATAAGGTAACTTACTTACACTTGAATAGCTTTAGCTCGTTTTTTAGCAGTCAGGCATAGGAGATCATAAGGTTAGTCTCTTTTGCCTAGGTTATTTAATTTATCTATCACCTCTTGAACCACCGCTTTCTGATCATCTATTTCCTTTTGTTTATTTTCCTGATCTACGAGGTTTTTCTCTATATTTTTTTCTGATTCGGCGATTTTTTGCTGTGCTTTCTCTATATCTTTATGATAATCATTGTTTTGACTCTGCAATTTTTTTAGATCTTTTTCTAAACTGGCTTGCTTTTTTTCTTCATTTTTCAATTCTTCAGTCACCACTTTTTTGCGCACCTCGATAAAGTAATCATACAAAAACTGTCTGACGCCTTCCGTTTGCTGAGGATGATCAACTGAATTGACAAATGCGCCACCCAAATCTACCCAAAGGTATGTTGTTGCCTGAGCTTTACCATCTTCAAATTTTGCATACAGCTCTAAAGGTGAAGTCCCATTAATCATAGGAATTTTCACACCCATGAGATAGTGTTCTTTAGCTTTCTTGTTTTCCTTCATTTTGCCATATTCTTTGACAAATTCGTAAAACGTCTTTTGGGCTAGTTTTTGATCTGCACCTGGTATATCGATAAAAAAGCCATTTTGTGGTCCCAGACTCATAGATGTCTTTCTCTCCATTGCATCCTGAGAAAAAATCGTAGAGACTGCTAGGAACAATGTAAAAATGAATGTGATTAAAACTCTCATTTTGTATTTTTAAAGTTGGTTAATAAAATATGTCTTTCTGGTATAGGACGAAAAACTATACTAAATGTTACATCTTTTCTTACGCTTTCTTTGAATTTAGAAATCTAAGCATGCCATCATAATTAGTTGTGTCTTGACCTAATTTTGCAGCTATGTTTTTTGCCTTTTCTACCATGGAGATGGCTTTTTCAAGATCATTATTAAGTACTAATACACGGCAATAAAGTGTCAATGATTCAAATTCCATATCCATTTTGTAAGCCTTCTCAGCATACTCAGCGGCATCATTCATCATTTTTTTGTTAGAGGCATAGGTGCTCAGGATGTCATTAGTAATTTTCTTGAGTGTCTTAGGATCTTTGCCTCCTTTTTTTGCGAGTACTCGGTAGGCGTCCATGAATTTATCTTCATTTTTAAAAATTTTAAAATACTTCATTTTTGCCTCAGCTACAAAAATATCAGCATCAGATGGAAATGCTTTTTTGGCCTTGTCAAAGGTTTCTGTCATAAGTGATTCCATTTCAAATTCTATCGCTTTATCAACTGTCTTATTACATGCAGCCTTAGTTTTAGTTTCAAAAAGTTCAGAACTTGTCAATAAGATTATTTTATTTTTATTTTCCAGTACCTGATCAAAAAGTTTTGAGTCCGCTTCAGTAGCAGCCTCTAATAAGAATGTAAGCCGTTGATCTTCTGTGATATTGGGATTGGAGTTCAGGTAGTCATTAGAAATTTTCAAACTCGGTTTTCCAGCAGCATTCAGCGCACTAACATAATCATATAATAATTGGTAACTTCTGTCGCCTTCGAGGTATTGCTTCTCATATTTGTCACTGCGGTCGATGTTTTTTAGTGCATCAGCACCAAGAGCCAGAAGTCCATCCACTGTTTGTCCACCGACCATTCTTTTTACCAGTTTACCATCGCCATCAACGAAAAATAAAGTAGGATAAGCTTTGACGGGATAAATGTGACCAAACGTAATGCCATCCATCTCTTCCATGTCCAGTTTGAGGTTGATGAAATTTTCATTGAAAAATTTTCCTACTTCTTCTTTGGTGAATACATTTTTTGCCATTGATTTGCACGGCCCACACCATTTTGCAAAAGCATCTACAAAGAGTAATTTATTTTCTTGTCGAGCTTTTTCTAGAGCTTCTTTCCATGTTCCATGAAAAAATTCAATGCCCTGAGCATTTATCGTAGGTGAAATGATGACACTCAATACGATTACTAACCACTTAATCTTCATTTTGAACAAATAATTTTGAAAACTATAATTTGAGACGACAAAAATATAACAAAAATTCTGATTACATGTTTTTTAACGGTTTTATAACGATAATATAAGTACGGATATGATCTAATTTATGATCCATAAGATGTATCTGCCAAACATAAGGATGTCTTTTTGAGATGCTAAAACTTTTTATTGCGATCACCATGCTAATTGTCTTTGATATTACATTTTAAGGCTTTTAAGGTAGGATTGTGTTTTAAAAATGTACTTTTGTGGAAACAATCTATTACATGGGTTTTAGAATCTATTTATTTCTGTTTGTATTTATATTATTTTATGATTACTCAACAGCACAGGATATTCATGTGCAAGTAGGCAGTGATGTGCAGTCGGCTGATTGTGCGGGTACAATTTTACCAGCGTATATTCAGGAAGATTGGAAAATTTCATTGAGAAATTTTTCTACATTTCATCATAGTAATGATATACCAAGAGAGGAATATATACGCATCAAGCATACTGCCAATCTTCGGGAATCAAGAGGAAATTCAGCATTACAAAAACCTGCTGGTAAGATCATCTCTTCACCAGTGTTAAATGCAAATTTTCAAGGTAATCTGCGTGACAGTGGCATTCCTTTAGACAATACAATAGCTGTATCGAGAAACGGTTTTGTAGTTTCATCTATTAATTCTAATGTCCTCTTTGCATTACCTGACGGGACGATTACATTCAAAAGAGGACTAGCTGATTTCTTTTCAGTACTAGCTCTGGGCAACCGCATGTTCGATCCTCGTGTGATTTATGATACAGAAGCCAATCGCTTTATTCTAGTGTGTCTTCATGGTTCTGAACCGGGCAATTCTTATCTGTGTATTGCTTTTTCGAAGACAGAGGATCCGAATGGAGAGTGGAATTTTTATAAGATTAAAGGCGATGTTTTTAAGGATGATGTTTGGTTTGATTTTCCTAATCTAGGCCTCAGCAAAGAGGATCTTTATATCGGTGGTAATATGTTTACAGCTGAGAATAGATTTGCATATTCGATGCTAGTCCAAATCTCCAAGTCAGAAGGATATCAAGGTGGAGAAATTCAATATAAGGCTTATGACAGAGTAAAGACAGCCAATTCACAAGTGTTTAACGTCTTACCAGTTTTGTCGGGCGAAGCAACATTGCATGGTCCCGGTTTGTATTTTATCAATTACAGAGGCGATAACTGTAATGTTATATACACAGACAAGGCACTCAAAGATGGACCGGTTCTAAAATCTTATACGGTTAAAGGTCCGCGTTTATTATTTCCGGCCGACGCCCGTCAGAAAGGCAGTACAACCTTGTTGAATACAGGTGATAATCGAATGCAATATGCTTTATTACAAAATGGCATTATCCATTTTGTGACGCATACAAATACGAATAACGGTGATGTAGGCATTTTTTATGGACGATTAGATCTAAATTCTGGCAAGATCAACGTAGATATTTTGACAGATATAGAAAGAGACCTTGCCTATCCGTCTATTACTCCGTTTGGAACATCAGAAGATGGAGATGTTTTTCTGATTAACTATACATATGGTAGTCTAAATGAATTTCCGGGTCAAGCGGTAAGAACCGTAAGTGGCGAAGGAGACATTTTTAATTGGAGTGAAGAAGTCATTACTAAAGAAGGTCAGTCGCCGATCACATCCGGTGAAGCGTCCATCAGATGGGGAGATTATACTTGTGCATCTACCAGGTATGTGGATGGCAGAACAGAAGCGTGGGTAGCTGGTACTTATGGCCAAAGTGCAGGCCACTTTACCTGGCTGGGGCAGTATTTAAATTCAGAGAGTACTTTGAAGCCCATTCTAGAATGTAAGGCTAATCCGACATCAACACAAGCAGACAGTCTTGTACGTTTCTATGATATTTCAAGTGACTTGCCCTTATCCCGAGAATGGTATTTTCCTGGTGGCACACCTGCCTATTCGACTGACTCGGTTCCGGTAGTGACATATGCAGATAATGGTCAATATGATGTAGTGATGATCAATCATTATAAGGAAAGGTCAGATACGTTGACAAAGCCACAGTATATTAATATCTATACACCGGAATCATTGCCTGTAGCTGAATTCACATGTGATAGAGACACCATTTTCATAGGTGAATCTGTACACTTTAAAAGCCTTAGTTCTCCTAATACTAATGGACATAGCTGGACTTTTGTCAATGGAATACCGAATTTTAGTACAGAAAAGAATCCCGTTGTTAATTATAAGAAAAAGGGAAGTTTTATCGTATCACTCACCGCTAGAAATATAGCAGGTACACATAACATTGTAAAAAAGAATTATATTACCGTTCTGGAAAAGCCGCTACCTATTCCTGGCTTTTTGGCTGATCAAACAGTGATTTTAGAAGGTGACACCATAGCCTTTACCAATACTACACAAAAAGGTAAAGCGTATCGATGGATATTTGAAGGTGGAACGCCTAACACATCAGAAGAGTTTGAACCTAAGGTCGTTTATGAGTCAAAGGGCAGTTTTGATGTAAAGTTGATCGTCAGCAATGATTATGGGAGTGACTCTCTTTTGCTGGAAGACTACATCACGGTCGGTGTAGTGAGTACAGAGGAAGTGTCGCCCATTACTACAGCTACCGTTTATCCTAATCCGGCACAAAGTATAGTAAATATAGATTTTGTCACGACAGAAACAGGTATTTATAAGATATCATTGTATAATCAACAAGGCATTGAGATTAAAACACTTTATAACGATAGGGTAAAAAAAGGAAGAAATATCTTGTCTTTTAATTCAGAGATGTTGCCAGCAGGTATTTATTTTATAGTACTAGGACATCATTCGTCCAAGTTAAAATCAATGAAACTGCAGGTGGTTAAATAATTTTATAAAAAAAAATAAGATAATTTTGCTTTTCTTAATTTTTGCTAACTAAATCCATTAAATATCAATTCATGAGAAAGTTTTGTACATTATTCATTGCATTGCTACTTGTTGCAGGATCAGTATATGCTCAGGTAGAATTTAAAGATAATTTTGATAATTACAAAGAAGGAGAATATCTGGGATTATCTGGTGGGCCGTGGACTACCTGGGGAGGTGCTCCGGGGTCGAGTGAAGATGTTAAGATAACGAATAAAAACGCAAAATCTCCTGAGAACTCCATTTTTATCGAAGGCAAAAACCCTACTGGTGGCCCTATGGATGTGGTGCTACCTTTCGGTGTTAAGTATTCTTCAGGTACTTTTGTTTATGGCATGAGTATGTTTATACCTGACAATAAGCAAGCCTATTTTAACTTTCAGGCTAATCTAGCACTGGGTGCTGGTGTTTCGCTAGATGCCACATTTAGTAGAGATGGTATTTTGCAGTTTAAATCAGGAGAAGCGGTAGTATTGACGACGTGGTTTCCTCACGAACAATGGTTTGATTTAAAAGTAGAAATCAGTTTCACAGCTAATATTTGGGCGGTGTCTATTGATGATGAATGTCGTGGTTCTTTTAGTAATTCAAGTAATAGTGTTGCTTCAGTTGATTTGTATCCTATTAATGATCAATTTGCATTTTATGTAGATGATGTTTACTATGCTCATAATCCAGCAACTAGGATATTGAAATTTGATGCAGGACTAACAGATTTTGTCTGGGATGCAGGAAAAGTAAAAGGAGATGTAGGCAATCCTACCTTTTTGTTGAAGAACTTTGGAGAAGAACAAATTAAAAGTGCCTCCATCGCTATCACTCAAGATGGGGAAGAATTAGATTTTTATGAGATTGAGGGTTTAGACATTGCTAAAGGAAAATCAGAAATAATCTATATTCCTGATGTGACTCTAAAAGGAGGTATCAATAATATTACAGCGACGTTGTTGAAGATTAATGGTGAGGATGTCGATGATGAACCCTGCAATAATATCTTATCTTTTGTCATCAATGCAATCGATCCTACTGGTAGTCGGACGGTCTTAGTGGAGGAAGCAACAGGAACATGGTGTGCTTGGTGTCCACGTGGAGCTGTATTTATGGATAGATTATCCGCTCAATACAAAGGTTTGTTTATTCCTGTTGCAGTGCACGGTGGTTCGCCTACAGAGCCTATGCGGTTAGTAGAATATGAAAAGTTTTTAGGGTTTGCAGCATTTCCTAACTGTAGAGTCAATCGAATCAATAAGGATCTAGACCCTTCAGAAGCAGAGCAACCATTTCTTGAGGAAATAGTAAAGCCTGCTGAAGCAAAATTTGTCATTGGTGCCCAGTATAATGAAAGTAATAAAACCCTGGATGTAGGCGTGGAGGTTGAGTTTTTGGAGTCAGCTTCAGGAAAATATTACTTATCCTTGATTTTGACTGAAGACAATGTCAGAGGTACATCGTCAGGCTATAGTCAAGCTAATGCATATGCAGGTGGTGGTGCTGGACCTATGGGTGGATACGAATCACTACCCAATCCAGTACCGGCATCGCTGATGGTGTACAACCATGTGGCACGCGCAGTATCCGGGCTACAACAGAATGAAAATAATAAAATCGAAGGTACTTTTGAAAAAGGAGATAAGCAAATAGTTAGATTTTCGATTCCTATGTCAGCAGAGTGGAAGCAAGAGGATATGCATATTATTCCGGTATTACTGAAGTCAGGTAGGTATATCAATGCAGGTACTACCACAATAGCAGAGGCAAAAGAAAATGTTCATCTGGTAGCGGTCAAAGAGACAGTCCTTGCCGGAGGTGTTAGTATATACCCTAATCCTGCCAGTACTATGGTTCATATAGAATGTAGCCTGAGTGCAACTTCACCAGTGAATGTAGAGGTGTATAACATGGATGGTAAGCTGCAGATGAGAAAAGATTTTGGTGCACAAAGTGGCGTAGTTCAATTGAATATGCCAGTACAAATGCTGAATACAGGAATGTATTTGTTTAAAGTTAAAACAGCTGAGGGAAGTAAGTTTAGTAAGGTATTTATCGAAAGGTAAATCCTTTTCACTATAATGGGACAAGCCACCGGATACAAAATGCGGTGGCTTTTTTTATTTGATTGATTATAATCTTATTTTGCCAGACATTTATTACATACACCTTTGACGACCATATCTGTCTGGGTGACGTTAAATCCAGCTGGTATTTGCACCTTAGGTACAAATACGCCTTCCATGCAGAAGGTCAGTTCACAATTTTCACAGTGAAAATGTACGTGCTCATCGTGGTGAATGTGTTCATCGCATTGGGCTTCGCACAAGGCATATTTTTGTGTGGCAGTTCCATCTATGGCTTTATGTATAATGCCTTTCTCTTCAAAGCTTTTGAGTGTGCGGTATAGGGTGATTCGATCAGCATCCGGCATTTGTGCTTCGATATCGGCAGATGATAGAGCATGGCCACTGTCTGTAAACAAGTTGATGACTTCTTTACGTATCGGTGTGATGCGCAGTTTATGCTTTTTTAAAATCTGCTCTGTTGGCGACATTATCTAATGATTTGTCCATTTTCCCAGTTACCGTCCGGGCTGATAAATGAAAGTTTGCCTTCATTGTTTTCAGCCATCAAGATCATACCTTGTGATGTTACACCTCGCATCTTACGTGGTGCTAAATTGGCTAATAGGCTCACCTTTCTACCTATAACATCTTTCGGTTGGTAATGTTCGGCTATGCCGGAAACTACCGTGCGCTGCTCAAAGCCAAGGTCTAGGGTGAGCTTAAGCAGTTTGTCGGCATTTTCTATCTTTTCGGCATTGATGATAGTGGCTGTACGGATGTCGAGCTTAGCAAAATCATCAAATGCAATCTCGGCTTTTATCGGAGCAATAGATTGTATCTCTTTGGATTCAGTCGTCTGGTTGGCCGCTGTATTGACTGCCTCAGCAGCTTTAAGTTTGTTGATCTGAGTATCTATCAAAGCATCTTCTATTCTGGTGAAAAGATGGATAGCTTCACCTATTTTGTGATGCTTTTTCAGTAATACTTCGCCTTCTGCAAGCTGATCGAGCATTTTGACTAGCTCACCTTTCTCTGTTAAGGGTTTTTGATTGAGCAGCTGCCTGATTTTATCTGATGTAAATGGCATAAACGGTCTGCAAATGATACCAATAGCTGCCACGTATTGCAGACATAGATTCATCACTACTTTGACATTTTCAGGATCTTCTTTGATGGTCTTCCATGGTTCATTGAACTGTAGGATTTGATTACCTTTGGTAGAGATCTCCATCAATGTTTTGAGACCTGAGCGGAAGTCAAACGACCTGATGTGTTCATTCATATCCTGAATGTCATCAAAAAGCCTCAGTAATTCAGCATCGTGGAATGAAATATCATCTATGCCATCAGGTCCATAAATATCTGTGGATTCATCAAAATCAGGAACCTTACCACCGTAATATTTATGCGTGAGGACGACCACTCTGTTTACAAAGTTAGCCAGATTATTGACTAGCTCTGAATTGACAGCTTCCTGGTAGCCTTTCCAGGTGAATTCACTATCTTTTTGCTCTGGCATATTTTTGATCATCGCATATCGGAGTTCATCCTGACGATTAGGGATTTCATCCAGGTATTCGTGTACCCATACTGCCCAATTGCGCGAAGTAGATATTTTTTTGCCTTCGAGATTCAAAAATTGATTGGCAGGTACATTGATTGGAAGCACATAGCCTCCATGCGCCTTTAGAATAGCTGGGAATATCAGACAGTGAAAGACAATATTGTCTTTACCAATAAAGTGAATCAGTGCGGTATCTTGGTCTTGCCAGTATCTTTTCCAATTTTTATTATTGTCGGCTGCCCATTGCTTAGTAGAAGATATGTAGCCGATAGGAGCGTCTAACCATACGTAGAGTTTTTTGCCTTCGTGGCCTTTGATATCAGAAGGCACATCTACGCCCCAGTCTAGGTCACGCGTCATCGCACGTGGCTGAAGACCTCCGTCCAGCCAGGAATTACACTGCCCCAATACATGATTCTTCCATTCTTCAGGATCGTGTTGTTGAGTGCCATCTAGATTGCCGGTATTGATCCAGTCTTTGAGCCATGACTCATATTTATCTAATGGCAGGTACCAGTGTACGGTCTTGCGTAAAACCGGTTTTTTGCCGGATAGTCGTGATACCGGATCAATCAAATCGGTAGGACTCAGGGAGCTGCCGCATTTTTCACATTGATCTCCATACGCCTGTTCATATCCACATCTAGGGCAAGTGCCCATTATATATCTGTCAGCAAGAAATTGCTTTGCTTCTTCGTCGTAATATTGTTCTGATTCTTTTTCTTCAAACTGGCCTGACTTGTACAAGGTTCTAAAAAAATCTTGCGAAGTCTCATGATGTAATGGAGCTGAAGTCCGGTGATACATATCAAACGAGATACCTATGCGACTGAACGTATCTTTAAACTGAGCATGGTATTTATCAACAATCTGTTGTGGGTGCACACCTTCTTGCATTGCCTTGATGGTGATGGCTGCTCCGTTTTCGTCTGAGCCACAGATAAATACGATGTCTTTACCCATCAATCTCTGGAATCTAACATATATATCGGCTGAGAGATAAGCTCCGGCGAGGTGCCCAATGTGAAGTGGTCCGTTGGCATAGGGAAGTGCCGACGTCACAAGGTACCGTTTATATTGTCTCATAGTGTTTGAAAAATGTTCAGGATGCAAAGATACTGAAATATTTTTTCCAGATATTAAATATTTCAGAATATGAAGTCAGACACTGTTTATAACAAATCCCGAATGATGTATTCCATTTCACTTACAATCATGGCAGTTGCACCCCATAGTTTTTTACCGTTGATGTCATAATAGGGTACATCATGTATCAAATGGTCTCTAACCTCCATGTCTGTGACACCCTTATTTCGAGATTTTAAAATATGTTCCAGTGGGAGCTCAATGATATCTTCTACTTCTGATTTTTGAAGGGTAAAACGAGGATATTCTGTCGTAAAACCGATAAATGGATGTACCAGAAAATTAGAAACATACACGTAAAGTGGGGTCAGATGGCCAAGAATACCTATGCTGTCAGGACTTACTCCTATTTCTTCATATGTTTCCCTCAAAGCACAGTCTTCAAATGAATAATCATGGTCCGTCATCTTACCTCCGGGTAGTGATATTTGTCCGGAATGCTTATCCAGTGGATTTCTTGAAGTTCTTTCAATGAGGGCAAAGTGCCATTCATTATCTTTAGGAAAAAGAAGGAGCATCACACAGGCCGTCATATGATCAAGTGACAACTCTCGGTATTTTTCACCACCTGGAGGCGCCATTAGATTTTGAATCCGTTCACCGGGGAGATCCTCATCGAGCTTGTGCTCCAGTTCGTGTATAAAAGAGATATCCATAATGGATTTTGATTGCTTAAAGACGGTTAAAGTCCTTCATTGGACTTAACGATGTAATTTTCAAGAGCCTTTGTCATGGACGGCGCTTCTGGTGCAGGGGCTTTGATATTGACATAGAGTCCTCTATCTAAGGCCGCTTTTTCTGTGGTGTTGCCAAAAACAGCAATCCTGGTATTATTCTGCTTAAAATCAGGGAAATTATCAAAAAGAGACTCTATACCTTGAGGCGAATAAAATACCAGCACATCATAGAAAACATCACTTAGGTCAGAAAGATCAGCAGATCCGGTATTGTACATGACTACTTGAGTAACATCAATATTGAGTTTCTCAAGGTAGCTGACTATTTCTATAGATCCGAGATTCGATCCCGGCAATAAAAATTTCTCTGCCTTGTACTTATTAAAATGGTGAGCTAGATCTTCAGCTACTCTTTTGCCTGCAAACACTTTTCTTTTTCTATATAAGATGAATTTTTGCAAATAATTTGCAATGGTTTCAGTCAGACAAAAATACCTTGTATCAGGAGATATACGCACTCTAGTTTCTTCAGCAAGTCTGAAAAAATTATCAACAGCACCTTTACTACTAAAGATAACACAAGGAAACTCGCCGAGATTCAACCTATTTTTTCGAAATTCTTTTTCGGTTACAGGTTCTACGACTATAAATGGTCTCCAGTCAATTTTTAGATTATATTTTTGCTCTAAATCGTAAAATGGAGATTTATCCTCGGGTTTTGGTTGTGAGATTAATAGAGACCTAACGGGCATGTATTTTTCTACGTATTGTAGATTTGCCTCTCCTGCCATGCTCTTGCTTGCCATTTACTCCAATAGATTTGGTTTACCACTATTTTACTTCCTCAATAAACGACAAAATCTGATACCTATTTCACCCAAAATTACAGATTTTTTAATCATTTATTTTTTAAATCGAAGCATTTCTACTAACTCATATTCATTATGGTTTTAGCCAAAATGAGTAGCGGAGCTACTTCGAAAGCGCAAAGATAAACAATTATTTGAAATAATCTATGACTTACATATTCAGAAACAATAAACAGTCCTCTCAACGACCGTAATGCAAGTAATAATAGTATGCCAATTAGGGCGATCCACAGAGCAATATTTGCTATGTCGGCAGGTGCAAAAACTATTAGAAAATTGAGAGGAATCAGCCCTATTCCCATCATGTGGTTGAAAACCATGATGGTGAAGTTGTACATATCAGTGTTCTTTTTTACCGGAAAAATATAGCCGTATAGATACAATGCGAAGTGCTTGAGCAAGTAGAGCGCCATGATGACAGCAAAAATGATCAGATAAACCTTAATACCTCCTGACAAACCGCTGCCGATATATAGCATATATACGATGATGCTAATGTTGATAAAATAATTAAGATAAAGGATAAGTAAATAGGATCCAAGACCTTTACTTTCTTCTCTCTGGAAAAGTTTGAGCACATTTTCGTTAAATAGCGACCTGGACATCAGGTGTAGTGATTTAGATCGAGTATTTAAAATGATGGCCAGCAGTGCACATGATAGTAGTAGAAACCAGAGGAGAAAGCGGCTGGAATATTGAGTGCCTTCTGTCTCGGTCTTTAATTTTTCAGATTTTTTGCTAATAGATGAACGAAGTATAGGTATATGATCTACTTCGAATGGGTTAGTAACAGTTTGATTTTCTTTGTTATCTGCCGTAGGTTCTTTAATAGTAGCGGTTAGACTCGTATCAACTACCGGGTCCAGTGTCAGTGTATCGGTGATATGCATTGCCTTGAGACGTTGTTTGATTTCAAACGGATTTGATCGCCGTTGAGCATCAGCATGCAAAAAAAATAGGAGCATTATCAATCCTGATAATAAAATGGACCGTTTATATGTTATTAGAATTTTCATTAAGGCTCAAAATTATGAAATAAATTAAGTTTTTTATATTTTGACTTTATCTTATTATCTTTGAGTTATGATTGCATAGAGGATGGCAAATAATATGATACGTAGGTTGGTGGTTCTGGGTGGTCTTTCGATCATAGGAATAATTTTTGTGCAGTCATATTGGTTGCTCAAAACATGGGATATTAAAGACAAGGAGTTTGACCAAACGGCAAGGATTGTACTCCGTAATGTTGCTGAGAGAATGTCCACCTTTAGTAAGACCATCTTGCCCAAAACGGACTTGATTCAGCGCAAATCTTCCAATTACTATGCAGTCAATATTAATTCAGAGATAGATGCTGGATTGCTTGAGCAGTACTTACTTCAAGAAATGAATAAGCAATCGCTGAACATTGATTTTGAATATGCTGTTTATGACTGTACTACAGATCAGTTAGTGTATGGCAACTATTGCAGTAATAAACCTGTGCCTGAGAAAGAAATTGTAAAGAATAAGAATTTACCCAAGTTTAACGACTTGATTTATTATTTTGTGGTGCGGTTTCCAAATAGAGAGAGTTTTCTTCTTGCCAACAGGAATATGACATTGACGCTGACGATTCTGTCTGTATTGGCCATTGGTTTTTTTATGTATAGTATGTGGGTGATTATGGAGCAGAAGCGGCTTTCAGAATTGCAAAAGGACTTTATTAACAATATGACGCATGAATTTAAGACACCGATTTCGTCTATTAAAATTGCGTCAGATTTTTTATCCAATGACCAAAATCTTAAATCAGACCAGCGGCTGAGTAGATATGTACAGATTATTAAAGAACAAAATATGCGACTGAATGATCAGGTCGAGAAAGTGCTGAATGTGGCCAGGCTTGAAAAAGACAGCATTCAGTTAAAAAAAGAGGTGTTTGATGTCAATGAATGTCTAAAAAGTATCGTTAATAATGAATCTTTGAAACTCAAAAAGGATAAAATTGATTATATAGGAAAGGATAAAAGTATTTATATCGAAGCAGACCGACTCCATTTTGTCAATATTATAGCTAATATGATAGACAATGCCATCAAATACAGTCGTGAAGACCCTAGGGTGCAGGTGATACTTAGTGAATTGCCTAACCGGATTCAGGTCAGTGTCAAGGATAATGGCGTAGGTATTGATAAAGAAAATCAAAAGAAGCTGTTTGAGAAGTTTTACCGGGTTTCGACAGGCAACCTCCATGATGTGAAAGGTTTTGGCCTCGGACTATATTACGTCAAGAATATCTGCGATGCGCATGGATGGAACCTGACCGTAGCGTCTGTGCCGGGTGAAGGTTCTGAATTTATTATTTCAATTCCAAATTTTAATGAAGCATGAATGAAAAATCTAGAATTCTGTATGTAGAAGATGATGAAACGCTAAGTTTTGTGACTAAAGATAATCTCGAACTGCATGGATATGAGGTGGTGCATTGCCTGGACGGCGAGCAGGCTGTTGCGGCTTTTTTTGAAGGGCAGTTTGACTTGTGTATTCTTGATGTCATGCTCCCAAAAATGGATGGCTTTTCAGTCGCTGAAAAAATCAGGTCAACAGATCCTAATGTACCTATTCTCTTTCTGACAGCCAAGTCAATGAAAGAAGACCGGATTCATGGGCTTAAATTGGGGGCAGATGACTATATCACTAAGCCATTTAGCATTGAGGAATTGATACTTAAGATTGAGGTGTTTCTGAGAAGAAAGTATGTTTCCGTTTCTATCAATGATATTTACAAAATAGGCGCATACTCGTTTGATTATAGAAATCTTACGCTGAGCATCAATAATGAACCACGCAATCTAACTCAAAAGGAAGCAGACTTGCTTAAGATGCTGCTGGATCATAAGAATAATGTTGTCAAAAGAAGTTTGATTTTAGAAAAACTATGGGGTGAGGACGATTACTTTCTAGGCAGGAGCATGGATGTTTTTATATCGAGGCTTAGAAAATATCTGGCTGGAGACCCGGGTATCAAGCTTGATAACATTCACGGAGTAGGATTCAAGCTGGTAGTTGAAGAGTAAGGCAGATTGGGGATCAATGTGTAGGAGTATTTTGAAATCATGCGATAGATATTCATCCTCAGGGCATATATTTGAGAAATATAATTTATTAATGAATTTTACGTTATTGATAGTCCGAAAAGCGTCAATTTGATTAAATATTCAATGGTTTTTTGATAAAATGTAAAATGTAGCATTATTTTTGTAGTAAGTTAATGGTTTACAAAAATTAATGATTTAAAATATATTATAATATGAAGTGCAATTTAAAGTGTTGGTTCGTTTTTGCCATCATTTTAAGTGTGGTTACATTGGGCATTGGTCAACAGCATTATGGCAACGAGTGGATTCGTGCCTCTAAGACCTATTTAAAACTCAAAGTAGCTGAAAATGGTATGTATCGGGTCACGTATGATCAGATGGTAGCTGCTGGATTGATAAGTAGTCAGGTGGATGGCTTTAGCTTTCAACTATTCAATTATGGCAAGGAGCAGCCTATTTACGTCAGTAACAATAATTTTGGAAAAGGAGAATATATTGAATTTTATGGAGTAAAGAACACCATTGGACTGGATTCACTTTTGTACCAGAACTGGAGAAAAGACCTCTTTAATCCGGAATATTCACTGGTCAATGACACAAATGCTTACTTCCTGACGCTATCGCCAGAGAGTAACAATAAGAGATTTACACTGATCACACCGAATTATAACAATATTAACTTGACTCCGGCTCCATATTATATTCATAAAGAGAAGTTAGTATTCAGTGATACCTATTTTAAAAACATAGAATCCAGCGAAATCAGAAACTCCTATTTTGAGCCAAGTGAGGGTTTCGGTACTTCGATAACACTCAATAATTCTAATACGGTGTTTAATGTCTCAAAGATCTATGATGATGGCCCAGCACCGACACTTTCATGCAGACTGGGCAATAACAATCAAACATCCAGACTAGAATTATCCTTTAATGGCAATTTGTTGGAAACAGTGATGAATCCTCCTAAAGGTACACTGCAGTGGGATTATACCATGAGTAAATCATTGTTGAAAAACGGTAATAACACCCTTAATATCCGAAATACTTTCAGCAATAATGACCGACACAGGATTGCTGTAGCTACTTTAACATATGCCAGGACCTTTGATTTTCAAGGAAAAAATGAATTTTCATTTACTATGCCTGCTTCAACGGATCCTGTTTTTATTAAAGCAGATGCCTTTAATTATACTAATCGTAATGTTAGGGTTGTAGATCCGGAATCTGGCTTGATTTATACTACTGCTGTGTCCGGTAATCAATTGCTGATCCGGCTTAATCCTGCATCTCGACCATCAGAATATATTACTTTAGATGAAAGTGCAGTGAAAGCCATAACCGATATGAGATTGTTTACACCAAAATCATTTGCTGATGTAGGAACAGAATATCTCATCATCACCAGTCCCGATCTAAAAAACACTACTACAGATTTTGTGGCTGAGTATGCAGAATACCGAAGAAGTGATCAGGGCGGCGCTTACAAAACAGATGTTCTCTATGTGCAAGATATCTATGATAATTTCGGATATGGTATAGACAGACATTTTTACGGATTTAAGAATCTAGCTAAATATCTGCACGATAACTGGAAGCAGCTTAACTATGTATTTATCATAGGACGTGGTATAGAATATCCTTATATTCGTAAAGCAGAAGACGTCTATGCTAAAAATGGTAAGACCTTCTTCATTCCTACCTATGGATTTATTGGATCTGATAATATGTTGTTTTCTGAAGGTAATTATCCGGATCCTTATTTTTCGGTGGGAAGACTGGCAGCCAGAACAGGCACACAGGTGAAGGATTATCTGGATAAAATCAAACAATACGAAGCTGTTCCATTTTTAAATCAGACAATTGACAATAAGCTATGGACAAAGAATGTATTGCATCTGGGTGGTGGAAAGAGTCAAAGTGAGCAAGCCGCTATCCAAAGTGGTCTTGAAAATATTGGAAGTGTCCTGGCGGATACCATTTTTGGTGCCAATATTCTAGCCTATTACAAGAAGACAGGTGATCCAGTGCAGTTTGGTGTCAATGAAGAGATCAATAATCTATTCAATCAAGGTGTGGGCATTATCAACTTTTTTGGACATTCATCTGCCGGAACATGGGACTTTCCTATAGAGAATCCTCGAAATTATGAGAACTATGGCAGGTATCCTATCATCAACTCGCTCGGGTGCTATTCAGGTAATTTGCATAGTGATACCAAAGGGATCAGTGAGTCATTTGTGCTTGAGAAAGATAGAGGTAGTATCCTGTTTATAGCTTCCACCGGAACGGCATTTATTAGAGACCTTAGCAAATATGCCTATACTTTTTATGATTACATATTCAATAAGGACAGAACCAAAAGCCTAGGGGATGCCTTGAAGTATGCGGCTAATGCCAACAGAACGGCTACCGGAGGAGCACTAGCATTATATGCTCAGTTGACTTATCATGGTGATCCGGCATTAAAATTGCACCTTTATGACGCTCCTGATTACCTTTTTGATGTGACTTCAGTTAAAACACTACCTGGTACTGTGCAGGCAGGACTGGAGCATTACGAGGTTCAACTCGACGCAGTCAATTTAGGTGCTTCTGTGGAGGATAGTGTGCACGTAGTATTCTATCATCAGGTGGCTGATGGAACCATAGTTGATACTATTTATCTGAATCTAGGTCCGATTGCTAATCGTAAGAGCATGAAAATCACATTGCACAATTATGGACAAGCATCAGTCGGTAAAAATATATTGCTGGCTGAGATCAATCCGGGTGGTATCATCAAAGAAACTCCGCAGCCGGTAGCAGCCCAAAACAATAAACTTTTTGATGGTAGAGGGTTTGAATTTTATGTCTCAGATAATTATGCAACCACTGTATATCCACCAAACTTTGCGATGATCAATACAGCAGAACATTTTGTGTTAAAAGCTTCTACCAGTTCTGCACCATTAAAACAAAGTACCTATGTGTTCCAGATCGATACTACAGCGTACTTTAATAGTCCATTGCTTGAGGTAGGTAAGGAGCAATCCGAAGGTGGCTTAATCGAATACAAGCCTAAAACAGGTCTTGTAGCTGATAGAGTGTATTACTGGAGAGTTAGCCCTGACAGTACAGCGACGGAAGGTTTTAAATGGTCAAACGCATCTTTTGCCTATTTGCCAGATGAAGAAGAAGGTTGGAATCAAAGTCATTTCTTCCAGTTTACTCAGAATGATTTATCAGATATGACCATCAGTGAAAAGACCAATAGGAAATTGCAGTATGGTTTAAATTATTTAAGCGTAAAAGTAAAAAACAGCATCTGGAATCCTGATGACCGACCAGGTTATATCGTGAACAATGTAAATTATGGAAGTACACGTGCTTGGGATTTTATGGATGCCGGAATTGCATTTGTAATTAATAACGATCTTGATTTTTGGGAACCAGTAGTACCTCCTGGAGGACTTTATGGTAGTTATAATCCAACAAGTAAAAACTTGACGGTTTTTGCTTACAAAACAGATACGCCTGAAAATCGTCAAAAAGCTGTAGAATTTTTAGAAAACCAAGTCAAAGAAGGGAAGTTTTTGACGGTATATACGATACAAAAAAATGCTAAATCAAACTACAGACCAGAAGAATGGGCAGCAGATTCGTTGATTTATGGCAGGAATCTATTTTCGGCTCTGGAAAAACTTGGAGCGAAGCGTGTAAGGGAATTAGAGCAACTAGGTTCAGTGCCGTATATCATGCAGATGAATTATAATGACGGACTTATAGCAGAGGAAGTAGCAACCACCATCAATGATGTAGTTGAAAATACCGCCACCATGTATCATAGGACGCAAGGAGGTGAATTTCACAGTTTCCCATTTGGACCAGTACAACAAGTCAAACAGTTAAAATATCGGTTTGATGGTTTGGTTGGCCAAAAAGATGCTTATATCAACTTCTATGTTGGTGATAATAATGGCAACTCAATACTTGTAGATTCTCTGATCAGAACCAATAAAGAAGTATCGCTGGACGGGCATAACTATTTTTATTTGGGTACTCATACTACTGATAGTTTGACAAGGGTGTCACCGGATTTAAAATTCTGGCGGATATCTTACGACGCACTACCGGATGCGGCCATATCCTTTGTTAAAAATGAACCTGATATCACACAGCAAACCATTTATCAAGGAGATAAATTTCAGACACACTACCAGGTTAAAAATGTCAATTTCATCGATATGGACAGTATCCTGGTCAAGTATTCTTTTTCGACCAATGATAATGATGTCATTTCAGGATTTAAACGCCTAGCTCCTCTTAAAGCTGGTGCCACTATTGATGATGTCATCACTTTTGATGTAGGAATAGGAACTATTAACGTAGGCAAAGTTGTCATAGAAATTAATCCTGACCTAGACCAACCGGAATTGCATACTTTCAATAATATCCTAACATTCCAGTTTGGCGTAGCCAAGGATAATGACAATCCAATCCTTAATGTTACGTTTGATGGAATTCAGATTATGGATGGTGATATTGTTTCGCCTACACCTGAAATTTGTGTCAGACTCTATGATGACAATAATTTATTGCCTATTACTAATCCGTCTGCTTTTGAGGTCAAAATAGATACTGGTAGAAATAATTTTTTAGTCATAGATGTCAACGATCCGGATGTAAGGTTCGTACCGGCTTCTTCTACAGAAAAGGAAGCAAAGTTATATTTTAAACCCAATCTAAAAGATGGTCTTTACAGACTTGTTGTCCAGGGTGTGGATGCTTCAGGCAATAAATCAGGAGATAACCCTAAGTCGGTAGGATTTAGAGTGATTACTGCTCAGTCAGTAAGTAATGTTTTGAACTATCCAAATCCTTTTTCTTCTTCTACTCAGTTTATTTTTACACTGACAGGAAGTGAAGTTCCGGAAAATGTATCCATTAGCATATTTACACTATCAGGTCGGGTAGTCAGAGAAATTACGCAAGAGGAGTTAGGTCCGATTCATGCTGGTCTTAATAGAACGACCTTTAAATGGAATGGTACGGATGAGTTTGGCAGTAAGCTTGCTAATGGCGTTTACTTGTATAAGGTGAATTTCCGTAAAAAAGACGGTAGCCAGTATGATAGTTTTAGTAATAAGAAGATAGATGGTTTTTTCAAGGATGGGTTTGGCAAGCTGGTGATTATGCGTTAAGTTATATAGTTAGCACAAGGATAGTTTTTCTTAAAAACATAGATAAATTTAAAAATATTTAGGGCGCATAGCAGTATAAATGTCTGCTTTGCGCCCTAAAATCATCAAGGAACACCTATAAAGAATCAAATCTTTACATTTATTGTTTATTGACTTTTATTGATTTTACTTCTTTATCATTTGCACTCTGAACCATATACATACCTGAAGGCCATCCCATCATATTGACCGTCAACGATTCTGGCTGACTGGATTCATGTTCATACATTATTTTTCCTGACATATCAACAATTGTGGTATGATGTGCACCATGAGATTGACCGGAAATATTGATATTAAGAAGATCACTTACCGGATTAGGATAAGCGGCTAATTCCCATGTTTCATAATCGATATTTCGAACAGCACTTACAATTCCACTTTTGAAAATGGATCCATCTACATTTACCAGTTTCAATCTATAATAATTGATACCCGGAAGTGCATTTTCGTCTATAAAGGTATATCGGTTGCCGTGATTATTTCTTTTTGCAGGTATAAATGATATCTTTTCAAAATGTTTACCATTAGCACTGCGTTCTACCTCAAAACTATCGCCTCCATCTTCATGGGCAGTTTCCCAGCTGACAATATTGATCAAGCCTGAATTTTTAACAAAAATATCTTTTAGTACGATATTAAGTGGAGTCATATAAGTTGTTATAATAACCTGTCCGTGGCCACCTCTTCCTCCATAATATGTTGTATTATTTAATCCATTTTTAGCGCCTCCGCCTCCGCCACCTGGAAAATCTCCATCACCTCCATCACTCGGATTGTTTCTATCAGGTGTGTTGACACCCGCACCTCCATCACCGCCACCTGTACTGCCACTGCCAGGTGTATCATTAGTGGGACTGCCTGCATGACTACCATCGCCACCAGTACCTGCAGCACCACCGCCGCCACCAGATACTAAATCATCTCTGCTGCTACCTCCGTAAGTGGATCCATTACCACCTGAATACTTTACATCTCCGATACCTTCATCAGCTTGTCCTCCTCTTAAATATCTTCCATCATTTGGATTTGACTGGGTTAAAGCACCATCTCCAGCTAAGCCACCCTTAGCTAAAACTAAGACTGTAGGGCTTCCACCAATGTTGCTAGACACAAAAGTAGAATCTCCTCTTTGCTTACCTCCTCTGCCATTGCCTTTATCGCCACCGCCAGCACCGACATAGATTTGCAACACATCACCAGGTAGGACACTCACAGTAGATTGAGAATAAGCACCTCCGCCTCCACCTTCACCTTTTGCGAAAATTGTTAAACCAAAGAATGATGTATAATATGAAAAGCCACCTTCTCCGCCTGCACCCCAAGCTTCGATTTTGACAGAGTTGACATTTTCAGGAATTGTAAATGTGTGCTCACCTGGAGTATTAAATTCATATGTATCTTGTCCATAGATACTGTAAGTGCTTAAAAAGCATAAAATCAATGAAAAAACAAATTTTTCTACTGAAGTAAAAACTGACATAAATACTATTTTTTTAAAAAATGAATAAATACAAAAAAACTATAGCTAAACCTACGTATGAATAGATATAGATAGTTTCTGCTTTCTTAAAAGGAAAATGTAAATTCTAAAATTTTAAAGAGACCTAGTGTGATTTGGCTTATGTACTTAGCTATCCGGATATAAGACAATCACAAATACAAATATATTAGATAAGATTGAAAAGAAAAAATAAACGATGTTTTTTAATTTTTTATGTAGTTGAATTCAAGCTGTATAAAAATAGATGTTGCCTTAATTAAATGCATATGGCAAACCCAATCATTTTGCATATTTTATGATCACACTTGGAAATTGAATCTCCATTATTTAGTAGCAAGGATAAAATAATAAAAGGTGTTTTGTTTTTTGAAATAAATAAAGTATATCGTCTGGATAATCGAAGTTAGAAATATTCCAACTAGAGGAAATCGGTGTTTTGAGATTGCAAGCAGGATCAATTATTAGATTGAGTCGCATAGCCTTTGTGATTTTATTTTATCTTTGCAAAGCTTAAATGACGTATATTGTCTAATGAAATAATCATAAAGCCCGTTTCCGGTTTTTCAATCGGGTGGAAGGAACTCTGGCGATACAGAGAACTTCTTTATTTTTTTACATGGAAAGAACTGAAAGTTAGATATAAGCAAGCATTTTTAGGCGTGATGTGGACGTTGATACAGCCACTTGCAATGATGATCATCTTAGTGTTAGTGCTATCCAAAGGATTAGGATTAGAAACCGGCATAATTCCAGTTCCGATTTTTTATCTAAGTGGGTTATTAATATGGAATCTTTTTAGTCAATCTGTAAGTGGTGCGGCCAATTCAATGGTGTCCAATGCCAATATCATAAGAAAAATATATTTCCCCAGACTGATTATCCCGCTTTCATCTATTCTAACAGCGTCATTTGATTATATGATTAGCATCGTATTATTTGTGGGTATAGGATGGTGGTACCATTATACTGAAGGGTTTGATTTTCCAATGACGGCTGTTTTAGTCAGTTTTTTATTAGCGTGGATGATTACCATTGTGACAGCCTTTGGTATAGGTACCTTATTGTCGGCGATCAACGTCAAATATCGGGATGTACGTTATGCACTTCCATTTTTGATACAAAGTTTGTTTTTTATTACGCCGGTGATGTTTGACAGTAAGCAGTTTAGCCAGCCGATACTGCAAACCATACTTCATCTCAACCCGCTCCATTACGCCATTCAGACTATTCGAAACGTCCTCACAGATGGTCAGTTAGAAATTATGGGCAATATGTCATGGCATTTACCCTTGATACTTATTACTTTATACCTTTTAGGTATGTATGTATTTAGGCGTATGGAGGCTTATTTTGCTGATATTGTTTAAGCCCAATTAACGACAGATTATATGAAACCAGCCATAGAAGTCAAAGGAGTTTGGAAAGAATATCGCAAAGGGCAAGACAAGCGATATAAGAGTTTAAGGGATTCATTGACGACTTTCTCTGCTAGGTGCAATCGACAAGACGCAGCACTATTCTGGGCATTACAAGATGTTTGTTTTTCAGTACAACCGGGAGAATCGATAGGCATTATAGGTAGAAATGGCGCAGGAAAATCTACACTACTCAAAATCTTATCGCGTATTACACCACCATCTAAAGGAGAAGTTATCCTTCGGGGTAGAGTAGCAAGTTTGCTTGAGGTAGGGACAGGCTTTCATCCAGAGCTGACCGGAAGAGAAAATATCTATTTTAATGGGAGCATCATGGGCATGAAGCGTCATGAAATCAACGCTAAATTTAATGAAATAGTAAGTTTTTCTGGCGTTAGTGACTTTATTGATACGCCTTTAAAGCACTATTCGAGTGGCATGCAAATGCGACTTGCGTTTTCAGTAGCAGCTCATTTGGATGCGGAGATTATACTAATAGACGAAGTACTTGCGGTAGGTGATGTTGCTTTTCAGCAGAAATGTATCGGTAAGATGGATGAAGTGAGTCGGGAGTTAGGCAAAACTATAGTATTTGTGAGTCATGATTTATCTTATTTAAAGAAACTTTGTCAAAAAGGATTATGGATAGATGCCGGAGTTTTAAAGGCATTGGGTCAACTTGATCAGGTAGTAGAAATGTATTTGAATGATCAACAAATCAGCTTGAGCAATCAATTCATTAGACCAGAAAGTGAAGAAAATCAATTGATAAAAGAAGTTTTTTTAGATAAAAATTTGATTGATATAGGTGAAGATATTACAATTACAATAAGATTTGATAAGCTCATTAAAGATCAAGATTTTATATTAAACGTAAATATATTCAATCAACAAGATCAATTAATTGCACATTTAATCAATCGTGATGACTTCAGCAGTAGAAATCAAGTTAAGTCCGGTAAAGTAGCTAAGGTGTTGATTCAAAATGTAAATATTACACCAGGTATATACCATTTTTCGATATGGATCGGTAAAGATATGTCACGTAAGATTGATGAAGTGTGTAATGTACTTTCATTAGTGGTAACCAATCAAACAGGCTTTGTCGCACGTACTGAAAGTATAAGAGAGGATGCTAAAGTGATGTTTAAAACTCGATGGAATTATGATGTTTAATATGATAAAAAGGTTTGTAGCTGCTTATAATTGGAGTCATCATTTTCGTAGGAGTTTGGTGTTTGCAATCACATTTCATTTTAAAAAGAAAAGTGTTTTTGTATGCAATAAAAGAAAGATAATAATTCGAAATAATTACAGTGATGAAAAGGTGTTTTATAATGTTTTTGTAAATAAATATCATTTGCCTCCGATTAAATTAGTTGAGGGCGCAACAATCGTGGATTTAGGGAGTAATATTGGGTTGACTTTATTGGATTTTCATCTGCATTTTCCAATGGCTAAAATTTATGGTGTTGAAATGGATTTAGAAAATTATGAAATAGGTAAAACTAACACATATGGTATTGAAAACATAGATTTGAGAAACCTTGCGATTTATACAAGTGATGCGATATTGAATTACTCAGGAAAAGATGCTCGTTCATTTAAAATCTCTGATGAGCAGAGAGGAGGATTAAAAGCTAAAGGAATCACGATGAATGGATTGATTGATTTATTAAAGATTGACAAAATTGATTATTTAAAAATAGATATAGAAGGGACAGAAAGAGCAATTATTATGGATGAAAGCGCCCAAGGCTGGTTAGGAAAAGTAGATGTAATTAATGTAGAATTGCATGATCATTTAGGTTCGTTTTCATTCAAAGAAGAAATAATAAGAAAACTGAACAACGTAGGTTTTAGAGTATGGGAGCACCCTAGCCACTTTAATGCATTAGTGGCTATAAAGATATAGCAGGTTATTATGATTTTAACAATCATCATTTGTACACACAATAGAAGTCATTTACTAAAGCGATGTCTTGATGCTATAGTTCTGCAGTTAAAAGATGATGTAGAGGTCATAGTTGTGGATAATAATTCAACAGATTCCACATCTGCAATTGTAGAATCATTTTCAAAGCACAACCGAAATATTAGATATGTATTTGAAAGTGAAATAGGTCTGAGTTATGCTCGGAATCTAGGATGGCAACAAGCAAAATCTGACTGGGTTTTATATATTGATGATGATGCTAAAGCATTTCCTGATTTAGTAGAAAGAGCACGAGATCTCATCTATCACGAAGATTTTGATTGTGTTGGCGGCATGTATTACGGTTATTATGATGGCGAAAAACCCAGATGGATACCAGCAGGATTTGGAGATAAGGAGGTATTTGCCGAGACTTTATCAGAATGTCCGTACCAGATTCCTGCCGGTGGTGTTATTTTATACAGAAAAAAGCTACTTAATCATCTGAATGGGTTTGATGTCAAATATGGAATGAGTGGTAGCATCAAGAATTTGGGTGAAGAGACAGAGCTAAATTTCAGAGCTCAAGGTATGGGCTATAAAATAGGATTTGATCCTGAGCTTAAAATTTGGCACTTGGTAAAAAAAGAATATCTGACTGTACATTGGATGTTGAAAAGGAAATATTTGGTAGGTCAATTTAACCAAAGGATAGAAAAGAAAGGTTACTTTAGAAGATTAATCTTACTTATTCGCTCTATTATGGGGGCGTTTTTTGTGCGTATTCCAAGGAATACTGTAAAATTGTTGAATAGCAAACAGTATTATTATCAAAATTGGATTATTGATGTGTGGCAACCTGTATCTTTACGTTTAGGTCAATTATGTAGTGGTGATTAAGTTTAACTTTTTTTTTGGTTTATGAAAAAATCGTGAAGGCGTGAAGATTTCTGTAATTATTCCTGTTTTTAATGCCGCTTTGTTTTTAGACAAAGCGATTCAATCTGCTTTGAATCTTCCACAAGTAGGCGAAATACTATTGATTGATGACCGTTCTGAAGACGATAGTTATGAGATTTGTAAACAATGGGCTGATAGAGACCATAGAATACAAGTTTTTAGAAATAAAGGTGTGAAAGGAGCAGGCGCTACACGCAATATCGGTATTAGAAATGCGAAGTTTGATTTTGTCGCTTTTTTAGATGCGGATGATTATTTTTTGGAAGGAAGGTTTGCAGATGATAGTAGGTTTTTTGAAAGATACCCGGATGCAGAGGCGATATCACATCCGATCATGTTTATCAATGAAGATGGGAACAATTATGAAGAGTTGAATGCAAGTTTTGTGCATGGTCAAGTGGTAGGGCCCGGAGTCTCAGAGTATGAAATTGATTTGTGGAGCACCAACGCTCAAAAATTACAAATCCCAATAACTGGTGTCACTTTCAGAAAGTCCGTTTTTGAAAAGGTTGGTTATTTTGATGAACAACTTAAACAGTGTCAGGATACTAACCTGATACTACGGATGCTCATCAGTTGCAAAGTCATCACAGGGGATCAGCAAAAGCCTGTTGCGGTATATTATAGACATGGACAAAATACTACCCGCAATCTAACAGAAGCCGTATTTTATCGGAGATTAGCAGCCAAAAAGCATTTTGCCCTAGCCTTAAGCTATAAATTGCCCTACATCAGAAAATGGAAGTACTTTAAAGATTTTATGGAGTACGATTTCTTATGGATATTTAGAAGAGATTACTGGGCAAAGCGCGTCATAAAATTGCTGATGTTGCCTATATTTTTATTTAGAATCAACTCAAAAAGCGACCCGGTGTTTGATAAAAACCGGTCCATTCGCCTATCTTGACATAAACTATTGTCAACCATGTTCGTACATATTCACCGGGAAAACGTAAAAAAGTTTGGATATTTTGAAGGATGGCTTGAGGGATTTGGGAAGGCTTGTTTCTAATATGACCTGATAATAATAAAATAGGATTTAAACAACGTTTTCTTTTAATATAGGGTAGTACATACTGAGTGTTCCACGTAAGGATGTCATCCAGACCTAGTTTTTGATTCGATAAGTTGGACGCATAATTCGTTCCTGTAATATTGCTGCTATGCGGATTGTAATTATGGATACCTGTATGTGTCGGTAAATTTAAAAATGGGTAATTTTGGCCTACCTTCAATAGAAAATGAAAATCTTCACCTAGGAAAATCTGCTCATTAAAATGTATATCGCGACACACACTTTTATGAAATGCTGTAGTATGAAAGCATTCAAATGGAAATGAATCGTACTTTGATGCCGGTTTTAGACCTGTTCTGTATATTTCTTCTCCATTTTTAGATATAATCATACCCGACTTAATGACTTTGTAATCCGGGTTATTATGAATACCTTGATATAATATTTCCAGATGCTGTGGCAAATATTCGTCATCGCTATCCTGAAAGCATATCCATTCGCCTTGAGCGAGGTCCATACCATGATTGCGGGAAGCACTCTCCTTTTGATTTTCCTGCCATACATACCGGATACGTGGATCGTTATACGATAAGACAATTTCTTTAGTATCATCGGTACTTCCATCATCCACGATGATCAGTTCCCAATCTTCAAATGTCTGGTTCAAGATGCTATCAATCGGTGTGCGAATGGTGTGCGCTCGATTGTAGGTCGCAATGATGATAGAGAAAAATGGTGTTTTTTTCATGTGCCGATTAGGGTTTGAAATTGCTGTAATCGGTTATTATTACCTAAAAAATCGAGGGCTTTTTGGTGCCAATATTGTGGTTTGTGGGTCGAATTGAATGCAGACAATATTAGCACTGCAAACTGTTTTGCATCTTTTTTATTTAGAATCAATGCATCATCGTTGATAATATAAGGTATAGCACCTACGTTGCTTCCTACCGGGACACAACCACACAGCATGGCTTCTAACAAGGTCTGCCCTAGGCCTTCTGTCATTGAGGGCATCAGAAAAACTTTGTGAGTAGCATACAACTTCCTTGCTTCATCTGGCGATTGAAATCCAAGTAAAGTAACGTTTGGTGGTGCTATAGCTTTATATTGTGTGTGCATCTCCGGCGAAAATCCGGCTAATGTAAAGCTATATTCCGGTAATAACCGTGCTGCCTCAAAAATCAAATCAAATCCTTTGACAAAAAAGGTTTGTTCATGGTAGATGTAGGCTATAGCTAGAAAATGTCCCTTTCGAGCCTGATGTTCATAATGCCAAAAGGATGTATCCATTTGTTGAAGTATAACATGTACCTTTTTTTCTAGTTCAGGCATATAGTTGAGTAAGCCTATTTTATAACCATTGCCACTGGCATCAGCATAATAATTTGTTGAAGCTTTCAAACTCGGGCTGGTAGGACAAATGTAAGTGGCATGTTTATATGTCCAACGCATACAGGTTTGTAGAATACCTTTACGTAAAAACACACCATATTCTAATGACGGAATACTAGACACATCAAATCCTCCTACGATCACCAATGATTTTTTGCCCAACATTCGCGCCATAAAAACCGGAACGACCGTATGCCATGCACCGAAATTGATGATGACGGCTCGAACAGAAAACATGCGGAATATTACACATAGATTGTACCTGAGGAAGTACAACCATTTTAAAAATATATTGGTATGTAAATCATAATGACAAACAGATACATCATAAGCTTCAGAAAGCTGTCGCACATCTCTGATGCCAAAAACAGAATGACCAAAATAGCAATATAATATTTTTTTTCTCTCTGCCATAAAGGAATGCCAATTCAACGGCAAGATAGCAATTTTTGTTTTGTAGAGATTTTCTTTCTGTTTAATAATCCAACGATCTTAAGATTGACATAAAATAAAGGAATAAAATAGCTACTTTTGTGACCATAGATATGGTAGTCGCAGATAAAAACACCTTTATTCGATGGGCAGTAGAACAGCCGCAATTGCCGGTTTTTTTCCAACCCTGGTATCTTGATGCAGTGTGCAGCAACGGGCAATGGCAGGCGCATTTGTATCAAAATGATAAAGGTACGATTGAAGGTGTTCTGGTCTATTATCTCACTACAAAGTACAAACGCCCAGTCATCATCATGCCCATGCTGACACCTTACTCAGGTATATGGATGACACCTGCTACTGCCGAGAAGGAAGTGTACAAAACTAGAAATATCAATAAGATAGTCGCTGAGCTAGCTCATTCTATCCCATCAGACGTTGTATTATACCGACAGTCGTTTTTGCCGGAATTTAACAATTGGATGGCTTTTTACTGGCAACGCTATTTTCAGACTACGAGATATACTTTTGTAATTGAGGACTTGAAGCAGTGGTCGCTAAATGATGCTGCTACCAATGTCAGGAATAAGATTAACAAAGCGTCTGCGCTAATCACCATCACCGAGGACATCCCGCTCGAAAAGGTGTATCAGATGGCAGATGATATCTTAACACAGAAGGGCATTCAGTTGCAATGGAAGCAGGATGCTTTCATGCGCTGGGATGAAGTGTTAAATAAACACAGCAAGAGATTTATCGTTGGAGCTAAAGATAGTGATGGGCGTGTGCATGCCGCCGCTTATGTCATTGTGGATCAAGCAACAGCCTATTTGATGATTTTGGCTTCGGATAAGGTTTTGAGGAAGAGTGGGGCGGTGCCACTGGTGATTTATCACGCTATTATGAAAGCGGCAAAAGTCGCGACGCGTTTTGACTTTGAAGGTAGCATGTTAGCGTCACTTTTTGATTTATTTTCAGGCTTTGGAGGTAAATTGACTCCATACCACAGCATCTACAAGACAAAAAACCTATTCTGGCAGCTTGCATATCATTATAAAATGCGAAAAGATAATTTGAATAGATAAGATAGGATGGGAAAACGTGTGCAGCGTGGAGTAAGAAGTGGAGATGACCTGATTTTTTATTGCTGGATAAAAGCTGACCAAAACTGCTCAACTTGTTGCTCAGGTGTGAAAGGAAGGAGATGCTCCGGTTGTGTATAGGCAATAGAGTAGTTGCCCTCTAACCAGAGGCGATATTTTTCAGTAATATAGTTTTTGATCGTGGTTTTGTAGTCGGAGTCAGAAGTATAAACGACGATACCTGCTTGTGTAGATTGAAAAAGAAATTCAAAATCTAGGTCGTTTTTTCCATTGATCAATGCCAGTATCGGATTGCGTGCACCAAGATATTCAAACAACTTTCCGGTGAGTACGCCATGGAGTTGTTCATCATTCCATGACATCAAGTAGTTGATATTGGATTTTTCTTGAAGGCTCATTGCATCACACTGAGGGATCAAGCCATAATCTATGAAAATGGATTTTAGATTAGGATATTTATGAGCATGACTCATCCAGTACACACTGTCCTTGCCGGCGTAGTTGAGCCGGACTTTTGTAGGATCTAGATGGTGATCAGCCACAAGTTGTGAAAGGCAATCCATCAATATGCTCGGGTCCATCAGTTGTCTGTAAATAGAACCGGTATATGATATAGTAAAAAATTCATTTTCTGCTGACCGAGGTGCTCGAATTTGTACTCCATTAAGCAATGTCGTGGCTTTGACACCATACGCTTGTATTGCTTGAGTTAACCCATCAGAAACGGTAATAAGGTGATTGGCTTTAGATAGTAGTCGCTTCCAAATCATTTGTTGCAAACGGGGAAAATACACATTTGGTCTTTGCCTCGTATAGGGTAAATCATGCATACTAATGATCCACCTGCACTCTGGTCTGAAGTACTTGACGATATACCCGACGATGATATCTGCGGTAGGTCTGAAGGATGTAAAAAGTACATTGTCAGAGGTATGATCCATGTTGGCCAGGATTTTTCTGACGGCATTCCAGATGAATCGGCCACCACCTTCACCTATCAGCAAGCTGAATGGCAAGGTTTCGTTTAATCGGATCAAAAATCGGATGTATGATTGTTGTTTTCTAGTTTCGTCATAATGGAGTTGGCCTCTTTGTTGCTTGCTATACTTTAGCGCAAGGGTGCGATAATCAAAAGTCTTGATGTAGTAGGTTGTTTCCTTTGCTGACGCATCTTCATTATTTGGGAAATGTAGTGCATTGGAAGTGACGTATCGGTAAGTGTTGTCAAATTGCTTCCTAAGTTCTGTATAGATGTATTGATTTCTACGCGATGCAACGGACGGTATCGGTGGAAAGTAATAGCTCAGAAAGTGAAGGGAGGACATTTGTTGATTTGTTGATTTGTGAATTTGCGGATTTGTCGATTTGTGAATTTGTTGATTTGCTGATTTGTTGATTTGCGGATTTGCTGATTTGTTGATTTGTTGATTTGTTGATTTGCTGATTTGTTGATTTGTTGATTTGCTGATTTGTTGATTTGCTGATTTGTTGATTTGTTGATTTGCTGATTTGTTGATTTGTTGATTTGTGAATTTGTTGATTTGTGAATTTGTTGATTTGCGGATTTGCGGATTTGTTGGGTAATGGAGGGTGACTTATATTTTAATTATTGATGGCTTTTTGTACTATATTGAAAATATTGTCTGCGATTAGTTGATCGTTAAATTCTTTGAGGACTTTCTCTCGCCCTTGAATACCCATATTCGTTCGTTCTTCTGGTGTGAGATCGATGATTTTTTGTATGGCAACGGCTAGTGCATCTACGTCTTTTATCGGGACCAGATAACCATTGAGGCCTTCATCGACGGTTTCTCTGCATCCGGCAGTATCTGTGGTGATGACAGGTCTGGACATAGACATTGCCTCCAGTATCGTTCGTGGCAACCCTTCTCGGTAAGACGGCAATACGATGCAATTAGATTCATTAATTATAGGTCTGATATCCTTGTGAAATCCTTGATAAATAATAGTGTCTTGGTCTATCCATCGAACCAATTCGTCTCGATCCACCGTCGAAGGATTATCATCATCAAGTTCGCCTACTACCCAAAATTGCACTTCAGGATGCTTAGCCTTGATTATCCTTGCCGCACTGACAAATTCTCTGATTCCTTTATCATACAACAATCGACCTATAAACGTAAAGATAATGTTTTCAGCCGACTTTGGTGCCGTACTTTGCTTAAAGTACTCGGTGTCAACGCCACAACCTTTGACGGAAATAGACTTTGATTCAGAAATGATTTTCAATTGTATAAATAGCGCTCGATCATCCGCATTTTCAAAAATAAACTTTTCATGCAACATGCCGGTTTGGCGATAAAGCCACTCCATAATGCTTTTTGTTAGACCATTATTGATGAAGGCATGACCTAAACCGGTTACTACTGCTATACTTTTAACACCGGCTATTTTAGCGGCTATTCCTCCGTAAATATTGGGTTTGTTGGTAAAGTGCAAGACAACATCTGGAGATAATTTTCGATACCTTCGTATCATTTCCAAAACCAGCAATATATCCCGAAAGGGATTAGTTCCATCTCTATCCATCATTCGCAGATTAAAATGCCTAACTTCTGAGTATTTTTCTCTATATGAGATATACTCATCCACTGGTGCTATCACAAATACTTCATAACCTTCCTTGATAAAGCGATCGATGAGATTCTGCCTAAAATTGTAGATATTCCAAGTAGAGTTGGCTACTAATGCAATCGATTTTATGTTAGTTGATTTAGTCAAATGTAGATGTTGTTTTATAGATTCGATGGATTTGCCGATTTGTTGAGGAAATTATGAAATTGGAGGGATTGCCGAAATTCTAAAGTTGCTTGGGATTCCTAGGTGAAAAGTGTTCAAAAATCTGTGTCGTTAGAATAGGATTACATTTAATTTTATACTTTCCTTTATTTTCATATCCGAATGTTATCATAATAAAATACTCTTTTTTTGACATAGGTAGTCAAAGACCACCTATCCAGATTATAGTCGGCTCGTTTAAAATAAACGATAGATTTTTTGTTTCACCCAACATGGAAATATTGCCGTTATTAAAGAGGATCGCAGCGACTTTGTCACCACATTCCTTACACTGATTAGTCCTTTTTACTCGCTAGGTAATTATGCATGGATGTTTCTCCAATTCATGACTTCAAAATCGGCTAAAGAAACATTCTCTTTGCCGTTGTAAATAAGGTGCATGTTTAAAGAAGTGTCTTTCGACTTTAACTTTTTCATACTTGCCAGAAAATCAGATTTGAATGTTTGTCCTGATTTTAGCTCAAACATATCAACATTCATACCTTCTACTTCGATCAAATCCACTTCAAATCCATTGCTGTCTCTAAAGAAAAACATATCCGGATCTTTTTGGCGATGCGCCTTAAACTTTACTTTTTCTGCAATGACTACGTTTTCGAACAACATTCCGAACTTTTCACTATCACGCAATTTGATTTCATCACTCAAACCCAATAAATGGCACAAAAGTCCTGTATCGTAGAAATACAGTTTCGGCGTCTTTAATAGGCGTTTGCCGAAGTTTCTATTATAACTCGGTAACATAAAAATGATATAACTTGACTCAAGGATATCAATCCACATTTTAACAGTATTAGCTGATATATTGAGGTCATTACTAAGGTCTGTCAGTTTGATTTGAGTGCCACATTTGTAAGCAATGAGTTTTAAGAAAGTGCGAAAAGTAGTGAGGTTTCCGACATTGACTAAATCGGAAACGTCTCTTTCTATATACGTTTTGATATAGTTGCTGTAAAACATACGCAAAGGAATATCCAACGTCAATCTACCTGGATAGAACCCATTGAGCATCACTTTTTCGATGCTATCATCCCAATTAGCAATAGATGACATCTCTTCAAAATCAAATGGAAATAGCGTTGAAACATCTACTCTACCTGCCAAAGATTGAGCTATATTGCGATGCATGAGATAGTTTTGCGAGCCTGACAAGATATATCTGCCTGGTATGCGCTTGTCATCAACATTACTTTGAATAAAAGAAAAAAGTACAGGTACTTTTTGTGCTTCATCTATAATAACACCTTCCTTATATTTTTCAAAAAAACCTCTTGTGTCTGTCGAAGCAAAATCGTACATATCTGGATCCTCTAAACTCACATAATCATAACCAGTAAATGTATTCTTTAACATGGTTGATTTTCCCGCTTGTCTCGGTCCAGAAACACTTATAACTGGATAATACGTGACTGCTTTCCTAACATGCTTACTTAGCTCTCTATCAATCATTATATTTACCATTATCCCTGTATTTAGATAACTGATTCTATTTCAATGGCAAATATACATACATTTACAGCAAAATTGCAAAATATCATACTTCAAACTGCGGATATTCATACCCTAAACTGCGGATTATCATGCTCTAAATTGCGGATTTTCATACTTCAAACTGCGGATTTTCATACTCTAAACTGCGGATTATCATACTCTAAACTGCGGATTATCATACTCTAAACTGCAGATTTTCATACTTTAAACTGCAGATATTCATACTCTAAACTGCAGATTATCATACTCTAAACTGCGGATATTCATACTTCAAGACGATAAACAACTTGCTTGATTTCTTGTTCTTTAGATTTGGGATAGATTAAAAGCGCTTTGTCTTCATCTATTACAATATAATCTTCAAGACCTTTGATTACGACCTGCTTATCATTATTGGACACAACGATAACATCCTTGCAATCATCCAGATATATATGGTCGCCTATGGTCACCTTGTCATCAGATGTAGCAAGAAAAGCATGAAGGCTATTCCATGTGCCTAGATCACTCCATCCGATATCGGCAGGAATGGTAAACACATTGTCAGCATGCTCTAAAATAGCATAGTCAATAGAAATATTTTGCGTAAGCGGATAAACACGATCTATATAATCTTGCTCTTGGTCTGTGTTATAACAACTCATATCTTCTGAAAGTATTTCAATAATCTCAGGAGCGTACTGATTAAAAGCAGATAAAATGGACGACGTACTCCATACAAACATACCGGCATTCCACAAATAATCACCGGAATTGAGATAAGATGTGGCAGTCAATGCATCGGGTTTTTCTTTAAATGATAATACTTTATAAATGTCACTATGATCATGCTTGTGGCTATACTGAATGTATCCATAACCAGTGTCGGGCCTGACAGGCTCTATACCTAGCGTCATCAATACATTTCTTGATGCAGCACCTTCAAATGCCAGTTCCAATAAGCTCACATAGGTTTCTTCCTTTAGAATGACATGGTCAGAAGGTAACACAGCGAAGACTGCCTCAGGATCCTTTGCATTTAATTTTAAAGCAGTATATGCAATACAAGGTGCTGTATTGTTCATACTCGGTTCACATATAATATTTGACAAAGGTATTTCAGGTATCTGAGTACTAACGAGGTCTTTGTACCGCTTGTTTGTCATCACCAGTATGTGATCAGCATCGACTAATCGCAATGCACGCTCAAACGTCATACGCAACAATGACTTGCCTACGTTCAAAATATCCAGAAATTGCTTTGGTTTTTCAGAGGTACTTGCCGGCCAAAACCGACTACCTTTCCCACCTGCCATGATGGCGATGTATTTGCTCATTTTTCTTTTAAAATTTAATACACTTTCAAGTCAACTGGCTAGCCACTCTACCGCCCATACTCATCTTGTAAGCGAATGATGTCTGCTTCGTCGGATGGATGATCAGGATCGGTGTGCTGCCATATCTCAGCGATAAAAGCCCAAATATGTGAACCTATGAGCCGATGACGTTGTCCTTGAGGAATATGTAAAATAGCATTAGGTTGTAGTAATTGAGCTTCTGTCTCGTGGTCATGGGTGCTGATTTTAAAGTACGCTTTACCACTCAACAGTTTCCAGAATTCTGACCTTCGGTCATGGTATTGCCAGGATAGCTGCTTGCGTGGTGCGACGCACAAGATTTTAGGGCTTAACTTTTCGGAACTATTCGCCAGTTGGTTTTTGAGTTCCGGAAAAAAATGATCTATAAATTGAGGTGTGTCTGCTTCGTCAATGCGGAAAAATCCGCCCCATGGACGATGAAGATCCGCATCTACGATATTCAACTCGAGTTGTTGGATTTGTTTTTTAATTTTATTAAGCCTGAATATTTTATAATCCATAAATATATTAATACAAATAGCCTGCAAATATAGTAAATCGGTTCATTGTTTCCTTCAAATACTCACTAATATCAAATATGGAAAACAAATAAGCAACGAAGGTTTACCAAGAGCTTTGAATTAATTAGTAATCTTTCTTTTTTTTAACGGCTGATTCGCTAAGGCCGATTTTAATGATTATCTAAAAGAGCGGAGGCGTTCAGGTAGCCGGAGGCAATTAGCTGAACTAGCCTTTTTTGGTTACTTTTTTTGGCAATGAAAAAAAGTAACAAAGGTGTTATTGAAATACTCCTCATTATCAAATAGGAAAAGGATGTAAGCAACGAAGGTTCACCACGAATAATGGAATCAATAAGCATAAAAATTTTGGCATTGTAGCATTCAAAGTTAATCATTTGTGCAATTATTAATCTTACTTTTTCTTTTGTCTTGACACAAAAGAAACAAAAAGTCAAGGCTGTACCGACTCAGCCTAAAATCACTACATAAAAACTAAATTTAAAAAACTCGCCTTGATGTAATAAGCGTCGTATAAGCATATGAAGCACTTCGTTAATCTGCACTCGCACCTAACTTGATTTTTGGCTCATGCAGTTTTAAATTTTTAACGTTTTTACTCCATGATTTCTTAACGGCTGATTCGCTAAGGCCGGATATAGAAAAGTGATGACAAATCAAAGCTAGATGTTATGGAATAAAACCGTTCAAAAACCAGCGATAGTGAACGAAGAATCGGAATTGCGTCTATCGCTCTACTCTTTTATCAATTACGACTATGCTATGCGATAGAAGAAGCATAGAGATTCGAGAGAGAACGGTGCTTCAGCAATCGCCTTTTTTTGAACTAGCGTTTTTTGGTTACTTTTTTTGGCAATGAAAAAAAGTAACAAAGGTACTATTGAAACACTCCACATTCATCAACAAGAAAAACATATGAGCAACGCAGGTTTACCACGAGTGTTACTTTAACAAGTAATAATGATTTAACATCATCGCATTTAGAATTAAACATTTGTGCAATTATTAATCTTACCTTTTCTTTTGTCTTGACACAAAAGAAACAAAAAGTCAAGGCTGTACCGACTCAGCCTAAAATCACTACGCAAAAACTAAAGTTTGACCCAAATTACCCATTAGAAATTGACTACATGAAAATGCTACTTCATATCTATTTCGGTACTCGTTTTTCTGTCCTCGACATAGTAAAAACTATGCCTGCGGAATAAAAACTACGAGCCTCATAGCTATTTTGTATCATTTCCCTTCGCCACAAAGTCTAATGAGTAATATGGGTCTAAAAACTCACCCTGATGTAATGTGCACCGTATAAGCATGTCAAGCACTTCGTTAATTTGTACTCGTACCTAGCTTGGTTTATGGCTCAAACAGTTTTAAATTTTTAACGTTTTTACTCCATGATTTTTTAACGGCTGATTCGCTAAAGCCGATTTTAACGATTACCTAAAAAAACGGAGGCGTTCAGGTAGCCGGAGGCAATTAGCTGAACTAGCGTTTTTTGGTTACTTTTTTTGGCAATGAAAAAAAGTAACAAAGGTGTTATTGAAATACTCCTCATTATCAAATAGGAAAAGGATGTAAGCAACGAAGGTTTACCACGAATGCTGAAGCAATTATGAATCCTTTTTTTACCGGCTGATTCGCTAAGTCCGAATATTGAAAAGCGTTGACAAATAAAAACATCCATTTAGAAAAAGCGGAGGCGTTCAGGTAGCCGGAGGCAATTAGCTGAACTAGCCTTTTTTGGTTACTTTTTTTGGCAATGAAAAAAAGTAACGAAGGTTTTATTGAAATACTATTCATTAACTAACGAGAAAAATACATGAGCATCGAAGGTTCACCACGAATAATGGAATCAATTAGCATTAAAATTTTAGCATCAACTCAATTTAAAATATTACATCTTAGAAAATGGATGAGTAGATAAAGGCAACTTACAAAAAGGATGATAATCACCTGTCAATCCTAACGGCGTAGAAGTCCTGATCTTATGCACAATCTCAATTGCCGTCTTCGCCTCACTAATTCGAAATCCCTCTCCATCGAGGATCTTTTGATAGCTAACAGTGTGTAAATCAGTAAAACCATCCGAAAACTCCAATTCCTCATTATCAATATTGATAGATCGGTAAGTACGCTTGCCTTGAGCACGCAAATCCTTAGGGATGGTGTCTGCATTGATGCTCAAAAACCACCTGACCCGCGCTTTGTCAAATTCAAGTAAACCAGCTGCTCGGTCGTGAGTATGTATGTGTACTAAATTTGTTTTGACCTTGCCAAAAACCCACTGCAACATATCATAAAAGTGGATTCCTATATTGGTAGCGATACCGCCGGATTTTTCGTTATTGCCTTTCCAGGAAGTGAAGTACCAATTGCCCCGACTAGTGATATAGGTAAGATCAAAATCAAAGGTTTTATCCGGAGGTGCGGCTTCAACTTTTGCTTTTAAGGCGATGATGCTGGGATGAAGGCGCAATTGCAGGATGTTATATACATTTTGTCCGGATTCATTCTCAAGCTCTTCGAGCGCTTCGATATTCCAAGGGTTGAGCACTACGGGTTTTTCACAGATTACATCGGCTCCGTATCTTAGTCCAAAACGAATATGCGCATCATGAAGATAATTTGGGCTACAAATACTTACAAAATCTACTTTATTGCCGAGCCGTTTTATTTTTTCTAAATGGCGATCAAAACGCTCAAACTCGGTAAAAAACGCAGCCTCAGGAAAATAACTGTCGATAATCCCTACTGAATCATTGATGTCCAGAGCAGCGAGTAAATCGTTTCCGGTATCTTTGATGGCTTTCATGTGTCTGGGGGCAATATATCCTGCAGCCCCTATGAGTGCGAATGATTTCATTGTTTTTTTGTTTGTGGATTTGTTGGATTTGCGGATTTGTTGATTTGTTGATTTGCGGATTTGTGGATTTGCGGATTTGTTGAGTTGTTGAGTTGTTGATTTGTTGAGTTGTTGAGTTGTCGAGTTGTTGAGTTGTTGAGTTGTTGATTTGCGGATTTGTGGATTTGTGGATTTGTGGATTTGTTAGGTGGTTAGGTGGTTGGGATTTTAGGTTGTTAGGTGGTTGGGATGTTAGGTTGTTGGGTGGTTAGGTTGTTGGGTTGTTAGGTGATTGGGGTTTTGGGTTGATGTTTTATTATGTTTTAGGGCTCATTGATGGGCTACCATTTAGAGATAATATTTACAATTCTGTCCGCTGTTTTGCCATCCCAAAGGTCAGGAATACTGCCTTGTTTCCACTGTCCATTGACTAATTTATGCAAGTAAGGAATAATGTTTTCAGGATGAGTGCCTACCATTTCATTGGTGCCGATGGTGACGGTCTCAGGTCGCTCAGTACTATCTCTTAGGGTCATGCATGGCACATGGAGAACGGTGGTTTCCTCTGTAATGCCACCACTATCTGTAACTACACCTAGTGCATTTTTGATCAAAAATATAAACTGCAAATATGCCATAGGACCTGTAATAAATAATTTATCAAACGTTATACCTATAGTATCAAAAACCTTCTTTGTACGTGGATGCATCGGAAAGATCACCTTACTGTCACCACAGTGATCATTGATTATGGTAAGTAAATTTTTAAGATTTTGAGCATTATCGACATTAGATGGTCGATGTAGCGTCATGACGATATATTTTTGAGGTTCAAATCGCTGTTTGTCAAAAAAGTCCGGTTTTTGGAGTCGCGGGAGGTTCTCCATCAGTGAGTCGATCATTGTATTGCCTACAAAGAAGATTTGCTCGTCCCTGATGCCTTGTGCTTTTAGGTTTTCGCCAGCAGTATAGGAGGTCGTAAAGAAATAATCGGTAATACTATCAGTCACGATGCGGTTGATTTCTTCAGGCATGGTCAAGTCGCCGGATCGGATACCACCTTCTATATGCGCTACTTTGACCCAAGCTTTTTTTGCGACGATAGCACACGCCATAGTAGAGGTAACATCACCCACGACGATGCACAAATCCGGCTTTTGCACAGCTAATGCTTTTTCATATCCGAGCATGATGGCTGCTGTTTGTTCAGCCTGTGTGCCGCTACCTGCTCCTAGATTGATGTCCGGCTCAGGGATATTGAGTTGTTTGAAAAAGGAATCGCTCATCGCCCGATCATAATGTTGACCGGTATGTATCAGCCGATAATGGATGGGTGTAGATGCCTGACTATTGTGTCGCTGAATAGCGTGAATGATCGGTCCGATCTTCATGAAGTTGGGTCTGGCACCAGCGATGATATCTATTGTCATGATTTAAAATTAAAGGTGGTAGTTGGCCTAAGGATTAAAGTGGATTATTATAATTGGTTAATGGAGAATGGTGTTTAGATTTTTAGGATGTATGAATTAAAATACAAGGATAGGTCTAAAAAATCAAATGTGCAAACAGATAAATAAAGATAAATATCAAGGCAATGGATACTATATTTAAAAACAAGCCTGCACGCATCATATCTCTGATACTTATCATGCCACTACTAAAGACAATTGCATTAGGAGGCGTAGCTACCGGCAGCATAAATGCACAGGATGCGGCGAGGGTAGCGCCGATCAGCAAGGGTAAAGTGTCTAATCCCATGGATATACCCAGCGTCACTAACAAAGGCAACATGATGCTTGCCGTCGCTGTATTGGAAGTGATTTCTGTAAGAAAATTGATAGAAGCGATAACAATCAGGGTAACCCATATCGGATTTAAATGGATTTGTCCAAACTGTAGAGCGACCCAGTCGGTCAAATCTGTTGTAGAAAATCCTTTAGCGATAGCCAACCCACCGCCGAAAATCAATAAGACATCCCATGGTAGTTGTTTGGCTGTGTGCCAATCCAGAAGCCGGCCTTTTCCATTGCCTGCGGGTATGCCAAACATCATTAAAGCACCTAACATCGCGATAATGGTATCGTCCATACGTGGTATTAAGTTTTCGAGTAGCAAGGTACGTGTCATCCATAAAATTGCGGTCAAGCCGAAAACCCATAAAGTCCTTTTTTCGGCAATACTCATCGGACCAGGAGATGCTATTAAGAATTGCGTTTCTACACCAATACTCTTCTTTAATCCGCGACTCAAGTAAACCCAAGTCAATATCAGTAATATTGCACTAAATGGTGTGGCAAAAAACATCCAGTCTATAAAAGATATATTCACATCCATCATCTCTTGAACGATTCCTGCCAGTATCACATTGGGCGGGGTACCGATCAACGTCGCCATTCCACCTATAGAAGCAGCATATGCAATACCCAGCATCATGCTTTTGCCAAAGCGATGACCATCATACTGAGTCGCTACTGCCATGCCTATCGGTAGCATCATGATCGCCGTGGCTGTATTGGAAATCCACATCGAAATAAAAGCTGTAGCCAACATAATACCTAATAAAAGCCTTCGCTCTCCGGAACCTATCATCCGCATGATATAGTAGGCGATCCGATTGTGAAGGTGCCATCGCTCTATCGTTATCCCAATGATAAATCCACCTAGAAATAAAAAGATAAATGGATTGCCATAAGCACTTGTCGTTTGCTCTAGAGTCAAGGCTCCACTCAGCGGAAATAACACTACCGGCAGTAAGGCAGCGACTGAGAGTTCGACGGCTTCAGTTATCCACCATACTGCTACCCATAGGGTTGAGGCGAGCACGGCCTTGCCCTCAGGAGATAGTCCTTCGAGATCCAACAGGTAGATGATGGTAAAGAGTGTAGGACCTAGAATGAATGAGATCGACTTTTTGATGACTGGTGGGTGGTTGGGTGGTTAGGTTGTTGGGTGATTAGGTGATTGGGTGGTTAGGTATTTGGGATGTTGATTTGTTGATTTGCTGATTTGTTGATTTGTGAATTTGCTGATTTGTTTATTTGCTAAGTTGTTGAGTCGTAGATTTGTGGATTTGTGAATTTGTTGATTTGTTTATTTGCTAAGTTGTTGAGTCGTAGATTTGTGGATTTGTGAATTTGTTGATTTGCTGAGTTGTTGAGTTGTCGATTTGCTGATTTGTTTATTTGCTGATTTGTTTATTTGCTAAGTTGTTGATTTGTGAATTTGTGAATTTGTTGATTTGTTGATTTGCTTACTATTCTATTTATAAAACAGGCTATCCAACTATCTATTGTCATGATCTGAATCCAAAATGATGCGGATGGCTTTCAGTGGATATATTTAGGAGGAGATAGTATGGATAGGAGATTGTAATGCTTGATAGAGCCTATATCAATAAAGTACCCTGTGAGCAAAAGAGAAAAATTTCAATTTATACACTTATATATTCATTAGATACGAGAGTATGGTTTGATTCCTTTGAAAAATTTAAAAATACCACTATTGCTATACCTCCAAATATCCAAATCTGTCTATTATTAATGATGTCTGATGAAATTCCTTCTAATAAAAAGAATAAATAAAGGAGTATAAAACCATAAAATAGTTCAGGTTTAAATGCTTTGTCCTTTAATCTAAACAATGTACGTCCCATAAGATAAACTAACAACAAAAGTAAAGCAAGACCCACAAAGCCATACTCTGCTGCAGCTCCGAAATATAATGAATGTGGATCATAAAGGATAATATTTTTTACATCTGTACTAGGGTTATAATTCAATAAATTGTAATCATTCGTATTACCTCCACCCACGCCCATAAGTGGATGTTGTAATACAGCTTGAATTGATTTTTGTTTCAGTACATAATATGATGTTGAGTAAATATGCTTTTCACCAAAAGACCATACGACATGATTATTCCAATAAAATGCTTTATTATTTTGATTTGCTTCAAATGGTGTCAGGGGCAAAGTGAAATGGGTTAAATAAACATGTAATGCCAATACTATAAAACTGATCGCCAAAACCAACCTTTTAAAGTTTGTTTTATTAATATATATTGCAATGACAAACCCTAAAGCAGCAAAAGCGATCAAAATAGCTTTAGTAAAAGTCAAAAGTAATCCTAGACCCAAAATAAGAGCCCATAAGCTTCTATAAGGTATCTTAACAAATGGTATGAAAATCAAAGCAGTAATAATTAAATTGCCAAGACTCAAAGGATGTGAACAATATCCTTTCATTCTGTAAACATCGCCAATTAAAGGATAACTTTCATAAAAAAGCAACAATTTGGTATGAATGCCTAGAAAGTTTAGAACATATCCATAAAGACCAACCCCAACTTGTAATGTCACCCCTATTATAAAAACTGCAATAACGGTCTTTAAAAATGGAGTATCTGAACGCTCAACAATGCTCCCTGTGATCAATGCAAGGCCGGACAAGTAAGTCAATCCCAGTACTTCCATCCAAGAATCAAAGTCGTTGTGGTATAGAGAATTTATCCAAATCCACCCCAAAAATAGCCAGACAGGCCACATGATGCGAATAATTTTAGTTGATATATCCTTATAGGCACATATTGCAATTAATACAAATAAAATCTCGGGTAACTGAATTTTATATGCTATTCGGTCAAGAAAGAAAAATCTTTGAAATGAAATGGAAAGTATATATATAAGTAAAAAATATTGAGCCATTTGAAACCTCAATGACGAATCATTGATTCCACACCGTAGAATAAAGGCCTTCATTTTCAAATTAGTGCTCAAAATGGTCTATGGGGCAAGGTAGGAAACCATTTATAGACAAGCTCACTATTCGGAAAAAATATAACCCAGGCAGTTATAAATATTATTTTAATATCAGTCCGAAAGCCTTTGTTTTTCTGATACCAAAGCTCTACTTCACCTTTAAATGGATAGATTTTATTTGTATAAAAATCCCACGTATCTCCTCCTTTGTCTCTGATTTCCGTTATTAATGTTTCTTCATCACGGAAAATAATAGAGCCTATTCCAGTCAAACCAGGCTTCACATTATAAATAACTTCTTGAATATGGGCAGGATAAGCATCAAAGCTTTTTTTCATCACTGGTCTGGGACCTACCACGCTCATATCTCCAAGAAAAATATTCAATAATTGAGGCAATTCATTTATTTTAGACGATCTTAAAAATCCACCAAGAGGTGTCAATCTGGGATCATTTTTTAAAGTAATCAGGCCTCCTGCCATATTCGGACTGTTTTTCAACATTGTGGCAAATTTGAAAATCTTAAATATTTTATTCTTATAACCTACCCTTTCCTGAAAATACCATATTTCTCCTTCTCCGGTAAATTTTAAAAGTATAATTATAGGTATCAATAAAGGAGAAAGTATTGTTAAAGCAATCCCGGAAGAAATAATATCGAAAATCCGTTTTATAAAATCGTACATATTGTCCTTTAAAATAATTTTTAATCCATTTACATCTTAGCATCCAGATTCTTTCCGGTTTCGATGTGGTCAAAATCAGGCAGATATTCTTTCAGTGCTCTGATAATTGACGCTTTATTATAATCCGCTTTATCCAACGCTGCCTTTAGCTTCTGAATAGTCTCCGAGATAACTTCTTTATCGATTTTTTTGGCATTTTTTATAACACCTAGGCTCTGAAAACTGCTTGTATCAACAACATCTGAATCGGTGTAAAACTCCTCATACATTTTCTCTCCCGATGTGTCAGATTCAAAAAAATATACCGGATAGTCGTCTCCTTCTTTCATATCAGATGCAATAACTTTAGCCTCAGCATCCGTATCAGTGATTTTGACTTTTCTGTTCATTGCTTTAAAGAAATCTATTGTAATATCCTTAAATGACTTCAACTCTTCATTTGAAAGTTTTGGAAAGAATATTTCTCCCGAATTACCCAGCATGCATGCCAGCATACATATTTGTCCGCTTTCTTCCGGTGAAACAAAAAACCGTCTTACATCAGCCGGGCAAGATAAGGGTTGAGACTTCATCATGCGATATATATACCCATCTAATAACGATCCATTTGAAAAGGCTACATTAGCAAAACGTGCAGTAGTGATTTTCATTTCATTGCTATATGCCATAATCGTTTCTTCCATCAGCTTTTTACTTGCCCCCATCACATTGACAGGATTAGCAGCCTTATCCGTGGAGACACAGAAGAAGTGCTCAGGGCGATGTTCTGCAAGAAAGTCCAGTAATTCCTTTGCTTTAAATACATTGTTTTCCAGCATAGCTTCAATGGAATATTGATCCTTCTCACTCCTGACATGCTTGTGTGCTGCAAAATTAGCTACAATATGAAACGGACCTTCATTCCGGAACATTTTGCGAAAAACTATATCCGAAAAATTCATCGGATAGGTCTTGTAATCTTCCGGGATATATTGATCTGAAGTACTTCTAAGGTCGCGTGTCAGCTCAGTCAGCCCATTTTCATTCGTATCAACCACATAAAGCTTCCCCGGTTTAAATCGTAAAATGGCTTTGATAAAAGAAGAACCTATCGTACCTGCACCACCGATCACCAAAACAGACTTACCAGAGATTGAAGTAGATAATATTTCTGAATTAGCTGCTATGTCCGGCTCAAACATACTTTGACTCCGCCCGGTGATATGCTGATTTATAAATTCATTTATTGGAATTAAATTCATTTATTTTTGATTATATGATTTGCACTTATTTTTCTTAAAGGATTCGCTAATTTTATTCATTTTTATTGGAAGATATCTTTCATTCATAGTGAAAGAAATATGAAGGCTTTGATAGTTCCTTGAATTATTAAAAACTACGAGCCGAAAAAATGCTTTATTTCCTTAACGACCGTTTCCTGTTGTTCCAGGGTAATTCCTACGGAACTGGGAATGCTGATACAGGATTCATATAGCTTAGTGGAATGATCCTCCTTATTGACATAAAGCAACTTTTTAAACATCCTGAGCTGATTCATCGGCATCCAGAAAGGACGGGAAAAGATTTCCTTTTTATTCAGGTAGTCCAGTAAATCACGCATCCGAGCTGTTTTGAATGTGAATAGCCAGCAATTAGGATCTACATCGGGACGCACCTTCTGAAATGCAATATCGCCAACACCCTCAAGCTCTGTGCGATAAAACTTGTCCATTCGGTGTTTATTTTCAAGAAACTGAGGGAATTGTTCCATCTGGGCTACACCTACAGCGGCCAGGATGTTGACCAGCCGATAATTATAACCTATCTCGTCATGAATATATTCAATGCTGCTTGCCTTAGCCTGGGTCGTAAGGTGCTTTGCTTTTCTGGCAAGATCTTCATCATCTGTAACAATGACTCCTCCACCTCCTGTAGAAATAATCTTGTTTCCATTAAATGAGAACACACCAAACTGACCAAAACTTCCCGTATGTTTTCCTTTATAATAACTGCCAAGAGACTCTGTACTGTCTTCGATAATGGTCAGATGGTATTTTGTAGCAATACTCATCAGCCTGTCCATATCTCCTACATTACCCAGTACATGGACAGGCATTATTGCTTTTATAGGACGGTGCGTGAGAATAGAATGATAATTTATCGATACCCGGTCTCCGATTCCGCTTTCTACTAAATAGGTATTTTTATCAAGAAAATCCTCCAGGATATCCAGATCCATCTGCCAGTTATTAGGATCAGCATCTATAAGTATTGGTTCCGCTCCGGTATATGTGATTGCATTTAAAGTAGCAATAAAAGTAATATTGGGCACGATGACGTGATCGCCGGGCTGAATATCCGAAAGGATCTGAGCGATGTGCAGACCTGCAGTACCATTCATGCATGCTACACCATACCTGCATCCAGCAAAATCCGCCACCATTTGCTCAAACTGAGATACATAACTTCCAACAGAAGAAATCCAACCGGTATCCAGACAATCTTTTACATATTTCCATTCATTTCCCCCAATTTGAGGAACAGATAAAGGTATCATATTATTTTATTTTTGAAGTGTCCTTGATAAATTGTTAATGGTTTATCGGATTATATTTTTCCTATCAGGCAAGTAAAATAATATTTGAGTTCTTAAAAAGCAAATAATTCATACATTTACAATTTAAATTATCTCAAATCATTTTTTCTAGAATCCACCAACGTTATTTTAAACTACAAATCTGTTTACTTAAAATAGTGTGGGATTAAATAGCTATTTTAAAGCTATACATGGCCACACTGTAGTAATTTTAGCATTCTAAAATTCTAAAAGCCTTGCAAAACCCCAGACACTCCACATGACCTATGAAGGATTGATTATGAAATTGAATACATTATGTTTAATAATGGCATTTGTTACGAATTACTTTGTAAACTTGATAGTTTTAAGATCTCCGGCTTTGCTGGTAAATCTTTAAATATTTTGTAAACTAAATTTGAGTTTTTATTGAAAAGGGAATTAAAAGTAAGAAGTAAAATGACACTATCAGTATATAAAGAGATGTTGTGGAAATACCATTTTTCTAAAACGCCCTTATACGGATAAATATGATTTAAATAATATTCCATAGGGTCTAAGCCCTTTTCTTTTATGGCAGTAACTAACATTTCTTCATCTCTAAACACCAAGGAGCCAATACCGGTAATTCCAGGACGATTTTTATATAATATTTCTTGAACATCCTTTGAGTATTTTTTGAAACTAGTAATCAGCATTGGTCTAGGCCCTACCAAAGCCATCTCTCCTTTTAAAACATTATAGACTTGCGGCAATTCATTTATTTTAGAGATTCTCAACCATTTTCCAATAGAGGTTATCCTTGGGTCATTACGTACTGTGATTGTTTTGCTACCTATATTGGGACTGTCTTTGATCATTGTTGCAAACTTTAGAATACTGAAAGTTTGATTTTTATATCCTAGACGTTCTTGGCGATAAAAAACTTCACCTTCCGCTGTAAACCTAAGTATAACCATTATAGGTATAAATAACGGTATGAGTATCAGGATACCGAGTAGTGAAAGGATAAAATCTATAGATCTTTTAATGAACTTGTACATAATTAAATACCTAAATTAGTTCGCTTTCATTCATTATAATAGGGTGTTCATCCACATCCCTCAAAAATATAAGCCCTTCTTCAAATTCATAGCGTTTAAAATTTGTATCAAATGACTTATCATTGTCAAGCAATCTGATGGTATCTTCGCACAAATTAGCTCCTCCTAATGCAAAACATTGGGTAAAAGCAACATGTCTGACATTGATTTCTGTAACTTTTGGAATACCGTTTTTATCTTCTTTTAGATCGACCGTATAAAATCCATGCTTTTCAGCGCCTGTCAAGTCAAACATAAAATCCAAAGCTTTACGAGCTGCCTCATACGCATGATCGTCATTGATTAATCTCCCAAAAGAAGTATTACCTGTAATGCCAGAAGGTGAAACTTTTGCCATGATGTAATTGACTCTTTCAGCAGATGCAGACCTTATTAATTTTCCTTTATAATACAACATTTTACAAGCGAGATTTCTACCTGGCAAATATTCACTTGCTATGAAATTATTAATTCCTTTGTTAATTGCTACCCACCTTTGAAGGTCATCGTAGCACTCTATTTTATAAGACCCTAAACCCGAAGAGCCTGTTGCGGATCTTATCCAATAGGGATATTTTAGGGATGTTTCTGTACTTCTTTTTAAATCTTCATCATGAATATCAATCGTCACAGAGTCAGGAACCAGTCCTGTAGATGCCAATGCTTGTGTCAAAATGCCTTTGTCCAGCATTTTATTAACTGCAGCTTTGGGTGGAATAAGTGCTTTGCATGGCAAATTGCCTATAGATTGTCTTTCGCTCCATGCCAAAACTTCCTGCTCCGGCAAAATTATGGCAATGTCGATATTTTCTTTTGCAATGATGTCTTCCATCACTTGCCAATAACCAGGTTCTGTAGATTTTGGAGTAATATATGATTTATCAAATAACTCTGATTGGTACAGACCTATGGCATACTTATGTATATCAGTAGCTATAATTTTATATGGTTTATAACTTCCAAATATTTTAATGGCTCTCGCAAAAGAGCGGGGTGTAGGTCCACCCACACCTGTAATTAGTATGTTTAATTTGTTATTCATATATAAAACTCTTGTACTACTTTTCTTCTTTTTCCAGAATCGAGCAATGGAATTTCATGAGTGTAATCTACGATAATAATGGCATCCTCTCCTAAATAGTCTTTAAATTCATTTATCAATTCTTGTTCTCGATTAAATTTATTATCTGGATTCAGTGGATTCAGAATAAATTTATATGACTTTGGTCCAGTCTGGATGAATTTGTATTGTTTTAAATCTGTATATTTCCACATTTGGTTGGTTATTGTAAAGCTTGAAATAACCTTACCATTTGTATCAAAAATTTGATCCATTTTTCTTCCGCTAATTGAAGTCATTATTTTTCTGCATAACTTTGAATCGTAAGTCATAATCCCGATATCTCCCGTATCATAACGTATAAGAGGCATTGCTTTATTATATAAATCAGTTATTACTATTCTTCCCGGTACATCCATCTTTACTGGCTGATCCTTTTCTAAATCAAGAATTTCAAAATAATAGCTAGCATGATTGAGAAAAAAGGCTGTTGTACCATCAAGGCTTTGTTGACCTAGAATTCCATTTTCAACATTCGAATACCTTGAAATTACATTAACTCCACAAACATCACTTAAGTGGTGTTTGGTGAACTCGTCAAGTGCTTCAGACATTGATAATACAGATTTCAGGTCTAAGTTTTTAAGATTAATTTTATTTTTAATGCAATATTTGAGGATTTCGTCTAAAAAGGACGAATATGCAAGAATACTTTTATATCCTTTTGAGTCTCTTATTTGTTGGATGAAATTTTTAATTTTTTCATCATCGGATCGTAGAACATCAACTTGAGTGATATTTTGTAGCCAAGATTCTAAAATAGATTTTTTATTATGCTCATTCCATATTTTACAGTAAAATAGTTTATACCCAATTTCATATCCGGCAAGACCAGAGAAATAGATAGTATCTGCTGTATTTCGTATAATTTTATCTCTATCATGGATTACTTCAAATGGAGTACCTGTAGAACCACTGGTTACAACTTTTTTGCATTTACTAATATTTATACTTTTTGAAGTAAACTTGTCAAAGTTATCTCTAATAATATTTTTATTAATTACAGGAAAATGACTGACGTCATTAGTTGATAGATTACTATAATAAGGGATTTGTGCTATAGCAAAATCAATGATATTTTTTATTTTTTTAGCTTGAAGTTCTTCAAACTCGATTGATCCCAACGCTCTATTCATTGTTGCTATCTCACTCAAATGATTTATAATATTGGATCCCGTTAATCTATCTATAAAAAAGTAGATATACTTTCTGAAATTATAATTCATTATTTATATTTTCTTTAGATAAGTGCAGCCATTTGCGTAGTTGGCATGAATTCTACATCCGGCCATTTTTTTAAAATAGATGATATTAAAACATCTAATTTTTTTAAGCCTTGTTTTCTGTTATTTTCATCAATTCTACCACAAAAATTAACACGATGAGTGCTGATAATTGCGGGTTTGTTTAAGGCGAAGGCTATTTTTATTTGATTCAATGTGTGACCAACATCAATGCCATACATCGGCTCAAAAATACAGTTTCTCACTATCGCCGTCGGACCATTTTTATTTTTTTTTCCGAGCCAGCTTATGACCAATGAATATTTGTTATTTCCCTCAAATTGCCTTTTGATAGGAGTCGTGTCGATATATAGTACTCCCTGTTCAAACAAATATCGGTGGAGTTCTTCATGGGTTAGTTGGCCAGGCGAAGTGAAATGTAATGGTCTTCTACCAAAAATTCTTTCAAAAGCTAATATCCCTTCATTAAGATGGATTTTTAATGACTCAAATTCTTTTTTATCGTTGTAAGAATACGTGCTCAGATAGCTTTGATGATTATTAGAGTGATTAGTCAAACCAGTATAACATTGATGATCTAAGCACCAAAATGTTTGAGTATCTTTTTTTAATAAATTGGATACAAACATACCTTCATGGAAATGGGTTCTACCGTGGTACTCTGGATACAAATATTTTGCTTCAATCCCATTCATAAATATATCTGCAGTGTCCACTTGACTATATTTATTCATACTTTCAGTAAAATCTTCATATTCCACAGATGAATATCCGTCACTTACTATTTTTTCAAAATTTAAGTTTTGTGGATTAGTAAAAACAGTAAAAACAGGTGGGATGGCATTATGATCTCTATGTTTACTCAGCACATCAAAAAGTGCATTTAAATCATCACTTGTACTCAATCCATCTAATCTGTCAAAGTGATTTTGGATTTCAAATCCGTGACGCTCCATATATTGGAGACTGGTCCAATCATTTTGCCTTATATTGCCATAATCATCTACTGCAAAAGCAATAACTTTCCTATTAATGCCTTTACCAGGGATGTTTTTTAAATAGTTTTTGATACTCACTACCAATAAGTAATGTTAGTTTTGACTTTGATGAAGAAAATAATTATATTCATCTTTTAAAGCAACCCAAATTTTTTCTCTCCTAAAATTTTGTACTACATTTTCTCTGGAATTTTTAGCCAGTTGGCTCACTAATTCCGCATTGCTTAAGAGTGTGATGATGGCATTTTCAAGAGCTGAAGCAGACTTAGGTGGTATCAGTAAACCGGTTAATTTATCTATTATAATTTCATTGCACCCATTGATATTTGTTGCAATCACCGGTAAACTCATAGAACAAGCTTCTAATACTGCATTAGGAAAGCCTTCACGATAACTGGGAAAAATAAATATATCCATCATATTGTAATAGGGTCGTACATCATCAAAACGCCCTAAATAAAGAATATTGTCATCGGTCATTATTTTTTGGATGATTTCTTCGGATAAGATGCCATTTTCTTTTTCAAACACTCCAACTAATAATAACTTTACTGGATATTTATCTTTTATTTTGTCATAGGCTTCTAACCATTCGACAATCCCTTTTTCTCTAGCTATGCGCCCTACAAAACCTAAAATGATTTCATTATCTTTAATTTCATATTGAGATCTCATCGACCGTCTTAAATAAGGATCTGATTTAAAAAAGTCAGTATTTACTCCATTTGATCCACCTCTGCCCAGTACTTTGATTTTTTCTTTTGGACAAAGCTTTTCATCTTGAATGAATTGTGCAAGACCTTTAGAATTGGGATAAATGCGATGTGCAAAGCAGTAAGTGATCTTTTCTACTAAAGCTAGAACCTTTCTTTTTATACCTGATGATTCCATCCACGGGATGCCACCTACTGTGTGTAGTCGCACAGGAACTCCTGCTGCCCAGCCGGCGATCATACCGATTAAGCCTGCTTTAGGAGTATGGGTGTGAATAATTTGAGGTTTTTCTCGCTGCAATAACCTGAACATTGCCCATAGAGAAAGTAGGTCTTTATACGGCCTAATTGTTCTGGACATCGGTAGTGGTATCATTCTGATTCCTTCTCGCTCAGCTATATCTTTAAAATGTTTATCATCTTGCCCAGTTACACCTACAAGTTCATAAAATTCATTCATGTACGCTAGTTGCCCTTTCAGAATGATATTCATAGAGATAGGTACAGTCGTAACCCGTATGATTTTTGACTTTTCTTTCATGGAAAATTGCGGTTGTACCACTTTTGAAAAACAAATAAATTCCATAGTTTTCCTTTGTGATTAGCTTTTCCTGATCTATGTTCATCCAATAATTTCTGTACATAGTCCATATTGAAGAGTCGATGACGATTTAGGTTCCCTTTACTTAATAAGGTGTCGAGTTCAGACTTTAATTCGTTATTAAACCAATAATCTATCGGTACTCCAAAACCTTTTTTTCGAAAAGTAATAGTCTTTTTAGGTAAAAACCGACTAAAGGTACGTTTTAGAATATATTTTTTATTTCTGCCTTTTATTTTAAAGTTAGCTGGCATAGCGTAAGCGGCCTCCACGATTTTAGAATCGAGAAATGGTGCTCTTGACTCAAGAGAGTGGCTCATGCACATTCTGTCCACTTTGACCAACATGTCGCCTTCTAAGACGATTTTTAGATCCGTGTAAAATCCTTTTTCTATGTCACTACCTGAAGTATAACTATGATATGTAGTGTGAATGAGGGGTTTGACTTCATGAAAGTAATTATTTTGAAGTAATAATTTTCTTTCCTCGTCTTGGAATCCTAAACACATATACTTATAATGCATCTCAAAATGACTCAATGAAGAATGCTCAATGACTTTTTTTGTCCGACGCAAAATGGAGTTAGTCCACCGGTTGTGAGGCAACTTATATATTATGGATTTTAAACCACGACTAACGAATGAAGGCAACCCATTTAATAAGTCAGCATAATAACTTGCTAAATATTTTTCATATCCTCCAAAAAGTTCATCAGCACAATCGCCGGTGAGAACTACTTTAACCTGTTGAGCTGCCACTTTTGCAACGTAATAGGATGGTATCGCAGAAGAATCTCCAAATGGCTCATCAAAATGTGCAATAATCTCATCAATATATTCGATTACATCATGATAATCCAGATATTCTATGGTGTGTTCTGCTTTCAGATATTGTGCTACAAGTTTTGCCCTTTTACTTTCATCATACTCTTTTTCTTTGAAACCGATAGAGAATGCTTTTATCGGCTGATCACTTAACTTTGCCATGATACTACTAATGATCCCTGAATCGATTCCGCCACTGAGAAATACGCCAATAGGAACATCCGCTGCCATTCTTTTTTCTATGGATTCCGTGAGTAAAGTTTCAAGATCTGTACTTGCTTTTTGAAAACTAGTGTATGTGTGTCTTTGTGTTAAATTTTTTAAGAGATTGTAATATTGAAAAGTTTCAATCTGACCGGAAGAGGAGATTTGCATATAATGGCCTGGCTGTAACTTATAGACATTTTCATATATGGTATAAGGAGCAGGAATATAACTTAAGGAAAGAAATAAATTTAAAGCGGTGTGATTGATTGATTTTTGGTTTATTTTATGTTCAATTGCTTTAAGTTCAGAACCAAATATGAATCTATATTCCTGGTGCATATAATATAACGGCTTCTCACCGTATCTATCTCTAGCTATATAAACAGTACTCTTATTTTTGTCATATAGAGCAAATGCAAACATGCCTTCAGCATGGTGTAAAATCCAGTCAATACCATAATGCTGATAAGCCTTGATTATCACTTCTGTATCACTTTGCGTAGAAAATGAAATGCTTTTTTTCTCCAATAATGACCGTATATCTAAAAAATTATACATCTCTCCATTGTAGATCAATACAATATTTTTATCATCGGAGTACATCGGTTGGTCTCCTGAATATAAGTCTATGATGGAAAGCCTCCTATGTCCCAGTCCGATACCATTGTCTATATAAAAGCCTTCGGCATCAGGACCACGAACGGTAAGTCGATCACACAGCGTTTTTAAATCAACTTGATGAACATCATCTTGGAAATCAATAATTCCTACTATGCCACACATTTTCTATTTCATTTGATAAACAATCTCATGCCTTTCAACAGGCCATAAACACAGATAGCCCATCTTTTTTTACAGGCATAAAAAAACAACCACCATTGAAATGGTTGAATCGGATATTGAAAGTGCATATATGCTTTTATATAAGTGGGATGGTTTAGATATTCTTTTAAAGATTGTATGATGTCTCTAACCGATTTACTATTACGTGGACTGGTTTCACTTAATCCAATATTCATCATCGAAATCGCAATTCTATTTTGCAAGGCTAATTCGAAGTCAGGTCCTAAACTTAGACGGTTGATTCCATCCTGTATATACATAAATAAGTTGATAAATCTAGGAAACAAGGTTGAACCATGTGTTTTAGTCAAAGAAGTTAGATTATCTTTTTTATAGTGGATAAGATGTTTATGAATATAAAAAGCAGAGTGGCAGTAATTGAAATAATAAAAATTGAACAAAATATCTTCTGAGCCTATTATTTTTGTATCTATAAATTCTAAGTTATTAGCATCAATTATATTTTTTTTATACAGTTTTCCCCAAGCAGAAGCGAAACTATCAATCTGTTGTGGAGTCTTTAATTCTTTCCCTATAGGGCCTGTAAGCCTTCTATGTAAGGCTTTCATATCACTACCTAAAAAATTTGTGTCTTTCCCAAACGGACCTTGAACATAAACTTGCAGATTTTCATATTCTTTAATCATCTGCCAAAAGATTAAATCATAATCTCCTTCTTTAGCTTTTTTTAACGAAATCTCAAGCGCATCCTTTTCCAACCAGTCATCTGAATCTAAAAAAGTAATATAAATTCCCTTAGCGGCCTTAATGCCGGAATTTCTTGCACCGGAAAGGCCTTGATTAGATTGATGTATAACGCTGATTCTGTTATCTCTTAATGCCCATTCGTCACACAACTTACTTGAATTATCTTTTGAACCATCGTTGACTAGAATGATCTCAAGATTGGTATATGTTTGATTGACAACGCTTTTGACACATTTGTCCAAATAATCTTCAACATTATATACCGGAATGATGATGCTTATTTTAGACATGAAGTATGAAATTTGTGATGGAACTAATTATTTTATCAGAATGGAGATGATCCCTTATCTTCATAGCTTGATTTCCTATATCACTCCTTAACTGAGGATGATTGATTAGATTTTCAATGGATAAAGCAAGTCCATCAATATCTCCATCTTTAACAAGGATGCCATTTAATCCATTTTGGATCAGATCAGCCGGGCCTGCAACAAAATCAAAACTGATACAGGGTAATCCTGCAGCCATCGCCTCACATAATGCATTAGGGAATCCTTCAGATCTAGAAGGAATGACAAAAATACCTGCTCTGGCATAAACTAAGTCTATATTTTTGACTTGTCCTAAAAATTGAATTCGAGATAAAATTCCAAGTCTTTTAGCTTGATCTTTGAGGTATTGTCCGTTTTCGTCGCCACCTGCAATAGCAAGCACCCATTCTGATGTTTTCATTCTAGAAAAAGCATCAATTAATCTGTCAAATCCTTTTAGGGCATCTCCCAATCTACCTACCGCAAGGATGATTTTTTCTCGCTTTATCTCAGGGTATAACCGAACAGGTCTTAATGCATTGGGGATAACCTCAATTGGTACAGAAGCACCATAAAACTTTTGCTGAAATGCTGCTGCAATTTTAGTCTGCGCTATTACTCCATCTGGTTTATAAAAATAAAAAACAAATTTTGTAATTAGATGGGCAAAGAGATTATCTCTGTACAAAGGACTGGCTCTGTCAGATATTATTACTTTCACATTTGAATTTCTCAATGCAAATACAGCTAAAGCAGAATAATATCTTCCAAAGACCAATACTGATGCACATTGAGATGCTTTGACCCTTGTTTTGATATATTTTATCAAAAATAATAGCCTTCTTATTTTCGAATAGCTATTGGATATTTCAGGTGGTTCGGCTAATTTTATGGAGGGATTCAACTCAAAAAAATGGTGCAATTTAAAAAGAAGAATGAGATCTACTTTTTTGCCATCATTTGCCCAAGAATTAGCCAAGGTGACAACTGCCCTTTGCATTCCTCCCATGTGGATGGAAGGTCCTATAATACATATCTTATCTAACACTACTTTATAATGCCCAGTTTAAACATTATTGCTTTATACAATAGTTTTAAATATCTTTTTATGGCATTCTTATCTTTAAAATTATTAACAAGCAAAAATAGGTCAGGATGAACTAAGTTAAATATTGGTTTTTTTGGAAAATTTTTTATTCCCTCAGGTTCAGAACCATTTTTAATAAATAATACCATATTTTGTTTATACCACCAGTAAATATTATCATTTTCCCAAAAATGACATCGGAGTATATCATACAATTTAAAATCATATTTTTCAAATAAGTTAACCCAATAAGAAAGCCACTGCTCGTTATAATGGTGATCACCTCCTTGCTTTGGTATAGCAGCAGAAAATAAAATAATATTACTCATATTTGTTAGTTCTTCGATAAAACTTTGTGCTCTTTGAGGTTTTAAATGCTCAGCCACTTCAAGACATATTGCTAAATCAAATTTTTTATTGACCCCAAGATTTTTTTCTAAATCTTTAACTTCAAATTCGTGGCTTTCTATATTTTTGAACAACAATTCTTTATTACACCATGGACCATCAATCCCAAAGACCTCGGGTACTCCATGGTCTTTAAAGACTTTCATGAAGGTACCTAATCCACAACCTATATCAATAATTGAATTTGGTTTTAAAATATTTAAAATTACTGGAACAATTTCTTTAGGTGCAACCAAGTTATGAAAACCTGTATTATGTGAATATTTAGTCATTTTTTAGATTAATTTTTTAATAATTTGAGACTCATAAATTTTATCCTTAAGATCCAATGCCGATGTAATGTCCGCCACCTCACTAACCTGTTTTTTTGCTATTGGTACGGCTGACTGTGCACCACTAAGAAACCATTCGTACTCAATATCTAAGTTTCCGATATCAATAACCTGATACCCTACATCTGTCAAATCAGAGGCAGCCACGGTTGCAGAAGCACCTAGAGCAAATATAATCAGTAAGTCTTTCGGAAATGTTTGAGCATAAGAAATTATTTTATCATATACGTCATAGGCACCTTTGCTCGGACAAATCACTCTACGAACAGAATTTGCATTTTCAAAAAGGTCGTTTCCATAACCAAAACGTGTAAACTGACCTTCAAATATAATAATATCCCTTTGATCCCACAGTTTTTTACATTTATTAAATAGTATTTGACTATTAGATTTATCTTTTCTTCCTATGTAAAATCGAGTCATATTAGAATTGCCATATTTATAATTTTGATCTAATAAATGATAATATTTTGAAATAGTACGTGCATGAAACATTTTAGCGGACATTTTTGCCATCAATGTTTTATCATCTATGTCCTCATAATCTACTAAGCATACTAAAAGTTTTGGATTCCGACTGAGCATAGCTCGTTTTAAATCATTGCTCAAGTTTTTGTTTGTTTTTTGGAGGCCATCACTTTTACCTGTTAGATATAAATATTCTGAATCTCCAAATCTTGCAACCGACAATTTTTCTTTTGTTACTAAATCAATAGTCTCATCGATAGACAAAATTGTAGGCAATTTGTATTTTTTGATTACAAATTCATATTTCACAGCACCTGCTAGTAACTTTAATAGTGTTTTAAATTTTCTAAATAATAAAGAAAAATTCATGCTTGTTAATTTTTATTCCAAAATGAATGCCACATTTGAAATACGATCAAGTGCCAGATAATAGATTTATACACTAATCTATCTTGTCTAAAAGATGCTACTAATTTATTTACTTCATTAGCGTTAAAAATGCCACTATTTTTAATGGCATCAGAGCCTAGATATTGATCTATCATCCAGCTCATATCTCCTTTTAGCCATTTAAAAATGGGAAGATCAAAACCGGTTTTAGGTCTATCCATGATCGCTTTAGGTACATATTTATGTACGATGTCTTTAAGTATTCTTTTAGATGTGCGACCATCATTTTTATATTTAAAAGGTAAAGTTGCAGCAAATTCGACTAAGCGATGATCCAGTAAAGGCTCTCTAGCTTCTATAGAAGCTGACATAGTAGCTCGATCTACCTTGACAAGCAAGTAATCCGGCAATGAGGTTTTGAAATGACTGAGTAAGATATTATTTCCTTTATCCTCTATATTGTCAATCTTGTCAAATAAAGATAATATGTTATTATTCTGCATTAATTTTTTTATGGATCGATCCGGCACTTTAGATGAGTCTAAAATGAATTGATGTATATTAGGATTAGTTTGAAATGTAGCTAGTCCCTTCAGTTTGTGGGCTAAAACATCAGAGCCAAAATTTGAATTATTGATTAGCTTAGATGCAATTTGAATAAATGGATTGAAAATGGATGGTATAGAATTTATTTTTTCCATCCGATTGATCGTATTAAAATAACCATTATAACCTGCAAAAGATTCATCACCACCGTCTGCAGAGAGTGCTACTTTGACATTTTTGGCAGCTAGTCTGCTGACCATAATAGTAGGAATACAAGATATATCACCGCATGGTTCATCAAATATTAAAGGTAGGTCTATTAATATTTTTTTTACTTCGTCAATAGAACAGTCCATTGAGGTGTGTTGTGTCCCTAGATGCGCTGCGATTTTCTTTGCATCTTGGGATTCGTCGATACCCCCGGGAAAACCTATTGTAAATGTTTTTAGGTCTTTATATCCTTTATTAGCTAAAATGGAAGTAACTAAGGTGCTATCATAACCACCGCTTAAAAATATACCAATGGGAACATCAGCAACCATCCTGAGCTCACAAGATGAAGTTATGATGGTTTCTGTATAGTCTAATGCATCCGAGTAAGAAACATTGCTAGTTTTTTGATCGAAAACATGGATTAGATCCCAATACTTATAGGTGTTAAATTGATGACTCTTACAATCTAAAATACCCCATGATCCGGGTTCCAGTTTATATGTGGATTCATAAATACTATTTGACCCCGGGATATATCCATATTGAATGAATGTGGGAACGACAGATAGGTTAACATGAGTATTAAATTGAGGCGCTGATATTAATGCCTTTAATTCTGAAGCAAATAAAAAGACATTATTTTTATGATAGTAGTAAAGTGGTTTTACGCCAAGTCTGTCTCTACACAGATATAACTTTTCGGCCTTAGAATCAAAAATGCAAATAGCAAACATCCCGATAAATTTCGTGACGCATGCTTCTCCCCAGCAGTGAAAGGATTTTAAAACTACCTCTGTGTCAGAGTCAGAGTCAAAAGTATAACCTTGCGATATAAGCAATTTCCTTATTTCAATATAGTTGTAAATTTCCCCATTCAATACAATATCTAAATGTTGAAATGACTTAGGTTGATGACCTCCTACTGACAGATCTATTATGGATAGACGCTTATGTCCCAATCCGATGGCCACTTTAGATGCTTGTCTTATCGTGATACCCTCGTCGTCAGGACCTCGATAGCTGAGAGGTTGAATCATTTTTTGTATATCTTCTTTAGAAACACTATTCTTTGGATCAACTATACCAGCAATTCCGCACATATTTTTTAAATATATTTAGTGATAAGGTCTGAAGAAATAAATCTAACATCCGGCCATTTTTTAATAATACGTCTCAACAATACATCTAACTTTTTAATGTTATTATCCCTTAATTGAGGGTCTAATCCACCTACAAAATTTAATCGGTGTGTAGATATGATGGCAGGTTTTTTAAATAATAGTGCGCGTTCTATTTGTGAAAATGCCTTATTAACCCAATCTATTCTGAAATCAGTAGAAGGTTCAAAATAGACGTTTCGCGGGAAAAAATACAAATCTCCACGCTTCAGACCACAATATCGATACGCTTTAACCAGTTTGTCTCCTTTTGGCATTTTTTGCAATAAAAAACTCTGCATAGACCTTATTCCGATACTAGCAAAAGTAGCTTCTTGTTTTTCATCCCATATACCTACCGGTGCGATGGTAGAAACTGAGTTAAATCCAAACAGCTTTGTAAATATTTTTTGTCCATCCATGATCGCTTTATGAATGAACTCTTCTTCTTTTTCATTTCTATACCAGTAGGCAGCCATTAAGTTTTCTTGATGCCCCAATTCATTGGTAAAGTCTATCGAAAAAACATGGTGGTCAAAAGCAATTTTCAAATTTTTATTATCTGTTTTAATCAATCCAAGCCATCTACACGCATTTAGATGTTCTCTTGCATGAAATTGAGGCTTAAAAAAACCTGCTGTCACCATACTTTCAAATGATTCCCAAGCATGGTTATAACCATAATTTAGATAAGTATCTGTAAAGATCTCATAATGATATTCCTCAAAATCGTGCTTTTCAATTTTGTGAAAATCGGGATTAGCCATTACAGTATTCGCTGTGATTACTGCCTTTTTGCCGGTGTCATTTAGAATTTGATTGAGCCTATCATGAAGTATGTCCATGTCTTCAGACTGCTCTAAAGTGTCGTATTTATTAAAAGGATTTGAAAATACATCAATATTTTTGCTTTTGAGTATATTATAAGTTTTTTTATCAGGCATCCGGATACTTCCCCAGTCATCGGACTCAATGACTACTAATGGTATCGCAGTACGACATCCCATTAAATATTGGTAATAGAAGGTATTGAATTTTGAAGTCATTTGAAAAATTCAATCAAAGCGGGAGAATCCGGAAAAAACGGGGCAAAAAAAGGATTCAGCAAAAGTGAATTTAATCCTATAAAATCAAAGCCTATTCTCAATTCTACAGTAAGAAAGAAAAAGATAGGTATGGCATACAAGTAACCTAGTGACTTAAAAATTTTACCCTTTGGTTGTTGTTGGATGGCATATATGATACCTGTTAATAAAAGGAAAGCGGCTACACTAAAAAATCTTCCCATCGATGGAATAGAAGATACAATATTAGCAATAGCTAGCATGAGAATACCAAAAGATATAAGGCTCTGTGCCACTTTATCTTTTAAATACACTTTTCTTTTTATCAATATAAAAATTAATAAAGAGTATAGACTGAATTGTAAGGCATACATTCTTCCTTTCACATACCAATTTAAATCCTTTTGCATGTTTTGAATGGTATGAATATAATCTTCAGAGGAGTATCCGCTAACTTTGTTTTGCATAAATACGGGAAATAATTCTGCATTCTCATTAAGTGTGTTTGGATCAAAATCCACCATAGAAAGTGAAAATATCAACATTAAGAAATACATAAAAGTCCAATTTCCAATGACTTTGTAAATGATGAATATTGTCAAAGGTAATGCAAATGAGAAATGAACTAGAGGCGATAGTATAATGAATAAATATCCGACCGTTTTTCTTTCAAAAATAATCTTTAAAACCCCATAAAGGAAAACCATAGCAGCTGTATAAAAACGATATCCATTGATATTCCAAAATGGAATTAACACAGCGAGCGTAAACATTAATATAGCTGTCAGGAAAATGAATTTTTTTTCTTTTATATGGGCAATGAGCATGAATAGATTCCTCGAATAAAAAAATCCAAAAACCAGACCTATGATTCCAAAAAAGAATCGAAAATCGTCAGTAAATCTGGAGACTGTCAGTGATAATGCATGAGCATATATGTCAGTACCTGAATATATCCCTTTCTTTGCAAAGGGTTCTTTTAGAAGTTTTATATAGGGTTGATCAGTTTTGGCATATAACCTTTTCAATTGGCTTTTATAGCGGTTGGCATCCATATCAGGATTGGAAATGATAAAAGTGTAGCCAAAAAAAGCACAAAATACCCAGACAATATTTTTAGAATAACTGGACCGGTAATTAAGTATGGCTAATATAAAACTTATGAATGGCCATGCCAAAAATACAAAAATCGAAAAAAGTTTATTTTCCTTTGATGGTGTTTTAATTAACATCAGTTGTTATCTTGTACCGATCTTCGAATTGGAGATTATTTTTTTAGCTTCTACGGCATTTATTGGCTCCTTACCTGCTTTAATAACAGAAAAGTCAATTGAAAATGAAGCGATATTATGACAATTAGTAAGTTTGAGCTCAGCATTTTTTAGATGATGATTTCCGGTCATTAATTCAGGTCTAGGATTTTCAGAAATTCTATTGGTTGAAACAACCTCTGCATTGATTTTTTGGGATTTTGGTTGCGGACTTGAAGGGTCTAATTTGACAAATTTTCCGTTTTCATCTTCTAAGGAAAAAAGGCGTGATTGGTTATTGAGGTGGAGATAGAAATGTGACTTTCCGGACTTCCCTTTTTTATCCTTCCAGTTTATTTGGAAGTTACAAATCAGATTTTCTTCTTTTGAAAGATTGTACAAGCTCGTAATATAGCTATATGACAAGAGGTTGATATCTGACCCGTCATGATTATCAACTATAAGCTGTTGATAACTATCGGCTATTAATGCAAACGGACTTCCTGAATCAGAGCCCGAGTAATCAGCTATCCTTATTTTTTCTTTAAAACTTTTTGCATTGGGCCTAAGGTGATTAGCACCATTGTGGTCATAAACGATGAAATTGTTGTTTTTGCCATTAATAGTTAGATCATATTGATGAAATTCGCCATCAAGCATGGTAAGACCTAATGATGTATTTTGGATTGTAAATCCATCCTGAATTATAACATGTTTAAAGTTTGGGTTTTTATCAGGATGGTCAATTGTGCCGACCTGAACACCATCAGGAAAATAAATATATTGGAATTTTTTATTAGGAATATTGCTGATATTTATTTGATTATCTCTGCATTCAAAATCATTAGGTTTTGTATCATTAAGACGATCCAGTCTTTGGCGTCCCAAAAAGAAGACATCATCCTTAGATACGGACATTGGTGTATTTGAAGGGCAAAATGCTTCAATTGTGATTCTATTTTTATGGAATGTAAAAGCTGAAACATCATAAATTTCTGTAGCCATATTCAGATAAGGTATCGAGATATTATTGTTTTTGATGATTAAGTGTTTTGAAAAATCAGACTGATTCCCAATCTGGATTAAAGCACATAAAAATCTACTGCCATCTAAATTGGTTAAGGGTTCGTTTATATTTTTTAAAACTCCGTTTTTGACCAGTGCTTCTTTCTCAAGCGTGATTTGATTGTTTTCAATCAGTAAATTTGAAGCACCTCTATCTTTTAATATACAAGCAGGATGACTTTGGCTTCCTCTACCGATTACATTCAAAATATTATTATTTGCAAAGGTACACTTACCTGGACTTGAACAAGTGTAATACATAGTAAAAACATCCGAATCCGGATTGTTTGAGATTAGATTTTTGAGCGTGTTATTTTCAAAATTCATTGTACCATATCCACCCTTGATCACACATGGTGTTAGCATCCGTTCTTTAGGAGTGGAAAAAACTCTAAAATTTTCAAAAAGATTATTAGTTATCTCAACATATTTTTTGTTTTGCCTATTTGACTTGTAATATGACGCTTCCATTCCACTTTCAGCTACTGTGATAAAGGCGCCTGCAAAATCATATACTTTGTTTTTTTGAATAATGATCGAATCGTAACCCATATTGACAAATCCCAAAGGGGCATTCACATTGTGAAATTCTGAATTGGTGATTTTAATTTTTTCTATTTTGCTGTTTTTATAAAATTCCTGAATACTTTGATTGTCTGAATGCGCACCATATATAGAAATCGCCATATTTCCTTTGAAAATACAATTATCAATTTTGATTTTTTGAATAGATGGTTTTGCTCTTGGATTCAACTGTTTCTGATAATAACAACCTGCAAAAAAATACTCTGGATTGTTAGATGAAATGACACCTTTGTTGTAATCGTCAGTTGCAATGGTGATGTTTTTTAAATCCAAATTATATCCATGATCAGATCTAAAGTAACTGTAAAATTGATTTTCATGTTGAGTCATTAAAATGAGTCCGGATGATTCTTTTTGAGCACCGCTGATGACAATGTTTTTTCCACCATTAAAAAAATCTCTATTGCTTGAAGTTGCCATAGGAATCATTTTATTGATAAAAACTTCCCCATTGACTAATACCCAATTAGTGAGCGCTAGGTAATTTTGATAAGGATCGTCTAGGTTTTCACCTGCAAACCATTCTATTCTTGCATTTTTTGTAGCCCAATCACCGGAGATTGAAATGTTTTGAAATATTTTGTCAGGACTAGCTATGATCTGAATATTATGGCCTACAATATGCCCATTAGTCAATTGTGCACCATTGTTAAAAAAGATTATTTTGTTTTGTAAGGTGATTTCTTTACCTTTAAGGTTAACATTATCCTTTATAAAAATAGAATCTTTATTTACGTCAATCGGTGTTAAAAATACATCATTTAACCTTGGATTACATCCTATAAATGCAAATCCGAGCATTATGGTTACATAGAAATAATGAAATAAAAATTCTAGAACTAATCTTCTTATTTTCATACTAGTCTTTGATTAAGCATAGAAATTGTTTACAGATATTTTCAATTTTATATTGGTCTACATTTTCTATTTTGTAACTATTTGTAAAATCTCTTTTCAGAAATCGAGTTATATTTTCGCTGTCTAGATTCCCAGTTACAATGTTTAAAATAGGCTTGTCTATGATGGCATAATCTATAAGTTTACTAGGTGTCTGGATATCTCCTTTGTTAGCAAAATTTACAACAAAATCGGCGGCAGAAGCGATATTTAAAAACTCTTCCCTCGGTACAGGATTCTGTATAAAAATATTTTTATTTTGCTTAGAGTGCATTTCTGCCCAATGTGGAGTGTTAGTATATATATCGAACCTATACTTAGTATCCGAAGGTAAACTGTTTAAGAACTCAATGAATTCCTTAGGGTCTCTTTTGTTTGGAATAAAAGAACCTCCATACACAAAGTGTAATATGTTAGATGAAACTAATCGTTTGCCTATATATTTTTTAAATTTGAATCCTTGAGGTATTACAACTAACTTGTTTTTAAATTCAGGGAAATATCCATTTTTAGACCCTTCAGTAGGGACAGTAATATAGTTAGCCTTTCTCATAAACCATTTCTCAATAAATGCAAAGTAAAAAGGAGGATTATAATTATTGTTCTCTTGACCGTAATATGGGTCGCCACAATCTGCAATCCAAACATCAGTAATTTCATTAATATCCCTCTGCGATAGGGCAATGCCCCAGTGTATTGGGTATGGCTCAGCTATAGAAATTAATAGATCAAATTTTTCATTCAGATTTTTCAATTTATTTTTAACTTGAAACATTATCTCAATATTGGGATATTCAAAAAATTGGAGTAAAAGCCTACTTAATGCTCTTGTTAAGAAATTTAATACAGGAATTTTACTAATTTTAATAGGAGGAAACTTTTTTCTACCCAAATCAACAATTTTAAATCCAAATTCTAATTTAATAGGGTCGTGATATTCCGGATGGTAAGGCATCATTATCGTTACATCATTTCCTTGTCTACAAAATTCTTTAACTAACTCAGTCGTTCTAAATGATCTAGGATTTAGGGTTGGGGAAAATGCATTGGATATGATAAGAATTTTCATGATTAGTTATTTTCTCTAATTATCATTGCAGGATTTCCTGCTATAATTAAATTACTTCCAAAAGATTTTGTAACCACTGATCCTGCTCCAACTATTACGTTGTCTCCTATTTCTACTCCAGGTAAAATAACACAATTAGTCCCTAACCAACATTTCTTCCCAATTACTATAGGCTTAGTGTAGTCATGTTCGCTAAATTTTTTAATGTTATGATTTGCTGAAATTATTTTGACGCCAGGAGCAATCATTGTAAAATCACCTATTTTTATTCCATTGATTCCCTGCAAATAACATCCGGAACTACCCGCTATATATTGTGCAACGCCTTTCCCTATCTCAATTTTGCCACTTACAATTGTAGTAAAGTGCACCATAAACTTAAACTCTCCATTAAGTCTAAAAATTTTTTGAAAAATAAAATTAACAATTCTTAAGCTCAATCCTACTGGTGTATAAAGGTATTCAATTAGGTTAGAAGGATATTCTCTTTTCCAATTATCAAATCTATACTTTTTTATAAACATAATTTTTTAGTTTAATTAAAATTGGTTTATATACATTGATATAGTCTAATTTAAATATATGAGATGTGGTGATTAAAATAAATATAAATAACAAAAAAACTATACATGCCTTGAATAACTCAGGGATGGGATCAAAATATTTGAGGGATAACAGAACTTTTGGAAGTGCAATTGAAATAACTGAATGAATCAGTATCAATAACAATACTTTGTATGGGAAAACTTCTTTAAATGAAGTTTGAAGAATATTTTTCATTTTAAAAAGAGCAGCAAATACTGTAATGACTAAAATTAGAACACTGACACATGCACTAACGATAGGGTTTTTAAATAACATTATTGCGGCAAACTGTCCTCCCCATGCCAATAATGCAATAAACATATGTAAGTTCATATAAAAACGACTATTTCCTGAAGAAAGCAGTATTGGTGCAAAAATTATCACATTAAATAAATTAGAAATCAGTTTTAATTGAAAGTATTTTATAGATTCAGTATATAAATCAGAGTATAATATTATAATAAAGTAATTTGAAAAAGTATAAAACAATACAATAATTGGGTATATAATTAATGCAGACTTTTTTATCGTTGATTTCCATAAGTCTAATATTGCAATATTGTTATCGTTTTGATTACTAAAAAACGAGCTTAATTTAGGCATCAGTACTGTGGAAGCTGAGCCAACTACCATGCCTACAAATGGTAATTGAATAAAACCATTCGAGAATTCTGCAAAGACTTCCTTGCCAAAATATCTACTTATGAAAAACTGGTCGGCTGAATTAATAGCAACACCTGCCAAACTTGCTACCATTATTGGAGAGCTATATTTTAAAATCGTTTTATAACTGAGATGGCTATTTTGTATTGCTAGATTTTTAAATGGGATTTTAATAATAATAACAGTTATTAACAGAGTTATAAAAGAGGAAATAATCCATCCAAAAATTGCATATTCTACTTTAGGAGCAATTAGTATTATTGGGAAGACGATACAAAACAACATCAATAATTTTGTAATCGAATTGTAAATCGGCAAAATATATGACATATTATAACTTACGAGGACTCCTTCCACCCCTAATGTAGGAAAAAGTAACATGGGAATAATTGCAAATAGTTGAAGTCCATATGTTAGGTCCGAATTAGCGAGTAAATCAGCTATTAAACTTGACCCTAGAAATAAAGTTACTGATAAGGCTGCACCGCATAAAAATAGTAGTTTTGAAATTTTCTTTACGATATGAAATCCTTGTACTTTTTTATATCTTGGCAAGTAATAACTATAAACACTAGGAAGCCCCGCTGAAAATACGATTGATAATGACGTATAAATATATAGAATTTGTTTATATGTTCCTAGGTCGGCTTTACTTAAATATCGTGATAAAATTGAAGCACTAACTATAGAAATTAGAATGCCACTTAATGAAGATAAAGCAACCCAGAACGCTTGAATAGTATTGTTATTTTGATCTTTCAATTATGACAAGTGTTATTGCAATATGATATAATTTGTCAAGTATCAAATTCAATCAACAGTTTTCTTTTAGATAAGCATGCTCATTAGTTTAGGAAAAAGGACGACACTGTTGTTTAAAACTAACGGCATCGTGATGAGCCTAATGATTATATATTCATTTCATTATCTACTTAAAACTCAAAGTCTAGCATCCACCTTATCTTTTGGGAGAAAAGCTTTTACATCAAAGACAACGCTTTTGTCCTTAGTGATGGCGCTAAGATTAATAGCAGCAAATTGCTGATGTGATACAGCCAGAATGACAGTGTCGTATTTTTTATCCGGCAAGTCTGTAAAGGTTTTAATGCCGTATTCATGTGCCACCTCATTAGGGTCCGCCCAAGGGTCGCAAACATCAATTTGTAAATCATAAGATTTTAACTCGTGATAGATATCAATGGCGCGCGTATTGCGTATGTCAGGGCAGTTTTCCTTAAATGTGATACCTAGCATGAGTATATTGCTGTTTTTGATTGCGATATCTTTATTTATCATCAGTTTAACTACTTCAGTGGCTACATATTCGCCCATGCTGTCATTGAGTCGGCGGCCTGCTAAGATAATCTCCGGATGATAACCTACCTCTTGTGCTTTTTGAGCCAAGTAATAGGGATCGACACCAATGCAGTGACCACCTACAAGACCGGGTTTGAAGGGTAGAAAGTTCCATTTAGTGCCTGCAGCTGCAAGAACCTCGTGTGTATCAATGCCGATGCGAGAGAATATTTTAGACAATTCATTGACGAAAGCTATATTGATATCACGTTGACTATTTTCTATGACTTTAGCCGCTTCTGCCACTTTGATGGATGTTGCCTTATAAGTACCGGCTGTGATAATGGATTTATATAAATTGTCAATCACTTCTGCTGCTTCAGGAGTAGAGCCGGAGGTCACTTTAAGGATTTTAGCTACGGTATGCTCTTTGTCACCTGGATTGATGCGCTCGGGACTGTAGCCTACATAAAAATCGCGATTAAAAACAAGGCCTGAATGTGCTTCCAGTATAGGTACACATTCATCTTCGGTCACACCCGGATAGACAGTAGATTCATAGATGACGTAATCGCCTTTTTGAAGAACTCGACCGACTGTTTCACTCGCTTTGATAAGTGGAGTCAAAACTGGTCTATGATTTTTGTCTGTTGGTGTAGGTACAGTGACGATATAAGTGTTACAAGATTTTAAGTATTCGACTGCATTGGTCACAAAGAGTCCTGCACCTTCTTGAGGAGCTTTGTTGGTTAGAACTGATTGGAGGTGGCTTTCAGCAATTTCCAGCGTGCTGTCTTTACCGCTACTAAGTTCCTCTATACGTTTTTGATTGATGTCAAATCCAATGACCGGATATTTTTTTGCAAATTCTACTGCTAGTGGCAGACCTACATATCCAAGACCTATTATTGCTATTTTGTGCTGCATTATTTTATTGATTCAGTTGATGTTTATAAAATTCAAAAGCCTTGGTAAGGCCTTCGTTTAATTTAATTTTTCCTGTATAGCCAAGTAAAATTTGAGCTTTTTCAATACTGGCTAAGCTGTGTGGAATATCCCCCGGTCGGTTAGGACCATAGGATGCATCCGTAGAGCATCCGGAGATGGTTTTAATGTTTTGCCATAATTCTGTCAGTGTGGTGCGCTCTGCACAAGCTATGTTAAACACTTGATTTACCGCTTCTGTTCGATCTGTAAAAAGTGCTAAAATATTGGCTTCAACGGCATTGTCCACATAAGTAAAATCTCGGCTATTAGAGCCATCGCCATTGATGATGGGTGGATTTTCTTCGATAGCAGCTTTAAAAAATAAAGGGATCACCGCTGCATAAGCTCCGTGAGGGTCCTGATTGGGCCCATATATATTAAAATACCTCAGTCCTATGTATTCAAAAGGAAAATTACGGGCAAAAACAGATGCATAGACCTCAGTCATATATTTAGTTGCTGCATAGGGTGACAACGGTAGCCCTATATTTTGTTCTATTTTTGGCAATTGGGGATTATCACCATAGACGGAAGATGAAGAAGCAAAGACTACTCTTTTGATATTATTTTCTATGGCTGCATTGAATATATGGAGTGTGCCACTCAGATTGACAGCGTGTGTGGTCAACGGATCTTTGATACTGCGTGGGACAGATCCTAAAGCAGCTTGATGGCTGATTAGGTCGATATCTTTTACAGCAGCCCGGCAAACGTCGTAATTCCTGATATCGCCTTCTATAAATTCAAATTTTGGGTGACTTTCAAAGGGCTTGATATTTTTTAAAAATCCGGTGGCAAAATTGTCTAGCACCCTGATTTTTGATGTGCGGTCATCCGATAACAATGCTTTCACTAGGTTGGAGCCGATAAAACCGGCACCACCGGTAACGAGTATATTTTTTTTTGCTTCCGACATTTTTTATATAGTCTGGTTTATTGTGTACTGCTTAATGTATTTTATGGATTCATCTTCTTTGCTTCAAAAGCGCCGATCATGAAATGGGTATTCCACTGTTCGTCTGATTTTGGGTAAAAATTGAGTTGCTCCATTAGAAGCCATCAGACGATGATTGAGTTCTAGATGACGGCAGAGATTTCGAAGTCTGGATGATGGCAAAATGGATTTTAGCATGGCTTTGCACGGTATTAGTTGGGCTAGGTGCTTATTCATACTTTCCTCGTGGCCTATGACATTATCTGCGTACATTAGAGCTTTTTTACTCAAGCATCTTGTATTGCAACTAAGTATAGCCTGGTGTCAATATTTATATTTATTTATGATCATTTTAAAAATCGTTTTCCATGGATACTCGCTTATATAGACGATTTTTCTATTGATCCAGGTGGACTTATTGAACCCTAGCTTATCTAATAAAAGGACTCTATAGATCAAGATTTTTCTAATCACTCTTTCAAACCAGGGCAAGTATTTAACATAATGCTCCAGACAATATTTTTCTTTTTCAATCAGGAATGCTGAAAAGATGGTATCGCTACGCTGGCTTACTTGCACTGATTGACGGTGGATCCTGTACCGGTAACTGATGAAATCGATATAGTGGATTTTTATACCATTTTGGGTCAGTTTTATGAGCATCGGAAAGTCTTCCCAATATCTTAATGACGCATCAAAGAGACCTACCTGGTCAAATATCTGTTTTGAAAAGAAAAGGCTTCCGGCCGTTACATAATTGGCTCTGAGCAAGATTTCAAATTGCTCCTGTGCAGTGGTGCCCGGGTGCGCCATCCTAAAAGCGCCAAAGTCTTGGTCGGGTAATTTGTTTTTAGCTTCAAAGGTGTTCATATACTTTTCTACACCTGAATACATAACCAGCTTTGTAGGGTCTAAGTTGATTTCTTGCATATACCGCTCAATGCAATTTTCTATTAGGACATCATCGCCAGCTATATATTTTATAAATGGACCCTTAGTAGCCTGAATACCTCTGTTAAGATTTTGAGCTATACCTGTATTTTTTGAAGATGTGATGGTTTTTGCCTCTACAAAACGATCTTTATTAAAGTTGATCCATTCATTGCATTTTGAGACCGTATCGTCTTTGGAGCAGTCATCACTTACGATGAGCTCAATATTTTCATAAGTTTGGGCCTTGATACTCTCCAGTGTTTCTAGTATAAAATTAGAAGAGTTGTAGGAGATCACCACTACGGATACTAATGGGTTTTTGACTTCAATTTGATCTGGTACTTGCATGAATTATCTGTCTGACAGCGACGGTCTCTACTATTTTGACGTAAGGTATTTAGGTAGGTTCATAGCTGTATTCATCAACGTTCAGATTGGCTACCTAGGAATTTGTTGATGAGGTTTTTGATATTAATTCTTTTGTCTAATTCTCTGTACGATAAGTACATCGAAAAGCACATAAGGATACCTCCTACAATATAGGCGACAAGAGGGATGGTCAATTTTACGGCCAATAAGGTGAAAAATGCCATGCAAACTTGAAGCAACATGAGCTTAATAAATGACTGGTCAAAGGTAAATTGATACACTTTTTGAGTGACAAAGTAGAGCTGGATCAGGTATAACACATAACTTACTAAAAAAGCAATGCCTAAACCGGTCAGCCCTAGCCAATAGTATCCTGCCAAATTGAGTAATAGGAAGTAGGTGTTAAAAAAGATTTCATTGATAAAAAATAATTTACTCGCACTTTTGGCTAAAAATATAAATGCAATAGACCATGAAGCAGCTTTAAAAAACATACCTAAAGCAGCATATAAGATCATATCATTGATCGGCAAAAACTTAGAAGAATATAATAAAATCACGACCCATTTTATACCTATCATCAACGTTATAATAATAGGTGCTAGGATGAGGATGGCGATTTCAGCCTGCTGGTTGATCAAGCTTCTGCTCTGCTCATTATCATTAGAAAGCGCAGATAATCTCGGAAAATAATCCGTACTCATAGCTGTAAAAATGAGGCCTACATAGGTATTGATCAATGTAAAACCTGCCGTATAAAGTCCTACGTCATCCACACTTCCTGTACGGCCTATAAAGAGCTTGACGATATAACTGATGCCGCCTAAGATGAGTCCATTTAACCCAATTAAAAAACCGATATTCAACATGTCTCTGCCTTCACTTATGGTATCTCTAGCGGAGATTTTAACCGGACTCAGCGGTATATTTCTTGTAAAATACCATGACAAGATGAGCGCAGTAGCAGAAGTCACTATAATACCGGGTACTATTCCATCTATTCCATAAAAATAATAAAGTGGAATCGTAGTGATCAGACCTAGCAAGCTCCCATAAAGGCTAGCTTTGGCCAATAGTTTAATTTTGCGCAAGCCCTGTAATAAGGTTTTCTGACCGTCACTGAGCTGATTGAATAAGAGTGTCACTGCAATTAAGATAAAAGCATAAGTGTAATCTTGATTGCCAAAGGTGAGTTCACTGAGCTTGGACGAAAAAATCAGGGTAACACATGCACCTATCAATCCGGTGATCCACACTAATCTTCTGAATACCTTTATCTTGATACTTATACGCAATTCATTTTTAGAGGCATCGGCTTCAGATATGTCTTTTACGGCGCTGGTCTTGAGACCGAAACTAGTTAATGACTGAATGAATTCGATGGATGAGGTTAACAGGCCGGCGATGCCCATACCTGATGGACCTAATAGTATGGCAATGAATTTTGATTTGATGATATTAATCAGAATCTGAATCACTTGGACACCTCCGTAGATAGAAGTGGCCTTCACTATTTGTCTATAAGAAGACTGGTCTTTATTCACCTGGCCAATGGTTAATCACCTCAATCACATGATTGGTCTCTGTTATCGTTTGTACCGGACTCATGGGCAAGCTCAATACTTCATGATGGATTTTTTCGGTAATCGGTAGATACATTTTATTCCATTGTGGATATGCTTTTTGATGATGCGGCGGAATAGGATAATGTATCAATGTCTGAATGCCATTTTTTTCTAGATAGGTTTGCAATGCATCCCGATGGCTTGTTCTAATTACAAAAAGATGCCAGATGTGTTCTAAATGGTTTTGAGGAGCTTTTGGCAAAATGAGGTTATTATTTTTAATTTCAGTAAGATATTTATTGGCGATCATCCTTCTTTGCTGATTTTCATGATCAAGATATTGGAGTTTGATATCTAGAATGGCTGCTTGTATTTCATCCATTCTGGAGTTGAGACCTTGAAAATCATTGACATATTTTTTATGACTGCCATAATTGCTAAGGGCCCTCACCATGGTAGCAAGTTGATCGTCGTCGGTAATTACAGCGCCGGCATCGCCTAGAGCGCCGAGATTCTTGCCCGGATAAAATGAAAAACCTGCTGCATCTCCTAGTGTACCGGATTTTTTGCCATTCCATTGAGCGCCAATAGCTTGTGCATTGTCTTCTACAATTTTGAGGTTATATTTTTTGGCTAGATTTTCTAATGCATGCGACCATGATACCCGTCCATATAGGTGGACTACCATAATGGCTTTGGTTCGGTCCGTAATGCTGGCTTCGACCTTGTCAATATCTAAATTAAAAGTGTCTATTTCGGGCTCTACTAATACTGGTTTGAGTTGATTATCAGTAATAGCCAGCATAGAGGCGATATACGTATTTGCAGGGACAATGACTTCATCTCCTTCCTGCATTAGGCCGAGTTCTATGTATCCTTTAAAGATGAGTCGCAAAGCATCCAGTCCATTGCCCACTCCTATGGCATGATGTGAATTTAAATAGGCGGCCAGGTTGGCTTCAAAACGCTTTAGGCGATCACCTAGCAGGTACCAACCGGAATCGATAACTTCACCCACTGCTTTTTTGAGTTCATCCGCATACTGGGCATTTATTTTCTGGAGATCTAAGAATTTTATCATTAGATGTAAATTATATTATTATTTTGATCAATCCATCCTTTTTGTTGAGCTGGGTTTCCAAACCAAATCGTATTATCGGGAATGTCTTTGGTGACAACACTACCAGCTCCAATTAATGCATTCCTACCAATAGTTTTTCCTGCTATGATGGTTGCGTTTGCACCGATAGAAGCTCCTTCTTTGATTAATGTCTTAATAAAAGATATCGGATATTGCTTGGATCTAGGAATCAGATCGTTAGTGAAAGTGACATTAGGACCAATGAATACATTGTCTTCAATCGTAACACCATCCCATACCTGAACACCGGATTTAATAGTGACATTGTTGCCAATTATGACCTCATTTTCGATGAATACATTGAAGTTAATATTGCAATTGGCCCCAATAGAAGCACCTTTAAGGATGACACAATATTGCCATATCACAGTATCTTGACCAATATTAGTGGTTTGTACTTCTGAGGTTGGATGTACTTTATAGATCATTTTTATACGATTTAAAATCTTCATAATGTCTTATATAGTCATCTTCATCATAAAGATGAGATGCAAGAACAAGACAAATGGCACCTGATGAAAACTCCATTAATTCTCTCCATATGCCCGGTACTATCAAGAGCCCATAATCGGGTCGATTCAGGGTTACGACTTTTTTATTTATCCCATCGTCAAGTAAAATATCAAATGACCCGGATGCAGCTACGACTAATTGATAAAGTGCTTTATGAGCATGACCACCTCTGCTTTCACCGGCAGGTATATCGTAGAGATAATATACTCTCTTTATATCAAAAGGTAGGCTTGCCATACCTTCCAGAATCGTAATATTACCGGCTCTATTATGAATTTTGCTTAATTTTAATATGCTGCAATCGTAAACGCTGTTCAGCTTCATGGCTTTTTTAAATTGAGAAACTCACTATAATTATAGATGTAATCATTTTTGTCGTATTTTGTCGAACTCAACACAAAGGCCAGGCTATTTGTAGAAAAGTTTTTCATCTGTCGCCATAGTCCGGCAGGTACGTATAGTCCATGATAAGATCTATTTAAAGAAAAAATTTGTGTGTCAATACCATTGTCGATAAGTACATCAAAGCTACCAGACAAGGCCACAATCAATTCTTGTTGTTCTTTAAATGCATGTCCACCTCTTACTTCTCCACCCGGCACATCATAAATCCAGTATGCCCTTTCTATTTTAAAAGGAACGTGATTCATTTCTTCAATGAATGAAAGGTTGCCTCTGAGGTCTTCAAATTTTGGTAATTCAATGATTTTTGCTGCTTCCATGATGTGGGTGAATTAGGTTGGCATCTTTATGATTTGTATGCAATAGGTAGAATCTGCTCGATGGTTGGTCAATTTGTATCTTTCGATCAATGGATATGATTCATTATTCTTTTTTGACCCATCACAAATGATAGAAAAGGTATAGCTGCTGTTGGCTTTAAATACTAACGTAGCAATCTCATCAGGTATTCTCCATACCCGCTTTTAATCAGCGGCGTCGCTAGCGTTTCAAGTTGTTCGCTGCTGATGAAGCCCATGCGCCACGCTACTTCTTCTATACATCCTATCTTATATCCCTGTCTTTTTTCAATGACCCTAACAAACTCGGTGGCATCGTGAAGGGAATCAAAGGTGCCGGTATCAAGCCAGGCGGTACCTCGATTCATGACAGCGACTGACAGCTGTTCGGCCTGAAGATAGTGTTGATTGACAGAGGTAATCTCGTACTCACCACGTGAAGATGGGCGAATGTCCTTTGCTATTTCTACTACCTGCTGATCATAGAAATACAGACCAGGCACAGCGTAATGGGACTTAGGTGCTGATGGCTTTTCTTCAATTGATATGGCAGTATTGTTTTTGTCAAATGCTACTACACCATACCGCTCTGGGTCATTGACTGGATAGGCAAAAATCCGTGCACCAGTTGTTAGCATGGCGCTTTCCTGTAGCAACTTTGAGAATCCTGATCCGTAAAATATGTTGTCACCTAACACCAGGCAGGAAGTGTCATTACCTATAAAGTCAGCTCCGATGACGAAGGCCTGAGCCAGACCATTGGGTACGGCTTGCACTGCATATTCAAAGGTACAACCCAATTCTTTGCCATCACCCAGTAAGCGCTTGAATCCGGCTTGGTCTTCCGGTGTGGTGATGATGAGTACTTCACGGATGCCTGCCAGCATCAACACTGACAGTGGGTAGTATATCATCGGCTTGTCATATATTGGCATCAGTTGCTTGCTGATCGCCTTAGTGATAGGGTAGAGCCGTGTGCCGGAACCACCTGCTAGGATAATGCCTTTCATTTTTGGAGGGTTAGTTTGTTGATTTGTATGATTTGCGGATTTGTTGATTTGCGGATTTGCTAATTTGTTGATTTGTTGATTTGCTAATTTGTTTGATTTGTTGAATTGCTGATTTGCTTGATTTGTTTGATTTGTTGAATTGCTGATTTGCTTGATGTGTTGATTTGCTGATGTGTTGATTTGTTGAATTGTTGATTTGCTGATTTGTTGAATTGCTGATTTGCTTGATTTGTTTGATTTGTTGAATTGCTGATTTGCTTGATGTGTTGATTTGCTGATGTGTTGATGTGTTGATTTGTTGAATTGTTGATTTGCTGATTTGTTTAATTTGTTGAATTGCTGAATTGTTGATTTGCTGATTTGTTTAATTTGTTGAATTGCTGAATTGCTGAATTGCTGAATTGCTAATTTGTTAGATTGCTGAATTGTTGATTTGCTAATTTGTTAGTTTGCTAATTTGTTGATTTGCTGATTTGTTGATTCTTTCAGTCCTGCGCAAAAAGACAACTCGACAAAAGACAACTCCACAACTCCACAACTCCACAAAAGACAACTCCACAAAAGACAACTATACAGTTCCCAAATTATTTCTTTATATTATTATAAAATGCGTTTAGTTTATTAGAGAGTTCATTTATTTTTTCTCTGTAGAATAGCAATTCACTTTCGTCTATCATTTTCAACTCCTTAGACAATATTAAATGATTCATAACTTCTATGGTTGATCCATAGGCTATTTCAATAAATCTTGCTCTGTCTTTCTTGCCAAATCTAGAAACACCTTCGGCAATGTTTGCAGGAATAGAGGATGCTGCTCTCCTTAATTGTGAAATTAATCCAAATCGCTCACTGGGTGGAAACTTTTTTGTTGTTGTATAAATTTGAGTGGTCAGTTTAAAGGCTAGTTTCCAAATCTCTAGTTTCTCAAAATTGTATTCGTACATGGGTTTGTTAGTTTGTTGATTTGCTAATTTGTTTGAATTGCTGATTTGTTTGAATTGTTGAATTGCTAATTTGTTTGATTTGTTGAATTGTTAGTTTGCTGAATTGTTGATTTGTTGATTTGCTAATTTGTTGATTTGTTAGTTTGCTGATTTGTTTAATTTGTTGATTTGTTTGATTTGTTGAATTGCTGAATTGCTGATTTGTTGATTTGCTGAATTGTTGATTTGCTGAATTGCTGAATTGTTGAATTGCTGATTTGCTAATTTGCTAAATTGTTGAATTGCTGATTTGTTAATTTGTTTGAATTGGTGATTTGTTTGATTTGCTGAATTGTTGATTTGCTGATTTGTTAGATTGCTGATTTGCTAATTTGCTGATTTGTTTATTCTTTCACTCCTCCACAAAAAAAATATATCTTCACAACTCGACAAATCCGCAACTTCACAAAAAGACAACTCCACAACTCTACAACTCGACAAAAAGACAACTCCACAACTTCCCTTATTCCTTCAAGCTAACTACGCCTTCTTTCAGTATATAAACTTCTCTAGATTCAGGACAAATAGCAGAATGGTTATTATCAAAGTGTAATCTATGTCCGTAGCGGCTCATCCATCCGGTTTGTCTGGCAGGATTGCCTATCACAAGTGCAAAGTCAGGTACGTCTTTAGTAACTACAGCACCAGCGCCAATAAAGGCATATTGACCGATATTGTGGCCGCAAACGATAGTCGCATTCGCACCGATCGAAGCGCCTTTACCTACTCGGGTTTTGAGATATTCGCTTTTGCGATTGACAGCACTGCGCGGATTGATGACATTAGTAAACACACATGACGGACCGAGAAATACATCATCATCGCAGGTCACGCCTGTGTAAACCGATACATTGTTTTGAATTTTGACGTTGTCGCCCAATACTACACCGGGAGAAATCACGACATTCTGACCTATATTACAGTTTTTGCCGATGCTACAGCCGGTCATGATGTGGCTGAAATGCCATATTTTAGTGCCGTCACCTATGATGCAACCCTCGTCGATATATGAAGATTCGTGTGCAAAAAATTCCATTTCTAAATAAAGTTTTTGATGAAGTCCAAATTACGCATTTGAGATTTACTACATGAAAATGTTACTTCAAGTCTATACCAGTATTCGTTTTTCTGTCCTCGACATAGTAAAACTGTGCCTGCGGAATAAAAACGCCGAGCCTTATATCTATTGTGTATCATTTTCTTTCGTAACCAAGTCAAGTGAGTAAGATGGGTTAAAAATGAGATGATGCTGTTTTGAAAGGCATGGTTTCGATGGTATTCCATCTGCCTTCTATATGTTGCCATAAATGGATAGCATTAACTTCAAACTGACTGTTGAAAGTTCTAGCTGAATAATCCTTCATAATTTTTTTAAAAGTAGCTGTATCCAGATTTCGGTAACCAATGGTAATATGAGGCCTATATGTAGGCAAATCATGGTTATTGTACCATTGACTTTCAAAATCCTGATGCAAAGTATTTAATTGAAGATGCGGCATCACGCTGATAAATACAACCTTGTTTTTAATAAAGAAACCAAATCCGTTGAGTTGAAGTACCATCGGAGCTGCCCGACCTGATACTTCTTTTAAGGCGCCACTATATAGCTGTAATGCACCATTGTCTAGGTGTATCGGCGGACTAAAAGTGATGTGTACCGGAGGTTTGAGTGCAGCAGCTGAACCATAAAGGTTCGCAAATTCTTCCTGTAAATGTCGTATAGCATTAGCTAAGTCAGAAGGAGGTTCTATAGCTGCCATATAGAGTGATTTCATGGTTTTATTGCATGGCTTGTAATATGATTTTTCTAGCAATAAAAAAACCTACAGCCAGAAGACCACCTATAAGCGCACCTTTGATGAGCTCTATAATCAGTGAGGCTCCTTTGCCTTCCAGTGGAGGAAAAGGCTCGTCAATAACCGTAATATCAGGCATTCCAGCAGTTAACGAAAAGTCAGCCAGCTCCTGATTTTTTGTGACTTCTGCATACATGGCTTTTAATTTCAAAATTTCGGTTTCCAGGAGTTTGCGTTGTGTCAGTAGGTTAGGATCTGCCAGATTGCGATGAGAATCATCGAAATGAGCTAATTGAAACTCCTTGGTTCTGAGTAATGAAAAAATTGAATCTGTCTTCATTTTTACAAATTCAAAGGTGTTTTCATTGCCTTTTGAAACATTATTTACATAATAATTTTTGAGTTCGTCATAAGCAAGTTTACTGAATGCAATGGATAATTCTTCATCTCTTGTGCTAGTTGTAATCGTCAATATGCCGGTATCTTCGTTATATCCATTACTGAAGATAGGATTTTTTTCATTCTTCCCGCCCACTACTTTTCCATACAGCATCTTTAAGGCTCTTAACTCTTTAGTAGTGAAGTGGTCAATAGAGTCGGAGCGAAAGACAAATCCGGTGTAATCATTTTGTTCATTGGTCCATTCAGTATCTAGATTATGTAATTTGATCAAGTGATTGGCAATAAAATCCTGACGACCGCCAAAAGTGTCTAGTGGAATAGTTGTGAATAAAACTTTATGTAGAATATGGCGTGATTTAGACAGTTCGACGATTTTATCCAGATTGATTTTGCCTCCTTTACCCAAACCAAATGACCCAAGAATGCTGGATAATGCACCTACTCCACCAGAACCATCATTGAGTGTGTAAGTGAGTGGTGCTTCATAAATGACTGGAGTTTTGATAGCCTTATAGCCGAAAAAGACAATAAATGGTATTGCAATGGATACAATCCACCATTTTTTATGCCAGAGTTCCTTCCAGTATTCGATTAGTTTTTCGATCAACTCTTTAAGAGTGATTTCTTCTTCCTGATATGGAGGATAAGGTTGCATATTGCCGGGTTGAACGTTGGTGTCGGACATTTTATTAGCTTAAAAGTTTAGAGTTATTTGTTTTTTTTTTTGCGGATTTGCTGATTTGTTGAATTGTTGATTTGCTGAATTGCTGATTCTTTAGATTCGAAATAAGTCTATTTATACATCCGCTCATAATACTCTTGATACGCTCCTGAAGTTACATGCTCAAGCCATTGTTGATTACTCAGATACCAGTCGATGGTCTTATCAATACCGGTTTCAAAGGTTTCTTGTGGTACCCAACCGAGTTCGTCTTCGATTTTAGTGGCATCAATGGCATACCTCAGATCGTGGCCAGCTCTATCCGTCACAAAAGTGATGAGTTCTCGACTTTCACCGATTGGTCTTTCAAGTTTTGCATCCATTTTATCACAAAGCAATCGAACGATATCAATATTTTTCCACTCGTTGTGGCCACCGATATTATAAGTTTCACCGATTTTTCCTTTGTGAAGGATGACGTCAATTGCACGGGCATGATCCTCGACATACAACCAGTCTCGTACATTTTCACCTTTGCCATATACAGGTAGTGGCCTTTTGTGTAGGATATTATTCAAAATCAAAGGAATCAACTTCTCAGGAAAGTGGTTTGGGCCGTAATTATTGCTACAATTGGATATGACGATGGGCAGACCATATGTATGATAATAAGCACGTACTAGATGATCTGAAGAAGCTTTAGATGCCGAATAGGGAGATCTAGGATCATAAGGAGTATCTTCTGTAAAGATGCCTTTGTCCAGTTCTAGTGCTCCATAAACTTCATCTGTGCTGATGTGATAAAATCGTTTGCCTTCAAAGGTATCTTTCCAAGTTTCTCTAGCTGCTTGAAGTAGATTGGCTGTGCCCAAAATATTGGTTTTGAGAAAAATCAGCGGATCTTGAATCGATCTATCCACATGAGATTCGGCTGCCAGATGGACGACATGCGTTATGTCATGCTCCTTAAAAACACTGCGGATAAGGTCATGATCTCCTATATCGCCTTTGACGAAAGTGTAATTGGGCTGATTTTCGATGTCTTTCAGATTCTCGAGGTTGCCGGCATATGTTAAGGCATCGAGGTTTACAATATGGTACGTCGGATATTCTTTAACGAACCGTCTGACGACATGTGAGCCAATGAATCCGGCACCTCCTGTGATGAGTATATTCATGGATGGTGGTTCGATATTAAATTAAAAATGGATTTTGATGAAGTATTTATTTCGTTACTGTGTATTGCTTCAAACCTATTCAAATAAACCCTTCCAAATAATTATCACGATTGATTACCTGAAATGTAGCATTTGGATAATTTTTGGTAAATGCAGTTGGGGCTTTTTGTATTTTATTACTCCACTTAAATTCAAAAGCAGAAAGTGTTCCGTCAGTAGATTTTTCAATCATGTCAATCTCTTTTTGGTCATAAGTTCTCCAGAAATAATGTTCGTTATGCATATTGTGAAAATGATTTTTCTTTATTCTTTCACTAATCATATAATTTTCCCATAAAATTCCTTCATCGTTTCTCATATTTAATGGCATCAGTTGATTGATGATGGTATTTCGAAGCCCATTATCATAAAAATACCATTTGCTACCCTTTGATATTTCCTTACGAAGATTATTTGAATAGGCGCCTAAGCTAAAAATTACAAACACTTGTGACAAGAGATTCAAATAATGTTCTACCGTATTACGGCTCAAACCAACCTTTTGGGCAAGCTCGTTATATGAAACTTCACTACCGACCTGAAATGCAATCAGTCGTAATAGGTTTAACATTTTTCCTGAATTTTTAATGCCGTCAACTGTCAAAATATCTTTTAGCATGTACGAACTTACTATGGATTTTAAATAGTTTGTTCTTTCTGCTACCGTATTCAACGTGTAAAGCTCAGGAAATGAACCAAATATCAATCTTGTTTCTAAATTTTTATAGGTATCTACAGGCGTTTCTACTGTATTTAACTCTTCTTGTGAAAAGGGAAAAAGATAAAAGGAAGACGCTCTGCCAACGAGCGGTTCTCCCGTTTTGTTTAATAAATCGAAGGCGGATGATCCTGTGGCAATCACTGAAAGTCCCTGAACATTATCTACAAGCAATTTTATACGTTTCCCTATATCGGGTATCACTTGGGCTTCATCAATTGCCAGTAAGTTTAAATTGCCAAAATACTCTTGAAGCCTTTTTATCGAATTTACCTCTAACAATTGTTGAGTGTCAATATCTTCACCATTTAATAGTTGATATTTACCATTAAATTGGCTGAGAATAGTATTAAGCAATATTGTTTTGCCGACCCGTCTTGCACCAAAAATAAGCGTTGCTTTTTGTGGCTTAATACTTTCTACAATTTGTTTCTCAATAATCCGTGTTATCACGATATTCGGCTATTTTTAACCCAAATTACGTATTCGAAATTAACTTTATGAAAATGCTCCTTCAAATCTATATTGGTACTCGGTTTTTTGTCCTCGACATATTAAAACTATGACTGCGGAATAAAAACTCCGAACCTCATAGTTATTTTGTATCATTTCTCTTCGCAACAAAGTCTAATGAGTAATATGGGTTTAACAAAAATAGTAAAATCATTCAATATATTGAATAATTTTACTATAAAATAATTCAATACGTTTCAACAAATGCACCCTATGAGATTGTAAAACATCCAACAGGGTTGAAAATCTGACAAAACCCCATTGCATATAAACTATTTTATCTACCTATACTATCATAGTGAAATCCCATTTCTTGTATCATGTTCACGTCATAAATATTGCGACCGTCAAAGATGGCATTATTCTTTAGTAGTTGTTGCATCCGTTTAAAATCAGGTGTGCGAAATTCGTTCCACTCTGTGATGATAGCAAGTGCATCTGCTCCTTCTAAGGCTTGGTACTCATTTGTACAGAATTCGACTCGATCACCAAAAACCTTTTTTACATTGTCCATCGCTTCAGGATCATAGGCCTTGATGCGGGCACCTTTATTGAGTAATCTCGATATAATCGTCAGTGCCGGTGCCTCCCGAATATCGTCTGTATTGGGTTTGAAGGCAAGTCCCCACACTGCAATGGTCTTATTGGCTAGGTTGCCATCAAAATATTTTATGATTTTGGTGGACAATATTTCCTTTTGCAGATCATTGACCTTCATTACGGCATTCAAGATCTTAAAATCATACATTTGGTCCATCGCTGTTTTAGCGAGTGCTTGAACATCTTTAGGAAAGCATGAACCACCGTAACCTACACCGGGAAATAAAAATCTTTTACCTATGCGGCTGTCGCTACCCATGCCTTTTCTGACCATGTCCACATCTGCTCCCAGTAACTCACAAAGATTGGCAATCTCATTCATAAAGCTGATCCGCGTAGCTAGATAGGAGTTAGCAGCATATTTTGTCATTTCAGCGCTGCGCTCATCCATAAAAATAATAGGATTTCCCTGTCGGACAAACGGTTCATAGAGTTGGGTCATGATGGTTTTTGCCTTTTCAGATGAAGTTCCTATGACTACTCTATCGGGTTTCATAAAATCATCAACCGCTACACCTTCTCTCAGAAATTCGGGATTGGAGACCACGGAAAAGAGGTCTTTACTGAGCTTTTTGCCTAGTACTTCAGCCACTTTTTCAGCAGTACCGACTGGCACCGTGCTTTTATCAACAATGACCTTATAGTCTGTTATGATGTCGGATAGATCTTCGGCTACTTTCAGTACGAATGATAGGTCTGCTGACCCATCGGCCCCTGGAGGAGTAGGTAGTGCTAGAAAGATGATTTCTGCATTTCTGACACCATCAGCCAGATCGGTAGTGAAATGCAAACGACCTTGTTTAGTGTTGCGCTCAAAAAGAATTTCTAGGCCTGGCTCATAGATAGGCACATGACCATTTCTCATTTTTTCGACCTTAGTTGCATCAATATCAATGCAAGTCACTTGATTGCCGGACTCTGCGAAGCAAGTGCCAGTTACTAGTCCTACATATCCTGTTCCTACTATTGCTATGTTCATTGTATTAGTTTTGTCTGAAGATTGAATTTAAGTTTGAAGTTGAAGTTTGATATATTAATAAACTTGATTTTGAATATTCATTTTTATGATATACGTATTCATAATCGCTCCATCCATGGACCTATCTACGCTCCGATATTTTTCTGCTTCAAGTATTGATTCATGTGATTAGAGTTGCCATCTACACAGAGACTCCGATGGATAAACATTCATAAAATTTAATCAAAAAATTGCTGCACGATGGTAATTATGTGTTCGAGTTGCTCATCAGTCATTTCGGTGTGTATAGGTAGCGAGATGACTTCTTTACACAGTGTTTCAGTGTGTTCTAGATAGTCAATACCGCGAGCAAACGGTTGGAATGCTTCCTGTTTGTATAATGGTACAGGATAGTAAATCATAGATGGAATATGATGATCATCCAAGTATTTTTTGAATTCGTCTCTGCGCCCATCTTTGATGCGGAGCGTATATTGATGAAAAACATGAGTACTCTGTGGAAATCGCTTTGGTGTCTGTACTTGCGGTATTGATGCGAAAGCCTTATCGTAATATTCGGCAACCTGTCGTCTTGCATCACAATAATTGTCCAAATGTGGCAATTTAGCGGATAAAACGACGGCTTGAATCGAATCCAGACGGCTATTGCAGCCTATGACGTCGTGGTAATATCGTACTGACTGTCCGTGGTTGGCGATTTTATGTAGCAAGTCTCCCAGCTCATCGTCATTAGTGAAGATGGCGCCACCATCGCCATAACAACCGAGATTTTTTGAAGGATAAAATGAAGTACAACCTATGTGACCGATAGTACCGGTTTTGGCTGTTCGGCCATCGCTGAAGGTATAATCAGCACCTATAGCCTGTGCATTGTCTTCGATTATGTACAGATGATGCTTTTTTGCAATCTCCATGATAGCCTCCATATTAGCAGCTTGGCCGTAGAGATGAACAGGAACGATGGCTTTTGTCCTAGGCGAAATGGCATGGATGATGCTTTCGATGCTGACATTAAAAGTGTCTGGGTCAACATCCACCATGATGGGCGTAAGTCCTAGCAAGGCGATGACTTCAGCTGTAGCTACATAAGTAAATGCAGGTACAATGATTTCATCACCGGGTTTAAGTCCTACCGCCATCATTGCTATTTGTAAAGCATCCGTGCCATTAGCACATGGTATGACGTATTTTACACCTAGGTAGGCAGCCAGTTCTTGTTGAAATTGTTTGACTTTAGGGCCATTGATAAATGCAGTGGTATCTAATACTTCCTGAATACCGCTGTCTACTTCTTCTTTTATTTTAAGATATTGGGACTTTACGTCCACCATTTGTATATTCATATTAATTATGTATTGAATCGTTTATTTTGAATAAAGATGTTAGCATATCGTTGAAGCATATAAAGCTACCACTTTTGTATCTTTTACGCCTTATAGTTTGGTTTATTTTGGTTAGAAAGTGTAGGGAACTACCTTGATTTAAGACATGGCTTCGCCGTCGATGCGTCGCAAATACTTGTCATCGGATGTTTTTTTAGTTAGATAATAAATGCCTGAAAATCAGGCGATTTTATGTAGTTGTACCGGCTTTAGGAGCGACATCGCAATGTTGATACGCAGCTGAAAGCCTATATTTTCAAGTTCGATTACAAAATTCTTTTTCCCTGCACGGGATATGATTTTTCCTTTGAGTCCGATTAATTGTCCGGAGGTGACTTCTACTTCATCACCTAGATTATAAGCGTCTGCACTTATGGGCTCGATGGCATCCACCATTCCTGTCACTCGTTTTAAAATGTCAATTTCTGCATCCGATACCGATATAAGATCTTTTCCTTGTTTTAGAAATTTCAATACATATTCTGTATCCAGTACTGGCACATAATCGCTTTTGTTGATATGTACAAAGATGTAGCAATTGATGAGCGGCAGCTCGGTATGTTTGATTTTACGTGCGTATCTTCGGGTTTTACTGATGAGTGGTAGATAAACCTCTATTTGCTTTTTTCGTAACTGCTCGGCAACAAATTTTTCGCATCTAAACCGGGTATAAACGGCAAACCATCTTTTTTCTGTGTCAGATAGATGATTGATGTTGGATGTATGATTGATGACTGATCTCGTTTCCATATTGCAACCACTAATTTTGCCAAAGTAATAAAGAATTTTCCTCAAGCTCTGTTTTAAGCTCAGAGACGATCTCTTTTGATGAGTAAACAATATACCTGATTCTGCGGTGGATATGCCGCTCCACCTTTTCAATGAGTTCAGCCAGATAAGTTTTATTGATATTTCCTATAAATACCAGATCGATGGTGTGATGATCAAGCCCACTAGCAAAGGCGCCTGTAACATATACTTTAGAAATATCACCAAGATTTTCAATGACATTGTCGATGATTTTATCAAACCCGATGTACTTCAACAACAAATTGTGTACATCGTTATACAGCGGATGTTCTGTATTAGCTTTGAAATATTTTTTATTACCTCGGCTGAATGAAGAAAGCATCCCTGCATCTTCAAATCGGTTAAGTTCCAGACGAATGGCGTTAGTAGATTCGCCAAACTCATTCTCCAGTCCTCTCAGATAGGCTGTGGATTTACTGTTGAGAAAAAATCTAAGCAACAGCTTGATTCGGGTCTTGGATGAAATGAGTGTCTCTAACATGATTGAGTAGAAATATTACTCAAAGATAAAGTGTTTTTTCAATTAATTTACATTTTGTATCAATAATATTAAAGAAAGTATAGCCGTGGCTTGAGCAATGGAATTAGCGAGGATGTCGCCCCATTTTACATCTTCTTTCTCCTTTTCTTTGTCTTGTTTAACTTTTACGTCTTCATAGCCCACCACAATCTCTGATCCTGGTCCTACCTTTGGATAAGTCTTGAAGAAGAGGAAATTTTTAGCTTTTGTAATTTTTCCGGAAGCATCGATGACTGAGATTTTATTTCTTGCAGCGTTTTTTGCAAACCCACCTGCATATTGATCGATGTAGTAATCAGCTCGTTCGCCTTTTCTATACGGTGCATGGATTTTGCCCTGCTCGAGGATCTCTGTTCTGTATAGTTCTGATGCTTTAGTAGCACCGGATATAGTCACAATATTATTGATTTTAGGAATGTAGATTTCATCTCCTTCTTGCAAAATAATATTGTCAAATGAACGAGGATCCTTGATTGCTTTTTGTAAATCAATGATCACATATCCTAAATTGTCTTTAGTCCGCTTTAATGTGGCACCTTTTAAGAAAGCTTCTTCAGTGGTACCACCTGCTTCTTTTATTATAGATTCAATTTTAGTATTTTGACCAAGTAGCGCATAGGTGCCCGGATAGTTAACTTCACCCATCACTTTTATATTCCTTTGCAATTCAAACTTGGGTGCAGTTCTTACAAATATCTGATCAAATGGTTGTAGTTGAAAGTTGCCTCCTGCATTTTTTAGATTAAGGTTTTCATCTACACTCAACTTAGCTGCTAATACCTGTGTAGCATTATTATTTGAGAAATCTAATCGATAAATGTCAATTTTATCCATGGCAGCTTCTTGTCTTAGACCACCTGCCAACAATAATACATCCTTGAATGTAAGACTAGGATTGTAGATAAAATCGCCGGGATTTCTTACAGCTCCATCTACATGTATAAAAGACTGGTCTGCATAATTATTTCTGGAGTATATCATCAGGCTGTCTCCGGGTTCAAGACTGATATCGTCAGCAGAACCTGGATGTTCCAGTACATTTTTTAAGTTAAATGATATATATTCATATGATTTTACGTCCGCTTCTTTTTTTCTGAATATAAAGGCAAATGCCTGCATGGCATCCTCTCTGGGACCACCAGCAAAAAATAATGCATCTGAGACCTTAAGATTTTTGCCATTATCCAGTGCAAAATTTACAGGTTTTCGCACCGCTCCGCTGACTTTAACCGTGTATGTGTCACTAAAGTCTGCCTTAGATGAAATAATGAGCTCATCACCTCTTTGTAATTCTAAATTGGCTGTCGAACTTGGATCGGATAGAATATTGTGGATATTGACAAATTCGTATCTTATGGTTTTGTAATCATCGTTGTAGCGCTTTAAATATGCAATGTCAGTGATGGCATGGTCTAAAAGCTTTCCTTTATTAATTAGATCAGACAGTTTGTCATTTTGAGTGATGGCATATTTACCGGGATTTTCTACTGCTCCGGAGATACTTGCTTCATTTTTAATCAGGGTATTGATTACATTGATTGTGACGACATCTCCATTGTAAAGCTTAAAAAGAGACTTGTTTTTTTCTAGCTCATAAAGGTTAACGTCAATGATGCGAATGGAATCACCCTCAATTCTACGTACCTGGATATTACTCTTTAAAGCATCTGCAGTTAATCCACCTGCGTATCTGATGAGATCAGTTAGGGTTTCATTTTCAATCAGCTCATACTTAAATGGCCGATTAACAGCACCCTGAATGGTTATTTTTTTATCAGCTACCGGTACGTTGATAAAATCATTTTCAGCTAGGTAGTAATCTTGACTGATGACAGGATTTTGTAGGTATTGATAAACATCAATCGTCACCGGCTTTTTGCCTGCGCGTAGCAATTGAATCTTTCTAACACTACCTAAATCAGTTGGCCCTCCAGCTGCTACAAGTGCATTGAATGCAGTATTGACAGCAGAAATATTAAAGGTGCCATTCGTAAATACTTCGCCTACAATATTGACATTCAGTGTTCGTGCGGTAGTTACGGTCAGTTCAAAATTTTCTTTTTGGAAATAATAGTAATTTCTCATACGTGATGCTAGCAACTCTTCAGCTTTAGCAATGGTAAGTCCGCCAATGTAAAATCTTGGCATATTAGTTGGTTGGATGTAGCCATCTTTTTCAATTTCTACTGCAAAATTCTCTCTTGTCGGGCCCCAAATAGAAATAGCTACTTTGTCGCCTGGTCCTAAAACGTAAGACTTGGTTGGCTTTGCATCTTCTGACGTTCTGAATAATTTGAGTGACTTATCTCTGAATATATGCTGACCATAAGTATCTGCTCTGGGCAATTTATTTTTAGCATTTTCTTGTATTTTTTCAGCAACGGCTTCTTCTATGGTAGCTCCATCCTTGACTGCTTTTTGAATTTCGGTGGCCTGAGGAGAAATATTCTCAAGTTTATCCACTGATCGGATATCATCCGGTTTAGACTCCGGAGTAGTGGTTTTTCCAGTAGTAGTCGATGATGGTTGTGTTGTGCCATTTCTCTTTTCGGCATCCAGCATGGCCATTACTTCTTCAGCTGCTTTTTTAGCTCTAGCCACATCTGCAGGATTATCTGGATTGATGGCGTCGGGATTAACGCCTTTTTTAATCATTTCAGTTTTAAAGCGGTCGGCATCATAACCTCTTTTTTCGAGTTCAGCACGAGCTGCAGCTTCTGTTATATTTTGTGCATACGTCCACTGAGCGGTGAAAAGTGCCATCCACAAGAAGAATAATATTTTGATTTTCATGTTATGTCAGTTATTCAGCGATATTTCCGTTTTTATAAATTCTAATATATAACGTTGATTTCTGCCTTTTAGCGTTTTACAATTATTGATTTTTCTAAACTCCACTACTCAATATTAAATCGCAATACAAGAATCAAGTAATACGGCTTTAATAAAAGTACAAAGTTAAAAAAACATATATTATTTTAATGTTTAATTTATAAAAAGCTTAAATTTCATAAGAATTCAATGGTTAGACGGTTCAATAGTCGTAGGTCACATCAGCGAGATTGATGCGGATACCTCCACCAAAGTAGTGCTGATCGATTGGCTCTTTGACTTTAGTTTGTCTCCACATAGCTTTGAGATCAATAAAATAATTGTGGAAAACCTCATAACTGATGTCCAGGTTGATGGCAGTTACGGTCGTTTTGATACCTTGAGCTATTACATTGTCATAATCTTGCTGTCTGGTCGTGTAGGGCTTAAGAATATTTCCACCCCAGTTTTGATTTTTAGGATCTGTTCCATAGACTGCATTGAGTCCACGTGCCTGGATATACAACCTATTGATGGGTTTATACCTCAAAATGATGATGGTTTCTTTGAAATTAGCTCCCAAAGGGTGAGCCAAAGGCTGATTGTAGTGAGAATAAGATCCAACAGAATAGTAAGGAAAGGCGGATAAAGTGTCATTATGGGTATAAGTATAAGGTCTGACTACATTGTATTCGGCCTGTAGATCCAGATGATCAATACCTAAAACATTCATGTATTTAAGGCCTAATTGAACACCGAATTTATTGGCCCACCATCCGGACTGTTTTTTTATTTCAGATATTTTAAATTCGTCTAATAAAAGCTGTCCGTAAAGTGAGATGCCTTTGATAGGATTCCATTTGGTATTCAGTCCTACCAACACGTTGTCAGGGCTGTCCAAGGAGTGTTCCACCGCCCTATACAGAATTATAGGATTCAGGTATTGAAGTTCAAAGTGATTTTCTCTGCCGAAAATGACGGATTCAAACAATCCAATCTCAAAGTGGTTAGATGGCTTGAAAGCTAGATAATGCATAGCCGTATATTTCTTGGGCAAAATACGATCGCCGGGATTGACAACAGTTGAAATGGGTGCGAGCTCAGCAAACAGGTTTTGGTAATGAAGTTTCCAAACTCTGGTATTGAATTTAAGATAAAAATAATTAGGGCTAAAATCAGATAGGAGCAGTGATCTATATCCATTGCCAATAAAGTGACTGCCGTGTCCTAATTCAGCAGCGATACTTTTTGATAGGTTAAATCCCACATAAGCCTTGGTTTGAAAATAGTCGTATCCTTTGAGATTGTCAATAAAACCTGACTGGTAACGCTTATAAAATCCGGATCCGGGAATGGTTTTGTATTCTTGAATCCAATCTTCCGTGTAGTAGGGAAATGCTCTTTGATTTTCAAGCAGTTGGGTTTGAAAATAGACTTTTTCATCTATATATCCGCGGACATCTATACCTCTCGTATTTTGAAATACAATGTCCGGATTATTGACTTGATGGAGGTAATTAATTTCGACGACTGGATTGACATACATTTGAAAGGAGCTGGTTTCTACCTGCCAGAAATTAGCTGGCGTTTTGTAGAAATATTTTAGGATAGGTTGTTGATGAAAAGCTGACTGACTGATGTCTGCATTTGCATTGTCATTGTCATTAGCCTCCTTGTACTCGTTTTTAAATAATTTATCAATCGCTTTTTTAATAAATCCACCACTGCTTTTCCTATCTAAAAATTCATAATTATCAGAAAAAGCGTGCCGTAGATCGTATCGGTCTTTAAAAGTCAGATAGTCATTTTTCCATGTATTTTTGAAGAAATTTATTGTACGTTTACGGTCATAATTATTGATGCCATTGGTCATTGTTGTGTCTGCCATTCGCAGTATTTCCATTCGATCATAGGTGTGATAAGCCGGATCGCCGCGCAAAATTTCTGGCGACTGAGCACAAGTTTTTTTTTCGGTCATCAGAATGATGATTAAAGTAGAAATCATTAAAAAAAATCTCATAGCATTAATATTGAAGGTGCGTACAAAGGTAATGATTTTTAAAAAAAATATTGATTTATGCTTTTGTAATATAATAATATTGATATTTGTCTCAGTTTTTAACAATTAAAACATAATCTTATTGGACGCAGCTGGATTTCTTTGGCAGAGTATTAGGAACTTTAAGGAAATGGGGACAGTCGTGCACAGCAGCCCTGCAATGTGCAAAAAAATGACTGCTTTTATTGACCATGAAAAGGATAAAATCATTATTGAACTTGGTGCAGGAGATGGAGTGATAACTCAGTATATACTAGATAAAATGGCACCGGATGCCAGACTTTATTCATTTGAAATCAATGAAGAGCTTTGTGCTACAATTAGAGAGAAAATAAATGACAGCAGACTGGTTTTAATAAATGGAAGTGCTGAAAATGTAGAACTATACATGCAACAATATGGGGTTGAAAGGGTTGATCATATTATTTCAGCATTGCCATTTGTATTATTTCCTGAGGCGCTTACTGAAAATATATTGATGAGTTGCCGAAGATTGTTAAAGCAGGGACATTATTTTATACAGATGCACTACACACGCAATTTAATTAAAATATATCAACGGATCTTTGGACAAGTTAAGGTGTTTAGCGTGCTTATCAATATTCCACCTGGATATGTATTTAAGTGTGGTAGTTAGGATAAAGGTGTGGCGAGTGCAGCTAAATGATGACTAGCGTTTTCCTGATTTTACTTTCTTTCGCACAGATTTGCTAAATAAATTGGACTTACCACGTTTAGTAGATTCCATATCAGGGTTATTGTACTTTTCCTCAAGTCCACATCCTTCTTTAGTTTTGCAAGAATCCATAATGGTGATGAATCCAAAACAAAAGATACAAAATATTAAACCTTTATATATTTGTCGCACTTAAAGGGAGTTTGGTTTATGCAAAGTTAATGTCAAAAAATGTAAAATAAAAGCGTTTAACAAAAATTTAAGTCATAACTTAGAGATTAAAAATATATAGAATAGAAAGCTTAAATGGCAAATTCATAGTAAAATTGGTGTTTTGGAGGCGTATTTGGATAATTTTATGAATTAATTTTTTGCATATATATGAAATAAACCTACTTTTGCGCCCGAAATTATATTTTTAGTATCAATAACGTTATTAAAATGAACAAAGGAGATTTAATCAATGCAGTTGCAGAAGCTGCCGGAATCACTAAAGCTCAAGCCGGAAGTGCAGTAGATGCTGTTTTCGGAAGTATTGAAAAAGCACTGAAAGGTGGAGACAAAGCTGCATTTGTAGGCTTTGGTACTTTTTCTACAGCTCACAAGCCTGCAAGAGAGGGTAGAAACCCTTCTACTGGTAAAACTATCAAGATTGCCGCTAAAACTTCAGTGAAGTTTAAAGCAGGAAAATCATTGACTGACGCAGTAAATTAATTAGAGAAAACCAGGTTTTCTTTCATTAATCAAGATAGAGAGGTTATACAACTGAAAATGTATAACCTCTTTTCTTTTTTTGTGGTTTTGAATTTATCTATGAAAATGAATATTAAAACTCACTACTTTAATTCAATGTACAAATGCTATTTTTTATCTATTTTAGTGACTAGATACCAAAACCATGAGGTGAAAAAGGCATATACAAAGAGCGGTAGCTGTCCTTCCAGATGGGTTTCATAGGTAAAACTAAAGACTGCAGGAATAAAATAAGTCATCAACCATACATTTTTTCGGAGATGACGGTTAAAAAAAGGATAAAGTGTGTGCGCAAGTATCACCATTAAGCCTATCAGTCCTCCACCTGCAGCATAGACTATAAATTCGCTGATAGGAGGAAAACGAGACGCTTCGTTCATCTCCGGCAAATTCGCATCATACCATTCACCCGCCTTTGCTCTCATACGACTGAATCCAGCTCCTAATGGCCAATGATCTTTCATCACTGATATACCTGCTTTTATGGAATAAAACCTGACTGCGTCACTCAACCCATCTCGGTACTCTCCTTTGATATAGTGGCTAAAGTCATATCGAATATAATTGACCCTTTCTTTTAACGAAGGAATGGTATTGACAGCAACGATAAAGAATATAGCCAATAACAAAGGCAAGATTCCAAGCAGCCATTTTTTGCCTTTTGGCAATATCCATGCAAAATATACCATGATGCTAATATACATCATAAGCAGCCCTGTCTTTGAGCCAAGAAAGTGAATAAATAATGCCTGAATAATGATATAGACAACTAACATACTTTTTAACCATCTTTCGGGCTTACGTATTATTTCATACATGGCCATAATCATGCTGATGACAATGACCCACGAAATACGGATGTGATCACTATAGGATAAGACTTTCATTACTTTTGAATACTTGTAACCCTCTAGAATTTTTGACATATTCAAGCCATAATTCACAATACTATAGAAGGTAGCTACAGACATGGATATGATCACGATATAGTGAATGATTGATATATATTTCTGGTTTGGTTTAAAAGCAAAGACAAAGGCAGGAAATAAAATGAGCAGACATTTCATAATGCCATTTTCCATGTAAAACTGACTGCCGTCCACAATGATGTCGCTGATTAATGGTACGAGAGCCATCAACATAAAAGTCCACATCCATTGGTTTTTAAACAACCATCCTAAAGACCGGATGTGCCATAGAGCATATATCCCCGCGAAAAGAAAACCCACATTAGACACTACACGATTAGCTAAAAATCCGACGATAAGCACTACAATGATGATAGTGGCAATGATCGCTTTCCATTTATTTTGCTTATCGTTTGTTAACTCAATTACTGGGCCCATTTTTGAGATATAAAGTCGCAAATATAATCAAACGGCGTTAATCACAGATCAACATAGGGTTAAAAGAAAATATCAGCTCTTTCCAAAATTAATAAATGATGAGTGATTTAGTTTTGTAATAATTTAAACCACCCTTTCCCGTTTTAATCCATGTAAAGTCACTATCTTTACGGCTTGTTTAAAATAATTCCATAGATATGTCATCAGATATATTTGCAAAAGTCCAAAGCGTGCTAGATTCCATCAAGGAGGCTTCAGTGACGAATAGTCAGGAACTTGAAACCTTCAGGATAAAATACCTAGGTTCAAAGAATGAAATCAAAGCCTTATTTGGTGAAATAAAAAATGTAGCCAATGAGCGTAAAAAGGAATTTGGTCAGTTACTCAATGATGTCAAAAAAGCTGCTGAGGATAAGTTTGAACAGTTTAGAGGCGAAATAGAAAGCGGGGATGTATCCTCCGGTGCAGGAGATTTGGACCTGAGTGCGCCATCAGAACCACTGGAAATAGGTTCAAGGCATCCGGTATCCATTATTTTGAACCGGATTATCCGGATCTTTGAACGCATAGGGTTTGCTGTCGCTGAGGAAAGAGAAATTGAGGACGATTGGCATAATTTTACTGCAATGAATACTCCTGCCGACCATCCGGCCAGAGATATGCAGGACACCTTTTATTTGAAGGACTCTACCTCACAGCTACTTCGTACACATACTTCGTCAGTACAGGCTAGAATAATGACTAGTCAGAAACCACCTATTCGAATCATTGCTCCGGGTAGAGTTTATAGGAATGAAACCATCTCATCTAGATCACACTGTCAGTTTCATCAGGTGGAAGGATTGTATATAGATAAGGACGTTTCTTTTGCAGACTTAAAACAGACTTTATTGTACTTTGCCCGTGAAATGTACGGTGTGGATACAGAGATCAGACTGCGACCTAGCTTTTTCCCTTTTACAGAGCCTAGTGCAGAGATGGATGTGTATTGGGGACTCAATAATGAAGATGACTATCGCATCACAAAAGGGACAGGTTGGTTAGAGATTTTAGGCTGTGGTATGGTCGATCCTAAAGTATTGGAAAACTGTGGTATTGATCCAGAGGAGTATAGTGGTTTTGCTTTTGGAATGGGTATAGAGCGTCAGGCCATGCTTCAATACAAAATTACAGATATTCGCCAGCTTTTCGAAAATGATACTAGGTTTTTAAAACAATTTTCCGGCGTGATGTAATGGACAAACACAGAAATAAAGCCATCTGGATGACGGTAGCAGCTGCCTTATTCTGGAGTACCGGCGGTCTGTTTATAAAGATTTTACCTCAGGATGCACTAACTATTGTCGGCTACCGTAGTTTTTATGCTGCACTTTTGTTTATTCCCATATTTGGGAGAAAGTTGCTGCTCTTTAATCGAATCACGTTGATCACGGCATTATTCTATGCGCCACTGCTCATTATGTTTGTTACTGCAACTAAACTCACCACTGCCGCCAATGCAATATTTCTGCAATACTCGGCACCAGCTTTTGTGTTGATAGCAGAGCCATATTTTACTAAAACAAGACTTAAAAAAATCAATATCATCACAGTGGTATTATGTTTTATCGGTATGACGCTGTTTTTTGTAGAACAATTCACACGTCCTGAAAGCTGGCTAGGGATATTAATTGCCGCAGGAAGCGGCATTGTGCTCGCTGGATTTTTATTAGGGCAAAAGATGAATCGTTCTGAATATCAACCAGGAGCGGTCTTCTGGGGCAATATCCTAGTTTGCCTTTTCACACTGCCATGGATTATCAACACACCGTTACCGACGATGGCTGAAAATGGCTATCTCATGTTGTTAGGTTTTGGACAATTGGGGCTGGGATATGCTTTGTTTGTATATGGCCAAAAATATCTTCCGGCACTTGAAAGCTCACTCATAGGAATGATAGAGCCTTTGTTGAATCCTGTCTGGGTATTTATAGGATATGGAGAGAATCCCGGTTTATGGGCAGTGGCAGGTGGGTTGCTCATAATAGGCACACTTGTGTTTAGAATGTACTGGCTTGAAGTCCAAAGCAAAAAGTCAGGTTTGACGAAAGCAGTTTAACCCATATTGCTCATTAGACTTAGTGACGAATGGAAGTGATACAAGATAGTTATAAGGCTCGGCTTTTTTATTCCGCAGGTACAGTTTTACTATGTCAAGGACAGAAAAACGAGTAACGAAATAGATATGAAGTAGCATTTTTATGTAGTAAATTTCTAATGTGTAATTTGGGTTTATTATAGTTTGTGCAAAAATGAAATAAAAAAAGCCCATTCTGAAGTTCAGAAGAGGCTTCTATTGTTGACCCACTAGGACTCGAACCTAGAATAACAGAACCAAAATCTGCTGTGTTGCCGATTACACCATGGGTCAGCATTTTTAAAATGGTGCGCAAAGATAAAAGGATTTAAATTAATTTTGCAATACTATTATGAATTTTTTTAAATTTCTCAAGGATTCTTTTCCTATCTTCGCGGCGAATTAATTTGGAAGTATGAAGTCTTCATGGTCGGATTTTTTTAACAATCGAAAGAAAATTCTTTCTTTCTTTGCTTTGGTAGTCTTAACTATCCTTGTTGCAATATTATTTTCCAAATTTTTAATATGGAATGAATCCCGAATTGGAAAAATATTTAATGACCCAATATTGGGGAGATTTAAACCTATTAATGTGAGTGCTTTAATCGGCGTCCTCACAAATGGAGCTATTTTTTTAGCGATTTTGAGTTTATTGAAACGGCCTTCTACGACTATTTACTTGCTTGTAGCCATCACAATGATGTGTATTATTAGAGGGTTGTCTATTTATTTGGTAGTACTGGAGCCACCTGTTAATATCATTCCTCTGAGAGACCCGCTATTGGAATTGTCATTTTACCAAGGACAAGTATTGCTTAAGGATTTATTCTTTTCAGGTCATACTGCCAATATCATTTTGAGTGGCTTACTTGTAGAAAATGTGCGAACCAAAAGGATTATTATTTTTTTAGGTCTTGTAGTAGGTGTGTTGTTAGTATTACAGCATGTCCATTATAGTATTGATGTCTTAGCGGCACCTGTATTTGCCATACTGACGTATAAACTTAGTATTTTGATTGGCAATTTATGGATTATTAATACTACCGGTATCGAAAAACGACATGGTAAAATATGGGATGAACTCGGATTTATATCTAGGGCTAAAAAATTATCAGGCCCTAAAACATAGCATTACCACAGCGTCAATTAAAATATAAACGTAAGGTTGCTATGTCTTTATGACCTGATAATGGTTAAACCTTAAATGTGGTACTAGCAATTAATTCTATGATGAGCCAAAATACTTCTAATTAGTTGCTTCACTAATCATATCTTTATAACCCAAGCGTGGGTCAATAATGCGCAATAGCCCCTAATACATTACTTTTTTCACTCATTACGAACAATAATACATCCGAATTAAGGCTCTTTTGGATTATTTTCCTCCGAAAAGCTTTCCTAATACAGACTTAGCTACATTTTCAATCAGACCTCCACCAGAAGCACTACCGCCACCAAGGATTTGGTCCAGAATGGAACTAGCTGAAGACTGGGTATTGACCGTTTTAGTTGCTCCAGTCAGAATGTCAAGTAAACCTCCACCTCCGCTTTGTTGAGTAGGTGCACTATTATTAGACTTGCCCAAAAAACCGAGAACTATTGGAGCAAGCATCATCATCATTTTTATGATTTTGCCAGTATCAATGCCACTTGCTTTAGAAATATTATCTACTGCGGTGGTTTGTTCATCGCCTAAAATATGCTTAAGAATGCCTGCTCCATTGGCTGTCTTAGGATTACTAGTTTGCATTGTGCCATTTAGAAAACCTGTCAGGTCGTCCAGAATGCTTCCATCGTGATCTTTTTGTAGGGCGTTTTGCAAGCTACTTTCACCTTCAGGTGTGCTAGCATTTTTTGTAAGCCCATTGAGTAAAGTGGCGAATATACCATCGACGGCAACATTCGTTTTCTCATTGTTGTCAAGACCAAGCTGATTGCCTACCTGATTGATAATGATATCCTTCAAGGGGCCTTGTAATAAATCTGAAATGTCCATTTGAAATGTTTAAAATTTAATAATTGAATGTATCGAAAATCCGATATGCAATGATAACAATAATTCTACAAAAAAATTCATTTATTATTGAACTAAAATAGGAGTTGAGAATTTCGGAATGATATTTGTAATATTAAATTAAATAAAAGCATAATATATATGATCAGTAAAAATAAGATTGTTGTGTTAATTTTAATGCCAGTTATATTGATGTCGTTTACCTCTATAGGCAATAAAAAATTAACAGAAGATTATATTTCTGCATATAAAAATATTGCGATAAGCGAAATGTATCGGACAGGAATACCTGCTAGTATAAAAATGGCACAAGCTATGCTTGAATCTGATATAGGACGCAGTCCACTGGCTGTTCAGGCCAATAATCACTTTGGTATCAAGTGTGGTGGTAACTGGGATGGAGCCACTTACTTTCAACTCGATGATGACAGAGGAAATGATGGTACGCTCGTAGAGAGTTGCTTTCGGTCATTTTCCAGTCCCGAAGCATCATTCATAGCACATTCTGATTTTTTGACAGACCCTGCCAAAAAATCTAGGTATGGCTTTTTGTTTGAACTTAGCAGTACAGACTATGAAGGGTGGGCAAACGGATTGAAGTTTGCCGGTTATGCTACGGATCCTACTTATCCATCAAAACTAATAAAAATTATTGAAAAGTATAAATTGTATGAACTAGATGATGCGCCTAACAATGGTGTCTATGCTGATAATACCCAACAAGAGGAAACGCCGAAGACCAATCCATCAGTCAAGGATGAACCTATGCTAGTTAATGATAACTATGATGAGTCACCTAGTCATAAAGACAAATATAATCGACGTAATAAAACTTCTATTCGTATAAGCAGAATCAATGGGTTGAAAGTAGTTGTAGCTAACGGTGGAGAAACATTAGCTCAAATTGCATCAAAATATGGTATCAGAGCTTTCGAATTGCAGGAATATAATGAAAATATCACTGGTCCTGACTATGTATTAGGTGTAGGAGAGAAAGTATATCTAGAAAAGAAAAAGAAAAATATCGAAGGAGAAGCTCAGTTTCACGTTGTTAAAAAAGGTGAAACTATGTATTCGATAGCACAAGCATATGGGATTAGACTGGAGAGCCTTCTGGCAAAAAACAATCTGCCTGAGGATGCAATGCCGCTTACAGGTGAGCAAATTAGCCTTGTGAAGCATTTGAGCCAAAAACAGACACCACGATATAAGCTGGTGGAAAGATTTGATGCCTACGTGGACCTGGGTGCATTAAGATAATTAGGAGATATTAAACTTTTTCTACCTCTTCTAAATTATTATGTTTAGATATTAGTGAGTGATATGGATCAGGACACCATTAGTCTTAATAAGTATATAAGCGATTCAGGACTTTGCTCCAGAAGAGAAGCGGATAAGTTGATCGAAGAGGGCCGAGTTTATATCAATGATCATCTTGCACGAAAAGGAAATAGAGTTGGGCACGATGATGTAGTTTATGTCAATGGCAAAGAGGTCAAATCTGGAAGAAAAACTGTGTATATTGCATTACATAAGCCAGTGGGAATTGTATGTACTACTGATGCCCGTGAGCCGGATAATATTATTGATTATGTAAAATATAGCGAAAGGATTTTTCCTATAGGCCGACTGGATAAAATGTCGCAGGGACTCATCCTTTTGACGAATGATGGAAATATTGTCAATAAGATACTCAGAGCAGGTAATAGACACGAGAAGGAATACATCGTAACAGTAGATAAAGATATAGATCAGGCATTTGTAAAAACAATGGAGGCAGGTGTACCGATCCTTGACACAGTGACCAGGCCGAGTAAAGTACGAAAAATAGATAATAAGACCTTCAGTATCATACTTTCTCAGGGGCTCAACCGACAAATTCGTCGAATGTGCGAGTTTTTAGGTTATCGGGTCAAAAAATTAATACGGATTCGGATTATGCATCTCTTGCTGGATGGCATTGAATATGGTAAGTGGCGGTATCTGACTGAAGCTGAAATTAACCAGTTGTTGGAGACTACAAAAAAGTCCAAAAAATAATATGTCGGCTATAGTGAGAACAAGCCTGACGGATAAGAAAATGCCTTGCCACTAGGATAGGAAGATAAGAAAGCTTCGCATGTTTCATGGATGGTTTCGCGGACACATCGATAATTCATATTGAGTTCCTTAATAGATTTTTGATTGTCATAAAATGCATGTACAGAAGTACTCATGAATGTTTCTTTAGTCAGAATGGGTTCACTGCCAGTGAAAAATGATTTTAGTGCGTCGAGCCTCCAGTATAATGGACCATTGCTTAGAGTGACCGGTGATGATGGCCTCCTGACTTTCAATCCATCAGCTATCATATTTAAAATATCCACATAGGGCAAATTTTCGGAACTGATGATATACCGTTCACCAGTAAAGTTACCTTCTAAAGTTATGATTACTGCCTGAGCAACGTCCCGTACATCTACCCATCCATTGACACCTGAAGGATAAAACTGCATACCATTATAAATTCGTGCAAACATCTGAGGTGTGGAAGCATTCCAATTGCCTACACCTAGTACCATAGATGGATTGAGTATAGTGACATTGAGACCTTCTTCTGCGTGACCGCGCCATACTTCCTGCTCGGCAAGAAATTTAGCATGGCCATATGTGGTGTCATACGGACTATGACTAAAGATAGATTTTTCGTCAATATAGTCTTTCAGCTTTCTACGTCCCAAAGCTGCAATAGAGCTGATATGGATGAATTTAGAAACCTGATGATGCAATGAAGCATTGACGATGCTGGCGGCACTATCACTAGCGTCTTTGAGCAATTTGTTCTTATTTTTGAGATCAAAAGTCACCTGAGCAGCTGCATTAATCACCACATCTTGTCCATATAGAGCTTCCTCCATCAGTGGGTAATCTTCCATATCACCGACGATCCAATCACACTTGTCAGCGATATCTGCTATTAAAGAGGTGTCAGATGTATTTCTTTTGAGGCATGTTATGTGTCGATAGCCTTGTTTTAAAAGTAACCTAAGGATATGACTACCTATGAAGCCGGTTGCTCCTGTTAAAAAAATCTTTTTGTCTCGCTCTTCGGTTAGGGCAGATATGCTGGTCATACCGATTATGATTTGAAAACTTCAATTTCAACATTTCGTTTGACCAGATCAGTAAATTTTCCTTTAAATCTGGTGGCACGGACGATGTGGTTGTCAATCCAGTGATAGTTACCACCTCTAGGCTTACCAAATAATACTGCATGGTACTTAAATCCATGCTTACGTAACCACATTTCAGTGACCTCTCGGTGCTCTTCAGTCCTGGAAGTAAAAAAAGTGATAATATGTCCTTCGTCATACCACTTATTACATATAGTCAGAGCATCGGGATATGGATCTACAGTGCCCATTCTCTCCGGTTCTTCATTGGGTACATCATCACAGATGGTTCCATCAATATCGATTAGAAAATTCTTGATATTTTCCGGGAGCTTAGGGCTGATGCTTTCACCTTTTTCGTTTTGCGCAGGTATGAGTTTACTGTCCATAAGAGTCATTTTATTATATAAGATGAAAATATTAAAAAGTAATATAGTTTTGAGGATTGACAAACTTGCCATCAAACCACATTTCAAAGTGTAGATGAGGTCCCGTTGACAATTCTCCGGTATTACCGATTATGGCGATAGCCTGACCTGTCTTGACAATATCACCTGTCTTAACAAGGAGGGCAGAGTTGTGTTTATACACCGAAACTAGGTTGCGGTTGTGCTGGATATATACACAATTTCCGGTACTGATGGATTGTTCAGCGCTAATGACAATACCATCTAGTATTGCCTTGATAGGGCTGTCTTTTGGAGCGAGAATATCCACTCCGTAATGCTGAATAGATGGCTGAAACTTGGCAGAAATAGAGCCATTGACAGGTGTCGAAAACTTAAGGAAATCCAGTTCTTTGGCTCGATTCGTTTCTTTGATATCAGCCTGATTAACTAGTTCAGGTATGATGCCACCTGAAGTTATAATGCTGTCTTTTTTACCATCTACAGTGGTATGACCTGTTCCTGACAGTAAATTTCGCAATCCTTTGGTATATACTTCATATGCTCCTATCTCAACTTCTAGCGAATCCACTTTTTTATTGAGCTCAATAAATTTTTTATTGACAGTGATATCACCATATCCAGGAATCAATCTCTTTGCCGGTGTAAATACGATAAAAGAAATCACCAGTGCAGATACTAGCATCAGCACTACACTGATTATAATATAAAAACTGAGCAGCGAAAGATTATACGACCCCACTTCTTCTAGCGTTTCTTCGTCAAGCACTGTAACACGGTAGGTGTCGCGGATTTTATCTAAGAACTTTCTTTTTGTGGTCATTTCGTCCGCCATGGACTCATTTTTTTGCAGAAAAATAAAATAATTTTAGGCAAAAGTAGTTATATTATACTTACGTGCAGCAACATTTATATTTAATTAACAAAATAACGAATTATATTTGCACCTTAATTTTAAATATTAATACTAAGTTTAATATATTTTGAAAAAAGTAATCATATATCTATTTATCGTTTCATTTGTCCTGAGTAGTGGATTGTCTTGCGTGGCAACTAAAAAACGAAATGAGACCTCAAAGGCAGGTAAGTTTTATCATAATACTACGGCCTATTACAATGGATACTGGAATGCCAATGAAATTATGAAGGAGAGCCTCATGCAATTGAGGTTAGCCAATAATGATGACTATAATAAGATACTGGAAGTAGAAGATTTTGTGTCCGTCGACAATCCTAAGATGGTCAAAGGAGATATGGATAGAATCATTGAGAAAGTATCTACAGTTGCTCAGCTGCATGAGCCAAGTGATTGGGTGGACGATTGCTATGTGATGATGGCAAAAGCACAATATGTCAAGCAGGAGTATGAAACAGCAGAGGAAACCCTTGAGTATTTTCAAGAAGATTTTAACCCTTCTAATCCTTATGGTAGAAATTATAAGAGCAAAAAACTAAAGGGCAAAGCCGCAAGAAAAGCCAAAGAAATTGAAAAAAAAGAGAAGGAAGAACAGAGAGAACAAAAAGCAAAAGAAAGAGAAGAACTCAAAAAAGAAAAGGCAAAACAAAAAGAAAAGGATCGTAAGGAGAAACAAAAAGAGAGAGAAAGAGAGCGAAAGGAAAGAGAAAAGCAGCGGAAAGAAGCCGCTAAAAATCGAAAGAAAGGGATCAAGGAAACACCTAAGTCAAAAGAGCAAGAAAAATTAGCGCCTGAAACTAAAAACACAGAAACACAAGAAACGAAAACACCCGAAGTTGCTGAAGCTCCGGAAGCGTATAAACCGATAGAGCCTAAAACTCCTGAAAAAGATAAGACAGCCTATAGTGAAGGTTTGCTTTGGCTTGCTAAAGTCTATATCAAGCGGGAGAATTGGTTTCCGGCACAGATGATTCTCGAAAAATTGAAGCCTGAGATGTTACCGAGTGAGGTAGTAAGTGAACTGGCTCCTACTTATGCTAATTTTTATATCAAACAAAAGAAATATGCAGAGGCGCTTCCTCAACTCTATAATGCAATCGAAACTGCTCCCAACAGAAATTTGAAAGGACGTTATGCTTTCATAGCCGGACAGCTACATCAAGAACTGAAAAATACAGGTGATGCTTTAAAGTATTTTGCATTGGCTGATAAATATACTAATAATCCCAAAATGAGCTTTATGTCTGAAATGGCAGTAGCCAAAAACGGCTTGATTTCAGGTCAGAAGACGAAAGAACAGGTGATCAAAGATCTTGAAAAAATGCTTAAAGCAGATAAATACAAAGATTTAAAAGATCAGATTTATTTTACGATGGGGGAAGTGGAGCAATCACAGGGAAATGAAGATAAAGCAATTGTATATTATCAGCAGTCACTAAATCATAACCTGGCAAATCAAAAACTCAAGGCTGAAGCGTACTACAATATTGCTAATATTCATTATGTGGCAGAAAACTATCTTCTGGCATCTACTTATTTTGACTCTACTAGGATGAATCTTCAACCGGAAGATTCAAGATTTGAACAGGTAAAGAAATATACTGAAAACCTCGAGGATATTGCATACAATATTTCTTTGATTAATTATCAGGATACTTTGCTCTATTTCGCAAATATGGATGAAGATAGTCGAAGAAAACCAGTGTACGCTTACCTTGAGAGAAATCAAATAAAACCTAAATCAGATCAGGAAGAACCCAAGAGTATTGGTTTGTCAACTAAAGTTATCGGATCAACAGCTGGGTCTAATTTTAATAATAGCTCGTTTTTCGCATATAATAGCCGGCAAAAGGAGAAAGGCCGCGAATCGTTTAATAAACAGTGGGGTAACATACAGTTAGAAGATGACTGGAGACGAAGTGAAAGGGCTTTTGTTGCTACCAATGGAAAAGATGACTTTGGACAGGCCGTTTCTGAGGCAGAAGGAACAAGTGAAACCGTATCCAAAGATGCCTATGAGGCCTATGTGCGTGAGATCCCTTCAACACCGATGAAAGAGCAGCAAGTGAACGATAAAATCATGTCTGCAATGTTTACACTTGGTAAGCTTTTCAGAGATAAAATTCAGAACTATGATAAGTCAGCGATGACATTAGAGAATATGCATTTAAAATATGGGCCAACACCCTATGAGCTGGATTCTTATTTCTATTTGTATCTTGATTACTTAGATTTAAATGATCAGGCTAAAGCTAATGAGTATAAGGATAAAATCATCAGGAAATATCCTGATTCAAAATATACTGCGATATTATCAGATCCGGACTTTTACAAAAAACTTAGATTACAAAAAGATAAATCTGAAATGTATTATCAGACCATTTATCGACTTTTTGAAAATGGAGATTATGTAAAGGTGGTCAGCGCTGTCCAGGATGCTTCTAATGTCATAAGTGCAGACAATCCGTATGCACCTAAAATGGGGTTGATTTATGCTATGGCTAAAGGAAATACCGAAGGAAAAGAAGCATATATCAGAGAACTTAATAAGGTGGTGTCTTCTTATCCTAATACGCCTGAACAATTAAAGGCAACTGAAATACTGAGATTTTTAGGAGGTGACAAAAATGCGTTCCTAGATGTCAAGAATTTGGATAAAATGTTCCAGCGTGACGAAACCTCCATTCATTATGTGGCTGCGGTGACTTATAATGTGAATGATGATTTACTGACTAATTTTAAAATAGCTATATCGGAGTATAATAAGAAAAACTTTAAACAGGAGAGATTGCAACTTGGTGATGCAACACTCAACATCGAAGAAAATGTTCAGATAATTCTGATTAGAAAATTTGATAATGAAGCAAAGGCAATGGATTATTATAAAAAAGTCAAATCTGAACTTGCTGAGTTTTCAGGTAATGCTGATTTTATCTTTGATGTTTTGCCTATATCACAGTCCAATTATCGTAAAATGATGGGGGAAAGGTCAGCTGTGGGTTATAGAAGCTATTTTGAAACCAACATCCTAGGCCAGTAGTCAGGAAGTTATTTTTCTTCCATGATAATAACCTAATTTTAAGACTTTATGAAGGTCATTGATGTTTTCGGAAGTTATTTTACCAGCGGCTATCACTTGAATTACAGGATGAACAGATAGTTGTAATTGCTGTAAGACGTCAATGCCATTTTCTGCTTTGTCAGCTCCACCTGAAGTGAGAATGTACTTAATGTTGCTGATCGTTTTTAGTCTGATAGCCTCACCGATGATATCTGTACAATTATCTATTGCTTTGTGAATGGTCACTTCATAGGGCAATGCAGCGAGACATAATTGTTGAATGGCGTCCATGTCAAGTTGTATTTGACCTTCGCTTGTCTGCGCCAGCGCTCCTAAAACAAATCCTGCTGGTTGTAAATGTTTTAACTCATGAATGGTCGTCTCCATTAATCGAATTTCTTCTGAGGTGTAGAAAAAATCACCAACCCTAGGTCGAATCATAACTTTGAATGGAATACTGACCGTTTTCGCTACAGCCTGTACTACTTCAAAGTAAGGTGTAAGGCCATCATGCTCTAGTTGACTGCATAATTCAAGCTGATTTGCTCCTTGCCTTTCAGCCAGAATGGCTTCTTCCAATGCCTCGACACAAGCTTCTTTGATATATAAATGCATATTAGGTGAAAAAAATTGTCGCGTTACAAAGATATAAAAAAAGAGGTACTACAATTTGCAATACCTCTACCCTAACCAAATGAAACCAAATCGTTTTACTTATTGTAATTTAGACACAAAGGTATGTCGGGTATGGGTAATCTCAAAATATCTTTTATAAAAGTTTTTAAAAACTAACACATTGTTTTGCACATATCTTTAGTAAGCATGTTAGAAAAGGATATCAATCTTATCTCCATATTTTATATAGGGCTTCCATTGCCGTTCTCATAGCTGATCGAAGATGGTTTGAAGATGGAGAGATTCATTTTGCCAATTATAATGCTGTGCTGCAATAGCGCAACACTCTTTTTTTCTGTAATATTCTTCAGGATTTTTTAATATATCATTGATGAGTGCAGCAATATAAGCAGGATGCAGATCAGATATAAGATATCCGACATTATGCTCTCCTATAATGCGTTGGTATTCAGGAAAATCCATATTTATGGATGGCAGACCGGCATGCATATAATCAAAGAATTTATTAGCTAGGGAGTAATAATAATTCAGACTTTTACTGTCCAGAAGGTTGACCCCTAACCATGCTTCACGGGCAAGAATTTGCAATTGGTCTGGTGTCTGCCAACCTGCAAAGATGATTCTGGATTTTGCAGGGCTGTCTTCGTTCATTTTGCGCAAAGTATGGCTTAAATCCCCTTCTCCTGCTATTATTAATTTAATGCTCGGAATCATCGGCATGGCGGCAATAAGCTGCTCTAGACCACGACCTTTATTCAGCATGCCCTGATATAGCAAATATTTGTTTTCTCCTGGTGGTTTTCGATCGTAGGTATTTAACATGGGTACATTGTAAATAGTATGAAATGGTACTTTGTACTTTTCAGAAAGTATAGTAGCCAGACTTTCACTCACAGTGAGCCCGCAGTTTACATGTGGGATAAACACCCTTTCAAGTGCCTCCCATATTTTTTTTACAAATTTTCTACCGGTCAGTTCCGGTACTTCAGTAAAGTACTCATGACTGTCAAATATTATTTTTCTATTGCGAATCCATTTGGCTATACTACAGGCAGCGAGCGTATCTGTATCCACACTATATATGATGTAAGGAGCATTCAAAATCAGGTATAATAAAACCCTGATGTTATATTCCATATAAAAAAAAGGTCCTTTATTAAAAAAGCACTTTAACCTTTTCTGTCTGAATTTTTGCTGCCCTAATGGTATGGAGTCTGGCTTTTGGCGACCGATGAGCATTACATCACATCCGATTTCAATCAGAGTGTTACAAATACGATGCATCCGTTGATCTTGGATTAAATCATTGGTAACTACACAATATATCTTTCTCCTTTTATTCATCTTCAGGTATTGAAATCATTCCTGAATTATCGATGTGAATCCGCCGCTCAGCTACGAAATCTTTAATAGCATTTATCACTCTTTTTCGCTTATTGAAAGGATAGAGTCCTGCATACCATTTTATATCGACTGACTGAATAGATAATGTTTTTTTGAGGTGTGCGAATATAGCATCTAGCTCTTCTTTAGTGAATGTATTTTTTGTAGATCCTAGGCAAACATCGCATCGACCACAATCTTCAACAGTCTCTCCGAAATACTGAACGATTAGCTTCTGTCGGCAGGTGACATCATTTTGAAGATAATTGATCATAGCTTGCATACGGTCAGCGGCTAGCTTTTTACGATTTAGATAGGACTTTCTATCTATGCTAAAGTATGTTTTTTCAGGCCTTGCCCTCAAAAATGTAATCTGAGGCATCGAAGCACGAGGTTTATAATCGGCCAGTCCTTCTGCTTTAAGTTTGTTGAGAAGGACAATGAGCTCATCTTCTTTGATTTTGAGTTCTGTTGCGAGTCGCGTTTCGTCAATTTTTACATAATCAGCAAATAGGCCTTCATACTTTCTAAGCATATGTGTCACCACTTTGGACAGCAGCGAAGGATTCCTATTCATATATATCAGATCTTCATGAGTGGCTAATAACATCAACCTGGAAGGTTCCTTAAAAGCTTCCGATGTGATGAGCCATCCTTCTTTTTCGAGTATGTTGATAATGTGGTATATTTTTTTTGATGGGAGAGAGGTGTATTTTGCAAAGTCGTTTAAATCAAAATCATAGGTTTCCATTACACCATAATTATGAGCAACCTTAAGATATCTGCATAAGCGATCATAAGTACTTCCAATCATTTCGAGAGATGGGAACTGATCTTCAAGATTATTGAGTGCGGTGTTGATATCTGATTGATGAATGATGGAAACAGCATAAGCATCGTTGCCATCTCTACCTGCTCTACCTGCTTCCTGATAGTATTCTTCCAGGCTTGGAGGTACATCCATATGTATCACCAGTCGAACATCAGGTTTGTCAATACCCATGCCAAATGCATTGGTCGAAACGATGATTCTCACTCTATCGCTCATCCACGAAATTTGATTTTTTGAACGGAGGTCTTTGTCCATTCCACCGTGGTATGCTACACAAGATATCCCATTGTATTGTAGCCACTGCGCTGTTTCGACCGTTTCTCTTCGGTTTCTAACATAGATGATAGTACTGCCCTTGACTCTGGATAAAATGCGGATTAATTCATTTTTTTTATCATCAGTAGAAATGATAGTCAAACCTAGATTGTCTCTTGCAAAGCTTTTTCTAAATACTTCCGGAGATTTTAATTCAAGTTTTTCTATGATATCTTGCAGCACAAGAGGAGTCGCTGTGGCTGTTAAAGCCAGTATGGTTGCTCCTGGATGTTCTTCTCTAAGTTTGATAATATTGAAATAAGAAGGCCTGAAATCATATCCCCATTGTGAGATGCAGTGTGCCTCATCTACTGCAATCAGATCTATTTTAGTTTTGGCAATGCGTGTTAAAAATGTTTCTGATTGAATACGCTCAGGAGAAATATATAAAAGTTTTAAATCACCTATGGCAAAATGGTCAAGGACGGCATCCACCTCTTTATAATGCATATTAGCATGTATAGTGCGTGCAGTAATACCGCGCATAAAAAGATTATCTACCTGATCTTGCATAAGTGCAATAAGGGGCGATACTACTATGGTCTTGCCCGCCAGCATCATAGCTGGAATTTGATAACATAGTGACTTGCCTCCACCAGTGGGCAACAAGGCTACTGTATCTTTATGACACGTAACTGCCTCAATAATTTGTTGCTGAGGATGTCTGAAATTTTCATAGCCCCAGTATTTTTTTAATATGAGTGCACTTTCAGTCAATGATATAATGAGTTATTTAAATGTTGGACACGTTATCTTATTGCCACCTAGTCTTCTTTTACCATTGCTGTCTGTTATCGTCCAGTTGGCTGTAATCATGGCAACTATGTAATAATCTGTGACGTCAGCACCTCCTCGCTGAGTACCAGTAGGTAGGATGACAGGATCAGATTGACCAAGGTATTCGTTCATTCTGTTAGCAAGCTTAGCCGCAAGCGTGCCATTGGCTGCACTTAAATCATCGTAAGTAACATAGGTAGTACTCAAATCGTCAATATAGTCTGTGAATGACCTTCGGACCACTAACTCCATCCCAATGTTGAATGAAGGATTGATAGTCCATTTCAAACCGCCACCAAAGGGTATTGCAAAGGAATTGAGGCTGTATTTTTCGGGTCTGCCCGGCATTCCCTGACCTTCAGTACCTAAAGGCTGCAATCTGACATCAATATTTTCGAAACGCGTCTTTGGGTCGAACCAGAATGTCGAAATTCCTGCTGTCAAGTATGGAGCAATAAAAAAACTCCCGGGCTCTGTATTGAATGGTAGGATATAAAGTTCACCCATTACCGACAGTTCGGCCAGATAAGATCTGAAACTAAGGTTTCTTAATTTTTGCCAGTCTAGGGAAGATCCTGCATCTTTTCCTTTGAAACTTCCATAGATAAAGGAGCCTTTGATACCTAGCCGATTGCCACTCATCACACGATAGTGGGCTTGAATACCTATACCGCTATTACCAAAATAATTATCAAAAAAACCTGGTTTATTGAGATCGCCCCAGTAGGTAGTTGTACCGAGACCAATTCCGAAATCAGTGTATTGTGCACTGGACATAGTAGTAAATCCTATGTTGAAAATTATTGACAATAGGATTCCTTTGATATTCTTCATTTCATCACTGATTTGTAATTATATAACAACAGACTGGTACTTTATATTTTTAAATGTAATAAATATATTTTTGCTACATATTAAAAACTTTATTAGCCCGTTTTGTATTATATTTGTTGGTAAAGTTGGTTTATATTTAAGACCTTTAATAAAATTTAATACAAATCTAAAATCATTTTTCTAAATCACCAAACACATGAATAAAATATTTAATGTATTAGTGCTTTTTCTGTTGAGTGTTACGTTTATTTTTGCACAAAGCCCTATACCTAACGACTGGTATTATGGTAACCCCGGAGAAGGCTACAATGGAATATCTATGAATAAGGCATATGCCGAGTTTTTAAAAGGAAAACCTACCACACCGGTTGTTGTAGCTATCATTGATTCTGGTATTGATATCGATCATGAAGATCTCAAGGATAATATCTGGGTCAATCATGATGAAATACCTGGTAATGGTATCGATGATGATAAAAACGGTTACATAGACGATGTTTATGGTTGGAATTTTATTGGAGGCCCCAATGGAAAGAATGTGAATGAAGATACTTATGAAGCCACGAGGGTATATGGAGCTTTAAAATATAAATACGAAAATGCGGATCCTTCTAAAATTAGCAAAAAACTCAAAGATGAATATCAGACCTTTATAAAGGCAAAAGAAACGGTAGAGGCTGAGCGAGCAAAAGCTCAAAATAAGTTAGATAATCTTGACAATATTGAGAAAAGAGTTTTGAATGCTTTTCAGGCATTGAGTATGGCTCTAGGCGATAAAGCGTTGACCATTTCTAATCTAGATTCTTTGGATACCGGCGACAATCAGGAACTGACATTAGGCAAAACTTTGGCATTGTCATATTTCAATAGTGGTGAAGAAGCTGATAATCTTGATGAATTGTCTGATAGATTCAAAAATGATCTTAATGAGGACAGAAAACGATATCAGAATCAATTAGATTATGCATACAATGTAGATTTTGATCCTAGAAAAACAATCGTTATGGACAACTATAATGATCCCACAGAGCGTTATTATGGTAATAACGATGTGAAAGGGCCAGACCCACTACATGGAACACACGTTGCAGGTATAGTAGGCGCTGTACGGGACAATGGTATTGGTATGGATGGTATTGCTCAAAATGTACAATTGATGTCAGTGAGGACCGTACCTGATGGTGATGAAAGAGATAAAGATGTGGCTAATGCTATTCGTTATGCTGTCGATAATGGTGCAAGTGTTATAAATATGAGTTTTGGAAAAGGTTTTGGTACAAATAAAGATCTGGTAGATAAAGCTGTCCAGTACGCTGCATCTAAAGATGTACTCCTGGTACATGCTGCTGGTAATTCAGCTCAGAATAATGATGTGACAGATAATTTTCCTAATTCAGTTTATGCAAAAAAGAAAAATTGTATCTTCTTTAAGAAAACAAAAGTGGCTAAGAATTGGATAGAAGTCGGTGCCCTTTCTTATAATACTGAAGATCGTGCAGCAGCACCTTTTTCTAATTATGGCAAACAAAGAGTAGATTTATTTGCGCCTGGTATGGCCATTTTCTCTACAATGCCGGAAAATGATTATGCACAACTTCAGGGTACTTCTATGGCATCCCCTGTGGTTGCTGGAGTTGCGGCGACAATCAGATCTGTTTATCCTGCACTCACTGCAGAGCAGGTTAAGGAAGCTATACTGAAGTCGGTGACTCCATTGACACAGGAAGTACTTGTACCAGGTAGCAAAACGGACAAAGTTAAGTTTAGTGAATTGAGTGTCACAGGTGGCACTGTCAATTTGTATAATGCCTTAAAGTATGCATCAACTATGAAAGGCAAGAAGAAAATAAAGAAGAAAGGAGCGTAATTTATTTATTGTACAGAAAAAAGGAAAATAGCCGGATATGCAATGTGTATGTCCGGCTATTTTGTAAAAAAAGCAATTAAGAATTGTTGAAATGAAAAAGGTGATTGTTCATCACTTAATTTAGATACTCTTGAAAACTATTGAACTATTTTGAAAAAGTGATGGCAAGCACTTTACAAAATTAAGTCACCTTTAGTATGCTCAATAGAATTAATAAAACCGGACTTTGTATTCATATTGTCGATGGGAATAGCCTTTATTGTCAAAATAAATTGAAAATACAATAATTACAACTGAATTTTGTTTAGAAGAAGAATAATACCAATAATTACGATCATTTAGAAATATAATTTTGTAATTTAAGATTTCATAGATTTTAAAAATGAAATTTAAGGGCTATTCAATAATTTCTTTAACAGTAATTTAACAGTGGGTAAGTAACTTTATTATTGACATTTCTATTATTAGCATTATATTTGTAATTAAATTATTAAAAGTTATTATTGTTATGAAGCACATTTTATTTTCTCTTTTAGTTTTCGTGAGCTTTAGTCTTACAGCTCAGGACACTAAGTCTACTGTAAAGCAGACAAAAGAAACAACTGCAGTTGCACCAGCTGTAAAGAAAACAGCAACTGTCCCTGTAACAGGCGAGGTAGAAAGATCTAATGCTAAGATGACTTTTGAGTCAACAATTGTTGACTATGGTACAATCGAAAATGGATCTGAGCCACTGAGAGTTGTTAAATTTACAAACACAGGTACTGACCCACTTGTCATCACAAATGCAAGAGGTTCTTGTGGCTGTACAGTTCCAACTTGGGACAAAAACCCAATCGCTCCAGGGCAGAGTTCTACTCTGGAAATCAGATATGACACTAAGAGAACAGGTGCCATCAACAAAACTGTAACCATCACTACTAACGAAGGACCTGAAAAACATGTTCTACAAGTAATTGGTACAGTATTGCCTCCAAAAGAAAACTTATCAGTTCCGGCTGCTGAGCCTTCATTGATTAAAGGCAACTAAAATTATATAGCAATATATATAAAAAACCTCGACAGAATTATTTCTGTCGAGGTTTTTTATTGTTGATGATGATTTCTTATTGTTAAATATCTCCTATACTATGGTTGTTATATTGTCTCCCTCTAAGGCCATGACTGATAAGAATGCTCGTGATTTTGGAAAGCTATCTTCGCCAGAATTTCTTGAGCAGGCTATAGAAATTGCTAAGCTCGTCGCTCACAAACCAGAAGAGGAGCTGATGCAATGGATGTCTGTAAGCGAAAAACTAGCTAAAGATACATACAGTAAATATCAAAACTGGTTGAGTAGTGGAGGAATGTCAAACTTTCCTGCCTTATTCAGCTATACTGGAGAAGTGTATTCGGGATTAAAAGCAGATGGATTCAATAAAGAGGATATTGCTTACGCAAATCAGTATCTACGGATTATGTCAGGATTATATGGTTTGTTAAAACCAATGGACAATATCAGTCCTTATCGACTAGAGATGGCAGTAAAACTACAAGTAGATAATTACACTAACCTATATCAATTTTGGAAAGACTACATCACAGCTGCCCTTAATCAACAGATACAATCTACCGACAGTCAATTTCTAGCAAACCTTGCTTCTGATGAATACTATAGAGCCATAAAACCATCTGAGATATCAGTACCCATTTTGCAATTTGAATTCTATGAAATGCGTAATGGCAGTCGCAAATTCATCTCTTTTAATGCTAAACGAGCACGTGGATTGATGGCTTCATTTATAATACGCAACAAGATAAAATCAGTGGATGCGCTCCACGCATTTAATATTGAAACATACCAGTACGTACCCAGTGAGCAACAACCCTATGTTTTGACTTTTGTCAAGCCTTAATTAGCTTAGCCTTTTTTGATTAAAAATTTATTCTTTTTCCCATTTTCAATCATCATGTATCGGCCATGAATAAAATCATCAGAGGTAATGGTTTGCTCATGATTGCTACTTTTTACCTTATTGACAGCAATGGCATTGCCCTGGATAGCTTTTCGAGCTTCTGATTTTGAAGATAATATACCAAGGTTACTTAACATGTCCACGATATTGAGACCCGACATAACCTCAGCTTCTGACAATTGATAGCAAGGTATTTCTTGTCCAATGGTATCAAATTGAATTGGGGTCATTTTTACTAGTTCTTCATGTGAAACACCCTTGCCAAATAGCAATTGACTCACCTGAGATACTGCCACAAAATCTTCATCACTATGTACTCGTCTAGTCAGCTCTTCTGCAAGAATAGCTTTTAGCCTTCTTGGATCATCTTTGTATTCAGCTTCGATAGCTTCTACTTCTTCGCGCGATTTAAGTGTAAAATATCGCATGAATTTAGGAAGATCAGCATCATCAGCATTGAGCCAAAACTGATAAAATTGATAGGGCGATGTCAATTTTGGATCTAACCAGATATTTCCTTGCTCCGATTTTCCAAACTTGGTTCCATCTGCTTTTGTCAGTAGAGGTGTCGTTATAGCGTATGCCTTGCCATCAATATTTCTTCGTATGAATTCGGTACCTGAAGTTATATTGCCCCACTGATCTGATCCTCCCATCTGGACGACGCAGTCATATTTGTCAAACAACAGCTGGAAATCATAAGCTTGAAGTAACTGATAGGTAAACTCTGTAAAGGACAATCCAGTTTCTAGCCGGGTTTTGACTGAGTCTTTAGACATCATATAGCTCACAGTAAGTGTTTTACCCACATCTCTAAGAAACTCGAGGATGTTCATTTCTTTGTAAAAGTCGTAATTATTAAGGAGGATTGCTCCATTTGGACCTTCAAAGTCAATGAATTTTTTGAATTGCTCCTTTTGAAAGGCAAGGTTTGTCTCAATCTCATCGTAAGATTTCAACTCTCTTTCCTTATCCTTGAAAGATGGATCACCGATTCGGCCTGTAGCACCACCCATCAGTACGATAGGTCTGTGTCCTGATAATTGAAACATCTTCAATAGCATGATTTGAACATAATTGCCAATGGTCAAACTCGGTGCAGTGGGGTCAAAACCGATATAACCCACTACCTTTTGAGAATTTAACAATTCGGCTGCACCCGGTGTCATATCGTGCAGCATACCACGCCATTTTAATTCGTCTATAAAATTCAACATGTTTATTCTATCTTTTACAAAGTAGATTGTATGATAATGCAGGCAAAAACCTGTACTTTTGCAATATGGAAGCGCAAAATTAGGTTATTTTAACCGAACGTTGATAAGTTTAGAATGAATATCGAGCATTTTATTGCCAAAAGAATAGCTTTTACTGACAGCAAAACTTTTACAAAAGTCATTGTAAGGATTGCGATTGCAGCTATTGCAGTGTCTGTTACTGTGATGATTTTGACTACAGCTATTATTGCCGGATTCAAGAAGGAGATTACAGAAAAGATTTTTGGCTTTTGGGGGCATATCCATATTACAGATACTAATATCAGTAGAAATTTTGAGCTTACACCTATACATGATAATGAAAAATTTTACAATGACATTCGGAATATTGCGCAGGTAGATTACGAAGTGCCAGTTACATTTATGGGTTATGAATGGGACGAAAAGTTGCGGAGTAAGACAACTTACGGTGGTGTAAAAGGCTTGTACCCATATATCATTATACCTGGTGTTTTGAGTACAAAGGAAAATTTCCATGGTGTCCTGCTCAAAGGCGTAGGCCAGGACTATAATTGGGATAGACTTAATGAGTTTATAATTGACGGCCACAAAGTTCAATTTCATCGTGACTCTATATCAGACGATTTGCTGATTTCTAAGAATATTGCCGATAAAATGTCAATCAAAACTGGCAATAAGGTGATTCTTAGTTTTATCAGGGACAATGAGCAATTTAAGAAGCGATTTACTGTTTGTGGCATTTATAATACAGGTCTCGAAGAATACGATAAGCGATTTGGGCTAGTAGATATTAGGAAAGTACAAGATATTTTGCAATGGGATCGTACTGAAGTACAAGGTATGGAGGTGGTACTGGATGATGTACGCGATCTAGATGTCATAACTGATTATATTTATTATGATGTACTGCCTCAAAAGTTTTATGCTGAGTCTATTCGCAGTAAGTTTCCCGGGATATTTGAGTGGCTCAAACTACAGGATATCAATGAGACCGTCATCAAACAGCTTATGATTATCGTAGCCATTATAAATATGATTACAGTACTGCTTATTCTTATTCTCGAGCGCACACGTATGATTGGCATCCTTAAATCATTAGGAATGCACAATGGTAATGTGCGAAAAATATTCCTTTGGCATGCAGGGTATATCATTGCTTTTGGTCTCTTGTTAGGTAACTTGATAGGTATCGGGATCGGACTACTACAACAACATTTTAAGTTTATTAAACTTGATGAGGCCAATTATTATCTAGATACGGCCCCTATTGCTTTTAACTGGTGGTCAGTTTTGATTATTAATGTGGCAACCTTGGTCATTACCCTTGTTTTCTTGACGCTACCCACTATGATTATAACCCGAATAACCCCTGTCAAAACATTGAGATTTGAGTAATGAGAAAACAATCAGATAGATATTCTTTTCTAAAAGACTGGCTCAAAAGATGGGAGCGGCTTTTTAGGCATTTCCTAGGAGTGGTTTTTAAAAAAGCATCCAATCCTTTTCCACCATCCGGTATAGTAGAGTGGCTGGCTGATACTAGCATATATCTACTTGATGTGTTGCTGGTTCCGGAGATTTATCAAGGTATATTCAAATTAATGGACAAAAACATTCGATCACTTACTGAGGAAGAAATTGATCTAGCACGAAGCATTTATAAAGATACGATTCGATATGAGGCTGTTCGGATGAATCCAAATGACAGACTTTTGACTAAAAATGTTGCTATTGCTTTTGTTAGTTTCAATATAATCAATTATAAACATCAAATAAGGAAAGAAGTATTCATTCATGAGCTCATGCACATATGGCAATACCAGCATTTTGGTAGTATTTATATAGCCAGGGCGCTAAAAGCCCAACGTAGTCGTGAAGGATATGACTATGGTGGAGTGGAAAGTCTATATGACGCTATGATTTCAGGTAAAAAGTTGACGAGTTATAATTTTGAGCAGCAGGCTGAAATGATGGAAGATTACTACCGGCATCAATGCTTAAATAAAAACCTACACCCAATGGTGGCGCAAACTTATGAGTATTTTACTGGACAAATTCACGAAGTGTAGAAGGAGCCTATTGACCTAAGTCTGCCTTCAGGATGCAAATAAATCTTACCTTTGCAGCTAGAATTCATTAGTGAAAGCGGCTGGATTCTATTATGAGCAACGTTATTGAATCAAAATAATATAGTATAGCATTGTGTTTTACTATCTTGACATTATAGGTACTGCGGCTTTTGCTGCTTCAGGTGCACTTGCCGCAATGCGCAAGCGACTTGATTTTTTTGGTATTTTTATCATTGCTTGTGTGACTGCTGTGGGAGGCGGTACATTGCGCGATATTTTGTTGAAAGTAGATATTGCATGGATGCGCGACATGAATTATATGTACGCTTCAATCGTCGCTACGATTTTTACGATGATGTTTTATCGTACAGTGAAAACCAACAGTCGTACACTGGCCATCCTTGATAGTATCGGTCTGGGAGTGTTTACCATTGCCGGTATTGAGAAGGGTATAGCCGGAGATTTTGTTCCTGCAATCTGTATTGCACTAGGGACGATGTCGGCTTGTTTTGGGGGAGTCATCAGAGATATGCTCTCCAATGAAATACCTATCATTTTTCATAAGGAAATATATGCCACAGCATGTATAATAGGTGGTGTCGTTTATTTTGTGCTTTGGCATTTTGATTTTACACATCAGGTATATACTTTCGCTGCAGCAATGACGGTAGTAAGTGTACGACTATTGAGCTTACATTTTGACTGGCAGCTCCCGAATATTTATGGCAATAAGTAAAAGTGAACACAGGATATGACTATATAGCATGAACTGCATCCATTGTCTTTTTTTGGATTCCACCACAATGCACCAGATTTAATTCAAAAAGCTCAGATGAGTTGAAGGACTGTTTAATCCGTGACTTAAGCATTTCCTTTGCTCGTTTGAGTCGGATTTTGACATTAGACTCAGTGATGTTCAATACTGTGGCAGTTTCTGCTGTTGATATGCAGTAGAGTTCTCTTAGTGAAAAGACGTCCCGATATTCATCAGGTAGTTGTAAGACAGCTGATTCGATAATTTCACGAAGCTCATGACTTTGTACTATGCTAAAACCATCATCTCTTTTATCACTGATTAAGGATAGTTTATCATTATTAATTTCTTCACTGACTGGTTTCTCGTGGCTATATCTCATCTTATGTTTCTTATGATAACATTGGTGCAATAAAATGTGTACCAACCAAGTCTTTAGAGATGATCTACCATTAAAATCCTTTAGGTGTTGAAATGCGCTAATATAAGTATCTTGTAGTAAATCTTCAACATCATCATGGTTAAATCCGTAGGATCTTCCTACTTTATACAAATAGCTATTATATCGATGTACAATGATTTCATATAGTGTTCTGTTGCCTGCTAATATTTTCTCAATCAGATCTTCCTCTGTTGGGTCAATTTCTGATTCCTGTCGCTTCATATTTTATAATTGATTTAATTCAAATATAGTTTCAAAATTACAAAAATCTGCTCAATAAACCAATTATTGAGCAGATCTTAGATAAAATCCTTGCCGGATTTAATAAACGCACAGTATTAAAAGTATTCTTGTTATTGAGTTACCGAAACACTGGCCTTCATGGTGGGGTGTAATGTACACAGATAATCAAAACCTTCATTAGGTACTAAAGTCCAGCTTTCTCCTACAGCTATTTCACCTGAAGTCCAGGTCCTTGCTGTATCCTGTGTTACATTATGTGCTACAATATCTTTGTTGATCCAGATAATGGTATCGCCTGCTGGAACACTAAGGTTTTGAGGTATAAACTGCATACCTTTGATGATGACAATATGACTGTGCTCACTTGATGGCTGAACTTCTTCCACTTTCTCCTCTACTGTACTCTTAGTGTTGTCAGATATTCCAATTTTTGAGCTCTGATCTTGTTTGCAACTATATATACCTATTGCCATCAAAAAAATGAGTGAAGACAATAACCCTACTGTTCTTTTTTTCATGATCATTACTTATTGATGATTTTGGATTGAGCTTCCTTAGCCATCATGAGGTGGTGTTCAAGAAGTGGCATGACATCTACAAGTGCTTGTTTTAACTGATCGTTTTGTGTTTGTGGAATAATGACATTCTTCACTGTAGTGATAACAGCATCGTGATATGTGACTTCATTGTCAATGTAAGCCTTATCAAAATCATCTCCAGTCAGAGAACTAAGCTTGGCATTTACGTCTTTCTCTCCTTGAAGAAGAGACTGCGTTATAGGATTATCTTCAGGAGTTACACCAAGTTGTCCAGCTAGATCTGTGGCACTTTTAATGATTGTCTCGTGATCTTTAATCATGGTGTTGGCAAAATTGGTGACTTCAGCATTTTTTGATTTCTCTATGGCAACTTTGCCATAATTGACATCAATTTGATTTGCAGTCACTACTATGGAAGCGATTTGCGCATCATTCAGGGTAGGCGTTTGCTGTTGCGCTTCGGTTGTAGCAGCTTCTTCATCTGTGACAACTGCTGAAGTATCTTGTTTGCTTTTGCAAGCAGTAAGTGAAACGATAAAAATGAATGCTACAGATGCAAGTGTAACGTTCATAATACTTTTTAATACTCTCATGATTTATTGTTTTAAAAGTTAATGAATACAATTTAATGATCTCAATCATTTACTATAACAGAGTAGGTATAGTGTCTAACGGTTACAAAAGAAAATTAAATAAAAGTTAATGAATCTTTAATTTGAATTGTACTTATGATTCTCGTTGTCGAGTAAAATTCAAGAATTTTTTATCGAAAAGTATAGCCAGTCTAATTTTTACAGAGAATTGATTGAATGAAAAGGCTAATTTAACTCCAAGTAAGCATTAAAGATTTACTGTATAATAAGGTCCCTTCAAAAATATTTCAGAATTTGCTTTTCTGCCTTCACTTTGGTGCAACCTTGACAATGGAATAAAATTTTGAATCCTTAGATATTTTGTGGCATTTCCTACTGGAACAAAGATTTTAGGGTTTATGAGTTTAGAATAGTTTAGATTAGGAAAGATTTTGAATATAAAAATTAGATTTAATGAAGTGCTTTTACAAAAAATGCCCGTACAGGAGAGTACAGGCATTTTTTGAATAAACAGTTATTATGTTAGATACTATTGTAGGTCTAATGAAGTAATGTCAATCCCTAATGCTTTCGCAACACCTTTGCCATATTCAGGGTCCGCTTTATAACAGTTGACGATATGTCTTTCTTGGATAAATGTTTCTGCTCCGCCTACTTCTGCTGCCGTGTTAGAGAACAATCGCTGTTTTTGATCCTCATTCATTAATCTGAATAGATTGCGAGGCTGTGTATAATAATCATGATCATCCTCTCTGAAGTTGTAATGATAAGCATCTCCACTCAGTTTTAAAGGAGGTTCTGTATGTGCTTTATTTTCTTCCCACTGCCCGTAGCTGTTCGGATAGTAATGCAGTGTAGAACCTTCGTTGCCATCTACTCTCATCGCTCCGTCTCTATGGAAATTATGGAAAGGACATTTAGGTTTATTAACAGGTATTTGATAGTGATTGACACCTAGTCTATATCGCTGTGCATCTCCGTATGAAAATAATCTTCCCTGGAGCATTTTATCAGGAGAAAATCCAATTCCCGGAACGACGTTTGCAGGATTAAAAGCTGCTTGTTCTACATCTGCAAAGTAGTTTTCAGGGTTTCTGTTGAGTTCTAAGATACCTACATCGATCAATGGATAGTCACCATGAGGCCATACTTTTGTCAAATCAAAAGGATTGAAAGGGCATTGCTCCGCTTGTGCTTCTGTCATGACCTGGATTTTCATTCTCCATCTCGGGAAGTCTCCATTTTCTATAGCATTGTACAAATCTCTTTGATGGCTTTCACGGTCTTTGCCGATGATGGATTGTGCTTCTTCATTGGTCAGATTCTGTATGCCTTGTTCTGTTTTGAAGTGGAATTTTACCCATACTCTTTCATTTTTAGCATTGATCATGCTGAATGTGTGGCTTCCATAACCATTCATATGCCGATATGATTTAGGAATGCCTCTGTCACTCATTGTGATTGTGACTTGATGTAAAGCCTCAGGCAGCAAAGTCCAGAAATCCCAGTTGTGGTTAGGACTTCTGAGGTTGGTTCTAGGGTCTCTTTTGACTGCTTTGTTTAAGTCTGTAAATCTGTAAGGATCTCTAAGAAAGAATACCGGAGTATTGTTGCCTGCTAGATCCCAGTTGCCTTCTTCAGTATAAAATTTAATCGCAAATCCACGGATATCACGTTCGGCATCGGCCGCACCTCGCTCGCCAGCTACCGTAGAAAAACGAACAAAAACATCTGTTTTCTTACCTATTTCAGAAAATAACTTAGCTTTAGTATATGTACTGATGTCATGGGTCACAGTAAATGTCCCAAAAGCACCGGATCCTTTAGCGTGCATCCTTCTTTCTGGGATGACTTCACGGTCAAAGTGGGCCAGCTTTTCTAAAAACCAGTAATCTTCTAGTAACATAGGACCTCGCTTTCCGGCAGTTTTTACATTTTGATTTTCAGCTATCGGTCTGCCAGATACCGATGTCAATGGCTTTTTTTCTTGATGATTCATTTGGAAATTTTTTATTTTCACAAAGTTAAGACTTATATTTGTTCTATTTTAATGATATTATAGATTGCAATATTGACAAAATAGATGAACATACAACAATTTTATTATGTACTGGCGGTGGCCGAGTATCGTCATTTTGAAACTGCTGCCGATAAATGTTTTATATCTCAATCTACATTGAGCACTATGATTTCCAGGCTGGAAGATGAGCTAGGCATTATTATATTTAACAGAAAGAAAAAGCCGGTGGAGCTGACCCGCGAGGGTGCCAAGTTAGTCGATCAATTAAAAATTATCACTTCTGAAATTGCTCATCTTGAAGAGATGGCCATGGAAATGAGAGGCGAAATGAAAGGTAAAGTTAATATTAGTTGTATTCCGACAGTAGCACCTTATCTTTTGCCCAAATTTTTATACGATTTTGCTGCGGCATATCCTGAATTAGAGCTTGAAATTAGAGAGCATACAACAGATGAAATCATACGCCTGCTTGAATTAAGAGAGGTGGATATAGGCATTGTTTCTACCCCGATTGGACATGCTGAGATGGTGGAATATCCACTTTATAAAGAGGATTTTGTATATTTTGACTCTTCGTCTAATGGTAGCCCCATTATTTCAATCTCTGAAGTGAATCTTGAAAATTTCTGGTTGCTTGAAGAAGGGCACTGTATGAGTGACCAGATTATGGATATATGTAATACTTCCGGTCATGAGATCAATGCTGCATTGAACATTAGTTTTAAAGCAGGATCTATAGGTAGTTTACTGCATTTTGCGCGATCGTATAGTGGCCGAACATTATTGCCTCAACTGGCTGTGTTGGAGATGTCAGATGAAGAAAAGCGATTTCTAAGGTACTTTGAAACACCTGCTCCTAACCGAGAAATCGGAATTATCGTGCATCAACATTTTGTCAAGAGAAAAGTACTGGAATTGCTTATCAAAATTATCAAAGCTAAAGTCAAACTAATAGAAAAAGGCATTGCCGTTTTGTGATGGTTTGCATTGAGTTATGGCAAATAAATCGGCATGTTAGTACGCTTGATCAGAAAGAAGATTGTTTTTGAGCCTTTCTTTTTTGGTTATTGGTCACGAGTCATGATTAATTGATGGTCAATCCGTTGTCCATTTTTGTCAAAAGTATATAAATATATGTCTTGCTTCTCATCTATAGGTAAGTCTATTTTTTCACCCGATTTTAATATAGTTGTAAAGTATGGAACTTTGTTAATATAATCGTAATTATGATCAATTTCATTACCATAAAAGAGGGCAATTTGAACGGTATTTTGAGTTGTATTTTTATAAGGATATTGAGAAGTAAAGTTTTGTGCCCAATGGTATGATTTGTTATTCATAACTAAATAATCTACTGCTGATAGTGTTTCATGATTAAAAAAGGCACTATTGATAATGCCATAATTTGACTTGATTTTATTTCTATAGGCATTTAAGTGTGTTTGACTGATAGTAAGTGGGTCGATATCGTATTTTTTCTTGAAAATGGTTGCCATCCATTCTTTTCCATTGCTCGTTGGTTTTTCAAGGATGTGGTCAATTCCGGCAAGGACTAGCACTTTACAATCCGGATCGGTTTTAAATGTTTTGTTGTAAATATTATCTGCTTGAGCTTCTTCTCGATGGCCACCACTTATATTTTCATAGGCTACAAACTTAAATCCTAGTTTTATTCCTTTTCTTATTAAGTTAGAATAGTTTTGCTCGCTGGTATAAAAACCGGTACTGAGCGTAGGAAAACTATTCGGTAAGTTCAGCAAGCTATCCTGTCGGTTATCAAGTGCTTCCAGTGCCAAATAGTTATAACCAATAGCTTTGAGTTTTTCTAATAAATCATATACTAACACCCGTTGATTAAAATAGTAATGGTTTTCATTGATCATTACTATTTTATGTTTTTTGGCTTCATTTACAATCGTATCGATCACGTCTGAGTCAAAGACCGATTTTTCCATAATAATTTTTGAAATGGTGTCATTTGATGTAAATCTAGATTCCAGTTTATTTAAAAGACTTGTATAAAATTCATTTTTGCCTAAAAAGGACGAAAAAGTAAGCTCCATTTGCAATTTAGCCCATTCCTCTTGCTGATCATATGATGGATACATTTTAATTTCATGGAGTGCAGCATAAAATTTATTGGATTTTTGATATTTATTAACGATGTCAAAGACGGTATTGATCTGCCTTCTATAATTCGACCCTATTTCTAAACTCTTGAAAATATTGAATAGGTCGATTGTTAAAATCCTTCTAGAACTTTCTACCAAAGGATTGCCGATAAAACGCAAGACATGACGATTTACTACTGTGTCAAAAACCACAAGGTTTGTTGGATATTTTCTTGATTTGTCGTTTGATAACGCAACAAAATATTCGTATGGCGGGTCATCAGTTTTTCCATGAACGAGCACATTGTCCCTAATTTTAAATTGTGCTTGGCGTATGACTTTTTTTAATTCTTTTCTATCTGTGGTATAAATTAGGTCAGCTGGTGACTTGAAATACAATTGCAAAGAATCATTGATGATGTGTATATTGTAATCTTTGACATATTTGTTTTGTGCAAAATAATCACTAATCTTCGGAGTACATCCTAAGAAAATGAAAAGCATCAGCATTAATACTATGTTCTTCATTGTGGTCACTGCTTGAAGTATAGTTTTAAAAAATATATAACTGCTCGACAAATATAATCGTAAAAATGGATTTTATTTTAACGTGAATAATGTTTAAGCAGCAATAAGAATAGGCATATTTTTGTCCAATTCATGAGATATTTTGATGGAAGGTTTCTTTTCAAAAGTCTGATAAGATATTAAGGCTGTTATCATGTTATTTAG
>WBZO01000140.1_pt1 | contig 194766 bp, 172 predicted proteins | sample 5204261 | NCBI WGS metagenome assembly WBZO01 (sample SAMN12412400, study PRJNA552823) | activated sludge metagenome | isolation source: activated sludge from anammox sidestream of wastewater treatment plant... | place: USA: North Carolina | collected 2017-09
GACCCTGCGCAATGCGCTCAAGGGGCTGGCCGACGCCCCGGCCATCGAATCGGCCGGGATTTCGGCCGATGCGCGCGCCGAACAGATCCCTGTCGCCGCCTTCGTGCATCTGGCCAACCGTCTGGCCACCGGGTGAACGGGCGGCGCGGCGCGCCACGGAATCATCGTGCTGCGGCCACGCGACGGCTAGAATGGCCGGATGAACGAGAACGATTACAGGTTCGACATCGCCGTCGATGCCTGCTTCCTGGACGAACAGTCGGCGCCGGAAACCGGACGCTACGTGTTCGCCTACACCGTGCGCATCCACAACTGCGGCAAGGTGGCCGCACGCCTGCTCGGCCGCCGCTGGCTGATCACCGACGGCAACGGCAAGGTCGAGGAGGTGCGGGGCGAGGGCGTGGTCGGCGAGCAGCCCTGGCTGCGCCCGGGCGAAGGCTTCGAATACACCTCGGGCGCGGTGCTGGAAACCGACACCGGCGTCATGCGCGGCAGCTACGACGTGCTGGCGGACGACGGCACCCGTTTCGCGGCCCCCATCCCGCAGTTCACCCTGTCCATCCCACGCACCCTGCACTGAGATGGCGGTCTGGGCAATCGGCGACCTGCAGGGTTGCTACGACGTCACCCAGCGCCTGCTGGAACGCATCCGCTTCGACCCCGCGGCGGATCGGCTGTGGTTTTGCGGCGACCTGGTCAACCGCGGCGGGCAGTCGATCGAAACCCTGCGCCTGGTGCACTCGCTGCGCGAGGTCAGCCACGTGGTGCTCGGCAACCACGACTTGTCGCTGCTGGCGATTTCCCAGCGCACGCCCGACGAACAGCGGCGGGTCAATCCCGACCTGCAGGGCGTGCTGTTCGCCGAGGACACGCCCGAGCTTGTCGCCTGGCTGCGCGGCTGCGAACTCATCCACGTCGACCGCGCGCTGGGCTGGATGATGGTGCATGCCGGTCTGGCTCCGAAGTGGACCACCCAGCACGCCGAAAAGCACGCCCGCGAAGTCGAGGCGCGGCTGCGGGGCGACGGCTTCCGTTCGCTGTTGCGCAACATGTACGGCGACCGCCCGGACTGGTCGCCGCAGTTGCACGGGGTCGAACGCGCGCGGGCGATCATCAACGCCTGCACCCGGATGCGCTACTGCAGCCCGCGTGGTCGCATCGCCTTCGACCAGAAAGGCGCGCCCGGCAGCCAGCCGCCCGGCCTTTATCCGTGGTATTCAGTGCCCGGCCACGCGCCGCGCGACCTGAAGATCGTCAGCGGCCACTGGAGCACGCTCGGCCTGTTCGTCGGTCACGGCGTCCACGCCATCGACACCGGCGCCGTCTGGGGCGGCAAGCTCACCGCGCTGCAACTGGACAGCGAAGACCTGCGCATCGTGCAGGTGCCGGGCCGCGACGTGCCGGCGCCCCCGCCGAAGCAGCGCCCACCGCGTCCGCACCCGTCTCATCACCAGCATCAGGGACCCTCCCGCCACCGGCTGCCAAGCCCGCAGTAGCCGGGCCGTCGACGCGGGTCGCAATCCGCTGCCGCCGAACCGTCAGCTGCGCTCGTAATCCACGAAATCGAACGCGAACGCATGCGCCGCATCGGCCGGATGCGCTTCGCGCGCGGTTTCGCGCCAGTGGCGCGCATCGAAGCGCGGAAAGAACGCATCGGCGCCTTCGACTTCGGCATCGACCCAAGTCAGGAACAACCGCGTCGCCAACGGCAGCGCCAACGCAAACACCTCGCCGCCGCCGATCACGCACAGCGCGCCGGCATCGCCCGCCGCCAGCGCGATGGCAGCGTCCAGCGAGGCCACCGCTTCCATTCCGGCAAACGGCACTTGCCCGCCGCGCGTAAGCACCAGATTGCGCCGCTTCGGCAGCGCGCGCCCCAGCGCCAGCGCGGTCTTGCGTCCCATCAGGATGGGTTTCCCCAGTGTCAGCGCCTTGAACCGCTTCAGGTCGTCCGGCAGGTGCCACGGCAGCGCATTGCCCCTGCCAATGGCGTAGTTGCGGTCCAGCGCGGCGATCAGTGAAATGTCCAAAGACAACATCCATGAATGCCCGCCTGCGCGGGCATGACGATAGATATTAGACGGCAACCGGTGCCTTGATCGCAGGCCACGGATCGTAGCCTTCGATGGCGATGTCCTCGAAGCGGAAACCGAGGATGTCGCGCACGTCCGGGTTCAGGCGCAACACTGGCAATGCGCGCGGCGTGCGCGCCAGCTGTTCGCGCGCCTGTTCGAAATGATTGGAATACAGGTGCGCGTCGCCCAGCGTGTGGACGAAATCGCCAACGCCCAGTCCGCACACCTGCGCCACCATGTGGGTCAGCAGCGCATAGCTGGCGATGTTGAACGGCACGCCGAGGAAGATGTCGCCGCTGCGCTGGTAGAGCTGGCAGCTCAGCTTGCCGCCCGCCACATAGAACTGGAACAGGGTGTGGCAGGGCATCAGCGCCATCTTCGGCAGGTCGGCCACGTTCCAGGCGGAGACGATCAGCCGGCGCGAATCGGGATTGCGGCGGATCTCGTCGATCAGCCACGCGATCTGATCCACGGTTTGCCCGTTCGCGCCTTCCCAGTTGCGCCACTGCTTGCCGTAGACGGGCCCCAATTCGCCGTCGGCATCGGCCCACTCGTCCCAGATGCTGACCTTGTTCGCCTTCAGATAGGCGGTATTGGTGCTGCCCTGCAGGAACCACAGCAGTTCGTGGACGATCGAGCGCAGGTGCAGTTTCTTGGTGGTGACCAGCGGGAAGCCCGCGTTCAAATCGAACCGCATCTGCCAGCCGAACACGCTGCGGGTACCGGTGCCGGTGCGGTCGGATTTCTCGCTGCCGTGTTCCAGCACGTGCCGCAGCAGATCCAGGTACTGCCGCATCAGCGCGGCTCCGGTTCCAGGGTCGGGGCCGAACGCGATTTCCACAGCCAGAACACGCCCAGCAGAATCAGCGGCGTGCTGAGCACCTGCCCCATGGTCAGCCAGCCGAACGCGAGGTAGCCCAGCTGTTCGTCCGGCTCGCGGACGAACTCGACGAGTAAGCGGAAGCAGCCGTACAGCAGCGCGAACCAGCCCGAGACGGCATAGCGCGGACGCGGCCGGCGCGAATACCAGACCAGCACGCAGAACAGCACCAGCCCTTCCAGGGTCGCCTGGTACAGCTGCGATGGGTGGCGGGCAAAACCGTTGAGCAATCCGGCGTCGAACTGCGCCCGCAGCGTGGCCGGATCCATCGAGGAAAACGGCGCGGGAAGCGACCGCGGGAACACCACGCCCCAGCCATCGAACGCCGTTCCTGCGGTTGGCTTGCCCCACAATTCGCCGCCGATGAAGTTGCCCAGACGTCCAAAACCCAACCCCGCCGGCACCAGTGGCGCAACGAAATCCACCGTGTCGAAATAGTGCAGGCGGTGCTTGCGCGACCACCAGCCGATCGCCGCCAGCACGCCCAGCAGGCCGCCGTGGAAGCTCATGCCGCCTTCCCAGACCCGAAACAACGACAGCGGATCGCGAATCAGGTCGGCAAATCCGTAGAACAGCATGTAGCCGATCCGCCCACCCAGGACGACGCCGAGCATCGCGTAGAACATCAGGTCGGAAAACCCGGCTTCGTTCACGCCCGGCAGGCGCCCGGCGCGGGCGCGGCGCGCGCCCAGCCACCAGGCCACGGCAAAGCCGAGCAGGTACATCAGCCCGTACCAGTGCACCTTGACCGGCCCCAGCGAGAGTGCGATCGGGTCGATCTGGTCAAGAAACGGCATCGCGGATCACCACTCGCCGGCGCCGGGGATGCCGCGGTTCGCCGCCTTGCGCCGCATCAGCAGGTTCAGCCATTCGACCAGCACCGAAAAGCCCATCGCGAAGTAGATGTACGGCTTGGGCACGTGGACCTCGATCCCGTCGAGGATCAGCACGACGCCGACCAGCAGGATGAACGCCAGCGCCAGCATTTTCACGGTCGGGTTGTTGTCGATGAAGACCCCCAGCGGATCGGCGGCCAGCAGCATGATCGCGACCGCGGCGAGGATCGCCGCCACCATGATCGGGATGTGCTCGGCGATGCCGACGGCCGTGATGACCGAATCCAGCGAGAACACGATGTCGATGACGGCGATCTGTGCGATCACGAAACCGAACACCGCCGAGGCCTTGGTGGTTCGCGGATCCTCGTCCTCGCCGCCGCTGATCAGTTCGCGGATTTCCTGGGTGCCCTTGTACAGCAGGAAAGCGCCGCCGAGGATCAGCACGAGGTCGCGGATCGAAATTCCCATGCCGCCGACATCGAACAGGTTCTGGTGCATCCGCGCCAGGTGCGCCAGCGTCACCAGCAGCAGGACCCGGGTGATGCAGGCGGCGGCGATGCCAAGCCTGCGCGCAAGCGACTTGCGGTTCTCCGGCAACCGGCCGACCGCGATCGAGATGAACACCAGATTGTCGATGCCCAGCACGATTTCGAGCGCGCTCAGCGTGACCAGGGTAAGCCACGCATCGGGGCTGGCCAAGAAACTCAGGTCCATTTCATCCTCATCCGACCGCCCAGACCGTCACTGCGGCCACACGCGGGGCAACAGCAACAGCGCCCACACCAGCACCACGTTCATCATCAGCATGAACACCGCCGCCGAGCCCATGTCCTTGGCACGACCCGAAAGCTCGTGCCGCTCCGCGCCGAACCGCTCGATCACGGCCTCCATCGAGGAGTTCATCAGCTCCATCGCCAGCACCAGCAGACAACTGCCGATCAGCATCGCACGCTCGACGCCGGTTTCCCCCAGGTACCAACCCAACGGCCCGAGAATGGCCAGAAGGTAGACTTCCAGCCGGAACGAGGATTCGTTCAACCAGGCCGCCTTCAGCCCGAGCAGCGACCAGCGCAGGGCGCGCAGGACGCCGGCGGGACTGCGCGGGAGATGCCCATGGACGTCAGCCATTCGGGGGAACCCCGACTTCGGCTGGCACATTGGGCTTTCGATCAGGCATCGTGCGGATCGCAACCGGCGGCAGGGTCCGCTTTGGCCGGTCAATTTTGCCACAACCCGGCGCCGGCGCGCTGGACGGGGCCGCACGGACGCCTCGGCCAATGCCGAAGAGTCCAGGACGGATTCATTCGGCGGCGTCCTTACTGCGAGCGCAGCGCCTCGATCGGATCGAGCAGCGAGGCCTTGCGCGCCGGGTAATAGCCGAAGAACAGCCCGGTGCAGATCGAGAACGTCGCCGCCAGCAGCACCACCTTGGAATCCAGCTGGACCGGCAGGTCGCCGATCTTTCCCACGATCAAGGCGCCGACGACGCCTATGACAATCCCGATCACGCCGCCGCCCAGCGAAATCAGCATCGCCTCGGTGAGGAACTGTCGGCGCACGTCGGAAGGACCGGCCCCAACCGCCATCCGCAATCCAATCTCGCGAATCCGCTCGGTGACCGAAACCAGCATGATGTTCATGATCCCGATGCCGCCGATCACCAGGCAGATGCCGGCCACCGCACCCAGCAGCTTGGACATCAGGTTGGTGGTCGCGGTGCGGGTCGCCACGATCTGGGCGATGTTGCGCACCGCGAAATCGTCGTCGGCGCCGGGCGCGATCTTGTGGCGCTGGCGCAGCAGACTTTCGATCTCGCTCTGGGCGCTGTCGAGGTTGCGGGCGTCATCGACGCCCACCGCAATCTGCTGGACCGCGCCCGGCGGCATGTCGGTCGAACTCGACAGCCGGCGCCGGGCCGTTTCCAGTGGTACCACCACGAGATCGTCCTGGTCCTGACCGAAACCGCCCTGCCCCTTCGGCCCCAGCACGCCCACCACGGTGAACGGCACCCGGCCGATGCGGATGGTCTGGCCGATTCCGGAATCGTCGCCGAACAGCGTCTTGCGCACGGTTTCGCCGATCAGCACCGATTTCGAGCCGCCGCCGTAGTCGGAGGTGTCGAAACCGTTGCCCTGCGCGATCTGCCAGTCGTTGATCTGGAACCAGTCCGGCTGCACGCCCTGCCACTGGGTCGAGGTGTTGTTGACGCCCGAGACGATCTGCGCACCGCCGCGCAGCGAACCGGCGGCGTACTGCACTTCCGGCACCTCGTTGCGAATCGCATCCACGTCGCCCACGGTCAGGCTCCAGCGACTGCCCTGCGCCATTCGCGCACCGCCCGGCCCCATCCCGCCGGAGCTGCCGATATCCAGTCGCTGCGAGCCCAGTCCCGACACCATCTTGTCGATCTCGGCCTGGGTGCCCTGCCCGATCGACACCATCACGATGACGGCCGCGATGCCGATGATCACGCCCAGCGACGTCAGCGCGCTGCGCGCCCAGTTGCCGCGCAGGGCGAAGAACGCGGTACGGAGGACGTCGAGCCAGGTCATGGTGTAGCTCCTTGCTGGGCATGCAGCTCGCCATCGTGCATGACGTAGGTGCGGTCCGCGTGGGCGGCGACGTGGGCATCGTGGGTGATCAGGATCACGGTATGGCCGTCGTCGCGCAGGCGCTTGAACAGCGCAAGGACTTCCTCGCCGGATTTGCTGTCGAGCGCGCCGGTGGGCTCGTCGGCCAGCAGGATCGGAGGGCGGTTGACCAGCGCGCGGGCGATCGCCACGCGCTGCTGCTGGCCGCCGGACAATTCATTGGGTCGATGGTCGGCGCGTTCTGCCAGGCCCACTGCCGCCAGCGCCTCGAGCGCCCTCCGCCGACGCTCCTCGTGCGGCACGCGCGCATAGCCCAGCGGCATCGCCACGTTGTCGGTGGCGTCCATGCGCGGCAACAGGTGGAAGCCCTGGAACACGAAACCGATCTTTTCGCGGCGCAGTTGCGCCAATTCCTCTGCATCCAGCGTCGCCACGTCCACGCCATCGCATTCGTAGCTGCCGGTCGTCGGCCGGTCCAGGCAGCCCAGCAAGTTCATCAAGGTCGATTTTCCCGAACCGGAAGGCCCCATGATGGCGACGAAGCCACCGCGCTCGATCTCCAGGTCCACGCCGCGCAGCGCCACCACCTCAGCCTCGGTGCCGGCCGAATATACCTTGCCGATCTTGCGGGTACGGATCACCGGAACGGCGGCATCGGCCATCACTTGCCTCCCGCGGCGGCCCGTTCACCCGAAATGATCTGGTCGCCTTCGCGAACGCTCGGCCCCGAGACTTCGGTACTGCTGCCGTCGCTGGCGCCGATCTTGATCGAGATGGCTTCCGGCTTGCCGTTGGCCAGGCGATAGACGGTGACGCGACGGGCGCTGAGCTGGGCGTCGACGCCGAGGTTCCACTTGCCGCGCTGGACCGGACTCAAGGTCGCCACGAACGCGGCGAACTGCTGGTTCAGCCGGTCGCGCATGCGCGCGCGCATCTGCGCCATCATGCCGGGATCGGCGCTGCCGCCACCGGGGCGACCGCCAAATCCGCGGCCACCGCCGAACAGGCGGTTGCCGCCACCTTGCTGCGACTGATTGTTCTGCTGCCACTGCGCTGCGCGCTCGGCCTGCCGCCGCTGCATCTCCTCCAGCGCCTGGTCGAAGGCAGCCTTCTGTTCGGCGTTCAGGTCGAGGCTCGCCGCCAGCATCTGCCAATCCCGGCTCATGTCAGCGCCGCCACCACCCGAACCGCCTGGCGGACCGCTGGCGCCCTCCGGCTGCAGGCTGGACAGCGGAGAATCGTCGCTGGGCTTGAAGCGCAGGGCGGCGTTCCCGAGCTTGAGCACGTTCTCGCGACTGCTGACCTCGATTTCGGCATTCACGGTCAAACCCGGCAGCAGGGTTCCGTCGCTGTTGTCCACGGTCACGATCACCGGATAGGTGACGACATTGTTGGTGGTCGTGGCGGCCAAACGCACCTGCTCGACCACGCCCTTGAACTGACGATCCGGGAAGGCGTCGGCGGTGAAGCTGACCTGCTGCCCGACCCGGATCTGCCCGATGTCGGATTCATCCACCGACAGCTGGATCTGCATCTTCGACAGGTCCTCGGCGATGGTGAACAGCTCCGGCGCCGAGAAGCTCGCCGCCACGGTCTGGCCGGGATCGATCTTGCGGGTCAGGACCACGCCATCGACCGGCGAACGGATGATCGCGCGATCGATGTTGACCTGGGTGTTCTGAACCGATGCGGTCTGCTGGCGGATCTGCGCCTGCGCCGAGTTCACCTGCGCCTTGGCCTGATCGAGCGCGGCCCGCGCCAGGTCGAAATCGCTGCGGGCGATGAGCTTTTGCTGGACCAGATCCTGCTTGCGCTGGAAATCGAGGGTGGCATTGCGCAGCGCAGCCTGCGCCTGGGCAAGCTGCGCCCGCGCGCTGGCGATCGCCGCATCGCCCTGCTCCAGCTGGGCGCGGTAGGTGGAGGGGTCGATCCGGGCGAGGATGTCGCCCTTTTTCACCGGCGAGTTGAAGTCCACCAGCACGTCGGTCACCTGACCGGAAATCTGGCTGCCGACGGTGACCGTGGAAATCGCGCTGAGCGTGCCGGTGGATGAAATCGTCACCCGGATGCTGCCACGCTGCACGGCTTCGGTGCGATAGCCCCCATCGGCTGAGGCATCGCCACGGTGGCCCCACAGATACCAGGCGCCGGCGACCGCAGCAACGACAACGGCTGCAATGCCCAGCCGGCGTGGGCTCGAAAGGCTGCTGGAACGTGCGGTTCTGTTCATTCAATCCAAGCCAGAGGAGACGGCAACGTGTCATTGAACGCACGCGTGCCGAGAAGGTTGACAGGGTGCGGATACTACCCGCGCTGCGCATTCCTGCACCGTGCCATTCGGGCTGGTTCTTCCAGAAGACTTCGGATTCGGGTCAGCTTCGGGTCAGCTTCGAGGCGGCGTCACGCGTTGGCCGAACCCTCCGAGGCGGCCCCAGGCGCCTGCTCGGGGTGGAACACCACGCTGGCGCAGGTACCGCGTCCGGCCGCGCTTTCCAGCCCCAGTGCCCAGCCGCAGCGTTCGGCGAGCCGATGGGCAATGGTCAGGCCCAATCCCGGCCCGGAGGCATCGCAAGGCCCGGAGCCACAGTAGAACGGCTCGATCGCGTGTTCCAGCGTCGCCGCGTCCATGCCGATGCCGCTGTCGCACACCTGCAGGCGGTCAGGCAGCAGGCGAACCCGGACTTCGCCTTCCCGGGTGTAGCGGATCGCGTTGTCGAGCAGGCGTCCGACCACGATCTGGAGCATCCGCGGCGGTGCGTGCAGTTCGCGGTCGCCGTCGCGTTCCAGCAACAATGTCAGACCCTTTGCATCGGCCAGCGGGCGGACCCGCGCCAGTTCCCGCTCCACCACATCGCCGGCGGCGAAATCCTCGGCCTCGGGCTCCACTTCCTCGCTGCGCGCCAGCAGCAGCAGGGCATCGATGATCGCCTCCATCCCGACGACCGAGGACTGGATTCGTTCCAGCGAACGCCTCGACGCATCGGACAGGGCTTCATCGTGCTCTATCAGATCCGCGGCTACCCGGATCACGGTCAACGGGGTCCGCAGTTCATGGCTGGCCGCCCGCGTGAACTCGCGTTCGCGCACGGCGTGCTCGCGCAGGCGGTTCCCGAAGCCGTACAGGGCATCGGCCAGCGTACGGACGTCGTCGCGAACGCCCTCCGGCAGCCGTTCGGGAGCCAGCGCATCGGGATCGGGACGACGCGGATCCCAGGAGCCGACCTCGCGCAATATCCAGCACACCGGCGCGATCGCGCGGCGGGCGGCGCGATCGCCGATCCAGAGGATCGCCAGCATGACCAGCGCAGCGATGAAAAACACCGCGGAGGGCAACCACGTATGCGCCGCATCGCCATACCACGCCAAGGCCGCAAGACCGCAGGCGGCAACGCCGCTCACCAGCGCCAGCTGCAGCAGGAAGATCCTGCGAACGCGGTATTGCCAGGTCGTCACGACGGGCACCGCGAGTCAGGCAGCCAGATCGGCGATGCGATAGCCTGCGCTCTGCACGGTGTGCAGCAACGGACGGTCGAACGGCTTGTCCATCACCTTGCGCAGGTTGTAGAGATGGCTGCGCAAGGTGTCCGAATCGGGCAGGTCGTCGCCCCAGATCTCGCGCTCGATTTCCTGTCGGCTCACCACCCGGGGGGATTCGCGCATCAGGATCGACAGCAGCCGCAGCCCGATCGGCGACAGCTGCAGTTCGACGCCTGCGCGGGTGGCGCGCAGCGCGCCCGGATCCAGCTCAAGGTCGCCCACCCGCAGCGACTCGGCTCCGATCTGGCGGCGATCGCGACGGATCAGCGCGTGCAGGCGCGCCTCCAGTTCGCGGATCGCAAATGGTTTTGTCAGGTAATCGTCGGCCCCCGAGGACAGCCCGGCCAGCTTGTCGTCCAGGGTGTCGCGTGCGGTCAGCATCAGAATCGGGGTGGCCTTGCGCGCCTCGCTGCGCAGACGCTTGCAGACCTCGACACCGTCCAGCCGCGGCAGCATCAGGTCGAGCACGATGGCGTCATAGGTGTTCTCGGCCGCCAGCCGGTAGCCATCAAGCCCGTCGGCAGCGTAGTCCACTTCGAAGCCGCGGCCCTCGAGGAATTCGCCGACCATCTCGGAGATGTTCCGGTTGTCCTCGATGATGAGCACCAGCCCCGATTGTCCGCCTTCGTTCATGCGACCACCCGTTGCGCCTTGATGGGCGCAAGATGACGCCCTGGCGGTCGAATCCGCGTGAAGAACGCCGCCATCGACCGCCACTACGAGGATCCTTGCATGCCCGCCCGCCTGTTGACCCCGCTGCTGCTGGTCTGCTCCAACGTGTTCATGACCTTCGCCTGGTACGGCCACCTGAAATACCGCGAGGTTGCGTTGCCCAAGGTCATCCTGCTCAGTTGGTGCATCGCCTTCTTCGAATACACGCTGATGGTTCCCGCCAACCGGATCGGCAGCGCGGTGTACTCGGCGCCGCAGCTCAAGGGCATGCAGGAGGTCATCACCCTGCTGGTGTTTGCCGGCTTCTCGGCGTGGTACCTGGGCCAGCCGCTGAAGTGGAACCACTGGGCCGGCTTCGCGCTGATCGCCGTGGCGGCGTGGCTGATCTTCCGCGAATGACGGGCGGCACGCCCTGTCAGTCCCCGCCGCGCTCTGCGCGCTTGGCCCGCTCCCAGTAGCGGTCCTGCTCCTCGAGCGTCTTGCCGTCCAGCCCGCCTTCGCTTGCCGCCAGCGCCTCCATCGCCCGGAACCGGCGTTCGAACTTGCGGTTGGCGCGGCGCAGGGCGGCGCCGAAATCGACCTTGGCGTGACGGGCGAGGTTGGCGCAGACGAACAGCACGTCGCCGATTTCATCTTCCAGCCGGTCGCGGGCGGCGGCATCGTCCGACATGGCGGCCACTGCGTCGAATTCGGCGCGGACCTCATCGATTTCCTCGGCCAGCTTGTCCAGCACCGGATCGGGGCCGGGCCAGTCGAAGCCGACCTTGGCCGCCTTGTGCTGGAGCTTCACGGCGCGCTGCCACTCGGGCAGGCCGCGGGCGATCCCGGCCAGCGCCGATGCATCGGACTCGCCCCGGGCCATGCGTTCGGCGCGCTTGCGCGCCTCCCAGTCGGCCAGCTGGGCCTCGGCGTCCTCGAAACTGGCGTCGCCGAACACGTGCGGATGCCGGCGGGTCATCTTGTCGCAGATCGCCTCGACCACATCGGCGAAGGCGAACGCGCCGACCTCCTGCGCCATCCGGGCGTGGAACACCACCTGCAGCAGCAGGTCGCCCAGTTCGTCCCTGAGATCGGCCATGTCGCCGCGGTCGATCGCATCGGCGACCTCGTAGGCTTCCTCGATGGTGTAGGGCGCGATCGTGGCGAAGGTCTGCTCCTTGTCCCACGGACAGCCGCCTTTCGGGTCGCGCAGCGCGGACATGATTTCCAGCAGGTCGTCGATCGTGCGCTGGCCGATCATGCCGGCAGCCTCGACAGCAGCGCGCGGTCGCCCAGCGCGACGAAATCGCCGTTGAGCAGGGTGTCGCGCTGGTTGTAGCGGAACGGTCGGCGCCGCGGATCGAGCACCGCGCCACCCGCCGCCTCCAGGATGGCCTGTCCGGCGGCGGTATCCCACTCGCTGGTCGGTCCGAAGCGCGGGTACAGGTCGATCGCACCCTCGGCAATCCTGCAGAATTTCAGCGACGAACCGCAGCCGAGCACTTCGCAATCCGGCAGGGTGTCGATGATCGCCTGCGTGCGGCCATCGCGATGCGACCGGCTGGCGGCGACGCGCAAGGGCATGCTGGCGGGAATGCGCGCGTGGACGGGGACGTCGGTCCCGTGTTCGCGTCGAAACGCGCCCCGACCCGGCACGCCGTGCCAGAGCGCGCCCGTGGTCGGCTGCTGGATCACGCCGAACGTCGCCACGCCGTCTTCGACCAGCGCGATGTTGACGGTGAATTCGCCGTTGCGCTTGATGAACTCGCGGGTGCCGTCGAGCGGATCGACCAGCCAGAAAGTGCGCCACTGCCGGCGCTGGTCAATGTCGGTGTCCTTCGATTCCTCCGACAGCACCGGAACCTGCGGCGTCAGTGCCGCCAGTCCGGCCACGATGCAGCGGTGCGAGGCCATGTCGGCGGCGGTCAGCGGCGAACGGTCGTCTTTTTCGCGAACCGCGAACTCGCCCTCGTAAACGGCAAGGATCTCGGCAGCGGCGCGGTGCGCCAGCGCGATCACGCCATCGCGCAATGCATCATCGACCATCATGTCGTTGCAGCCACTCACGGACGATGAACAAGCCGGCGATCGTGCGGCCTTCGGAGAAATCCTCCTGCAGGATCAACTGCCCCAGGTCTGCCAGCTTCCACGGCACCACTTCCGGCAGCTCGGGTTCGTCGCCGGCCAGGCGCTGCGGGTACAGGTCGCGCGCCAGCACCAGATGGGTCTGGTGGCTCATGTAGGTCGGCGCGAGCGTCAGCCCGCGCAGCACCCGAACGTCGCGTGCGCCATAGCCCGCTTCCTCCATCAGCTCGCGGTTGGCCGCCTGCTCGGGAGTCTCGCCGGCGTCGATCCGGCCCTTGACCAGGCCGAGCTCGTAGCGGTGCACCCCGGCCGCGTACTCGCGGATCAGCAGCACCGTTTCCGCGTCCAGCATCGGCACCACCGCGACCGCGCCGTGGCCGCGCCCGTGCAGGCGCTCGTAGAGCCGGCGCTCGCCGTTGCCGAATTCGAGGTCGAGCCGCTCCATCCGGTACGGCCCGGCGTCGTGTTCGGTGATTCCGTGGATGACCGGCAGGCGGCGGCTCATGCGGCCGCCCCGGCGGCGATAATGGACGAATGAAAGGGCATCACGATGGCGACATGATAACGGTCGCGCGGCGCTGGCGCGCACGCGACCTCGAAGTGCTCTGGCATCCGTGCACCCAGATGCGCGAACACGGCATCGGCATGGCGAAAACGGCGCAGGACGAATCCGCCGCGCTGCCGTTGCTGACGGTGGCCCGCGGCGAGGGCGCCTGGCTGATCGGCCACGACGGCCGGCGCGTGCTGGACGCGGTGAGCAGCTGGTGGACCAACCTGCACGGCCACGCCGAGCCGCGGATCGCCCACGCCATCGCCCGCCAGACGCAAACGCTGGAGCAGGTCATCCTCGCCGGCTGCACCCACGAACCCGCCATCGAACTGGCCGAACGCCTGCTGGAGATCGCACCACGACAGGCGGGCCGCGCGCCCCTGGCCAAGGTGTTCTACGCCGACAATGGCTCCTCCGGGGTCGAGGTCGCGCTGAAGATGGCCTTCCACTGGTTCCACAATCGCGGCGAATACGGCCGGACCCGATTCATCGCCCTGACCGGCAGCTACCACGGCGAAACCCTCGGCGCGCTGGCGGTGGGTGACCTGCCGCTGTACCGGCGCGTCTACGGGTCGTTGCTGCCCGAAGCGCTGTTCGCGCCGTCGCCCGACGCCTTCGGCGCCACCGATCCGGATTCCGCCGAGCAGCGTGCCAACGCCGCCGGCGATGCGCTGCAACGGCTGTTTGAATCGCATTCCGGCGAAATTTGCGCCTTCATCCTTGAACCGCTGGTGCAGTGCGCGGGCGGGATGCGCATGCACCATCCCGCGTACCTGCGCCGCGCACGCGAACTGTGCGATGCCCACGGCATCTTCCTGATCGCCGACGAGATCGCGGTCGGCTTCGGGCGCACCGGCACCTTGTTCGCCTGCGAACAGGCGCCCGCGGCCACGGCCAACGGCAAGCCGGGCATCCAGCCCGACCTGCTGTGCCTGTCGAAAGGCCTGACCGGCGGCTTCCTGCCCCTGTGCGCGGTGCTGACGACGCAGGCAGTCTACGACGGCTTCCTCGACGACTCGCGCGAACGCGCCTTCCTGCACTCGCACAGCTACAGCGGTAACCCGCTGGCCTGCGCCGCCGCGCTGGCGTCGCTGCGGATTTTCGAAAACGATGGCGTGCTTGAACGCAACCGCGCCACCGCCGCACGCATGGCCGAACTGGCCGCACCGCTGGCCGACCACCCGCTGGTGGTCGAGGTGCGCCAGACCGGGATGATCCTCGCCGTCGAGCTTTCGCCCGAGCCGGACAACAACGAGGACGGCCACGCAACCGAGATCGCGGGACGTCGCGGCCTGCGCATGTATCGCGCCGCGCTCGATCACGGCGTCCTGCTGCGGCCGCTGGGCGACGTGCTGTACTGGATGCCGCCCTACTGCATCGATCAGGCGCAACTTGCGCTGCTGCAATGCGCCACCCTTGCCGCACTGGAGGAGGCACGACGATGCGCCTGACCCGCTGCTACCTCGACCAGCCGCTGGACGTCGGCACGACGGTGATCCTGCCCGAATCCGCGGCGCAGCACCTGATCCGCGTTTTGCGCCTGCGCGAGGGAGACGCCTGCGTGCTGTTCAACGGCGACGGCCACGACCACGACGCGCGTATCGTCGCGATCGGCAAGCGCGAGACGCAGGCCGAAATCACCGCGCGCCGGCGCATCGACAACGAATCTCCCCTGCGCATCACCTTGCTGCAGGGCATCGCCCGCGGCGAGAAGATGGACTGGATCGTGCAGAAAGCGACCGAACTGGGCGTCGCGCGAATCCTGCCGGTGGCCAGCGAACGCAGCGATGTCCGGCTGGATGAGGCTCGCGCCCACAAACGCCATGCCCACTGGCGGGAGATCGCCATTTCCGCGTGCGAGCAGAGCGGGCGCGCCGTGCTGCCCGAACTGCTGCCGACGCAGCCGCTGGCATCGGCAACCCGGCGATGCGACGGAGCCGGCTTCATTCTCGACCCGGCATCCGGCGCATCGATCAAGTCGGTCGCTTCGACGCTATCCACTGCCTCCACGCTGGCGATCGGCCCGGAAGGCGGTTGGTCTCCGCGCGATCTGGAGCAACTGCGCGAAGCCGGCTTCTGCGGCCTGCGGCTCGGCCCGCGCGTGCTGCGCACGGAAACCGCCGGCATCGCGGCGATCGCCGCGCTGCAGGCGCTTGCGGGAGATCTGGGTTAGACGGCGCTGAAAAGTCCAGAACGGCTTTCAAAGCACCGCCTCGGGCCACCGTCGCAACCCGTACCGATTCAGGCCACCAGGTCCAGCGCCTCGCGCAAGCTGGTTTCCAGATCTTCCAGATCCGGCACCAAGGCTTCATCCTCGTTCAACCGCACCCGGGACAGGACGCCGTCGGGCATTTCCTCACCCGCGTCCAGCCGCGCCAACGCCGCATCGGTCACCGTCACCAGCCGCGGGAAGCCCTGGGTCAGCACCGCGAAATACGGGTGCTTGGTATCGCCACCCAGCGCCTTGAGCACGATGACCTTGCTGCCCAGTCCGCCCTGCTCCTCGGCAATGCCGGAAAACCGCGAGAACGCAATCAGAGGCAGCGCCCAGCCGCGCCAGCGGATGCGGCCAAGCAGCCAGTCCGGCGCGCCGTCGATCGGATCGGGCGGCGCGTAGGACAACACCTCGGCGATCGCCGCGTTGGGCAGCAGCAGGCGTGCCCCCGCCACCTGGATCAGCACGCCTCGAATGATGTGGGAAATATCGGCCATGGGAAACCTCAGGGTGACCAGCGTTCCAGAAGTTGGCGCGCCATGATGACCAGGCTGCGCGATTCGCCACCGCGCGCGACCAGCGCCTGGGTGGTGGTTGCATCAAAGCAGTTTTCCGGGGCCTGGCCCAGGGCCAGCCCGCCCGCGAGCGAAAACGTCAACGCCACGTCGACCATCGCCGGCTCGGCGCCGCTGAGCAGCAGTATCGCGCTGTCGGCCGCACGCAGCGCGGCAAAACGCGGCTCGCCGCTGGTCGAGGCGAAGACCAGTCCGGATTCCCCGGCTTCGACGTCCACGCCATCGGGCAGCACGTGCACGGCACCGCGCTGCAGTGCATCGCCGGGTTGCGCCAGCACGACCTGCATCGACGTCGCCCGCTGCATCTGGCGGGCCAGACGATCGTACTGGGCGCCCTCGATCCGCTGCCGCAGCAACACCGCGCGCGGGAACCCGGCAGGCAACTCGCCCAGCAGTTGACGCACCGCATCGGGGCCGCCGACGCCGGCGACGATCACGACCGCGCCATCGGCAAGTTTGGGCGCGTGCCTCGGCGGCATCGGTTCGCTGGGCAAGCCTGCAACGGCCAGCGACAGCGCGCGCATCTCCGCGTCGAAGCCGATGCCTTCGGCTTTCTCCACCAGATCCGGCAACACGTTTTCGCTGCCGGACAGCTTGGCCTTGAGATGGCGCGCCCAGCGGGCTTCCTCCCAGCCGGTGCGCTTGGCGGCGACATCGGCATCGTCGAACAGCACTTCCAGCGCCGGATCAGCGAACAGGTCGTCGAACTTGCCCAGCGCCGCCTCGGTCGAGGCGTCCAGCACGACCAGCAGCGCCTCGGGCGCGCTGGAGCGCACCTCGGCTTCGGTCGCTGTCGCCGGATCCAGGGTGGCCACCAGTTCGGCCCCCGACTGCCGCACCGCCGCAACGGTGCGGTCGCAGGCGGCGCCGGCTTTCGCCAGCACGACCACCTTCCGGCCTGTCATTGCAGGCTACCGTCGCCCACGCGCTCCAGCTTGAGCAGCTCGAACACGTTGCGCATCAGCTCGGCCTCCTGGTAGGGCTTGCCGAGGTAGCGTTCGACGCCGATGTCGATCGCGCGCTGGCGGTGCTTGTCGCCGGTCCGCGAGGTGATCATGATGATCGGCACGTTGCGCAGGCGCGGATCGCCCTTCATCGCCGTCGCCAGCTCGTAACCGTCCATGCGCGGCATTTCGATGTCGAGCAGCATCAGATCCGGCACCAGATCGACCAGGTGCTCGAGCGCGTCGAGGCCGTCCTTCGCGGTCGCGACTTCGAAGCCATGCCGTTCCAGCACGCGCCCGCTGACCTTGCGCATCGTCACCGAGTCGTCCACCACCATCACCAGCGGCACCCGACGCTGTTCCTCGGCCGGAACCGCTTCGATCGCAACCTCGGCGTGCGCCATCGTCGCGTAGCGGCGCACCATCGGGGCGATGTCGAGGATGACGACCACGCGGCCGTCGCCCATGATGGTCGCGCCGAACACGCCGGGCAGCGAAGCCAGCTGCGGGCCGCCGTCCTTGACCACGATTTCGCGGCTGCCCACCACCTGGTCGATGGCCACCGCGGCGCGCAGGTCGCCGGAGCCGATCAGCAGCAGCGGCATCTGGATCTGGCCTTCGGCCTTCGCCGTCGGCGCACCGACCAGAGCGCCGAGATCGTGCAGGGCATAGTCCTCGCCGCCATAGCGGTACACCGCATCCGGCTTGGCCAGATCCTCGCGCGGGATGCGGCCGACGCCGCGCACCGATGCGATCGGCACCGCGTATTCGGTGTCGCCGATCTTGACGAACACCGCCTGGGTGACGGCCAGGGTCTGCGGCAGGCGCAGGACGAAGTTGGTGCCCTCGCCCCGCTTGGAGTGGATTTCGATCGAGCCGCCGAGCTGGCGCACTTCGCTCGCCACCACGTCCATGCCGACGCCGCGGCCGGCGAGTCGGCTGACCGATTCGGCGGTCGAGAAGCCCGGCTCGAAGATCATCCGATCGAGTTCGGCGTCGGTCAGAACCGCGTCGGGCTGGATCAGGCCACGTTCGGTTGCGCGGCGGCGGATGGCGTCGCGGTCGAGGCCGGCGCCGTCGTCGCCGACCTCCAGCACCACTTCCGACCCTTCGTTGCGCACCGCGATCCGGATCGCACCTTCCAGCGACTTGCCGGCCTGCGCGCGCCGGTCGGGCGCCTCCAGCCCGTGGGCCACGGAGTTGCGCAGCATGTGCTCCAGCGGCGCGGTCATGCGCTCCAGCACGCTGCGGTCGAGTTCGCCCTGCGCCCCGTCGACCTTGAGCACGGCCTGCTTGCCGGTTTCGCCCGCCGCCTGGCGCACGACCCGGCGCAGGCGAGGCAGCAGCGAATCCAGCGGCAGCATGCGCGTGCGCATGAGGCCTTCCTGCAGATCCGAGCTCACCCTGGACTGCTGCGTCAGCAAGGTCTCGTACTGACGGGTGAGGTCGTCCATCGAATCGTGCAGGCTCTGCAAGTCGGCGGCCGATTCGGCCAGACCGCGGGACAGCTGCTGCAGCGTGCTGAAACGGTCCAGTTCCAGCGGATCGAAGGATTCGTCGCCGGCGTCGTTCTGGCGCTGGTAGCGCGCCATGATCTGCGCTTCGGTCTCGGAATCGAGGCGGCGCAGCTGGTCGCGCAGACGGATGTTGGTGCGCTCCATTTCCTGCGCCGTCGCGCGGAACGCCGCGAGCTGCTGCTCAAGGCGCGCACGATAGATCGCGACTTCGCCGGCGTAGTTCACCAACCGGTCGAGCAGGTCGGCGCGGATGCGGACCTGCTCCTGCGGCGCACGCACCGAGGCGTCGTCGTCGCCGGCGAACGCATGCTCGTTGATCGGCGCCGACAGCGGCTTGAGCGCAGCCACCTTTGCCGGCACCTGGACGTCTTTCGACGGCGGCAGACCTTCCGACGCCTGTTCGGCGGCTTCGGTGGCCGTCTCTGTCTGATCGCCCGTTGTCGAAGCCGCTTCCCCGGCGGGCTCCGCGGTCTCTGCGGCTTCCGCAGCGGGCTCGACCGCCTCGGGCTTCTGCGCGGACTCGGCGGCGGCCGGCGCTTCGTAAGCCCGATTTTCCGAACGGGCGACGAATTCCTCGATCAGCATCGCCGGCATGCCGACCGCACGCCGCGCCGCGACGCGGGTCACCATGTCGCGCAAGCGGTCGAAGCCGCGTTCCAGCAGCCGCACGCCGTCGTCCCCAAGTTCGGCGCGCTGAACCGCGACGGCCTCCAGCAGGGATTCCATTGCGTGGCCAAGTTCGCCGACCGGCATCATGCCGGCCATGCGCGCGCCACCCTTGAACGTGTGCAGATCGCGCTGCAGTCCCACGATCAACTCGTTGTCGTCCGGGGCGTCCCGCAACTGCGCCAGCAGCCCGTCGGAGTGATCGAGCAGGTCGTTGCCTTCCTCGACGAAGATGTCGATCAACTCGACGTCCAGATCGCTGGTATCGAGCGGCGCATCCGGATCTTCCGCTGCGGTCGCGGTCGCCAGCAGCGATGCCAGCGCGGCATCTTCGCGGGCCTTGGCGACGGCGGCGGCTTCGGCCGCACGGCGTTCGGCTTCGCGGCGCTGCGCTTCCCGACGTTCGCTGGCAAGACGTTCGGCTTCGGCGCGCTCGGCTTCGGCACGCGCTGCGGCAATCCGTTCGACTTCCTGCCGCTCGGCTTCCAGACGCGCGGCTTCCGCAGCCGCCTGCTCCGCCGCTGCACGTTCGGCTTCCGCCTGCTCCGCAGCCAAGCGCTCGGCTTCCAGACGCTCGGCTTCCTCCGCCGCTGCGCGCTCGGCTTCCGCCTGTTCGGCCGCAAGGCGCTCCGCCTCGGCCTGTTCCGCTGCCACGCGCTCGGCTTCCAGACGCTCGGCTTCCTCCGCCGCTGCGCGCTCGGCTTCCGCCTGCTCGGCCGCAAGGCGTTCCGCTTCGGCCTGTTCGGTCGCCGCGCGTTCGGCCTCGGCCTGTTCCGCTGCCGTCCGTTCTGCTTCCTGACGCGCCGCTTCTTCCGCAGCCGCTTCTTCCGCAGCCGCCTGCTCCGCCGCTGCGCGTTCGGCTTCGGCCTGTTCTGCCGCCGCGCGTTCGGCCTCGGCCTGTTCCGCTGCCGTCCGTTCCGCTTCCTGACGCGCCGCTTCTTCCGCAGCCGCCTGTCCCGCCGCAATACGTTCGGCTTCGGCCTGGTCGGCAGCGGCGCGTTCGGCTTCCTGACGCGCAGCTTCTTCCGCAGCCGCCTGTTCTTCGGCTTCGCGCTGCGCTTCGGCCGCGGCCTGGTCGATGAACGGGACGCTCGGTTCCGGCAGCGCGTCGCGCAGCGTCGACATCCGCTCGCCCAGGGCGGCGAACAGCGGAACCCGATCAGGCGTTTCCTGCAGCGCCGCCGTGGAGACACGCACCGCATCGGCCATCTCGCCGATGGCGGCGATGCCGTCCGCATCCGGAGCCGCTTGCGCAGCGATGAGCCGGCGCACGTAGCCCTCCGCCGGGGCCGTGAACTCGGTGACGGACGGGACTTCGGTCATCGCGAAGGCGCCGTTGAGCGTGTGGATGGCGCGCACCAGCGCATCGGTCGGGCGCGCATCGCCCGCACGGGCTTCGGCCAGCCACGCATCGATCGTTTCGAGGTGGCCACCGACTTCCGATCCAAGGATTTCGAGCAGGACCGGATCGACGGCCACTGCGACGGTTTCGGCAGGCGCTGCCGCCGTTTCCGCTTCCGCGGAAACCGGCTCTTCCACAACCGGTTCGGTCGCAGCTTCCGGCGTGGTCTCGGCCGCCGCCGCAGCCGCCTGCAACATCACGTCCTCGCCTGCGGCCAGACGATCGGCAACGGCCTCGAAGGTCGGGATATCCACGTCAAAACCCGGCTCGCCGCGCAGCGCCGCATGCAGCTTGGGCAGCACGCCGTTGACTTCGCCGATGTAGGCCACGACCGCATAGCTGGCCGGCCGGGTGCCGTCGAGCACGCGATTGAGCATGTTCTCGACGTGCCAGCTGAACTCGCCCAGCACCTTCGCGCCGACCAGCCGTCCGCTGCCCTTGAGTGTATGGAACACGCGCCGGATCGGACGCAGCAGTTCGATGTCGTCCGGCTGCAGCCGCCACGGCGGCAACAACTGCTCGAGATTGCCCAGTTCTTCCTGGAACTCCTCGATGAAGATTTCGCGGATCTCGTCGTCGATTTCCTCGCCCGCGGTGATGAAGCCGGCATCGATGCCGGAGCCCCCTTGCGCAAGCGCAACCGTGGCTGCGTCCGCAGCTTCCGGCGCCGCCGTTTCGGTTTCGGCTTCCACGGGCGCATCCGTCGAGGGCACCGCAGGCGTCTGGGAGACGGGTTCTTCGGTTTGCTCCGCGGTTTCCGCCGCCGTTCCCGCTTCGGGCAGATCTTCCGCATCCGGAATCGGCCAGTAGCTCAGGGCTTCGAGGCTGGTGCGCACTTTCCCGAGCAGGTCGGTGCGGGTATCGCGCGGGTCGCGCAGCGACTCCAGGAAATACTCCATGCCCGACAGCGCGTCGGCCAGGGTATCGAGTTGGACGCCATTGGGCACCCGCTTGCGGGCGATCAGTTCGCGCTCCGCGTAGGCCCGCAGCGCATCCAGATAGCCTGCAGGTTCCGGCAGTTCCAGGATGCGCATCGCGCCGCTGACCTCGGTCAGCATGTCCGGGACTTTCTTCAGCGCGGAATGGTCCCAGTTGGTTTCGATGAAGGCGACGAAGGCGCCGCGCACATCGGTGAAATTGGCCGCAGCCGCACGCGACAGCACGCCCATGACCTTGCGCGATTCCTGCGCCAGCTGGTCTTCGTCGGCATTGCCCGCCCCGGCGCCACCCAGATCGGCCACCTGGTCGTCGAGGGAATGTTCGATGGTGATCAGCGCGCCGGCAACCTCGATCAGATCGCTTTCGCTCGAAGGCCGTGCGCCGGAGGCGATGTCCTGGACGATCTGGCGCTGTTCATGCACCGTCGCGCGCGCGGCATCGAGCCCGATCATGCCCAGGGTATCGCCGATGCGATCCAGCGCCTCGGCCTGGGGCGTCAGGTCGCCCACGTTCTCGCGGGTGCCGCGCAGGAACAGATCCAGCGCGTCCTTCACCCGCAGCAAATCTTCCTTGATCGCCGCCGACACCGTGTCGAGCAGGGCGCGATTGCGGCCTGCAAGGCTGCCGCGGGCGTGCTCGAGTTCGGCTTCGGTCGGCGCGACCACCAGCGCGGGCAGGTCTTCCTGCGCCATCGCCTCGGCGCCGCGCGCCGCACGCAGTTCGTTGATCAGCGGCAGCAGCACGATCGGAATGTCGCGATGACCGCCCTGCAGACGTTCGAGGTAATCCGGCAGTTGCACCATGCCGCGCATCAGCACCGCCAGCGCTTCGTCGCGCTGCTGCACCGCCCCGCCGAGCAGGGCCACGGCGACTTGCTCCATTTCCCCGGCGACCAGCGCCGGCGCCTGCAATTCCAGCATCTGCAGGGTGCCGGACACCTGATGCAACCCGGTGATGCAGGAATTCATCGGCGAGGCGTCGTCCGGCGCGTCGGCGAAGGTTTCCAGATCGATCCGCGTCTGCCGCAGGGTCTCGTCGATTTCCGGCTTCACCCAGCCGAGCGCGGTTTGGTCGATGGCGTCCCGCAGTGCCGTCGTCATGTCGAGGCTCCGTTAGGGTCCCGCTCCGCGGGGCTGGCCTGGAGGATGCTGTTCATACCGTGATCCCTGCGCACTCCGGGATCAGGCAGGCAGCTTGAAGTCGGCGACCGAACGGCGCAGGTCGGACGCGAGCTGGGCCAGGTTTCCGATCGACTCTGCGGTCTGGCTGGCACCTTGCGAGGTCTGCGCGGTAATGGCCTGAATCGTGTTCATCGCCTGGGTGATGTTGGTGGCCGCCGAAGACTGCTCCTGCGCTGCCACCGAGATGCCTTCAATCAGCCCGGAGAGGTCGGACGACACCTTTTCGATCTCGCCCAGCGCGGTACCCGCGTCCTCGGCCAGGCGCGCACCGGCGACCACTTCCGAGGTCGTCTGTTCCATCGAACTCACCGCTTCGTTGGTATCGGCCTGAATGGTCTGCACCAGCGATTCGATGCGCTTGGTCGCGTTCGAGGAACGTTCCGCGAGGCGCTGCACTTCGTCCGCCACCACCGCGAACCCGCGGCCCGCCTCGCCGGCTGAGGCCGCCTGGATGGCCGCGTTCAGCGCGAGAATGTTGGTCTGTTCGGAAATGTCGTTGATCAGTTCCACGATCGAGCCGATTTCCTGCGAGGATTCGCCGAGGCGCTTGATGCGCTTCGAGGTTTCCTGGATCTGGTCGCGGATGCTGTCCATGCCCGCGATCGTCTGGCGCACCACGCCGGCACCGTTGGTCGCGATCTGCACCGAGCGCCGCGCCACCTCGGCGGAGTCGGCGGAGTTGCGCGACACCTGGTTGATGCTGGAGGCGATTTCGTTGATGCGGTCGGTGGCCGAGTTGATTTCCTGCGCCTGATGCTCGGCCGCGTCGGCCAGGTGCATGGCGGTGGCCTGGGTTTCCTGCGCGTTCGACGCAACCTGCACCGAGGTGTCGTTGATCGTTGCAACGAGGGTACGCAGCTGCTCGACCGCGAAGTTGATCGAATCGGCAATTGCGCCGGTCATGTCCTCGGTCACGGTCGCCTTCACGGTCAGATCGCCTTCCGCGAGCGATCCCATTTCGTCCAGCAGGCGCATGATCGCCTCCTGGTTGCGGTCGTTCAGTTCCTTGGTGGTCTGGTAGCGGACGCGCTGCGCGCGGCCCAGGGCCCAGAGCAGGCCGACGATCGAGAACAGCGCCACGACACCCGACAGGATGCTGACCCAGACGCCGCCGATGATGCTGGTGTCCTTCACCGAACCGAACGAGGTGAAGGCCGCGAACAGGCTTTCGCTGTCCGAAAGCAGCTTGTCGGAACCGCTGCCGAGCGCAGCGACCGAAGCCTGGGCACCGATCAGCTTGCCGGAATCGCCGACGATGGCGTCCAGATCCTTCTTCATGCCCAGCCACAGCGCAGCGGCCTGGTTGAGCGGCGCCAGCGCGCCGGCGGCCGTCACCTTCGCGATGTCGCCGCCGCCTTCGCGCAGCGCGCTGAGCTGGCGTTCGAACACCGCTGCGTCGCGGGCGAGCGCATCGGCGGCGACCTGTGCACCCTCGCCACCTGCGCGCAACTCGGCGATGCGGCGAGCCATCGATGCCGAGGTCACCACCTCGTTCAGCGCCGTGAACAGCTGCGCCGACGTCGCGCCGCCGGACGCCAACCCGCGCACCGCCTCGCTCAGCTGCGCCTGCAGCTGCGGCACCTTCGCCGTGAAGCTGTCGGCGTGGCCCGCCAGCGCCAGCACCGCCGACTGCGAAGCCTGCACTTCGTCGGCGCGCTTGGCCAGCGGCGACCAGGTCGCCGTCACCGTGCGGATCTGGCCGGCGACGCCGGTGGTGTCGCCGAAGCGGTCGTTCAGGGTCTTGATGTCCTCGTCGATTTCCTGACGGGTGGCCTTGAACGATTCGAACGCCTGCGCGTTGCCGTCGATCGCCTCGCGGCTCTGGTTGGCCATGCGCTGCGAATTCAGCTGCAGCCGGGATGCCGAGGTACTGGCGCCACCGAGGCGTGCGGCCTTGGTCGTGGCGTACAGGGTGTTGCCGGCGAATACGACCAACGAACCGATCAGCATCCAGATCCAGAAGTTGGTGCTGAGATTGCGGCCCTTGCCGGCGGCGGTATCCATCATCGTGCTCATGTTGAGACCTCGGCTTGCAGGTAAGTCCGCGGATTACGCGGCGGCTTGGCGGAATTCAGGGGTACGGGCGAGGCGGCTGAGGCTGAAAACGCCCCAGTCGTGATCGCCGTAGCGGTAAGCGTGTTCGACGAAGTAAGCATAGCGGCCATCGGCAATCGCCGCCGCATCGACGCTCTGGGCGTCGACGAAGCTGCGCTGCCCGTACAACTCGTCGATGGTGACGGCAACGTCGCCACCGGGCTGGTGAATCACCAGCACCCGCTGTTTTTCCTGCAGCACGGTGCGCTCGCCCTCGAGAAACTGCTTGAGGTCGATCACCGGCAACAGGGTGCCGCGGATGTTGGCCACGCCCAGCATCCAGGGCGTGGAGCCTGGAATATGGGTGACGGCCGGCATCGGCAGGATTTCAAGCACTTCATCGAAACCCGAGGCCAGCCGGCGCGTACCGATGCGGTAGGCCACGCCGCGCCACAGGCCCGGGGCGTCCAGCTGTTCCGGCAGGCCGGCGACGTGCGCCAGACTGCGCTGTTCGTAGTCGGCCAGCACCAGAAACGGGGAGCGCGCGTCGCGCGCGCGGATGCGGCGGGGGCGCTTCGGCTTCGGCGCCGACTCCGAGGCATGCGACTCCGGCGACTGCGTGTCGATGTCCGGCGAGCCGGCTTCGATCTCGGCCACCGTTTCCGCCTCGTCGGCAGCCGTCTCGGGCTGCGCGTCGTCCGCGGAAGCCGCCCTATCGGAAGCGGCTGCGGCTTCGACCGGTGCGGGATTCTCATCGTCAACGGCATTGCCTGTTTCGGTACTGGCGGCAGCGGCTTCGGCGGCCGTGGATGCGTCTGCAGCGGAAGCGGCGCTCTGGACGGTCTCGTCGACAGGACTCGCCGTTGCTGGTTTGCCCTTCTGCTTCTGCTTCTGTTTGCCGCGCTTGGCCATGCGTCAGTGTCCGATCAATGCATTGATGCGCGCGATCAGGTCGCTCTCGCGCGGCGGTTTGACGATGTAATCCTTCGCCCCCTGGCGCATGCCCCAGACCCGGTCCGTGTCCAGACCCTTGGTGCTCACGATCAGCACCGGGATGTTCTTGGTCTCGGCATCGCGCGATAACAGCCGGGTGGCCTGGAAGCCGTTCATGCCCGGGAGGATCACGTCCATCAGCACAAGGTCGGGCTTGCCGCGACGGCAGGCTTCGATCCCGTCTTCGGCGCTGCCCGAGGTCATCACCTGATGGCCGTTGCGTTCGAGCAACTGGACCATCACGGCGGTCTCGGTCGGAGAATCTTCGATCAACAGGATGCGTGCCACGTTTGCCTTCCCCTGGTCAGGCGTTCACGTAAGTTCGGATCGCTCCGAGCAACTCCTCCCGCGTGAACGGCTTGGTGAGGTACTGCTCCGACCCGACAATACGGCCTCGCGCCTTGTCGAACAAACCATCTTTCGACGAAAGCATGATGACCGGCACGTTTTTGAAGGTCTGGTTGTTCTTGATCAAGGCACAGGTCTGATAACCGTCGAGCCTGGGCATCATGATGTCCACGAAAATGATCTGCGGCGTGTGATCGGCGATCTTGGACAGGGCCTCGAAGCCGTCGGTCGCGGTGACGACGTCGCAGCCTTCGCGCGACAGCAGCGTCTCCGCCGTGCGACGGATCGTCCGCGAGTCGTCGATGATCATCACCCTCAAGCCCTTGAGGCTGGAGTCGGAGTCGCCTTGCTGCGCCATGTAGTCCCCTTCGGCGATTGCCTGCCGCCAACGCTCCGTTGCGTCGCGGAATACCTATATTCCAGCACCCGCCCTGACTGTCAAGCGCCGCATGGCCAAAACCGGCAGCCGTTCGCAGCCTGATACCATCGCCTTCCCCGCCCCGGAAGCCTGTATGCCGCAGTCCAGCACGCTCGACGTCGTGGTGGTGATGGATCCGATCGAGTCCGTCAAGACCGCCAAGGATTCCACCTTCGCCATGCTTCTGGAAGCGCAGCTGCGCGGCCACCGCCTGCATTACGTCCGCCCCGGCGGGCTGTCCGTGCGGGCCGCGCGCGCGGTCGCCATCGTCGCTCCGCTGGCCGTGCGCGACGTCCACGGCGACCACTTCACGCTGGGCGATTGGACCCCCCTGGAATTCGGTCCGGGCCATGTGGTGCTGATGCGCACCGACCCTCCGGTCGATGCCGCCTATCTGCACGACACCCAGATCCTCGGCCTTGCCCAGCGCCAGGGCGCGCGCGTGGTGAACGATCCGCAAGGCCTGCGCGACTTCAACGAGAAGCTGGCGGCGCTGCTGTTCCCGCAATGCATCCCGCCCACCCTGGTCAGCCGCGACGCCAAGGCGCTCAAGGGCTTCGTGCTGGAGCTGGGCGAGGCGATCCTCAAGCCGCTGGATGGCATGGGCGGGCGCTCGATCTTCCGCACCCATGCCGGCGATCCCAATCTCAACGTGATCCTGGAAACCCTGACCGAAGGCGGGCGGCATCTGGCGATCGCGCAACGCTACCTCCCGGAGATCGCCGCCGGCGACAAGCGCATCCTGCTGGTCGACGGCGAACCGGTGGACTACTGCCTGGCGCGGATTCCGCAGGGCGACGAGTTCCGCGGCAACCTCGCCGCCGGCGGCCGCGGCGAAGGCCGACCGCTGTCCGAACGCGACCGCTGGATCGCCGCACAGGTCGGCCCGCTGATGCGCGAGCGCGGGATGCTGTTCGTCGGCCTGGACGTGATCGGCGACCACCTCACCGAAGTCAACGTCACCAGCCCGACCTGCATCCGCGAACTGGACAGACAGTTCGGCCTGAACATCGCCGGCGCCCTGTTCGACCGCATCGAAGCGCTGCCCAGCCATTGATGTCCAGCACGCCCGCCCCGGCCGTCCCGCCGCCGCCGCGCATCGGCGAAGCCGAGCGGATGCGCGCAACCATGGTGCTGTCCGTGCTGGTGCACGCCATGGTGATCTTCGGGATCGGCTTCACCCTCGAGGACGCGGCGCCGCTGGTGCCCACCCTCGACGTGATCCAGACCCGCGTCCAGACCCCGCTGACGCCGGCACAGGCGGATTTCCTCGCCCAGGCCAACAACCAGGGCGGCGGCGAACACGACAAGTCCAGCCGCCCGAGCGCGCCGCAGGCCGGCCCTCTGCCGCAGCCGGAAGACGGGCTGGCTCCGCGTCCGCTGCACGTGCAGTCGCCCGCACCCAGCCCGCCGCCGCGCGACAGCGTCGTCACCTCCGCACGCGGCGAGACCGCGCTGCCCGAGCCGCTGACCCGCCCCGACGCCGACGCCACCAACGCCCCGCGCGGGCGCGAGAAGATCGACCACGACATCGAGATGGCGCGGCTGGCCGCCGAAATCGAACTGCGCTCCGAGCAATACGCCCGCCGCCCCAAGCGCAAGTTCGTGTCCGCCAGCACCAAGGAATATGCGTGGGCGCAGTACCTGCGCGGCTGGGTGGACCGGGTGGAACGCGTGGGCAACCTGAACTATCCGGACGAGGCGCGCCGCCGCCATATCGGCGGGTTGGTGGTGATCAGCGTCGGCGTGCGCCGCGACGGCAGCGTCGAGAGCATCAAGATCATCCGTTCCAGCCACATCCCCATGCTGGACGAAGCGGCCCAGCGCATCGTGCGGCTGTCCGAACCGTTCGCGCCGCTGCCGAAAACCCGCGAGGATCCCGACATCCTGCACATCACCCGCACCTGGCAGTTCCTTCCGGGCGGCGAGTTGGTCGATCGTTAGGGCGGCTGCCAGCTACCGATACAGGCAATCGACCAGCTTGTTTTCCTGACCGAGCAGGGCATCCAGCGCCTTTTCCCAGCCGGCTGCGCCCTTGGCCAGCGGCACGAAGGCCGCATCGTCGCCGCTGCCCTGGCGGACGGCGATTTCCGAGGCGGTAATGCGGAACGCGGCATCGGCCGCGCCAAAATCCAGACGGCCGCGGACGGTCCAGCCGGAAAACCCCGAGCGGTAGTCGGCGGTCGCGCGCAGCGCCAGCGCCCCGCCATCGGGATCGGACGATTCCACGGTCAGGCCCTGCACGCCACCCGCGCAGGTCTGCGCCCGGTTGACGATGTCGGCGCCGGTTCCGGGGAGGGTGTACTGGGCGCTGAGCATGCGCTGGATCAAACCGTCGTCCTGGTTGTCGGCGATTTCCAACGTGTGCCCGCTGTAGAGCACGTCGGCGGCAAATGCCGGTGCCAGGGCCAATACTGCCAGAAGGATCAGATGACGAGGCGTCACGGGGTTTCGCATGTTTCGGAAAGACCTGTTTCGGAGAATATCGCAAACCGGACGTTCAGGGCGCACGCAACCGTTGCTGCTCGGCCAGCGTGAGCGCCACGTCGTCGCGCAGATAGGCGGGCTCGACCCATTCCGGCGCCACCGCCTCGCCGCGTGCGAATGCGGCAGCGGCCAGTTGCGCCAGAGCACCGGCGCGCGGGAGGGACTGCGCGTCCACGCGCGCCAGCGCACCGCCCAAGCGGGCTTGAAGGGCGCCTTCGGCGGCGGCGAACCCGGTTCCCAGCCCCAGCCAATCGTTGCCGTCCGGGATCTCTGCCGCTTCCGGGCGCACCACTCGCTCCGGCCCGAGCGCGGCGACGTCGCCGGAACGCAGCGCGAAACGACCCAGATAAACCTCACCCATGCGGGCATCGACAGCGGCAAGGACGCGGAACCCGGACGAACCAGCCTCGCCGGAAGGGAGCGACGCATCTTCCATCAGGCAGCCAGCCGCCAGCACCGCCAGGGTCGAGACCGCGATCACCGGCCGATCCAGCGCCAACGCGATTCCCTGGGCAACCCCGATGCCCAGCCGAACGCCCGTGAATGCGCCCGGGCCGCGGCTGACCGCAATCGCGTCCAACTGTGAACGCGCCAGCCCGGCTTCGGCAAGCAAGGCCTCGGCCCAAGGCAGGGCCAGTTCCGCGTGACGACGCGGGGCGATCTCGAAGCGTTCCAGCACCCGGCCATCAGACCAGACGGCCACCGAACAGGCCTCGGTCGCGGTTTCGAAAGCGAGCAGTCTCATGGCGACATTATGGGCCAGCGAAAAAACCGTCCACGTCCTTGATCTCGCAGGTCGCCGGCAGCGGCGGCAGGGAATCGAGGAAGGTGCGTCCGTAGGATTTGCTGCGCAGCCGCGGATCGCACAGCACCAGCACGCCGCGGTCGGTCTCGGTGCGGATCAGCCGCCCCGCGCCCTGCTTGAGCGCGATCACCGCCTGCGGCAGTTGCTCGTCGCGGAACGGATTGCCGCCGGCACGGCGTATGGCGTCGAGCCGCGCTTCGAACACCGGATCGTCGGGGGCGGCAAACGGCAGTTTGTCGATCACCACCACGCTGAGCGCATCGCCGGCCACATCCACGCCCTCGCGAAAACTGGCGGTGCCCAGCAGCACGCCGTTGCCGGACGCCCGGAACCGCTGCAGCAGCGCATGACGCGGCTCGCTGCCCTGCACGAACAGCGGCCAGGGGACTCCGCGCAGGCAGTTTTCGGCCTCCCGCAGGGCGCGGTGCGAAGCGAACAGCAGGAAGGCGCGCCCGCCGGAGGCTTCGAGCACCGGCAACACCGCGTCGATCACGCGGCGCGTGTAGTCGCGCGAAGCCGGCTCCGGCAAACCGGGCGGCAGGTAGCACAGCGCCTGCCGCGGCCAGTCGAAGGGACTGGGTTCGATCGTTTCGCGCGCCTGCGTGATGCCGAGGCGCCGCGCCGCGTGGCGGAAACCGCCAGCCACCGCGAGCGTCGCCGAAGTGAACACCCAGGCGGCGCCCGAGCGCTCGCGATGCGCCCGTAGCGGTTCGGACACGTCCAGCGGCGTGCGCTGGAGGCGGAAGCCGCGCGGAGTGAGTTCATACCAGTGAACCGAAACGGGATCGGACCCGCTTTCCGACCACGATTCTCCCTTGTCCTCGAAACCCGCATCGGGCAGCGACCCCGACCCGGTTTCGTCCAGCCAGCGCTGGAGACGCGCCAGCGACAGGGTGGCGCGCAAATGGCAGGTGTCGAACCCGGCGGCGGCCTCACGCAGCGGTTCCAGCGCGCGGACCAGGTCCTGCAGGGCAGCAACCAGGGTCGCAAACGCCGGCTCCACGTCTACCGCCGCCAGCGCCCGCGACGCGGTGCCGCGCGACGGCAGGGCATCCATCGCCGCGCGCGCCGCCCGGGCCGCCATCTCCAGCGCGCGCGACGGCCCCTGCACGGCGGCCAGCGCGCCGGGCAGATTGCGGCACTCAGCGATGGCATCGGCGCCCAGCTCGGTCAGCGCGCGCAGGCTGAGGGACTCGCCGAAGAACTGCGCGGCCAGTTCGGGAAGCTGGTGGGCTTCATCGACCACATAGGCTTCCGCGCCGGGCAGGATTTCGCCAAACCCTTCCTCCTTCAGCGCGAGGTCGGCCAACAGCAGGTGGTGGTTGACCACCACCAGGTCCGCCGCCTGCGCCCGCTGGCGGGCGCGCACGACGAAGCACTCGCTCCAGAACGGGCAGGCGGTGACAAGGCAGTTTTCCGCGGTCGATGTCACCTGCGGCAACAGCGGCGAATCTTCCGGCAGGCCGTCGAGTTCGGCCAGGTCGCCGCTGCGGGTCTGCCGACTCCAGTCCACGATCTGCTGCAGCTGCACCGCCAGCGGGCCCTGCTGGAAACGCGGCTCCTGTCGGGCCAGCTCCATCCGGTAGTGGCACAGGTAATTGGCGCGGCCCTTGAGCAAGGCCACCTTGCGTTCGACGCCCAGTGCCCCGAGCACCCGCGGCAGGTCGCGCAGGAACAGCTGGTCCTGCAGCGCACGGGTGCCGGTGGAAACGATCGTGCGCGCGCCCGACAGCAGAATGGGAACGAGGTAGGCGAAGGTCTTGCCGGTGCCGGTGCCGGCCTCGGCAAGCAGGACGTCGCGAGCTTCCACGGTGTCCGCAATTTCCGCAGCAAGCCGCTGCTGGGCCGGACGCTGTGCAAAACCCGGGAACGCACCGGCCAACGCGGAACCGGCACCGAGCGCGGCGCTGGCTTCCCGCGCAAGCCGACCGTGGGAGGGCGACAGTGAACTCACTGAACCGGTTGCGGTGCAGGCGACGGAGGCGAAGGTGCGGGCGCCGGACGCGGCGGCTGTGCCTGCTGCTGCGGCGGCTGCGACGGCTCCCGCTTGGCCGGATCGTCGCCGCCGAAAAGATTGCGGAAGAACTGGCCTGCCCGATCCAGCGGATCGCCACCGGCAGCATCCGGATCGGGCGCCGGCAGCGGGTTGCCGAACTCGTCGAATTCCGGTGGCGGCGCATATTGGCACGGCTGGTAGGCGGGCGCGTGGCCGGCCACGAACGGGTAATGGCGGGCGCCCGGACAATCCGGATCGGTGCTTTGCCCGTCCAGCACCCAGCGCCAGTCGATGCCCTCGTTCGACAGCCGCAGCGGCGCGCTCGGCATGCGCCGGAAAATGTCGGACCAGACCCGCATGCCGCCGGACGCTCCGTACAGCCCGGTCGGCTGGTTCTGGTCGTTGCCCACCCAGACCACGGCGAGGTGGTCGCCGGTGTAGCCGGCAAACCAGCTGTCGCGGCCGTCGTTGCTGGTTCCGGTCTTGCCGGCCGGCGCCAGCCGCCCGAGGCCATCGCGGAGCAGCCCGGTGCCGGTTCCCGAGGTGACGACGAACTGCAATGCATTGCCGACCAGTCGCGCCGCCAGCGAATCGCCCGGCTGCGCCGGCGGTGCCGAGCCATCGTAGCGCTTGAGCGCGCGCCCCTGCGGATCGAGCACGCCGCGCACCGCATGCAGCGGATGGATTTCACCTTCGGAGGCGAGAAATTCGTACAGCTGCGCCATCGCGAACGGGCTTTGATCGGTCGCTCCGAGGATCAGCGAGGGCTGCGGATCGGTCTTGATTCCGGTCAGGACGTGGATCAGGTCGGCGAGCCGCTGCGGCCCCACTTCCATTCCAAGCCGCACCGTGGCCTGGTTGTAGCTGTGGGCCAGCGCGTCGACCAGCGGCACATCGCCGTGGCTGCGCCCATCGGAATTGCCCGGCTTCCACACCCGCCCGCGGCCGAGGCCGATCGCGACCGGCGCATCGCTGATCGTGGTGGCCAGCGACCACTTGTCCGGTTGCGAAAACGCCAGCAGGTACACGAACGGCTTGAGCAGCGAACCGACCGGACGCCGCGCATCCACCGCGCGATTGAATCCGGGTTCGGTGAAATTGCGCGAACCAACCACCGCCAGCACATCGCCGTTGTGGACGTCGGTCATCACCAGCCCGGCCTGCAGCGGCGGCCGCCCCCGGCGATCCAGCGCGGTGAGCGTGCGCTTCACCGCGCCTTCGGCATAGCCCTGGGCCGACGGCGACATGCCCGTCATCACGATCAGGCCCGCGCCGGAAAGCTGGTCGGCGGGATAGTCGCGCGCCAGCTGCTTGCGCACGAGGTCGACGTAGCCGGGGAACCGATTGGCGTTGGGCGTCCCGGGCGTGGCGGCGACGCCGAGCGGAGCCGCGACCGCGCGGTGGTAGGTCGCCTCGTCGATCAACCGCGTGTCCAGCATCTGCTTGAGCACGAAATTGCGGCGCTCCAGCGCGCGCTCCGGGTTGCGCCGCGGGTTGTACCAGGACGGCCCCTTGACCATGCCGATCAGCAGCGCGATTTGCTCGGGTGCAAGGTTCTTCAGGTCCTTGCCGAACCAGAATTCGGAAGCCGCGGCCACGCCACGAATGGACTGCGCGCCGTTCTGGCCGAGATCAACCTGGTTGAGGTAGGCCTCCATGATCGTGCGCTTGTCGTAGCGGGCTTCCAGCAGCAGCGCGAACAGGATCTCCTTGAACTTGCGGCGGTAGGTCTGCTCCTTGCCGATTCCGAGCAGGCCGCTGCGCGCCAGCTGCTGGGTCAGGGTGCTGGCGCCCTGCCGGGTCTCGCCGCCCGATTTCAGGTTGACGAAGACCGCGCGCAGCATCCCGCTGAAATCGATCCCGATATGGTGGTTGAAATCGCGATCCTCGACCGCCTGCAGCCCGGTGACGAGCAAATCGGGAACCTCGTCGATCCGCACCAGCCGACGTTCTTCCTGCAGCTGGCCGTACAGGGTCGCGATCCGCGCCGGATCCATGCGCGCGCTGCGCAGCATGCGCTTGCCGGAAACATCGCGAATCGTCGCCACCGTGCCGCCGAGCAGCGTGACGTCGATGACCGTCGGCGCCACCCGCCCGTCGATGTCGTCGTACCCGCGGCTGGAAATCCGCCAGCGCGCGCCGTCGCGGGCGTAGCTGCCCGCCGCCTTGCCGTCGCCGGGGCGATAGGCGGCGGCTTCCAGCTCGATTTGCAGGGTCTGGGCATCCATCGCCAGCCCGTCGCGCAGCACCAGCGGGCGCGCATACACCCGGGTCGGCACCTGCCACCGTAGCTTGCCGAAGCGTTCGCCCACCTCGTGGTTGAGATAGAGCAGGTAGGGAATCAGGAAACCCAGCAGCAGGGCCAGGCCGAACAGAACCAGCCGCAGCAAGCCGCCGCGTCCGCCGCCGCCTGAATCGCCCGCGTCGACGTCCTCGTCGTCCCCGTCGCGCAGGTCATCGTCTTCGATCCGGGGCATGGGCGAACGGGAAACTCCAGCGCGTCACGGGTACAGCCGCGTGCAGTCTAGCGCAGTCGGATGACGCTTCCTTGAATCCGGGTCTGCGAAGCCGCCGCGTAGGCGCCGGCTTGATCGGGCTAGATCGGCATTGCCTCAATCCCGTCGCGCCGAACGCACGCCGGGCAACGACTCCAGCCGCGCCAGCAGCAGCGCCAGCTGGCCGAAATCCGCCACCCGCACGTGCAGCGCCACCCGCACGCGGCCGTAACCGCCGCGCTGCTGCTCCGAATGCAGGCTCAGCACGTGCACGCCGAGCTGGGCGACCAGGGTGGTGATGTCCTTGAGCAGGGCCTTGCGGTCGATGGCGTCGATCCGCAGCGCGACCGCCTGCCCGCCCTGTCGTGCGCCCCACTCCACCGGCAGCGCGCGCGCCGGCTCCTTCGCGACCAGTCGGTTGAAGGCTGCGCAATCGGGACGATGGACGCTGACCCCGCGCGAACGGGTGAGGTAGCCGACAATCGGCTCGCCCGGCAGCGGCTGGCAGCAGCGCGCCACCTGCGCCAGCAGGTTGTCGACGCCCTGCACGGTGACGGTGCCGCCGCTGCTGCGGCTGGCGGCGTCCAGCCCTGCAGGCGCTGCCGGCGCGGGGGACGGCTCCGGCGATTGCGCCGCGCGCTCCAGTTCCAGCAGCGCGCGACCGACCGCCCCCGGCCCGACGTCGCCCAGCGCGATCGCCACCAGCAGGTCATCAACGCTCGGAGCATTGAAGCGCGCCAGCACCGGCGTCAGGTCGGCGTGCAGCAGGCCCATCCGGCGCAGGTCGTGGTCGAGCAGCTCGCGCCCGGCTTGCAGGTTGCGCGCGCGGTCGAGCTTGTTGAACCACGAGCGCACCTTCTCGCGCGAGCGGCTGCTGGCGAGGAAGCCATTGCTGGCCACCAGCCAGTCGCGGCTGGGATCTGGCGCCTTGCCGGTGAGGATCTCGACCCGCTCGCCGGAGTGCAGCGCGTAGGTCAAGGGCACGATCCGGCCATCGACCTTGGCTCCGCGGCAGCGGTGCCCGACCATGGTGTGGACCTGGTAGGCGAAATCCAGCACGGTGCCGCCCTGCGGCAGGTCGATCACCTCGCCCTTGGGCGTCAGCGCGTACACCCTGTCCTCGACCAGATCGCTGTCCACCCCCTGCAGCGGCGCCGCCTCGCCCTCGCGCGCGGCCTCGGCGGCCTGTTCCAGCAGCCCGCGCATCCAGGCGATGCGCTTGTCCATCGCCGCGCTCGCCGCGCTGCCGCCCTCCTTGTAGCGCCAGTGCGCGGCCACGCCCAGCTCCGACTGCGCGTGCATCTCGCGGGTGCGGATCTGGACTTCGACGGTCTTGCCTTCCGGCCCGATCACCGCGGTATGCAGCGAGCGGTAGCCGTTCGGCTTGGGCCTGGCGATGTAGTCGTCGAACTCGCTGGGGATCGGCACCCACAGCGCGTGCACCAGACCGAGGGCGGCGTAGCAGGCGGCCACGTCGTCGACCAGCACGCGCAGGGCGCGCAGATCGTAGAGTTCCTCGATCGGCAGCGCCTTGCGCCGCATCTTCTTCCAGATGCTGTAGATATGTTTGGGGCGACCGGCGATGTCGGCTTCGATCCCCTGCGCGGCCAGCGCGTCGCGCAGGCGCGCCTTGACCCGCTCGATGTAGCGCTCGCGGCCCGTGCGGTTATCGTCCAGCGAACGCGCGATGTGCAGGTAGTCGGCGGGCTGCAGGATGCGGAAGGCGAGATCCTCCAACTCCCACTTCAGCTGGCCGATGCCCAGCCGATTGGCCAGCGGGGCGTGGATGTCGCGGGTCAGCCGCGCCAGCGCCTGCTGCTCGCCAACCGGCAGCCGCCACGCCGCGCGCAGCCGGGAGAGCTGGCGTGCCAGCACGATGGGGACAACCCGCAGGTCGCGCACCAGCGCCAGCAGCAGCCGTCGCATGCCCTCGGGATTGCGCCCGCTGCCGTGGCTGCGGTGCAGCGCCCACACCCGGCTGGCCGCGCGCTGGCCCTCCAGCAGCGCCTGCAGCCGTTCCGGCACCGCGATGCCGGCCTCCTGCGCCTTCGGCAGCACATCCATCAACGCATCCAGCAGCGTCGCGGCCAGCACCTCGGCATCGGCATTGAGCGTGGACAGGATCGAGAGGGTATCGACCAGCACCTCGGGACGGTCGCGCATCGCCGCACCGGACTGCGCCTGGCCCAGCCACAGCTGCGCCAGCGCGACCGGCAGCGCGCCTTCCGGCAGGCGCGCCAAGGCGTCGTCGTAGCGGAGGGCGGTGGGGATCGCGGCCGCGTGCATGCGTCCTACAGTAGCCGGGCCGCGCGTGGCGGGCCAGTGATCGTGGCGACGGGAAGTGCGGCGTCAGGCGGGATGCAGGCGCTGGAGGCGGTCGCCGAGGCGTTTGAGGGAAACGCGACCCTTGACGGCAAGTTCCTGCGCGAACAGTTGCACGCGCAGTTCCTCCAACTCCCAGCGCAATGCGATGGCTTCCGGGTCGGCGGGATCGGCGGCAGCCAGCACGGCAGTGAACGGCGCCAGTTCCAGCATCCGCTGCTGGTCGCGCACCGGATCGCGCTGGGCGCGTTCGGCACGCAGCGAGAGCGCCTTCAACCAGCGCGGATAGTCCGCCAGTGCAGTGGCCTGCGTGTTGCGCAGGAAGCCCGGTGCAGCCAGCGTGTCGAGCTGTGCCTGCATGTCATCGAGGTTGGCGCGTGCCCAGCCGATCAGTTTCGACTCCAGCTTGGCGCGCACTTCGGCCACCAGCGACAGGATGGTTTCCGCCTGCCTGAGCCGCGCCATCGCCTCGCCGAACAGCGCCTTGCCGATGGCCTCCGCCCGCCGTGAAAAAGCTTCGGCATCACGCACCTCCAGCAGGCCTGTTTCCGTCAGTGCGGCGAATGCCCCCTCGACCAGATCCGCACGAAGGCGGTTGCGTGAAAGGGGGTCAGAGTCACTTTTCCATCCCTGCTTCACGGCCTTGCCACCGTGGCGAAGGAAAAGTGACTCTGACCCCCTTTCCTCCGCCGACTCGATCGCCGCGTACAGCAGCGACAGCTTGGGCTGGATCGGCAGTTGCTTGCGCGCCTGCTTGCATTTGTCGGCCAGCGCAATGGCCAATAGCCGACGCACGCCCTGCGGGTGCAGGCGCTCTGCCACCTCGCGCTGCGCATGCAGCACCAGCGACACGGCATCACCGTCGTCCTGCAGCGCCGGATACGCCGGCACGCCGCCGGCACCGGGCACCGACACAGGGACCGGCGTGTCGGGGAACGCGGTCAGGCCGGCCTGCGCCATGCCCTGCGCCGCGTGGCGGGCGAAGGCCTGCGCTGCGCGTTCGCCGAAGCGGGTGCGCAGCTCGGCGAGGTCGCGCGATTCGGCCAGCACCGCTTTGCCATCCAGCAGGCGCAGGTTGGCGCGCAGATGCGGCTCGATGGCGGCGGCGTCGAACTCCAGCGCGGAGACCTCCACGCCGGAGAGCTTCTTCAGGAACTTCGCCAGCGCGCCTTCGATGCTGTCCGCGTCCGGTTGCGCGAATGCTTCCGCGAAGGCGCGGGCGAAATCCGGCGCCGGCACGAAGTTGCGCCGCAGCGCCTTCGGCAATGCGCGGATCAGCGCGGTCGCCTTGTCCTCCACGAAGCCAGGTGCCAGCCACGAGAGTCTTGCCGCGTCCAGCGCATTGAGCAGGTGCAGCGGCACCGCCACGGTCATGCCGTCGTCCACCGCGCCCGGCTCGAAGCGGTACTGCACCGCCAGCCGCGCCTCGCCCAGCGGCAGGAAGGCCGGGAAGCGCGTGGTATCGCTCTGGTCGGCCACCAGCAGCTCGTCGCGGCTCCACTCCAGCGCGGTCTTTTTGTCCTTCGCCAGTTTCCCGTACCAGGCATCCAGCGCCTGCGCGTTGTGCACGTGCGCGGGCAACCGGTCCAGATACCAGCGCGCCTGCCAGTCTTCGTCCACCACCAGCCCGACCCGGCGCTGCTTGGCTTCTTCCTGCTGCGCCAGTTCCAACGTGCGCAGGTTGCGTGCAAGGAAGGCGCTGCGGGTGTTGATCTCGCCGGTCAGCAGCGCCTCGCGCACGAAGATCTCCCGGCTCTCTTCCGGAAACAGCGCGCCGTAGTGCACCGGTTTCTTCGGTGCCAGCACCAGCCCAAACAGCGAGATCTGCTCGCTGCCCAGCACCCGTCCCTGCGCCCGCGACCAATGCGGGTCGTGCTGGCGGCGCGAGAGCAGGTGCGGCAGCTCGGCGATCACCCAGTCCGGCTCGATCGCGGCATTGGTCAGCGCCCAGACTTTTTCGGTGTCCAGCAGATTGGCCGACAGCACCCACGGCGGCGGCTTGCTGGCCAGCTTCGAGCCGGGGAACAGCGCGAATTTGCGGCCGCGCGGGCCGTCGTACAGGCCCTTGTCGCCGCGATGGCCGACCTGGGTGGGCAGGCCGGCGAGCAGGGCGCGATGGAGGGCGGCGAAAGCGGAAGTGAGGGAAAGGGGGTCAGGCTCACTTTTCGTGAAAAGTGAACCTGACCCCCTTTCCGGCCACAGTTCTTCGCACTGCAGCTTCAACTGCCGATGCAATTCCCGCCATTCGCGCAGGCGCAGAAAACCGAGGAAGTGCCGGTCCGCCCACTTGCGCAGCTGCGACTGGGTCATCGCCTCGTGGGCTTCGCGATAGGCCCGCCACAGCTTGAGGATGCCGACGAATTCGGACTTGGCATCGGCAAACTGCGCGTGCGCCGCATCGGCGGCGGCGCGGGCATCGGCCGGGCGTTCGCGCGGGTCCTGCACGCCGAGGAAGCTGGCGATCACCAGCATTTCGGTCTGCACGCCGCGCGCGCGCGCGGCCACCAGCATGCGCGCCAGCTTGACGTCGATCGGCAGCTTGGCCATCGCCCGCCCGGTCGCGGTGAGCTTGCGCTGGGCGTCGATCGCGCCCAGCTCGCCCAACTGCTGCCAGCCGTCGGCCACCGCGCGCGAATCGGGCGGTTCGAGGAAGGGGAACTTGTCGATCTCGCCCAGCCCCAGGCTGAGCATGCGCAGGATCACTCCCGCCAGCGCGGCGCGGCGGATTTCCGGGTCAGTGAATTCTGCGCGCGCGGCGAAATCGGCTTCCGCATACAGGCGGTAGCAGACCCCCGGCGCGATGCGCCCGCAGCGGCCTGCACGCTGGTTGGCGCTGGCCTGCGAAATATCCTCGATATGCAGGCGATCGAGCTTCTGGCGCGGGCTGTAGCGCTTGACCCGGGCCTGCCCGGGGTCGACCACGTAGTGGATGCGCGGCACCGTCAGCGAGGTTTCGGCGACATTGGTGGCCAGCACGATCCGCCGCAGCGAACCCGGATGGAACACCCGGTCCTGGTCTTTCGCCGACAGCCGCGCGTACAGCGGCAGCACCTCGGTATGCCGGTATTTGCGCGCTTCCAGCGCCCGATGCACGTCGCGGATTTCGCGCTCGCCGGGCAGGAAGATCAAGGTGTCGCCGATGCCCTTGTCGCGCATGATCTCGTCGCAGGCGGCAACGATGGCGTCGAGGAGAGAACCGGGGTCAGAGTCACTTTTCGCCGAAACGCTTCTGCCTGCCGAGTGTGCGGGAGCGGAAAGTGACTCTGACCCCGTTTCTCCCTCCCCTTCCAGCGGCCGGTAGCGCACCTCCACCGGATAGCCGCGACCCTCCACGCTGACCACCGGCGCGCCGCCGAAGTGTTCGGCAAAGCGCGCCGTATCGATGGTGGCCGAGGTGACGATCAGCTTGAGGTCGGGCCGGCGCGGCAGCAGCTGCTTCAGATAGCCCAGCAGGAAATCGATATTGAGGCTGCGCTCGTGGGCCTCGTCGATGATCAGGGTGTCGTACCTGGACAGCCAGCGGTCGGTCTGGATTTCCGCCAGCAGGATGCCGTCGGTCATGAACTTGACCGCGGTGGCCTCGCTGACCGCATCGTTGAAGCGCACCTGATAGCCGACCGCGCCGCCCAGCGGCACCTGCAGCTCTTCGGCCACCCGCTTGGCCACCGCGCGCGCGGCCAGCCGCCGCGGCTGGGTGCAGCCGATCATCCCCGCCGCGCCGCGCCCGGCCGCCAGGCACATCTTCGGCAGCTGGGTGGTCTTGCCGCTGCCGGTTTCGCCGGAGATCACCACGACCTGATGCCTTCGGATCAATTCGACGATGGCCTCGGCCTTGGCCGCGATCGGCAATTCCCCGACGACCTCCGCCTTGGGCAGCTGCGCGGCGCGGCGTTCGCGCTCTGCCACCGACGCCTGCAGGCGGGACTGGAACGCCTCGCGCAGGGCGGCATCCTCCGGATGCGCCTGCCACTTGCGCAGCAGCCCCAGCAGGCGGCCACGATCCTGGCACAGCGCCGCATCCACGGCGCGGCGCGCGGTGCGCGGCGTGGCCCGCTCGGCAGGCTTGCGATTGGCGTCGATCGGCCCCATGAATGGCTGGCAGCGGTTCTTTCGATTTCAGGTCGATGCGGAATCCGCGTATTGTCGCCGCTGCCCCCCTCCAATGTGGACAGGAGTTCGACATGGTCAACAGCAAACCCGCCAAATCCACGAAAAAGGCCAAGACGCCGCCTGCCGCCAGCGCGCCTGCGGTCGACATCGGCATCAGCGAGCGCGACCGCGGCACCATTGCCGGCGCGCTGTCGCACTTCCTTGCCGACAGCTACACGCTGTACCTGAAGACCCACAACTTCCACTGGAACGTCACCGGGCCGATGTTCAACACCCTGCACACCATGTTCGAGGCCCAGTACACCGAACAGTGGACCGCGCTGGACGAGATCGCCGAGCGCATCCGCGCACTGGGCTTCCACGCCCCCGGCAGCTACGCCGAATTCGCCCGTCTGGCCTCGATCAGGGAAGAACCCGGCATGACCGCGCCGCCGGCCTGGCACGAGATGGTGCAGCAACTGGTGGACGGCAACGAGGCAGTGTGCCGCACCGCGCGCGCCGCGCTGGAGGTCGCCGTCGACGCCGACGACGCACCGACCGAGGACCTGCTGACCCAGCGCCTGCAGACCCACGAGAAGTACGCGTGGATGCTGCGCTCGCTGCTGCAGTAATCCCCGACTGCCCCCCCGCGAACGGCCGCGCTGCGGCCGTTTCGCGTTGCGTAGAATGCGCGCATGCAGATCGGCCCCTACCGTATCGACCCCGAAGTGATCCTGGCGCCGATGGCGGGGGTAACCGACAAGCCGTTCCGGCTGCTGGTCAAACGACTGGGAGCCGGGCTGGCGGTGTCGGAAATGACCACCTCCGACCCGCGCTTCTGGCACACCGCCAAGTCGCGCACCCGCATGGACCACGCCGGCGAACCGGAGCCGGTCAGCGTTCAGATCGCCGGCACCGAACCGTCCGTCATGGCCGATGCAGCGCGCTTCAACGTCGACCACGGCGCGCAGATCATCGACATCAACCTTGGCTGCCCGGCGAAGAAGGTCTGTAACGTTCTGGCCGGCAGCGCGCTGATGCGCGACCCGCCGCGGGTCGCCCGCATCGTCGCCACCGTGGTCGCCGCGGTGGACGTGCCGGTGACGCTGAAGATCCGCACCGGCTGGGACACCGCGCACAGGAATGCGCTGGAGATCGCGCGCATCGCCGAGGATGCGGGGATCCGGGCGCTGGCGATCCACGGCCGCACCCGCGACCAGCACTACGCCGGCCACGCCGAATACGACACCATCGCCGAAGTGAAATCGCGCCTGCGCATCCCGGTGATCGCCAACGGCGACATCGACTCGCCGCAGAAGGCCGCCTTCGTGCTTCGCCACACCCAGGCCGACGCGGTGATGATCGGCCGCGCCGCGCAGGGCCGGCCGTGGCTGCCGGGCGCCATCGCCCACTATCTGGCCACCGGCGCCCTGCGCCCGGAACCGACGCCCGCCGAAGTCGGGCGCATCCTGCTGGAGCACCTGCGCGCCCTGCACGCTTTCTACGGAGAGGAAGCGGGCGTGCGCATCGCCCGCAAGCACCTCGGCTGGTACGCCAAGGATCGCCCCGAGAACGCCGCTTTCCGCGCCGTGGTCAACCTCGCGCAAAGCGCCGACGCGCAGCTGCGCCTGACCGCCGATTATTTCGACGCGCTGGCCGCGGGCGTCACGCCGGAACTGCCCGTCGCCGCCTGAGCCGGCCGCCAGATGCGCGCCCAGATCGCATCCCAGAGCACGCCGGGATCGGCAGGCTCGCCACGCAGCTGCTGCGGGGGCATCGACACCCAACCGACGCCGCAGCGACGCGCCACCGCGAAACGGAAAAAGTAGTCGCCCTCGCTGCCCATCCGCAGATCGTCCAGCACCAGCACGTCATCCTGCGCCTGCGCGCAGACGAAGCCGAGGGTGAACCATTCCAGTCTCTGCACCGCGGGCAGCGCGCGCGTCGCCGCCAGCGCGGCCTGATCGCAGCGGTGCGGCACGAAGACCATCGGCCCGCGATCGGCCACCAAGGAGCGGAAGCCCTCGACGTAGCCGTCCGGCGTCATCGCCACCTCGCGCCACAGCAGGGTCGTCAGCGGCATCGGCACCGAGAAACGCGGCGCATCGGCCAACCCCATCTGCGCAAGGCTGGCGCCCGCCTGCCGTTCGATGAGCGTCTTGGCCGCCAGCGACCAGCCCAGATAGCCCACGCCCAGCGCAATCCCGCAGGCCAGGGCCGGCGTGCCCCAACGCCGCGCACCGGCCGCCAGCGCCAGCACGAAGGCCAGCAGCCACGGCAGGGTGAACAGCGGATCGACGATGAACAGGCTGCTCCACATCAGCGGCCGAATCGGCAGCGGCCACAGCAGCTGGGTGCCGTAAACGGTGAAACTGTCGAGCAGAGGATGCGCCATCAGGCAGACGAAGATCGCCCACCACCAGCGCCGCGGCGCCTGCGCCACCCGCCCGCCACGGCGGCGGAAGAACGCCCACAGCGCCCATGCCACGAAGGGCAGCACCAGCCACGAATGAGTCGCGGCGCGGTGCCAGGTCATCCTCTGGACCGGATCATCGGAAAGCAGCAACAGCGGAATCACGTCGAGATCCGGCAGCGTGTTGATCGCCGCGCCGACCAGCAGGGCGGCGCGCCGGTGCGCGCGCGGGGCGATGGCGGCGGCAATCGCGCCGCCATAGAACAGATGGGTGATGGAATCCATGCCGCGATGCTAACCGCAGCCCCGCCTCGGGCAAGCGTGGGTGAATGGGCGCATGATGCACGCCGGCGCGGATGACGGTATCATGCGCGCCCATCTTTCCATCCGAATACAAGGATATAAAGCGATGTCGAGCTACCTGTTCACCTCCGAATCGGTGTCCGAAGGCCATCCGGACAAGGTCGCAGACCAGATCTCCGATGCGGTGCTGGACGCGATCATTGCCCAGGACAAGCACGCCCGCGTGGCCTGCGAAACGCTGGTGAAGACCGGCGCGGCGATCGTGGCCGGCGAAGTCACCACCTCGGCGTGGGTGGACATCGAGGCGCTGGCGCGCAAGGTGATCAACGACATCGGCTACGACAATTCCAACGTCGGCTTCGACGGCCACACCTGCGCCATCATCAACATGCTCGGCAAGCAGTCGCCCGACATCAACCAGGGCGTGGACCGCAAGAAGCCCGAGGATCAGGGCGCCGGCGACCAGGGCCTGATGTTCGGCTACGCCTGCAACGAGGCGCCGGAATACATGCCTGCGCCGCTGTACTACAGCCACCGGCTGGTGGAACAGCAGGCCAAGGTGCGCAAGAGTGGCAAGCTGAAGTGGTTGCGCCCGGACGCCAAGTCGCAGGTGACGCTGCGCTACGACGGCCACAAGGTGCTCGGCCTCGACGCCGTGGTGCTGTCCACCCAGCACGATCCGGACATCAAGCACAAGGATCTGGTCGAGGCGGTGCGCACCCACATCCTCGCCCCGGTGCTGCCGGCCAAGTGGCTGGACGCGCTGCCCAAGAGCAAGATCCACATCAACCCGACCGGCAAGTTCGTGATCGGCGGCCCGGTGGGCGACTGCGGTCTGACCGGACGCAAGATCATCGTCGACACCTACGGCGGCATGGCCCGCCACGGCGGCGGCGCGTTCTCCGGCAAGGATCCGTCCAAGGTGGACCGCAGCGCCGCCTACGCCGCCCGCTACGTGGCCAAGAACATCGTCGCCGCCGGCCTGGCCGACCGCTGCGAGGTACAGGTGAGCTACGCCATCGGCGTCGCCGAGCCGACCTCGATCTCGGTGACCACCTTCGGCACCGGCAAGATCGACGACGCCCGGATCGAGAAGCTGATCCGCGCCCACTTCGACCTGCGCCCGTATGCCATCTCGCGCATGCTCGACCTGCTGCACCCGATCTACCAGCCTACCGCCAGCTACGGCCACTTCGGTCGCAAGCCCAAGCAGGTCAGCTACACCGACGGCGCCGGCAAGAAGCAGACCGCCACCGCCTTCTCGTGGGAAAAGACCGACAAGGCCGAGGCGCTGAAGAAGGCGGCGAAGCTGAAGTAAGCCGCATCAGGGCGACAGCGCGACACCGACGGGCCGCAGCGATGCGGCTCGTTGTTTTTGGTCTCCGCCACCCTTGCCGGGATGGGGTTCGCAGCGAATGTCCTCCGCCATCGGCTTGTGCCGATGGCTCCTCCTTGATTTCGCTGCGAACCCCATCCCGTCAAGGGCTGCCACTGAGCATGCGGCAGGCAGCTAAGAACCCGCATCGGAAACGCAGTTTTCCTACGCCCATATTCCGCAATGCCCAACCATACCCGGCTCCCGTCAGACCCGCCCATTGCGCGAAATCAAGGAGGAGGCAGCGACCGCAGGTCGATGCCGGGAGACATTCGCGCAAAGGGCAGGCCCTCCGGAATGCCGCGAAAGTGCCGCAATCCGTAAAACTACCCCGCCTCCCCCAGCAGCACCGCAATCTCGGCGCCCAGCACCAGATCTTCCACCTGACCGAAGAACTGCCGGCGCAGCCGCCCTTGCTTGTCGATCAGCAGCAGCGTCGGTGTGCCGCGCATGCCATAAGCGGCCATCGTGCGCGGGATCGGCCCCGCGTCAGACGGCGCGTCCACACCCACCGGAAAATCAATCCGGTACTCGTGCAGGAAGGCCTCCAGCGCCACCTCGGTCATCGCCGCGTGGTGCTCAAACACCGTATGCAGGCCCAGCACCGCCACTTGTTCTTCGGCGAACAGCCGCCGCACCCGCTGCGCCTGCGGAAGTCCGTGCGAGACACAGCCGGGGCACAGCATCTGGAACGCCTCGATCACCACCACCTTGCCGCGCAGCGCGTCCAGCGTCGGCGGGGTGGGCGCGTTGAACCAGCGCAACGCCTGCAGTTCTGGTGCCATCGGGTCTACGTTCATGGGCATCGAATCCGCTCCGGGAGGCCACAGTGTGCATGCCCGCCGTGACGGCGTCGCAAAGGCAGCGCCGGCACCCGATAAAATGCGCATATGCCCCTTCTCCAATTCCAGAACGCCGACTACAGCGTCGGCGGCCCGCTGCTGCTCGAACAGGTCAACCTGAGCATCGAACCGGGCGAACGCGTCTGCATCGTTGGCCGCAACGGTGCCGGCAAGTCCACCCTGATGCGGCTGATGGCCGGCGACATCAAGCCCGACGACGGCGAGCTGCGCGTGCAGAACGGCGTGGTGGTGGCGCGGATGGCGCAGGAAGTGCCGCAGGCCACTGAAGGCAGCGTGTTCGACGTGGTGGCCGAGGGACTGGGCGATCTTGGCGCGCTGTTGGTGCGCTTCCACCACGCCGTGCACGACGGCGACATGGCTGCGATGGCGGCGGCGCAGGCGCAGATCGAAGCGCAGCACGGCTGGGATCTGGACCGGCGTGTGACACAGGTATTGGAACGACTGGAGCTGCCCGCCGACAGCGAATTTTCCGCGCTCTCCGGCGGCATGAAGCGGCGCGTTCTGCTGGCGCAGGCACTGGTGCGCAACCCCGACATTCTGCTGCTGGACGAACCCACCAACCATCTGGACATCGAGGCGATCGACTGGCTGGAGGGCTTCCTCAAGTCGTTCTCCGGCAGCATCGTCTTCGTCACCCACGACCGCAGCTTCCTGCGCCAGCTTGCCACCCGCATCGTCGAAATCGACCGCGGCGAGGTGACCAGCTGGCCGGGCGATTACGACAACTACCTGCGCCGTCGCGAGGAACGCCTGCACGCGCAGGCGCAGGAAAACGCCCGCTTCGACAAGCTGCTGGCGCAGGAAGAAGTGTGGATTCGGCAGGGCATCAAGGCCCGCCGCACCCGCGACGAAGGCCGCGTGCGCCGACTCAAGGCGATGCGGACGGAACGCGCGCAGCGCCGCGAGCTGACCGGCAAGGTCAAGATGGAAGCGGCCAGTGCGTTGGCTTCTGGCAAGAAGGTCATCGAGATGACCGGCGTGGCGCAGGCGTTCGGCGACAACATCCTCTTGCGGGATGCCGACACCACCGTCCTGCGCGGCGATCGCATCGGCATCATCGGCCCCAACGGCTCCGGCAAGTCCACCCTGCTCAAGATCCTGCTGGGCGAACTGCCGCCCGACGCCGGCGAGGTGAAGCTGGGCACCGGCTTGCAAATCGCCTATTTCGACCAGCACCGCAGCCAGCTGGACGAGAGCCGCAACGCGCTGGAGAACGTCGCCGGCGGCCGCGACTTCGTGGAGATCAACGGCAGCCGCAAGCACGTGATCGGCTATCTGCAGGACTTCCTGTTCAGCCCGGAGCGTGCGCGTGCGCCGATCACCCGCCTGTCCGGCGGCGAACGCAACCGCCTGCTGCTGGCGCGGCTGTTCGCGCAGCCGTCGAATCTCCTGGTGATGGACGAACCCACCAACGACCTCGACGTGGAAACCCTGGAACTGCTGGAAGAACTGCTGCTGGACTACCCCGGCACCTTGCTGCTGGTCAGCCACGACCGCGACTTCCTCGACAATGTGGTGACCAGCACGCTGGCGCTGGAAGGCGACGGCCGGCTGGGCGACTACGTGGGCGGCTATACCGATTGGCTGCGGCAAAGGCCTGCGCCTACCGCACCGGCTGTCGCTGCCAAACCCGCAGCCCCCGCAGCCGCACCGCCGTCACCCGCCGCTGCACCACCGCCTTCCAGGAAAAAACTCAGCTTCAAGGACCAGCGCGAACTGGAACAGCTGCCGGCCAAAATCGAACAGCTGGAAACCGACATCGCCGCACGCAGCGCCGCCATGCAGGACGCCGCTTTCTACAAGCAGGACGCCAGCGCCCAGCAGCGCGCGAATGCGGAACTGGCGGCAGTGCAGGCCGAACTGGACGCCGCCTACGCACGCTGGGAAGCGCTGGACGGTTGACCCCTTTCGCCTCCGGCCAAAAATCCCGCCACCGTGCGACGGACTGGCGGACAGTCGCTACTCGAAAGACGGTCAAACGCCCTCCGTGGCGTATCGCCAATCCCGCTATAATCGAGATCTTCGCCGAGGGGCGCTGCGATCGTGCTGCTGTCGTTGACAGCCGCGCGACCAGGCTCGGCATCGAAATAACGGCGCCCGTGACCGCGATTTTTCGCATTCACGGAGCCTGCACATGAACGCCCAACCCAAAACTTTCTCGACCGACGGCGACTACAAGGTTGCCGACATTTCGCTGGCCGACTGGGGCCGCAAGGAACTCGACATCGCCGAGCACGAGATGCCGGGGCTGATGTCGATCCGCAAGAAGTACGCCGCCTCCACGCCGCTCAAGGGCGTGCGCGTCACCGGCTCGCTGCACATGACCATCCAGACCGCGGTGCTGATCGAGACGCTGAAGGACATCGGCGCCGACGTGCGCTGGGCCTCGTGCAACATCTTCAGCACCCAGGATCACGCCGCCGCCGCGATTGCCAAAACCGGCACCCCCGTGTTCGCGTGGAAGGGCGAGACGCTGGAGGAATACTGGGACTGCACGCTGGACGCGCTGACCTTCACCCTGCCCGACGGCACCCTGACCGGCCCGGAACTGGTCGTCGATGACGGCGGCGACGTCACCCTGCTGATCCACAAGGGCTATGAGCTGGAAAACGGCAGCGCCTGGGTCGATTCGCCCTCGGGCAGCCACGAGGAACAGGTGATCAAGAACCTGCTCAAGCGTGTGGCCGTCGAGCGCCCCGGCTACTGGACCCGCGTGGTGAAAGACTGGAAGGGCGTGTCCGAGGAAACCACCACCGGCGTGCATCGCCTCTACCAATTGGCCGAAGCCGGCAAGCTGCTGGTGCCCGCCATCAACGTCAACGACTCGGTGACCAAGTCGAAGTTCGACAACCTCTACGGCTGCCGCGAGTCGCTGGCCGATGGCCTCAAGCGCGCGATGGACGTGATGCTGGCCGGCAAGGTCGCGGTAGTCTGCGGCTATGGCGATGTCGGCAAGGGCTCGGCCGCCTCGCTGCGCGCCTACGGCGCCCGCGTGATCGTCACCGAGATCGACCCGATCTGCGCGCTGCAGGCGGCGATGGAAGGCTATGAAGTGACCACGGTGGAAGACACCCTCGGCCGCGCCGACATCTATGTAACGACCACCGGCAACAAGGACATCATCACCGCCGCGCATATGCAGGCGATGAAGGATCAGGCCATCGTCTGCAACATCGGCCACTTCGACAACGAGATCCAGGTCGATGCGATGAAGGCCCTGCCCGGCCTTGTTCACACCAACATCAAGCCGCAGGTGGACAAGTACACCTTCGCCAATGGCCGCAGCATCTTCCTGCTGGCCGAAGGCCGGCTGGTGAACCTAGGCTGCGCCACCGGCCATCCCAGCTTCGTGATGAGCAACAGCTTCTCCAACCAGACGCTGGCGCAGATCGACCTGTGGGCGAACAGGGACAGCTACGCGACCAAGGTCTACATCCTGCCCAAGAAGCTGGACGAAGAAGTGGCGCGCCTGCATCTGGAAAAGATCGGGGTGAAGCTGACCAAGCTGACGCAAGCGCAGGCCGACTACCTCGGGGTGCCGGTGGACGGGCCTTACAAGCCGGGGCATTACCGCTACTGACGCTTCGCGCGACGGCAATCCGCGGGCGACGGCGACGTCGCTCGCCGCCGCAGGCGCGCCGCATTCGTCATTTATCGCTTCATGCGAATGATGCGATATTATCCCTGCTCCCTAGCCGTGATCTTTCGCATGCTGCCGCTCTCCTTCGAGTTCTACCCGCCCAAGACCGACGACCAGCGCGCCCAGCTGGACCGCACCGTGCGCAAGCTCAAGGCCCACCGGCCGCAGTTCATGTCGGTCACCTTCGGCGCCGGCGGCTCGACCCTGAGCCATACCCCGGAGACCGTGCAGCGCCTGCGCAGCGACCACGGCGTGGCGGGCGTGCCGCACCTCACCTGCATCGGTGGCAGCCGCGAAGAGATCCGCAGCCTGCTCAAGCTGTACCGCGCACTGGGCTGCGATCGCATCATCGCGCTGCGCGGCGACCTGCCTTCGGGGATGGCCCGCAGCGGCGATCTGCGCTACGCCAGCGAGTTGGTGAAGCTGATCCGCGAGGAGCACGGCGACCACTTCAAGATCGACGTCGCGGCCTATCCGGAAACCCATCCGCAGGCCGACGACGCCCACGTCGACCTGCGCCACTTCAAGGCCAAGATCGAGGCCGGCGCGGACGGCGCGATCACCCAGTACTTCTACAACCCGGACGCTTATTTCCGGTTCGTCGAGGACGCGCGCCGGCTTGGCGTTGAAGTGCCGATCGTGCCCGGCATCATGCCGATCGCCAATTTCAGCCAGCTGCGTCGCTTCTCCGAGGCCTGCGGCGCCGAAATTCCGCGCTGGGTGGCGCAGCGCATGCGCGCCTTCGGCGACGACGTGGACAGCGTGCGCGAACTGGCCGCCGACGTGGTCGCGCAGCTGTGCCGCCGGCTGATCGATGGCGGTGCGCCGGGGTTGCATTTCTACACCCTGAACCTGGCGCGGCCGATCCAGTCGGTCCTGCAGCGGCTGGCCTGAACGCCATCGCCCCGAGTCTTCCGCGTTTTCGCCGGTGCGGGTACGCTGCACAGATGCGTCGCACCCTTCTCCTGCTGCTGCTCCTGCTCCCCGGACTGACGCCCACGTCGCCGGCGCAGGCGCAGGTGCGTCGCTGCGTGGCAGCCAACGGCAACATCGTCTATACGGATCGGATGTGCGTCGACATCGGCGCCACGTCCGCGCTTGCGCCCGCCTCGCCCGCCGACGGCGGCTCCGGCGGCAGCGTGTTGCGCAGCATGTGCGCACGCAACGTGCGCGACCTCGCCTACGGACTGGAAAGCGCCATCCAGTCCGGGGATGCCAACCGGATCGCCAGCCTGTACGACTGGACCGGGATGCCCACGTCCGCGGCCGAACGTCTGATGGACTATTTCGACCGCATCGCCACCCGCACCTTCGTGGATCTCGTGCCGGTCTACTCCAGCGAAGACGTTGCGCCCGCCGCCACGCCAGTGCCCGGCACAGCCGCGGTTCCCGGAACCGTGCCAGACCCGAACGCCCTCCCCGCCCCATCCAGCCCGCCTTCACGCCGCGTGGTCGGACTGCGGGTCGAGCAAGTGCTCACCGATGGGCACACGCCTTCACAGGCCAGTTTCGGGGTGGTCAAACGCATGGGCTGCTGGTGGATCCGCAGCTAGGACGGCATCGTCCCGCCACGGCCACCGCCGCATTGCGGCACAATGGCGCCTTGGCATTGCAGCGAGGGCGAGACGATGGCGACGGAATACCCGCAGAAGATCTGGCACAACGGCACGATCAAGCCCTGGGCCGAAGCCACCGTCCACGTCATGGCGCACGCGCTGCACTACGGCTCGTCGGTGTTCGAGGGCATTCGCTGCTACCAGACCGCCAGCGGTCCGGCGATCTTTCGCCTGACCGACCACAACAAGCGCCTGTTCACCTCGGCCAGGATCCACGAAATCGACATTCCGTACGATCTCGACGCCATCAACGCCGCCTGCCGTGAAGTCGTCCAGGCCAACGGCAACACCACCGACTACATCCGGCCGGTCGCGTACCGCAGCCTTGGCGGTTTCGGGCTGTCGGCCGCGACTCCGGTCGATGTCGCGGTGGCCAGCTGGAAAATGGGCAAGTACCTCGGCGAGGGCGTGCTGGAAAACGGCATCGACGCCTGCGTGTCGAGCTGGCAGCGCTTCGCGCCCAATACCATCCCCTCCGGTGCCAAGGCCGGCGGCAACTATCTGTCCGGCACCCTGATCGCGCGCGAGGCGCGGCGGCTGGGCTTCGGCGAGGGCATCGCGCTGGCCTCCACCGGCCTGCTCAGCGAGGGCGCGGGCGAGAACCTGTTCCTCGTCTTCGACGGTGCGCTGCACACCACCCCGGTCAGCGCCGCGCTGCTCAACGGCATCACCCGCCATTCGCTGATGACGCTGGCGCGCGACGCCGGCATCACCGTCGTCGAACGCGACATGCCGCGCGAATACCTGTATCTGGCCGATGAGGTCTTCATGTGCGGCACCGCCGCCGAGATCACCCCGATCCGCTCGGTGGACGCCCGCCAGGTCGGCGCCGGCAAGGCCGGTCCGCTGACGCGGCGGCTGCAGGAACTGTTCTTCGGATTGTTCGACGGCAAGACGCCCGACAAGTACGGCTGGCTGGAACCGATCTGACCTTCAACCGAACCGCAGCGTTGCGACCACGCCTTTCTCCACTCCCGGACGCACCTGCACGTCCCAGCCGTACAGCGCGCACAGCCGACGAACGATCGACAGGCCGATGCCCCCGCCTTGTGAGGTGCCGGCGTGGCTGCCGCGATAACCGCGGGTAAACAGGTTGGCGGCATCCTCCGCGCTCAGACCCGGGCCCGAATCGACCACTTCGACCGCATCGCGACCGACGCGCACGACCACTTCGCCGCTGGGCGTGTACTTCACGGCATTGCCGATCAGGTTGCCCAGCGCCACCGCCAGGGCAGAATCCGGCACGTCGAGAACCACCCGGGTCTCGCCCTCCAGCCGCAGTTCGACCGGCTTGCCGCCGAGCTGGGCGCGATGGCTCTCCAGCTGCTGCTGGGCCACCTTGACCACGTCGCACTCGCCCTGCGCGCGCTCGTTGCGCGACAGCAGCAGCAGCGCGCCGATCAGGTCGGTGCACTGCTGTTCGGCACGCTGGATCCGCAGCAGGCGGGTACGGGCGCGCTCGTCGACGTCGGTGCGCGCCAGCATCAGCTCGACCGCGCCGCGAATCACCGCCAGCGGCGTGCGCAGTTCGTGGCTGACGTCGGCGTTGAATTCGCGGTCGCGCTGGACCACCTCGGTCAGCCGCGCCGCGTAATCATCCAGTGCCTTGGCCAGTTCGCCGACTTCGTCCTGCGGGAAATGCGGGGCCAGGGGTTCCGGATCGGAGCTGGCGCCGGAACGCCGCAGCCGCTGGGCCAGGTCCGACACCGGACTCATCACCCGCGACGCCGCCCACCAGCCAACCAGCAGCGACAGTCCGGTGAACACCACGACCACGCCGATCAGCGCGTTGTTGAACTGCTTTTCGCCGCGCGCCGACTCTGACATGTCGTAGGCGAGGAAGAACCACGCCTGGGGCGTCTTGCGCACGCCCAGCTTGTAGTAGGACTTGCTGCCGTCGTCCTCGACCGCGGTCACGTTGTGGATGCCGTCGCTGAATGCGTACCACTCCGGGCGGTGCAGGCGCAGGTCGTCGAATTTGTCCGGCGTGTAGAAGAACGCACGCAGCTGCTGCACCGGCACCACCGGCTCGCGTCCGCCGCTCTGCTCGAAACGCTTCCACGATTCGTCGAGGTTGCGGTTCATCAGGTCTTCGACCAGCTGATTCTCGACCCGCGCGCGCGCCCAGTTGGTGGTGAACGCCAGCGCCAGCGTCAAGCCGAAGCCGAGCAACAGGTAGGACAGGATGATGCGGCTGCGTAGCCGGCGCCGGTAGCGTGCCTGCCTGCGGCGTGGCGCCTTTGTCGAATCGGGCTCGCTCATCCCCGGTCAATCGCTTCCGGCCGGCGCAATCCGGTAACCGATGCCGTGCCGGGTCTGGATCATCGGATGGGCGAACGGCTTGTCCACCACCGAGCGCAAGCCGTGGATATGAACCCGCAGCGAATCGGAATCCGGCAATTCCTCGCCCCAGACCCGGCTTTCCAGGTCCTGTCGGGTAACGACCGCCGGCGAAGCTTCCATCAGCGCCTGCAGGATCTTGAGCGCAGTCGGGTTGAGCTGGATCAACTTGCCCTCGCGCCGAACTTCCAGGGTGTCGAGGTTGAATTCGAGGTCGCCGACGTTCAGCACCCGCGCCGGCAGCCCACGCCCGCGCCGCGCCAACGCGTTCAATCGGACGTTGACCTCCTGCAGCGCAAACGGCTTGATCAGGTAGTCGTCGGCGCCGGACTCGAACCCGGCCAGCTTGTTGTCGAGGCTGTCGCGGGCGGTGAGCATCAGCACCGGGGTCTGCTTGCGCGCCTCGCTGCGCAGTTTGCGGCAGACCTCGAGTCCATCCATGCCGGGCAGGTTCAGATCCAGCACGATCGCGTCGAAATCGTGCACCACGGCCAGGTGCAGGCCGGTGACGCCGTCGGCCGCGAAATCGACGGTATGGCCGCATTCTTCGAGAAAATCGCCCAGGTTGGCGGCGATGTCGGTATTGTCTTCGATGACCAGGATGCGCATGTCGTCCTTCCACCAGCGTTGGAACGCGAAGCCGCACCGTGCGGCCTGCTGCGCCTTGTCCTGATTCTGGCACAGCCGCGCCCGCGCCGGCGGAAGCCCGGGTGAACGCCGTCGATCTCAGCCCGTCCGGGGCCGGGATCACGGCGGTTGCCGATACGATCCGTGTTGCCCTAGATCACCGCAGGATTACGGTGGGGCCTTGCCGCACGGGCCAGGGTCTCGTTCACGACGAACTCGACCACTGCGCCGGCGACATCGATCCCGGTCGAGGTCTCGATGCCTTCCAACCCTGGCGAGGCATTGACCTCCAGCACCAACGGTCCGCGTGCGCTGCGGATCATGTCCACGCCGGCCACGCCCAGTTCGAGGATTTGCGCCGCCTTCACCGCCGTGGCGACCTCGGCCCTGGTCGGTCGCACCGCCTTGGCGCTACCGCCGCGATGCAGGTTGGATCGGAAATCGCCGCTCGGGGCCTGCCGTCGCATCGCCGCCACCACCCGCCCGCCGACCACGAAACAACGCAGATCGGCGCCGCGGGCCTCGGCAATGAACTCCTGCACGAGGAAATTCGCGTACAGCCCGCGCAGGGTCTCGATCGCCGCACGCGAAGCCGAAGGTTTCTCGGTCGCCATCACCCCCGCGCCCTGGGTGCCCTCGTTGAGCTTGATGACGTGCGGCGGCGGGCCGAGCATCGCCAGCAGGTCATTGGTGTCGTCCGGATTGTCGCCGAAGACGGTGGTCGGCAGGCCGATGCCTTCGGCCGCAAGCACCTGATGGCAGCGCAGCTTGTCGCGCGCCCGCGCGATCGCGGTGGCGCCGCTGGGGCTGTAGCTGCCCATCAGTTCGAACTGTCGCACCACCGCGCAGCCGTAGCGGGTGATCGACGCGCCGATGCGCGGGACGACCGCCGCATAGCCGGCCGCCGACTTGCCCTTGTAGCGCATCGTGAAGCCGTCGCTGCCGATCCGCATGTAGCAGCGCAGCGGGTCGAGCACGCGGGCGCTGTGGCCGCGCTCGCGCGCCGCTTCGACCAGCCGACGGGTGGAATAGAGCTTGGCGTTGCGGGAGAGGATGGCGAGCTTCATGGCAACCTCGACGGCGTGTTCAATTCACTCCAACGCAAAACGCGAACGAAAAAGGCGGCATCCGGGAAGGATGCCGCCCGAGTTTCGCAGGAACTGGAGCGGGTGATGGGAATCGAACCCACGCTAGCAGCTTGGGAAGCTGCAGTTCTACCATTGAACTACACCCGCGAGGTCGCCAGTGTATGCCGGCACCCCGGCGCGATGCAAAGCGCCTTAGGGCACGTCCATGTGCCGCGGGCAACGCTGACTTTTTCAGCGTTGCCTTAGAACGACCCGCTGAGGTTGATGAAGGTGCTGGCGTCGCCGCCGCCGCGCTGGTTGAAGGTCAGGCTGGTGCCGGTGGTGACATCCAGACCCAGCAGCTTGGTGCGGACGCCGAACATCAGCATGCCGTAGCTCTGGTCGAACTCCAGCCCCGGAACCGCATACGGCAGCGAGCCGGGCATCGAATTCGCCGAAGCCCAGACCTGCGCCGGCTGATCCTTGAACTCGCGGTTCCAGGTGACGCTGGCGTAAGGCACCAGATGGTCGTTGATCGCATAGCTGCCCTGCCAGCCGGCGCTGGCGATCGTCGAATGGAAGCGCTGGTCCGGATAGGTCAGCGCCGTCGACTGGGTGCTGTTTTCGGCATAGCCATCGACCTTGATGTTCTGCCACAGCACGTTCAGGACTGGGCCGTGCTGCCACGGGCCGTGGCGGAAATTCCAGCCGATGCCACCGCCGACACTCAGGTTGTCGCCGTTGGGCGAGCCGTCGTAGCTGCGCACCGCGTTGCCGAGCTTGACGTCGCGGCGCACGCGGTAATCCAGCCACGTGTAGCTGAGCTGCGCGTTGGCCCACAAACCGCTGTCGCCGCCCCAGCCGACGAAGCCGCCGAGGCTGGCGTCCTTCTGGTGGAAGCGGCCACGACGGAAGCCGAAGTCGATGTTCTGCTGGCCGTAGCCGCCGAACAGGCCGTAGGACAGCAGGCCGCTGCGCCAGCCGATCCCGACCGAACCGGTGAGCCCGTTTCCGTCGAAGCCGATCGAATCCTCGAAGCGCTGCTGGTCGCCGCGCAGGTTCGCCCACCAGCTCATGCCGTCCTGCTGCTTGCCGTTGAAGCCGGTGATCACGCTGCCGACCTCGCGGGCGCGGGCATAGCCCACCGTGGCCGCCGAATGCGGCAGCACCGCGATCTGGCGCGGGCCGTCGACCATCGAAACCGCCAGATCCGCCAGCGTCCTGTGGGCGATCTGGGTCGGATGCACGCCGTCGGCGAACAGGTAGGTGTCGGCGCTGCCCGGAATCATGGACGCCGGGCTGCAGAACAGCGAGGAATCGCCGGCCGGCGGCGGCTGGGTCAGGCAGGCCTTGCCAATGACGTTGGTCAGGCCGAATTCGGCGGGATTGGCCACCACTTCCTGCAGGAAGTGGTAGGTATCGACCGGGATGATGTGCAGCCCGGCACCGGCAAGGCCGCCGAACAGCGCGTTGTTGTAGCCGGTGGACAGGCCATGCGCCAGCGCAACGCCGGGAGCACCGCCGGCCGCCGCAGACGGCGTCAGGCCCATGTCGGGAAGGGTCGGCACCATCACGTACTGGGCGCCGGCGGTCTTGAGCGCGCCGACCAGCCCGATCTGCGCGGTCACGGCCGGCGTGATGATGGCGCCTGCAGCCGCCTGGCCGGCCGCATCGGCCTGCGCCGCGGTGCCGCCGCCGCCCAAGGTGGTGGCATAGGCCACCTGGTAGGCGCCGATCGCGGCGAAGACGTCATTGGCCCCGCCCCAGACGGTGTACAGGGCATTCGGATCCACCGTATGCCCGGAGGCAAGGTAGGCCGCATACTGGCTCTGCAACGAGGGGGTGTAGCCGAGTCCGCCGAACACGTCGGTGGACACCCGCGCGCCGCCCACTGCCCAGTTGTTGCCATTATCCAGCGCCGTGAACGGCCCTGGCGGCGGCGCTCCGGTACCGTGCCACGCGGTGTTGGCATTGCTGTGGAAATAGTCGGCCATGTACTGCGACCAGACGTAGCCAGGGTTGTTGGTGAACTGGCCGATGACCGCACCGTTCGGCCCCAGCATCTGGACCAGCAGGGGACGGAAGTAGCCAGCATCGGTCAAGCTGTCGCCGAAGAACACGGTCTGGCTGAACGGCGACGGCGGCGTGGATTCCTCGCTCTGGGCAAACGCGGGCGACGCAACAAGCGCAAGCGCGGCGCACAGCAGGGTCCTGCGGAAAGCGGTTTTCATGGGTATCCTCGACATTTACGGGTGGAATGCTCGGTAATGCACGCCCCGGTGGCCGGTTCCTGCCGGCGCATGAGGCATACGCAAGCGCATGGTACGCGATGATTTCACGAAATCACAACATTTATTGTTCGCCTCCACTCGGATCGAACGGTTCCAGACCGAACCGGCCGTCTCCCGGTCGCGCTGCGGGGCAGGTGCGCCTGGAATTTTTCGTGGAACCCTTCCGTTGACCTCCCGCATCGCCCCCCCCTTCAATCGTGGCGTCACTGCCACGCCGATCGACACCCATGAAGCACGCCGAATCCGCAGCTTCGTGCTGCGCCAGGGCCGCTTCAGCCCGGCCCAGCAGCGGGCGTTCGACCAGCTCTGGCCGCGCTTCGGCCTCGACTACGCCGGAACGCCCCGCGATTTCGATGCCGCATTCGGCCGTCGTGCGCCGCGAATCCTCGAAATCGGTTTCGGCAACGGCGAGGCGCTGCTGCATTCCGCCTTGCGCGACTCCGGACGCGACCATGTCGGGATCGAAGTCCACGCCCCCGGCGTCGGCCGCCTGCTCAACGCGCTGGCGGCCGCCGATGTGCGCAATGCGCGCATCTATCGGCACGACGCGGTCGAGGTGCTGGAAAACGAGATCGCCGACGCTGCTCTCGACGAAATCCGCATCTATTTCCCCGATCCCTGGCACAAGAAGCGCCACCACAAGCGGCGTCTGGTCAACTCCGGTTTTGCCGCACTGCTGCTGCGCAAGCTGGCGATGGGTGGCCGTTTGCACCTTGCCACCGACTGGCGGGACTACGCCGAACAGATGTGGGATGTGCTCGATGCCACGCCGGGCCTGACCAACGTCGCAGGCGCGCGCGGCCACGTCGCCCGCCCCGACTGGCGCCCGCAGACCCATTTCGAAACCCGCGGCCGGAAGCTGGGGCACGGCGTGTGGGACTTGCTGTACGAAAGATCCGAACCGCAGGTGCGGGATTAACCATTCGTTAAAAAGCGCTACTCTCGCCAAGGCGCCAGCGCTTTGAAGTCCCTCTGGCCCCGCCCCCGACCTCTGGCCCCGCCCCCGACCCATGGAACCCACACTCGCCCTCACCAACGACATGCTGCTGGTGCTTGGCCTGGTGGCATTCACCATGGTCATGTTCCTGTTCGAGCGGATCCGCGGGGACGTGGTGTCGCTGGTGGTGCTGGTGGCGCTGGGACTGACCGGGCTGGTGGCACCGGAGGATCTGTTCGGCGGTTTCTCCTCGGGCGCGGTGATGAACGTGATCGCCTCGATGATCCTCGGCGCGGGGCTGGACCGCACCGGCGCACTCAATCGCCTCGCCGGCTGGTTGCTGCAACACGCCAAGGGCGTGGAAAGCCGGCTCGTGCTGCTGGCTTCGGCGGTGGCCGGGCTGAACTCCTCGATCATCCAGAACACCGCGACCACCGCGCTGTACCTTCCGGTTGCCTCGCGCCTGACCGCGCGCACCGGCCTGAGCCTGTCGCGGGTGCTGGTTCCGATGTCCGCCGCCATCATCATGGGCGGCAGTCTGACCATGGTCGGCAACTCGCCGCTGATCCTGCTCAACGACCTGCTGGTGTCGGCCAACGCCAACATGCCGTCCGGCGCGGCCACCCTGGAGCCGCTGAAGATGTTCGCGCCGCTGCCGATCGGTCTGGCGCTGGTCGCGGCCTCGCTGGCCTACTTCCATTTCTTCGGCAACCGCGTGTTGCCCGAAGCGCGCGACGATGCCGTCACGCCGGCGCGAACCCAGAGCTATTTCGCCCGCGCCTACGGGCTGGAAGGCGACATCCACGAACTGACGGTGACGGCGGACAGCCCGCTGGTGGGCATGAGCGTGGGCGACGCCGAATCCCAGGTCGGCGCCCCGCTGCTGCTGGCGCTGCAGACCGGCACCGAATCGCGGCTGGCGCCGCCCGCCGACGCCCGCATCTGGGTGGGAAGCGTGCTTGGCGTCATGGGCAACCGCGAAGCCATCGCCGACTTCGCGCAAAAGAACTTCCTCCGCCTGTCCTCGCGGATCAGGGTGTTCGGCGATTTGTTCAACCCCAGCCGCGCCGGCATCTCCGAAGCGGTGGTGCCGCCCACCTCGAAGTTCATCGGCAAGCCGCAGGCGCAGCTGCGCCTGCGCAAGCAGTTCGGACTGAGCCTGCTGGCGATCAACCGCGACAAGCAGGTGTTGCGCGAGGACGTGCGCAACATCCCGATCCGCGCCGGCGACATGCTGGTGCTGCACAGCATCTGGACCGATCTCGCCGAGGCCGCCAAGAGCCGGGATTTCGTGGTCGTTACCGACTACCCGAAAGGCGAGCAGCGCCCGCACAAGTTCAAGATCGCGATGGCCATCTTCGCCATCAGCATGCTGATGGCGCTTTTGTCCAGCGTTCCGACCTCGATCGTACTGATGACCGGCGTCGCCGGCATGCTGGTCACCGGCGTCCTGAAGATGGACGAAGCCTACGCGGCGATCAGCTGGAAAACGGTGTTCCTGATGGCCTGCCTGATTCCCCTGGGCTGGGCGATGGATTCCAGCGGCGCCGCCGCCTGGGTGGCGGGCCACACCATTGACCGCATGCCCGAGGGCGTGCCGCTATGGCTGATCGAACTGGCGTTGGCATTGTTCACCACCCTGTTCGGCCTGGTCATCAGCCACGTCGGCGCCACCATCGTGCTGGTGCCGCTGGCGATCAACCTCGCGTTGGCGGTGGGCGGCAACCCCACCGCATTCGCCCTGATCGTGGCGCTGTCGGCGTCCAACAACTTCATGACCGCCTCCAACCCATCGGTGGCGATGGTCGCCGGCCCGACCGGCTGCACTTCGGCCGACCTGTGGCGCTCGGGCGGCCCGCTGACCTTGATCTACACCACGATCATCGTGGTGATGATCAACATCATGTTCTGAAGCGATCCGGCCGTTCCGCTCAGCCGGAGTCCGCCCGGCTCGCGTCGTCGCCCAGCCGCACCTGGCCGTCGGCCACGTGGACCGACACCGCGCACAGGCACTCGCCGCGACAGGGGCCGGCGACGCAGTTCCCTTCGGGCAGGGCAAACGTGGCGCCGTGGACCGCGCACACCAGTTCGCCCTTCCTGGTGCGCAGGAATTTGCCGGGCGCGAAATCGAGCCGACGGCCGGCGTGCGGGCAGGTGTTGAGCCAGGCGCGCACGCCACCTTCGCCATCGCGATAGAGGATCAACGACTCGAGATCCCCATCGATCACGGCCTCGGCCTCGCCGAGGCTGTCCGGGGGAAGGTCGGCCAGGGGCACCAGCGGCGCGCCCGTTTTCCCGCCTTCGTTTAACGAACTGCTCACAACTGCCCCGTCGGTTCTTCCGATACTGGGCGGCAGTATCGCACTACGTCCGTGATCCCCCGTCCATGACGATCTTTCCCGGCTCCGCGTTCCGCTGGTTCCACTTCGATGCTTTCGCCCCGCCGCGCCGCCCGCGCCATCCGCTGCTGCGCGCGCTGCTGGGCTTCGTCGGCATCGCGCTGCTGCTGGTGCTGCTGGTGTTCGGCGTTTTCATCGGCGCGGCCATGCTGCTGGGCGGGATGCTGTGGCGAGCGTGGACCGGACGCCACGCAGTCCCGACGCCGACGGCGCGCGAAGACGTCATCGACGGAAGCTTCCGCGTGGTGAATCCACCGCAACTGCCGCTGCCGCGCTGAGTGCACCGCGCCGGATGGATCTGATCCCGGCTTCCGCCGTGCCGCGCATTCCGGTGCTGGGTCGCGCCGGCGTGGTGCAGGGCGAATTTCCCGTCCATCGTATCTATTGCGTCGGCCGCAATTTCGCGGAACACGCGCGCGAAATGGGCGCCGCGGCGCCGGCATCGAAAGCCGAGCGCGGCAGCCCGACCTTTTTCATGAAGCCGGCCGACGCGATCGTCGTCGACGGAAACGTTCCCTATCCGCCCGCCACATCGCAGCTGCACCACGAAGTCGAGCTTGTGGTGGCGCTGGGGCGCAATGCACCCATCGGCGGCGTCGCCGTCAGCGACGCCCAAGCGCTGGTGTTCGGCTACGGCGTCGGACTCGACCTGACCCGCCGCGACCTGCAGGCCGCGGCCAAGGCCAAGGGCCTGCCGTGGGACACCGCCAAGGGCTTCGACCATTCGGCGCCGCTGGGGCCCCTGCTGCCGCGCACCGAAGCCGGCGACCTCGACAGCGCCGCCCTCTGGCTGGAGGTCAACGGCCAGCGCCGCCAGCAGTCCACGCTCGACCGGATGATCTGGCGCGTGCCGGAGATCCTGCATGAGCTGTCGAAGCTGTACGCGCTGCGCGCCGGCGACCTGGTGTTCATGGGCACCCCCGCCGGGGTCGGCCCGCTGCTGGTCGGCGATCGCTTCCACGCCCACGTCGATGGGCTGCACGCGCTGGAAGGATGCGTGGCGCCGGCGCTAGGATGACCCCTTCCCTACTTCGACGGAGTCAGCGATGGGCATGATGGCCGAGTTCAAGGAATTCGCGATGCGCGGCAGCGTGGTCGACCTCGCCGTGGGCGTGGTGATCGGCGCCGCGTTCGGCAAGATCGTCACCGCGCTGGTGGACAAGGTCATCATGCCGCCGATCGGGCTGCTGATCGGCGGGGTCGATTTCTCCAAGTTCGCCTACACGCTGAAGGCCGCCAGCGTCGACGCCGCCGGCAAGGAAGTGCCTGCGGTGGTGATGGCCTACGGCGAGTTCATCAACGCCATCCTGCAATTCGTGATCGTGGCCTTCGCCATCTTCCTCGTGGTCAAGGCCATCAACCGGATGCACAAGCAGCCGGAGGCCGCGCCTGCCGCGCCGCCGCCGACGCCGGAAGACGTGCAGCTGCTGCGCGAGATCCGCGACCTGCTGAAGAAGTAGATCGCGCCGCGGCCCACACTTCCTGCACAGGCGCGCGTCGGCATCGGCTGCGTAAGCTGTCCAATCCACCGTCGAGGAGCCCTGCCGATGCGCACCCCCCTGCTGGCCGCCACGCTCGCCTTGCTGATTGCCGCGCCGCTGGCCGCCAGGCAGCCCACGCGCATCCCCGATGCCGCGATCACCCAGGCAAGCACGCTGCGCGCCAGCGCGCTGGCCGATCCCACCGCATGGCAGGTGCTGGAATCGCTGACCACCGAAGTCGGCCCGCGGCTGGCCGGCAGCGAGGGCGACGCCCGCGCCGTGGCTTGGGCGCAGGCCAAGTTCCGCGAACTCGGCTACGACCGGGTCTGGACCGAGCCGGTCACCTTCCCGAAATGGGTCCGCCGCTCGGAGACGCTCGAAGTGCTGGGCGCGCACGCGCAGCCGCTGCGGGTCGGCGCATTGGGCGGCAGCCCGGGCGGGACGGTCGAAGGCGAGGTGGTGCGCTTCCCCGACCTCGCTGCGCTGCAGGCGGTTGCGGACGGATCGCTGGCCGGGAAGATCGTTTTCATCGACTACACCATGCAGGCCCGCCGCGACGGCGGCGACTATCGCAACGCCGGCGGAATCCGCTGGGCGGGCCCGTCGGTCGCCATCCAAAAGGGCGCGATCGGGTTCCTGATGCGTTCGGCGGGCACGTCGCTCTCGCGCGAGCCGCACACCGGCAATACCGGCTTCGCGCCGGGACTGGCGCCCATCCCTTCCGCCGCGCTGGCCACCATCGACGCCGCCCAGCTGGCGCGGCTGGTCGCGCTCGCCCCGACCCGCGTTCGGCTGGCGCTGGACTGCGGCTACGAAGGCGAGGCGACCTCGTACAACGTGATCGGCGAAATCACCGGCAGCGCCCGTCCCGATGAAATCGTCCTGCTCGGCGGTCACCTCGACTCCTGGGACTACGGCACCGGCGCGATCGACGATGCCGCCGGCATCGCCATCACCATGGCCACCGGCGCCCTGCTCAAGCCGCTGCATCCGGCCCGCACCCTCCGCGTGGTGGCTTTCGCCAACGAGGAGCAGGGCCTGTGGGGCGGCCGCGCCTACGCCCAGCGGCATGCCGCTGAGGTCGCCCGCCACGTGATCGCGATCGAAAGCGATTTTGGCGCGGCGCCGATCTTCGGTTTCGACTCCAGCGCGCGCGACCTGCAGCCGCAGGCGCTGGCGCAGATCCAGCAAGCGCTTGCACCGCTGGACATCGCATGGCTGCCGAAGCAAGGCGATCCGGAATCGGACATCGGCGGCATGACCGATCTGGGCACCGCCTGGGCCTGGCTGGGCCACGACGGCACCCGCTACTTCGACCTGCACCACACGGCCGACGACACCCTCGACAAGGTGATCCCGCAGGAACTGGCGCAGAACGTCGCCGCCTACGCCGTGTTCACCTGGCTTGCCGCGCAGGCCGACGGTGGCTTTGGCAGCGCGCCGAAGCCGGCGAAATAGCTTCAGTAGTCGCGGGAGACAGAGCGTTTTGGACGCGGATTGGCGCGGATGAACGCGGATAAGGCGATCAGGGCGATGGGATCCTGACGCCTCTGATCCCGACGCGCAGCAGGGACAAGGCCGCGAGCCGCTGACGGAATTTTTCTGAGACGTGGGTGACTACGCGCCCGATGCGCTACGCCCCCTCTGGCCATGGCTGCCTTTGCTGAAGCGGTGGTGGTTATCCATCCGCGTTCATCCGCGCCAATCCGCGTCAAAACACACAGTCAAGGAAAAGGCGGCACAGGCCGCCTTCTCCCAGCACCAAAACCGCCGCCGCTCACGCCAGCAGCGGGTTGGGCAGTTCCGGATCGATCTTGTAGAGCTTGAGCGCGCGGGCCACGTCCTTGCCGGTCAGCTTGCCGTCGGCGGCCAGCGCGGCGACCGCCGCCTGGGCGATGTGGTAGCGGTCCACCTCGAAATGCCGGCGCAGGTTCTCGCGGGTGTCGCTGCGGCCGTAGCCGTCGGTGCCCAGCGCGGTGAAGCGCATCGGCACGAATTCGCGGATCTGGTCCGGGAAGGCGCGCACGAAATCGGTCGCGGCCACCGCCGGCCCGCTGCGGCCTTCCAGCAGCTGTGTGACCCATGGCTTGCGCGGGGCCTTGGCCTCCGGGTGCAGGCGGTTCCAGCGGGTGGCATCGACGCCGTCGCGCGCCAGTTCGGTGAAGCTCGGGCAGGACCAGAGATCGGCCTTGATGCCGAAATCGGCGTCCAGCAATTCGGCCGCCGCCATGACTTCACGGAAGATCGTGCCGCTGCCCATCAGCTGCACGCGCAAGTCGCCCTTCTTGCCCTTGCCCGCATCCTTGAAAAGATACATGCCCTTGATGATGCCCTCGGCGCTGTCTTCGGGCATGTCCGGGTGCGGGTAGTTCTCGTTGTGGACGGTAATGTAGTAGTAGCCGTCGTGCTGCTCGGACAGCATTTCCTGCATGCCGTGCTGGATGATGGTGACGACCTCGTAGGCGAAGGCCGGGTCGTAGCTGCGCACGCTGGGAATCAGCGCCGCCTGCACGTGCGACTGGCCATCGCCGTGCTGCAGGCCTTCGCCGTTGAGGGTGGTGCGCCCGGCGGTGCCGCCCAGCAGGAAGCCGCGCGCGCGCATGTCGCCGGCCTGCCAGGCGAAGTCGCCGAAGCGCTGGAAGCCGAACATCGAGTAGTAGATGTAGAACGGCACCATCGGCAGGTCGGACACGCTGTAGCTGGTGGCCTGCGCCATCCAGCTGGCGAACGCGCCGGCCTCGGTGATGCCCTCCTGCAGCACCTGCCCGGCCGCGTCCTCGCGGTAGAACATCAGCTGATCGGCATCGACCGGCTTGTATTTCTGGCCCTGCGGCGCGTAGATGCCGAGCTGGCGGAACAAGCCCTCCATGCCGAAGGTGCGCGCCTCGTCGGCCACGATCGGCACGCAGCGCGGCCCGACCTCCTTGTCGCGCAGCAGGATGTTGAGCATCTGCACGAAGGCCATGGTGGTGCTGATCTCGCGCTCGCCGGTCGATTTGAGCAGGCGCTCGAACGTGGACAGGGGCGGCGCCTTCAGGGTCTGGGTCGAACGCTGCCGGCGCGTCGGCAGGTAGCCGCCCAGCGCGGCGCGACGCTCGCGCATGTACTCCATTTCCGGAGACTTGTCGGCCGGCTTGAAGAATGGCACCGCGCCGTCCTTGAGCATCTCGTCGCTGATCGGCAGCTGGAAGCGGTCGCGGAAGGCGCGCACCGATTCGTCGTCGAGCTTCTTGGTCTGGTGGGTCGGGTTGAGCGCCTCGCCGGCGCTGCCCATGCCGTAGCCCTTGACCGTCTTGGCCAGGATCACGGTCGGCTGTCCGACCGTCTTCACCGCCGCGTCATAGGCGGCGTAGACCTTGTGCGGATCGTGCCCGCCGCGGTTCAGGCGCCAGATGTCGTCGTCGCTGAGGTTGGCCACCATCGCCAGCGTCTCCGGCGTCTTGCCGAAGAAATGCTGGCGCGTGTAGGCGCCGCCGAAGGCCTTGCAGTTCTGGTACTCGCCGTCGACGGTGTCCATCATCACCTTGCGCAGGATGCCCTGGGTGTCGCCCGCCAGCAGCGGATCCCAATAGCTGCCCCAGATGCACTTGATGACGTTCCAGCCGGCGCCGCGGAACTGGCCTTCCAGTTCCTGGATGATCTTGCCGTTGCCGCGCACCGGGCCGTCGAGGCGCTGCAGGTTGCAGTTGATGACGAAAATCAGGTTGTCGAGGCCTTCGCGGCCGGCGACGCCGATGGCGCCCAGCGACTCCGGTTCGTCGGTCTCGCCGTCGCCGAGGAAGCACCAGACCTTGCGATTGGTCTTGGGCATCAGCCCGCGCGCTTCCAGATATTTCCACGCCCGCGCCTGATAGATCGCGGTCAGCGGGCCCAGGCCCATGCTCACGGTCGGCACCTGCCAGAAATCCGGCATCAGCCAGGGATGCGGATAGCTGGAAATGCCGTGGCCGTCGACCTCCATGCGGAAGGCTTCGAGCTGGGCCTCGCTGATGCGCCCTTCGAGGAAGGCGCGCGAATAGATGCCCGGCGAACTGTGGCCCTGGATGTAAAGCAGGTCGCCGGGGTGTTCCGCGGTCGGCGCGTGCCAGAAATGGTTGAAGCCGACGTCGTACAGCGTGGCGCAGCTGGCGAAACTGGCGATGTGACCGCCCAGCGCGCCGGGCTTGCGGTTGGCGCGCACCACCATCGCCATCGCGTTCCAGCGGATGATCGAGCGGATCCGCCACTCCAGATGCGCGTCGCCCGGCATCTGCGGCTCGATGTGCGCCGGGATGGTGTTGATGTAGGCCGTGGTCGGCGCGAACGGCAGGTGCGCGCCGGCGCGCCGGGTCAGTTCGACCATGCCTTCCAGCAACTGGTGCGCGCGCCCGGCCCCGTCGTGGTCGATGACCGCCTTGAGCGACTCGATCCACTCCCGCGATTCCTGCGGGTCGGGGTCGTTGCGCAGCATCTCGTTGAACCAGTTCATCGCACGCCTCGAGTTGAGCAAATACTCGACAGAGTCTAGCAAGTCGCGATGAAGGGGAATGCTGCAATGCAGCTCAAGTCATGTTTTTATCCGGATATATCCAAAAATTCATCAAAACGCGCTCAGTCGGCCATCCGGTCCCGTCGCGAGGCCGCCGCGCGGAGCTGCGCATCGACGGCGACCACCGCGGTCATGTTCACCACCCGGCGCGAGCTGGAGGCCGGGGTCAGGATGTGCGCCGGCTGGTCCAGGCCCATCAGGATCGGCCCGATCGCGACCCCGCGCGTCATCACCCGGACCAGGTTGTAGGCGATGTTGGCGGCATCGAGGTTGGGCAGCACCAGCAGGTTGGCGCGACCCTTGAGCGTGGTGTTCGGGAAGATGCGCTGGCGGAGGATCTCGTCCCAGGCGGTGTCGGCCATCATCTCGCCATCGACTTCCAGCTCGGGCGCGCGCTCGCGCAGGATTTCGCAGGCTCGGCGCATCTTGGCGGCGCTGGCGTCCTGGTGGCTGCCGAAGTTGGAATGCGACAGCAGGGCCACCTTGGGGTCGATCCCGAACAACCTGAGCCGCAGCGCGGCCTGCATCGTGGCCTCGGCGATCTTCTCCGCCGACGGTTCCAGGTGCACGTGGGTATCGACGAAGAACCAGGCGCCGGCGTCGTTGAGCACGCCGGTCATGGCGGCGGTCCCCTGCGCGCCGGGCTCGAACTCGAAGATGCTGTGCAGGTAGCCCAGCTTCTTGTGGTAGCGGCCGACCAGCCCGCAGATCAGGGCGTCGGCCTCGCCGCGCTCCACCATCATCGCCGCGATCAGGGTCGGGCGCGAACGCATCAGGTTCTTGGCCGCGTCCGGCGTCACGCCGCTGCGTTCGTTCAGCGCGTGGTACTGGCGCCAATAGGCGTCGAAACGCGGATCGTCGCCGATGTCGGTCAGCTCGAAATCCACCCCGGCGCGCATGCGCAGCCCCAGCTTCTCGATGCGGCTTTCGATCACCTCCGGGCGACCGATCAGGATCGGGAACGCGAGTTTCTCGTCGATCACGGTCTGCACCGCGCGCAGCACCACGTACTCTTCGCCTTCGGCGTAGACCACGCGCTTGCGGTCGGCACGGGCGCGGTCGTAGACCGGCTTCATCATCAGGCTGGTGCGGTAGATGAACTGGCCCAGCTTCTCGGTGTAGGCGTCGAGGTCGGCCAGCGGGCGTTCGGCGATGCCGGAATCCATCGCCGCCTTGGCCACCGCCGGCGCCAGACTGGTCAGAAGGCGCGGGTCGAACGGCCGCGGGATCAGGTATTCGCGGCCGAAGCGCGGCACCTCGCCGCCGTAGGCGCTGCCGAGGTCGGAGGCCTCGCGCCGCGCCAATTCGGCGATCGCGCGCACGCAGGCCAGCTTCATGTCCTCGTTGATTTCCCGGGCGCCGACATCCAGCGCACCGCGGAAGATGTAGGGGAAGCAGACCGCGTTGTTGACCTGGTTGGGGAAATCCGAGCGGCCGGTGGCGATGATCGCGTCCGGGCGCACCGCCAGCGCGTCGGACGGCAGGATCTCGGGGTAGGGATTGGCCAGCGCGAGGATGATCGGGTTCTCCGCCATCGTCGCCACCATCGCGGGCGTCAGGATGCCGCCGGCGGACAGGCCGAGGAACACGTCGGCACCGGCCAAGATCTCCGCCAGCGTGCGCTTGTCGGTGTCGCGCGCGTAGCGGGCCTTGTCGGGGTCGAGGTTTTCGCGGCCGGCGTGGATCACGCCCTGGCGATCATAGGCGATGATGTTCCCGGGCTTCAGGCCCAGCGCCACCAGCATGTCGAGGCAGGCGATCCCGGCCGCGCCGGCGCCGGTGGTCGCGAGCTTGACCTCCTCGATCTTCTTGCCCGCCACGTGCAGGGCGTTGAGCACGGCGGCACCGACGATGATCGCGGTGCCGTGTTGATCGTCGTGGAACACCGGGATGTTCATCCGCTCGCGCAGCTTGCGCTCGACGATGAAGCACTCCGGCGCCTTGATGTCCTCCAGGTTGATGCCGCCGAAGGTCGGCTCCAGCGCGGCGATGATCTCCACCAGCTTGTCGGGATCGCGCTCGTTGACCTCGATGTCGAACACGTCGATGCCGGCGAACTTCTGGAACAGGATGCCCTTGCCCTCCATCACCGGCTTGCCTGCCAGCGGCCCGATGTCGCCCAGCCCCAGCACCGCGGTGCCGTTGCTGATCACCGCCACCAGATTGCCGCGCGCGGTGTATTCGCTGACCTTGCGCGGGTCGGCGGCAATTTCCTCGCAGGCGAAGGCCACGCCCGGCGAATAGGCCAGCGCCAGGTCGCGCTGGGTCACCATCGGTTTGGTGACCGCGATCTTGATCTTTCCCTTCGGTTCCTGGCTGTGGTAATCGAGCGCCGCCTGCTTGAGGTCCTCACTCGCACGGCTGTCTGACATGGGGTTCTGTCCGATTCCTGTTCCGGGCCGATGATGATAGCGACTTGGCCATGCAGGGGCTGAAGCCAGAGCAACCGACGGCAAAGTCGCTTCGGCTGGCTTTGCTCAGATGTCCGTCACCGAATCCGCCGCAACGATCTGGTCCAGACGGATTCGGTTCGCGAACAGGGAAAACGCCAGCGCGCCGGCCAGCCCGTTGGCGCGCGCCACCCACTCAGGCAGCCAGCGCGGCTCGATCAGCCCGCCTTCGCCGAACAGCGGCTCGAAGCGCTGCACGTCGGCCAGTGTCATCTTCCCGGCGAACAGCAGCCTGCACAGGCGCAGGCGTCCGTTCTTCAGCGCCCAGCGGAAAAACGTGTGTATCCCGATCAGGCCGCGCAGGTAGACCGTGTCCTTGGTGAAGGCGTGGCCGCCGGTGGTGGGCACGCCGCGGTAGACGCGCTGGGCCGAGGTGAAGCTCTCCACCGGATCCTGTCCGGCATCGATGAAATAGCGGAACACCGCCATGAAATCCGCGCCGTCCTGCGCCATCGCCACCGCCTCGATGCGCAGGCTGACCCGCTTCATCCGTTCGATGTCGATGCTGCCCGTGATCTGCTCGGCGAACACCGCCAGTCCTTCCTGGGTTGCGGTGGTGCGCGGCGAGGACAGCGCCAGGCTTGGCAGCACGGTTTGCTGCTGGCCGTTGAGCGCGGTCAGCGAATGTACGAACGCTTCGTGCTGCAACAGCTGCTGCATGTCGTAATCGGAGAAGGCGGCGCCCGAGCGCACCCGGATGCGGGTGGCCCCGGCGGCCGCCTTGGCGATCAGGTCCGGGTCCAGTTCGACCGTGATCACGCGGCCGTCGAAGAAATCGTCCAGCCTGGCCTGCAGCTGCAGCACCAGCGCCGTGGCGGAGATCTCAACCTGCTCGGCAGGCGCCAGCAGTTCGCGGTCCATCTCGTCGGCCACGGTGATGAAGTGGTTGGCGGCTTCGCGCGTGGTCGCGCCGCCCGGCAGGGCCCGCTCCGGGCCTCCGAACAGGGCTTGCGACAGTTCCGCGACTCGCGGCGTGCCGAGGTTCTCGAGCAACTGCGCCGCAAGATCCCAGTCGCGCGCGGATTCGATCAGATACTGGCCAATGGGATGGTCGGGGTCGGCTTCCGCGGCGATCGCTTCGAACTCGCGGCGGACCTCGCCGAAATCGTGCTTCGGATAGGCGTAGTTCGGCAGCCTGGCCTTGCCGCGCGAATAATCGGCAAGGAAACGGTCGCGCTCGCTGGCCGGCCAGCTGGCGTAGCTGAGCAGGCGGATGCCCTTGGCCGCGCGCGCCATGCGGACATCGAGCGCGGCGTGGCGGGCGATTGCGTCAGTGCCGTCCATGTTTTTCGTCCAATCGCTTGTGCAACGACTTGCCCTGAATCCGCGACTCGGCCTTCTGCAACAGCCGCCCCGCATGCCGATCGGCGGCGCCGGCAACCTCGTCGCACAGTTTCAGGAAATTGGCGAGCCTTGCCGCTTCCAGTTCGCCGCTTTCGATGGCCGCACGCACGGCACAACCGGGTTCCTTCACGTGCCTGCAGTCGCGGAAACGGCATTGCTCCGCCATCGACTCGATGTCGGCAAAACTTTCCGCCACGTCTTCCTCGCCGGTCGGCTTGAGCTCGCGCATGCCGGGGGTATCGATCAGGCAGGCGCCCGAGGGCAGGGCCAGCAAGGCGCGATGGGTCGTGGTGTGGCGACCGCGGGCATCGGACGCCCGCACCGCGCCGGTCTTCATTTTCCGGATCCCGAGCAGGGTATTGGTCAAGGTCGATTTGCCGGCACCGGAACTGCCCACCAGCACCACGCTCTGGCCGGGGCCCAGCCACGGCGCCAGGACCGATACGCTGCCCGGATCCTTGGCGTTGACCGCCAGCACCTGCGCCGGCAGCGCCGACAACGCTTGCAGCGCGCTGTCGGGATCGGCCAGACCCTTGTCCGCCTTGGTCAGCACGACGACGGGCCGCACGCCGCTGCCGGCGACCAGCAGCAGGTAGCGCTCGATCCGGCGCGGATTGAAATCCCCGTCCAGCCCGCACAGCACCAGCACGGTATCGATGTTGGCGGCGATCACCTGCTGGCGGTAATGCTCCCCCGCGGCGGCGCGCTTGATCGCGGAAAACCGCGGCAGCAGCGCCACGATCCGCAGTCCGCCGGGAGCTTGCCCTTCGACCAGCACCCAGTCCCCGACCGCCGGCCGCGCCTCCGGGGCGATCCCGCCGGCGCGATAGCTGCCGGCCCGCTGCCACTCCGGCAGCGATTCCGCCGGCCAGATCGCCTGCGCGTCCTCGGCCACCCGGTAGCCGCTGCGGTGCTGCTCCACGATCCGCGCCGGCCGCGCCTGCGGGTACTGCGCCTGCAGCGCCGCCCATGCGGCTTCCAGCGCCGGCGGCGGCGCCCGCCAGCCGATGGCGGTCAGGGCGGTCACGGGCGGGAAAAGGGCGTCATGACGGGATTCTAGGCCATCCGGGGGCGCGGAACCGCGTCTGCACGCGCGCTCGACCGGATTCGGCTAGTCTAGGCGGTCTTGTTTCCCGTACTCGTTCGCCCCGATGGCCGCCTTCAACCCCCGCAACAAGATCGCCACCCGCACCCGCCTGTCCGAAGTCCGTTACGAAATCCGCGGGGAGCTGGCGCGCCGCGCGCGCGAACTGGAGGCCCAGGGCCGCAAACTCATCAAGCTCAACATCGGCAACCCTGGCGCGTTCGGGTTCCGTGCGCCGGAACACCTGCAGGATGCCATTGCCGGCCGCATCGCCCGCACCGATCCCTACACCCACCAGCAGGGCCTGCCGGAAGCACGCGAAGCGATCGCCGAATTCCACCGCCAGCGCGGCACCCCCAACGCCTCGCCGGAGCGGGTGTTCGTGGGCAACGGCGTGTCCGAGTTGATCGACATCTCGCTGCGCGCCCTGCTGAACCCGGGCGAGGAAGTGCTGGTGCCCTCGCCCGACTACCCGCTGTGGAGCGCGGCCACCATCCTCAACGACGGCCGCCCGGTCTACTACAAGTGCGACCGCGACAACGGCTTCCTGCCCGACCCGGAGCAGATCGAATCGCTGGTGTCCTCGCGCACCCGCGCGATTGTCTTGATCAACCCCAACAATCCCACCGGCGCGAACTATCCGCGCGCGCTGCTGGAGCGCATCGTCGAGATCGCCCGCCGCTACCGCCTGCTGTTGCTGGTCGATGAAATCTACGACGGCATCCTGTACGACGACGCGGTGTTCCAGCCGGTCGCCCCGCTGGCCGGCGACCAGCCGTGCATGAGTTTCGGTGGGCTGTCCAAGGTGCACCGCGCCTGCGGCTGGCGGGTGGGCTGGGCGGTGCTGTCCGGTGACCCGCTGGCCTGCGGCGATTTCCACCACGCGCTCGACCTGCTCGGCGCGCTGCGCCTGTGCGCCAACGTGCCGGGGCAATTCGCGATCGAGCAGGCCCTGCACGGCACCGACACCATCGGCGAACTGGTGCGCCCCAGCGGCCGCCTGTACGAAACCCGCCGCGCCCTGATCGAAGCCTGTGCCGCCAGCGAGCACCTGTCGCTGGTGCCACCGGCCGGCGCGCTGTACGGCTTCCCGCGCATCATCGGGCCGTCCGCGCAGGGCTTCGACGATCACGAATTCGCGTTGGAAATGCTGGAACACGAGGACGTGCTGATCGTGCCGGGCACCAGCTTCAACGTGCCCTACCGCGAACACTTCCGGGTGACGCTGCTGCCCGAAGCGCCGGTGCTGCGGGAAGTGTTCACCCGCATCGACCGTGTGCTGGCCCGCCGCGCCCAACGCGCAGGCGAACGCAGCGCAGTGGCCTGAGCAGGTTCGATTCAACGCCGCCCATACCGCACGGCGTAAAATCCACGTCACGTCTCCACGCATCCTCCCAACGGAACCCCTCATGTCCCTTGATCCGGCCCTGCGCGCGCGCATCGAAACCGTGCTGTCCGCCAACCCCGTCGTCTTGTTCCTGAAAGGCACGCCGAACGCGCCGCAATGCGGGTTCTCCGCGCGCGCGGTGGCCGCGCTGGACGCCGCCGGCGCGACCTATGCCCACGTCAACGTGCTCGCCGACCCGGAGATTCGCGAAGGCATCAAGGTGTTCGGCGAATGGCCGACGATCCCGCAGCTCTATGTCCACGGCGAACTGGTCGGCGGCGCCGACATCATTTCGCAGATGGCCGGCAGCGGCGAGTTGCACGCCGCGCTGGGCCTGCCGCCGCCCGACCGCACGCCGCCGCAGATCACCATCACCCCGGCCGCCGCGCAGATGCTGAGGAAAGCCATCGACGACGCCGGCCCCGGCTACGCGCTTCAAATCGACATCGATCGCGGTTTCAACGCCCAGCTGCAGCTGGCCGAGCGCGACGATTCCGCCATCGCCGCCGAGTCCGAAGGCATCCGCGCCCAGTTCGATCTGGTCAGCGCCCAGCGCGCCCGCGGCATGAAGATCGACTGGGCCGACGACGCCCGCGGCAAGGGGCTGGTGATCGACAACCCCAACGCCCCGCCCAAGGTCGGCACGCTGACCCCGGCGCAGGCGCGCGAACGGGTTGCCGCCGGCAGCCTGACCCTGGTCGACGTGCGTCCGGCGCAGGAACGCGCGCTGGCGCAGGTTCCGGTGGCCTGCCGCACTTTCGACGACGGCGTCGAGGAAATCGAGGCACTGCCGAAAGACCAACCGCTGGCTTTCCTCTGCCAGGCCGGCGCCCGCAGCGCGCAGGCCGCTGAACACTTCCGCGCGCTGGGCTTCACCCGGGTTTTCAATGTCGCCGGGGGCATCGCGGCCTGGTCCGATCTGGATCCGTCCGTCCCGCGCTACTGATCCGCGCGATCAGAACCCGCCGCCTGCGTTCAGCCACGCCTGCTCCTCGGGCGTGCTCTCGCGCCCGAGCGCGCGGTTGCGGTGCGGAAAGCGGCCGAACCGGGCGATGACGTCGCGGTGGACGATCGCGTAATCGAGATACACGCCGGCCCCCAGGGATTTGAACAGCGCGACCGAGCGGTCCTGATCCACCAGCGATTCGGAATGCTCGAACGGCAGATAGAAAAACAGCCGCAGTTCCGGATCGCTCTGGACATCGAGGCCGCGGACAATCGCGGCGGACGCGTGCAATCGCGCCAGCGGATCGGTGGCGAATGCGTGTGCGCTGCCGCGGAAGATGTTGCGCGGAATCTGATCGAGCAACAGCAGCAGCGCCAGCGCGCCTTCGGCATCGTGCATCCAGCCGTCCAGTTCGCGCTGCGCGGCCAGATGGTGGAGTTCGCCGAAACGCGTGCGGCAGGCCTCGTCGAACGCGACCCCGCCGTTGAACCATTTGCCGGGACCGGCATCGCGCCAGAAGCCCACCATGTCGGCTGGCGTCATCTCCCTCGCTCCTGCAGGTTCAGGCATTGCTTGCCATCGGCTTCAAGGACCCACTCGCCCGGGAACGCCGCATCCTAACCCGCCCACCTCGTCGGCTCATCATGCTGCACCGCACCACCCGCGCACACTCCACGCCCAAACTGCGACGAACTTCACCCCTCGTTCAAGAAACCGATGCAAACGCCTGTCAAATGGAGTACGTTCGGCACAGTATGGGCCCTGAGGGGGTGGTCATGCGTATCGGAATCATCATGGACTCGGCGGTGGATCTGCCGAACGAGTTCATCGAGAAGGAAAACATCACCGTCATGCCGGTGACGATCCAGATCGGCAATGCGGTCCTTGCCGACGTGCGCAACGAGGAGGCGACCATGGGCTTCCTCACCGGCGAAACCGGCGAACGCGCGTTCGAGGCCGTCAGCACACCCTACGGCGTGCAGGATGTGCACGACCTGTTCCTGAACAAGCTGGTGTTCGATTACGACTACGTGTTCTGCATCACCACCGCGGCCAGCCGCAGCGGCATCTACGACAACGCCGTGCAGGCCAGCTATTCGATCCTGAACGACTACAAGCCGATCCGCGCCCAGGCCGGCAACAACACCCCGTTCTCCCTGCGCGTGATCGACAGCCAGAACGTGTTCCCCGGCCCCGGCGTGGTGGCGATCGAGGCGGCCCGCCTGCGCGATGCCGGCGAGGCACCGCCGAAAATCCGCAGCAGCCTCGAGGCGCTGGTCAAGAACGTGCATGCCTACATGGTGCCGCGCGACCTCTACTACCTGCGCAACCGCACCCGCATCCGCGGCGACCGCAGCGTGAGCCTGTTCAGCGCCTTCATGGGGACCACGCTCGACATCAAGCCGATCCTGCACGCCAACCGCGGCGAGACCGGCCCTGTAGGCAAGGTGAAGGGCTTCGACCACGCGGCCGAGAAGATGTTCGGCTTCGTCGGCAAGCGCGTTCGCGACGGCCTGCTGACCCCGGCCGTGGTGCTGTCCTACGGCGGCGATCTGGCCGAAATGCGCGCGATGCCCGGCTACACCCGCCTGCGCGAGATTTGCGGCGAGCACGACGTCACCGTCTACGAAACCTTCATGGGATTGCCGGGCATCGTGAACGTCGGCAAGGGTGCGCTGGCGGTCGGCTTCGCGGCGGAACCCAAGAAATTCGAGTGATCCGGTCAGCCGTCGCCGCGCATCCGGCGTGACCCCCACCCTGCTGGCATGGAGCGGCGGCAAGGACGCCGCGTGGACCTTGCACGTACTGCGCCAGTGCGGCGAGCACAAGGTCGTCGGCCTGCTGACCACGCTGACCGAAGGTTACGACCGGGTGTCGATGCAGGGCATCCGCCGCGAGGTGCTGCACGCGCAGGCGCGCGCCACCGGGCTGCCCCTGCTCGAAGCCTGGATCCCGGCGCAGTGCGACAACGCCACCTACGAGGCCTCGATGGCCGAGGCGCTGCAGCAGGCGGCATCGCGCTGGCCGGGGCTGCGCACGGTCGCGTTCGGCGACCTGCTTCTGGAAGATCTGCGCGCGTGGCGGGTCGAGAAACTCGCCTCCATCGGCTGGGACGCGTTCACCCCGCTGTTCGGGCAGGACACCGACGCGCTGGCGCGCACGATGCAGGCCGGTGGCCTTCGGGCCCGCCTGTGCTGCGTCGACACCACCCAGCTCGATGCCCGCTTCGCCGGGCGCGATTTCGATGCCGGACTGCTGGATGAATTGCCCGACGGAATCGACCCCTGCGGCGAAAACGGCGAGTTCCACACCTGCGTCCATGCCGGGCCGATGTTCGCCGCGCCGCTGGCGCTGCGACGCGGCGAAACCGTGCTGCGCGAGGCGCGTTTTGCCTATACCGATTTCACGCTGCGCTCGTGACGGGAACCGGAAACGGCATCGTCTCCCCGGAGCGCCGGCTCAGGCCTCCATCAGCGCCTTGGCGTGATGCGCGATGTGCTCGCCGATGAAACTGGCGATGAAGTAGTAGCTGTGGTCGAAGCCGGGCTGCATGCGCAGGTACACCGGATAGCCCGCCGCATCCGCGGCTTCCTTCAGCAGCCAGGGTTTCAACTGGTCGTCGAGGAACTCGTCGGCCTCGCCCTGATCGATCAGGATCGGCAGCTTCCCCGTGGCCGACTTCACCAGTTCGCAGGCGTCGTACCGCTTCCACGTTTCCGCGTCCTCGCCCAGATACGCGGCAAACGCCTTCCGCCCCCACGGCACTCGCGATGGCGCAACGATGGGCGAAAACGCCGACACGCTGCGATAGCGGCCGGGATTGCGCAGCGCGATGGTCAACGCGCCATGCCCGCCCATCGAATGCCCGCTGATGGCACGTGCGGTCGTCACCGGGAAATTCGCTTCGATCAGTGCCGGCAGTTCGTTCACCACGTAATCGTGCATGCGGTAATGCGCCGCCCACGGAAGCTGCGTGGCATCAACGTAAAACCCCGCGCCCTTGCCGAGATCGTAGCCTTCCACATCGGCCACATCCTCGCCGCGCGGGCTGGTGTCCGGACAGACGATGGCGATGCCGTGTTCCGTCGCGTAGCGCTGCGCGCCGGCCTTGGTGATGAAATTCTGCTCGCTGCAGGTCAGGCCCGACAGCCAGTACAGCGCCGGCACCGGGCCGTCCTGCGCCTGCGGCGGGAGGTAGATGGCGAAGCGCATCGTGCAACCGAGCGCCGCCGATGCGTGCTCGTACACGTCCTGCCAGCCGCCGAAACAGGCGCGATGTTCGATGCGTTCCATCGTGGAGACCTGCTTCAGAAATGGACGACGCTGCGGATCGACTTGCCGTCGTGCATCAGGTCGAAGGCCTCGTTGATCCGATCCAGCGGCAGCACGTGGGTCACGAACGGCGCCAGCTCGATCTCGCCGCGCATCGCTTCCTCGACCATCCCCGGCAGCTGGCTGCGGCCCTTGACGCCGCCGAAGGCGGTGCCCATCCACTTGCGCCCGGTGACCAGCTGGAACGGGCGGGTGGCAATCTCCTTGCCCGCCCCGGCCACGCCGATGATGATGCTCTGGCCCCAGCCGCGGTGTGCGCATTCCAGCGCTGCGCGCATCACCTCGACATTGCCGATGCACTCGAAGCTGTGGTCCACGCCCCAGCCGGTGATCTCGATCACGACCTGCTGGATGGGCTGGTCGAAATCCTTCGGGTTGATGCAGTCGGTGGCGCCCATCGCGCGCGCCATCTCGAACTTGTCCGGATTGCGGTCGATGGCGATGATCCGCCCGGCCTTCGCATTGCGCGCACCCTGGATCACCGCCAGCCCGATGCCGCCGAGGCCGAACACCGCCACCGTGTCGCCTTCCTGCACCTTGGCCGTGTTCTTCACCGCGCCCAGCCCGGTCGTCACTCCGCAGCCGAGCAGGCAGACCTGCTCATGGTTCGCTTCCGGATGGATCTTCGCCAGCGAAACTTCCGCGACCACCGTGTACTCGCTGAAGGTGCTGCAGCCCATGTAGTGGTACAGCGGCTGGCCGTTGTAGGAGAAGCGCGTGGTGCCGTCGGGCATCACGCCCTTGCCCTGGGTGGCGCGCACCGAGGTGCACAGGTTGGTCTTGCCGGACTTGCAGAACAGGCACTGCCCGCATTCCGCCGTATACAGCGGGATCACGTGGTCGCCCGGCGCAACGCTGGTGACGCCCTCGCCCACCTCGACCACCACGCCCGCGCCCTCATGCCCGAGCACGACCGGGAACAGGCCCTCCGGATCATCGCCGGACAGGGTGAAGGCATCGGTGTGGCACACGCCGGTGTGGCTGATCTTCACCAGCACCTCGCCCTTGCGCGGCGGCGCGACGTCGATCTCGACGATCTGTAGCGGCTGGCCGGCGGCGAAGGCAACGGCGGCGCGGGATTTCATCGGCACTCTCCTGAACGCAAGCAATCCATCGCGTCATCATAGACGCGGGCGAACCGCATGCCGCCATCGGCGGCGCATCCGCCGCCGTTCAATACGCGAATTCGCAGAACACCGGATCGACGCTGCCGTACCACTCGCCGTTGAACAGTTCCAGCTTGCGTTCGGCCGGCGTCTGCCCGGATTCGACGATTTCCAGCAGCGGGTCGAGGAAGCGGGATTCGTCCGCGCCTTTCGAGTTCAGTCGGGCGCGGCGCGCCAGCCCGTGCGCGGAAATCTTCAGCGCCTCGCGCGCCAGTTCACGCACGGTCGCGCCGCGGAACGGCAGCTTGAGGGCGTGCCTCGGGACGCCGTCGCGCAGGGCGTGACGCTCGTCCATGGTGAAATCCTTGACCAGTTCCCAGGCGGCATCGAGGGCGGTCTGGTCGTACAGCAGCCCGACCCAGAACGCCGGCAGCGCGCACAGCCGGCTCCACGGTCCACCGTCGGCGCCGCGCATTTCCAGGAAACTCTTCAGCCGCACCTCGGGGAAGGCCGTGGTCATGTGGTCGTTCCAGTCGCGCAGGGTCGGCAGCTGGCCCGGCAGCACGTCCAGTTCGCCCTGGAGGAACTTCCGGAACGACCTGCCGCTGGCGTCGATGTAGCGCCCGTCGCGGTAGCTGAAGTACATCGGCACGTCGAGCAGGTAATCGACGTAGCGCTCGTAGCCGAAGCCGTCCTCGAACACGAAATCCAGCATCCCGGTGCGGCCGGGATCGGTGTCGGTCCAGATGTGGGAACGGTAGCTGAGAAAGCCGTTGGGCTTGCCTTCGGTGAACGGCGAATCGGCGAACAGCGCCGTGGCGATCGGCTGCAGCGCCAGCGAGACGCGGAACTTTTCCACCATGTCCGCCTCAGAGGCGTAGTCGAGGTTGACCTGCACGGTGCAGGTGCGGGTCATCATGTCCAGCCCGAGCCGGCCGACCTTGGGCATGTACTCGCGCATGATCCGGTAGCGGCCCTTGGGCATCCACGGCATGTCGGCGCGCGCCCACTTCGGCTGGAAGCCCATGCCGAGGAAACCCAGCTGCAGTTCGTCGGCCACCTCGCGCACCTCGCGCAGATGGCTGCCGACTTCCTTGCAGGTCTCATGGATGGTCGAAAGCGGCGCACCCGACAGTTCCAGCTGACCGGCCGGTTCCAGCGTGACCGAGGCCTTGTCGCGGGTCAGGGCGATCGTGTGCCCGGCTTCCTGCTCTTGCTGCCAGCCGAAGCGGGTCAGCCCGGTCAGCAGCGCCTCGATCCCGCGATCGCCGTCGAAGGTCGGCGGGCGCAGATCGTCCAGCCGGAAGCCGAATTTTTCGTGCTCGGTGCCGATCCGCCACGCTTCGCGTGGTTTTTCTCCCATTTCCATCACCGCCGCCAGTTGCCGGCGGTCGGTGATCGGCGTGTCGCTGGCATGGCTGGGTCCGGACATCGGGAATTCCTGAAACAAGCGGTTCAGGATACCGTCATCCGCGTCAATGCAGCGACACGCCGACACGACCGCAGCGTTCCAGCCGTGCGCGCAAAGCTCAGGAGCAATGCCGACCAGATCGGCGCTTTCCTAAAGCTCCAGCCAGCCGGCCACCACCGCGCGCAACTCGTCGACGCCCAGCTTCGACTGCGCCGAAAACAGCTGCAGGCTCACGCCCTCGCCATACAACCGCCACAGCTCCATCCGCACCGCTTGCCGGGTGTTGCCCGCCGCACCGCGGCTGAGCTTGTCGGACTTGGTCAACAGCACATGGGCCGGCAGGCCGCGATCGCGGGCATGGGCCAGCATCATCCGGTCGTAATCCTTGAGCGGATGACGCACGTCCATCACCACCACCAGTCCGCGCAGCGCGAAGCGGTCGCGAAAATACTCGCCGATGAACGCCTGCCAGTGCGCTTGCAACTCCTGCGGCACCTTGGCATAGCCATACCCGGGCAGGTCGACCAGATAACGCGCATCCTTGGGCGGAACGCCGAAATACACCAGCTGCTGGGTCCGCCCCGGCGTCTTGGACACCCTGGCCAGCGCGTTTTGCTGGCACAAGGCATTGAGCGCAGACGACTTTCCGGCGTTGGAGCGACCGGCAAACGCCACCTCGAAGCCCCCGTCGGGCGGCAGCTGTTGCGTGGTGTGCGCCGCCAGCAGGTAGCGCGCGCCGATAAACGGGTTCGAATTCGCCATCGCCATAGCATCGCACGACCCGGCGCCCCGACCGAGCCGGTTTGACCACGGATGCCCTGCCGACCATAATTTCGGTGTCTCGCGGCCATCGGCCGCTTCTCACGCTTTCGGGGTTTTGCATGCGTCTCGTCCATGCCTTTGCCGGTCTTGCCTGTCTTGCCCTTGCGGCCGTCGCCTACGCCCAGAGCACGGCCATTCCCGCGCCCGACGCCGCGCCGGTCCAGGCCACACCGCTGACCGAAGCCCCCGCGCACTGGGGCGATGCCAAGGCCGGACAGGCCAAGGCCGCCATCTGCGCGGCCTGCCACGGCCTCGACGGCAACGCGATGCAGCAGAATGCGCCGCGCATCGCCGGCATGCCGGAGCGCTACATCGCCGACCAGCTCCAGCTGTTCAAGAACGGCCAGCGCACCACCGGGCTGGCCGCGGTCATGGCGCCGTTCGCCTCCATCCTCAGCGCGCAGGACATGCGCAACGTCGGCGCGTGGTTTGCCAGCCAGAAATCCGGCGCCGGCATCGCCGACGACAGCGTGATCGCCAGCGGCCCGAACAAGGGCATGAAGTTCTATGAAGTCGGCGAACGCCTGTTCCGAGGCGGCGACGCCAGCCGCGGCATCCCGGCCTGCATGGCCTGCCACGGCGCTACCGGCGTGGGCAACCCAGGCCCGGCCTATCCCGCCCTGCACGGCCAGGACGCAGCCTATGTCACGCGCCGGCTGGAGGAATACCGCACCGGCACGACGACCTATGCCAACCCCGCGCATTTCAACCTGATGGCCAGCGTCGCCAAGACCCTGACCGACGAGGAAATCCACGCGCTGTCCAGCTATGTGCAAGGCCTGCACGCGCGCTCGGCGCAGTGACGCCGCGCATTCACCCACCGTTCGCCGGCAATCGCGCAGGCTGGCCTGTCTGACTTGAACCCGGAGACGGATTCGATGCGTGCAATCCTGCTGTTTTTCACCCTGCTGCTGACCAGCGTACCGTTCGCCGCACGGGCGCAGGCCACCCTTCCCGGCCTGACGGAAGGCGTCGAATACACCCGCATCGAAGACGGCCAGCCCTATCGCCAACTGCCCCCGGGCATGGTGGAAGTGGCCGAGGTGTTCGCCTACACTTGCCCGCACTGCGCGCATATCGCGCCGATGATCGAGGATTGGGCCAAGACGCTGCCGCCCCACGCGCGTCTGGTGTATGTCCCCGGCGTGTTCGGCCGCGACGATACCTGGGCGCGGGCCTACTTCGCCGAAGAAGCCACCCGGACCATCCCGCTGCTCCACCGCAGCCTGTTCACCGCGATTCACGAAACCGGCGCGTTGCCGCGCGATGCCGACGCCGCCAGGATCGGCCAGTTCGCCGCCCGCATTCGCGGCGTGAACGCCGCCGCCTTCAACGCCGCGCTGGCCAACGACGCCGCGCTGCTGCCGAAGTTGCGCGCCGCCTACGAATTCGCGCAGCGCAGCGGCGTCGAAGGCACCCCCTCGATCATCGTCGCCGGCCGCTACATGATCCTCGGCAACAGCTACGAAAACCTGCTGGCCAATGCCCGCAAGGTGGTCGTCGCGCTCGCGCCACGTCGCGCCGCACCGGCGGCCAAACGCCCCTGATTCGTCCAAAGGAACCCGCCATGATGCGCATGCGCCACGTCCTGCTTCTGCTCGCCCTGCTGCCGCTGGCCGCATGCAACCGCGAGACACCGGCCCCGGTGGCCGGCAGCGGAACCGCTGCGAGCGCCAGCGCCGGAGCAACCGTGGCGGCCGCCAGCGCGGAAGACCCGCAGCGGGCGGCGGCCGCCGCCGCCGCGATCAAGAAGGCGGAAGAGGAGGCCGCGCGGCTTCCGCCTCCGGTCGAAGGCACCGACTACGTGGTGGTCCCCAACGGCGAAACCTTCGACACGCCGCCGAACCAGGTCGAACTGGTCGAATTCTTCGGCTACGTCTGCCCGTTCTGCGCCGCGATCGAGCCTACCGTGGCGGCGATGCGCGCCAATTTGCCGCCGGACGTGCACTTCGTTTCCATCCCGGCAGCATTCGGCGGGCCGTGGGAAAACTACGCCAAGGCGTTCTATGCTGCCGACGCGCTGGGCATCGTGCCGCAGACCCATGAGGAAATGTTCCGGGCCATCCACATCGACCGCAGCCTCAAGGGCGAGCGCGGCATGGATTCGCCTGAGGATATCGCCGCGTTCTATGCCAACTACGGCGCGGATCCCAAGCAGTTCGTCAGCAGCATGCAGAGCTTCGCGGTAGCCACCAAGGTCAACCGCGCCCGCCAGTACATGACCGCCGCCTTCGCCAACGGCGACCAGATGGGCACGCCGGCCTTCCTGATCAACGGCAAGTACCGGGTCAAGGGCAAATCGGTCGACGACATGTTCCGGATCATCAACCAGCTGGTCCAGATCGAACGCCGCAAGCTGAGCGGAGCGAGCGCCCCCGCGCCGGCCGCCGAACAGGCGCCCGCCGCACCGGCCCCTGCTTCCGAAGCGCCTGCGGCAGCGGCCGGGGCCGCCGCCAACTGATTCGCGCGGATGCGCCGACCATGGACAAACGCCGGCTGCGCCTTCTGAGCGCGAACATCCAGGCCGGCAACAGCACGCGCGGCTACAAGGACTACATCACCCACAGCTGGTCGCACGTCCTGCCCGGCGGCAACAAGCGCGGCGCGCTCGACGCCATCGCCGAGCTCGCCGGCAAACACGACATCGTCGGGCTGCAGGAAACCGATCCCGGCAGCCTGCGTTCGGGCTTCACCAACCAGACGCACTACCTCGCCGAGCGCGCCGGCTTTTCCTGGTGGAGCCACCAGCCCAATCGCACGATCGGCGGCCTCGCCTCGACCGCGAACGGCCTGCTCAGCCGGCTCGAACCCAAATCGATCGAAGAGCACGCGCTTCCGGGCCGGATCAGCGGCCGCGGCGTGCTGCTGGCGAATTTCGGCTACGCCCGCGACGCGCTGACCGTCGCCATCGCCCACCTGTCGCTGGGCAACCAATCGCGCCAGTACCAACTCGACTTCATCGCCGAACTGCTCGCCGACAGTCCGAATGCGGTCCTGATGGGCGACTTCAATTGCGACCCCGACTGCCGGGAGATGCACTCGCTGTTCCTCAAGACACACCTCCAGCCGCCGGCGCAGCGCATCCCGACCTTCCCGTCCTGGCGCCCGCAGCGCGCGATCGACCACATGCTGGTGACGCCGGCGCTGTCGATCGCCGGAATGCGCGCCGTGCCGGCGGCACAGTCGGATCATCTGGCGCTCTCGGTCGACCTCGACGTTCCGGAAGACGCGCTGCGCTGAGCGATCGCGTCGGCTTCAGCCCAGCGCGCTCCACGCAAACGCCGCGCCCACCACCAGCAGGAACAATGCGAACACGCGTCGCAGCGACGCCCCGTTGATGGCATGCGCGATCCGCGCGCCCAGCGCCGCGCATGTCACCGACCCCAGCGCCACGCCCAGCGCCGCCGGAAGGTAGACGTAGCCGACCGACCACGGCAGATCAAGCGCACCGGCCGGCGCCTGCAGCGCATAGCCGAGCGCGCTGCCCAGGCCGATGAAGATTCCGCAGGCCGACGAGGTGCCGACCGCGCGCACCGGCGCCACGCCGCGCCAGACCAGCAGCGGTACGGTCAGGCTGCCGCCGCCGATGCCGACGATGGCCGACAGCCAGCCGATCGCGCCACCGGCCAACGCATACCCGGCCCCGTGCGGCGCATCCGCCCGTTCGCCACCCTCCCTTGTGCGCGATCCCAGCATCTGCACGGCCACCAGCAGGCAGTAAATCGCCACGCACCAGCGCAGGACCCGGCCATCGAGGCCGATCGCAAACCGGCTTCCCAGCCAGCCGCCGAGCAGGATGCCCGGCACCATCCACGCCACCGTCGGCCACAGCACGCTGCCACGACTATCGTGCGCGCGCGCCGAGGCCGCCGCGGTCAGCACGATGCTGGCCAGCGAGGTGGCGAGCGCGGCGTGCATCGCCGCATCCACCGGCACGCCCATCCGCGGCAACAGCCACGCCAGCGCGGCCACCAGCACCAGACCTCCGCCGATGCCCAGCAAACCCGCCAGCACGCCCACGCAGGCGCCCAGCAGCAGATACAGGAACAGGGCCGTCATCGGTCGCGGGCGGGGAATGTGTTCATTTCAGAGCGGTTATAGTCCAGTCATGCACAAAACCGCGTCGATATTGCTCGTTTTCCTGCTGGGCGTCAGCAGCACGCCCTCACTGCAGGCCACCTCGACTCCGGCTCAGGCAGGCGCATTGCCCGCACGCGCGCCGATCCAGATTGCGCCGCCGGCACCGGCGCTGAAGGCCGCTTTCGACGCCGCCGAGCGCGGCGGACTGGACGATCTCGCACTGGCCGGATTCCGCGCGCAACCGCTGGCGGGCTGGCTGGAATACGCCGCGTTGCGAAGCCGGCTCGACACCTTGCCGGTCGATCGCGGCAACGCCTTCATCGCCGCCCATCCAGGCGAGCCGGTCGCAGCGGCCTTCCGCAGCGAATGGCTGGCGGCGCTCGCCAAGCGCAACGCATGGCCGGTCTTTCTCGCACAGTGGGATCCGTCGATCGACGACGCCACCTTGCGCTGCCTGCATCTGCAGGCGCTGATGGCGGTCAACCGCACCGATGCCGCCTGGACGCTGGAAGCGCAGACGCTCTGGCGCAGCAGCGGGAAATCGCTGCCCAGCCAGTGCGATGCGCCGTTCGCAATCCTCGCCGCGCAGGGCGGCCTGACCGACGCGCTGCGGTGGGAGCGCTTCGACAAGGCCGCCGATGCGGTGCAGTCCAGCATCATGCGATCGATCGCGCGCGGCCTGTCCGGAGCCGATGCCGCGCAGGCCAACGCCTGGGCCGCCTACATCGACGCACCCGGCGCGAATGTCGGCAGTTGGCCGAAGACCGCGCGCAGCCGGCTGGTGGCCGCCGCCGCGCTGGAAAAATTCGCGCGCAAGAATCCAGGCGGTGCCGAAGCACTGCTTCCCTCCGTGGCCTCGACCCTGCAATTCACCGACGCCGACCGCGGCCGCGTCCTTGCGCAGGTCGCGCTGCAGTCGGCCGCCTCCTTCGCCCCGGAAGCGGCACGCAGGCTTGCGGCGGTGCCGGACGTCGGCTACGACGCCGCGCTCCACGAATGGCGCGTGCGCGAGGCCATCGCGCGCAGCGACTGGGCCGGCGCACTGGCCGCGATCAAACGCATGCCCGACGCCCAGCGCAACGATTCGCGCTGGCTGTATTTCGCGGCGCGCACCAGCGCTTTGACCGGCAATGCGGCAGGCGCCAGGACGCTCTACGCGCAGGCGGCACGCAGCACCGACTTCTACGGCTTCCTCGCCGCCGACAAGCTCGACCAGCCGTATGCCCTCTGCCCGCTGCAGACAGCGGCAACGCCAGGCGACAAACAGACCATCGCCCGCGACCCGGGACTGGTGCGCGCACTGCAGCTGCAGATGCTCGGCCGCAAGGCCTGGGCCGCGCGCGAATGGAACGCCGCCATCGCGCGCTTCAGCGCACAGCAGCGTTGGCTGGCGGTCGAAGTCGCGCAGGACAACGGCTGGTTCGATCGCGGCGTGTTCGGCCTGGTCAACGTCGCCGGCAAGCGCTATCCGGACGAGCAGCGCCTGTATTCGCTGCGCTTCCCGCTCCACCACGACGCGACCATCCGCAGGGAGGCAACCCGCAACAACATCGATCCGGCCTGGGTCGCGGCCGAGATCCGCGCCGAATCCATTTTCGATCCACGCGCCCGCTCCAGCGCCGACGCCCGCGGGCTGATGCAGGTGCTGCCCTCGACCGGCACCACCCTGGCGCGCACGACCGGCGTCGCCCTGCCCAATGCGGACGCGCTGTACGACCCCGACACCAACATCGCGCTTGGCACCGCCTACCTGCGGCAGCTGCTGGGCCGCTTCAACGGCAAGCCCTACCAGGTAATCGCCGGCTACAACGCCGGCCCCGGCGCCGCCAACCGCTGGCTGGCCCAGCGCCCGAACCTCGACCCGGACTTCTGGATCGAAACCATCGGCTACAAGGAAACCCGCGAATACGTCGCCCGCGTCCTGAGCTTCAGCACGGTCTACGACTGGCGCATGAACGGCAGCGCCCTGCGCTTGTCCGACCGCATGCTGGGAGTCGGCAACGGCCCTCGCAAGGGCTTTGCCTGCCCGGCCCCGGCGCGGAAGGAGCCTTGACGGCAAACGCAGCGTTGCAGCCTGGACGCAACAGCCCGAACCGCATGGCAACGCGCAGCGACACGAACGGCACGACCGCGCCCGGATGCTGTGCGACCCGGTTTTGGCCGAAGGTCGCCAGCAGCCTGCCGTGCGCCGCACTTTCGCAGGGGTTTCCCGCTGATTTGCGTGTACCGTAGCTTTCGGTCGCACCCACCGAGCACCGGATGTCCAGCCAACGCTATTCCGTCACACCGCACCCGATCGAAACACTGCTGACCTGGGTGAAATCCGGTGAAATCGCCATCCCCGAAATCCAGCGCCCATTCGTATGGGATGCCACGAAGGTACGCAATTTGCTGGACTCGCTCTTTCAAGGCTACCCGGTCGGCTATCTGGCCGAAGACCTCGACATCGAGAGCGTCACCGAGATCTTCATCCGCGTGAACTCCGCCGGTTCCCCGCTGTCGCAGGCGGACTTCGCGATGTCCAAGATCGCGGTCAACACCAGCCACGGCGGCAATCAGCTGCGCAAGGCGATCGACTACTTCTGCCACCTCGCCATCGCACCGGAATTCCTGGCAAAAATCCGCAAGGGCGACGCCGATTTCGTCGCGTCCGAATTCTTCGCCAAGATGAAATGGATTGCGGATGCCAACGACGACATCTACGACCCTACCTACACCGACATGCTGCGCGTGGCCTTCACCTCGGAGTTCGGGCGCGGCAAGTTGCAGGATCTGGTCGCGCTGCTGTCCGGGCGCAACTTCGAAACCAAGCAATACGAAGATGCCATCGCCGAGGCGTCGTTCGGCAAGCTGAAACAGGGCATTCTGTCATTCATCAACAAAACCCACTTCGACCGCATCACCATGATCCTGCGCTCGGCAGGCTTCATCCTCAGCGGCATGATTGGAAGCCAGAACGCGATCAACTTCGCCTATATCCTGTACCTGCGCGGTCGTCGCGAGAACATTCCGGCAGCGGAGCTGGAACGCATGGTGCGCCGCTGGTTCGCGATGTCGCTGCTCACCGGTCGCTATGGAGGCTCGCCAGAATCCACTTTCGACTTCGACATTCGCCAGATCGACAACCGCGGCACCTTGGCCTACGTCGAATCCGTAATCCCGAACGAACTCCCCGATAGCTTCTGGACCGGAATGCTGCCGCAGTTCATGGACACATCCTCGATCAACAGCCCGTACTTCAAGTGTTTCCAGGCGGCACAGGTGAAGCTCGGCGATCGCGGTTTCCTGTCCCGCGACATCACAGTCGCCGACCTGCTGCTCAACCGTGCCGACGTGCACCACATCTACCCGAAACAGCATCTCAAGCTGGCTGGTTTAACCCGTGGTGCCTACAACCAGATTGCAAACTTCGTCATCACACAAAACGAGATCAATATCGCGATCGGTGCCAAGGCGCCCGAGCAGTACTTCTCAGATATTGCACAGCAAGCCAACGGCGGCAAGCTGGCATACGGCGGCATCGACAGCGAGGAAGAGATGCGCGGCAACTTCCGCATGAACTGCATCCCAGAGTTCATGCTGGACGGGAATATCCCCGATTATCAAGGTTTCCTCGAGGCGCGCCGCCGCCTGATGGCGCTGAAGATGCGAGACTGGTTCCAAATGCTTTGACGGGCTTGAAGTAGCGCCACATGTCAACCCTTCCCGCCAACACAAAGACCTATCTCGTCGGCGGCGCCGTACGCGACGCGCTGCTGGGGTTGCCTGCCGGCGACCGCGACTTCGTGGTGGTCGGGGCTTCGGTACAGGACATGCTGGACTCCGGGTTCAAGCAGGTCGGGCGCGATTTTCCTGTGTTCCTGCATCCGGACAGCGGCGAGGAATACGCGCTGGCGCGCACCGAGCGCAAGTCGGGGCGTGGCCACACCGGCTTCGTGGCGCACGCCGATCCGTCCGTCACGCTGGAAGACGATCTGCGCCGGCGCGACTTCACCATCAATGCCATCGCACGCGCTGCCGATGGCGGTCTGGTCGATCCCTTCGGCGGCGTGCGCGACATTCAGTCGCGGGTGCTGCGCCACGTCGGCCCCGCCTTCGACGAGGACCCCTTGCGGGTGCTGCGCGCCGCACGCTTCATGGCGCGTTTTGCCGCGCTCGGGTTCACCATCGCGCCGGAAACGCTGACGCTGATGCGGCGAATGGCCGCCAGCGGCGAACTGTCGGATCTGGTGCCGGAGCGGATCTGGCAGGAGCTGGCGAAGGCGCTGCGCAGCGCGGCGCCCTCCGCCTTCCTGCGCACCCTGCGCGAGGCCGACGCCCTGCGAGCGATCCTGCCGGAAGTGGAGGCGCTGTACGGCGTGCCGCAGCGCGCGGACTACCACCCGGAAGTCGATACTGGCACGCATGTCGAACTGGTCTGCGACATGGCGGCGCGGCTTGCGCCCGGCGACGATCTGATCGGTTTTGCGGCGCTTTGCCACGATCTGGGCAAGGCGCTGACGCCAGCGGACATGCTGCCGCGGCATCTGATGCACGAGCAGCGCGGCGTCGCACCCGCGATCGCGCTGAGCGAGCGCTTGAAGGTACCGAACGAACACCGCGACCTGGCGGTGCTGTGCTGCCGCGAACATCTCAACGTCCACCGTCTCGCCGAACTGAAGGCGGCCACCGTGCACGATCTGATCGTGCGCTGCGACGGATTCCGCAAGCCCGAACGCATCGACCGGCTGGCCACGGTCTGCGAAGCCGATGCCCGCGGTCGCCTGGGCAAGGACGCTGCGCCCTACCCGCAGGCCGCGCTGCTGCGTCGATTGCACACGGCGGCGCTGGCGGTACGCAGCGATGCCATCGCCGCGCGCGGTCTCACCGGCCCGGCATTCGGCGCGGCCCTGCGCGACGCGCGGATCGCCGCGCTGGCGGCGGCGCGGGATTGACGGCGTTTCTTCTGCGCCCAAAGAACTTGTAGGAGCAACTGTCTTTGTGGGAGCGCGCCCTGCGCGCGACAGCCATCAAACGGGATGCGGCAGTCGCGGCCAGGGGCCGCTCCCACAAAATCCACTAAAGCCTGCGGTCGATCCACAACAGCGCATCGCGCAGCGGCGTCAGCGCGGTCGCAAGGCCGACCAGCACGCCGATGGTGTCCGCCAGTGCATCGAAGCGGTCCGCGCTGCGACCCATGCCCATCGCGCCCTGTGCGTATTCCAGCCCGATGCCGAGCAGCACCAGCACCACGCAGGCAAAGCCCCACGACAGGCGCCGCTGGAACAGCTGCACCGCCCCCGTCGATAGCGCGGCGTAGGCGAGGAAATGCTCCCATTTGTCGTTCAGCGAGACCGACGGCAGATCCCGCGCCGGCAACAGCGAACCGAAGACCACCACGGCAACCGCCAGCATCCACAGTCCGGCCCACAGCCACGGCCGTTTGAACGGTTTGAGCGAGCGCCCCAGCGGCGACTGGCGCGCACTCACAGCCGGTGACTCAGGTCGCCCACGGGAAAGGCCTCGTCGAAATCGACGCCCAGCTGGAAGCCCATCGCCTGGAACCGTTCGCCCATTTCGCTGGGCAGGGTCAGCAGCCTGACCTGCTGGTGCAGCGCAAGCCGCCCAGCCTCGTCCGCAATCCTTGGCTCCGCTTCGGCCAACCGCTGCGCCAGCCCGCTGCCGAGCAAAAAACTGGCCTGCGAACAGTAGCCAGCGAACTCGAAACCGGCGCCGACCCCGGCTTCCGCCAGCGCGGTGAAATCCACGGACGCGGTGATGTCCTGCAGGCCGGGCCAGGCGAACACGTCCGCGGTCATCCGATGCTGGCGGAACGCGCGCAGGGTGCCGTCGCTGCGCTCGGGCAGGTAGTACTCGCTGCGGGCATAGCCGTAGTCGATGAACAGCAGCGCGCCGCGGCGCAGCCCGCCGACCACCGCCTGCACCCAGTACGGCAGCTGCACCAGCAGTTCGCTGCGATAGCCGTCCGTGAACGGTTCCGGAAGCTGCGCCTCGACCTGCCGGACGGCGGCAGCCAGCATCGCGTCGGCCGGCTGTTCGGCGCGGACGAAGCGGCCTTCGCCGTCCAGCGCAACGCATTCCTCGTGCACCCGCCCGGCGCGCACCACGAAGCGCGAGGCGGGCAGCGCGTCGATCACCTCGTTGGCGAACAGCACGCCCTCCCACGGCTCCGCGAGCGGGCCGTCGAGCCAGTCCACGCGCTCGAACAGATCCGGTGGAAGCGCTTCGCGCAAGCGCGACTGCTGGCGCTGGCGCAGGTCCGCGCTGGGTTCGAGGATGGCGTAGCGCTTCGGCAACGCATCGGTCGCGTCCAGCGATTTCAGGCAGGCTTCGGCAAACGCGCCGCTGCCGCCGCCCAGTTCCACGAACACAGCCAGATCGCCAAGCTGCCGCAGCACCGGCGCCAGCGCGTGCGCCACGCACTGCGAGAACAGCGGCGAGCGCTCCGGCGCGGTTGTGAAATCGCCGCCCGCGCCGAACTTGTGCGCGCCGGCGCTGTAATAGCCCAGCCCCGGCGCGTACAGCGACTGTTCCATGAATTTCCAGAACGGCATCCGGCCGCCGGCGGCGATGATCTGTTCGCCAATGACGTCGCGCAGGCGCGCGCTGTGCGCCTGGGCGTCGGCATCCGGTTCGGGAATCCCCGCGGTCACTCGACGAAGCTCGCGCGGCGTCCGGCGCTCTGCCCCGGCCCCGAGGACACCCGCACCTCGATGTCCTCGATTGCGTGCTCGCGCAGCGCCTCGCGGTCTTCGCCCAGCCGCTGCAGGAACCAGGCGGCCAGTTCCTCCAGGGTGACGTTGGCGACATCCAGCAGCTTCACGTCCCGCTGCAGGAACGGAATGCGCTCGCCGTTGAAGCAAGCGAAAACGCACGCGCCCTCGGTTTCGATGCGCAGGTGCGGCGAGCGCATCGGCAGCAGCATCCATTCGTTCAACTCGCGGCAGAGGGCAATCACCTTCGCCTTGTAGATGCCGTAGTCGAAGCACATGCCGTTGCCCTGCATGCGCGCCTGCAGGTCGACTTCGACCACGAAGTTGTGGCCGTGCACGCGCTCGCGCTCGGTCGCGGAAAAGATCGTGAAGTGGCCGGCGGAGAACTTCATCGCCTCCTTGGCGAGCCGGATCGTGACCCGATCGTTCACTGGAAGTCCGCCTCCCCGATGTCGCCCCGCTGCGGCCGCAGCAGGATATCTTCGACGACGCTGCGCGGCGACAGCGACCACGCCGCCCACGCCATCTCGGCCACGTCCTCGGCAGGCATGAAGCGCTCCGGCGGCAGCGGCACGCCGGCCCAGGAGTCGGTATGGGTTGCGCCGGGCAACAGCGCCACCACGCGCACGCCGTGCGGCTTCATTTCCTCGCGCAGGTTGCGGGTGAACCCGTACAGCGCGTGCTTGGCGATGCTGTAGGAACCGCCGTTGGGATAGGCGGCGATCGACGCCGTGCTGCAGACGTTGAGCACCATGCCGCGGCGGCGCGCGACCATCGCCGGCAGCAGGCGCCGGGTCAGTCGGTAGGCGCCGAACAGATTGGCCTGCAGCATGGCTTCCAGCACGCCGTCGGCTTCTCCGGCGATGCTGCCGGGCTGGAACGCGCCGGCGTTGTTGACCAGCAGGTCGACCGCGCCATGACGCCCCGATACCGCATTCGCCAACGCATCGACCGCGGCGGCATCGCGGACGTCGCAGGCGAGGCATTCCACGCCCGGAACCTCGGCGGCCAGCGCGTCCAGCCCCTGCCGTCCGCGCGCGCAGGCGATGACGTGATGGTGCTCGCGCGCGAAGCGTTTGACGATGGCGCGCCCGATCCCGCGCGAGGCGCCGGTAACGAGGATCACGCTCATTCGCCGAAACTCCCGCGCTGGATTTCCACGCCCGCGGCAGTGGCATTGGGCAGCGCGCCGGGTTTCGACAGTTTCAGCCACACGCCCCTGGCGCCGAACTCCTCGAGGACGAGCGCCGCGCAGCCTTCGGCCAGGGTCTCGATCAGCATGAAATCGGTCTGCGCCGCGAATTCGGCAAGCCGCCGGCTGATGGATTCGTAATCGAGCGCATCGGCCAGGGTGTCGCTGACGGCGGCAATGCGCACGTCGAAGCGCATCCGAAGATCCAGCAGCAGCGGTTGGGGCGCATGGCGCTCGCGGTCGTGGACGCCGATCAGGGCTTCAAGGCGCAAGCCTTCGATGAAAACGGTATCGATCATGGCGACAGGATACCCGCAGCACGTCGCCGCGGCGCCTCCGCCCGGACGGCCCGCTTCGAACCCGGTTCGATCCGGTCACAGCGCCGGCAGCGTTGCCATGTCCCAGCGCGGCGCCGCCCGGATGGCGGCATCGTCGCGCTGCCCGGCAGCCAGCCGCAGCGCGCCGGCGAAGGCGATCATCGCGCCGTTGTCGGTGCACAGCGCCGGACGCGGAAAACAGGCGCGGCCGCCGCGCCGTTCGCACAGCTCCGTCAGCCGGGCGCGCAGGCGCTTGTTGGCGCCGACCCCGCCGGCCACGATCAGCGTGTCGCTTTCGGCGGCGTCCAGCGCACGCTCGCACTTGATCGCCAGCGTATCGACCACCGCGTCTTCGAACCCGCGCGCGATGTCGGCGCGGGTCTGCCCGCCCTGGTCGCTGCCGCGCCAGGCCAGCAGCACCTGCGTCTTCAACCCGCTGAAGGAAAAATCCAGCCCGGGCCGGTCGGTCATCGGCCGCGAGAAGCGGAACGCGCCCGGGGTTCCGGACTCTGCCAGCTTCGCCAGCTGCGGCCCGCCCGGATAGGGCAGCCCCATCATCTTCGCGGTCTTGTCGAAGGCCTCGCCGGCGGCATCGTCGAGGGTTTCCCCCAGCAGCCGGTAGCGCCCGATCGCCTCCACCGCGATCAGCTGGGTGTGGCCGCCGGAGACCAGCAGCGCCACGAACGGCGGCGCCGGTGCGTCGTCTTCGAGCAGCGGCGCCAGCAGGTGGCCTTCCATGTGGTGGACGGCCAGCGCCGGCACCTCCAGCGCCCACGCCAGCGACCGCCCGACCGCCGCTCCGACCAGCAGCGCGCCGACCAGGCCGGGACCGGCGGTATAGGCCACCCCGTCGATGTCGGCCACGCCCAGCCCGGCCTCGTCGAGGGTCTGGCGGATCAGCGGCAGCAGCTTGCGGACGTGGTCGCGGCTGGCCAGTTCCGGCACCACCCCGCCGTACTGCGCGTGCAGGTCGATCTGGCTGTAGACCGCGTGCGCACGCAGGCCCGCCGAACCGCCGACGGACGTGTCATAGACCGCCACGCCGGTCTCGTCGCAGGAGGATTCGATGCCCAGGACCTTCATCCCGGCAATCTTGCACTCAATCCGACGGTACTGCTACCATGTGCAGCTCCCCGCCGCGAGTTGGCGGGCCCAAGACCACGAGAGTTTCCGAATGCCCAGCGTCAAAGTCCGCGAAAACGAGCCGTTCGAGTTTGCCCTGCGCCGCTTCAAGCGCACCTGCGAAAAGGCCGGCGTGCTGGCCGAAACCCGCAAGCGCGAGTTCTACGAGAAGCCGACCCAGGAGCGCAAGCGCAAGGCCGCCGCTGCCGTGAAGCGTCAGGCTCGCCGCAGCTCGCGCGACGTCACCAAGCGCCAGCGCCTGTACTGAGCGCGCCCGGTTGGCTGCGAAAGCCGGCACGCGCAGGCGTGGCCGGCTTTTTGCGTTTCTGCACCCCCATCCCAGGATTCCATCATGACCCTCAAGCAACAGCTCACCGACGACATGAAGACCGCGATGAAGGCCGGCGAAAAAGCCCGCCTGGCCGCGATCCGCCTGATCAACGCGGCAATCAAGCAGAAGGAGGTCGACGAACGCGTCGAGATGACCGATCCGCTGGTGCTGGCCGTGCTGGAGAAGATGGTCAAGCAGCGCAAGGACTCCATCGCCCAGTACGAGGCCGCCGCGCGCGAGGACCTGGCCGCGCAGGAACGCTATGAAATGGGCGTGATCGAGGCCTACCTGCCGGCGAAGATGGACGAAGCCGGCATCCTCGCCGAGATCGACAAGGCCATCGCCGCCACCGGCGCGGCGTCCGCCGCCGACATGGGCAAGCTGATGGGCGTGCTCAAGCCGCAACTCGCCGGCAAGGCCGACATGGGCCTGGTCAGCAAGCTGGTCAAGCAGAAGCTGGCCTGAACCATGGCCAACGGTGCCGTGCTGTCGATCCGCCCCGCCGTGCCGGATGACGTGCCGCTGATTCGTACCTTGATCGCGGAACTGGCGGACTACGAGCGCATGCCCGAAGCCGCCGTCGCCACCGACGACGGCTTGCGCGCACAGCTGTTCGGCCCGCAGCCGGCCGCCGAGGTGCTGATCGGGGAAGTGGACGACGCTGCCGCCGGCTTCGCCCTGTTCTTCCACAACTTCAGCACCTTCACCGGCAAGCGCGGGCTGTATCTGGAAGACATCTTCGTGCGCCCCGCCTTCCGCGGCAGCGGCCTCGGCAAGCAACTGATGGCCGCCCTTGCGCGCATCGCGGTGCAGCGCGACTGCGCCCGCTTCGAATGGAGCGTGCTGGACTGGAACACGCCGGCCATCGCCTTCTATCGCGCCCTCGGCGCCCGCGGCATGGACGAATGGACGGTGCAGCGGCTGGAGGGCGACGCCCTGCGCGCACTGGCGGCGCGCGAGGAGTTGTAGCCCCTACACTAGCCCCATGGCCCGCATCCCAGACGCCTTCATCGACGACCTGCTGGCGCGCACCGACATCGTCGAGGTGATCAACGCACGGGTGCCGCTCAAGCGGCAGGGCAAGGAATACGCGGCGCGCTGTCCGTTCCACGACGAGCGCAGCGCCAGTTTCACGGTATCGCCCAACAAGCAGTTCTACCACTGCTTCGGCTGCGGCGCGCACGGCTCGGCGATCAGCTTCCTGATGCAGTACGACCGTCTGGAGTTCCTCGACGCGGTCGAAGAGCTGGCGCGGCGCGTGGGCGCGGAGGTGCCGCGCGACACCGCCCAGCGCAACGCCAATCCGGAAACGCGCGACCTTTACGGCGCGATGGAGGCGGCATCGACCTTCTTCCGCACGCAGCTCACGCGCAGCGACAAGGCACGCGCCTATGTCGAGCAGCGCGGCATCGCGCCCGAGATCGTCGATCGCTACGGCATCGGCTACGCGCCGGAAGGGTTTTCCGCCCTGCGCGATGCGCTGGGCACCGACCCGAGGCGGCTGCAGCTGCTCGAACGGGGGGGGCTGTTTTCGAAAAACGAGCGCGGCCATGTTTACGACAAGTTCCGCCACCGGCTGATGTTCCCGATCCACGACCGGCGCGGGCGGGTGATCGCCTTCGGCGGCCGGGTGATCAGCGCCGAGGACTCGCCGAAATACCTCAACTCCCCGGAAACGCCGCTGTTCCACAAGGGCCGCGAACTGTACGGCCTGTGGCAGGCGCGGCAGGCCAACGCGAAGCTGGAACGGCTGATCGTGGTCGAGGGCTACATGGACGTGGTCGCGCTGGCCCAGTACGGGGCTTCACAGGCGGTGGCCACCCTGGGCACCGCCACCACGCCCGAGCACGCCGAACTGCTGTTCCGCAACGCCGCCGACGCGTTCTTCTGCTTCGACGGCGACCGCGCCGGCCGCGCGGCGGCGTGGAAGGCGCTGGAATCGGTGTTGCCGCGCATGAAGGACGGGCGCCAGGCCTTCTTCCTGTTCCTGCCCGACGGCGAAGACCCGGACAGCCTGATCCGCAAGGAGGGCGTGGACGGTTTCGACGCGCGGCTGCGCGCGGCAACGCCGCTGTCGGAGTTCTTCTTCAACCAGCTGTCGGCCGACGTCAACCTCGCCAGCCTCGATGGCAAGGCGCGGCTGGCCGAACGCTGCAAGCCGCTGCTGGCGCAGATCCCGGACGGCGCCTTCGGCGACTTGATGCGGCAGAGGCTGGGCGAACTGACGGGAGTCCGCGCGGGGTCCGGATCGCAGCAGGCCGCCACGGCTTCGGCGCGCGGCAGTCGCGGCGCGCTCGGCGCGAAGCAGAAGCCCAGCCTGGTTCGCACCGCGATCACCCATCTGCTGCAGCATCCCGGGTTCGCGCTGGAACTTGCGCCGCCGTACCGTTTCGCGCAGCTGCGACAACCGGGCATCGAACTGCTCTCCGAACTGGTGCTGCTGATCGGCGAACGCCCGGACATGGGCACCGGTGCCCTGCTCGAACATTTCGAGGGCCGCGAGGAGCTGCCGTCGCTGCAGAAACTGGCCGTGTTCGACCTCCCCGGCGAAGAAGCCAGCCTGCAGGCCGACTTCCTCGATGCCATCGCCCAGCTCGACCGCCAGGTGCTGCAGCAACGCATCGAGGAACTGCAGCTGCGCCAGCGCGGCGAAGGGCTGGACGCGGCGGACACGCAGGAGCTGATGGATCTGCTGCGGGCACGCATTCAGCATTGACCCGCGCCCGCTGTCCTGCCCCCGCGGGATTTCCCGTAATATCCCCCGACTCCTGACATCACCGAGGTTCCCAGGTGCGCTTACTCTCACTTCTCGCCGGCGCCCTGATCGCCCTGGCGTCCGCCTCCGCCTTCGCCGACGCCACCCTTCCGACCAAGGACCTGCCCGGTTCCAGCGATCCGGCGTGGCTGAAGCGCTTCGAGGGCAGCTTCATCATCAGCTACGAACATCGCGGCTTCGATGCGGTGGATTTCCCCGCCTCCAAGCTGGTCGTTGACAACAGCGAACGCCGCGACGGGATGAACAACCAACTGGCCGTCGCGCCCAGAACGGTCCACGCCGAAGGCGACTACACCCGTCTGCTCTACTTCACTCCGGCGGAAACCTCGACGCTCGAGGTGATGCGCAATTACATCGACGAAATCAAGGCCAACGGCGGGCGGCTGATCTACGGTTGCCGCGGCACCGGCTGCGGCGGCGACATGAAAGGCAACGACCACGGCGGCGGCACCCAGGGCCTGCTGGAACAGCTCTATCCGCACGCGCGAATCAAGGATGCCGACTTCAGCAACGGCAAGTGCGCCAGCGCCGGCGATCCCACCGAGCAGCGCTACATCCTCGCCCAGTTGCCCGACGGCAGCGGCGGCATGCGCACGGTGGGCGTGTACGCATTCGGACTGGAAGGCGGCCTCTACTGCACGGCGCAGAAAGACCGCACCGGCGTGCTGGTGGTCGCCATTTCGCCCAAGCCGATGCAGAACCGGATGGTGACGGTCACCTCGGACGAGATGCGCCGGGCGCTGGAAACCGCCGGCCACATCGCGCTGTACGGCATCTACTTCGACACCAACAAGTCCACGGTCAAGCCGGAATCCAAACCGACGCTGGAGCAGATCGCCAACCTGCTCAAGCAGATGCCGCAGCTGAAGCTGGGCGTGGTCGGGCACACCGACAACGTCGGCGACGACGCTTCCAACCTGCGGCTGTCGCAGCGCCGCGCCGATGCCGTGGTGGCGGCGCTGGTGGAGGACTACGGGATCGCGGAGGACCGGCTGAAGCCCAGCGGCGCGGGCGAGACCAAGCCGATCGCCGGCAACGACAGCGAAGCCGGACGCGCCAAGAACCGCCGGGTGGAGCTGGTCAAGCTCTGATCAGCGCACCTTGCGGAAGGTGAGGTTGTAGCGGAACGCGCCGGCCTGCGGATGCGTTCCCGGCGGCACCGGCAGCACGCCGTGGAAACGCATCCGGTCGGCCCCGCCCCAGACCACCACGTCGCCGTGCGCCAGCGGCACGCGCACGGTCCTGTCGCTGCGCGCAAGCCCGCCCCACAGGAAGGTGGCCGGAAGCCCGAGCGAGACCGACACGATCGGCGCCACCGGGTCGTCCTCGTCGCGATCCACGTGCAGCGACAGCCGCGTTCCCGGGGCATAGCGGTTGATCAGGCAGGCGTCGGGGCGATAGCCGGGAAAACCGGCTTCCGCCGCAGCGTCGGTCGCCAGCGCCAGGAACCCTTCGGGAAACGCCGGCCACGGCCGGCCGCTGCCCGGGTCGCGATCGGCATAGCGATAGCCGCGACGGTCGCTGGTCCAGCCCAGCAGGCCGCAGTTGGTCATCGCCACCTGCATGACATGGCCGCCCGGCGTCGTCAGTTGGCGCAAGGGCGCCCGCGCAATGACCTGCGCGATGCCGGCGAGCAGGCAGTCCGCCCGCGGCAACGCGAACCCGAGCAGCACCTGCGCCTGCCTGCCCAGCAAGGTGCGTCCACCGGGCCCGGCCGGGGCGAACAGGTCGCTCACGCGGCGGGCGCGAACTCCAGCGCCGGCGGCGCTGCCAGCAGCGGCAGCAGCCAGTGATCGACCAGCAGGAAGGCGAACAGCGCCATCAGGTACCAGATCGAATACTTGAACGTGCGCATCGCGAACAACTCGTCCGGCGGATCGAGCAGCCTCCACGCGTACCACAGGAACACCAGGCCCAGCACCAGTGCGCCGGCCAGATAGAACACCCCGCTCATGTGCACCACCCACGGCAGCACCGAGGCGATCACCAGCAGGATGGTGTACAGCAGGATCTGCCAGCGGGTATAGACCACGCCGTGGGTGACGGGCAGCATCGGCACCAGCGCGCGCGAGTAGTCCTCGCGGCGGAAGATCGCCAGCGCCCAGAAGTGCGGCGGCGTCCAGACGAACACGATCAGCACCAGCAGCATCGCGTAGCCCCAATCGGTCTCCTGGTGCATGCCGGTGACCGCCGCCCAGCCCAGCAGCGGCGGCACCGCGCCGGCCAGCCCGCCGATCACGATGTTCTGCGGCGTGGCGCGCTTGAGGAAGCCGGTATAGACGATCGCGTAGCCGATCAGGCCGCCGAACGACAGCAGCGCGCTGATCGGGTTGACCCACAGCAGCAGCACCGCCATCGAGGCGACGCCGAGCACGATGGCAAAGGCCAGCACCTGCGCGGGACGCAGCGCCCCGGTCGGCAGCGGGCGGTCGGCGGTGCGCGCCATGACCTTGTCGATGCGCTGGTCGAGCAGGTGGTTGATCGCCGCCGCGCTGGACGCGGACAGCCAGATCCCGACCGTCCCGGCAACGATCCGGACCCACGGCCAGGCCTCGCCGGGCTGGATCGCCAGCAGCATGCCGATGATCGCGGTGAACACGATCAGCGCCACGATCCGCGGCTTGGTCAGCCGCCAGTACTGCGCCGCGATCGAGCCGCTCATTCCCAGCCCTCCGGCGGCCGCAGCCGCGCCAGCAGCGTCACCAGCACGAACAGCAGCGCGACCGCGCCGGCGTTGTGGGAAATGGCGACGGGCAGCGGCAGCGCCAGCAGGACGTTGCCGATGCCCAGCCCGACCTGGACGCAGACCAGCAGCGCCAGCGCCGCTCCCCATCCGCGCAGGCCGGGAATCCGCAGCAGCTTGCCGGCCAGCGCCAGCAGATAGACGAACACCGCGACCGCCACCAGCCGGTGCGTCACCTGAATCGCGACCCGCGCCGGGTTGTCGAGGATGCCGCCCTCGTAATCGACGCCGATCCCGCGCCAGAGCACGAAGCCTTCGCGGAAGTCGTGCTGCGGCCACCAGTGGCCGGCGCAACGCGGGAAATCGGTACCGCAGGCCAACGCCGCATAGTTGGCGCTGGTCCAGCCACCGAGCGCGATTTGAAGGGCCAAAAGCGCCAGTCCGACCCCGAGCAGCCAGCGCAGTCGACGCGCCTCCACGCTCAGGATCGGCAGGTCGGTGGCGCGCCACGCGATCCAGGCCAGCAGGGCGAAGGTCGTCAGCCCGCCGAGCAGATGGCCCATCACCACAATGGGCTTGAGCAGCCAGGTGACGGTCCACATCCCCAGCAGGGCCTGGAACACGATCACCATCAGGGTCAAGGCGCTGGCTCGCGCCAGGTCGAGATTCGACCAGCGCAGGACGCCGATCAGCAGGAGCAGTTCGCCTGCCACTGCCAGCATCGAGGCATTGGCGTGCTCGCCGCGCATGTACAGCGGGACCGCCAGCGCCACCAGCGCCGCGGCCAACGCGACCTGGACGATTCCGCGGCGGCGCTCGCGCGCCGCCAGCAGCGCCAGCGTCAGCACCAGAACGCCCAGGCCACCGGCGATCATGCGATGGGCCTGCTCACGCCAGGCGCGGGTCGGATCGACCGGGCGGATCGCGGTGGCGGCATGGTCGGCCACCTGGGCGGCAGCGCTCGGCCAGGTCGCCCTGCCGTAGCAGGTCGGCCAGTCCGGGCAGCTCAGGCCGGCGTTGGACAGGCGCACGAAGGCGCCGAACACGATCAACGCAGCCGCCAGCGCGGTCGCCAACCAGGCGATGCGGTGGAAATGTCGGTACAGGTGCGTCCGGGAGGTCTGGATCATGGGGTCAATTGATTTTCAGGAGCCTGGCGAGGTCGGAACGCCAATCCCCCGGATCGGCGCCGGGAGCGTAGCGCAGGACCACGAAGCCGTTCGGATCCACCAGCCAGACCGGATCGCCGCGCGGGTCGTCGCTGCCCGCCAGCGCCGCGGTCAGGCGTGGATCGGGGCGCAGCAGATGGACTTCGCGCAGCGACGCGACATCGCCCGGCGCCGCACCGATCCACAGCACGTGCACCCGGTCGGCCTGCCGGCCCATGATGCGCCAGACCTTGTCGAGGTTCTCCAGCAAGAAGGCGCACTGCGCACGCCGGGCGGTGTCGCAATCGCGCGGCGCGACGACCATCCGCCATGTGCGCGGGCTGTCGTGCCAGCGGTAGGCGCCGCCATCGGCCAGCGTCGGCGTGAAATCCCGCAGGTCGCCGTAGGGCTGCAGCATCTGGCCCTTGTTGACGTGGCCGGAGGGCCGCCAGCCGGAGAAACGCAGCACGCCGGCGACCAGCAGGGCGCCGAGCGAGAGCCCCAGGATCAGCAACAGCATGAGGCGGTTGCGCCGGCGCGCGGCGCCATCGACATTCACATCGGTCATTTCCGCAACTGCCTGATCGTCAGCAACAAGGCCACCACCAGCACGGTCAGCGCCAGCCCGAACCACTGCACCGCGTAGCCGAGATGGCGCTCCGGCGGCATCGTGTTCGGCAGGATCACCAGCTCGCGCTCGTTCGGCGCCGCCATCACGCCGTCGTCGCCCTCCTGCCGGCGCGAATCCAGCCGCAGCACGCGCGGCGCCAGGGCCATCGGCAGCTTCAGCTCCGAAGCGATCGCCGCCATGTCCATGCGCGCGGCCAGCCAACGCTGCTCGCCCGCGGCGGCCAGCGGCGCGCCGTGCTGCAGCCCTTCCGACGGCGGCGGTGCCAGCAGGCCGCGCACGCGCTGTTCCCCGCGCGACGGACAGCCGAACTCCGGCAGAACGCGATCGCCGCCGAGCGGGCGCCAGCCGGCATCGACCAGCAGCGCCTGCCCGCCGTAATCGGGCAGTAGAACGCAGTACATGCGCACGCCAACCACGCCTTCGCGCTGCTGGTTGTCCAGCCACAGGGTGAGATTGAGTATCCGGCCCTGCCCCTGCGCCCAGTCGTAGGCGTGGGCACGCTTGGGATCGGAAGCCAGCAGCAGCGGCTGCGGAACGGCGCGGGTCAGCGCGCGAGCGGCGTCATCGAGGATCGCCTGCTTCTCGTGCATCCGCGCCAGCTGCCAGCGGCCCGCCTGGGCGAAGCCTCCGGCCACCAGCAGGGCCAACAGCCACCACAGCAGCAGCCGAACACCGCGCCGGCTCACCGCGAACTCCCGCAAGGCTGCGATAATGCGCCCAATGCGCCGGTCCGATCCGGCATCGGAGGCAACATGGGCGGCTCGTTCAAGGCCCTGCTCATCGGTGGTTTCCTGCTCCTCATCGTCTGGCACCTCGGCGCCGGACTGTATTACATGCTCGTCGACAAGGGCAGCGGCAAGCGCACCGTCAACTCGTTGACCTGGCGCATCGGGCTTTCCATCCTGCTGGTCGTGCTCCTGCTGCTGGGGATCCACATGGGATGGATCACTCCCCACAACGTCGGTCAACCGGCCCCAGGTTGATGCGTCCGGATCGTCCCGCCCCAGAAACAAAGGCCGGCATCGCCGGCCTTTGTCGTCTGGATCGCTGCGAGCCAGCTTACAGCACGTAAACGAACACGAACAGGCCGAGCCAGACCACGTCCACGAAGTGCCAGTACCACGCCACCGCCTCGAATCCGAAGTGGTTGCTGGAATTGAAGTGCCCCTTGGCGCAGCGGAACCAGATCACTGCCAGCATGATCGTGCCGAGCGTCACGTGCGCGCCGTGGAAGCCGGTGAGCATGAAGAAGGTCGAACCGTAGATGCCCGAACCGAGGGTCAGGTTCAGCGCACCATAGGCCTCCATGTACTCGTGCACCTGGAAGTACAGGAACAGCCAGCCCAGCAGCACCGTGGTTCCGAGGAAGAACATCAGGAGATTGCGCTTGCCGGCCTTGAGCGCGTGGTGGGCGATCGTGATCGTCACGCCCGAACTCAGCAGGATCAGGGTGTTGAGCAGCGGCACGCCCCAGGCCGGGATGGTCTGGTAGGCCCCGCCCAGCGCATTCGGGCCGTTGCTCGGCCAACCGCCGGTGAATCCCGGCCACAGCATGGCATGGGTCTCAACGCCGTGCCCCTGGCCCTCCAGCCAGGGCATGACGAACTGGCGCGCGTAGAACAGCGCGCTGAAGAACGCCGCGAAGAACATCACTTCGGAAAAGATGAACCACACCATCCCCATCCGGAACGACCCATCCACCTGCTTGTTGTAGCGGCCGCCCACCGACTCGCGGATGACCTCGCTGAACCAGCCGAACGCGGTGACGACCAGCAGGGCAACGCCGGCGAAGAACAGCGTGCGCCCCCAGCTTGCTTCGTTGAGCCAGCAGGCAAAGCCGAGCATGGTGGTGAACAGGGCAATCGAAGCCACCATCGGCCAGCGGCTCTTGCTGGGGACGAAATAGACGTCCTTGTCGAGGCTGCCGTGTTCGGCGTGGGCGTTGGCCATGGCGATCTTCCGGAAAGTGGGTGGAAATCAGGAGGCGGCGGGAACGGCGGTCCCGGGCGCCGCGGCGAGCGCGGCGGTCTGGGTATCGTTCTTGTAGAAGGTATAGGACAGGGTGATGGTTTTCACGCCGTGCGGCAGCGCCGGATCGACGATGAAGCGCACCGGCATGTCGCGCGACTCGCCCGCCGCCAGCGTTTGCGCAGTGAAGCAGAAGCATTCGGTCTTGTTGAAATAGCGCGATGCGCGCGCCGGCGCGACCGACGGCACGGCATTGCCGACGATGGCGCGGTCGGAAACGTTGCTCGCCGCGAACAGCGCCTCGTACTGGCGACCGACCTGCACCCGCATGGCGTTCTGCTTCGGCGCGAAGCGCCAGGGCAGCTTGGAGTTCACGCCACCGTCGAACTGCACGGTCACCCAGCGCCCGTCGGTCGGAGCCGCCGCGACAGCCGCCGCGTCCGGGCCCTTCTCGAGGCGGATGCCGAACACCTTCTCGCAGGTGATCCGATACAGCGGCACCATCGAGAAGGCGAAGGCGAAGGCGCCCAGCGAAATGCCGAGCATCTTCCACACCCCCAGCGAACCCAGCGGCGAGGCGCTCATTGCCCCGGCGTCCCGCGAAGGAAAAACAGCGCATACAGACCGATGACCGCCAGCGCCAACAGCCATGCCGTGCGACGGGCGCGCTTGCGCGCCGTTTCGACGTTCGGATCCTGACCGGGCTGACGGCTGTCCACGATCGGCCTCGGCTCAGTGCGCTGCGTCGCCGTGGGCCAGATCGCCGGGGTGGATTTCCGGCGGGGTCTCGAAGGTGTGGTGCGGCGCCGGCGATGGCACCGTCCACTCCAGTCCGCGCGCGCCTTCCCACGCCCGCGCCTCGGCCTTGGCGCCGGTCTTCAGCGAACGCCACAGGATGAAGGCCATGAAGAACGGCGTCGGGAACATGCAGAACGCGCCGATCGAACTGATCAGGTTCCAGTCCGCGAACACCACGTTGTAGTCGGGAATGCGCCGCGGCATGCCGGCCAGGCCGAGGAAGTGCTGCGGGAAGAACACCATGTTGACGAACACGAAGGTCCACCAGAAATGGATCTTGCCCAGGGTCTCGTTGTACATGCGGCCGGACCACTTCGGCCACCAGTAGTAGATGGCAGCAATGATGGCGAACAGCGCGCCGGTGACCAGCACGTAGTGGAAGTGGGCGACGACGAAATAGGTGTCGTGGTACTGGTAGTCGGCCGGAACCACCGCCACCATCAATCCGGAAAAACCGCCGATCGCGAACAGGACGACGAAGGCGACCGCCCACAGCATCGGCGTCTCGAAGGTCATCGAGCCGCGCCACATGGTCGTCACCCAGTTGAAGATCTTCACCCCGGTCGGGATCGAGATCAGCATGGTGGCGAACATGAAGTAGACCTCGCCGCCCAGCGGCATCCCGGCCACGAACATGTGGTGCGCCCAGACGATGAAGGACAGGAACGCGATCGCCACGGTCGCATAGACCATCGCGTTGTAGCCGAACAGCGGCTTGCGGGAGAACGTCGGGATGATCTCGGACACGATCCCGAACGCCGGCAGGATCATGATGTAGACCTCGGGGTGGCCGAAGAACCAGAAGATGTGCTGGTACATCACCGGATCGCCGCCGCCGGCCGCGTTGAAGAAGCTGGTGTCGAAGAAGCGGTCGGTCAGCAGCATGGTGACGGCGCCGGCCAGCACCGGGATCACCGCCAGCAGCAGGAACGCGGTGATCAGCCAGGTCCAGCAGAAGATCGGCATCTTCAGCAGATCCATCTGTGGCGCGCGCATGTTGAGGATGGTGGCGATGATGTTGATCGCGCCCATCACCGAGCTGACGCCCATCATGTGGATCGCGAAGATCGCGAAGGCGAGGTTGTAGCCGCCCTGCAGCGACAGCGGCGGATACATCGTCCAGCCGCCGGCCGGCGCGCCGCCGGGCAGGAAGAAGGTCACCAGCAGCAGCGCGAACGCGAACGGCATGATCCAGAACGACCAGTTGTTCATGCGCGGCAGCGCCATGTCCGGCGCGCCGATCTGCAGCGGGATCATCCAGTTCGCCAGGCCCACGAAGGAGGGCATGATCGCGCCGAAGATCATCACCAGCGCGTGCATCGCGGTGAGCTGGTTGAAGAACTCCGGCTTCATGTATTGCAAGCCCGGTTCCGCAAGCTCCGCGCGCAACATCACCGAAAGCAGCGCGCCCACGATCGCCATCGTGAAGCTGAACAGCAGGTACAGCGTCCCGATGTCCTTGTGGTTGGTGGAGAACAGCCAGCGGTCGATGAAGCTCTGCTGGTGGGCGGCATGACCGTGGTCGTGGCCGATGGCGTCTGGATGGGTCGCGGACATTGTGCTTGCCTTCTTCGAATGCGGTGCGTGGTTCAGCCGGCCGTCGCCGGAGCTGCGATGGCGTCAACCGACGCCGTGGCCGGCTCGGCCGCTTCCGCCGGCGCGGCTTCGGGAGCCGCGGCGGGCGCCGCCGGAGCAACCGGCGCGGGCGGCGCATTCTTCGCCTTCTGCGCGGCCAGCCACGCGGCGAACTCCTCCTTGCTCACCGCCTTGACCACGATCGGCATGAAGCCGTGGTCCTTGCCGCACAGTTCGGCGCACTGGCCGCGGTAGATCCCCGGGGTCTCGATCTGCGCCCAGGCCTCGTTGACGAAACCGGGGACGGCATCCTGCTTGAAGCCCAGCGCCGGCACCCACCAGGAGTGGATCACGTCGTCGGCGGTCAGCACGAAGCGCACCTTGGTGTCGACCGGCAGCACCAGCACGTTGTCCACGTTGAGGAGATAGTGCGGGTCGTCGGCTGCGGTGATGACCTTTTTGCTCTGGCGGAGGTCGTCGCTCCGGCGGTCGAGGCGGCTGGTGAAGGACACCCCGTCGCCCAGATACTCGTACTTCCACATCCACTGGTAGCCGGTGATCTTCACCGTCATCGCCGAGTCGCGGGTGTCGTACATGCGCAGCAGGCCGCTGGTCGCGGGGAAAGCCAACCCGATCAGGGTCAGGATCGGGATCGCCGTCCAGATGACCTCGAGCTTGGTGTTGTGGATGAATTTGGTGTCCGCCACCGCACCCTTGGACTTGCGGAAACGGAAAATGGCCACCGCCATCGCGCCGAACACCAGCGCACCGATCACCACGCAGACCCACAGCACGATCATGTGCGCGTCGTAGGCGGCGTGCGAGGTCGGCGTCACGCCACGCACGAGGTTGAGCTGCCACGGATGCGGATCGGCCGGTCCCGCCGCTGCCGGCTGCGCGTGCAATCCCCATGGATAAACGGCAGCCAACGCCGCCGCAAGCAGTTTCAAACGACCGGATGTCATCACGTCAGAGCCCTGTATGCAGTCCACCCCACGGAATGCCTCGCCGCGAACCGCCAGCCGCATCCGCGGAACCCCGGAATCTTGTCCTTTCGCCTCGAGCACAAACCGCCGGTGCCCGACTTGACCTTGATCAAGATTACTGTCGAAGCCCGCCTACGGCAACAAGCAGATGCACAAACGTGCGCTCGCTTACACTATGAGACTCTGGCTGCCACGGCTTCCGCGCGCATGAACGACGCTTCCGCGCCTCCCTCGGGCTCCCTCATCCTGAGCCCCGAGCTCCCGCCGTCGCCCGCACCGGCGCGGGCGGCAATCACCGACGGCTGGTCGGCGAATGAAGCCGCGCACGTGCGCGATCTGCTGGCCGCCGCCGAATTGCCCGCCACCGATCACGCGCTGGCGCAGGAAACCGCGGCCGACCTGGTTCGGCGCGTTCGCGCCAGGGCGCGCGACCAGGGCGTGGTCGAGGCCTTCATGCGCCAGTACGACCTCGGCAGCGACGAGGGCGTGCTGCTGATGTGCGTGGCCGAGGCGCTGCTGCGGATCCCCGACCAGGACACCGCCGACGCGCTGATCCGCGACAAGCTGGGCGACGCCAACTGGAAGCGCCACCTCGGCCAGTCCGACTCGGTGCTGGTCAACGCCTCGACCTGGGGCCTGATGCTGACCGGCAAGCTGGTCGATCTGGCCGACGACACCAAGCGCGACGTCTACGGCGCCTTCCAGCGCCTGATCGGGCGCGCCGGCGAGCCGATGATCCGGCTGGCGGTGCGCCAGGCGATGAAGATCATGGGCCACCAGTTCGTGCTGGGCCGCACCATCGGCGAGGCGCTGGCGCGCAGCCGCAAGGGCGACGGCGCCAACTACCGCTATTCCTTCGACATGCTCGGCGAGGCGGCGCTGACGGCAGCCGATGCGGCGCGCTACATGGACGCCTACCGCATGGCCATCGCCGCCATCGGCCAAAGCGGGCCGGGAGGCACCTTCGCCGGCAGCGACGTGTTCGCCGCGCCCAGCATCTCGATCAAGCTCTCCGCCCTGCACCCGCGCTACGAGCACGCCAAGCGCGCGCGAATCCTGGCCGAACTGGCGCCGCGCATCCTCGAACTGGCGCGCCAGGCCAAGGCCTGCGGCATCGGCTTCACCATCGACGCCGAGGAAACCGACCGCCTCGAACTGTCGCTCGACCTGATCGAGGCCACCCTCACCGACTCCTCGCTGGCCGGCTGGAACGGCTACGGGCTGGCGGTGCAGGCCTACCAGAAGCGCGCGCCGCGGGTGATCGACTTCCTCGCCGACCTCGCCCGCCGCAGCGGCCACCGCATCCCGGTCCGGCTGGTCAAGGGCGCCTACTGGGACGCCGAGATCAAGCGCGCGCAGATGGACGGGCTTGCGGGCTACCCGCTGTTCACCCGCAAGCAGAACACCGACGTCAGCTACCTCGCCAACGCCCGTCGGATGCTCGACGCCGGCGACGCGCTGTACCCGATGTTCGCCACCCACAACGCCCACACCATCGCTACCGTCTACCAGATGGCGCGACGGATGGCCGACCGCCGCGATTTCGAGTTCCAGAAGCTGCACGGCATGGGCGACGACCTCTACGCGGAAGTGGTCCCCGCCAACCGCCTCGACGTGCCCTGCCGGATGTACGCGCCGGTCGGCAGCCACGAGGACCTGCTGCCCTATCTGGTGCGCCGGCTGCTGGAAAACGGCGCCAACTCCAGCTTCGTCAACCGGATCACCGACGAAACCATCCCGGTCGAGGAACTGGTGCGCGACCCGGCCGAATTCGTATCGATGCTGTCGTCCATCCCCCATCCCCGCATCCCGCTGCCGGTCGACCTGTACCGCAGCCAGGACCAGAACCGAGGCAATTCCATGGGCATCAATCTCGCCAACGACGACGCGCTGCGCGAACTGGCCGGCGCGATCAATTCCGCAGGCGCCGGCAGCTGGACGGCCGGCCCGCTGGTGCCCGGCGCCAGCCCGAGCGGCGCGGTGACCGAGGTCGCCAACCCGGCCGACCGCCGCGAGGTCGTGGGCCGCTGGCAGGCCACCGACGCGATCACCCTGGAGCGCGCGCTGGTCAACGCCACCGCCGCGCAGCCGGGCTGGGACGCCACCCCTGCGGCCTCGCGCGCCGCCATCCTCGAGCACGCCGCCGACCTGCTGGAAGCGCGGATGCCCGCCTTCATGGCGATGTGCACCAAGGAAGCCGGCAAGACCCTGGCCGACGGCGTCGCCGAGGTGCGCGAAGCCACCGACTTCCTGCGCTACTACGCGCTGCAGGCGCGCGAGCAGTTCGCGCCGCTGGCCCTGCCCGGGCCGACCGGCGAAAGCAACCGGCTGCAACTCTCCGGCCGCGGCGTGTTCGTCTGCATCAGTCCGTGGAATTTCCCTCTGGCCATCTTCCTCGGCCAGATCGCGGCGGCGCTGGCTGCCGGCAACACCGTGATCGCCAAGCCGGCCGAACAGACCAACCTGATCGGCCATGCCGCGGTCAGGCTTCTGCACGAAGCCGGCGTTCCTGCCGACGTGCTGCAGTTCGTCCCCGGCGACGGCGCCACGATCGGAGCCGCGCTGACCGCCGATCCGCGCGTGGCCGGCGTGTGCTTCACCGGCTCCACCGACACCGCACGCGCGATCAACCGCGCGCTGGCGGCGCGCGAGACGGCCCCCATCGGCGTCCTGATCGCCGAAACCGGCGGCCAGAACGCGATGATCGCCGACAGCTCTTCCCTGCCCGAGCAGGTCATCAAGGACGTGGTCGGCTCGGCCTTCACCTCGGCCGGACAGCGCTGCTCCGCGGCGCGCGTGCTGCTGGTGCAGGACGACATTGCCGACAAGGTGATGACGATGCTGGCCGGCGCAATGGCCGAGCTCAAGGTCGGCGATCCGGGGCTGCTGTCCACCGACGTCGGTCCGGTGATCGACAGCGACGCCCAGTGCCAGCTTGCCGAGCACGGCGAGGCCATGGACAAGGGCGCGCGGCTGATCGCCCGCACGCCGCTGGGCCCGGAAACCGCGCACGGCACCTTCATCGCCCCCAGCGCCTGGGAGCTGCAGTCGATCTCACAGCTCACCCGCGAAAATTTCGGCCCTGCCCTGCACGTGATCCGCTGGAAAGCCGACGAACTCGACGCCGTCGTCGACGCCATCAACGCCACCGGCTACGGCTTGACCCTGGGCATCCATTCGCGCATCGACGCCACCGTCGAGCGCATCGTCGCCCGTGCCAAGGTCGGCAACATCTACGTCAACCGCAACCAGATCGGCGCGGTGGTCGGCGTGCAGCCGTTCGGCGGCCAGGGTCTGTCCGGCACTGGCCCCAAGGCCGGCGGCCCGCACTACCTGCTGCGCTTCGTCACCGAGAAGACGGTCACCATCAACACCACCGCCTCCGGCGGCAATGCCTCGCTGCTCACGCTGGGGGATTGAACCGCACGCCGCTGCAAACGCCATCCCCACCCCATCCGTCCGGCCTACGCGCATGGCGCTTCGGCGTTCGGGTCGATGCGAGCCAGTGACCCGCAAACATCGGTCCTCATCCCCCTGAAGGGAGGGCCATGACGAAAAAGCCCCGCCGAAGCGGGGCTTTTCGTATCGCACGATCCGCAGGGATCAGAAGCGGTACTGCAGCGACAAGCCGAACAGGTTGGCGTGACCGCTGAAGCTGCCGTACAGCGACGAGGTGTTGCTGGTGGCAAGATCGACAGGCAGCGTGATCGTCGGAGTCTTGATTTCGATCCTCTGATACGACGCGTCCAGGGACAGGTTCTCGGAAACGTTCCAGGAACCGCCGATCGAATACAGCCTGCGGTTGTTGTCCGGCAAACGCGGCGTGCGGGTGACGTCGTTGGTCGGCGTCTTGTCGCGACCGAAGCCACCGCGCAGGGTGAACTCGGGGCTGAAGTCGTATTCAAAGCCAAGCGACACGTAATTGGTATCGCCCCACGAGAAGTCCTCGCTGCCGACGATCGTCCCGCTGCTGCGCACGATGGTCACGGCCTTGAGCGAGCTCCAGCCGGTGTGCTGGAAGTCGGCCATCATCCGGAAGTTGTCGGTGAACGCATAGCGGACGCTGAGCGTGGCGACGCTGGGCAGGGTCAGGTCGGCGCCGCCGGGGCCGTCCTTGAAGCGCGGGTCGGCACCGAGGAGCGCCGGCACACCGTTGAAATCGAGCGTTCCGTGCAGGTTCTGACGAATCTGGGAGCGATAGCTGGCGCCGATCGCCAGGCGATCATTGGGAGTGATCTGGAAACCGACCACGTAGCCGATGCCGGTGTCGCTACCCTTGACCTGCAAGCTGCCGTCGGCCGACTGCGGGTGATACAGCGGATACAGGCCCCAAGCCGGGTTGAAGCAGGTGTTGAGCGGGCTGGTCGGAACGCTCGCCGCCGCCTGCGCACAAATCGCAGTGCCGAAATCGATGGCCTTGCTCAGGGTCGCCTGGGCGCGCTCATAGATAAGGCCAACGCCGACCGAAACGCCGCCATCGAACTTCAGCGCCGCCGACAAGGTCAGATCGACGACCTTCACGTCCGAGGTCAGGGCGCGATAGCGGCCCACCCAGCCCGGCTCGTATTCGGTCTTCAGGCCGAACGGCGCGCCGACGCTGGCGCCCAGATACAGCCCTTCGAGGGAGCCGGACATCGGGAACACCGCCGACATGTTCGGCACCAGGGTCGGATCGCCGGGATCGCCGCCATTGCCGCCAGTCAGCGAGGTTGCGGGCGATGCCGGCAGGCCCAGAATGGTGCCGCCGCCGGTGAACCTGGCGGTCAGATCGATCACGGTGTTGTCGAACTGCACGGTGCGCCGCTCGACGTTGACCATGGCGGCAGGGTTCAGCGACACCACGGCGGTATCATTGTCGGCCACGGCGCTGCCGGCACCGGCACGGCCGACACTCTTGACGCTCTGCTCGCGCAGTTGGAAGCCCGACGCGGCGGCCTGGCCGACGAACAGCGTGCCAAGGACGGCCAACGCAAGCGCGGATGCGCGAAGATTGCGATTGTTGCTCATGTGGAAACTCTCCGGAAATCAGGGCTTCATGGGTTGTGAGGTTCTGACCGCGCGGCAGGGTTCTGTAATCTTCAGACCCAAGCTTTCAGGTGCGACTTGCCCGGACGTACCATGCCGTATGTCCACTATAGCGCATTTTTAACCGTCCGATAACATCCTTTTCCCCTTTCGAACCGGAATCATGTTCGTCGGCATCCCCCCACGCCAGCAGCCGCGCTTCCTCTGGGCCTGCCCGCTGCTCTTCGCCACGCTGTGGCTGGCCTATGTGATCGCGGCGCTGCGCGCGCCTGCCGGACGCATCGCCACCACCCTGGACTGGGGCGTGTTGACCGGCGGGCTGGACAGCCTGGACGCCTGGCGCGAAGCGTTCGCCGACGGCAGCGTGCTTCGATTGTTCTCCGGGCTGTTCCTGCACGCGGACTGGATCCACCTGCTCGGCAACCTCGTGTTCCTGCTGATTTTCGGGCTGCCGGCCGAACGCAGCATGGGCGGCTGGCGCTTCCTGCTGCTGTTCCTGCTCGGCGGCGCGGCCTCGAATCTGGCCGCCATACTGACGATCCCCGCACCGAACCGGATCGTGATCGGCGCCAGCGGCGCGGTGTCGTCGCTGATCGGAGCCTACCTTGCGCTGTTTCCCGGCGCCCGACTCGGCGTGGTGCTGCCGCTCGGCCTGTACCTGCAGTTCGTTCGCGTGCCGGCCTTCCTGTTGATCGGCCTGTGGGCGCTGCTGCAACTGCTGTTCGCCTACAGCGGCCCGGCGCTGGGCGCGGTCGCCTGGCCGGCGCATATCGGCGGCTTCGTGTTCGGGGTGTGCTTCGCGCTGTGGACGCGCGCAGCGATCGCCCGCCGCCTGCGCCGCAGCCGGGGATTCTGACCCGTCGCGGCCGGGGCCGATCTACTGTGGCTTGGGTTTCTGCGGGATCGCGGGCTGCGCCACCATCCGCTTGAGCTCGGCCAGCGCAGCCGCGATCGGCGCCTCGCCGGGCAGGACTTCGCCGGCGTTGTCGCCCTCCATCGCACCCGCTTCCGAGGCCAGGTGGCCCGGCAGAACGGCCTCGCTGACCGGCGCCGGGCGGCGTTGGCCGCCATCGGGGTGGAGTTCGACGTCCGGCACGATCCCGAGCGCCTGGATCGAATGCCCGCTCGGCGTGAAGTAGCGCGCCGTGGTGATCTTCACCGAATCGCCATTGTCCAGCGGCAGCAGCGTCTGGACCGATCCCTTGCCGAAGGTGCGGCTGCCGACCACGCGGGCGCGGTGGTTGTCGTGCAGGGCGCCCGCGAGCACCTCTGCGGCGCTGGCCGAACCGGCATCGACCAGCACCACCAGCGGCGCCCCGTGCAGCCGGTCGCCCGGGGTGGCATCGAAGCGGCTGTTGCCGATCGCCTCGCGGCCGCGGGTGGTGACGATGATGCCGCGATCGAGCAGTTCGTCGGCAATCTGCACGGCGCCCACCAGCAGGCCGCCGGGATTGCTGCGCAGGTCCAGCACCAGCCCGTGCAGCGGGCCGTCCTTCTGCAGCGCGTCGAGCTGCTTGACGAATTCTTCCGCGGTCGAAGCCTGGAAGCTGGAGATGCGGATGTAGCCGTAGCCCGGCGCCAGAATTCGCCCGCGCACGCTGGCGGTGCGGATGGTGGCGCGTGTCATGGTGACGTCGAACGGCGCGGGCCTGCCGGCACGCACGATCTTGACCGTCACCTTGCTGCCGGCCGCACCGCGCAGCGGCTCCGAGCCGTCGTTCTGGCCGGCGCGCAGCAGCTTGCCGTCGATGGCGATGATGCGGTCGCCGCTGCGCAGCCCCGCACGGGCGGCCGGCGCGTCGTCGATCGGCGCGACGATGCGCAGGGATCCGTCCGGGAGCTGCTGCAGTTCCAGCCCGACGCCGTCGTAGCTGCCGCGGGTTTGCTCGTCGAACTGCTCGGCGTCGCTTTTCTCCATGTAGGCGCTGTGCGGGTCGAGGTCGAGCAGCAGCCCGCGGATCGCCGCCCGCATCAGGGCGTGGTCGTCGACCGGGTCGACGTAGGCCTGCCGCACCGCATTGAAAACCGTGACGAACCGGCGGATCTCGTCCAGCGGCACCTTGGCATTGGCGGTCTGGGCCGTATCCGGATCTTCGGCATCGCCCGCCTCGGCGGCGGGAGCCCCGTTGGCAGGCGAATCCGAAGCGGCCGGCGCCTCCGGCACATCCTTGACCGGCGGCGCTTCCTGGGCAAACGCCACGCCCTGGCCCAAGGCCAGCGCCAGCAAACAACAGAGCACTCCGTTCCGCATTCGAATCTCCGATGGCCGCAGGGCGGCGGGGGTCAGGGTCAGCCGCATCCCCATGGTGGCACGGGAATCGCTGCGCGCACATCGATCGGAAGCCACCCTCGAGGCGGCGGCAGCGACCCGTTCATTGGCGCGACAGCCAAACCGTGGGGTTCACCGGCTTGCCCGCCTGGCGCAATTCGAAGTACAACGCAGGGACGGTTTGTCCGCCCGACGATCCAACCGTGGCCACGGCATCGCCCTTGCGCACCACGTCGCCGGCCTCGCGCAGCAGGCCGTCGTTGTGCGCATACAGGCTCATGTAGCCGTTGCCATGGTCGATGATCAGGATCATCCCGTAGCCGGTCATCCAGTCGGCGAACACCACGGTACCGTCGGCTACCGCCTGCACCCGGGTGCCCGCCGCTGCCGCGATCAACACGCCGTCGCTGCGGCGACCGTCCGGCATCCTCGCGCCGAATCCGGCCAGCAGGTTGCCCGATACCGGCCAGCTCAAGCCACCGACGCGCGGTGCCGGCGCGGTGGCGACTTGCACCGGTGGCGGTGGCGGCGCGCGCGTCGCGGTCGATCCGCCCTCGGCTTGCTGCTGCGCCTGCTCACGGGCCCGAGCCTGTGCTTGCGCTTGCAACCGCGCCTGCTCGCGCGCCGCCCTGGCCGCCGCGGCACGAAGCTGGGACAGCAGGGCCTGTAACGCCTTGGCGTCACGCCCGAGTGCCCGCTCGCGGGTTGCGCGGTCGCGATACTGGCGATCAATGCCGGTCAGCACCTCGGCACGATCTTTCCGCGCGGCCTGCGCCAGTTCCACCTGCGTGGCCTGGGCCTGGCGCGCCTGCTCCAGCGCCGTACGCTGTCCGGCGATCTGCGCTTCCAGCGACTGGATGCGGGCGATGTCCTCGGCCAGCACGCGGATCCGCGCCACCTGCGCGCGCTGCAGATACCCCTGCAGGACCAGCGCGCGTTCCGCATCCTGGACCCGATCCTGTGCCAGCAGCGCTTTCAACGGCGCGGCCTCCGCGCCGGCCTGCGCCGCGCGCAACAGCCGCAGCAGCTCCGCGCGCCGCGATTCCAGGTCGCCACTCTGGCGGGCGCGCTCGGCCTGCAGTTCCGCAAGCCTGTGATCGGCCTGGGCCAGATCGTTGCGCGTGCGCTCCAGCGTTTTCTGGGTGACGCCCACGATCTCATCGGCCGCACGCAGCCGGCGGCTGGCCTCACCGCGCTGGCCTTCCAGTCGTCGTCGCTCGGCCGCCACCGAACGCAATTCGCTGCGCACGCCCTGCAGCCGCTGCTGTGCGTCCTGCTGCGGGTTCTGCTGCGCCGACGCGCCCGGCTGCCACGGCGCCACAACCAGCGTCAGGACCAGGGCAAGGCCGGCGTCCAGCCTGCGCATCAGGCCGGCAGCAGCAGGCTGGCGCCGGTCATCTCGGCGGGCGGGGGCAAGCCCATCAATTCCAGCAGGGTTGGGGCCACGTCGCGCAGTGCGCCGTCGTCGCGCAGCGCCGCGCGACGTTCGCCGACGTACACCAGCGGCACCGGCCCGACCGTGTGCGCCGTGTGCGGCTGGCCGGTGACGGGATCGCGCATCATTTCGAGGTTGCCGTGGTCGGCGGTGACGATCAGCGCGCCGCCCGCCTGCCGCACCGCGGCGACGATCCGCCCGATCGCCGCGTCCACCGCCTCCGCCGCGCGGATGGCCGCCTCCAGGATTCCACTGTGCCCGACCATGTCGGGGTTGGCGAGGTTGCAGACGATGGCATCGAAGCGTCGGGCATCGATGGCATCGACCAGCCGGTCGGTCACTTCGGCGCAGCTCATTTCCGGCTGCAGGTCGTAGGTGGCGACCTTGGGACTGGGCACGAGGATGCGCTGCTCGCCCGGGAACGGCGTCTCGCGGCCGCCGCTGAAGAAGAAGGTGACGTGCGCGTATTTCTCGGTTTCGGCGATCCGCAGCTGGGTCAACCCCTGCTCGGCCAGCAGCTCGCCGAAGGTGTGGCGCAGATCGTCTGGCGCAAACGCCACCGGCGCCGGCAGCTTGGCATCGTATTCGGTCAGGCAGACGAAGCGCGACAGCCGCGGCCGGCGCGCCTGGAAGCCGTCGAAGTCCGGGGCGACGAATGCCGCGCTGAGCTGTCGCGCACGATCGGCGCGGAAGTTCATGAACACCACCGCGTCGCCGTCGCGCATCGGCTGCGCGCCGTCGAGCACCGTGGGCTGCACGAACTCGTCGTTCTCGCCGCGCGCATAGGCGCCCTGCAGCGCGGCGAGCGCATCGGACGCATGGAACTCGGCCTGCGCTTCGACGATCGCGTCCCAGCCGCGCCGAACCCGTTCCCAGCGACGGTCGCGGTCCATCGCGAAATAGCGCCCGCCGACGCTGGCGATATGGGCGTTGCCCAGCCGTTCGCACAGGGCCTGCAGCTGGCGCAGGCTGGCTTCGGCCGAACGCGGCGGGGTATCGCGGCCGTCCAGCAGCGCATGCACCGCCACCTTCGGCACCTCGAAGCGCGCGGCCAACTCCAGCATCGCGAAGACATGGCGCTCGTGGCTGTGCACGCCGCCTGGCGAGAGCAGCCCGATCAGGTGCAAGGTACCCTCGGCGTCCTTTGCCGCCTCGCAGGCCGCGATCAGTTCCGCATTGCCGAAGAAACTGCCGTCCTCGATCGCCGCATCGATCCGGGTCAGGTCCTGATAGACGATGCGGCCGGCGCCGAGGTTCATGTGTCCCACCTCGGAATTGCCCATCTGGCCGTCGGGCAGGCCCACGTGCCGGCCTTCGGTGTGGATCAGGGTGTGTGGACAGGTCGCCAGCAGGTCGCGCCAGTGGGGCAGGTCGGCCAGCGCCAGCGCGTTGTCCTCGCGCTGCTCGCGGTGGCCCCAGCCGTCCAGGATCAACAACACCACGGGTCTGGGACGGATCGGCGCGGACTGGGACACGGAAACTCCTGCGGGCATGACTGGACGCCGGGCGACATCGGCAAGCGGCTTGGCGGAATTGTAGCGATGCGCCTGCCTCGCGTCGGCCAGCAGGCTGACCGGCGATGAAACCATGGCCCGACTGGCCCTGCCCGCACGGCAACCTGCGGTCATGGGGCCTGACGGACTTTTTCAGCGTTGCCCTAGAATCGACCCATCGTCACCGGGAGCCAGTCCATGCGCCACGCCCTGCTGCTGTCGCTGTTCGCGCTCACGCTGTGCGCCTGCACCCATCGCGGTGAAGACGCCTCGGTCGAGGCCGACGCGCCGCGAGACACGCGCACAGTGACGGCGGAGGCCGGCGATCATGCGTTCTCGCCCATCATCACCGCCGGCGACTTCGCCGAGCAGGTGCGCATCCTGTCTTCCGACGCCTTCGGTGGCCGCGGCCCGGGCAGCGCGGGCGAGGAAAAAACGGTCGACTACATTCGTTCGCAGTTCGCGCGAATCGGCCTGCAGCCCGGCAACGGCGGCAGCTGGTTCCAGACCGTGCCGATGCTGGAAACCACCGCCGACCCGAACACCGCCCTGCATCTGGCGATCGGCGACGTGCGGCAGGAACTGGCTTACGGCAGCGACATGATCGCCTGGACCCGCAGCGGGAAACCCCTCGTCAGCCTTGAAGACAGCCCGCTGGTTTTCGTCGGCTACGGCGTCGATGCGCCCGAGCGCGGCTGGAACGATTACGCCGACCTCGATGTCCGCGGCAAGACCGTGGTGATGCTGGTCAACGATCCCGGCTTCCACGTCAACGATCCGAACCTGTTCGACGGCAAGCGGATGACGCTGTACGGGCGCTGGACCTACAAGTTCGACGAAGCCGCCCGCCGTGGCGCGGCCGCCGCATTGATCATCCACGACGACAAGGGCGCGGCCTACGGCTGGGATGTAGTGAAGAACTCGTGGTCTGGCCCGCAATACGATTTGCCGCCCGAGGACGATCCGGCGCCGCGACTGCCGGTGCAGGGCTGGATCACCCAGCCGGCGGCCGAGGCCCTGTTCAAGGCCGCTGGCCTCGACCTCGCCACCCTGCGCGCGGCCGCCAGCCGCCCCGGTTTCAAGCCGGTGCCACTCAACGCCAGCGTTTCGCTCGAATTACGCAACCGCACCGCGCGGAAGACCTCGCGCAACGTGCTCGGCCTGCTGCCCGGCCGCGACGCGGCGGACGAGGCGGTCGTGTACATGGCGCACTGGGACCATCTGGGCACCCATCCCGACGAATCCGGCGACAACATTTACAACGGTGCCGTGGACAATGCCACCGGCGTCGCCGGTCTTCTGGAAATCGCCGAAGCCTTCGCCAACGCCCGCCCGCGGCCGGCGCGTTCAATCCTGTTCCTGGCCGTCACGCTGGAGGAATCCGGTTTGCTCGGCTCCCGCTATTACGTCGCCCACCCCGTCATCCCGCTGGCGCGCACCGCCGGCGTCATCAACATCGACGCCCTCGAACCGATCGGGCGGGCCAGCGATCTGGTCGTGGTCGGCAAGGGCGGCTCGCAGCTGGAAGACCTGCTGCAAGCCGCACTCACCCGCCAGAACCGGCGCATGGTGGACGAAAGCGACGTGACGGCCGGCTACTACTTCCGCTCCGACCACTTCAGCTTCGCCCGGGCCGGGGTTCCCGCGCTCTACGTCAACAGCGGCGGCGACCTGCGCAACGGTGGCAGCGCGGCCGGCCAGGCCGCCAGCCGCGACTACGGCGAGCACCGCTACCACAAGCCCGGCGACCAGTTCGATCCGGCCACTTGGAAACTCGACGGCATCGTCGAAGACCTGCAGGCCCTGTATGCGGTCGGCGCGAACCTCGCCAACAGCGGCCAGTGGCCGAACTGGCGCGACGGCAACCCCTTCAAGCCAGCGCGTGACGCAATGCGGTCGCCGGTGCCGCAGCCTGCGCCCGCACCCTCCGCAGTACATTCACCAACACACACGCCCTCTCCAACAGCCACCGCCACCACCGGAGCCCATCAATGACCATCGCCTACTGGTGCATCCTCATCGCCGCCTGCCTGCCCTATCTGTGGGCGGTAATCGCCAAGCGCGCCGCCCCCGGCTACAACAACAAGGATCCGCGCGGCTGGATCGCCAAGCAGGACAGCTACAAGGTGCGCAATGCCTACGCCGCGCACCAGAATGCGTTCGAGGCATTCCCCGCATTCGCTGCGGCGGTGCTGATGGCACAGTTCACCCAGGTCGATCCGCAGCGGGTGGCGTGGCTGGCGATGGCCTTCGTCGCATTCCGCATCCTGCACGGGGTCTTCTACGTCACCGTCCAGCAGGCGCTGCGCAGCCTGTCCTGGCTCGGCGGCTTCGTTTGCGTCATCGCGCTGATGGTTTCTGCGGCGCTGCAGGTCGGCGGTTGATGCCACGCATATGCGCTGGCTGGAACTGAAGCTCCCACCACCGCTGGTCTGGCTGCTGTGCGCCGGACTGGCGTGGGCGTTGGCGCGGAGCGCGCCGACGCTGGCACTGCCCTGGCCGGGCCGGCTGCCGCTGGCGGCGCTGCTGGTCCTGCTCGGCGGCGCCAGCGGCGCGTCGGGGATTCTTGCTTTCCGCGCGGCGCGCACCACGGTCGATCCGCACGCGCCGGAAAAGGCCCGTGCGCTGGTTCGCGGCGGCCCCTATCGCTTCACCCGCAATCCGATGTACCTCGGGCTGCTGCTGATGCTGCTGGCCGTGTGCACGTGGCTGTCCAATCCGCTGACGCTGGTCGCTCCGGTGTTGCTGGTCGGCTGGCTGACCCGTTTCCAGATCCAGCCGGAAGAGCGCATCCTGCTGGAAAAATTCGGAGCGCCCTACGCGGAGTACCTTCGCGCCACGCGGCGCTGGATATGACCGTTCCGGTTCCCCCCGGCAGGCGCGCCGGCTACCATCGCTGCGACGCGCAGAGGGAATTTCCATGAGCTACGTCCAATCCGTCATCGTTCCGGGCGAAAAGATCATCGCTCGGGCCCGGACCCACTGGTTCATCTACCTGCCCTCGCTGTGCTGGCTGGCGCTGGGCGGCGCGCTTTCGCTGCTGCTGCCGCTGCCGTTCGCGGCGCTCGGCTACCTGCTGCTGGCGGGCGCCCTGTTCCTCGTGCTCAAGGCCTGGATCTACGTCCACTCCACCGAGTTGGCCGTCACCAGCAGCCGGGTCATCGCCAAATTCGGCTTCATCCGCCGCGAGACCGTGGAGTTGCAGCACAGCAAGGTGGAAAGCCTGCAGGTGAACCAGACCATCCTCGGCCGCCTGTTCGACTACGGCAGCGTGGTGATCACCGGGTCGGGCGGCACCCACGCGCCGATTCCCTACATCGCCCACCCGCTCACGTTTCGCAGCGCGGCGCTGACCGGCATGGAGGCATTGGCCCACGAGTCTCCGGCAGCGCAGGATTCGGACTAGCGGGGGCCTGAATCGTCCGGGACTTCCCCGGACGACGCCGTTCCGGTTCGGCCCGGGGCTTGCGCGAACAGGAGGATCGCGAATGTTCAGAAACCTGCTCCTGCTGCCATTGCTGATGCTGCTGGCGCTGGCCGGTCCGCAGCCGCGCGCGCAGTCCGCGCAGGTGGATCTGGTGCGGGTGGACAAGGCGGCACGCACCCTGAGCCTGATCGGCAACGGCGTCGTCCTGCACCGGTTTTCGATCCGACTCGGCGGCACGCCGGTCGGCCACAAGCAGCGCGAGGGCGACCGCCGCACGCCGGAAGGCCGCTACGTGCTCGACTTCAAGAAGGCCGACAGCAGTTTCTATCGCGCCATCCACATTTCCTATCCCAATGCCGCCGATCGCGCCAACGCGCGCCGTCTCGGCGTCAGCCCGGGCGGCGCGATCATGATCCACGGCCAGCCCAACGGATTCCGCCTGCCCGCCGACTCGACCCAGGCCCTTCCCTACGACTGGACCGATGGCTGCATCGCGCTGTCGAATGCCGACATGACGACGCTGTGGCGGCTGGTGCGGGTGCCGACACCGATCGAGATCCACCCGTGAACGATCCGCCGCAACTTCGGATGGAGGCGCTCCGGGCCGACATCACCACGCTCGCGATCGACGCCATCGTCAACGCCGCCAACGAAAGCCTGCTCGGCGGCGGCGGCGTGGACGGCGCGATCCACCGCGCCGCCGGCCCGGGACTGCTGGAGGAATGCCGGACGCTCGGCGGCTGCGCCACCGGCCAGGCGAAGATCACTTCCGGCCATCGGCTGCCGGCCCGCCACGTCATCCACGCCGTCGGGCCGGTCTGGCAGGGCGGCGACGCGGGCGAACCGGGTTTGCTGGCCGCCTGCTACGCCCATTCGCTGGCGCTTGCGGAGCAATGCGACCTGCGTTCGCTCGCCTTCCCGTCCATCAGCACCGGCGTGTACGGCTATCCAAAGGACGCGGCGGCGCGCATCGCCGTCGCCACGGTGCGCGCGCACCGATCGCACAGCCTGCGCCGCATCGTTTTCTGCTGTTTCAGCGACGACGATCTTCAGCGCTACCTCGCGCTTCTGCGCGAATCGGGCTGACGCCGCGCTCAGTCGATCCGGCGAATGTCCGCGCCCAGCGCGCCGAGCTTGGCTTCGATGTTTTCGTAGCCGCGGTCGAGGTGGTAGACGCGGTCGATCACGGTGTCGCCTTCCGCCGCCAGCCCGGCCAGGATCAACGAGGCCGAGGCGCGCAGGTCGGTGGCCATCACCGGCGCGCCCTGCAGGCGCTCGACCCCGCGCACGACCGCGGTATGACCGTCGACGCGGATGTCGGCGCCCAGCCGGAGCAGCTCGTTGACGTGCATGAAGCGGTTTTCGAAGATCGTCTCGTTGATGATGCCGACCCCTTCGGCCACGCAGTCCAGCGCCATGAACTGCGCCTGCATGTCGGTCGGGAACGCAGGGTGCGGCGCAGTGGTGATGTTGACCGCCTGCGGACGCCGTCCGTGCATGTCGAGGGTGATGTGGTCCTTTTCGACCGCGATCTCCGCGCCGGCCTCGCGCAACTTGCCGAGCACCGCGTCCAGCGTGTGCGGGCGGGCGCCGGTGGTGGTGACGCGACCGCCGGTCATCGCCGCGGCGACCAGGAAGGTGCCGGTTTCGATCCGGTCGGCGATCACCCGGTGGGTGCAGCCGGACAGGCGCGGCACGCCTTCGACCACGATCCGCGGCGTGCCGGCGCCGGAAATCCGCGCGCCCATGGCGTTGAGGCAATCGGCAAGGTCGGCGATTTCCGGCTCCATCGCCGCGTTCTCGAGAATGGTTCTGCCTTCGGCGAGGGTGGCGGCCATCAGCACGTTTTCGGTCGCACCGACGCTGACCAGTTCGAACACGTGGCGGGCGCCCTTCAGGCGGCCGTCGCAGCGCGCGCGGATGAAGCCGTGATCGACCGTGATCTCCGCGCCCAGCGCCTGCAGGCCCTTCAGGTGCAGGTCGACCGGCCGCGAACCGATCGCGCAGCCGCCGGGCAGCGAGACTTCGGCATCGTGGTACTTCGCCAGCAGCGGCCCCAGCACCAGCACCGAGGCGCGCATGGTCTTGACCAGTTCGTAGGGGGCGACATGGCTGTCCAGGTGGGCGGCATCGACCGTCATCGTGCTGCCGGCGTGTTCGACCTTGGCACCCAGTCCTTCCAGCAGGCGGGCGGTGGTCAGCACGTCCTGCAGGCGCGGAACGTTGTCGATCCGGCACGGGCCGTCGGCCAGCAGGGTCGCGCACTGGATCGGAAGAACCGCGTTCTTGGCGCCGGAAATCGGCACTTCGCCGCGCAGCGTCCGGCCGCCGCGGATGAGGATCTTCTGCATCAGCGCGCGGCCTCCGCCGGGGTTAGCGCCTTGATCTGGAGGGCGTGGATCTCCCCGCCCATGCGCTCGCCCAAGGTGGCATAGACCAGCCGATGGCGGGCCAACGGCAGCTTGCCGACAAAGGCTTCGGCTACGACGACGGCCTCGAAATGTACCCCGTCGTCGCTGTGCACCTGCGCGCTGGCGCCGGGCAGGCCGGCTTCGATCAACTGGCAAATGACGTCGGCGTTCATGGGCTGTCGGGGCGGCTCGGTTAAACTGGACAGTCAAGTTTAGCGGAAACGCCCCATGGCCCCCGCCGCACCCGTCCGTCCGGACGACTTCGATTTCGCCGCCAGCGGCCGCCGCGTCTTCGCCATCGAGCGCGAGGCGCTGGCCGCGGTGTGCGCGCGGATCGACGCCCACTTCAACGCCGCCTGCCGGACGATCCTCGCTTCCCCGGGCCGCGTGGTATGCACCGGAATGGGCAAGTCCGGCCACGTCGCCCGCAAGATCGCCGCCACCCTGGCCTCGACCGGCACCCCGGCCTTCTACGTTCATCCGGGCGAGGCGGCGCACGGCGACCTGGGCATGGTGACCGACGCCGACGTGGTGCTGGCGCTGTCCTATTCGGGCGAAAGCGACGAAATCCTGCTGCTGCTGCCGGCGCTGCGGCGGCAGGGCAACCGGGTGATCGCGATGACCGGGAACCCGGCTTCGGCGCTGGCGCAGGAGGCCGACATCCACCTCGACGTGGCCGTGCCGGTGGAAGCCTGCCCCCTGAAGCTGGCGCCGACCTCGAGCACCACCGCCTCGCTGGCGATGGGCGACGCGCTGGCGGTCGCGCTGCTGGAAGCGCGCGGCTTCACCCGGGACGACTTCGCGCGTTCGCATCCGGCCGGCGCGCTGGGACGGCGCCTGCTGCTGCACATCACCGACGTGATGCACGTCGGCGACGAAGTGCCGCGGGTCAGCCCCGACGCCAGCATCAGCCAGGCGCTGGTCGAGATGAGCAGCAAGCGGCTGGGTATGACCGCGGTGGTGGACGGCGACGGCAAGCTGCTGGGCCTTTACACCGACGGCGACCTGCGCCGCAGCCTGGACGACGACCACGTCGACCTGCGCCACACCCGCATCGACGCGGTGATGACCGTCGCGCCCAAGACCATCGACGCCGATGCGTTGGCGGTGGAAGCCGCGCAGCTCATGGAGGCGCACAAGATCAACGCACTGCTCGTCACCGACCGCGATGACCGGGTGGTCGGCGCGCTCAACATCCACGACCTGCTGCGCGCACGGGTGGTGTGATGGACGCCGGCAACTACCCGATCGAAGTCCTCGAACGCGCGGCGCGCATCCGCCTGATCGCCTTCGACGTCGATGGCACCCTGACCGACGGCGGCCTCGTCTTCGACAGCGAAGGCCGCGAGTCCAAGCGCTTCCACGTGCAGGACGGCATGGGCATCGTGCTGCTGCGCCACGCCGGGATCGAGACCGCGCTGGTCAGCGCCCGACCGAGCCCGGTGACGGCAGCCCGCGGACGGGAACTGGGCATCCACCGCGTCCATCTCGGCGAGCGCAGCAAGCTGGACTGCGTGCGGCGCATGGCCGAAGAACTGGGCATCGCAATGGAACAGGTCGCGTTCATGGGCGACGATCTTCCCGACCTCGCCGCGCTGCGCGGCGTCGGGCTGGCGCTGGTTCCGGCCGACGCCCATCCATGGGCGCGCCCGGTCGCGCACTGGATCACGCCGCGCGCGGCCGGACACGGCGCTGCGCGCGACGCCTGCGATCTGCTGCTGCACGCGCAGGGAAGGCTCAAGGACATCCTCGAGCGCGGGGAGCACCCGTGACGCCGCCCCGGCAGGCCCGCGCGTGAGCTGGCGCACCGCCTTGACCCTGCTCCTGCTGGCGGCGGCGATCGCCAGCGGCTGGTCGGTCTGGCGCAACTCGCACCCGGTCGATGACGGCGTGCTGCGCTCGCGGCCCGACTACCTCCTGCGCGATTACGAGATCACCTCGCTCGACAAGCGCGGCAAGGAACAGTTCACCCTGAGCGGCCCGGTCCTGCAGCGCAACCCGGCCGACCGGACCATCCATCTGGCCACGCCGAAGTTCCTGGTGCCCGACCCGCAAGGGCACTATTGGGAAGTGCGCGCCGACGAGGGTCTGGTTCCGGCCAGCGGCGACCACCTCGAAGTGCGCGGGCAGGTCAGCGCCCAGAGTCCCGCTGACCAGCCCCCCATCACCCGGATCGAATCCGACCAGCTCACCCTGGATCTCGAGCACAACCGCGCCACGTCCGACGGCAAGGTCACCATCACCCGTCCCGGCCTTACAATGGAAGGCACGGGCCTGCTGGCGGATTTCGAGCGCCGCCAGGTCTCCCTTCTGTCCCAGGTGCGCAACCGCTATGCCCCGAAGCACTGACCCTGCGGTTCGTCTGCTCGCCGTCCTGCTCGTCGCAGCCTGCGGCAGCGTCGGCGCGCGCACGTCCGACCGCACCCAGCCGATGGACATCGAGGCCAGCCGCAGCGACTGCGGGCTCGGTGCCAATGCCACATGCACCCTGACCGGCAACGTGATCATCACCCAGGGTTCGCTGCGGGTGGTGTCGGCACGCGCGGTCATTTCGCAGAGCAACGGCAACCCGAGCCGCGCCCAACTCAGCGGTGGCGTGACATTGCAGCAGGACATGGACGACGGCGACCGCATCCAGGCGGCCGCCGCCAACGTCGATTACGACATGCAAAGCGAGGTCATGGTCCTCACCGGCAACGTGACGATCCACCAGCAGCGCGGCAGCCTCAACGGCCAGCGGGTGGTCTACAACCTCAAGACCGGGCAGATCGAAAGCGGCGGCGACGGCGGCGGGCGCGTGCGGATGCGGATCCTGCCCAAGTCCGCGCCGGCCGCCGGAGGATCGCCCTGATGCTGGTGGCGCAAGGGCTGCGCAAGCGCTACGGCAAGCGCGACGTCGTGCACGAGTTCGGCCTGTCGCTCGGTCCCGGCGAGGTGGTCGGCCTGCTCGGCCCGAACGGCGCCGGCAAGACCACCTGTTTCTACATGATCGTCGGCCTGATCGAGGCCGACGCCGGGCGGATCGTGCTGGACGAGGTCGACATCACCGACCGCCCGATGTACGCCCGTGCCCGTCTCGGGCTGGGCTACCTGCCGCAGGAAGCCTCGGTGTTCCGCAAGCTGAGTGTGTCCGACAACCTGCGGCTGGTGCTGGAACTGCGCCCGGATCTGGACGATGCCGGTCGCGAGCACGAGCTCAATTCCCTGCTCGACGAACTGCAGATCGGCCACGTCGCCGAACAGGCCGGAGCCAGCCTCTCCGGCGGCGAACGCCGGCGGGTCGAGATCGCCCGCGCGCTGGCCGGCAAGCCGCGCATGATCCTGCTCGACGAACCCTTCGCCGGCGTGGATCCGATTTCGGTCAACGAAATCCAGCGCATCGTGCGCCACCTGCGCGAAAAGGGCATCGGTGTGCTGATCACCGACCACAACGTCCGCGAAACCCTGGGCATCTGCGATCGCGCCTACATCCTGGCCGAAGGCGCGGTGCTGGCACAGGGTGCGCCCGCCGACCTGCTCGACAACCCGGAGGTTCGCCGGGTCTATCTCGGCGAGGGTTTCCGGCTGTAGGCGACCCGCCTCCGGCAAGGCGGCAAGGCAACGCCTTCGCGGCTATGCTTGGGGTCGTGAAGCCGCGCCTGTCCCATTCCGTCCAGCAACAGCTCGTCCTGACGCCGCAGCTGCGCCAGGCGATCCGGTTGCTGCAACTGTCCAGCGTCGAGCTGGAGGCGGAAATCGCCGAGGCGGTCGCCAGCAACCCCCTGCTCGACTGGACCGAGGAGCAGGACACGGATGGCGCGGACGCGGGCGAGCTGCCCGAGGCCGTGGAAACCGCGTCGGAAGCAGTATCCGACGCCGTTTCCGAGCCCGAGCCGGGGCCGGAATTCGACCTCTGGCAGGAACACGGATCGCGCGCGACCGGCGCCGAACACAGCGCCGATTTCGCTCAGCAGGCGACCGAAGACAGCCTGCGCGATCACCTGTTGCTGCAACTCCACCTGGGCCACTTCAGCCCGCTGGAAACCCGCATCGGCGTCGCCTTGATCGAATCGATCGACGACGACGGCTACCTGCGCGACGATCTCGACACGCTGGCCGCCAGCCTGCGCCCCGAACTCGACGTCAGTCCGGAACAGATGCTGTCGGTCCTGCACCGGATCCAGTGCTTCGACCCGATCGGGTCCGGTGCCCGCAACGTCGGCGAATGCCTGCAGGCGCAGCTGCGCGCCCTGACGGACAACACGCCGGGCCGCGGCCTGGCCCTGTTGCTCGTCACCAGCCTGCTCGACCGCCTGCCGCGCCTGGGTCTGGGCGAACTTGCCGCCAGGCTCGATTGCAGCCCGGCCGACGCCAGCGTCGCGGTCGCCCTGGTGCAAAGCCTGGACCCGCGCCCGGGCTCGCGTTTCGGCGCCCTGCCCGCGGACGCCTATGTACGACCGGATTGCGTGATCTGGCGCCATCAGGGCCTGTGGAAGGTGGCGCTGGCCCCGGACGCCCAGCCCAGGATCGGACTGCAGCAGGATTACCAGCGCCTGCTGGAGCGCACGTCCGGCGCCGACGCCGAATATCTGCGCGGCCACCTGCAGGAAGCGCGCTGGCTGCTCAAGGCGCTGGAATCGCGGGCGGACACGCTGCTGCGGGTGGTGCGCTGCCTCGTGCGCGAACAGGCCGGCTTCCTGGAATTCGGCCCACAGGCGCTGCGCCCGCTGACCCTGCGCGAAATCGCCACCGAACTCGAACTGCACGAATCCACGGTGTCGCGGGCGGTCGCCGGAAAATTCGCCCACACCCCGCGCGGCACCCTGCCGCTGCGCGCATTTTTCGCCTCGGGCATCGGGACCGATGCCGGCGGCAGCGCCTCGAGCACCGCCATTCAGGACCGGATCCGCAAACTGGTGGCGAACGAAGACCCGCGCAAGCCCTTGTCCGATGCCAAGCTTGCCGATACGTTGAAGAAGGAGGGAGTGCCGGTGGCCAGGCGCACCATCGCGAAATACCGCGAAGCCTTGCAGATTCCTGCCTCCCATGAACGCGTGCGCGTCGCTTCGGCGATTGCACCCGCACCGCGGCCAACCGGCCCGCGGCCCACTGCCGAAGGAGGACCATGATGCAGATCGAAGTCTATGGCCAGCAGATCGAAGTGACGCCCGCCCTGCGCAGCTATGTCGAGACCCGCTTCGAGCGCTTCGAACGACGGGTCGACAAAGACTGCGAAATCCGCGTCCAGCTCGCGCTGGAAAAGCCCTCGCACAAGGCCATCGCCACCGTCAACCTGGCGGGTCGGACCCTCCACGGCGACGCCCTCGGCCCCGACATGTACGCCGCGATCGACCTGCTGGCCGACAAGATCGATCGCCTGCTGGTCAAGCACAAGGAGAAACAGACCGAGCAGCGGCGCGGCGAAGGCCTGTCCCGCAGCGCTGGGATCGACTGACCCCATGACCGCGTTGCAACGCCCGGTGCGCGCATGACCACGGCACGCATCACCGCCGAAGAGCTGTTCTCCAGCCAGCAGGAGCGCCTTGCGCTGCGCTGGCTGGCGGGACAGCGCGGCGCCGCCGAGCGCGTGCTCGAGGCGGTCGACACGGTCGCGCGGCGGCCGTCGCTGGCCGGCTATCTCAACGCCATCTACCCCAACAAGGTCCAGATTCTCGGCTCCGAGGAACTCGAATGGCTGGACAAGCTCGACGCGCGCCAGCGCTGGGAAACCATCCAGAAGCTGATCGACTTCCGCCCGCTGGCGCTGGTGATCACGCGCAACCAGACCTGCCCAGAGGACCTGCGAGTGGCGGCCGAAGAGTCCGACACGCCGCTGTGGGTGTCGCCGCGCCGCGGCCATGAACTGCTCAACCACATCCAGTACCTGCTGGCGCGCACGCTGGCCCCACGCGTGACGCTGCACGGCGTGTTCATGGAGATCTATTCGATCGGCGTGCTGATCACCGGCGAATCCGGCTCCGGCAAGAGCGAACTGGCGCTGGAACTGATTACCCGCGGCCATCGGCTGGTCGCCGACGACGCGCCCGAATTCACCCAGATCGCGCCCGACGTGCTCGACGGCACCTGCCCCGAACTGCTGCAGGACATGCTCGAACTGCGCGGCCTGGGCGTGCTCAACATCCGTCAGATGTTCGGCGACACCGCGGTGAAGCGGAACAAGTACCTGCGCATGATCGTCCACCTCAGCAAGCCGTCCTCCGGCGGCAGCGAAAGCGGCATCGAACGTCTGACCGGCGACCTCGGCGTGCGCCGCGTGCTGGATCTGGACGTGCCGATGATCACGGTTCCGGTGATGGCCGGCCGCAATCTGGCGGTGCTGACCGAGGCCGCCACCCGCATGCACATCCTGCGCAGCAAGGGCATCGATCCGGCGGCGGCCTTCCTCGCCCGCCACAGCCACTTCCTGGAACGCGCCACGCCATGAACGCTTCGCCCCTGTCCGACCTGGTCGTCGTCAGCGGCATGTCCGGATCGGGCAAATCCGGCGCGCTGCACGCGCTGGAAGACCTTGGCTACTACTGCGTCGACAACCTCCCGGCGCAGCTGCTGCCGGAATTCGTGCGCCGCCTGGCCGAGAGCGAAACGCCGCCTTCGCGGATTGCGGTCGGCATCGACGCGCGCAATTTCGGCGACCTGTCCGATGTCCCCGCGGCGCTGTCGCAGGTCGGCGCACTGGGCATCAGCCCGCGCATGCTGTTTCTCGAAGCGCGCGACGAACCCCTGCTGCGGCGCTACGCCGACACCCGCCGCCGGCACCCGCTCAGCCACCTCGGGTTGGCGCTGGCCGACGCGATCGCGCTGGATCGGCAGGCGGTCAAGCCGCTGCGCCAGATCGCCGACGTGTTGATCGACACCAGCGAGATGAACGTCCACCAGATGCGGCGCGCGGTGCTGACCGAGTTCGGCCTGGTCGGCACCGGCCTGTCGCTGCTGTTCCAGTCCTTTGCCTACCGCCACGGCGTTCCCGCCGACGCCGACTTCGTGTTCGACACCCGGGTCCTGCCGAACCCGCACTGGGACGCGCGGCTGCGGCCCCTGTCGGGCCGTGACGATGCGGTGCGCGCCTACCTCGATGGCCAGCCCGACGTGGAAGCCTACGTCGCACAGGTGCAGGGATTCCTCGACGGCTGGCTGCCCGGGCTGCGCTCGGACACCCGCAGCTACGTGACGACCTGCTTCGGCTGCACCGGCGGCCGCCACCGCTCGGTCTATCTGGCCGAACGCCTGGCCCGGCACTGCCGCGAAACCGGCTGGGAGGAAGTCGCAGTCCACCACCGCGAGCTGGAATGAGGGCCGCACCCGACGCACTGCGTCCGGCGACCCCCAGGATCAGGGATACAGCATCCGCTGCGTCCACCCGCCCGCGTCGCCCAGTTCGTACAGATGGCGTTCGTGCAGCCGGTATTGCGCGCCGAACCAGAACTCGACCGCGCGGGGCCGCACGCGAAAACCGGTCCAGCGCGGCGGACGCGGCACGGCGCGACCCTCGAATTCGGCCTCGAACCGCGCCAGCCGCGCCTCGAAGGTCGCGTGCGCGTCCAGCGTTTCCGACTGCCGCGATGCCCAGGCCCCGATCTGGCTGCCGCGCGGACGGCTGGCGAAATAGGCGTCGGCCTCGTCGTCGCCAACGATCTCGACCTCGCCCTCGATCCGCACCTGCACGCCGTTGCGCACGCGCGGCCAGTGGAACAGCAGGGCCGCGTGCGGATTGGCCTGCAGTTCGCGCCCCTTGCGTCCATCCAGATGGGTGTAGAACACGAAGCCGCGCGCATCGTGCGCCTTCAGCAGCACGGTGCGTATGGACGGCACGCCGTCCGGCGTGCAGGTGGCCACCGCCATCGCGGTTCGATCCGGCTCGCCGGCGGCAAGCGCCTCGTCGAACAGCGTATCGAAGGTGGCCAGGATTTCAGGCGTGAGCGCGGTCATGCGCGCATTGTCGCGCGCGCGCCGCGCTTTGGCACCTCACTCGACCACGAAGGTGATCCGCAGGTTGACCCGCCACTCCTGGATATTGCCGTCTGCGTCGGTGACGACCTTGATGTCGTTGACCCAGGCGCCCTGGATGTTCTTCACCGACTCGGAGCATTTCTTCAATCCAGCGGCAACGGCCTGCTCGATGCCGGCGGGGGAGGAAGCAGTGAGTTCGATGACCTTGGCAACCGACATGGGACACTCCTCGTGTTTGGACGCGAACTGCGACCGGAATGGCTACGCTGGCACGGCTCGCGTTAACGCCTCGTTTTCGCTGCTAGCATTCCGCAATGCAACACGGCAGACACATCGTCCTGATCGGCCCGATGGGCTCCGGCAAGAGTACGCTCGGCTCGGCGCTGGCGGCGTGCCTGCAGCGGCCGTTCATCGATCTGGACGCACGCATCGCGGCCGCCGCCGGCAGGTCGATTCCCGCCATCTTCAACAACGAAGGCGAATCAGGGTTTCGCGACCGCGAGTCCCGGGCGCTGCTGGAGGCGCTGGATACTCCGCCCTCGGTGATCGCCACCGGCGGCGGCGCGGTGATGCGCGAAGCCAACCGCAGCGCCATGCGCTGCGCCGGCTGGATCGCCTGGCTGGACGTCACGCCAGATGTGCAGCTGGCGCGCATTGCCGGCGACGACAACCGGCCCCTTCTGGGCAAAGGCAATTCGGCGCAGGCGCTGGCCGAATTGCAGGCGCTGCGCGAACCGATCTACCGTGCGCTGGCCGACTTCCGGCTCGACACCGGCGTGCAGGACCCGGCGCGACTGGTCGAACTGCTGGCCACCGCATTCCGCCAACACGAGGACTCCCGCGCATGAGCGCATCGCTGCAACAGGTCGAAGTCGGCGGCGCGGCGCCATACCGCATCCACATCGGCCCGGATCTGCTGCACAACGGCCCGCTGCTGGTTGAGCGCCTGCGCGGACGCCACGCCCTGATCGTCAGCGACAGCCACGTCGCACCGCTGTACGCCGATCGCGTCGAAGCCGCGTTGCGCCAAGTCGCGCCCGAGCTGCGCATCGCCCGCCACGTCATTCCCGCCGGCGAAGCGCACAAGACGCTGGACAACTTCGGCGCCGCGATCGACGCGCTGGCCGCGCTGGGCGCCACCCGCGACGGCTGCGTCTACGCCCTGGGTGGCGGCGTGGTCGGCGATCTTGCCGGCTTCGCCGCCGCCTGCTGGATGCGCGGGATCGACGTCGTGCAACTGCCCACCTCGCTGCTGGCGATGGTGGACTCCTCGGTCGGCGGCAAGACCGCGGTGGACATCCCGCAGGGCAAGAACCTGGTCGGCGCGTTCCATCCGCCGCGCGCGGTGGTCGCCGACACCACCGCCCTGCGGACGCTGCCGCCGCGTGAATTGCGCGCGGGGCTGGCCGAAATCATCAAATACGGCGCAATTGCCGATGCCGAACTCCTGCACTGGCTGCAGGCCCACTGCGCCGCCCTGCTGGCCGGCGACGACGCGGCGCTGGCCACCGCCATCGCCCGCAGCTGCGCGCACAAGGCGGCGATCACCGAGCGCGACCCCTTCGAACGCGGCGAGCGCGCACTGCTCAATTTCGGCCATACCTTCGGCCACGCGATCGAGGCCGAACAAGGTTATGGCGATGGGCTGAACCACGGCGAGGCGGTGGCGGTGGGCATGCTGCTGGCGGCGCGGCTGGCGGCCACACTGGGCATGGCTTCGCGCGCGGACGCCGAAACGCTGCGTGGATTGCTTCTGCGGTTCGGGCTGCCGGTGGACCTGCCGGCCGGCCTGGTTCCCGAAGCCCTGCTGGCGCGGATGCGGCTGGACAAGAAGGCACAGGCCAGCGGCCTGCGCTTCATCCTGTGGGACGGGCCCGGCGCGGCGAAGATCGTGCCCGACGTGGACGAAGCGGCGGTATTGGAGACGCTGCGCGCCGGCCGCTGACCGCCGCGCCACCTTACAATGTCCCCATGCGTCTTTTGCTGCAGCAACGTCCCGACGGCCGCGAAGCCCCGCGCTTCGTCCAGCTCCAGCTCCAGCCCGACCTGCTGGGCGGCTGGGAACTGCTGCGCGAAAGCGGTCAGACCGGCGGCCGCAGCACCTTGCGCAGGGCGATGTTCCCCGACCAGGCCACGGCCCTGCTGGCGCTGGAAAAGGAACGCGACGCGCAGTTGAAGAAAGGCTTCCAGTTGATGTTCGCACAGGGTGCCGACGCGCCCCGCTGAATGGAGTTTGCCGTGACCCTGAAGAACGACCGATTCCTGCGCGCCCTGCGTCGCGAATCCGTGGACTGCACGCCCGTCTGGCTGATGCGCCAGGCCGGTCGCTACCTGCCGGAATACCGCGCCACCCGCGCCGCCGCCGGCAGTTTCCTGAAGATGGCGCAGACGCCCGAACTGGCCTGCGAGGTGACCTTGCAGCCGCTGCGCCGGTTCGATCTGGATGCGGCGATCCTGTTTTCCGACATCCTCACCGTGCCCGATGCGATGGGACTGGGCCTGCATTTCGTCGAAGGCGAAGGCCCGAAGTTCGAGCGCCCGGTGCGCAGCGTGGCCGACATCGCCCGGCTTTCGGTGCCGGACATGGAATCGGGCCTGCGCTACGTGATGGATGCGGTGCGGCTGATTCGTCGCGAGCTTGCCGGCAGCGTGCCGTTGATCGGGTTTTCCGGCAGCCCGTGGACGCTTGCCTGCTACATGGTCGAAGGCGGCGGCAGCAAGGAATGGGGCAAGGTCAAGGCGCTGGCCCTGAACGAACCGGCGGCGATGCATCGGCTGCTGGACGTCGTCACCGACGCGGTGATCGCCTATCTTTCCGCGCAGCACGCCGCCGGCGCGCAGGCGTTGCAGGTGTTCGACACCTGGGGCGGCACGCTGTCGCCGTCGATGTACCGCGAATTCTCGCTGCCCCGCCTCACCCGCATCGCGCGCGAACTCAAGCGCGACGACGCACCGCTGATCCTGTTCGGCAAGGGCAATGCCCCGCACCTGGAAGCGCTGGCCGACTGCGGCGCCGAAGGCGTGGGCGTGGACTGGACCGTCACGCTGGAAGACGCCGCCCGCCGCGTCGGCGGCAAGGTGGCGCTGCAGGGCAACCTGGATCCGGCGATGCTCTACGGCAGCCCGGACGCCGTGCGTGCCCAGGCGCGTGCGGTGCTGGACAGCTACCGCGACGGCAACGGCGGCTCGCGCGAGGGCCACGTGTTCAACCTTGGCCACGGCATGTCGCCGGACATGAACCCCGAGCACGTCGCCGCGCTGGTCGATGAGGTGCATCGCCACAGCGCGCGCTGAAACACATCAGATGTCCCGCCACGGACGCGGGCATGCCACCCGCCCCCCCCGGGGGGACAAACGGCCGCCGCATCGCCTTGCCTCCCCGCACTCCGCCGGATTCGCGCCTCAGCGTCGCACGATGGCTGCGATCGCAGCCGCCAGCTGTTCGCCGCCGACCGGCTTGCGCAGGAAGTCATCGAAGCCGGCGGCGCGGGCCTGCGCTTCCGCACCGGGATCCGAGCGGGCGGTGACGGCCAGCAGCGGCGCAGTGAAGCCCTGATCGCGCAGCACGCGCGCCAGCGTCAGGCCGTCCATGCCGGGCAGGTCCAGATCGAGCAGGGCGGCATCGAAACGGCCGGTGGCGACTTCCGTCAACGCCCCCAGCCCGTGACCGGCATGCACGACGGCATGCCCCTGCGCCCGCAGCAGGCCGGCGAGGGTTTCGGCCACGATCGGATCGTCCTCGACCAGCAGCAGCCGCAGCGACGCGCCGCTTGTTCCGGTCGCCGGCGCTGCAGCGGTTTCACTGGTCGGCGCGGATTCGCTGCCCACCGGCAGCGGAAGATCGACGATGAAGCGCGTGCCTTTGCCAACCTCGCTTTCGACCGAGATCCGCCCGCCCATCGCCGCCGCCAATTCCTGGGAGATCGCCAGCCCCAGCCCGCTGCCGCCGTAGCGCGTCGCGGTGCGCGCGCCTTCCGCCTGCTCGAAGCGGCGGAACAGGCGCTGGCGCTGCTCCTCGTTCAGCCCCGGACCGGTGTCGGAAACGACGAAGCGCACGCCCTGCGGCTGCAGCCCCGACGTTTCCACCGCGACATGGCCGGTGTCGGTGAACTTCACCGCATTTCCGACCAGGTTGAGCAGAATCTGCTGGACGCGGGTGCGGTCGCCATGGACGACCAGGGGCGCATCCGGTTCGACCTGTTCGACGAACGCCAGCCCCTTGCGCTCGGCCACCGGGGCCATCAGTCCGGCGATATCGTCCAGCAGCGGCCGCAGCACGAAATCGGCGTTGGCGAGCTGCAGCTTGCCGGCCTCGATCCGCGCCAGGTCCAGCGCATCGTTGACCAGGCGCAGCAAATGTTCCCCCGCGTGCCGGATGGCCGCCACATGGCTGCGCTGGCGCGGGTCCAGCGGCGTTGCCTGCAGCAACTCGGCCATGCCCAGCACCCCGGTCATCGGCGTGCGCACCTCATGGCCCAAGGTTGCGAGGAAACGCGACTTCGCCTCGGAGGCCTGCTCGGCCAACTCGCGCTTGTGCTCGGCCAGCTGCCACGCATTCCGGCGCTTCAATCGTTCGCGATAGGCCAGCGCCAGCCACCCCAGCGCCAGCAGGCCCAACAGCGCATACGCGGCGATCGCCCAGCCGCTGCGCCACCACGGCGGCAGCACCACGAAGGCCAATCGCTGCTCGGCGGCCACGTTGCCGGAGGCGTCCTGCGCCCGCACGCGGACGACGTAGCGCCCCGGCGTCAGCGCAGTGAACACGCGCTCGCCGCTGTTGCCCAGCGCCACCCAGCCGTGGTCGAACCCCTCCAGCCAGAACCAGTAGCGGTTGGCCAACGGGTCGTCGTAGGCCAGCAGCCGCGCACGAATGCGCAACTCGCGGTCGCTGGCCGCCAGCCGCATGTCGCTTCGCATCGGCAGATCCTGCCAATCGCCATTGCGACGCACGGCCATCGCATCGAAGCGCAGACGCGGTCGCACCGGAGCGGCATCCGCCATCCGGGTGTCGAACAGGCGCAGCCCGCCGTCGGCGGTCGCAGCCACCAGCACGCCGTCGTCGCGCAGCACCGCGGCGCGTTCAAGGTATTCCTCGCTGCTGGTCTCGTCTTGGGCGCCGGGATGCCGCAGGACGTTGTGCGCAGGATCCCATCGGTACAAGCCGCGCGAAGTGGTCAGCCAGACCCGATGCGCGCCATCCACCCGCAGCGCCGCCGCGGCCACGGCCGGCATGCCTCGGCGGGCATCGACCCGCGCGACAAGGCGCCAGTTGTCGCCATCGCGGCGGTACTCCTCCAACCCGGATAGACGCTGCAGCCACAGCCGGGTCCGACCGTCGAAAGCCAGCGCATAGGCGCGCGTCCCGCCCATGGCCGGCACCGGCATGAAGCGCCTGGTCGCCGGGTCGAAACGCAGGATGCCGGTAGCGCCGGCGATCCAGGGCTCTCCCGACGGCGCCAGCACCATCGATTCGATGTCGGCCTCGCCCAAGCCACTGGCCTCGCCCGCCGGAAGATCCAGCAGCACGCGGCCGGTCTCGGGATCGCGCTGCTGGACGCCTCCGCCGGGCGCCGCCAGCCACTGCGTACCGTCGCCGGCGTGCAGCAGCCAGGCGATCTGCCCCGCCGGAACCGGATCGGTCGCATCGTCCGAAGTCCATTCGTCGATCGCTCCGTCATGGCTGATCCGGATCAGCCCGTTGCGGTGCGCCAGCCACAGCCGGTGTCCGGGATCCTCGGCGATGGCCACCGGCTTGACGCTGTGCAGGCGTTCGAGGGCAGCATCGGGCAGCGAGGCAACCTGGCCGTCGGCGTCCATATGCTCGACCCGCCCGTCCATCCCTCCCATCCAGACGCCGCCATCCTCAGCCCGGCCCAAGGCACGGTACATCGCACCCTGCAGGCCGTCTTCGCGACCGCGCAGCTCGGCCAGCTGGCGCCAGTCCGAGCGCAGATAGCCCAGACCGCGACCCAGCACCGGCGTCCACAGCGCGGCACCACGCTCGCGCAACAAGGAGCCGATGGCGCGCGGAATATCGGCGCCGCCCAGCGCAACCGGCACCGGCGGCTGCTCCACTTCCTGATGCCACAAACCGCGCTGGCTGCCGATCCAGTGCTCGCCCGCTGGCAGACTCAGGATGGAGAGCATCGCGTTGGGGCGCTCGAACATCGGCGACCACGCCGGCCGCGTCCAGCCGTCGCCGCGACGCTGCCAGACGCCCTGCGATCCACCCACCCACAGACCGTCCTGCTGCCAGGTCAGGGAATAGACCAGTTGCTTGCCTTCTTCGTCGGGCAACGGAACGGCCACGAATCGCTCGCCGTCGAAACGCGCCAGCCCCGCCGTGGTGCCGGCCCACAGCACGCCCCTGGCATCGACCGCCAACGACAGCACGACATCGGAGGGCAAGCCGCCCTTCTCGCTGGTCCAGGTTCGCATCTGCCCTCCGGGCAGCACCCGCGTCACCCCGCCACCGAACGTGCCCAGCCAGACCGCTTCGCCCTGGCTCGCCATGGCCCAGACATCGTCGCTGGCCAGGGCGCGATGGCTGGCCATCCGGTAGTGGATGAAGCGGCGGCGGCCCGAATCCAGCACGCTGACGCCGGCGCCCTCCACCGCCACCCAGATCCGGTCGGACGCATCCACCAACAGGGCTTGCACGTTGTTGCCGGGCAGACCTTCGGGATGCTCCGGATCGTTGCGCCAGATCCGCATGCCGACGCCGTCGTAGCGCGCCAGCCCGTCGGCGGTGCCGATCCACAGATAGCCGTCGCGATCGTGCGCCAGCGCCTTGATGTCGGTCGACGGCAAGCCCTGCGGCGGCCCGACGATCCGGAATCGCGGGCGCTGGGGGACTCCCGCCAGCGCGCAGGCGCACAGCAGCCACAGGCACAACGCCACCAGGCCTCGACGCATCCCCCGCACCCTTCGGTCGACCGATTCGCCCCGCCCCATGCTGGCGGTGCCGTGGCGCAGATGCAAGCGCGATCTCCATGGCCGCAGAGAGTGTCTACTCCAGTCTCTGCGATGCCCCATGGAACGCGTGCCAACGCGTTTCCTCAGCCATCAGAAGCGCCGAGAAATGTCCGCACCGCGGCCGCGCTGAACGGCCAGTCCAGTTCGGCATCGCGCACGTCGTCGCGCAGCACCGGCACCCGCCGGCCATACCGGCCTTCCAGCTCCGGTACATCGTCAAGGAACACCGACTCGAACTCCGGCGCACGCGCCTTGGCCAGCTCGGCCAGCGCCAGATCGCACAGATGGCAATCGTCGCGTTGATACAGGATCAGGCCCATACGCCATCGTCCACGCCAGCGGCTCCAGCGACCTAGAATAGCTTGCTCGTTTCCGGACACCCCACATGGCCGTTTCCACTTTCGACCTCTACAAGATCGGCATTGGCCCGAGCTCTTCGCATACCGTCGGTCCGATGCGGGCGGCGGCGCGCTTCGTCACCCACTGGCTGGTGGAATCCGGCGCGCTGAATAACACGACGCGCATCCGCGCCGAAGTGTTCGGTTCGCTCGCGCTGACCGGACGCGGCCACGGCACCGACAAGGCGGTGCTGATGGGGCTGGAGGGCCATTGGCCCAATCGCATCGATCCGGACATCATCCCGGCCGCGCTGGAACGGATACGCGGCGACAAGGCCATCCGCCTGGGCGGCGAACGGACGATCGCCTTCGACGAGAAGCGCGACCTGGTCATGAACAAGCGCCAGAAACTGCCGTTCCACACCAACGGCATGCGCTTTTCCGCCTTCGACGCCGGCGGCAACGAGATCGCGACCCGCGACTACTACTCGGTCGGCGGCGGCTTCGTGGTCAACGCCGACGAAGCCGCGGAGGATCGGATCGTGGCCGACACCACGCCGTTGCCGCACCCGTTCAACAACGGCAAGGAACTTCTGGAACAGTGCCAGCGCAGCGGGCTGACGATCGCGAAGCTGATGCTGGAAAACGAGAAGGCCTGGCGCAGCGAGGAGGACATCCGCGCCGGGCTGCGCGAAATCTGGCAGGCGATGCAGTCCTGCGTGGCGCGCGGCATCAAGGCCAGCGGCACCCTGCCCGGCGGGCTGCACGTCGCCCGGCGTGCGCCGGCGCTGCACGCCGAACTTTCGGCGCGGCCGGAAGCGGCGATGCGCGATCCACTGACCGTGCTCGACTGGGTCAATCTGTACGCGCTCGCGGTCAACGAGGAAAACGCCGCCGGCGGTCGCGTGGTCACCGCGCCGACCAACGGCGCCGCCGGCATCCTGCCCGCCGTGCTGCACTACTACGAGCGCTTCTGCGCCAGCGAGAAGGACGCCGCCGCACGCGAGCAAGGCATCTTCACCTTCCTGCTGACCGCGGCCGCGGTCGGCATCCTGTACAAGGAAAACGCCTCGCTGTCGGGCGCCGAGGTCGGCTGCCAGGGCGAAGTCGGCGTGGCCTGCTCGATGGCCGCCGCCGGCCTGACCGCGGCCCTTGGCGGCACGCCCGGCCAGGTCGAGAACGCGGCCGAGATCGGCATGGAGCACAACCTCGGCCTGACCTGCGACCCGATCGGCGGGCTGGTGCAGATTCCCTGCATCGAGCGCAACGCCATGGGTTCGGTGAAGGCGATCAACGCCAGCCGGATGGCGCTGCGTGGCGATGGCAGCCACAAGGTCTCGCTGGACAAGGTCATCAAGACCATGCGCGATACCGGTCGCGACATGCAGGACAAGTACAAGGAAACCAGCCGCGGTGGACTGGCGGTCAACGTGATCGAATGCTGAAACCGGCCGCTTTCCCAGTCATTTGAAGGCCATCGCAGGCCGCGGCGGCGCAGTTGCCAAACCTGCCCCGAACCGGTCTAGACTGCCCCCATGCACGGAGCATTTCCGGGGATCCTCCGCTTCGCGCTGCTCACCGGCCTTTACTACGCCGGCGCGGCGGTCACCGTGTTGTTCCTGAGGACGCCGTCGGACGTGGTGCTGTTCTGGCCCGCGGCCGGCATCGGACTGGCCTTCGTCCTGCGCTACGGCCTGCGCTACGCATTCGCAGTACCGCTGGGCCAGCTGCTGCTGCACCTGACGTTCAATCCGGTGCCGACGCTGTTCATTCCCTATTCGCTCGGCGCCGACTTCATCGCCGTCGTGCTGGCCTGGTTGTACGTGCACAGCCGGAAAGCCCATCTGCAGTTCCGCATCCAGGACGGCCTGCTGCTGCTTCGCGGCGGCCTCGCGATGAGCCTGCTCAGCGCCGGCATCGGCACCCTGGGGATGCTGCACGCCGGCATGGTGCCGCCCGAGGCCATGCCGCGCGCCTTCCTGCAGTGGTCGCTGAGCAACCTGCTCGGCATCACGGCAACCACGCCGAATTTCCTTCTTTTGTTCGGCATGGGCAACCGCCTGTACAGGCCCGACGCAGGCAATGCGATCAGGATCCGCCTGCGTGAACGCGTGCTGTGGACAGCGCTCATGATCCTGGTTCTGGCGGGTGGCATCTGGTTGATTGACAAGGGCAGCATGTACCCGCTGGCGATCTCGGTGCTGCCGCTGGCCCTGCTGTTGTGGTCGGCGGCCCGTTTCCCGCCGCAGTTCACCGCGTTTTCCACCATGGGCGTGACGTTGTTGATGGCGCTCACCCTGGGCCTCGGGCTCTGGGGGCTGCCGCGCCCGGAAACGCTGCACGACACCTCGATGATGATGGGCTCGCTGGTGGTCAACTCGGTGATTCCGATGCTGATGGCGGTGGCTTTCCGGGAGCGCACCCTCGCGGCGGAGGCGCTGCGCATCCGCGCCACCCAGGATCCATTGACCGATCTGCTCAACCGATTCGCCTTCGAGGAGCGCGCGCGCGCGCGGCTGGCGAAGAATGAGCCGCACCTGTGTCTGGTGTACATCGATCTCGACAACTTCAAGATGATCAACGAATCCGCCAGCCACGCGGCCGGCGACGAGATGCTGCGCCATATCGCCGCTCTTGTTCGCGCGGAGTTCACCGACAACGACCTGATCGCACATTCCAGCGGGGATGAGTTCACCGTGCTCACGGCCGGCGACGCCCCCACGACCAGCGTGCGCTGCAATCGGCTGCTGGCTTCGATCGAGGCGACGAGGGTGGCGTGGCAGGGGCAGAATCTTGGCACCAGCGCCAGCATCGGCATCGCCACCAGCCAGCCGCCCCACGTCGCCTACGACGAACTGCTTTCGCAGGCCGACACCGCCTGCCACGAAGCCAAGGAGCAGGGCGGCAACCGCCTGTTCCTGACCGAATCGAATGCGGAGAGCCTGGAGCTGCGTACCCGCCAGATGCGCAGCGCGCTGATCGCTCGGGAAGTTCTGGACGAGGGTCGCTTCGAGCTGTGGTGCCAGCCGATCATCAACCTGCAGACTCCGCAGCCGGCGCAGTCGCACTTCGAACTGCTGATGCGCTGGCGCGACCGCGACGGCCAGGTGCGTCCGCCGGCGGAACTCATCGCGGCGGCAGAGCGCTACCAGCTCGGCCCACGGCTGGATCGCAGCATCCTCGGCAGCCTGCTGGCCTGGGTGGAACAACACCCCGAAGCCGCGGCCGGAATCCAGCAGTGCAACCTCAACCTCGGCGCCGCCACCCTGGCGGACGAGGATTTCGGCAACTACCTCGCGCACCGCCTGCGCCGCAGCGCGCTGCGTGCCGATCAGGTCTGCGTGGAAATTACCGAAACCAGCGTGGTACGCGACATGACCCGCACCCGCCGTTTCATCGCCCAGATGCGCGACCTCGGCTGCCGCTTCGCGCTCGACGATTTCGGCACCGGATTCTGTTCGTTCAGCTATCTGCGCAATCTCCAGGTGGACTACCTGAAGATCGACGGCAGCTTCGTGCGCGGCATCGACCAGCCGGGCCTATCGGAAGCCGTGGTGCGGTCGATCACCGAAATCGCCCACCTGCTCGACATGCGCGCGGTCGGCGAGCAGGTGGAAACCGAGCAGCAGCTCGACCTGTTGCGCAGAATCGGCGTGGACTATGCGCAGGGATATTACTTCCAGCGCCCGCAGCCGATCGCCGAATTTTTCGCGGTCACCGCCTGAGCCGGCCTTCCGCGCTCAATCGCGCGCGCGCGCGGCCTGGATCGCCAGCGCGTCGTCCAGCAGCGCGGCGGCCGTCACCTCGGCGCCCGCACCCGGCCCCTGCACGACCAGCGGCTGTTCGGCATAGCGATCGGACCAGATCGCCACCCGGTTGTCGGTTCCGCTGCCGCCCGCCAGGGGATGATCGGCCGGAAGCTCTTCCAGACCGACCGTTGCAAGACCACCGGTCTGCAGGCGTCCGACGAAGCGCAGCTTCCCGCCGTTCTTGTAGGCCGCCGCGTAGCGCTCGCGCAGCGGCGCATCGAGCACCGGCAGGGCGGCGTCCACGGCATCCCGCGGCAGCGCGGACAGCTCGGACGGCAGCAGCGGTTCGACCTGCACCGCCTCCGATTCCAGCAGGTAGCCCGAAGCGCGGGCGAGGATCAGCAATTTCCGCCGCACGTCCTCGCCGGACAGGTCCTCGCGCGGGTCAGGCTCGGTATAGCCGGCCGCCCTGGCCTGGCGCACGAAGCCGGAAAACGGACGCAGGCCATCGTAGGCGTTGAACAGCCAGGCCAGCGAGCCGGACAGTACCCCGGCGATCGAATGGATGCGATCGCCGCCCGCCTGCAGCCGGCGGATGACGTGCAGAAGCGGCAAACCGGCGCCGACCGTCGCGCTGTCGCCGTACTCGGTATCACCCGTGCGCTTGGCCGCCTGGATCGCCTGCCAGCGGGTCAGCGAGGTGCCCTGCCCGAGCTTGCAGGCCGTCACCACATGAATGCCACACGCCAGCCAGTGCGCATGGCGTTCGGCCACCTGCGCGGAGGCGGTGGCATCGATCACGATCCGGGTGCCGACGCCCGCCAGCGCCACATCGACCGCCTCCAGCGCGGCCTGCTGCGGCGGATTCTGCAGCAGCAGGTCGCCCGACAGTCCTGCGATTCCCTCCGGATCGGCCAGCGCGAAACGCGAATTGGCGGCATGCACCAGACGCAACCGCTCGCCCAACGGCGTGCCCTGCCAGCGCGCCAATCGCGCCCAGGCCGCGCTGCCGACGGTGCCGGTGCCGAGCAGGGCCACCCGCGCGGGCACCTGGCGATTGCGGAACAAGTTCGCCACCCGCGCGCTCACGCCGGACACCGCGACTCGGTGAGTACCGCCGCCTGCGCACGCGCCAGCGCAGCGCGCAGGTCGGCAACGAGATCGTCTGCGTGTTCGATGCCGATCGAAAGCCGCAGCAAGCCGTCGGGAATCCCGGCCTGCGCCCGCGCCTCGGGCGTCATCGCCGCGTGCGTCATCGTCGCCGGATGCGCGACCAGGCTTTCGACACCCCCCAACGATTCGGCCAGGGTGAAATAGCGCAGGCCATCGACGAACGCGCGCACCGCCGCTTCGCCGCCCTCCAGTTCCAGGCTCAGCATCGCCCCGAAGCCATGCTGCTGGCGTGCGGCCAGCGCATGGCCGGGATGCGACAGCAGCCCCGGGTAGTGGACCGCACGCACGGCCGGATGCCCTTCAAGCAACTCCGCGATCACCGCCGCGTTTTCCTGATGCACGCGCAGCCGCGCATCCAGCGTGCGCAGGCCGCGCAGGGTCAGGAAGCTGTCGAACGGCGCGCCGGTCAGCCCGAGGCAGTTCGCCCACCACGCCAGCTGCTCGTGCAGCGCGGCATCGCGCGCGATCACCGCGCCTCCGACCACGTCGCTGTGGCCGTTGATGTACTTGGTGGTCGAATGCACCACGAGATCGGCGCCGAAATCGGCGATCGGCCGCTGCAGCGCCGGCGACAGGAAGGTGTTGTCGACCGCGACCAGCGCGCCGGCGGCGTGCGCCGCGTCGATGACGTGGCGCAGATCGGTGATGCGCAGCAGCGGATTGGAGGGCGTCTCCACCCAGACCAGCTTGGGCGCGCTTTGCAGCCCCTCGGCCAGCGATGCGGCATCGGTCAGGTCGCAGGTGATTTTCCCGAAGGCGCCCTTGCCGGACAGCGCGTTGAACAGCCGCCAGCTGCCGCCATAGCAATCGTGCGGCACCAGCACGCGCTCGCCGGGCGCGAGCAGGGCGTTGACCACCACCGCAATCGCGCCCATGCCGGTGGCCGTCACGACGCCGCCGACGCCGCCTTCGAGTTCCGCCAGCGCCTCGCCCAGCAGATCGCGGGTCGGGTTGCCGCTGCGGGTGTAGTCGTACTCTCGCTTGCGGCTGAAGCCTTCGAAACTGAAATTCGACGACAGCACCAGCGGCGGCGCGACGGCACCAAAGGCGGTGTCGCGGTCGATGCCGGCGCGTACCGCACGCGTGACGGCGCGACCGTCCGGCCTGGAAATAGAATCCCCACCTGCGCTCATGCCACGTCTCCCGAATGCGCGCGCGTTCGCGCAACGAACTGGAATTTCCCGCCGGAACCGAACAGTTCCGTCGCCAGCAGCGCATCGACGCGATCGGTTTCCTTCAGGAACGCGTCATGCCCGTACGGCGAGCGCAGCACGCGCAGCCGCCCGCGCGTGCCCAGTCCTTCGATCAGCGCCACGGCGTCCGACATCGGCACCAGCCGGTCGCCCTCGACCGCGACCACCGTCGTCGGCACGCAAACCCCGGCCGGATCCACCCGGTGCAGGTCGATCGATTCCGACAGTCGCAGCCATGCCGTTTCCCCCACCCGCGCAACGAACTTCGCACCGGCGGCATCGAGATAATCCTCGGCCGCCACCCGCACATGCCCGTTGCAGATTTCCGGCGGCGCATCGAAGCGTTCGCCGAATTCCTCGGGCGTGCGATAGCTGAGCATGGCGAACTGGCGCGCCAGCGACAGCCCCTGGGCGTCGGCGCACTGCAGCCTGCCCAGCGCCACCGCCTTGCGTTGCAGCGCGCGCCACGCGGCCGCGTAGGGATGCGCCCGATGCGTGCCGCTGACCGCGACCAGCCGGCGCAAGCGCGATGGATGGCGCGCCGCGAACTGCAGGCCCACCAGCGCGCCATAGGAATAGCCAACCCAGCTGGCCAGCGCCTCGATGCCGAGCGCATCGAGCAGCAACGCAACCGCATCGGCCTGGTCGGCGGTATCGATCGGCGCATCGATGCCGCCATCGGCGCCGACGTAATCGAAGGCCAGCACGCGCAGCCGCGACGGATCCAGCGTGCGTCCCGGATCCAGCAGGCCTTGCGCCCAGCCCGGTTCGGATTCGAGCGGATTGGCGGCGACATGGCGATGGGCCGAAATGCCGCCGGCCACGAATACCACCGGCGCCTCTTCCGGCCCGACGAGTTCATAGTTCAGGCGCAGGCGCCTGGCACCGGCATGGCGCGTCGCGAGCACGGCATCGACACCGCCACGGCGCACCGGAACTTCGGAAATCCGCACCGGACGCATCCCAGCCTCGGCCCGGGGAAGGGGATGGCTGCGGTCTGGGATGCGTTCGGCAAGGGTCACGGCAATGCTCCGGTGCGGAAGGTTCCAGCAAGACCGAAGCAACCGGGGAATCGAAGCGGGAGCCAGGCGTTGCGGAAACGCCCGCACCCATCTTCCGGAAGACCCGACGGTCACCGCAGGATTTGGCACCTTGACGACGATCTGCGATCGCCCTCCGGTTGCCCCGGCTTCAAAGGGCCTGTCCCTCTGCCGGTCTTGATGGATTCGGCCAGTATGCATGCGCTCTTTTCATTTGTCAATCGCTTTATCCGTATGAAGCGATGTTATTTATATCTCCCCTTCAAGTGCAGCCACGCAAAGACATTTGGACGCGGATTGACGCGGATGAACGCGGATCCATCCTTCGAATCGGCTTTCATCGGCTTTCATCAGCGTTCATCCGCTCTGATCCGCGTCAAAAATAATTCCCGCTCGTCCTGCGTACTCCGACACCGAACCGCGCCCGCAGGCTGCGGCATACTGCTCGCCATGCGTCTTCCCGCCGCCCTGCCGGGTTTGTTGCTGTGCGCCGCGCTGCCCGCGTTCGCGCAGGACGCGCCCACCACAGCCGTCCAGCGCGACGCCGTGGCGCGGCTGCGCATCGTACCCATCGACGGCAGCTTCGAAGCCTGGGCGGACAACCTGTTGCCCGGTCCGGTCGAAGTGCGCCTTGACGTCGAAGGCGGGGCGCGGCCGCAGGCCTTGCCCGCCCTGCCGGCGCGCGCCAGCATTCCCGCCGGTGGCAGCGTCCTGCTGGCCCGGCTGCGACCGCCGCCGGCCCGCGAAGGCCGGATGCAGATGCGGCTCGGCGGCGTGCCCGGCAGCAGCAACGCCAAGCCGCGCGACGTGCCGTACCTGACGCCGCTGCGGCAATCGAGCATCCGCATCGACCAAGGCTTCGATGGCGCCTTCAGCCACGCCGACGACGAAAACCGCTACGCGCTGGATTTCGCCGCCGCGGTCGGCACCCCGGTGCTGGCGGCGCGCGCCGGCACCGTGCTGCAGGTCGAAACCGCATATCGCGGCAATGGCCTCGACTACGCCCGCGACGCGACGCGCGCCAACTTCATCCGCATCCTGCACGACGACGGCAGCATGGCGCTGTACGGACACCTGGCGCCGGACGGCGCACAGGTCGTCCCCGGCCAGCGGGTCGAAGTCGGCCAGCGCATCGGCAGTTCCGGCAACACCGGCTTCAGCAATGCGCCGCACCTGCACTTCGTGGTGCAGGTCAATCGCGGCGGGAAGCTGGTGTCGATTCCGTTCCGGATGCAGGGCGTGCCGTCATCGCGCTGATGCCGCCGCGCCTGCCGGTTGCTCCGGATAGGCGCGATCCAGTTCCGCCGCCTGCACGCGCATCCCGAGGCGCGTATAGGTTTCCACCAGCAGCCGCGCTGCCGCGAGCGTGCTCGGATGATTGGGACGCTGCGCCTTCAAGGTGGCGAAGGACGGCTCCAGCTTCGCGCGCGCAGCTTGCAGATCGCCCAGCGCAAGATCGGCGCGCGCCGCATTGGCAACGATAGCCGGGTAATTCGGATGATCCGTACCCATCGCCTCCGGCGCCAGTGCCAGAGTCTCGCGCCAGACCTCACGCGCCTCGCGCACGCGCCCCGACTCCAGCAGCGCCAGCGCCTTGACGTTGCGCACGGCCACCGTATCCCGGTTCGGCGTGCCGTGTTCGAGCGCGATCGTTTCATCGGCCATGGCGATCGCATCGTCATAGCGCCCCAGCTTTTCCAGCGCCGACGTCAGCATGACGCGCACCACCAGCGCTTCCTTGCCGTCGCCCTCGCCGCGCTGCTTGAAGCCTGCCAGCACCTTGCGCAGCAAGGGCTCCGCCTCGGCGGCGCGGCCCAGCGTGTTGTAGGCCGCCGCCAGTTGCGCCGCAGCGCCCAAGGTCAACGGATGATCGGGGCCGTAGCGCTTGGCGCGCTTCGCGTAAACCTCGGCATACAGCACGACCGCTTCCTGCAGCCGCCCCTGACGATGCAGGTTCTGCCCCAGCGCCTTCTTGGTGTACAGGGTTTGCGGATGATCCGGCCCCAGCCGCCTCGTTTCGTCCGCCAGCACCTGCCGGAGCAACCCTTCCGCCTCGGGGAACTTGCTGGAATTGTTCAGGGTATAGGCTAGGTTGTAGCGGACCGAATCGGTCAATGACGCATCGACGTCGATGCGCGCAAGGACAGGGTCGGCCAGAATCCGGCGGTCCAGCGCAATGGCGCCCGCGACATCGCCGGTCGCTTCCATGGCTTGCGCGCGCATGATGTCATTCTTGATTGCGAGCTCCCGCGCCCAGTCGTCGTCGATGCCTTGCAGCTGCCGCTCCAGGGCCTGCGCCTGTTCCAGCGCAAGCTCCGGCTTGCCGACGCGATAGAAGTCCTCCGATCGCGCCTGCCGCACCGACAGTGCTTCCCTGCTGCGCTCGCCGAAGGCGCCGCCCAGCCACAGCTGCGCGTCGTCAAGCAGTTTCTGCGCGCGCACGCTTTCGCCCAGCCCACTCCACGTCCTTGCCAGCAGCAGCGCCACCTGGCCGTCGGCGCGCAGGGAAGCGGTCGGGCCGCCCAGCGTCGCCTCGGCACGCTCCAGCACTTCCCGCAGCGGCATGTCCGGCGAGCCGCCCTGATCCGGATCCGCCTCGGTCAGCATGTTTTCGACGAAGGCATTGACCGCCGCAAGCTCGTTCGCGCGGGCGCGCGACTCGACCAACGCCTGCTGCGCACGCCGCGCCGACAGCGCGCTGACGACCGTGGCCGCCAGCAGAGAGACGAAGATCGCCGCCACGGCCGCGCTCAAGGCGCGATTGCGTCGAATGAAACGCCCGCTGCGATAGGTCCAGGTCGGCGCCCTGGCCTTGATCGGACGCGATGCCAGCACCGCGTCCAGATCGTCGGCGAAGGCCGCCGCCGTCGCGTAGCGCTGCGACGGCTCCGAGGCCAGCGCCTTCATGACGACCAGGCTCAGGTCGCCGCGCGTGGCTCGGTTCACCCGCCCCAGAGGCGTGGGTTCTTCGCGGCGCACGATCATCAACGCCTCGATCAACGAAGACGTCGACAGACCCGGGTGCGGCAGCCGGCCCGCCAGGATCTCGTAGCCGATCGCACCCAGCGCGTAGACGTCGCTGCGCGCATCGGCCTCGCCCGATCGACCTTCGAGCTGTTCCGGCGCCATGTACGGCAGCGAACCCATGACCTGTCCGGCGCGGGTCATCCCGGCCTCGGCCTCGTCCTGCAGGCGGGCGATGCCGAAATCCAGGATCTTCGGCTGGCCGCTGGCATCGACCAGGATGTTCGACGGCTTGAGATCGCGATGGATGATCCCGCGCCGATGCGCGCAATCCACCGCCTGCGCCAGCTTGACCAGCAGTGCGATGCGCGCGCGCAGATCCGGCTGCTCGCGTTCAAGATAACCGCGCAGGTCGGGGCCGCGGACATACTCCAGCGCGAACCACGGCGACGGCAGGCCGCCCACGGTCTCTTCGCCGGCGGCATACAGGCGCACGATGCCGGGGTGCTCGAGCTGGCCGAGGATGGTGACCTCGCGGCGGAAGCGCTCCAGCGCCCCGGAAGAAATCCCGCGCACCACCTTGATCGCCACCTCGCGCGCCGGATGGGTTTCGCGCGCGAGGTACACCCGCCCCATCGCGCCTTCGCCCAGCAATCCGACCACGCGATAGGGGCCGATGGTTTCCGGCAGCCCGACGGCGATCTGTGCCGCCTCGTCAAGGGCGTGGGTGGGGTCGTCGTGCATCGCTCTCGTCGCCGTTTGCGGTCCCGGCCATCCTGCCGTCGCCGGTATAATTCCACAATGTCAGACATCGCTTCCGAAGCCGCGCGCCGTCGCACCTTCGCCATCATCTCCCACCCCGACGCCGGCAAGACCACGCTGACCGAAAAGCTCTTGCTGTTCGGGGGCGCGATCCAGATGGCCGGCTCGGTGAAGGGCCGCAAGGCCGCGCGCCACGCCACCTCCGACTGGATGGCGCTGGAGAAGGAGCGCGGCATCTCGGTCACCAGTTCGGTGATGCAGTTCCCCTACGAGGGCCGCATCGTCAACCTGCTGGACACCCCCGGCCACGCCGACTTCGGCGAGGACACCTACCGCGTGCTCACCGCGGTGGATTCCGCGCTGATGGTGATCGACGTCGCCAAGGGCGTGGAGGAACGCACCATCAAGCTGATGGAGGTGTGCCGGCTGCGCGACACCCCGATCATGACCTTCGTCAACAAGCTCGACCGCGAGGGCAAGGACCCGATCGAGCTGCTCGACGAAATCGAATCGGTGCTGGGCATCCAGTGCGCGCCGGTGACCTGGCCGATCGGCATGGGCAAGCGCCTGAAGGGCGTGGTGCATCTGGTCTCGGGCGAAGTGCACCTGTACGAGCCGGGGCGCAACTTCACCCGCCAGGATTCCACCATTTTCCCGTCGCTGGACGATCCGGGCGTGGCCGCCGCCATCGGCCAACAGCTGCTGGATGAAGTGCGCGAGCAGCTCGAACTGGTGCAGGGTGCCTCGCATCCGTTCGATCAGGCCGAATATCTGGCCGGCAAGCAATCGCCGGTGTTCTTCGGCTCCGGCGTCAACAACTTCGGCGTGCAGCCGCTGCTGGACTTCTTCGTCGAGCACGCGCCGCCGCCACGCGCACGCGCCACCACCACGCGCGACGTGGCCGCCAGCGAAGGCAAGCTGACCGGCTTCGTGTTCAAGATCCAGGCCAACATGGACCCGATGCACCGCGACCGCGTGGCCTTCATGCGCGTGTGTTCGGGCAAGTTCGAAGCCGGCATGAAAGCCTTCCATGTGCGCAGCGGCAAGGAGGTCAAGCTCGCCAACGCACTGACCTTCATGGCCAGTGACCGCGAGATCGCCGAGAGCGCCTATCCGGGCGACGTGATCGGCATCCACAACCACGGCACCATTTCCATTGGCGACACCTTCAGCGAGGGCGAGAAACTCACCTTCACCGGCATTCCCAGTTTCGCGCCGGAACTGTTCCGCCGCGCCCGCCTGCGCGATCCGCTGAAGCTCAAGCAGTTGCAGAAGGGCCTGGCGCAGCTGAGCGAGGAAGGCGCCACCCAATTCTTCAAGCCGCTGCTGAGCAACGACCTGATCCTCGGCGCGGTCGGCGTGCTGCAGTTCGACGTGGCCGCCTACCGGCTCAAGGACGAGTACGGCGTCGAAGCCATCTTCGAGCCGGTGCAGGTGGCCACCGCACGCTGGATTCACTGCAGTGACGCCAAGAAACTGGAAGAGTTCCGCGACAAGAATGCGCTGAACCTGGCGCTGGATGCCGCCGGCGAACTGGTCTACCTGGCCCCCAGCCGGGTCAACCTGCAACTGGCGCAGGAACGCGCGCCGGCGGTGGAATTCCACGCCACCCGGGAAATCGCGCAGTCGGCGGCCTAGTTACGAGACGATATACCGCTGCAACTGGTCGATGTCCTGCCGCTGCATCTCGATCACGGCCTTGACCAGATCGCCGATCGACAGCACGCCCACGACCTGATCTCCGTCCAGAACCGGCAGGTGGCGGATGCGGCTGTTGGTGACCAGTTCCATGCAGTGCTCGGTGCTGTCGGAAGGAGCCACCGTGACGACCTGCGCGGTCATGATGTCGCGCACCGGCGTGTCCTTCGACGAACGGCCCTGCAGCACCACCTTGCGCGCGTAGTCGCGCTCGGAAACGATGCCGGCAAGGCGCGGGCCCTCCATCACCAGCAGCGCGCCGACCCGGCGCTCGGCCATCAACCGGATCCCGTCGATCACCGCGGCATCCGGGGCGATCGAGAAAACATCCGCGGGCTTGCCTTCAAGCAACTGTCGTACCGTGCGCATCGCAAACCTCCTTGCCATCGCCCGGGCCGGGGGGCGAACCCGGGGAACGATCCGAGGATAGCGCGTTTGCCGGCTGCCAGGCATCCACCAGATACAGCGGCCGCTGCTTGGATTCCTCGTACATCCGACCCAGGTACTCGCCGATGGTTCCCAGCGCCATCAGCTGCACCCCGCCGAGGAACAGGATCACCGCCATCATCGTCGGCCAGCCGGCCACCGCATCGCCCCACAGCAACGCCTTGCCGACCACGACCAGCCCGTAGCCGAAGGCCAGCGCGGCGGTGGCGAAACCGAGATAGGTCGAAAGCCGCAGCGGCGCGGTGGAAAACCCGGTGATCCCTTCCAGCGCGAAGTTCCAGAGCCGCCAGATGCCGAACTTGCTGCGCCCACCCGAGCGCGGACCGCGTTCGTAGGGGATGGCGACGCGGTTGTAGCCAATCCAGCCGAACAGGCCTTTCATGAAGCGGTGGCGCTCGCGCAGGCCGCGCAGCGCCGCAAGCGCCCGCGGCGAGAGCAGGCGGTAGTCGCCGGCATCGCGCGGAATCGGCGTGCGCGACAGCAAGCCGATCACCCGGTAGAAGCCATGCGCGCTGGCGCGCTTGAACACGCCATCGCCGGCACGCGCGACGCGCATCCCGTACACGTCGTCGAAACCCTCGCGCCACTTCGCCACGAATAGCGGCAACAACTCCGGCGGATCCTGCCCATCGGCGTCGAGGACGAACGCGGCGCCGCGTTCGACCCGGTCCAGCCCCGCGGTCAGCGCCGCTTCCTTGCCGAAATTTCGCGACAGCCGCAGCAACGACGCCCGGGACTCGTCGCGCGCAAACGCCTGCAGCAGCGTCCAGGTCGCATCCGTGCTGCCGTCGTCGACGAACAGCGCACGTGCGGCCAGGCCTTCCCCTTGTGCCGCATCGAGCGCCGTGCAAATGCGCGGAAGCAGCCGCGGCAACGCCTCCGCCTCGTTGAAGGCGGCGATCACCAGGGTCAGGCAACGGTCTTCGGGCGCGATGTCGGGCATGCGCGGAAGTATGCCCCGTGGGAGCGCCCCATGGGCTCAACCGCTAATCCAGCGAACGAAGATACCCCACACCGCCGATCAGCCGCATCTGGCGCTGGATCGAGGCCGCCCGCCGCGCGACGTAAGGCCCCGGCGCGGCCGCACTGTAGCGCCGCGGGCTGGGCAGCACCGCCGCCAGCCGCGCTGCCTCGGCGGGCGTCAGCCTTGATGCATCCTTGCCGAAGAACCGCCGCGACGCCGCCTGCGCGCCGTACACGCCGTCGCCGAATTCGGCGACGTTGGCATAGACCTCGAGGATGCGCCATTTCGGCCAAAGCGCCTCGATCAGCGCCGTGTACCAGACTTCCAGCCCCTTGCGCAGCCAGCGCGTCGGCCCGGCACCCTGCCACAGGAACAGGTTCTTGGCGGTCTGTTGGCTGATCGTGCTGGCGCCGCGCAGGCGCTTGACCTCGGTACCGCGCCGCTGCGCCCGCTCGACCATCTTCTGGTTGTGCGCCTGCGCCCGCTTGATCGCATCCAGATCAAAGCCGTGATGGCTCGCGAAGTTCTGGTCTTCGGCCGCCACCAGCGCCACCGGCAGGTTGGGCGAGATCGCCTTCAAATCGCGCCAATCGTTGGCAATGCGGAAGCCGGGGTTCCCCGACAAGGCCTCGCCCAGCCAGCGCTCGACCATGAACGCCGACAGCGGTGGGTCGATGAAACGCAGGCACAGCACCTGCGCCACGCTCAGCGCCGCGAACAACAGCGGCAGCTTCCACCAGAACCCGCGCAGCCGCCGCCTCCACCTGCCTTCCGCCATGCCCTGCCGTCCGCCCTTCGCCCGACCAGTCCCGGATTATCCTCTGCCGGGCATCATCCGTCCGCGCCGCGTCGACGTTTTCAGCGCGCCCCAATCCCGTTTCCCCGGTATCTTCATGCACGGCGGCGACGGGCCGCACACCGGGACCCCTTCGCCTTGGACCAGAACAACGACGTCCTGCTGCGCTTCCTCCTGCCCACCGCCGGCGTGCGCGGCGCGATCGTTCGCCTCGGCGCCAGCTGGCGCGAGCTGGCCAGCCACGGCGCGCCGGATCCGGCCAGCGCCCGACTGCTGGGCGAAGCCTGCGCGGCGGCTGCGCTGCTTTCGGGGCACGTCAAGGTCGAAGGCCGGCTTTCGATCCAGCTGCGCGGCGGTCCGATCGCGACCCTCTTCGCCGAAGCCACCGTCGCCGGCACCCTGCGCGGGATCGTCCGGCTCCGCGACGGCGCCACGGCGCCGACATCCAATCTCACCGCCCTCGGCGAAGACGCGCTGCTGGCGATCACCGTCGAGAACCCCAGCCCCGGCGGCCGCGACCCGTCCCGCTATCAGGGCCTGGTGACACCCCAGGCGGCCCGCCTCGACCAGGTGCTGGAAGCCTATTTCTCCCAGTCCGAACAGCTGCCCACGCGCCTGCATCTGGCCTGCGACAACGCCGCGGCCGCCGGACTGCTGCTGCAGAAACTGCCCGGCGGCGAGGACGATGCCGACGGCTTCCGGCGCGCCAGCATCCTGCTGGCCACCCTGCGCGAGGACGAACTGCTGGCGCTGCCGCCACGCGAGGTCGTCCGCCGCCTGTTTCACGAGGAAGCCCCGGACCTGCTCGGCGAGGCATCCCTGCGCTTCGGCTGTTCCTGCTCGCGCGAGCGGGTCGCCGACGTGTTGCTGGCGCTGGGCCGCGCGGAAGCCGACGCCGCGGTGGCCGCCGGTACCGGCGCGGCCACGATCGGCTGCGAATTCTGCGGCCGGACCTACCGCTTCGATGCCGGCGCCATCGCCGAACTGTTCGCCCGCCACGCCAGCGCGCTGCCGGGAGCGCCGGGGGTGCAGTAGGCGTCTCCGTGCCCCATCCGAATGCAGGCCCCGAGGGGCTGAACGGAGGACAACCCCCGCCACCGGGGCTGCAAGCCGAACTTGTTAAATAATCATGAATCCACTATGCTGCGGGCAAGCCGAACTGGAACTTTTCGACCGCTTTCGGGTCGATCACACCAGCATGACCCTGCGTCTTCTGCCACTTGCCGCTGCAACACTTGCGCTGGCCTTCGCCAGCGCCGGTGCGCACGCGCAAAATGCGCCGGCTGGACACGCAGGGGCTCGCGCCGTCCCGATCCTGAACAAGGACAGCGGCAAGCTGGAAGCCGTGCTCTATCTCGAACCGGCAACCTCCAATTTCGGCACCGGCGCACGTTGGCGCTTCGGCGACACCACCCTTGAGGCCACCTACGGCCTGCAAAGCGGCGATTCGCTGGCATTGCTGTGCGACCGCCAAAGTGGCATGGTCCCCGCCATGGGCCAGCTGGCCAGCAATTGCGTGCTGGCTGCACTCGAACCGGACCGTCCCGGCGCCGCGCTCAGCCGGCGGACAACCGCGGGCGCGAGCCTGACGCGAGGCGCCAACCGCGTCGGCGTCAACTTCGGCAGTGGCCGCGACGTGCTGCCCGCGTGGATCGCCCCCAGCCAGATCGGCGGCGCCCGCTACAGCCAGAACGATTTTTCCCTGTTCGCCGAGCGCGCAATCAGCCGCGAAGGCTTCGTCAGCGTCGGCGGCACCGTCGCCCGCGCGCGGCTGGTTCCGGCCTCCGCAGTCCCGCAGCTGGCCGACCAGTGGAACAGCCGCAGCCTTCGCATCAGCGGCGGCTACGGCAACTTCAGCGCCAATATCGTCGGCCGCGTCGTCAACGTCCCCGGCACCAGTTCGGTCTGGAAGGGCGTCGGCCTCGGCCTGACCTGGCGCACGCCCTGGAACGGCCAGCTCACCGTCGGCGCCGACAACGTCGTCACCCGCGGCAAGAACCCGTTCTCGCCGGGCGACTCCTCGGACGACGGCGCGGTGCCTTACGTGCGGTATCAGCAGGATCTTTGACTGACTGCATCGGTCGTTTCGCACGACCGCCCCGGAGTTTCAGGTTTTCATGGATCCATGGCCTTTTCGGCCCATGCTCCGGCGTTAGCGCGTCTACCTCGTGCGCAATCCAGTCGCCTTGGCCTCTTGCGGAGAGTCCAAGGCACCCTCGATTGGATCAGCAGTGCCCCGACTGCGCCAGAGCATTCAGCATTGGTGCCAGGTACGTGGCGTATCTCTTCCACGAATCGACGTGGCGTGCGCTGACGCCGTCGCGTATCTGAACGGAACTCGCCGTCGCGACGCTGCCTTGCCCACCGACCTTGCCGGCATCGGCTCGCGCGGGAAGGCCGAGCGTATTCCGCAGATCCCCGACGACCTGCGCCGGCGACTGCACGAACGCTTCGTAATCAACGAAGGCAACCCGTGGCGAATTCGCCGATTCGACCACCTTCATGAGCCGGTCGAAACGCGCATACTGGCGCGCCACTTCCAGCATGTCATAGCTGTAATAGTAGGACGCCGCAAACCACTCTTTCAGGTTGGAAAAACAGGTATCGGCAGCGCCACGCCGAACGACGAGCACCCTCGCCTGCGGAAGCGCACGCAGGATGTGGCCGATCGCAAGATGGTTCTCCGGCCACTTGTCGACATAGAATCCGCGCCCCTGCGCACACCACTGTGTATGCTCCAGATAGCGCCGTCCCAGCAGACCGGCATCGCCAGCCTGCATGACCCGCAGCAAAGTTCCGTCAAAGCGATACGGGCCCGGTTGCTGCGTGACCCATCGCATCTGCACGGCCAGGTCGCGCAATTCGCCTGCGCTGGCAGCGTCCGCATGCGCGCACAGATGCTGTTCGATCACGGTCGTGCCCGTACGCGGCATGCCGACGACGAAGACCGGGGCAGTCGCATCGCTCGATTCCGATTGCGGCTCCACGCGCACGTAAGAATCGATGCTGGCCGTGGCCGCGGCATAGAGGTCGTCCATCTGCGCATCGTCGTGTGGCACCTGACGCCTGCGCAGACGCATCGCTTTTTCCAGCGCCCCCCAGGCGGAAACGCGCTGCTCGTCGCGGTCCAGCTCGTGGAACAGCGCGTACCAGAGCAATGGCGCGTCCTGGTGCCTTTCATCGACGGTCTTGAGCAGATCGCGAAGTCGATCGATCCGCTTGTCGCGGGTGGCAGCATCCCCCAGTTTCGCCAGCGCCCAGTGCGCGGACGCAAGTTTCGGATCTTCGACAACGCTGCGCTCCAAGGCTTCCAGCGCCTCATCGAGTTTGCCCGCATACATCAGATTCAACCCAAGCAGGTACTGCATCGCCGGCGCGTCGGCCATGCCCTTGAGCATGGCGCGCTGGACCAGGGGCAGCGCCGCATCGGGCAGCATGCGATCCGAAAACATCTTCCCCGTCTCGGCCAAGGCCCCGGCGCTCGGGTTTGCCTGTGCCAGCGCATTGGCACACGCCAGCGCAGCCCGCACCTCGCCGAGCCGGAGCAGCAGTTTGCACAGCATCTCCAGCAGGCCGGCATCGGAGTAGGCCTTCGCGAACGCCTGAAGAGCGTGGCCGGTGGCCCCGCGCACGTTGCCCGCCCGCTGATCGGCCATGCTCAGCCGCAGGTGCGCATACGGCGCAAGCGTCCGGTCCTCCAGCAACGCCTCGTAGGCCGCGCGCGCCTGCTCCAGGCCTTCGCTACCGGCGAGTCGCTCGGCTTCCTGCCATTGCTTCATCGGATCCATCTATCCCTCACCTTCCATCGACATTCCCGCCAGACTCCGCACCCGGTTCGGGCTCGCCCGGAACGAACGCCCCGCATTGGCCCAGAGCATCGATCAACGGCTGCAGGTGGCGCGCATAAGGCGCCCATTTCGGGGTCTTGCGCGCAACGATTCCCTGCCGCACCTGCACCGCGCTTGCGGTTGCCACGCCGCGATGCCGCGCCGACAGATCCAGCATCCGGGGCTGGAAGTCCAGTTCACAGAACGCGCAGACCCGACGCAAAACCGCCTCCGGATCCCGGGTCAGCTCCGCGTAATCCACGTCCAGCACCCGACCGGGCCAGCGTTCGTGCCAATGGCCCATCAGACGCCGATACTGGTTGTGGTACTCGGCTAGTTCCAGCTGATCGTAGGAGTACGGGTTGGCGTCCGAAAACAGTTCACGCAGATTGGAGAAGCAGGTTTCGACCGGATCGCGGACCATGTGCAGGATTCTGGCCTGGGGCAGCGACCGGCAGATGAAATCGATGTTGAGGAAGTTCGAGGGCAGCTTGTCCGTGAAATACGGCTCTTCCCCGAGCCGCCACTCCATCCTTTCGAGATAGCCCCTGCCGACTTCGTGGAAATCCACCGTTGCCGAGCGCTCGACGATCGTGGCGTCGATCACGCCGCGGCAATGGTGATCGGTGGCGTAGCGCATCTGGCTGGTGAAGTCGTACAACTCGCCGACGCCCTTGACCCGATCATGCCCATCAAGCAGTTGTTCCAGCAGGGTTGTCCCCGACCGATGCATGCCGACGATGAAGATGGGGATGCGCGCCGTTCCAGCCGATGCTGGCGCGTTCCCGGCAGCAGGTTCCAGCTTCGGCATCGAGACCAGCGCATCCACCAGCGCCTTTGTTGCACCGGTACTGTAGTTCACCATGGCGCGCTTTGACCTGCACGCCAGTTCGAGCGCGTCCCAGGCCGCCTCGTAATCCCCGATGTCGTTCAACTCATAGTGAAGCGCGTACCCGCACAAGGCATCGTGTTCGGGCTCGTTCCCGCGCAAACGCAGAAGCCGGCGGAGCGTTTCGACATGGTTGTGTTCGGCGGTCGACTTTTTCACCCGCGACAGATGCCAATAGACCGAAGGCAGTTCCGGCGCACGCTTGCGGCAGCGTTCCAGATCGGCGATCGCTTCCGGGAACCGTCCCGAGTAGATCAGGACCTGCGCGCGCGCCAGCAAGGTGGGCGGATAGTCGGGGTCGCCCTTGAAGGCCTCGTCCAGATAGGGAAGCGCTCTTTCCTGGAGGTTCAGATAGCTCATCTGCGCCGCGATCGTCAGCAGCATCCGGATGCCGATCCTGCCCAGGTCCGGGAATCCTTCGATGATCTCCATGATTGCGCCGGTTTCGTTGAAGGTACGCAGGCGCGAGAGCAATTCCATGACCACGTCTTCGCGGGTCGGGCGCAGTTCATGCACGCGCAGCGCGCACTGGCGCGCGGCGCGGTAGTTGCCGAGGTAGGACTCCACGTAGGACAGGTGCAGCAGGACGACCGGCTCATCCGGCTTGATCGCCAGCATCGCCATCAGCGTCTGCTTTGCAGCAGGCCAGTCGCTATTGGCGAACTGGCGCTGGGCGGTCCGCCAGAGTTCCATGAAGTTGGGCGGCATGCCGCATGATCCCATAGATGCCCGTCGCTGAAAAGAAAGCGGCCGCCCGGAGGCGGCCGCTGAAGTACAGCATGGTGTTGCGTTGCTATCAGAAGTCGTACTGGATCATGAAGCGCACCTGGCGCGGCGCCGTGTACCCGGTCGTCATCTTGTAGGTGCACTGGGCCTGGCCGGTGCCACCGCAGTTCGGGCCCTGGGTCGGGCGACCAACGGTGTCTTCGCCCGTCTCCGACACCGTGGTGGTGGTCTGCGTGTTGAACACGTTGAAGACGTCCAGCTTGAACTGCAGGCCGTGCGCCCAGTTCGGCTTGTAGGCCACGTTCAGGTCCAGCGTCCGCTGCCACGGGGTCCGCCCCGCGGTACCGCGTGGAATCACGGTCTTGCCGTTGTCGCGAAGCGCGTTCGGCATCCCCAGGTCGCAGGAGAAGTACGAGTTGCCGTAGCCGGACTCGAAGCGGTTGCCGTAGTAACCGAAGCAGTTGACCGGACGACCCGACTGCACCAGCAGGTTGAAGCCCGCCGACCATTCATCGGTGAACTCGTAGTTGCCGAACAGCTTCAGGGTGTGGCGGCGGTCGTTGGGCAGATAGCCGTACGCACCGATCATCAGCTCGGGATAGTCGAAGTCCTGGGTGGTGCCGGTGTCGTCCTGGCCGATATCCGACTTCACGCCGCCTTCGGTGTTGCCCTTGCTCTGCGCATAGGTGTACGACCCCTGCAGGAAGAACTTGTCCCAGTTGCCCTGGAAGAACACTTCCATCGCGGTGTAGGTGCGCTTGCCGGCCGGACCCTGGATCGAGGCGCCGACGGGCATGCCCATCACGTTGCCGGCCTGCCAGGTGTCGTTGGCCCCGAAGTGGATCGTTTCCAGCACGCCGTCGCCGTTGACGTCCATCTGGTAGGTGTTGTCCTGGCCCGGGTTGTACAGGCGGCAGAACGGGAAGCCGGGGTTGTAGACCGCGACTTCGTTCGGCGCGGACCTGTCTGCCGGCGTCTGGAACGCGCCGTCTGCGATGCTGAACCCATGATCCACCGCCCACTGCAGGATCGGCCGGTAGTCGCAGGTATCGTCGATCGCGGCCTTCAGGTTGCGGTAGATGGCGCGCATGCCGAGGGAGACGTGCTCGTTGAGCTGGGCCTGGAAGCCCAGGATGAACTCGTCCTGGTACATCGGCTTGAGCGTGGTCGAGGCGATCGTCCGCGGGTCCTTGGCCACACCGAACTCGTTGTTCAGGAAGCGGTGCGTACCCGGGATCGGCGTCAGGCCGGTCGGGGCATCGGTGCCGTCATTGGCGACGCCGGTGTAGGTGAAGTACTCCTCTTCGAACAGCGACACCGAGGCGCCGCGCACGGCGACCGTTGCCGTCAGCGGCAGCGCGTAGCGGCCGGCGTTGCCGAAGACCTTGAACGAGGCATCGCCGAACACATCCCACGAGAAGCCCAGGCGCGGCGCGAGCTGGTTCTTGATCTCGACGTAGGCCTGGCCGTTGCCGTTGTAGTTCTTGAAGGTATCCCAACGCAGGCCGATGTAGGCCAGGAAGTTGTCGGTGATGCTCCAGCTGTCTTCGATGTAGTAGGCGCGCTGCTTGACTTCCACCTCGGAACCGGACATGAACCGGCGCAGGCGCACCTGGGTGTTGCTGATGTAACGCCAGTACTGGCCGCCCGCGTAGGACTCGCCCGCCACCGAACGGAAGTCGTCGATGTCGATACCGCCGCGCAGCAGGTGGTCGCCCAGCTGCCATTCGGCGTCGATGCGGTACTGGTTGCGGCGATCGCCGGCGTCGACGCGACCCACGGTCTGTGCGAGGTAGCAGCCATTGCGGGCGCCACCAGTGGCGTTCTGGTCCGCCAGGCTGCGCGCATCGATGACCAGGGGGCAGCCAGCCACCGCGCCGCCTACGTTGCCGGTGTACTCGGACACGATGCCGCCGGCCGAGACGCTGTAGTTGTGGCGACGGAACCTGCCGGTACCGGCCAGCGCGGTCAGGGTGAAGGTATCGGTCAGGTAGCCGGTGTACTTCAGGACGTACATGTCGCCGCCGCCGTTGAAGTGGTCCGTACCCATGTAGGTGGCGGAGCGCGACGGATGGCCGTTGGCGTCGATGTTCGTGTCGTAGTAGTCGGTCGTGGTGTTGCGCTTGTCCGACAGTCCGGTGAACTCGAGGATGTTGCTGTCGTTGATGTTCCAGTCCAGCTTCAGCAGCCAGTTCGGGCGGTTGGTGCTGGCGTGCAAATTGTTGCCGCCGGTGATGCCCGGATAGGAATCGGACCGGGTGCGGCCGTACTGGATCAGCGCATAGGCGAACAGCTTGTCCTGCACCAGCGCGCCGCTGGCCCACAGGGCGGTGGTCCACTCGCTCGAATCGTTCTCGGATCGATCGGCGCGGAGGTCGCCGTTGGGGTAGTAGTAGTTGTGGCGCGTTCCCTGCAGGGAACCCGGGCTGTAGAAGAAGTTGCCGCCGGCATGGAACTCGTTGGTGCCGCGCTTGGTGATCTGGTTGAGAACGCCACCGGTGGAACGGCCGAACTCAGCGCCATAACCGCCGGTCTTGACCTGCTGCTCGGCGATGCCTTCGAACGGAACCTGCACGAAGTTCAGGTTCTGGAAGGTGTTGGTGATGTTGAAGCCGTTCAGGTAGTACTGGTTCTCCGCGACCGACGAACCGCCGAACGAGGCCAGGTTGCCGAACGCCGCGTCGCCGCGCACGGTGCCGGGCGCCAGCAGCGCAACCGAGGTCGCGTTGCGCGGCACGGGGATCCGGGCAATCTGCTGCGCGGTCAGGATGGTGGTCGACTCGACCGAGGAGGTGTCGATCGGGTTGATCGCGCCGGTTCCGATGACGGTCACCGCGCCCAGTTCGGTGGCACCGGCGGCACCGGAGCCGACGAAGTCGACGGTGGCCGCACCGCCCACGTTCACGGTGACGGTCCGCGCCGCTTCACCGTTGCGCGACACCTGATACTGACCGGTCGACAGCTGCGAGAAGCGATAGCTGCCGTTGGCATCGGCAGTGAGCGTACGGGTGAAGCCCGTTGCCGGGTTGGTGACCGTGATGGTGTCGCCAGCCGCCGCGCGGCCGACGATCGCGCCCGCCGTGTTGGTCTGAGCCTGCACGCCGCCGATGAAGCACAGACCCAATGCAACGGTCAGAGCACTGCGCTTCAGGCCTTTGGCGAAATAGTTGGAAGCCATTTTTTGTAACCCCCTTAGGGATGGAGAGACTAGGAAAGGTGTACCAGTACGCCCGACCTGAGACGGCCTGACCTGCCGACTATAGACCAGACAACGATTCTTTAACAAGCCCCTCAGGGCGTATTCACAATTTTCTTTGCGTATTCAGGTTCGATGCAGCGTGACCGCCGGCACGTTTCACGCCGACAGATCGCGCGAAATGCGGGCCTGCTCGGCCGCCAGCGGCCCGGGCAGGCGCTCGCCGTAGCTGGCCAGGTACTCGCCGATGCCGGCGAATTCGGCCCGCCAGCCTTCCCGGTCGAAGCCCAGCAGCTTGCCTCTCGCCTCGTCCGACAGGGCAAGGCCGGCCAGGTCCATCTCGGATTCGACCGGCAGCAGGCCGATGGGCGTCTCCACCGCGCCGGCCTTGCCTTCCACGCGCGCCAGCATCCACTCCAGCACGCGCAGGTTGTCGCCGAAGCCCGGCCACAGGAACTTGCCGTCCTCACCCTTGCGGAACCAGTTGACGTGAAAGACCTTGGGCAGCTGTGCGCCGGGCTGGTCGAACGACAGCCAGTGTGCGAAGTAGTCGGCGAAGTTGTAGCCGCAGAACGGCTTCATCGCCATCGGGTCGCGGCGCAGCACGCCGACCGCGCCGGTGGCGGCCGCCGTGGTTTCCGAGCCCATCGCCGCGCCGACCAGCACCCCGTGGGTCCAGTCGCGCGCTTCGAAGACCAACGGCACCAGCGACGCGCGCCGGCCACCGAAGACGATGGCGGAGATCGGCACCCCCTGCGGGTCTTCGGTCATCGGCGAGTACGAGGGGCACTGCCGGGCGCTGACGGTGAAGCGCGAATTGGGATGCGCGGCCGGGCGCACGGCGGGATCGTAGGGCTGGCCCTGCCAGTCGGTGACCGGCGTCTGGCCGTTGTCGATGCCTTCCCACCACGGCTGGTTGTCTTTGGTCACTCCGACGTTGGTGAAGATGGTGTTGGACTGGATGGTTGCCAGCGCGTTGGGGTTGGACTTCTTCGAGGTGCCGGGGGCGACGCCGAAGAAGCCGGCCTCCGGATTGATCGCGTACAGGCGGCCGTCGGGGCCGGGGCGCATCCAGCAGATGTCATCGCCAATGGTCCAGATCTTCCAGCCGGCGGCGCGGTAGCCCTCCGGCGGGATCAGCATGGCGAGGTTGGTCTTGCCGCAGGCGCTGGGGAAGGCGGCGGCGATGTAGTGGGTCTGACCCTGCGGGTTCTCGACGCCGAGGATCAGCATGTGCTCGGCCAGCCAGCCTTCGCTGCGGGCCTGGTGGCTGGCGATGCGCAGGGCGTGGCACTTCTTGCCCAGCAGGGCGTTGCCGCCGTAGCCCGAGCCGTAGGACTTGATCGTCAGTTCCTCGGGGAAGTGCATGATGAAGCGGCGGTTGGGGTCGAGTTCGCCGATGGAATGCAGGCCCTTCACGAAGCTTCCTTCGCGCTCGATCCGCGCCAGTGCCGGCGTGCCCATGCGGGTCATGATGCGCATGTTGGCGACCACGTAGGGCGAGTCGGTGATCTCCACCCCGCAGCGCGACAGCGGGGAGTCGATCGGGCCCATGCAATAGGGGATGACGTACAGCGTGCGGCCTTTCATGCAGCCGTCGAACAGCGCGTCGATCTTCGCGTGCGCTTCGCTTGGCGCCATCCAGTGGTTGTTGGGACCGGCATCCTCGCGCTCGGGCGTGCAGATGAAGGTCAGGTGCTCGACGCGCGCCACGTCCTCGGGATTGGAGCGGTGCAGCCAGCAGTTCGGGTGGGTGTCCGGGTTGAGTGCGATCAGCGTGCCGTCGGCCTGCATTTGCGCGTGCAGCGCATCGCTTTCGGCCTCGCTGCCGTCGCACCAGTGGATCGCGGCGGGGCGGGTCAGCGCGGCGACTTCGGACACCCAGTCGGCCAGCGCCGGAAACGTGGTGGCGGTGCCGGTGACGGTCGGCGCGGTGTCGGGCGCTGCGGCCATGGGTGGTTCCTCCTGAAACAGGTTGCGTGTGATTGAAGAAATTTTGCGGACGCGGACGCGGAGTCAATGCCCCGGAATCAGGGTCGCCGTGATGTGGTCGATGTAGCCGGCGAAATCCTCGCTCTGCTCGCGCTGCCGGAACTTGGGCAGTTCCAGCTGCAGGAAGCCAACGTACACCGCGTAGGCCATCCGCGCCCGCCGCAGCGCATCACGCTCGGCCAGGCCGGCCTGGCGGAAGGAGTCGAACAGGAAGCCGATGCGGCGCTTGAGCACGTTGTCGAGCACGGCGCGGATCGCCGGGTGCTCGGCGGCCTTGAGCAGTTCGGAATAGATGACGTGGGTCTTGGTGTGGTCGCGCACCATGTTGAACAAGGTGCGCAGCCGCTCGCTGGCATTGCTGATCGAGGCCAGCGCGCCGTAGGCCATCTGCTCGTCGCGGTCCCAGCGTTCCAGCGCCGCCTGCAGCAGGGCGTCGCGGGACGGGAAATGCCAATAGAAGCTGCCCTTGGTGACGCCGAGACGGCGCGCCAGAGGTTCGACGGCGACCGCCGCAACACCCGATTCGGCGATCTGCTCGAGCGCCTCGCGGGTCCAGTCGTCCACGCTCAGGCGCGAGCTGCGGGTTGCGGTATCGGTCATCGGGGTTCCTGATTCCATACGGAGGCTGCACGAACAGTATGCTGAGCCATTGCTCGACTTTTGTACGTTAGAAGTTCGCAAGCCGATCACATACTGAAAGGTATGGTATTAGCGGGCATGGCGACACGCAATGCAGCCCCGCGGCCCGTATCCATACCGGAGCCCTGACATGAGCCCCCTCTTGAACGCTTCCCTGCCCATCCTCGCCGTGCTGCTGGCATCGGCGTTTTCCGCCTACCACCGCCTGCGCCTCGCGGTCTGGGCCGCGCTCACCGCCACCTTGCTGGTCGGGGCCTGGCTGCTGGGCGCCAGCCACGTCGCCACCCTGATCGTCGCCGGCATCGTGGCGCTGATCGCGCTGCCGCTGCTGATTCCGCCGCTGCGCCGCCCGCTGCTGTCGGCCCCGGCGCTGCGCTTCCTGCGCAAGGCGCTGCCGCCGCTGTCGCAGACCGAGCGCATCGCGCTGGAAACCGGCTCGGTGGGTTTCGAGGGTGACCTGTTCTCCGGCAAGCCGGACTGGAACAAGCTGCTGGCCTATCCGAAGCCGCAGCTGAGCGATGAGGAACAAGCCTTCCTCGATGGCCCGGTGGAAGAGCTGTGCAAGCGCATCAACGACTGGGAGATCACCCACGTCCACGCCGACCTGCCGCCGGAGCTGTGGGACTTCATCAAGTCCAACAAGTTCTTCGGGATGATCATTCCGAAGCAGTACGGCGGACTGGGCTTTTCCGCGCTGGCACACCACAAGGTGATCCAGAAGATCGCCTCGATCTCCAGCGTGGTCAGCGCCACCGTGGGCGTGCCCAATTCGCTGGGCCCGGGCGAGCTGATCAACCACTACGGCACGCAGGAGCAGAAGGACTACTACCTGCCGCGCCTGGCCTCCGGCGTCGAGGTGCCCTGCTTCGGCCTGACCGGGCCGTTCGCCGGCTCCGACGCAACCTCGATCCCCGACTTCGGCATCGTCTGCAAGGGACAGTGGAACGGCGCCAACGTGCTGGGTCTGAAGCTGACCTTCGACAAGCGCTACATCACCCTGGCGCCGGTCTCCACGCTGATCGGGCTGGCCTTCCGCATGTACGACCCGGACGGCCTGATCGGCGATACCCGCGACATCGGCATCACGCTGGCGCTGCTGCCGCGCGACACCGCCGGCGTGGACGTGGGGCGCCGCCATTTTCCGCTGAACTCGCCGTTCCAGAACGGCCCGATCCACGGCAAGGAAGTGTTCATCCCGCTCAACCAGTTGATCGGCGGCGTGGACATGGCCGGCAAGGGCTGGAACATGCTCAACGAGTGCCTGGCGGTCGGGCGTTCGATCACCCTGCCCTCCACCGCCAGCGGCGGCGCCAAGACGGGGGCGGTCGTCACCGGCGCCTATGCGCGCATCCGCAAGCAGTTCGGGCTGTCGGTGGGCCGCTTCGAGGGCGTGGTAGAGGCGCTGGCGCGGATCGGCGGCAAGGCCTATGCCATCAGCGCGCTGTCGCAGGCCACGGCGGCGGCGGTGGACCGCGGCGACGTGCCGTCGGTGCCGTCGGCGATCGCCAAGTACCACTGCACCACCATCGCGCGCGAGATCAGCAAGGACGTGATGGACGTGATCGGCGGCAAGGGCATCATCCTCGGGCCGCACAACTTCGCCGGACGCTCGTGGCAGGCCGCGCCGATCGCGATCACGGTCGAGGGCGCCAACATCATGACCCGCAGCCTGCTGATCTTCGGGCAGGGCTCGATCCTGTGCCATCCCTACATCCTCAAGGAGATGCGCGCAGCGCAGGATCCGGAAGCGAAGGCCGGGCTGGCCGCGCTGGACGAGGCGCTGTATGCCCACATCGGTGGCGCGATTTCAAACGCGGTGCGTTCGTTCTGGCTGGGCCTGACCGGTTCGCGCCTGCAAGCGACCGCAGGCGACGCCTACACCAGGAAGTTCTTCCGCAAGCTCAACCGCTACGCCGCCAACCTGGCGCTGCTGACCGACGTGTCGCTGGGCGCACTGGGCGGGCGGTTGAAGTTCAAGGAATCGCTGTCGGGCCGGCTGGGCGACGTACTCAGCCACCTGTACATGATGGGCGCGGTGCTCAAGCGCCACCACGACGAGGGCTGCCCGGAGGCTGACAAGCCGCTGCTGGCGTGGGCCTTCCACAACAGCGCCTACGAGATCGAACTGGCGCTGTCGCAGGCGCTGCGCAACTTCCCGATCAAGCCGCTGGGCTGGTTGCTGTGGCCGCTGGTGTTCCCGCTGGGCCGGCGTGCCGTGGCCCCGGGCGACCGCCTGTCGCACCGTGTCGCCAACGTGCTGATGAACCCCAATGAGGCCCGTGAACGGCTGGCGCAGGGCGTGTTCCTGACCCCCGGCGCGCACAACCCGGGCGGCCGCATCAACAGCTACCTGGAACAGGCCATCGCCGCCGAGCCGGTGGAGCGCAAGTTCCTGAAGGCGCTGAAGACGAAGGACATCGAGGCGCTGGATTTCGCCTCGCAGCTGGACGAAGGCGTGCGCGAGGGCTGGATCACCCAGGACGAGCGCAAGCAACTGGAAGAATTGCGGGCACTGACGCTGGACACCATCACGGTGGACGACTTCGATCCGCACGAGTTGCGCGCGGCGAGCTATTACGACACGCTCGCGCAGGAGGGGCGGCGCGCGGTGGCCTGAGGGCCGCCGTGGCTACAGAAACAGCGCGAGCAATCCCGCGATCGCGGGCAATGCCTGCACGAAGAAGATGCGCCTGTTGACCGACCACGCGCCATAGAGCCCGGCCACCACCACGCAACCAAGGAAGAACGTCGCGAACTCGCGCGAGCCGGTGCCGGCCGCGTACAGCAGGCCAGCGGCGAGGAAGCCGTTGTACAGGCCCTGATTGGCCGCCAGCACGCGGGTGGTTGCGGCCTTCTCCGGCGTGTTGCGGAATGTCTTCAGGCCCAGCGGACGGGTCCAGAGAAACATCTCCAGCACCAGGAAATACAGATGCAGCGCGGCGACCAGAAGCAGCAGAAATGTTGCCAGCATCGTCATCGTTCGTCCTCCGTCTGGATGCGTTGGTCCGGCAGTTTCCTTGCTTCGCCCACCACCTTCCATGCCCCCAGCGTCATGCCGAGGGCGACCAGCAGCCCGGCGCCGAACACGACCTGGGAGCCAAAGCCCGACAGCAGCTTGTGCAGCCACACGAAGCTCAGGTCGCCGCCGCGGTAAACCACCGTGTCGATCGCCGCGCCGGCCTTGTAGCGCCATTCGCGCGCCACCCGCGTGTAGATGGTCTCGCGGGCCGGCTTGGACAGGCTGAATTCGCTGCCGCGGGTGACGACCTGCACCACGGCCACCAGCAGCGGCAGCGGCGAAGCGGCCAGGGCGGCGTAGCCGAGGATGATCGCGAACGCCGGCACCAGCATCGCCGGCGCGATGCCGAATCGGGACAGCAGCGCGCGGGTGACGAACAGCTGGATCATCAGGGTCAGGGCATTCACCGCCAGATCGATATTGGCGTAGTACGCGGTGGCCTGCTGCGGATCGGGATAGAACTGGCGCACGATGGCCGCCTGTTCGTTGTACAGCAGCGTCCCCACGCCGACGCCGAACACGGTCAGCACCGCCATCCAGCGCAACAGCGGCTCCTGCGCCAGCAGCTTCAGCCCCGCCAGCACCGTTCCGCCCATCGGCGTTTCCCCGCTGGAGAGCCGATGCCGCTGTTCGCGCAACACGGCATGGCGGCGCAGCCGCAGCAGGCAGACAACGCACAACACCAGGAAACCGGCCGACACCAGCATCAGGTGGGCGATGCCGATGCGCTCCACCAGCGTCCGGGTCAGGATCGGCCCGAGGATCGCCCCCAGCGTGCCGGCCGCGCCGATGTAGCCGTAGCAGCGGCGCGCATCGACGTCGCTGAAGATGTCGGCCATGAAGCTCCAGAACACCGCCACGGCGAACAGGTTGAACACCGTCACCCACAGGAAGAACGCCATCCCGCGACCCGGCACGCGGCTGTCGAACATCAGGTAGAACAGCAGCAGAGTGACGATGAAGAACCCGTAAACCACCGGCAGGAACACCCGCCGCGGCCAGCGGCTGACCAGCCAGCCGTACACCGGCTGCAGCGCCAGCATGATCAGGAAGGTGCAGGTGAACAGCACCTGCAGCTGCAGCTCCTTGAGGGCAACCCCATGGCCGGCGAAAAACGCGACCATCGCCGACGGGAACAGCGTCGTCACGTCGCTGGAGGCGCCCATCGCCTCGCGCACCGGACGCAGCACGTAATAGCCGGTGAGCAGGCAGAAGAAATAGAGGAACGACCACAGCAGCGGCGGCGAGTCGCCCAGCGCGGCTTTGAAGCGGCCGATGCGACCGGATCCGGCAGTGCTGTCGATCATGGGTGCCCGGGTCACGGCAAGCTGGAAGGCGTCACGTTAACCGCAGGCAGGCATCCTTGACCAGCGTCCACGTCGAACCGTGCGGTCAGAATGCGCCATCGCCGAGCATTTGCTCTAATCGTCGGGCATAGTTTCGGGATTCGATCCACGATGCGCGGACGGCGGCATTGGCCACGGCATACGACTACATCATCATCGGTGCCGGCTCGGCCGGCTGCGTGCTCGCCAACCGCTTGAGCGAAGACCCATCGGTCAAGGTGCTGCTGCTGGAAGCCGGCGGCCGCGACTGGCATCCCTTCGTCCACATGCCCGCCGGGCTGGCCAAGATCGCCGGGCTCACGTCGATCAACTGGGACTACATCACCGAACCGCAGCCGCAGCTGGGCGGACGCCGACTGTGGTGTCCGCGCGGCAAGCTGCTGGGCGGTTCCAGCTCGATCAACGCCATGTGCTACATCCGCGGCGTGCCCGCCGACTACGACGAATGGGCCGCGCGCGGCGCGACCGGCTGGCACTGGGACAACGTGTTGCCCTGTTTCCGCAAGGCCGAGCGCAACAGCCGCGGTGCCGATGCCTTCCACGGCGGCGACGGTCCGCTGTCGGTCTCCGACCTGCGCTACGTCAATCCCCTCAGCCACGCCTTCGTCGAAGCGGGGCAGCAGGCCGGACTGGCCCCGAATCCGGACTTCAACGGCGCGCGGCAGCAGGGCGTCGGGCTGTACCAAGTGACGCAAAAGGACGGCGCGCGCTGCTCGACCGCCGTCGGCTATCTCGATCCGGTGAAGTCGCGCCCGAACCTGCGCGTCCACACCGGCGCGCCGGTCGAACGCATCACCTTCGACGGCCGTCGCGCCAGCGGCGTCGCCTGCTCGCAGGGCGGCCGGGAACTTCGTTTCACCGCCACCCGCGAAGTATTGCTGTGCGGCGGCGCGATCAATTCCCCGCAGACCCTGATGCTGTCCGGCATCGGTCCGGCCGACGCGCTGCGCCGGCTCGGCATCGACGTGCGCGTGGACGCGCCCGACGTCGGCGGCAACCTGCAGGATCACCTCGACGTCACCACCCTGCAGCACTGCACGCAGCGCGTCAGCTACGACCGCGTCAGCGAGGTCAAGACCGCGGTGCAGTACTTCCTTGGCGGCCACCGCGGCCCCGGCACCAGCAACATCGCCGAGGGCGGGGCGTTCTGGCGCTCTCCGCTGGCGACCGACGAGCGCGCGGATATCCAGCTGCACTTCATCCCGGCAATGATCGACGACCACGGCCGCAACCGCCTGCCCGGCGACGGCTACACCATGCACGCCTGCTTCCTGCGCCCGCGCAGCCGTGGCCGGGTGGAGCTGACCGGCGCCCGCGCGTCCGACAAGCCGCGGATCGACCCGAACTATCTCGGCGATCCGGAAGGCTTCGACCTCAAGGTCATGCTCGAATGCGCCAAGCTGTCGCTGGAGGTGTTTGCGCAGAAGGCCTTCGACCCCTACCGCGGCGACTGGATCTTCCCGCCGCAGCAGCCGCGCGGCGAGGCCGACCTGATCGAATTCGTGCGCAGCCGCGCCGAAACCGTGTACCACCCGGTCGGCACGTGCCGGATGGGCAGCGACGACACCGCCGTGGTGGACCCACAGCTGCGAGTCAACGGCGTCGAGGGCCTGCGCGTGATCGACGCCTCGGTCATGCCCAACCTGCCCGGCGGCAACACCAACGCGCCGACGATCATGATCGCCGAGCGCGCCGCGGAGTTGATTCTCGCGGCGGCATGACATAACAGCGGAGAGCAGAGCAAAGATCTCTGACGCGGATTGGCGCGGACAAAATCCGATTGAACGCTTGATCCGCGTCTTCCGCGTTCATCCGCGTCAGAAAGCTCTTTGACTTCGCATCAACGCCACACCCTGGAGCCAGGGTCTCTGCTGCGGATTGGCGCGGACAAAATCCGATTGAACGCTTGATCCGCGTCTTCCGCGTTCATCCGCGTCCAAAAGCCCTTTACCCCGTACCACTCACACCACTTACCCTTGCGGCCGCCCGACCGACTCCAGCATCGGCGGCAGCGGGCAGTGCAGCACGCCGCAGATCGTGCGCAACAGCTCGGCTTCGGCGACGTTGACCCGGCCGTCGCTGGCGATGGTTTCAGTGACGGCCTCGACCATGACCTGCTTGGCCAGCGGATCCAGCGCATCCAGCGGCCCCCAGACCGCGTCCAGCGCCGCGACCCCATTGGCCGGCGGCGCATAGGGCAGCACGTCGCGCGGCAGCACCCGCTGCATCCCGGCCAGATACGCACGGCGGGCGGAGGCATCGTCGTCGTTGCCGCAGCGCGCCACCACCGCCAGCAGGGTGGCGAATTCCTGCCGCACGTTGCCGGGCTTGCGACGGCCGAACTGGGCGTAGCGCCCGGGATCGAGCGCTTCGCGAACCTGCACGGTCAGCAGCTTGCCGAGGCAATACTCGAACAGGGATAGCGCTCCGTCGGCGTCGGTCAGCGCCCGTACCGCGTCGAGGAAGGCCTCAAGCCGTGGGCGCGGGCAGAGCCGCAGCGCGGGGAATGCCAATGACGCCAGCGGCAGGCGCAACATCGGATGCAAGCCCCGCAGCCGCTGTTCGCGCAACGTCACCGCCTGCTCGCCGATCGGCTGGCCCAGCCGCGTGTTCACCTCGGCCAACTGGTGCGCCCGAACCTGCGCGTCGTCGTCGAGCAGCAACGCCAGCAGCAGCGCAATCACCGCCTCGCGGTCGCGCGCGAGCGCGCGCAGGGGCTCGGGCATCGCCGCCATGATCGCGCTCGCGCGGAGATAGTCTTCGGAGTCCGGGGTGGCGACCTGGGCGGCCACGTCGGCCGCCGCGAGACGCACCTGCGCTCCGGTTCCGGGCAGCGGCGGCGGACCGGAAGCGGCGGACGCCATCGTCGGCAAAGGCGGTGGCGCGACACCCGTTCGCAGCGTCGCCGCCTCGCCTTCGCCCACCAGCCCGAGCTGCACGTCCTCGCCCAACCCATCCGGCGGCGCCAGCATCCAGCGCGCCTTCAGCGCATCCAGGGCGTCGGCGCCGAAGCCCGGTTCAAGCGCGCGAATCCGCTCCAGCAGCGGCGGATGGGTGGCGAACAGTCCGGAGAACCCGAGCCCTTCCCCGAACAGCATGTGGCTGACTTCCTCGGCCTTGCTGCGTTGATCGAACCGCGAGCCCCCGGCAACGCCGGCGATTTTCTTCAGCGCCCCGGCCAGCCCTGCGGTCTGACGCGTGAACTGCACGGCGGTGGCATCGGCCAGCCGCTCGCGCGAACGGCTGATGCCGGCCTTGATCATCCGGGCGAGAAACAGCCCGAGGTAGCCGACCAGCATCATGGTCAGCGTCACCAGCAGGACGAGCAAAGCCCCCGACCCTCGAAAGCGTCCATATTCCAGGACCTTGCGAGCGATCAGGCCCACCATCAGGATCCCGAACAGCACGCCGATCATGCGCAGGTTCAGCCGCATGTCGCCGTTGAGGATGTGGCTGAACTCGTGGGCGATCACGCCCTGCAGTTCATCGCGATTGAGCCGGTCCAGCGCCCCGCGCGTCACCGTCACCGCGGCATCGGCCGGCGTGAACCCGGCGGCGAAGGCGTTGATGCCGGCCTCGCCTTCCATGACGTACAGGCGCGGTATCGGCAACGCCGAGGCAATGGCGATCTCCTCGACCACGTTGCGCAGCCGCCGCAGCGACGGATCGCGGGTATCGAGGGGCACCTCGGTCGCCCCCATCTGCTCGGCCACCGCCCGACCGCCGCCGCCGAGACTCCTGATCCGCCAGGCGGAACCCGCCCCGATCACCAGCAGCACCAGCAGGCTGGTCAGCGCCAGTACGCCCGGATGCGGCAGGAACACGAACACGATCGCATCGACCGCCGCCACGATCCCGGCGACCGCCAGGCCAAACAACAGCACCAGTCGCGATGAGCTCCTGCGCGCCTGTGCCTGTCGTTCGAAGAAGTTCATGGCGGGACGGCCGCTGCGAGACGACTACCCTCCTAGAACTCCACCTTGGGCGCAGCCCGCACCTGCGCCTGCTGGTCGGCGGAAATTTCCAGCAGCGATGCCTGCTGGAAGCCGAACATTCCGGCGAACACGCTGTTGGGGAATATCTCGCGCAGGTTGTTGAAGTGCATCACGGCGTCGTTGAAGGCCTGGCGGGCGAAGGCGACCTTGTTCTCGGTGCTGGTCAGCTCTTCGGTGAGCTGCATCATGTTCTGGTTGGCCTTCAGGTCCGGATAGGCCTCGGCCACGACCATCAGTCGTCCCAGAACGCCGTTGAGCTGACCCTGGGTCGCTGCCAGCGCGGCCATCGCTTCCGGATCGCCCGGATTGGCCTTGGCGGCGGCCAGCCCACCCTGCGCAGCCGAACGGGCGGCGATCACGGATTCCAGCGTTTCGCGCTCGTGCGCCATGTACTTCCTGGCGACTTCGACCAGGTTCGGAATCAGGTCGAAGCGGCGTTGCAGCTGCACGTCGATCTGGGCGAACGCGTTCTTGAACGCATTGCGCGCGACGACAAGACCGTTGTAAACCTGCACCGCCCACAGGACGACCGCCGCAATGATCGCCAGAAAAATCAGGATTGCCCACATGATGCGTTCCCCCGAATGTTCAGCACATGGAATCAGGCGCTAGAATCGCTGCACAACCGCAGCATACCCGAGGGCGGGACCCATGCATGAACGAACCCTCCGGCAGGTCTGGCGCGCAGGGCTGATCGCCAGCCTGCTTCCCCTCGCGCTGGGCTCTTCGGCGCAAACCACTCCGCAGTGGAACGGACGCCCGCTCCAGATGGCGCCAACGAATCCCGCGACGCCGGCGGTTCAGCCTCCGGTTCGCCTCGACATCGCCGACTACGAAGCGATCGCGGCCGCGATGACCGCCGACGGCAAGCTGCCCGGCATGGCGATGGCGATCGTGCAGGGCGGACAGGTTCTCAGCGCGCGCGGCTACGGCGTCACCGACGTCAACAACCCGCAGCCGGTCGATGCGCATACCGTGTTCCGGCTTGCCTCGCTGTCCAAGGCCTTCGCCGCCACCGTCACCGGGCTGCTGGTGAACGACGGCGTGCTGCGCTGGGACAGCCACCTGACCGATTACGTCCCGGCGTTCCGGATGTCCCAGCCCGGCGCCGCCGAACGACTCACCGTGGCCGACATCCTCAGCCATCGCACCGGTCTGGAGCGCAACACCTTCGACCGCGACATCGAACGCAACGCCGACTACCACGTGCTGACGGCCGAACTGGCCGGTGCGCCGATGCAGTGCGAACCCGGCACCTGCTACGCCTACCAGAACGTCGCCTTCAGCCTGATCGGCGACATCGTGTTCGCGGCCACAGGACGCTTCTACAGCGAAGCCGTCACCAGCCGGATCTTCAAGCCGCTGGGCATGAACGACGCCAGCTACGGCCTGGAAGGCATCACCGCCAGCGCCCGCTGGGCACGACCGCACGTGCGCAGCGGCAGCGGTTGGTCCTCGCAGACGCCCAAGCCGACCTACTACCGGGTGGCGCCGGCCGCCGGCGTCAACGCCAGTGTCAGCGACATGGCGCAGTGGCTGATCGCCCAGACGGGGCACCGTCCCGACGTCCTGCCCGCGCCGCTGCTCGCCACCCTGCACGCACCGCTGGTGGAGACCCCGGGGGAAACCAAGGTCGCCTCCTGGCGACGCTCGCGCCTGACCGCCGCCAGCTATGCGCTCGGCTGGCGCGATTACAATTATTCCGGACACGACGTGATCTTCCACGGCGGCGCCGTCCAGGGCTATCGCGCAGTGATCGCCATGCTGCCCGAGCGCGACCTGGGCGTGGTGATCCTGTGGAATTCCGAAAGCGCGCTGCCGAGCGCGCTGCTGCCGACGATCCTGGACGATGCCCTGGGCATCCAGGGCGGTGAATGGCTGGACGATCCATCCTACGGACCGACCGCGAGCGCGATCTACGCCCGCCGCCGAGCCACGACACCCAACGGCGTCGACTCGTCCTCGTCCAGGGCATCGCCGCCCTGAGATGAGCGCCCCGGGGCGCCCCGCGCCGGGGCGCGAAGCATCCCTGACCTGAGCACGGAACGGGCGAAAAAAGAAACCCCTCCCGCCTGGGCAACGGGAAGGGTCTTTCAGTGTCTTGCTGACGCCGGAACCGGACGTGCCGGAACCGGTCTGTGGTCTTACATCGTAGGCGCGGGGTTCGCCGGCATCGCTGCCGGCTTGGCCTTCTTCGCGGCCTTCTTGGCAGCCGGCTTCTTCGCAGCCGGCTTCTTCGCAGCAGCCTTCTTGGCAGCCGGCTTCTTCGCAGCTGCCTTCTTGGCAGCCGGTTTCTTCGCAGCGGCCTTCTTGGCAGCCGGCTTCTTCGCAGCAGCCTTCTTGGCAGCCGGCTTCTTGGCAGCAGGCTTCTTCGCCGCCGGCTTCTTGGCGGCTTTCTTCGCCGCCGGCTTCTTGGCAGCGGCCTTCTTCACGGTCTTCTTCGCCGCCGGTTTCTTGGCGGCGGGCTTCTTCGCAGCAGCTTTCTTAACGGCCATGGTATGGCTCCTCGTCAATGGGTAAATCGGTAACGCCCAGTTGCGAAAGACACCGCGGGTATCGGACCCGCGATCGACCGCCGGCGCGCCTCGCGCGCCGGAACGGATGCTGTGCCGACGCGCAAGCGCGAACGGCGAATCTGCTGCCATTGGCCATGAGCCATCCGACCCGACGCTGCATCGCCTTCCGGCGAATCGCCAAAATCGTGGATGCCCGAGGCTGGGAAATCCGACATCACTGCATCGCGAAAATTCGAGTGACGATGCATCGGCGCCCACCCGGCAACGTTCGTGGTGGTGGCGCTGCTGATGCTGTTCGTCATCGTGTCGTGTCTGGTCACGCGCTTCCGCAGTCGTCGTCTGCTGGACGAAACCTAATCACGCTTTTTTCACGTGTCAACAATCTTTTGCAAAGTTTTTTCAGCACACGTCGAGGCCGATGGCGTCGCGCACGCGCGGACCTGCGTCCAACGCATCGGAAGCAACGTGCGACATCGCATCAACCGCATCGACGCAGGGCGCTGCGCGCAAGCAGCAATGCGGGTTCCAGCCCGACGTTGATTTTTTTCGAAAGCGCATCGCGACGCGTCGACGCGACTTCGATCGCGTAGCGCGGGCAACGAAGTCGATCGACTCCGGTTCGACCAGCGCGCGCAAAATTTCGCGTTGCACAAGCCCGTTTGCGCGAACATTGCGCGAACTTTTCGTGGCGTTGCGCAGCGATCGCACGTTCCGACACGCCCGGACGCGCGACCGAAAAGAAAAAACCCGCGGCGCTTCCGCCGCGGGTTCGATGTCGCCAGAGGTCTGGCCTCAGTGCTCGTCTTCTTCCAGCAACTCGGCGTAACCGTCGGCGTCGAGCAGTTCGTTGAGCTGGTCGGCGTCCTCGAGTTCGACCACGAACATCCAGCCGTCGCCGTAAGCGTCCTCGTTGATGGTCTCCGGCTTGTCGGCCAGCGCGGAATTGACCTCGACCACCTTGCCCGAAATCGGCGCATAGACGTCGGAAGCCGCCTTCACCGATTCGACCACCGCGCAGGCGTTGCCTGCCTCGATGCGGTCGCCGACGTTGGGCAGTTCCACGTAGACCAGATCGCCCAGCAGGCCCTGGGCATGGTCGGAAATGCCGATCGTGGCCTTGCCATCACCTTCCACCCGCACCCATTCGTGGGATTTGTGGAACTTGAGGTCGCCGGGGATCTCGCTCATGGGACGTGCTCCTGTGGAACGCTGGGTGGGGTTGGATGGAAAGTCTATCGAAACTTTCAGACGCCGGGCTGGACGACGTTCTCGCGGACGAACGGGAACTTGACGATGCGCACCGGGACCTCGCGGCCGCGGATGTCCACGCGCACCGCACCGATCGCGCCGGACGGCACGCGGGCGAAGGCGATCGCCTTGCCGATCGTGGGCGAGAACGTGCCCGAAAGAATCTCGCCCTCGCCGGCCTCGGTCAGCACCTTCTGCCCATGCCGCAGCACGCCCTTTTCATCCATCACCAGACCGAGCATCTGGCGCGGCACGCCCGCCGCCTTCTGTGCCTCCAGTGCGGCGCGGCCGATGAAATCGCGGCCTTCGTCCAGCGCCACCGTCCAGGCCAGCGCCGCTTCCCACGGGGTGACGGACTCGTCCATGTCCTGCCCGTACAGGTTCATGCCGGCCTCCAGCCGCAGGGTGTCGCGCGCGCCCAGGCCGGCCGGTTTGACGCCCGCCTCCAGCAGCGCGTTCCAGAACGTGGCGATGTCGTCGTTGGTAAGGATGATTTCGAAACCGTCCTCGCCGGTATAGCCGGTGCGGGCGATGAACAGCTCGGCGCCAGCCGCCGACTTGGCCTTGCGCGCGGAAAAACGCGCCAGCTTCATGATCGGCTCGCGCTCGCCTTCGGCCAGCAGTCCGGCCACGCGATCGCGCGCATTCGGTCCCTGCACGGCAACGATGCCCAGCTCCGGCCGTTCGCGCACGTGGACGTCGAAGGCCCGCGCCTGCGCGGTGAGCCAGGCGAGGTCCTTGTCGCGGGTGGACGCATTGACCACCATCCGGAACCACGATTCGGTCATGAAATAGACGATCAGGTCGTCGATCACGCCGCCGTGCGGATTGAGCATGCACGAGTACAGGGCCTTTCCCGGCTTCTGCAGCTTGTCGATCGAATTGGCCAGCAGGTGGCGCAGGAAGGCGCGCACGCGCGGGCCGGCCAGATCCACCACGGTCATGTGGCTGACGTCGAACATCCCGGCATCGCGCCGCACCTGATGGTGTTCGTCGATCTGCGAACCGTAGTGGATCGGCATGTCCCAGCCACCGAAGTCGACCATCTTGGCGCCGAGCGCACGGTGGATCGGATTGAGGACGGTCTGCTGGGTCATGGCGGTTCTATCGACGTGGGGGCCCGATAGTTTACGGTGTCGCGCGCAGAGTGCTTCCCCGCCAAGCGGCTCAGACCGGCTCGACGGTCAGGGTCATGGCGTCGCCGCCAACGATCCGGACCTGGGTTCCGGCCGGCAGCTCGGGCCCGGTGACATCCCAGAAGGCGTCCGCGATCTGCACCCGTCCGCGACCGTCGACGATGGCGCGGTCCAGGGCCACCACCCGCCCGATCAGCGCGGCCGTGCGCCGGTTCAGCGCCGGCTGGTCGCTCGGGCGTTCACGTTTGCGGAACCAGCGCTGGTAGACCTGGATCGACACGAAGCTGAGCACCACGAAGACGCCCACCTGGACCAGCAGCGGGATGCCAGGCACCAGCAGGACGATTGCGAACACCGCCGCCGCAGCCAGCCCGAGCCAGAGCATGAAGGCGCCCGGCGCCATCGCCTCCGCCGCGAACAGCAGCAACGCGACCGCCGCCCAGGCGAATACGTCCCAGCGCATGGCCGCCCTCCGACTTACTTGAGCGCGGGCGGCTGGACCGCCTGGCGCTGCAGGGCATCCTTGGCCAACTCGCCAATGCCGGCCAGCGAACCGATGATGCCGGAGGATTCCATCGGCATCATCACGAATTTCTGGTTGGGCGCCTCGGCCAGCGACTTGAACGCCTCGATGTATTTCTGGGCGACGAAGTAGTTGATCGCCTGCACGTTGCCGCCGGCGATCGCGTCCGACACCATCTGGGTCGCCTTGGCTTCGGCCTCGGCCAGGCGCTCGCGCGCTTCCGCCTCGCGGAACGCGGCTTCCTTCTGGCCTTCCGCCGACAGGATCGCCGACTGCTTCTCGCCCTCGGCGCGCAGGATCTGCGCCTGCCGCAGGCCCTCGGCTTCGAGGATGTTGGCGCGCTTCTCGCGCTCGGCCTTCATCTGCCGGGCCATCGAATCCACCAGATCGCGCGGCGGCTGGATGTCCTTGAGCTCGATGCGGTTGACCTTGATGCCCCAGGGATGGGTGGCCTCGTCGACCGCGTGCAGCACCTTGGTGTTGATCTCGTCGCGCTTGGACAGCGATTCGTCGAGGTCCATCGAACCGATCGCGGTACGGATGTTGGTCATCACCAGATTGAGGATCGCGACTTCCAGCTGGGCCACCTCGTAGGCGGCCTTGGCGGCATCGAGCACCTGGAAGTAGACCACGCCGTCGACCTTGACCACGGCGTTGTCCTTGGTGATGACGTCCTGGCTGGGCACGTCCATCACCTGCTCCATCATGTTGATCTTGCGCCCGACGCCATAGGCCACCGGCATCAGGAAGTGCAGGCCCGGCCCCATGGTGTGGGTGTAGCGGCCGAAGCGCTCCACCGTCCACTCGTAGCCCTGCGGCACCATCCGCACGGTCTTGAACAGGAGGATGACGCCGGCGAACAGCAGAATGAGCGCGAGAAAGAAGGCCATGGAAATCTTCCGAAACGGGGCACCCTGAAAGTATAAGGCAACACCGCGCCGCGCCCGTGCCGCTAGGCGCCTGCCGGCATTCCACCATAGTGGACATCAGCCAGCGTGGAGCAGTCCGCGCCCTCACGGCAGGCAATCCGGCACGCGAATTCGGTCCCGCAGACCGACAACCGAGGCAGGCTGGCCGCCAGCAGCGGCACGCCCGCGCCTCCCGCCCCACCCGGCAGTGCGTGGAGGCGCAGCACGCTGGCGCGCCAGGCCGGACCGCCCAGCCGCCCCGCCAGCCGCAGCCAGAGGCGTTCGCCGAGGCCCGGCTCCGGCTCCGCCGCGCAGCACTCCGGCAACGCCTCGACCAGCTGTTCCCATGCCAGGAAATCGGTGTCCGGCAACAAATACAGGCGCCAGCAGCAGCGGCCTTCGTCATCGAAGAACTGCATGTTCTGGCACAGGCCATCGCTATCCAGCACGCTTTCGCAACGGCCGCAGGCGGCCTGCGCCCAGCCACTCAGCTCGCCACCCGCCTGGGACCGGTACAGACACAGCACCGGGCCGAGCGCGGCGAGTTGCCGTGGATGCGGCAAGCCGGACGGCATGACCGGACTACCAGCCCACCTGCAGCGAAGCGGACACGCTGCGGCCCGGCGCGGTAAAGCGATCCAGAACGGCGCTGGTGGAACCGGCAAGCGGTACGTCCCCGGACGCCCAGTAGCGGCGATCCGCGAGATTGCGGATGCCGACGTTGAGCTTCACCCGCGATCCCAGGTTCCAGTGCGCGTACAGATCGAACACGCCGTAGCCGGGCGAGACGAAATACGAGGTGCCCGCCGGTGCTGACGGCATGCGGTCGCGGCGGCCGGCAAAGCGCCCCGCCAGTTCCACGCCCCAGTTGTCGGCGTCATAGGCCAGTCCCAGCGTGGCGGTCAACGGATCGACCGTTTCCAGCGGTTCGCCGGCGCTGCGATCGTTGCCTCGCGACCACGCCGCCGCGCCGCGCAGCGACCAGCCCGCCAGCGCATCGGACAGCGCACCCAGCTCCACGCCCGCCTTCAGCTCGACGCCGTGGATGCGCGCGTCGGCCACGTTCTGCGACTGGTAGACCATCAGCCCCTGCGCGTTGAAGCCGGTGAACACGAACGACTCGATGAAGTCGCGGTAGCGGTTGTCGTAGACGCTCAGGCTGGCGTAGGCGGTCGGGCCGGAATAGCGCAGGCCCAGCTCGAAGCCGTTGCTGGTTTCCGGCTTCAGGTTGGGATTGGCGATCGCGGTGTAGCCGAACTGGACGTTGGTGAAACCGATGTTGACGTCGGCGTAGGGCGGCGAGCGGAAGCCGCGCGCGTAGCCGCCGAACAGCGACCAGTCTTCGCTGAAATGCCAGACCACGCCGAACTTGGGCGACACGCTGGTCTTGGTCAACCCGCTCAGCGTCACGCCGGGGTTGTCGCCGGCAAAGATGGCGTCCATGTGCGGGGTCAGCCTGTAGTGGTCAACCCGCAGCGCCGGCACCAGCCGCAGCGCGCCGTCTGCCAGTGCGATCTCGTCCTGGAAATACGCCGCCACGTTGGCGGTGGTGCTGAGCGGGAAGTCGCGCACCGGGAAGTTGTCAGGCGCCATGTTCGTCGTGCTCGCGCCGGTCAGCGGATAGCTGCGCAACCCGTCGCGACGCTGCGCGGTGCGGGTGCGCACCATGTCCAGGCCCCAGGCCAGGTCGTGGTGCGCCGACCCGATTTCCAGCGCCTTGCGGAAGTTGGCCTGCAGCCCGACCTCGCGCTGATCGAAGTGGAACCAGCGTTCGCGCACGTCCTGCAGGGTCGGCGGCGGCAGCGTGCGCTCCTCGATGGTGTACTGGGTGGTGGTGCTCTTCTGGGTGTAGATCTGCCAGTCGATGCTGTCGACAAGGCGGTCCTGGAAGTTGATCCGGTGCGCCAGCGACACCCGCGTGCGGCGCTGTCCGTCGTTGGCGGCTACCCGCGTGTTGTTGGCACCGGTCAACGCCTGCACGCCCTGCGAGGTCAGCATGTCGGTGTCGGCGTTGTCCTCGTTGCCCTCCACGGTCAGCGTGAAGCGCTGGGCCGCGCTGGGCGCGAACACCAGCTTGCCGAGCAGGCTGCGGCCGTCGCGGTCTTGTGGATTTGGCCGGGTGCGCGTCGCGCCCGCACCGCCGATTTCGCCCTGATTGCGCGTCTCGTGCCCCTGGCGGTGGTTGAACGCCAGCATGCCCGACCAGCGCTCGCCGCCGAACGCAGCGGTGGCGCCCACCGAAAATCCGTTCCACTCGCCGTCGTAGCCGAGCTTGAAGCCAAAATAGGCATCCTTGCCGTCCTCCAGATAATCCGAAGGGTCCTTGGTGATGAACGACACCGTACCGCCCAGCGCGTCCGAGCCGTACAGCGAGCTGGTCGGGCCGCGCACCACCTCGACCTGCTTGAGAGTGTCGAGGTCGACGAAGTTGCGGTTGGCGCTGGAGAAGCTGCCGATGGAAATCGCATCCGGCACCGCAATGCCGTCGGTCTGGATGCGCACACGGTTGCCTCCCAGCCCGCGGATGCGGATGTCGCCGATGCCGAAGCGGCCAAAGCTGTTGCCGACGCTGATGCCCGGTTCGTAGCGGAACAGATCCTTCAGGTTCTGGACCAGATGCTTGTCCATCTGATCGCGGTCGATCTCGTCCACGGTATTGGGCACGTCGATCAGCGCGCGCTCGGTGCGGGTGGCGGTGACGACCACTCGGTCGAACGCCTTGACGTCGTCATCCAGCCCGGCATCGACGGTATCGACAGCGACGTCGGCCGGGCGATCGGCAGGCGCAGCGACAGGGCTGGCGTGGGCAAGAGTCGGGGCGAAAACAACGAGCGCGGCGGACAGCGCAATGGACAACGGATGCAAACGCATGAGTATTCCAGGGAAGGTTGAAGGGCTCGCTGGCTTGCGCGTGCGCTGGCTGGCTGGAGGGGTTGTCGAAAGCTTCGGTGCGTCGTGGCCGTCAGTTCGGCCTTGACTCGCCGGGGAAAATCATTTGGTCAGGATCAGCTTGTCGTTGCGGGTATGACGGAGGCGATAGATCTCGTCGCCGTGACGAATCAGCACCTCGTTGCGGCCCTGCATCAGTTGCCCGCTGTCCAGCAGCACCAATGGGCACGCAGCCGGCGCAAGGGTCGCGGGAGTCGCAGGGCGACAGGTGGATTCGGAAGACGAACTGGCGGACATGACCGAACGAAAAGAGCAGGGCCGCAGCGAATGATAATGATTCTCATTATGCAGTCAAGCGTTTGCGCCACGCCGGTTGCCATCGCGGCGTGGCAACGAGCGCACACCCTCGGCATGCCGGTTTGAGTCCATCCCCTTTGCGGCCTATGCTGCAGCGGAACCGGGGGCACGCGTGGAACGTATCGGATCAGACCTTCAAGGTTTCTGGCGACGCCTGCGGGCGCCGCCCGATGCACTGATGCTGGAAGTGGGGGCAGGCGGCGAATTGCTGGTCGCCAAGCTTCGCGCCGGCTTGTCGCTTGCGCTGCTTCTGTTTCCACTGGTCAACATCGCCACTGACGAATACACGCCCGCCGAGGGCCTGGCCGGGGTCACCGGGGTGATCCTGACCGTGCTGGCGGCGCAGTTGTTGCTGATGCTGGCCCGGCAGAAACGGCGCTTCCGCTGGCTGCCATGGCTGACCACCAGCTACGACATCACCCTGACGACGCTGGTGCTGGGGATGCTGGCGATCGGTTCGTTCGCCGGCGCCCTGAACAGCATGGTGGTCTGGGCCTTCTACCTGATCGCCATCGGTATGACCGCGCTGCGCAACGACGGTCGCCTGACCCTGTACGCCGGCGGACTGGCGATGCTCCAGTACGGCCTGCTGGCGGTGCTGCTGTTCTCGTTGGCCGCCGTGCCCGACCAGCTAGCCTCCGCCGACTACGGCACCGCGCGGGTATCCAACGTGATCCAGCGGCTGCTGATGATCTCCGTCACCACCGCGGTCATGGCCATCGTGGTGTACCGGATGCAGTCGCTGGTGGAGCTGTCCGGCACCGACGGCCTGACCGGACTGCCCAACCGCACCCTGCTGAGCTACCGATTCCCGGCGCTGGCCGACGCCGCCAGCGAATCCGGCTTGTCGCTGTCGGTGGCCCTGATCGACCTCGACTATTTCCGCCGGATCAACGACGAACTCGGACACAGCGCGGGCGACAGCGCGTTGCGCCACGTGGTGGAAGTCCTGCGCTCCGGACTGGAGGACAAGGACTGGCTGGTGCGCCTGGGCGGCGAAGAGTTCGCGCTCGTGATGCAGCAACCGACCGGACGCGCCTGGGAGCGCATGGAAACCCTGCGCCGCAGCGTCGCAGCCAATCCCTACGTCCCCGAGCCGGGCGAGGCGTCGATCCGGATGACTTTCAGCGGCGGAATTTCGAGCTGGCCGCAGGACGGCACCGAACTGGCCCAGCTGCTGCGGCGTGCCGACCTGCGCTTGCGCCAGGCCAAGATGACTGGCCGCAATCGCGTGGTGGCGCGGGAGAGCTGAGCCGGCGTTACAGGCGCAATCCGCTTGCCGCCGCCACCGGCGATGACTAACCTGCGGCATTGGCCGCGCCGCCACGGCGCCGCAAGGGAGCCCAAGTGAGCCTGAAGCTGCGTTTGACCGTGATGAACTTCCTCCAGTTCTTCATCTGGGGGGCGTGGCTGATCACCATCGGCGCCTACTGGTTCCAGAACAAGCAGTGGTCGGGGACGAGCTTCGGCGCGATCTTCTCGACCATGGGCATCTCGGCGCTGTTCATGCCGGCGCTGATGGGCGTGGTGGCCGACAAATGGATCAGCGCGCAGAAGCTCTACGGCACCCTGCACCTGGCTGGCGCGGCGCTGCTGGCCTACGTGCCGCAGGTCGGCGATCCGCACACGATGTTCTGGGTGATGCTGGCGACGATGATCTGCTACATGCCGACGATCTCGCTGGCGATCGCGGTGGCCTACAACGCGCTCAAGCGCGACGGACTGGACGTGGTGCGCGATTTCCCGCCGATCCGGGTCTGGGGCACGGTCGGCTTCATCGCCGCGCTGTGGACCACCAGCCTGCTCAAGCTGGAAACCTCGCCGGGCCAGTTCTACATCGCCTCCATCGCTTCGCTGGCGCTGGGGCTGTACGCCTTCACCCTGCCGCCCTGCCCGCCCACGCTCGGCAAGGGCGAAGGCAAGCGCGGCCTGGTCGACGTGCTCGGGCTGTCGGCCTTCCGCCTGTTCCGCGACCGCAACATGGCGGTGTTCTTCGTGTTCGCCATGCTGCTGGGCGCGGCGCTGCAGCTCACCAACGCCTACGGCGACACCTTCCTGCACGACTTCGCGAACGTCGACGCCTACAAGGACACGCTGGCGGTGAAGTATCCCGCCATCATCATGTCGATCTCGCAGATCAGCGAAACCCTGTTCATCCTCACCATCCCGTTCTTCCTCAAGCGCTTCGGGATCAAGACGGTGATGACGATCTCGATGCTGGCCTGGTTCCTGCGCTTCGGCCTGTTCGCCTACGGCGATCCGGGACCGGGGCTGTGGATGATCGTGCTCTCGTGCATCGTCTACGGCATGGCCTTCGACTTCTTCAACATCTCAGGCAGCCTGTTCGTCGAACAGCAGGCCGACCCGAAGATCCGCGCCAGCGCGCAGGGCCTGTTCATGCTGATGACCAACGGCATCGGCGCGATCCTCGGCAGCGCGATCAGCGGCTGGATGATCGACCGTTTCTTCACCGCCGCCGACGGCAGCAAGGACTGGCAAGGCATCTGGACCAGCTTCGCGCTGTACTCCCTGGCGATGGCCATCGCCTTCGTGCCGCTGTTCAAGCACCGGCACGTCCGCGCCGCGCCGGTGCCCGCGCACGGCGCGCTCGACCTCGAGAATCCCTGACCCGCCGCATCCTCCGCCCCAGCGCGGCAACGCCGGAAAAGTCCGCCCCGGGCATCGGCTTCGCGCTCGTCCGACCGATGAACTCCCCTGCTCTCACCCAGCTTCGCCGCACCTTCGACTACGCCGGTTTCCGCGGCGAGCAGGGCGCCATCGTCGAACATGTGATCGCCGGCGGCGACGCACTGGTGCTGATGCCCACCGGCGGCGGCAAATCGCTGTGCTACCAGCTGCCGGCGCTGCTGCGTTCGGGCACCGCGATCGTCGTTTCGCCGCTGATCGCGCTGATGCAGGATCAGGTCGAAGCGCTGCGCCAGCTGGGCGTGCGCGCCGCGTTTCTCAACTCCAGCCTCGACGCCGCCAGCGGCGCGCAGGTGGAACGCGACTTCGTCGCCGGCGCGTTCGATCTGCTCTACGTGGCGCCCGAACGCCTGCTTGCGCCGCGCTTCCTGGCGCTGCTGAATCAGGTGGAAATCTCGCTGTTCGCGATCGACGAGGCCCACTGCGTCTCGCAGTGGGGCCACGATTTCCGCCCGGAATATCGCCAGCTCACCCTGCTGCACGAGCGCTGGCCGAACGTGCCACGGATCGCCCTGACGGCAACCGCCGATTCGCCAACCCGGAACGAGATCGTCGAACGCCTGTCGCTGGGCGGCGCCCGCCAGTTCATCAGCTCGTTCGACCGCCCCAACATCCGCTACAACGTCGTTGCCAAGGACAACGGTCGTCGCCAGCTGCTGGACTTCCTCGAAGCGCACCGCGGACAGGCCGGGATCGTCTATTGCCTGTCGCGACGCAAGGTGGAGGCCATCGCCGCGTTGCTGGCCGAACGCGGGCTGCATGCGCTTCCCTACCATGCAGGCCTGGACGCCGGCGTGCGCGCCGAGCACCAGCGCCGCTTCCTGCACGAGGACGGCGTGGTGATGGTCGCCACGATCGCCTTCGGCATGGGCATCGACAAGCCCGACGTGCGCTTCGTCGCCCATCTCGACCTGCCCAAGTCGATCGAGGGCTATTATCAGGAAACCGGACGCGCCGGCCGCGACGGCGAACCCGCCGAGGCGTGGCTGGCCTATGGCCTCGGCGACGCGATCCTGTTGCGCCGGATGATCGCCGAAGGCGAGGCCGGCGAGGAACGCAAACGGCTCGAGCACGCCAAGCTCGACGCCCTGATCGGCTACTGCGAATCCACCGGCTGCCGCCGCCAGAGCCTGTTGGCGTGGTTCGGCGAGACGCATCCGGGCGCCTGCGGCCGCTGCGACAACTGCCTGCACCCGCCGCAGACCTGGGACGCCACCGAGGCCGCACGCAAGGCGCTGTCCTGCGCCTACCGCACCGGCCAGCGCTTCGGCGCCGCGCACCTGATCGACGTCCTGCGCGGCGCCGATACCGCCAAGGTGCGCCAGTTCGGCCACCAGTCGCTGAGCACCTACGGCATCGGCGCCGACCTGGACGGCAAGCGCTGGCGCGGCGTGTTCCGGCAGCTGGTCGCCGCGGGCCATCTGGAAGCCGACTCGGAACGCTTCGGCGCGCTGCGCCTGACCGCCACCGCCACCGCCCTGCTGCGCGGCGAGCAATCCCTGCGCCTGCGCCTTGAAACGGCCAGGCGCGAACGCAGCCGCGGCGCCGACGTCACGCCCGCTGCCGAACTCCCCCCCGAGGCCAGCGCCCGCTTCGACGCCCTGCGCCAGTGGCGCAGCGAAACCGCGAAAGCGCAGAACGTCCCTGCCTACGTGATCTTCCACGACAGCACCCTGCGCGGCATTGCCAGGGACCACCCACGCAACCTCGCTGAACTGGCCGCCATCGGCGGCGTCGGCGCCGGCAAGCTGGATCGCTACGGCGACGCGGTGCTGGCAGTCCTCGCGGGCAACGGCTGAGCGCGCACGATGTCTGCATCGATCCGGAAGAGGGTGGGCCGTGAAGGGATCGAACCTTCGACCAATGGATTAAAAGCTCCCTTTTGAATCAATGACTTGCTGATTCTTAAGGGAAGTCGGCGTTGACCCTCGTTAGCGGAATCTACTTGGAGATCAATAATTTGCGTTAACTTACTGCAACGCACAAGAACTGCGCGGTGGACCGCTGGTGTATCGCGCGCTCAGCTCGTCAGCGCGGCCAACCGCACCTGCCAGTCGTTCTCCAGCACCAGCTCGCAGTGCAGGGCTCGGTCGTCTCCAAGATCGAGCGCCATATCTCCAACGACCTGCCCGCGGTAGCTCCCGCTCAGCAGGTCGAGCAGGTCGCGCTTGTAATGGGAATCAGGGTTGTCGAGGTGCTGGCCCTTGGTCTCCAGCACCAGCACCCGCTCGCTGGCGCCCTCCTGGCGCACGGCAACCACAAGGTCCGGGTAGACCTTGTGTTTGCGCCACCCCTGCAGCCCGTACTGGCTGCGCGCCACGTTGCGGAACCACCAGTGGGTCGCGGCCTTGCCATCCACGTAGCAGGCCACGTTGCGCTCCAGGCCATTGAGCCCATCTTCGGTCGCCGGCACGAACAGGCTTTTTTCCACCTGCACGCCGTCGTCGCGCAGCAAGCCGCGCAGCGGCTTGGCGAGCATGGCGTCGAACGTGTCCGGCACCTGGTAGTTGCATCCGTCGGTGTGCAGGCTGAACTGCACCCGGCCCGTCGCGATCTCGTCGCGGAAGATGGCTTCGGCCATCGCGTCCAGTGCGCTCTCCAGGTGCAGTCGCAGCTGGTCGATGATCAAACCGGCGCGCTCGCCGATCTTTGCCGCGTCCACTCCGGCGCCGACCAGCTCGATCAACAGCGTGTCTACCAGCGCCCTCGCTTGCCACGCATTGGGCACCAGGTCGCTGATGGCCCGGCACGCATGCACGGGATCGAACCCGGGTGTTTCCGCGATACTGTCGCGATCCTGCACTTCCAGCAGCTGCTGGCCGCCGGCAAGGCCAATCCGCATGACCTGGGATGCAGCCTCTGAATCCCAGGTCGCCAACCGCTTCGCCAACGGTGCCATATCGATGGCCAGTGGATCGGTGCGCCACAGCAGGTCCATCTCGTAATCCAGATCCCGCACCCGGCCGTCCTCGGCCCAGCGCACCAGCGGCAGGAAGATGCGCAGCGACTCCATGCCCTTGCGCCGCTTCATTGCGGTGGCATCGTTGCCATCGCCTCCATCCTTGGTTTTGACCTGGGTCGCCAGGTCCCCCATGCCGTCCTGCTCCAGACCATTCTTGATGGCCGCGATCACGTCCTTCGTCTTGCTGTGCACGCACAACACGTAGCACTCATCGAGCGAAGCGATGCCGGTCTTCTCGGTATCCGGCTGGCGCAGGATGCGACCGATGAGCTGGGTCAGCGCCCCCTTGCTGCTGACGGACGCCAGCGAGCACAGCACATATGCGAAGGGACAGTCCCAGCCCTCCTGCAGCGCCGACTTGGTGATGATGAAGCGCACCGGGTTGGTGGGGCTGATCAGGTCCTGCCGCTCCGGCCCCTTCAGGTCGTCGCGCTCGGCGCTCTTGATCGCGATCTGATCCTCGCGCAGGCCCAGGGTCAGCAGGTATTCGAACGCGTCGTCGCTGTGGACATGGGCACCGTCGCGCTGGTCCTTGCCGGTGCGCTCCACCTGCACCAGGCAGATCGGGCGGATGTAGCGGGCGCAATCCGCGTGCAGGCGTTCGGCATCTGCCTGCAGGGCGTCCAGCTGCGCCAGCGACTCGCGCAAACAGGCACGCCAGTCCTTGCCGGCTTTCACCGCCACGTTGATCGGCAGCTTGATCATATGCTCGGCGTCTAGGTCGGTGCCACGCACGTCGCACAACCAGTTGCTGTACACCGGCGGGGAATCCTTCGGCCGGTCCGCAGGCGTGGCGGACAGCTCCAAGACGAAGCTCGGGTTGAAGCCGTACAGGGTGTCCATCGCCAGCTTCGAATAACCCTTGTGGCCCTCGTCCAGCACCACGATGGGCCGCACGGCGCGCAGCACGTTGCCCAGCGAGTCCTTGACCACGTGCCAATGCAGGGTCACGTCGCTGTAGTAGTCTAGGTTCGGCACGTCTTCCAGCCAGCGCGCATGTCCGTCGCGGTCATCGGCCGCCGGGAAGAACCCGTGCACGTTGCCGCGGTCGCGGAACAGGCGCAGCGATTCCCTGGTCTCGCGGTTGGCCGACTGCAGCATCAGCAGCATCACACAGAGATTGCCATTCACGTCGGCGCGGCTGAGCGGGTCGTCCTTCTCCAGAATCCGGGTGCGTCCACCGCTGGCCTGGTCGAGCATGTGGCGGTAGGGGTGCTCCCGATCCCACAGCGCCCGGCGGGTCTGCGAGTAGATGGCCTCGTTCGGGCAGATCCACAACACGAAGCCCGTCCGCCGACCCTCCCACTTGTCGAGGATGCGGGACACGCTGGCGGCGGCCAGCAGGGTCTTGCCGCCGCCGGTCGGCACCTTCAGGCAGATATTGGGTACCGGCTGGCCTGCTCCGCTGGTGCGCGGGCTGAACGGAACGGACTGCCGGCCCGTTGGCAGTTCTCCGGCAGCGCGCATGGCTTCCCAGGCTTTTGCCGTGAAGTCAGCCACCTGTATGCCCGCATCAGGGTGCTCGGCCGCCAGTGCCGCCTGCTTGGCCGACATGCGCGCCTGCTCCGATAGCGCAGTCAGATACGTGCTGAGCCGTACCAGCACGGCTTCCTGGAAGTCTTTGAATTTCATGTACTTTTCATCAACTGAACGACTGCCGGGCGCCCGCCAGGCCCGGCTTGCAACTGATCCGGAATTCCGTAGAATGCCCGGTACCCAGCCCCTTCGGACCGAACCGTCTCCGTATGGTGTGCTTGCCGGGCAATCGCCCGACTAGGCCGAAGGTGCGGACAAGGGAGCGACCAAGTCGCTCCCTTCGTTTTTTGGGTCAACGGAAGTCCCATACATCCCCCAGCCTGCCCGCACGCGCCAACACCTGCCGCCAGCGGTCCGCGTGCTTGCGGTCCTCCGGCCGATACGAGCGGAAGATCGCGCCGGACGCCATGTCGGCGAGTTGGATCAGGTTGTCGCGATGCGACTCTGCAAATCGGACGCTGTGCAGTTGCCGCTGCTGCAGTTGCCGACGCAGGTACGCGCTCAGCTCCTTCTTGAACGTACGATCGCCACTGCCGTCGATCTTGATCCGGGCGTTGGCCAGCACCCCGTTGTCGTGCGCCAGCAGCTGCCTGACGAAGAAGTTGTAGAACCGGTCCTTGCGCTCGCGCAGCGTCTCGCTGTAGATCGCCGACTTGTCCACCACCAGGGCACGCACGCTGAACACGCAGCCGCGCACGCAGTCGAAGAACGCATCCTTGACGTCGTCGTGGCACTTGGAGAACTTGAACTCGGTCTTCAGTCCAAGCCGCATCCGCAACTCGGCGACGGCCGCACTGGTGCGCTGGGCCTCCTCGAAGTCATCGAAGACCACCATCGCGATCACGAAGTGGGACGATGAGCCGCGTACCAGCTTGAAGCCGGGGTCGCCGCTCTCGTCGATCAGCACCAGCACCCGCGTTCAGCCTTTCTCGATGCGATACAGCGCATAGGGCAGCGGCGCGTGCTCCACCCCCAGCTCAAGCAGCGTCTTCTGCGGCACGAAGCGGGCCGGCGCGAACACCAGGTGCGGCTTGTCCTTCGCCGTCGCGGCGATCTGCTCTGCCAGCGACAGGGTCAGCGCGGCATCTCGGGATTTCAGGTAGTCCAACTCCGGGCGGTACACCAGCCAGACGTGGTACTGCGCACTTTCGCCGAGATAGCCGTCGGCTTCGCGCATCCTGACCGGGTCCAGCGGCTGCCCGGTCGCGGTGTGGAACAGGTAGCCGCCGAAGGCCTCGAACGACGGCAGCGACTTGCCGGTCAGCAGATCGTCCAGCTCCAGCTTGTCGCCCAGCGTGCAGTAGGTGAAGCCACCGCCGAGGCCCTCGGTCTTCTCCGCCACCGCCTTCTCGCCGGTGACCACCAGCTCGCCGTTCTTGACCGTGGCCTTGATCTTGTCGAAGCGGCCTTCGTTCTGCTGCTCGACCAGCGCCACCTGGCCCAGCAGCCAGTTGGCCTTCTTGAGCTGGGAGAACGTCAGCTTCTGCCGCAGCAGCTCCTCGCGCTGGGTGCCGCTGAACTTGTAGCCGTTGATGACACGGCGCACGCGCTCGGCAGTCAGCGTATCGGCATAAGCCTCGCACTCGACCAGGATGAACTTGCGGTTGCCGCTGTCCTTGGCGTTCTGCGCCAGCACGGCGTGCGCGGTGGTGCCGGAGCCGGCGAAGGAATCGAGGACGATGGCGTCTTCATCGGTGCCCAGCTCCAGGATGCGCTGGATCAGGCTGGTGGGCTTTGGCGTCACGAAAACATCGCCAGAGGTTGCGAAGTCCATCACCTGCAGCAGCTCCTTTTTGGCATCCTGGGTATGTCCCACGTCGCCATGAAACCAGAGTGTCTGTGGCACCACGCCCTGCTTGACCTCCGACAGGAATCGCTTGATGGCGGGAATGTTGTTCCCATCTTCTCCCCACCAGATTCGGCCGTCCGCATCTATGTCCTTGAACTTGGTCTCGCTAATCGCCCAATAGCGACCCGCTGGAGGTCCCGGGATCACCCGCCCGGTCGGCGTCGTGATGGCGTAGGTTCCCTCCCCATAAAAATTACGGGCGGACAGGTCGCCCGGCTTCCACGGTCCACGTGGGTCATTGTCCGGGTTGCTGTAGCGCGCCTGCATCTCCTCGCTGCGCTCCAGCAGGTTTGGGCGCCAGTCGACCTTGTTCTTCGCATAGACCAGCAGGTAGTCGTGGTCTTCGGAAAAATGCTGCGCCGTATTTTTCGGGGCGTAGTTCTTCTGCCAGATACAGGTCGCCACGAAGTTCTGCTCGCCGAAAATCTCGTCCAGCACAGCGCGGGCGTGGTGCACTTCGTTGTCGTCCAGCGTGATCCAGATCGAGCCACGCTCGCTCAGGAGTTCGTGCAGCAGCTTCAGGCGCGGCCACATCAGGCACAGCCACTTGTCGTGGCGCAGCATGTCCTCGCCGTTGACCGGATTGCCGCTCAGCCACTCCTTGATCAGCGGGCTGTTGACGTTGTCGTTGTAGGCCCAGCCTTCGTTTCCGGTGTTGTAGGGCGGGTCGATGAACACCAGGTCCACCTTGCCGGCATAGCGCGGCAGCAGACTCTTGAGCGCGTGCAGGTTGTCGCCCTGGATGATCAGGTTCTCAGGGTCGTCTCCGCACGACTTCTTCGCGTCCGGTACCAGCGGCCGGAACGGCACGGTCAGGTGGTGGTTGTAGACGAATTCCTTGCCCTTGAAATACAGCTCCGGCATTGCAATCCCCTGGTGGATCGGTGCCGACGCGGGATCGGCTGGATGGCCCGCGTTACGGGCAGATCAGTTCGAGCTTCGGATAATACGTTCGGTAGCGGCTGGCATCCCGCGTCAGCAGCGTCATGCCCTCGATGGCGGCATGGGCGCCGATGTAGAAGTCCGGCAGCGGCGAGGTCCGGGCGCCCCTGGCGCGGCGGTACTGCAGGAACGCCTTGCCGGCGAGGAAGCCCGCTTCCCACGGCAGCTCCAGCCGGGTGAAGGCGTCGTTCGGGAGGGCGTCGTCGAGCTCCTCGATGCGCTCGAAGCCCACGGAGACCTCGGCGTAGACAATCGGATCGATGCACAGCTCGGCCTCGGCCGCGCAGGCATCGAGCTGGCCGGCCGACCAGTCGTACCACTGCGGGTCGTCGGTCAGCACGTCGAGCAGGACGTTGGCGTCCACCAGGACGCGCCTCGTCGCGGCCGGGCTCACGGCGCGGGCCTCATGCGCCGCGGGTCAGCTGCATGATTTCGTCGGTCCCCATGCGGGCGGTGGCCCGGCCGCGCAGTCGCGCCGCCAGGCCGCCGCGGCGGGCCTTCGGCGGGTGGGCGATGGTGGTGTCGGCCTCGCGCAGGGCGGCCTCACGCACGAAGGTGGCCACGGGCAGGCCGTGCAGTTCGGCGGCGCGGCGCAGGCGGTTCTTGTCTTCGCGGCTCAGGCGCAGGTCGAGACGGTCGGCGGTTGCGGTCATGTCAGGACTCCTTGTACGGCAGCGTACCGTACCGAAGCGCCCACCGCCAGTGCGGCGATCTAGCGCGCTAGCAACTCCAGTAGCAGCCCGGCGGCGACCAAGTGTATTCCGATCAAAGGCGCCCGCCAGCGCGGCGCCCGCATGGCCGCAGCGATCCTGGCAGTGTCCGCGGCCAGTTCGGCCTCGGCGCGACGCGCCCAGTCCTCGGCGTCACGCTTGGTGCGGAACGTCTTGGCACTGGTCGACCAGCCCTTCTTGCGGATGGGCGCTTTCCAGATGCCGGAGGGTGTCTTGCGGAGGGTGGCCATGGGTCGCTGCGCCTCGGTGGTGTGTCGAAACTGTACCGACGGCGTTTCTCGAATCCCGAGACCTCCCGCAACTCACTGATTTGACTGGTGGGCCGTGAAGGGATCGAACCTTCGACCAATGGATTAAAAGTCCACTGCTCTACCGCTGAGCTAACGGCCCGGAAGATGCGCCCGGCATTGCGCCGGGGCGCGCAGTTTAACCGATGGCGCTGGCCGCGTAGCGCGTGGGATCGCGCACGCCGGCGTCATTGAAGCCCTGCGCGCGCAGTCGGCAGGCATCGCAATGGCCGCAGGCGCGTCCTTCGGCATCGGCCTGGTAGCAACTCACCGTCTGCGAAAAATCCACGCCCAGGCGCAGGCCCTCGCGGACGATGTCGGCCTTGCTCATGCGCAGCAGCGGCGCGTGGACGCGGAAGCGGCTGCCTTCCACGCCGGCCTTGGTCGCCACGTTCGCCAGCGCCTCGAAGGCGTCGATGAACTCGGGGCGGCAGTCCGGATAGCCGGAGTAATCCACCGCATTGACGCCGCAGTACAGGTCGGTGGCGCTCAGCACCTCGGCCCAGCCCAAGGCCAGCGACAGCATGATGGTGTTGCGCGCCGGAACGTAGGTGGAAGGGATGACCGCGCCGATGGCATGGCCGTCGGCGTCGGTGGGCACGGCGATGTCCGCGGTCAGCGCCGATCCGCCGAAGCTGCGCAGGTCCACGTTCACGGTCTTGTGCTGGCTTGCGCCCAGCATCCGGGCGACGCGCGCGGCGGCGTCCAGTTCGGAGGTGTGCCGCTGGCCGTAGCGCACGCTCAGGGCATGGACGAGGTGCCCCTGCTCGCGCGCGATGGCCAGCACGACGGCCGAATCCATGCCGCCGGAGACGAGGGCGACGGCGGGTTTGCCGGCAGCGGTGTTGTCGAAATCGGCACTCATGTTTCCTGTCCGCGAGCTCAGCGGCCCGGCTCGTCGCCCCACAGGATCTTGTGAAGCTGCATCTGGAATCGCACCGGCAGGCGTTCGGCGAGGATCCATTCGGCCAGTTCGCGCGCTTGCACCTTCCCGAAGCTGGGCGAGAAAAACACGTCGCAGATGGCATCGAGGCGGTGTTTTTCCAGCACACCCCTGGCCCAGTCGAAATCCTCGCGGGAGCAGATCACGAACTTGATCTGGTCGTGCGCGGTCAGGTGGTCGAGGTTGCTCCACAGGTTGCGCGCCACCTCGCCGGAACTCGGGGTCTTGATGTCCAGCACGCGCGAGACGCGCGGATCGACGGCGGCGATGTCCAGCGCGCCCGAGGTTTCCAGCGAAACCGCATGGCCGGCATCGCAGAGCCGCGCCAACAGCGGAATGCACTCCTTCTGCGCCAGCGGCTCGCCGCCCGTCACGCAGACGTGGCGCGCGCCGAAGGCGGCAACCTTGTCGAGGATGGCGTCCACGGTCCACCACTGGCCGCCGTGGAAGGCGTAGGTGGTGTCGCAATACTGGCAGCGCAAGGGGCAGCCGGTCAGGCGCACGAACACGGTCGGCCAACCCGCCTCGCGGGCTTCGCCTTGCAGCGAAAGAAAGATTTCGGTGAGCTTGAGCCGCCCGGCCGACGCGGTCGCCAGCGCGGAGGCCGCCTCGGCGCCTGCGTTCATCGGTTCATTTTAATGCAACGCCGATTCGATCCGCGTTGCGTCAGCGATTGCCGGCCAGCTGCATCGCCCGCAGGCGGTCGTCGGCAATCCGGGCCACGTCGGTGCCGGGATAGCGGCGCATCACCGCACGCAAGGTGGCATCGGCCGCGTCGTAC